>NPID01000246.1_pt1 | contig 246299 bp, 206 predicted proteins | sample 8637491 | NCBI WGS metagenome assembly NPID01 (sample SAMN07420843, study PRJNA396082) | bioreactor metagenome | isolation source: sample BA6 brine-fed electro-methanogenic bioreactor BA | place: Japan: Kochi | collected 2016-06-14 | reverse complement strand
TTATCAATCGCCCCGCTACTTTTTTGTAGTGGGGCTTTTTGAATTTAATATCCCCTACCCTTTTAAACTTCCTTTATCTTGTAAATAATATCCTATTGTCGCAGGTATTTCCGTATTTTTACACCATAAAAAATGCAGACCAGAGGATGTTCCTAAAGTCAAACAATTTTGTACTTCTCTTTCTACTTTTAGTAAAATCTTTGTTCGTATCTGCACAAAGTGATTCAACAGCATTGCATAAAAATGATTCTACCCAGGTGCTGTTTTTTAACTATAGTTTTGATAGCCTGGCTTTTAATGCAATCCACTATACTGATACGGCTCTTTTTAGTGCCACCTATTTTGACCCTTTAGACACACCATTCAATAGTTATGCTACCCTTAGTAATACCGGGCTTGCTCATCAGTCAATTTTATCACCAAATAATCCTGGTAGTATTGGTTTTGATATGCATCTTCCTTCTCAGGAAAAGTATATAAAAACAGAAAAAGATGTACGTTTTTTCATGCCTCTGCTCCCCTATTCCGAGATTAGATATACAATGGGGAGCAAAAAAGAACAACAACTAAAAGTAAGCTTCTCAAGAGAATTTGCACCAAGACTTATAATCGGCATGGATTATAGTCTTATAAATTCTCCCGGACCATATTTGAATAGCAAATCAAATAATAGCAATGTGGTGTTTTCTGGAAGCTATCGAACAGTAAAAGAACGTTATGGAATAGGGGCATATTATTTTAGAAATAAGCTTGAACAACAAGAAAATGGTGGTATTGTAGAGGATAGTATTTTTATTAATAATATTGAAACAGACCGAAGAGTAATTGATATTTGGCTTCCTCAGGCAAACAGCATTATTAAATCATCAGGCTTTGGATTTGAGCAATATTTTGTTTTATCAAAACCAAAAGAGGAATTTTCAGATACCCTTCTCAAAAAAAAGAACAACCTCCAGGCTGGAAGAATAAAACATAAATTCCTATTTAAAAGAAATCAGCAAAGTTATCTTGATACAGATCCCTTAAATGAATATTACCAACAGTATTCACAAGTGATTGATTCGTTTGTTACTAATGATTCACTATCCACACAAATGATTCAAAACTCTTTGATCTGGAATAGTTTGAATTATAGAAACCCCAATAAAAAACCAACATTTAACCTGTTTTTTGGAGCACAACATGCTGTTTATAGACTATTTCAAGGTACTAATGACAGTCTTTTATTTGTAAAAAAATCAAACTACACTCAAATTGGTGTACTTGGCGGCATCAACCTTAATATTAGATCCAAGACTAATGTTTTTGCCAGACTTGATATGATTCTTAGTGGGTACCAGGCAGGCGACTTTTACTTTTATTCAACTGCAAATCAATCCTTTAAAACAAATAATAAAGATTTTGGCCAGCTTGATTTCTCTTTAAATGTCAGCTCACTTTCACCTTCATGGTTCTATACAGGTATGCTCTCCAATCATTTCCAATGGGAAAACAGCTTTATCAAACAAAATACTTTCGAATTGGAAGGCAGCTATCAATTTAAATTCCTGGAACTTTCTGTTAAGCAAACAAGTATTGATAACTACACATTTTTAAATAGAAACGCTTTCCCGGAGCAAATTGGAGGCACAATCAATATCCGATCAGTAAAAGCCAATTATTCCCTAAAAGCAGGAAAATTTGAAGTCAGAGGATTTTTATCTTACCAAAAGCCTGATATCGATAGTGTAATGAATCTGCCCGAACTGGCAGCCAATCTTAAATTTGGTTTTTCACAATCGCTTTTTAAAAATGCAGCTGTTTTACAACCCGGCTTTAATATCAGATGGTTCAGTAGTTATTATGCTGATGCTTATATGCCTGCTTTACGAAGATTTTATTTACAATTTGATAAAAAAATTGGCAATTATCCCTTTCTGGATGTTTATCTGGCACTAAAAGTTAAAAGAGCAAATATTTATATTCAGTATTCCAATTTACTCGGTTTAACAGGTGATTATAACTATTTTACTACTCCTCACTACCCTATGCGTGATGCAAGATTCTATTTTGGAGTAAACTGGCGCTTTTATCAATAATTACCTAAGGTTGCGTTCTTGTTTGATTTTTTCATAAGCAGCAGCTACCTCTTTGAATTTTGCTTCTGCAGCTTTTCTAACGTCCTCTCCTAAGTGACTAACTTTATCCGGATGGTATTTTATTGCCATATCCCGATATGCCTTTTTCACTTCATTATCAGATGATTCAGGGCTTATTTCCAAAATTTTATAAGCGCTGTCTATCTCTTTTACAAACATCGCCTTAATTGAGTCAAAATCTGAACTACTTACTCCCATAAAGGAAGCAATCGTACGAATTAAATTTACTTCATTCAGCGGTAACTGACCATCTGCCTGAGCAATCCCAAACAAATAATGTAACAGCTGTAGTCGCGCAGGGTAATCCATAAATTGACCTATCTGCCTGCTTACATCCTGAATATTAATGTCTTGCTTAATAATTTCACGTAGCATTAAAATTGATTGCTCCGCGGAGTTTATTCCAAAATTATTTATGAAAAACCGTTTTACATAGTCAAGCTCAGACTTTTTGACACTACCATCCGCTTTCATTACCGCAGCAGATAAAACTAAAAGACTAAGCCTAAAGTCACCCTGCAAAGTTTGACCTTCATGCTCATATGTACCTGCTTGCAGGTCCTCAAACATCTTTCCAAAAGCAAAACCAAGAATTCCACCAATCGGACCTCCAAAAGCCCAACCTAATCCACCACCAATCCATTTGGCATACCCACCTGAACTCTTTTTCTTCTTGGACGAACCCATCTCGCTGCGATTATAGAAATACCCAATTAATATTAATATGATGACAATTGTTAATATCCAACCCATTGTTTTCTTTTTTGCAAAAGTAAGGTTTAAACAGCTGATAAAAATCCTGTTTTTTGAATTGAATCCTTAAAATCTACAGAAACAGAATAGTAGTAAAGCAACAAGCACAAATAAATGTATAGTTTGTTTAATAAGCTTCCTGTAATTAAATGATCATCTCATTTTCTATGAACCTTATCCCATAATCCTCCAATTCATCTAAAATGGGATTATAAAGTGCTGGTTTTGTTGGCACAACAACTCCTGTTTCATTTATTTGATCTGTAAGCAAGAGCTTTACTGCTATTGCCAATGGCGTTCCAACAGTAATAGCCATAGCTGTTTCAGAAGCACTATTACCAATGTAAACCATCGAAGAAGTTATCTGGTAAAGGGTATCGTCCAACTCGTATTCAAACTCATGTTGCATTACAATCATATCCTTATCATCAGGTTGAAGAGCCCACTTTTCTGAAAGCAATTTCTGCATTATCTGCACTGGTGTGGCACTTTTAAGACCAATTTTCCTGTCTTCAAAAATTCCCAACCATTCAAGCTTTTGCATGATTTCACCCTTTGGATCGAGATTGAGATATTCGACTAACTTTTCTTCAACAGGCTTTCCAGGATCATATCTTAAAAATGTATTGATAAACTCCCTGTATGTCATGTTTTCAGATTCTTCAATCACATATGTATCATCCGTGCATCCCAGCTGAACAAAAACATTCCATGCAGCTGCATAGCCTGGCCTGCGCATAGTTCCTCTGAACAAAGTTGGGATATTATCCAGACTGTATATTTTTCTGTACTTCAGAGAATCTCTGTTCGGGTAAACTTCAAATTTACCATAGTCTAAAACTTCTCGTTCTAAAATACGATTAAACAACTGATGATAAGGAATAAACTTATACCTTCCGTTCCTAATAAACTGAGAAACACCTTGACCGGCAACCACAACATTTCTTGGGTTCCATGTGAATTTATAATGCCAAGGGTTATTATCTGACTCAGGTGCAATTAAACCTCCTGTAAATGAATAAAATGCAAGCAGGTCACCACCTTTTTCCCTTATTTTATCAATCACCCTCATCGCCGACATATGATCTATTCCGGGATCGACACCCAATTCATTCAGAAAGCACAAATTTTTCGCCTTAATCTCAGGTTCCATAGCTTTTATGGCAGGAGAAACATATGAGGCAGTAGCCATATGTATGCCTTTTTTAAGACAAAAATTAGCTATGATATCATGAAATCGTGCTGGAAGTAAAGAAACTACAACGGACTTATCCTCAAGCAAATCATCGATTTTACTAAGATCTGATACATCAAATGCCACTGCTTTGGCTCTTGGGTGAGCGTTTACCTTTTTTTGTGCCAGCTTCTCATCAATATCAGCCAAAACGATGAACCAATCATATTGCTCAGCTTGCTTTAAAAGATAATTAATCAAACTAGTAGCCGATAATCCGGCTCCTAAAACAAGAATTTCTTTCATAAACTTGATTTAAAGTGTATTCACAGGAATTGAAAACTTATTAATAATCAGCTAGATAATTTTTTAGGTAAGTATAATCCGGGGTCAACTCTCCTCTATGCACTATTAATGCCTTTTTCAAAGGGGCAGGAAGTTTAAGCTGTTCAAAATCAGCACTAAAATCTGCTTCAGCTACAGCTTTTACATAAGGATACAAAGCATCACTAAATGCTTCTGAAGACTCTTTTGGCAATTCACTGGGCAAAATATCAACAGCCATTACAAGTATCCCCTCGCCATTGAATCCCATTTGATATTCTCTTTCTTTCGGGTTATAAACAAATACAGGATCCTCAATCTCGGTTCCTTTGTGCGTACATTCAATTGAGCCATCAGGATCGCAGGTTACATCACCAATCACCTTCAGTTTAGGTTCTCCTGCAGCAGATAGTTTTTCCAGAAAATCTTTTGTCACAATTCGGGGGTATCTGTCATCCCAATACATGCAATTCATCAGTATTGTCATTTTCGGGATATACTTTTCAAAGCTGTTTTTGTAAGCTTCAGGATGCTTGTAATAATGCTCCAGATCAAAGTTTAAACTTGCATCAATAGGTTCTGAAATATGCTTTTCCTTAAAAACCACCTTATATATTAGTGATTTAGGAGCTTTGTTAAAATCTATTTGAAGCAATTGCTCGGGAGAAATTTCAATCGATGGCAATAGGTTAGCAATTTCCTGAGCCCCCTTAGAAACATTTCCATAACCAGTGAACCCGATAACAACAGGCCCTATTTCATCAGGCAGGCCATTCGTTGCTATTTCCAAACCACAGGCAGAAACAGCCTCCATTGCTTCATCCAGCGAATTGTATAAATGAGATTGTTTTATTTTTTCGAATGGAGTTATAATACCCTGAACTTTAAGTCGCTGACCAAGAGACCAGAGCGAATTAATCATTCCTGCAAGCCCGGCAAACCTTCCAAAAAAGATTAATCTTTTACCTTCTTCATTGGCAATCTTTTCATAATCTATCAGTTGACACTTTCGATTAATAAGCGCCTTCAGCATCGGCATATTGTACTCCTGCCCTTTGATAACATGAGAGAAAAAAACATATGTTTTTCCCATCTCAAAGAAATCAGCAGGCATTTCTTTCACTCCAAAAATTACATCTGATTCCAGCAGGTGAGTATGAACTTTTGCACCAGCATTTTCAAATTCCTCATCAGAAAAAATCCTTTTTGATGACTTCTGCACTTCAAATTTTATACCCTGCTGTACCAATTTCTGAATATGATCAGGAACGAGTGCAACTCTTCGCTCCATCACGTATTTATCTTCATGACGAATTCCAATAATATGTTTCATAGCCTGTAAATCTTAAAAAGTGCCACGAAATTCACCTTTTTTTTCGGATTGGTCAAATACAGATTGATATTTAGTCCCTTAAAAATCAATTTAGAAAGTTTATAAATTATTGTTTCATTGAAATTCAAACGATTGCATCAAAAAATAGATTTATTATAATGTTAAGCTGTATCTAATGAGCTATAAAAACCGTATTTTTGTGCTGCCTTAAAAAAAGTTTAAGCGTAAAATACAGAAAAACAGAATTTTATATCAGTTATTATTAATAAATTTAATTAACATGGCAAAAAGCAAGTATGTTTATTCCTTTGGTGACCGCAAAGCTGATGGAAACTCTTCGATGAAAGCCCTGCTGGGTGGTAAAGGTGCTAACCTTGCCGAAATGAATTTAATCGGTATACCAGTTCCTCCTGGATTTACGATTACAACAGATGTATGTACACTTTACTACGAGAAGGGGCATGATGCCACAGTTGAACTTATTCGAAAAGAAGTTGAAGCTGCAGTTGGAAAAGTAGAAAAAATCATGGGAACCAAATTTGGTGATCGTGAAAACCCTTGTTTATTATCAGTTCGCTCTGGAGCGCGTGCATCCATGCCTGGTATGATGGACACAGTTTTAAACCTTGGATTGAATGATGTAGCTGTGGAAGGAATCGCACGTAAAACAGGCAACGAACGTTTTGCATGGGATTCTTATCGTCGTTTTGTTCAAATGTATGGTGATGTGGTGATGGGAATGAAACCTGAATCCAAAGAAGATCACGATCCTTTTGAAGTAATCATCGATCAGATTAAAGAGGAAAAAGGTGTTGCTCTTGATACCGAACTTAATACCGACGACCTGAAAGAAATGGTTCGTCGTTTTAAAGAAGCAGTAAAAAAATCTACTGGCAAAGATTTCCCTGACGATCCCTGGGAACAACTTTGGGGATCAGTTATGGCTGTATTCAACAGCTGGATGAATGAAAGAGCTATTGTTTATCGCAAGCTTAACAATATTCCTGCGGAATGGGGTACTGCTGTAAACGTACAAGCAATGGTATTTGGAAATATGGGTAATACTTCCGGTACAGGTGTAGCTTTCACGCGAGATGCTGCTACAGGTGAAGATATTTTCAATGGAGAATACTTACTTAATGCACAGGGTGAAGACGTTGTAGCCGGAATCCGTACTCCACAGGAGATTACACTAGAAGGATCAAAACGTTGGGCTGCACTGCAAAACGTTTCAGAAGAAGAACGTGCAAGCAAATTCCCATCCCTGGAAGAGGCAATGCCTGAAATTTATCAGGAGCTGAATACTTTGCAACAAAAGCTTGAAGATCATTACCGCGATATGCAGGACCTTGAATTCACTATTCAGGAAGGAAAGCTTTGGATCCTCCAAACCAGAAATGGTAAAAGAACTGGTGCTGCAATGGTAAGGATTGCTGTTGAGATGCTTAAACAAGGTATCATCAACAAAAATGAGGCAATCATGCGCGTTGAGCCTAATAAGCTTGATGAATTGCTCCATCCTGTTTTTGATGGAAACGCTCTTTCAAAAGCTCAGGTAATGGCCAAAGGTCTGCCTGCCTCACCCGGAGCTGCAAGCGGACAAATAGTTTTCCATGCCGACGAAGCTGAAGTATGGGCTGAGAAAGGGAAAAAAGTTATCCTTGTTCGTGTTGAGACTTCACCCGAAGACTTAAAAGGTATGAATGTCGCTGAAGGTATTCTTACCGCTCGTGGAGGTATGACATCTCACGCTGCAGTTGTTGCCCGTGGAATGGGTAAATGCTGTGTTTCTGGTGCAGGCGGCATAAAAATTGATTACAAAGCACGTACAATTACTATGGATGGAAAAGCCTTTAAAGAAGGTGATTTCATTTCATTAAATGGTAGTACAGGAGAAGTTTATGACGGTCGTGTTGAAACTAAAGATCCGGAACTGAGTGGCTATTTTGGCGAATTGATGAAACTCGCTGATAAAAAGTCTAAACTTGCTGTAAGAACAAATGCTGATACACCACATGATTCTGAAGTTGCACGTAATTTCGGAGCACAGGGAATCGGACTTTGCCGCACTGAACATATGTTCTTCGGTGGAGATAAAATTATTGCTATGCGTGAAATGATTCTTGCTTCAGATGAGGCAGGAAGACGTAAAGCCTTAGAAAAACTATTACCCATTCAACGCGAAGACTTTGAAGGTATTTTTGAAGCTATGAACGGTCTTCCGGTAACAGTTCGCTTATTAGATCCACCTCTTCACGAATTTGTTCCTCACGATGACAAAGGTCAGGAAGAATTAGCTAAAGTAATGGGTGTTTCTGCAGAAACAATTAAGAATAAAGTACACGATTTGGCTGAATTCAATCCTATGTTAGGACATCGTGGTTGCCGTTTAGGTAATACATATCCTGAAATTACAGAGATGCAAGCCCGCGCAATTATTGAAGCTGCACTAAATCTGAAAAGTCGTGGTATAGTGGCATTACCTGAAATAATGATTCCACTTACCGGAACACTAGCAGAAATGAAAATGCAGGAACAGATCGTACGGGATACAATTAATAAAGTGTTTGAAGAACGTAATGATTCAATCAAATACCTTGTAGGTACAATGATCGAAGTACCTCGTGCTGCTATTACAGCCAATGAAATTGCTCAGTCGGCTGAGTTTTTCTCATTTGGAACAAATGACCTTACACAAATGACATTTGGTTACAGTCGCGATGATGCTGGCCGGTTCCTGGATGTATATCTCAAAAAAGGCATCTTAAAACATGATCCATTCCAGGTTCTTGATCAAACAGGTGTTGGAGAATTGGTAAAAATGGCTGTAAAAAAAGGCCGCAAAACCCGTCCTGATATTAAATTGGGAATTTGTGGTGAACATGGTGGCGAACCCAGCTCAGTAATGTTCTGTCATGAAGCTGGATTAAACTATGTAAGTTGTTCTCCGTATCGTGTGCCTATTGCCCGACTCGCCGCTGCTCAAGCAGCAGTCGCTGAAAAAATGGCAAAAAAAGCCAAAAAAGATTCCAAATCTAAAAAGGACAAAAAGAAGTCTAAAAAATAATGACCAATTAGGTCTTACGCAAAGAGGTAACCTTTCATTAGGTTGCCTCTTTTTTTTGTTTGAGAATATCCAATGCAAACGATTGAGATTTAACATTTCTTTTTAACTTTGCCGACACTCTAATTTATTTACCTTAACTAACCCAAATACAAAACATGATGGTTAAAGATGATGCTATAATCAAGGCCGATTTGGCTTCATACGGTATTACCGATGTCAATGAAGTATTTTACAACATCAGTTATGAAGAGCTTTACAAGCACGAAACTGACCCAAACCTTGAAGGATTTGCAAAAGGTGTAGTTACAGATACCGGTGCAGTATCTGTTGACACAGGAATTTTCACCGGTCGTTCGCCCAAAGACAAATACATTGTTATGGACGACGTATCTAAAGACACCGTTTGGTGGTCAACGCAAGGCAAAAACGACAACAGGCCATTAGAACCAGGCAAGTGGGAAAAATTAAAAGAGATTGCATCAAAGCAACTCTCCCGAAAAAAACTTTATGTAATGGATGCCTATGCAGGTGCCAACCCCGAAACGCGTTTAAATGTTCGTTTTGTGGTTGAGGTTGCCTGGCAGGCACACTTTGTTAAAAACATGTTCATTCGCCCATCTGACGAAGAACTGAAAACTTTTAAACCTGATTTTGTAGTATTAAATGCCTCAAAAACAACTAATCCGGATTGGAAAGAAATGGGCATGAACTCAGAAAACTTTGTGGTGTTCAATTTATCTGAACGAATGGCCCTTATCGGTGGTTCCTGGTATGGAGGTGAAATGAAAAAGGGAATTTTCACTATGATGAACTACTATTTACCTTTAAAAGGTATTGCTGCCATGCATTGCTCTGCAAATGTTGGAAAAGAAGGTGATGTAGCCATTTTCTTTGGTCTTTCCGGAACTGGTAAGACAACCTTATCAGCAGACCCAAAACGTGCCCTTATTGGTGATGACGAACATGGATGGGATGATGATGGCGTTTTTAATTTTGAGGGTGGTTGTTATGCAAAATGTATCAATCTGAGTAAAGAAAATGAACCCGACATTTTTAATGCAATAAAAAAAGATGCATTGCTCGAGAATTTGGTTGTAAAGCAAGATGGTTCTATTGATTTTGCAGATAGCTCTAAAACAGAAAATACTCGCGTTTCCTACCCTATCTATCACATTGAAAACATTGTAAAACCAGTATCAAAAGCAGGTCATGCAAAAAAAGTCATCTTTTTAACTGCTGATGCTTTTGGTGTTTTACCTCCCGTATCCAAGTTAAGTAGTGATCAAACCAAATATCATTTCCTTTCTGGCTTTACTGCTAAATTAGCCGGAACTGAGCTAGGTGTTACTACTCCGCAGCCAACTTTTTCAGCTTGCTTTGGAAACGCCTTTCTTGCCTTACATCCTACAAAATATGCCATTGAACTGGTTAAAAGAATGAATGCCAGTGGCGCAAAAGCATATTTGGTAAATACGGGGTGGAATGGCACTGGAAAACGTATTTCAATCAAAGATACCAGAGCCATAATCGACGCTATTCTGGATGGTAGTATTGATAATGCCCCAACCAAAACTATCCCTTTCTTCAACCTGGAGGTGCCAACAACACTCAATCGTGTTGACGACGGCATTCTTGACCCTCGTGAGACATATCAAAATGTTAGCGATTGGGAAGAAAAAGCCAAAAATCTGGCAAAAATGTTTATCGACAATTTTGATAAATATACTGACAATGAAGAAGGAAAAAGGTTGGTTGCTGCCGGACCTCAATTGTAATAGAAATTAATAAGTTGATAGAAATTATAATTCTTTAAACTTAATTGTAAAAACCTGTCAAGCAATTGCTTGACAGGTTTTTTTAATATACAAATAACTTACTGTTAAAAAACAATTCAACAAGGCCTTTTATTTTCGCTGTATTAAATACAAATAATCATATACTAAATATGCGAGTTGGAACGATAAAGGAATTGCATTATCAAAAAGGCTATGGATTTGTAAAAAAGCAGAATACCGGGTATTTGTATCGTTTCAATGTAACAGATTTGCATGATCAAATTGGCATAAACGATTCCGTTGAATTCAGTTTGATTGAACTTGATCCGGGCAGGTTGGCGGTAAACTTACGAAAAGTGAAATCACATCAACAATTAGCAAGCAAATTAAAACTCTATCATAATACCAATAGTTGGTAATACTGTACCACTCGTATTTGGAATTCCTCTCAAAACATATTTTGAGTCATCATCTACAGTAATAAAATTACCATTTGCATCCTTTTCGCGAATAATGTTATCCTGAAGTTTAGCCTTAAAGTTATAGACATTTTGAATGTCGAGGTATAACATCAATGACCACTTATCAAAAAAGTATCGCTTATCAACACGCAAATCCAATTGATGATAAGGCTGAAGTCGCAGTTGATTTAATTCGGCAAAATTGAAATAAGGACCACCTTGTGCATCCCAGGCCTGAATTAAAGCAGATTTTTCCAAATCATATGGTGTGTAAGGCAAGCCGCCATCAAAACGCCATTTAATGCCAGCTATCCAATTCCTTTTAAAGCTTTGAGAGGCGGTTAAAACTATAATATGCCTGAAATCCCAGCTGGAAGGAATAAGCTTTTCGGTGAAATCTTCAAATTCACTGCGAACAAAGGTGTATGACAATATTAAATTAAGTCCTGAAGGTAGCTTTGACCGATTTAAAACTTCAAATCCATATGCCCTACCCTTACTTGTAGATGTTACCTCTTCATTACCTAAAACTCCAAAGTCAGCTCCTTTATTTGCGAGACTTATAGAGTCGTTTACGGAAAAAGGATAGTTATTGTATTGCTTATAAAAGCCTTCAAAGGAAAAGAACACATCATCTCTTGGAATAAACTGCAAACCAGCAATATAATGATTTGCTCCAATGTATTTAAGCTCATTTTCCTTATTCACCAAAACTCCTGCATTATTTCTAAATCCCAATGTAGTGTAAGCTGGCAATTGATAATAGCGTCCTGTATTTGCTGTAACTGCCCATTTATCACTCAGCACATAAGAAGCTGAAAAACGAGGTGAAAGTTGATCAATAGGATTACTCATCGAAGCACTGTAATCATTAAAATCAGTACGCAATCCGGCTGATAAGGTCAATCTATCATTTAAAAAATTCTTACTTAATTGTGCTGAAGCACCACCCATAAGAAGGTTTAATTCAGACTGATAATCAATATCAACTAATTCATTACCAATAAAAAGTTTCTGATTGGTACTATTGAAATACTTGGCATATTGTCCTCCAAGAGAGTAAACAAACTTATAATCACCCCATCTGATGTTATTTTCAAATCTGATTTTATTCTCTATCTCCTGAGATTCATAATCCAAAATCCTTGGTTTAGATTCATCATTTTCAGGGTATTTATAGGAAATATTATTCAGCATATTCCGGCTTAAAACCAAAGTTTGGAAACTATTAGTTTTAAAATGTTTGTAAACTGCACCAATGGCATATGACCATTGTTCGTTTACAGGTAAAAAAGAAAGAATATATTCTTGATCTTCAGTAGGATTTTCGATACCAGTATTGAGGCGAAACTGATCGAGTGCCCCAATGCTGACAATTGTCAATTCATTCTTTTTGTCAAATCTGGTTTTCCATTTAAACTGGTAGTCATTAAATGTTGGCAAAAACGGCAATCCAATCACATCAAAAAGAAACTGAAGATAGGATCGTCTGACAGAAAAAATATAGTTCGATTTTTCACCTGCAGGACCGTCCAGTGTCAGGCTCAATTCAGAAGCGCCTACACTACCTCTGAATCGTGTTTTCTCTTTATTACCTTCTTTTTGAGTAAACTCAAAAACACCACTTAATGCATTTGATCTGTTAGCGGGAAAAGCGCCGGAATAAAAATCAACAGAGCTGATAAAATCTGCATTTAATATTCCTACCGCACCACCTGAAGATCCTTGTGTTGCAAAATGATTAATGGTTGGAATTTGAACTCCGTCCAAATAAAAAACTGCTTCACTGGGGCCACCACCCCTGATAATAATGTCGTTTCTGAATGACACACCAGAACCAACGCCGGGAAGTGATTGTATTACCCTCGAAATATCCCTGTTACTTCCCGGATTAGTTTCAATTTCGCGAACCCCAATTTTTTGCAGCGATAGCGGACTTTCTTCTGTCCTGATGAAAGGATTTGCTTTTACTTCAACTTCCTGTAGCGCAATGCCTGCATTCTCCATGGCAATAATTACATATTCCTCCTTGGCATTAGTAAGCTGAATTTCCTCAGAAACTGCATTTTTGTAACCAACATATGTAGCTTCCAGTATAATAAAACCAGGGTTGATTCCAGCAATTGTAAACTCTCCATCAAAATCTGTTGTAGCGCCAATGGTCGTTCCCTTTACAATCACATTTGCAAAAGGAAGAGGTTCATTGTTGGTTTTATCAATCACCCGCCCACTAACCACTGCATTCTGAGCACTCAACTGAAATCCAATGGCCATTACATTTAAAAATACGAGTAGTATATTTTTCATGACTTTTTGATTTTCAAGGTGATTGCATCAAATATATTTAGAGCAGTAGTAAATGTTTCCAAGTTGGTATAAAGCAACCCATTAGCACCGGAATAATGGCTATGTCCGATAGGATTAAGATGATAACTTTTAAGGCTGCTGTTTAAGTTAACTTCAACTGCATAAACTAATGCAGGTTGAGCCGAGGTTCTGTATTCCGAATCTCCGGGATATTTACTATTTGACCAAAACTTGTTCCAATCCCAAGGTTGGTTCACTTCCACTAAAACCCTGAATCTGTCTGGTAATGTTACATCCATTGCTATTCCCATATTAAAAGAAGATTTGGGCGTTGCTCCAGAGTAGGCATCTGGAAGGGGATTTTCCGGTGTTGGCAATTGACCTGGAGTACCAATTTCGCGACGGTGAAGCCAATAAGGCAACGAAGCCGGACGAGCTGCTGGCCCCGGAACCTTGAGCCAGTGTCCGTTACCGGCATCTCCATAAGTGTAATAACCCTTTGCAACAGATTCCGTAACAAAAATCGTTTGCAATACTTCTCCTTCCAAAGATTCAATCCATACGGCAAAACTTGGATGATTATGATGTTTGCCCTTTTGAAAGTAAAACTCAAGATTTACACCATCTCCATAAGATTTTTGGATGAAGGTCTCTTTTTCTTGATTTGAGCCACTTCGACTAACAGTTTTGCAAGATGATACAAATATCACCAGTAACAGAAAAAGCAACAATTTGGTTTGTGATTTCATTTGGTTTAATTTATGATGCATTTTGTTAAACAAATAATTGGGCATCAGGTTCGGTTAAAACAATAATAAAAATAAACAAAAAACCCCCGAAAAACTCCGGGGGTATCACAAAAAGAACCGAAAATTATTGGTTGAGCATGACAGGCATGATCAACATAAGAATATCCTCTTCTTTATTTTCATTTTCAACAGGAACCAAAATACCTGCTCTGTTAGGGGCTGACATTTCAAGTTGAACATTATCAGTTTCCATATTATTTAACATCTCCTGGAAAAATCTTGAATTGAATCCAATTTCCATGTCATCTCCCTCATAGCTACAGCTTAGTCGCTCCCTTGCTTCATTGTAATAGTCAAGATCCTCGGCAGACAGCGTTAATTCCTGACCAGATATTTTGAAACGTACCTGATGTGTGGCTTTATTAGAAAAAATTGCTACCCTTTTAATCGAATTCAATAAAGAAATGCGATCAATATTAAGCTTATTAGGATTAGTGGTTGGTATAACGGCTTCATAATTAGGATACTTTCCTTCTATTAACCGACAAACAAGCTTGACATTATCAAAACTAAACAATGCATTCTTCTGATTGAAGGACAATGACACATCACCTTCGCTTTTTGATGAAAGCAGGTTTTTTAATTGATTAATTGGTTTTTTGGGAAGAATAAATGCTGCATTTTGTTCTGTTTTGACATCCAACCTTCTATACCTAACCAATTTGTGTGCATCAGTTGCTACAAAAGTTAAATAATCCTCTGACAATTCAATTAGAACACCCGACATGACTGGTCGCAATTCATCATTTCCGGTTGCAAATATCGTTTTCTCAAAACCATTTCCTAAAATTTCAGCTGCAATGCTAATAGTTGTAGGGTCTTCCAGTACAGGAGTTTGAGGGAATTCATCACTTTTATGTCCAGACAATTTATAGTGCCCCTCACCTGCTGTAAGTTCAACCATTAAATTTTCCGGCTTAACATTTATGGTAAGCGGTATATCAGGAAAAGTTTTCATGATATCCAAGAGCAAACGGGCAGGGATAGTTACTTCCCCTGTACCTTCCTGCATATCAGGCTTTAGACTAATCATCATTGTAGTTTCTAAGTCAGAAGCTGTTATTTTTAGTTCTCCCTCACTTAGGCTAAACAGAAAATCATCTAAAATTGGAAGCGTATTATTCGAACCTATAACGCCACCAAGCGCTTGAATGCTTTTCAACAACTTTAAGCTGGAAATAATAAATTTCATATGTGCAATAGTTTTAAAGCGTAAAAATAAGAAATTTGATAGCGTTGATTACCCTTATAAAAAAAGATTTACCAACAATTTTTCAAGTTTTCTTTTTTGATTTATTTAAGACTAACTTTGATTCAGTGCCACTTATCAATCTTTTGATGTTTTTTCGGTGAGTGACCGGCAAAAAAATGGCAACAGCTATGGCAAGTATCATAAAAACAAAATGATCCGGAGGAAATAGAAAGGCTACATAAAAAGGAAATGCCAAGCCAGCAGTTATGCTCGAAAGTGACACATATTTACTAATTAGCAGAACAATAATAAAAGTAAGAAGCGCCATTAATGCTGCCCATGGATACAAACCAAACCCAATACCAAGAAGTGTAGCAACACCTTTACCACCTCTAAAGCCTGCAAATAATGGAAAAGTATGTCCTAATACTGCAGCGGCAGCAACTAAAAGCTGCAATAAAGCAGTAGGTGCTTCGCCACCAAACAATCCCATTAAGGGCTCAATTAATAAAATGGCTATAAAACCTTTTAAAACATCTATAAGCAAAACAGGTATTCCTGCCGAAAGGCCTAAAACCCTTATTGCATTGGTTGCTCCTGCATTACCAGAGCCTTCAAGCCTCACATCTTTGCCGTAAAAAGTCTTTCCTATCCAAACTGCAGTTGGTATGGAGCCAAGCAAATATCCGGCAACTACTGGTAAAAGATTTGAAAATAATTCGTTAGTATTCATTCTAATTCAATTGGTAACGTCTTATAAAATCAACTACACTTCTTCTGGAAGCAATAACATACTCATAGATAAAATCAGATGATTTATCTTCCAGGATTCTTTTCTCCAGCTTAAGCTCTATCAATCTGTTATTAAAATCCTGGGAAGAAGAAATTGCCTGCATTATGCCATTTTCGTAATGAAAATAGTACCATTCGTTTTGATTGGGCTGCAAATAGATAGTTACAGCATCTCCTGCCCTACCTTTTTCTAATACTACCAAACCACTGATACTTTTGTTAACAGGGTTCCTTTGAATATTACTAAGCTGCAATTCACCCTGCGAAATAAAAGCATTCTTTTGCCTGTCCCAACTCAGGTTGATATTATTAAAAACAAAACTTTTCTGAAACACTTCAGGAATTCTCCTTGGAGAACCATAAAGGCTTAATTCTGATTGAATCCTTCTCATTTCGTCAATTCCCGAAAACAATCCAATTGTATATAAGTAATTACTTTGGCTTAGCAAAGCTCCTTTGTTTGAAGATCTGTTAATACTGTCGGCCATCATTTGTAACAATTTTTCTTCAAACAAAAAATCAAATACCATAGTCGAGTTAATTACAGTGCTATCAGGAATCATTAGGTATTCATAATTCCCAGCAAGTTTTAGATCAACTAGTGGCAGATTCATTCCATGGTTAATAGCCCCTTTTCCTTTGATTAGGCAACGATTAACACCAAGATCAATTGAAGTGGATAAACTATTTTGTGATTCGTCTTCAAGTTTGTAAGCATTAGAAGCACGATCATAACGCAAAATGCCCCTTTTTGAATGAGCTGTATATGCAGTGCCTGACTGAGGCAAACTTAAAAAGCCAGCAAAATAATCCCTGTCCGTTGGATCATAATAAAGCCCGGTTAACAACTCCTTCCCATTTTCATCCATAACAAGAGAGTCCAAAGGTATTCGTATATTTTTAGCATCCACCTCTGATCTGAAATTTACCCAGGGTAAGGCTGTCTCATCACATAAATAATCCAGTTGAAAAGCACCTTCAAACTCTAGTAATGGCTGGTTAGCTTTTAAAAATGCCTTACCGGCATATTTAAAGTTTTCACCCAAACGGAATTGATCCTCTTTTGAAATTAATCCAGTAGCCCTGGTTATACCATTCTCATCCGGAAAAATTGCCGTAAATGCAATGGGATATCTATTGTCATCACTATCTATATAAAGATAACTGCCTGAAGCTTCATAGGTATTCCTTCCAAAAATTGTGACATCTGCATCTGAAAAATGGTGTTTCCTATTCGATCTGTCAGCAATAATGTAAGCATTTTTCAAAGTTTCCATCCTGGCGCCTTCCAAAACTCTGACAAAACCCAGGTCAGGAAAAACAGCAACATCAGCAGTCTTTATCACTTTCACATTATTGGCTTCGATGGCATAAGTCTTAATGTCGTAGCTGGCTTGCAAACTAAAAAATGATAAAGAATCCTGATCAGGATGTGTAGAAATAAAATCAGATCCAATAAGCTCAAAATCAATTAATTCATTTCTCGACAAAGCATCAATATCAAATTGCTGATCAAAAGTTGTATTCCTGATATCTATTTTATCTTCATCCATCAACCATTTTGCTTCATCCAGGGTACAGATATAGTTATTAAACGGAAATGACAACGTACTCAGTTGACCAGTACTTTCAAATATGGTTTCACGTTGTTCGAAATCAACCAGGGCATTATACCTTTCAGCAACGAAAGCAGGTTCACCCTGCAAGGCTGTCAGTAATGTAAAATCGGAAGTGTCTGCCCTAAAGGAGCTATAATTGAAATCCAAATAATCTGATTTCATATTCACCTGCCCAAAACTCAGTTCACCTGAAGCTTTTAATTCACTCGGATTCAAGACTGCTGTCCCATTGAAAACAACATTATTATAGAAGATTATAGGTTTCTGAACAGTTTGCAAAATGACGTGATTAGTATCAGTAAACCAATTAAAATGAATAGTATCTGATTGCGCCTTAGGGAAGGATGGATTTTCACTCTGCTCTTTAATTGTAAAACTATGCGCCAATGCTTTAACCTCATCAGGATAGAACACAAAACTATCAGCTTTTGTCACTGAAAGGCTATAATTAAGGGAGCCTTTTCCCCAAAAACCCTGATTACTTAAAAATATACTATCTGCAAAAAGACCTTTGTCAATATACATTTCCTCAGGCTCAGAAGTGTGATATTTAAATCCAAGTGAGTAATCAGGTAATACAACTAAGGGTTCGGATATTGCAGGAAAAATACTGGCAGAATTCAGGTAACCCTCAAAGCGCAAATTATCTGTTGAAAAGTCGTCTAAGCTATCTATCTCAAACGGGTTTACTACATAAAAAAACTCTTCCTTTAACAATCTGTTTTCATTTATGTAAGGTTTCTGGAAATAAACAAAAGACTCGTTTTTACTATCAAATATAGGATATTGAGGAAATACTTTTTTACCAGACTTGTTATCTGGTTGATCGATATACAAAACTCCCGACATATCAGCAATCACATTACGAACTCTGAAATAATCACGGCTTCCGTCTGCACGTGCTGGCTGATCAAATACTGGCACAAAAAAGGATAAAGAATCAACCTGAGTAAGATTCAATTTAAAATCTTCATATTCAAAAAATGAATCATTTGTATAAAACTCAAATAAACCAGCACCAACAAAGCCAGAAAAAACAAAATCTCTGTCTCTTTTAAAAGAAATAAACTCATCCTCCGGAAAAATGATAACTTTTTGAGCATTGCTAAGGGTAAGTTCTTTCACACCAGATACATTTAAGCTCAAACTATCCAAATGCATTTCAATATTAGGGGTAAGCGATGATGTATTGCTGTTTATTAATATAACATCGTGATCTAAATCGCCACTTCGGGTTTTCAGCGTATTGAAAAACCTTTCCTTTAAAACAGCAATTCTGAGATCGGAGTCATAAACCAGATAGCCTTCTGCAGCAAGCCTTAAAAGCTGAGAAAGAGCCTGCTCCTCTGGCTTTTTGATAAATTCCGCATACCACCCCAATTTAATTTCATTTTCTTTATCATACGCTTTAAGATAGTTTTCAATTGAAAACATTGGGTGTTGATTATCAATCAGCCTTAGCCGGTCAAAATCCGAAAAAGAAAAATAATTCATAGATCTCAGAAACCCTTTACTTTCAGAACGCATACCTTCGAGCTGTTTGAAATATATTGTTGGCTCATCAATATTCCAATAAAGTGCTTCAAAATACAAATCAAGTTTATGAAATGAATCAAAAAAGGGACTATCTGCCAAACCTGATTCAGTGCGAAACAAAACTATTTCACGGTCTTGATTATCATAACGCAACTCGGCAGCAGGATGATAAATTGAATCCCGTTCCATGGGAATATTAAGCGAAACATTCTCAGAAATCAGCTTATCCTCTGAAAAAATAAACTCCGAGGATTTTAAGGTCAGCCTTAACGTATTGTTTTGAAAAACATCTATCTGTGCTTTATTTTTGCCATTACCAGTTCCCTTTATTGTTAATCCTTCAATTGCAAACCCTCCTCTGAAGGAAACATTTTTGAACACTTCTTTCAGTTCGTATTCACTAAAATAGGCATAAAAGCGAGGGTAAGATGTTCTTTTGCCAGGTGGACTGTTAAATACTTTATCTTCAAAACGACCAAGCATAGGAAAATCGAAGTACCTGTCATAGACAAATGTAACAGAGTCTGCAATGTATTCTGATGCTGTTAAATCAATAAAATAGTCTTTAAAATTTAACTTCAAATCCTTTTCATCCAAATCAAAACGCCACCAAACGGTATTCCCTCCTTTACCTTTCCAGCTATTATAAATGGCATTAAAAACACCTGATGTATTCAAAATCATGGTACTATCGCGACTTGTAGCACAAATCAAATCTCCCTTATCCACTTGCAAAATCAAGGCTGTATCAGTTGCAAAAACATAATCAGCATTGCGCAAATACCATGATGTTGAGCCTTTTTTAGAAAGAATCTGTTCAATCAATAGATCATTGGAGTATTCAAGATGAGCGCCAAAGTCTCTTTGACTTTGCTTTTCGAGAATGAATGCAGAGTAATGTAACCAGTTTAGCACACTGCGCTCAGGTTGAGTGCTATAAGCCAAAGCATTTAATGCCTTAAAGAAATCAAAAAAGTAGGGATAATTCCTGTATTTTTTTTGATAAAGGGATTCGCTGATTGTCTTAATAAGATCTTTTTCATTTTTCGAAAAGCGTCCGGCTTGCCATCTTGGCAAAAAAGAAAGCATCAGATCCTCTCCATTTTTTTCATAGGTTTTGTTTGGAGTATCTTCAAGAATAGTAATAATTTGCTGGATAAAAACATCAGAATCCTGATCAAAGAAAATTTTTTCCTGACCATTTGAGATTAATGAAATCCAGATTGTAAAAAATAGTAATGTGCTTCTTATGAAGCGCCAGACCATAGCTTAAGTTTTAATAATTAAATTCTACTGCTACCCAGTTATTCTTTTCTGATGAATTATGAAAAGTTAACCCTAATGCTTCTGCCCTGTCCCTGATACTCGTTAAATCGGATTTATAGAAACCGCTAAACAATATTTTACCATTTTCTTTGAGGGATTGCACATAATGAGGCATATCTTCAAGTAAAATATTTCTGTTAATATTTGCCAGAATAACGTCAAATTTTCTGACTCCTATTGTGCTGGCATCACCCAGTTCAACCGTAATATCAGCAACGGCATTTAACTCAACATTTTCAATGGCATTATTAAATGCCCATTCATCATTATCTATTGCAATAACTTCTTTTGCACCTAATTTTTTAGCCAATATAGCCAAAACAGCTGTCCCTGAACCCATATCAAGCACTTTCCGATCTTTAAAATCCATGTCAAGCATTAAGGCAATCATCTGTGCAGTAGTTTCATGATGTGCAGTGCCGAATGACATTTTAGGTGCAATTACTATTTCAAATTCGTATTGTGTTCCTGCTTTGTGAAAAGGCGCTCTAATCCTGCATCTGTTTTGAACTACAACATCTTCGTAGGCAGATTCCCAATTGGCATTCCAGTTTTCGTCTGGCATTTCAACAATACTGACCAATTGTATTGCAACAAAATCTTTGTTGGTAAGGATTTGTTTGATTTCAGATTTATTGAAATGCTCTTCAGGGCAATAAGCCTTAAAGAGCATCTCATCATCCATAAAACTATCATAGCCGATATTGGCCAGCATAGCTGTCAGCATTTCCTTTTGAGCTTCTGAATCAGGAAGCGTAAAAGCTATTTCAAGGTATTTAGGCATTCTAAACTGAAGCCTGTTTGCAAATAGAAACAAACTCTTCTGCTTTGAGCGATGCTCCTCCAATCAAACCACCATCAACACCTTCTTGGGCAAATATTTCCATTGCATTCTCAGAGTTACAGCTTCCACCATAAAGAATCATTGTAGCTTGCGCCACTTCTTCTCCATAACGCTCGGCTAAAAGAGTACGAATATAGGCATGCATTTCTTTAGCTTGTTCTGGCTTGGCAGTCATTCCTGTTCCAATAGCCCAAACAGGTTCATAGGCAATGATTACTTTGGCAAACTCATCAGTGTCAAGATGAAAAAGCCCATGCCGAACTTGTCTTCTCACAACTTCGAGGTGCTTGCCTGACTCTCTTTCCGGAAGAGATTCGCCTACGCAAAATATAGGAACCAAACCATTTGCAAGTGCTTGATTCACTTTTATTGTAAGCATTTTATCATCTTCATCAAAATACTTTCTACGTTCACTATGCCCTAAGATACAGTGTGTAACATCCATCGATGTAAGCATTGCAGCAGAAACTTCGCCCGTATATGCTCCAGAATCAAAAGGACTTATATTCTGAGCACCTACCTTAAAAAGGTGTTCTTCCATATAATCTGTTGCCATCTCTATAAAAGGAAAAGAAGGACATATAATAACTTCAGCAGTTGGCTTAGCTTCTTCAAGCTGATCCATCAAATCATGAATGAGGTCTTCGGCCTCCTGAAACGAAAGATTCATCTTCCAGTTACCGGCTACAATTTTCTTACGCATAACCATTTTTTAAGTTGTTAGAGTATTTAAGCTAAACGAATTCGGGGATCTAAAACCCCGTAAATAATATCGACAAAAATATTAATAATAATCAAGATAACAGCAATCATTAACACTGCCCCCATAATTAAAGGGAGATCATATTTTTCCAGGGCCTCAACAATAAGCATTCCAATGCCTTTCCAATCAAAAACGTACTCAACAAAAACTGCACCTGCCAATAATGATGCAAACCAACCCGAAACTGCAGTAACAACAGGATTTAAGGCGTTTCGCAATGCATGAAATCCTATAACACGTGCCTCTGATAACCCCTTAGCACGAGCAGTGCGGATAAACTCCATACTCATCACCTCATTCAACGAAGTGCGTGTAAGCTCTGTTACAACGGCTAATGGCCTAATGCCTAGTGTTATCGCAGGTAAAATAAGATTCTTTAGCTTTATACTTGATCCAGTACCGTAATCATCAACTTCATATAAACTACCAAACATTTCTAATCCAGTATAGTCAGACAAAACAAACCCAAAAATCCATGCCATTAAAATAGCAGCAAAAAATGATGGCACTGCCATGCCCAAACTGGTCAGAATTAAGATGAATTGGTTAAACCAGGATTTGTCAATTACAATGGTTAATAATCCAAGGCTAATTCCCAAAATAAATGCTAATCCAATGGAAAAGCCTGCCAGCAATAAAGTTTTTGGAAAAGCTTCCGCTAACATTACAGAAACTTTTTGCCTTGTTTGAAAAGATTTTCTCAACCAAGGCTTCTTTAGCACAACTACAGAATTATCAATTGTTAAAAGTTCAACGGCATTGGAATACTTTGTTTTGTCAAAATACCATGTAGATGTTTGATCATTTTTTTTGTGAAAAGACAAGGGTGACAAATCATTCAGATAGTTCAAATACTGTAAAACAAACGGTTGATTAAGCCCCAGTTCGTTTCTAATTGCATCCACTTCCGCTTGGTCAGCTCTTTGTCCAAGCATCATACGGGCAGGGTCGCCAGGCAATATCGTAAATAAAATAAATACGAGTGTGACAACCCCAAAAAGGACCACAAAACCATACCATACTTTTCGCAAAATATAGGAGCCCATCTACTATTCTGAGATTATTCCTTAAAACTTTCGATAATCAAACTTAATTCCTCTCCTTGAGGAAAATCATTGTGATGCCATTTTTGTTTTACAATTCCTTCGTCCAGAAGAATTAATCCAGGGTTTGAACGAACCATCGTTTTCAAAACAATATCATCAGCAAAATATACTTCATAGAGCGAAGGGTACTTTTCAGATAATTCTGAAACCTCATCGGGCAAGGAAGATGTAAGCCAAACTATCCCATTGCCTTCTTTTGACAGTTCATCATCAATTCGTGTTATTTTTTCGAATGCACTTGCGGGCACTTTGGCCAAGTCATAAGCAACGATTACAAAAAGGTCCGGAGTGTTTAAAATTATCGATGTAGTTTCATTACCATTTTCGTCTTCCGCATACAAGCCATGATCAGCAATTTCTCCAACCTGAACCGTTCTTTGATTAACAAACTCCCACTTTGCCATCCAAACACTGTCATTCCATGGATAATCCGGTGAAAGATATTCCTTTTCTTCACCTGTTGATTTATTCCTGTAGGTTAAATATACAAGTGACTCCTGTTCATTTTCCGGATTCATTTGTTTACCAACCTTCCATACCCTAAAATCTATCATCGGAAGGTGGTTATAGTTGTAAAAGGAGAAATAACCGAAACCTAAAAAATAAATTCCAATAAACACTGACTGAATTGAGGAAGATACGCTTAAACGAAATTTTTTTCTGTTGAAAAAAATAATCAGCACAAAAACCATTAGGATCAGGTTTTTGTAAAATGTTTCCCAATTTGTCAGCTTAATCGCATCACCAAAACATCCACAATCCGGTACGGGCTCATAAATGGCGTCGTAAAAGGTTAGCCCTGTGAAGAAAACCATGATTAAAAGCAAAGCTTTTGAAACCAGTTTCATCTGCATACCACTTATTAATGCTAAACCGATCACGAATTCCAGTGTTGACAAAAAAATTGAAAGGCCTAATGATAAGAACGCAGCCCATTCCGTACCATATGCAATAAAATAATCTTCAATGCGGTATGCTGTTCCCAAAGGGTCAACACCTTTGACAAATCCCGAAAAAATAAAAACCACTCCAACTATCCAACGACTGATATTTCTAAGTACAAGATTCATAAATCTCTATTACTTTATTTTTCATTTAACAAAACAAGTGCAAAAACAGCATAATTAATTATGTCATAATAGTTGGAGGCCACTCCTTCAGAAGCTATTGTTACACCCTTATTATCTTCTATTTGTTTAATGCGCAATAACTTAACCAATATTATATCAGTCAGTGAACTAATCCGCATATTTCTCCAGGCTTCATCATAGTCGTGATTTTTGTTCTTCATCAAATCAAATGCCTCCATCAAAACCTTTTTATGAGCTTCAGAAGCCTGCTCATTTGAAAAATCAATTTCAACTACTGCTCCGTATTCCAATTGAATAATAGCCATTGCAGCATAATTGACAATTCCTAAAAATTCATCCGCAATGTCATCCTCAATTTTGCGCGTCATTTTTTCCTGTATACTTCTGATTCGCTTGGCTTTTATATACAGTTGATCCGTAACTGAAGAAGGACGTAATGCCCGCCAGGCGGCTCCGTAATCCTGAGTTTTTTTCTGGAAAAGTGCAGTGCAATGCTCAATTACCTGCTGATATTGTTTGGCAGTTTCCGACATATTGAAAATATTGTTGCTTACAAAAGTTTAAATTTGCCAAAAAAAAAGCATGCCTTTGGCTTTCACAACTCGACAAATCGCCGGTAAAAATAGCGTTTTTTTACCAGACCAAAAGCTCAAGTTCAATGGAAAAACCCTTGATCTGTCTACCCCTTTGGTGATGGGCATTTTAAACCTGACCCCGGATTCATTTTATAAACAAAGTCGCATTAAGCATACTGATCAACTTATTGAGCAAGCCGGAAAAATGCTGGAAGAAGGAGCTCATTGTCTTGATTTGGGCGCAAGTTCTACGCGTCCCGGATCAAAACCAGTTTCATCACAGCAGGAAGCAGAACGTTTGATAGCGCCGTTAAAATTATTACACAAAACTTTTCCCAACACATGGATTTCAGTTGACACTTTTAGAGCATCAATAGCTCAAAAAGCCATTAAATCCGGTGCAAGTATGATTAATGACATTTCAGGAGGCACATTTGACGAGAAAATGCTGGATTTAATTTCTTCGGAACAGGTACCTTATGTTTTGATGCATCTTGAAGGAACTTATGATACTATGCATAATCTTACAATTGATGCCTCCAGCATTGTTGACGAGGTAAAGCGTTTTTTCGAAAAGCAAACTGAAATGTTTCTGAGGCGCAATGCCCATCAGTTAATATTAGATCCGGGCTTTGGATTTAGCAAAACATTAGAAGCAAATTTTAAACTCTTGAATAGTCTTGACGAAATTAACCCCGGGAACTTCCCACTTCTTGTTGGTGTTTCCAGGAAATCGATGATCAGAAAAGTGCTGGATATTGCTCCGGAAGATGCGCTTAACGGTACTACAGTGCTACATACTTTGGCGTTGCAGCAAGGAGCAGCTATTTTGAGAACGCATGATGTAAAAGAAGCTGTCCAATGCATAAAACTTTTACAATTCACGAAAAGCGTCGCAAATTGACAGAATGATTAACTTTGCTATATAAAATCAGCAGTAAACTTAAGCAATGCTAAACGCTATTTACCCTTTATTCATAGAGTTACGCCTTATTGATATTGTAGACATTTTTTTCGTTGCCGGGCTGCTTTATGGATTATATTACCTTTTAAGAGGTACAGTGGCAATCAATATTTTTCTTGGCATTGTAGCTGTATTTTTAATCTGGAAAGTTGTAACTGCCTTGCAAATGGAACTGCTTGGAGATATTCTGGGGGCATTTGTAAGTGTCGGATTTATAGCGCTTATTATTATTTTTCAACCTGAAATCCGGCAGTTTTTGCTTGCTTTAGGAACTCCCGGCTTTATAAAACGATTTAATCTTGGATTTTCGTGGAGTATTTTGGGTTTTAGAAATGAACAGCATTACGATTTAAACAGTATTGCTAAGGCATGTATTTCAATGTCGGAAAAGAAAACTGGTGCTTTGATAGTAATTACGCGACAAAATGAGCTATTCCAAACCATTCAAAGTGGTGTTCAAATTGACGCATCTATTAGTCAAGCACTTATCGAACAGTTGTTTTATAAAAATACTCCCTTACATGATGGCGCTGTAATTGTTACTGGAAATCGTATCAAAGCTGCTGGTTGCATATTGCCTGTCACAAAAAAACTTGATCTTCCGGGAAGGCCTGGTTTAAGACATCGTGCCGGTTTGGGAGTTACAGAGCAAAGTGATGCCATTGCTATTGTCGTTTCTGAAGAAAATGGCAGTATTAGCCTGGCTGACAGTGGATCGATGAAAATAATCAAAAAAAATGAACTGCTAAAAACACTTCAACAGCTGCTTCATGAAGCAAATACTGATACTTAAAGTAGTAATCTGGTTTGCCAATTAATACACTAAGTGACGTTTAATAAGCTTAACAGGTTGTCCGTTTTTATGAATAGTTCGCTCCGTCCAATTTCTCCTTTTATCATAAACATATTGAAAAGAAGTAATATCAATAGTCGCACCTGTCTCATCCATAATTTTCTCGGAAATGATGTTCCCTGAATTATCGTAAGCATAATATCTTATTTCCAGCAAATTACCTTCGCTATCAAATCTAAAATTACGATCTACCTGATCTTTATAGTTATAGGTGTAGGTAAATCTCATATGAAATTCATCTCCGTTAAAATAGCTGTAATCTTCTCTTACCCTACCCTTATCATCATAAGTATAAACAAATCTTTTCTCTAGATTTCCACTACCATCATAACTCTGATCAAAATCCAATAAACCATCCTCAGAGTAAACATATTCAATTGTACGCACCAATTTTCCTGATTCGTTCAAAAGTTCAAGTTTATTTCGTTGGTTTCCAGTATTATAATATTTATAAACCCTAACTAAATTTCCTGCTGAATCATACTCTTTGTCTTGAATACGATTTCCAAAACTATCAAAAGTATTTTCGTAATAGTGCGACAAAGTCAGTTGATCCCCCGGTTCACTGTTTACATTTATCAAAAAGTGCTCTTCCGTCATTGATTTTACTTTAGGATCAGGATCAGACTTTTTAAAAGTGCTTTTTTGAGTAAAACCTTGTTGAACAACTATAAGGAACAGCAAAACAAGTAAAGAAAGTTTAATTCTAATTATATTCATAAAAACAATTTTATGCAAAATTAATGGATTTTAATGCTTTGCAGACATCATTCTTTGAATTAAAAAAAGTTTAACAAACAAAAACTTACTGCTAATCCAAACACTTTATTTTCAAGGCAAAAACTATTGAAGAGAGCACGGTAGCAAGATAAATCACAAAAAAAGTATTGAACCCATATTGGTTGATGAGCCAACCAGCGAGCAACGGAAACAAAGCCGGAATTATATTTCCTGCGCCGGTAATACCGGTATAAAGGGCTCTGTTCGCATTTCCGGAAACTTCCAGCAAAACACCATTCATCGACACCTGATACACGGCAAATGATATCCCACCAGCCAGAAAAAGCAACGGAATAGGTGAACTAGCACCAAAAGTCAACAAAATTACAGGCAAAACTGAAGCCAAAACTGCATTTCCTACAAGCAGCCAGCTATACCGAAATTTACCTGACAAAAGAAACAAGCTAAAACCTGCACCTACACTACCAACTATTTTAAACAACAAATAATTCCCTGTATCTCCTGCCCCGGCACCTGTTGTTTCCTTTGCAAACAATATAATAAATGGTAGGAAAGCTATAGAAATACCCTGAGTGTTAATAAACCCTATAAATGAAGGCAAATTAGGGTTATCTTTTAGTTCCTTGCGAAACAAATGTATAAATGCTTTAAATGATGGAATTGGCAAACGGGAAGGAACAACTTCCCTTAGATTCCAAAAACCCAGAGAAGCCAGTGTTAATGCTATGAAGCCTACTACAAACATCCAGGCATAATTTTGAGGATACTGCACAGCACTAACCAATCTGCTGGCAAAAGTGGCCGCCAATAGAAAAACCAATCCATTAAGCACAAGACGAACTGAAAAGAACTTTTTTCGGGACTCTGCAAGCACTGATTTACCCATAATGTCAGTATAGCTAATATTTGCAAAGGCACCGCCAAAAGAGAATAATCCAATCAAAATATAAATAAACCATACGATCAGGTTCGGCGGGAGTTTATCAGTAAAAAAAAGCAATAAAGCCATAGAGAGTAGGGCAAGCATTCTGGCATTTATTCCCAGGAGCAAAAACTTCTTTTTAAAGTTATAATTACTTATAAAAGGGGCGAAAAACAGTTGTGTAAAACTTGCTCCTCCCAACATAATTGCTGTTAAAATTCCTACTTGCAGTGCTGACCCTCCAGCCTCAATAAACATTGCAGGTATTACCGTATCAACATCAATAAATACCTGTGCAAATGCCAAAAAACCAGCATGCCATATAAGCGACCGAAAGTTGTGTTGGGATAGTTTTGGTGTTAGCATTTGGCCTGGGTCATAACTATTATTATACCTGAGATTACTTTTCTAATCACCTATATAATAGTCTACTACAGCAGTCTCAGAAATTACTTCGCTGATAAACTCCAAAACCTTTAAATGCTCGGGATGTGTGCGATATAAGTCGAGCTCTTTCTCGCTTTTAAAGTGGGTTAAGAGCACCAAATCAAAAGCTGATGATCTCTTGCTCAAATTAAAACCAACCTCCAGATAATCCAAAACCGCTATGCTGTCCAACAAGCTGTAAAGCATTTCTTTCAACTTATTCATTTGTTGTGTTTTAATTTGCTTATCAGCACTTTTAAAACGCATCATTACAATATGTTTTAGCATAATTAAGTTTTTATTGTTCCAAATCTAAAAACCGTGAACGATCAACTTTGGGATGCAAACCACAATGAGATGCATGGCCAAACACCGATTTACGATTACGGGCTACCAAATCATATTTCCAGTTGAGCAAGCTATCAGGTAAAAATCTAAAAATCCTGAATAGCCTGGGCCATCCTTTCAGATATTCCATTGTTTTAAAAACTGCTGCAGATTTGATGTAAATCTGTTTGCCAACCTTAAAAACAAAACTATCCGGCAGCTCCAAACCATTCAACTCTTTTTGTGCATAGTCTGAATTGAGCGCAGCAAATTTTATGTCTTGATTTTTTTCATGCTTCAATATAAATTTAACCGCTCTATTGCAAAGCGCACATTCACCATCAAAAAAAAGAACAGGTTGAGTCATTATTGTAAATATTTAGTTTAAGCCAAAAGCTCCTTTCACTCCCTCTATCAGCATTTGCGAAGCCATGACAGTTAATATGAGTCCCATAATTCTAGTGATCACTTTTATCAGGTTCGATCCTATTTTTTTTACAATCCAATTACCTGAAATAAACATTACATATGTAAGAATACAAAGCGCAGCAAAACTAACCACAACAGTTGAAATATGAACTAAATCACTACTTGGACCAATAAAGTTCATTGCAGTAGATATAGTTCCGGGCCCCGCCAATATTGGTAATGCCAAAGGTGATACCGCAATGTCGCCAGAATCCTGGCTTTCATCACTAGTCTTCTCACTTTTTGGATGGTGCACCTGGGACTGTTTACCCTGCAACAAGTCAAACCCGACAAAAAACAACAAAACACCACCAGCCAGTTTAAAAGCATAAAGCGTAATTCCAAACAGTTTAAAAATAATATTACCCATAAAGCTAAACAAGGCAATAATTACAAAAGCAACTAATACTGCCTTAAAGGCTGTTTTTTTTCTGTTAGCCGATGACATATCAGCAGTTAAACCAACAAAAACAGGCGTATTGGCAATAGGATTCATTATGGCAAAAAAGCCCATAAAAGTGCTCAAAGCAAAAATAATTTCCTGGTGCATGTAAATTAAATTTCTTCTTTTAAAACAACATATTTATTTATTCTGGTAATGCTTTCCGGGGAACCAAAAAGGTAAAGCATATCATCAGTCTTGATTTTCATTTCCGGATCTATTTTTGTGATATACTTCTTATCACGCCTGATAGCAAGCACATTAAGATTAAATTGCTCTCTTATGCGGCTATCACGGATCGTTTTGCCCACAATTCGGCCATCATCCTGCTGAACCGGTAATGCTGCAATCATCATATCAGGAATATGCAATTCAAGCTGTGGCGGACATTTCTGACTTTCGCCAGCAGCGCACAACACCTCATAATTATGTGCTCTGATGTAATTAGTAAACCTTTTTATTTCATCAAATGGTACAAGGTATCTGTTTAATACACGGGTGAATATTTCTATCGAAGTTTCAAATTCTTCAGGTATGACCTCATCTGCACCCAAATCCAAAATTGACTGCGTTTCACTTATGTATCGCGTCCTGACGATAACGTGGGCAGTTTCACTTAATAATCGAATAACAGCCAAAATATTTTTCGTTGTCTCCAGATCAGCTATTGCAATAACTACTACACGTGCCATTTGCACATGCACATGCTGCAATATTACACCATTTGAGGCATCCCCAAAAATCACAGGTTCACCCATTTCTTTTGCCTCTTTAAACACTTCCGGGTCTTGTTCCAAAATAACGTAAGGAATAGAGGCCTGCGCCGCTGTTTTGGCAACATTTTTTCCGTTTACTCCAAAACCAACAATCACCAAATGATCAGTCATTTCATCAATTTCTGGCAGCTGCAATTTTTCTTTATGCTTGGACCGATAAACTGCAAGTCTCTTTCGAACAGGTTCGGGTAAAGTGATTGTAAGCAACCAGTTGGTGACTTGCTCAGCATAGTTGAGTAAAAATGGTGTTATACCCATCGAAAGTATGGAAATAGCTAAAAAATGCTGGTATAGTGTTTCCGGTAATAAACTATTCCTCATACCAATTGTGGATAATAAAAATGCAAATTCACCAACCTGAAAAAGGGTAAACGCAGTAATAAATGCTGTTTTCACAGGATATTTTTTCACGAGTACGGTTAGGTAAATCACAAGCATCTTTAATATCACCACACCAAGCGTGAGCCCAATCAACAGCCAGAAATATTCAATAAAATGAGCAATATCAAGGAGCATCCCAATAGAAACGAAAAAGAAACTTATAAAAATCTCTCTAAAAGGCAGGATATTCGCTGTAGCCTGATGGCTGTAATCTGACTCGGAAATAACTAATCCGGCAAAAAAGGCTCCTAAAGCAAGTGAAAGACCAACAGAAGATGTTAACCAAGCCGTTGCAAAACAAAGCACAACAATGGTTAAAATAAATAATTCGCGGCTTCGGGTTTTGACTACACGCTCTAAAATTTTTGGCACAACAAAGCGAGCAAGTAGAAACAATAAGCCCAATACCAGAATAAACTTTCCAAGCATTATAAGCGTAGTAGACAGAATATCTCCCCCATTTCCGGCAAGCATAGGCGTAAACAAAATCATCGGAACTACAATAATATCCTGAAAAATAAGGATACCCAATGACAATCTCCCTTGGGGGCTGCTCATTTTCCCTTGTTCCTGAAGCATTTTTAATACGATCGCCGTACTACTAAGCGAGAGAAGAAACCCCATGAACACAGCTTGATTAGCCGGTAAGCCTGCTAAGCGGGCAAATAAATAGGTAAGCAATATAGTCCCCCCTACCTGCAATGTACCTCCAATCAGCACCGTATTCTTGATTCGTGCCAGTCCTTTTAAAGAAAATTCAATACCTATAACAAACAATAAAAATATCACACCCATTTCAGCTAATATTTCTACTTCGTGGGAAGCTTTGATCAGGCTTAGTCCATGTGGACCGGCAATTATTCCTGTGAAAAGAAACCCCAAAATAGAAGGCATTTTGAGTCGCTGAAACAACAAAATAATCACAACACTAAGACCAAGTATTATGACAACATCTTTTAAAATTGGAAGTTCCATGTGTTATAGATAAAGTGTTTTGCAGTCTATTTCTATTCCTCAAAAATAGTTTGATTTTTTGAAATAAGAAAACCAGGATACCAAGGTTGCATTCTGAATTGAATGATAACTACTTTTTTGCTGGTTTATAGTTTTTCAAATAAAACCGGTAAGGAAGCATAGCATCCTCTCCTGCATAATCAACGCCAACTCTGCTACTGATAACAATTTCTTTTAGTTTAAATCCGGGATAGTGATAAAGATGGATTTGCCCCCTGTTAACCATCGATTTATTGTGGTGTGCTCCAATTCCCAATTTACGGGAAATCTTACCGGGACCGTTGGCTAATCCTTTCCATTGAACAAAACCAGCAGAAAACGAATGTGTTAAATTCTTTTTATCAACTGGCAAAATACCTCTAACTAAAACAGCGTGAGGCACTCCAATCTGATTGGTTACTATATTAAACAAATGATGAATTCCGTAGCAAAGGTAAACATACACATGTCCGCCCGACAGATATAACACTTCGGTTCTCTGAGTTTTGCGTCCACCATACGCATGAGAAGCCTTGTCATATTCGCCGGCATAGGCTTCTGTTTCAGCAATTATTCCTGCTCTGACTTCATTGCCCCCCTTAACAACCAACAGATTTCCGATAAGACTTTTAGCAATGGAAACCACATCACTACCCAAGAAAAACTCGTCTTCAATCAAAACAGGCTCAATCATTGATATCCAGTTGTTTTCGAATTTTTAAATAGCCATTACTATCTTTCAATAAAACTCCATTATCTGTAAGCCATCGTATGACTTCCAACACCTTTTTGTCGTCAACACCTTCAACAGCATTGGCTGCTTCAAATATTGGTACAGGTCTTGAAGAAGCCATTTCAAGCAACTTATTGCGGACTTTCTGAAACACCATATCAGAAACTGAAACAGCATTTCGTTGAAGACAAACATCACATTTACCACATCGTTTTCGGTGCTTTTCTCCAAAATAGGCTAATAACTGAATACTTCTGCAAGTCTCGCTATTTCTCACAAAATCAATCACAGCCTGTATTCTTTTAGCAGCACTTTCTTTTCTTAACGCATATACTTCACTGCTTAATTGAATATCATTTGCAGATAAACGCTCACTAACCATCACAATTTGTGGTTTTTCCTTGCGAGGAGTATATGACAAAAACTGAAAATCGTGTAACTTTTGGAGCATCGAACTTACTTGTTGTGAAGAAATTTGAAGTTTTGAACCAATTTGTGTCTCATTTATAGTAACAAAATCAGATAAAACTCCCGGAAAGTTTCTCAATAAAAACTTTATAAACCCATCATACGCAGGTTGTTCAATTTGAAATCGGTACAAATCCTCACGGCTGGATCGTATAAATATTTTGGAGGAAGTGTTTTCAGGTTCTGAAAGCGCAATTAACCCCTCTTTTTCCAATAACCTTAAACTACTAAAGGTTTCCAAAATATTAAAATTATAAGTCTTTGAAAAAAGCGCTAGCTCAAAATCAAATCTTTGATCCTTTCCTGAGCCTACAGGAAGCTGCAAATAATTTCCAAGCGCTTCATAAACAGCCCTTATCTGCTTAAGAGGCGGGAAAGAAGACTCAAAAGTTTCTTTTAAATTTTTTATATCTAAATCAGATACAATGAGGTAAGTCTGCGCTTGCTTTCCATCTCTGCCAGCCCTGCCTGCTTCCTGAAAATAGGCTTCAAGACTATCCGGAAGATCCATATGCGCAACCATCCGCACATCCGGTTTGTCTATTCCCATTCCAAAAGCATTTGTTGCCACCATTACTTTAAACTTACCGAACATCCAGCTTTGTTGGCGTTGATCTCTTAACTTCGCATCCAGTCCTGCGTGGTAATAGGTTGAGCTTATTCCCCTGCTGCTCAACCAATCAGCAATTTCTCTGGTTCTCTTTCGATTTCTTACATAAACAATTCCGCTTCCTTGCTGCAGTGTCCTGAAAAGTCTGTACAATACGCCATATTTGTCTGCATCATCAATAAGATTATAGGTAATGTTTTTTCGCTCATAACTGGTTTGAAAAACCTTTCCATCCACAAACTTTAGCTTTTGCTGTATATCCGCTACTACCTCAGGTGTAGCTGTTGCCGTTAATGCCAAAACAGGCACCTTAGGAATATAAGGCCTCACTTCAGAAATCCGAAGGTACGGTGGCCTGAAATCGTATCCCCACTGAGAAATACAATGCGACTCATCAATGGCTAATAAATTCACATTTATTCGCTTTATCATTTCAATAAAGCGATCTGTGACTAATCTTTCGGGTGATACATATAAAAATTTCAGCTTATTGAAAGCAGCATGATTATAGGCCAATTCCATTTCCTGATAATGCATGCCTGAATAAATAGCTGCAGCAGGAATACCTATCTTTTTAAGGTTTTGCACCTGGTCTTTCATCAAAGCAATCAAAGGTGTTATAACAATACAAACACCTTTCATAACCATCGCGGGCACCTGAAAACAAATTGATTTTCCACCTCCAGTAGGCAGTAAAGCCAAAGTATCATTTCCGGCAATAACATGGTCTACAATTTCCTCCTGCATAGGCCTGAAACTGCCATACCCCCAATACTTTAACAATATGGATCTGCTTTCCTTACTCATTGCTGCCTCCAGCTATACTACAACAGCTTGTTGATCAACGACAACAACTCCAGGTGGCTAATCGGCTTTGTTAGATATTCATCACAACCTGCTTCAATTGCAGCATTTTGATCTTCAGTTTCTGCAAAGGCTGTTTGAGCAATAACCGGAAGCGAAGGAAAAAGCTCTTTTATTTGTCGTGTGGTCTCATAGCCATCCTTTTCAGGCATTCGAATATCCATCAAAACCAAAGAGATATCTTTATGTTTTGTGACCATATCCAATGCTTCTTTGCCGTTTTTAGCCCATAAAATTTTAGCTGAAGTATCTTTCATTACTGCTTTTAGAAACAAATAGTTTGCCTTTACGTCATCCGCAATTAAAAACTTATGACCCGACCAATCCTTATGGATTTTACCAAAGCGTATTATTTCATCATTTTCCAGCATATCAAAATCTTTGGGTGCCGGAAGTGTAAAATAGAATGTTGTTCCTTTTCCCTGTTCCGAATCGAACCAAATCTCACCTCCCAATAAATGAGTTAAGCTGTGGCAAATAGCAAGTCCAAGACCTGTGCCGTCCATATTCCGCTTATAGGTACTGTCAACCTGACCAAATCGTTGAAAGATTAAGTGGCTTTTATCCCGTTCAATACCCACACCGGTGTCCTTAACATAAAACTGAACCAAACCACTTTTTGGATGTGTGTAGCCAAATTCAATAAACCCCTTATCCACAAATTTAATTGCATTAATAATAAGGTTCATCATTATTTGGCGAAACCTGAAGGGGTCAGACTCAATGAAGAAATTATCAAGATTAAGTCCTTTTTTAAGTCTTATTTCAATTGATTCTTTATCGCGCTTTTTACGTTCATTTAAGGAATTGATTAGAATCTCGTCCAAAACCTGATGAACATCAAATTCAGAAATAGCTATTCTAATTTGACCAGCTTCAATTTTAGAAATATCAATAATATCATCGATTAGTTGCAACAGTGTTTTACCTGCAGAACTAATCAGCTCCAAAAATTGAGTTTTTTCCTCTTCACTTGTATCTTCATCAAGCATAATCTCCGAAAAACCAATAATTGAATTTAAAGGAGTTCGAATTTCGTGAGACATATTAGCTAAAAATGCAGATTTCAATTTATCAGCATCTTCAGCTTTAAGCCTTGCATCCACAAGTTCTCTTTCTGACTTTTTTTGGCTGGTAACATCTCTTAGCAGCGCGTGAATAACTTTACCCGACTGAAGCATAGATGTTCCCAAACTTACTTCTGCTTCAAAAATACTTCCATCCTTTTTTTTATGTCTCCAGCTAAATCGCTGAGGTTTTCCGGCAAGAGCAACCTGAATTACGTGTGCAGCTTTTTCTGTTGACAAGCTTCCGTCTGCTTGTATTTCCGGTGAAAGTTCAGCAGGATTTTTTCCAATTATTTCTGCTTTATCCATCTGAAACAAGTCGCAAACTTTTTGATTTGCTTCAATAATCGCATTTGACTTATCAATCAAAAAAATGCCGTCATTAGCATTTGAAAAAACAGCTTTGTACCGTTCTAACTCTTCGATATTTTTTAAATCTCTCCTGTATTGCAATTCTTCTCTAACAAGCATTTTTGCAGCTTCCTCAGCAATGATGCTCAACTCATCAGCATCATCTCTTTCTTTATAATCCAACACACACAATACTAACCATTTATCCTGACCAATTAATTGCCTTGAACCGGCAAAAAAACGCATTAGCTTATTTTCAAAAAGCAAATCACTGGCAATGTACTTTCGCAAATCTGCACCAGTTTTAACGATCACACTGGCTTTTTCCTCTTTAAAAATATTTATGCAAAGTACAGTATGGTGTTGAGGTTCGATTTCTACAAAGCGACCATGCAAATATGCATACCTGTATTCTAATTCTTGTTGCGACCAATCCAGAACTCCCAAAAATATAGCACTTGGAGTGAATGTATCATACATGGATTTAATAATAATCTCCATATTCTGAAGTGGGTGAACGGAAATATGTTGCCTTACTTCATTACAAAATTCATTCAGCTTTTCAGGTAAATTCATAAAAATTTGGTTGTATTGCAGCTGGTCAACTGATTAAAGATGTAAAGATATAAAATTAATTCGTTGGCATCAATGGTAGCATTTGGAATAAAAAAAAACAGCACCTGAAACAGATGCTGTTTTTCTTTAATAAGAATCTTTATTTTAAGACTATGCTTTAGTCTCCTCTTCTTTTGTGTCTTCTTCTTTTGTTTCCTCAGCAGGAGTTTCTGCTGCTTCAGCTTCTTCTGCTTCTTCTGCTTCTTTTGCCGCCTCTTCAGTTTCTGCTTTTAATTCAGCAGCTCTTTTCTTGGCTAATTCAGCAGCACGGGCTTCATTCACTTTAGCTTCTTCTTCAAGTGCTTTTTTGCGCTCTGCACGTTCAGCTTCTGTGAGGCCTCGGCGTTTAGCTTCAATTTTTTCTTCCTTTTCCTTGAGCCAATTTTGGAATTTAACTTCTACTTGTTCTTCAGTCAAAGCACCCTTATTCACTCCTTTTAAAAGGTGATTTTTGTAGATCACTCCTTTGTAGGAAAGGATTGCTCTGGCAGTATCAGAAGGCTGCGCACCTTTCTGAAGCCAAGTAAGCGCTTTGTCGAAATCCAAAATGATTTCGGCAGGGTTTGTAATTGGATTGTAGGTGCCAATCTTTTCAATAAATCTTCCATCTCGTGGTGCACGACCATCCGCAATTACAATATGGTAAAAAGGTCTGCCTTTTTTACCATGACGTTGTAATCTGATTCTTGCTGGCATGAGCTTTAATTTTAATTGATAATTAGAGTATTAAACTTTTTATTTTCGGGCTGCAAAATTCGTTATTTTTTTCTGATTTCCAAGTGTTTTTACTAAAAAAAACTTAATTTTCCTCAAAAAATCTCTTTTCGGCATCAATAGCCCAACCGTGATGCTGGCATAGTTCAACAAACTGCTGAAAACTATTTTCAAGTATACTTTTCATCGTACGGCACTGCAACTCCCAGATATCTTTTATTTTAGTTCGCATTTCCACATCACGCTTCACAAACTCCAAAGCCTCAAAATCCTGTTGCAGCTTTACAAACAAATTACCAAGCGATTCATCTATCTGGAAAAGCTTCTCCTTTGTTTGCTGATACTCAGAAATTCCTTCTACAGCTTGAATTTCAAGAAGCTGCATTAAGTATGTGTTTAATGATTGTGGCATAACGACTTGCAAAATTATAGTTTTTTCTCTTGCTGACAATCAAACAATTTATTTTGTTTTGATTATTTTTTAATCAAATTTGTGATTGCATTTTAATCTTTTTTAATTAATTTTGCACCAGTGATCATTAAGCTAAAAATGAAACTACCTAAAAAAAGATATGTAATCATCGACGTAGAAACCACAGGGCTAAAGGCAGGTCACGAAAAAATCACTGAGATTGCAGCCGTGCTTCACGATGGCTACCAGATAATTGATAGTTTCAGTTCGTTGGTTAATCCAGAGAAGAAAATTCCTTATCGCATCACACAACTCACGGGCATCAACGACCAGATGGTAGTCGGGGCTCCAAAATTTTATGAGCTGGCCCGGAAATTTATTGAATTCACAACAGATGCTATCCTGATAGGACACAATGTAAGCTTTGATTACCGCTTTATCCAGGCAGAATATAAGAGTCTGGGGTATAATTTTCAGCGACAAACAATAGATACCGTAAAATTGAGCCGAAAGCTCATTCCGGGGCAACCATCGTATAGCCTGGGCAAGCTTTGCCGCAATCTGAATATAAAAATCGAAAACCGCCATCGTGCGCTGGGCGACGCATTGGCTACCACCCGGCTTTTTGAGCTGCTTTGCTCCATCGAAAATGAACCTGAAAAGTTAAGCCTTAAAGGCACACACTCCAACCTGAATCATCAACTGATTGAAAAATTACCAGAATCATTCGGTGTATATTATTTTTACGATCAAAGTGGAAAACTGATTTATGTAGGCAAATCTGTTAACATCAAAAACAGGGTGATGCAGCACCTTAGCAACAACAGCAGTCGAAAAGCCATTGAAATGAAAAATAATATTGCTGATGTTAGTTACGAACTCACCGGCAATGAGCTTATAGCATTGCTGCTCGAATCAGATGAAATAAAAAAGCACAAACCGGTTTATAACCGTGCACAGCGCAGGTCTTTCTTTAATTACGGACTTTACAGCTACGAAAACGAAGCTGGTTATCAATGTCTCAAATACGCCAAAACTATTGACACTTTAGAGCCGCACCATACTTATGCCTCCTTAACAGAAGCTAAAAATCATCTTTTTCAGCTCACCGAACAGTTTCAACTTTGCCAGGGACTTAATGGGCTGTATCCGGGTAAAGGAGCCTGCTTTCATCATCAGATCGGGCAATGTTTGGGAGCCTGTTGCGGAGAAGAAACCCCAACAAGCTACAATCAACGTGTTGATCAGGCACTTGATCGTTATCATTTTGATTACGAAAACTTTATGATTGTAGAAAAGGGCATCGAAGCAGATCAGAAGGCCATCATCAAGATCGAACATGGGATTTACAGAGGGTTTGGATATATACCAACATCACTTTTAAATAATGGCGTAGATCAAGCTGAAGAATTCATCCGAACTTATCCTGACAACCGTGACGTAAGGCAAATCATTCAGGCCTACCTGCGAAAGCACCCCAAGCCTTTACTTCTTCCTTACTAATTAAATTATACAAAAGATATAAAAAGCAATTACAAAAATGGCAGAACGTACCATTGCACATTTCGATCTCGACACTTTTTTTGTTTCTGTTGAACGTTTGGTTAATCCGTCGCTTACAGGAAAACCCATTATTATTGGGGGAGTTTCGGATCGGGGCGTAGTATCCAGTTGCAGCTATGAAGCAAGGCGTTTTGGCGTACATTCGGCCATGCCTATGCGGATGGCACGACAGCTTTGCAGCCAGGCTGTTTATATCCGTGGAGATATGGAGCTTTATAGTCGTTATTCACGTTTGGTAACTGATGTGATTGCCGACAGTGCCCCGCTTTATGAAAAAACTTCTGTAGACGAACATTACCTTGACCTTACCGGCATGGATCGTTTTTTTGGCTGTTATAAATGGACGCATGAACTGCGCGAACGTATTATTCGTGAAACCGGCCTGCCCATTTCTTTTGGCCTTTCGCAAAACAAAACCATTTCAAAAATTGCTACCGGACAGGCCAAACCCAATGGAGAGCTGCACGTGCTTCCCGAGCAGGTGCACCCTTTTCTGGACCCGCTTTCCATACGAAAAATACCAATGGTTGGCGAAGTAGGTTATCGCTTGCTTCGTTCTATGGGCGTGGCAAAAATCAGAACCCTGCGCCTGATGCCTCCCGATATGATACAACAGGTACTCGGAAAAAACGGATTGGTAGTATGGAAAAAAGCCAACGGCATTGATCCCAGCCCGGTTAAGCCCTACAGCGAACAAAAATCCATCAGCAGCGAGCATACTTTTGATCAGGATACTACAGATATGGCTTTACTAAAACAAACCCTGACGCATATTGTGGAGAAAATAGCCTTCGAAATGCGTAACAAACAAAAGCTTACAGGGTGTGTTACCGTAAAAATCCGCTATGCCAATTTCGATACGCACAGCCGCCAAAAACACATTGCTTATACCGCTTTTGATCACCTGCTAATCAATACTGTAATGGATATTTTTAGTCAGCTTTATAACCGGCGTATGCTGATCCGTTTGGTTGGAGTTAGATTTAGTCATCTTGTAGGCGGATCACAGCAACTTGATCTTTTCGATGACAGGCCTGAACTTATAAACCTCTATCAAACCATGGATCAAATCCGCCGACGCCACGGAAAAAAAGCTATAGGACGAGCTGAAGGGATGAAATTACAACAAGATTGAACCAGTTATAAATTAGATTGTTTATTTAAGAAAACATCACAAATGGAAAAAAAAGTAATGGTTACCGGAGCCACCGGATATGTAGCCGGATGGTTGGTGAAAAAACTACTTGATGAAGGCTATACTGTTAATGCAACAGTAAGAAATATAGAACAGAAAGAAAAGCTTTCGTATTTGGATAAGCTGGCTGAAAATGCTCCGGGTAAAATCCAGTATTTCGAAGCTGACCTGCTCCAAAAAAAAGGGTTCAAAGAAGCAATGGAAGGCTGTACAATTGTATTTCATACAGCTTCGCCCTTTATTAATAGTGTAAAAGACCCTCAAAAAGACCTTATTGATCCTGCTTTAATTGGTACAAAAAATGTTTTGGAAATAGTTGATGAAGTACCTGAAGTAAAGCGTGTTGTGCTTACAAGCAGCTGCGCAGCTATTATTGGTGATGCACGTGATGTTCTGAATATGCCCGGCAAAATTGCTACTGAGGCGATATGGAATGAAACATCAAACATTAAACATCAAGCTTACAGTTATTCAAAAACAATTGCCGAAAAAGAAGCATGGAAAATAAATAAAGGAAAGAAATGGCAGCTTGTTACAATTAATCCATCACTTGTAATAGGTCCGGGAATTAATCCAAACGGCACCAGCGAAAGTTTTAAGATCGTTAAGCAGCTTATTGATGGTACTATGAAAACAGGCGTTCCTGCTCTTGAATTTGGAATGGTAGACGTAAGAGATGTTGCTGAAGCACATTTTAAAGCTGCTTTTACACCAAATGCTAATGGCAGATACATTGTATCTGCTGAACATCATCGCATACTCCAACTTGCTAAAATACTAAGGGAAAATGGAATAAATACCTCCAAACTACCGAAAAAAGAATTGCCTAAATGGTTGGTTTGGCTGATTGCACCGGCAGCAGGCCTTCAAAGATCTATGATTGCAAGAAACGTAGGCTATCCCTGGCGTGTAGATAACTCAAAAAGTATTAAAGAACTGGGAATGCAATATCGCCCAATATCCAAATCTATTGTTGAATTTGCTGAGCAAATAAATAAAGCTTAACACAAATCAATTATTTAGACTCTATATAAATTTATTCATCCAAGCTGAAATAGTGCTATTGCGCTAGGTACAATATTTGGAGTTGTATACTTTTGCAAGTCCAAAACCCATTTGTACCCAAAAAAGTGAACAAGTTTACGCTGATAGGCATTGATGATACTGACAATAAAGAAAGTCGGGGTACTGGATATAATGCCCGACAGTTAGGGCATTTACTTGAAACTAAAAAGCTTGGAAAAGTATTTACAATAAGCCGTCATCAACTTTTTGTCCACCCTGACATTCCTTTTACCTCCCAGAACAGTTCAGCCTGTTTACTCGTAGAAAATACTTCTATAGAGAAATTGGTTCCTTTTTGCCGGCAGTTTATGCAAACAGCATGTGTTCCAGGTTCAGATGGAGGACTTGCAATTGCTGACTTTGACCTCATTTCTAATACTGTAATAAACTGGGGAAAAATGGCTAAAAAACATGTTTTGAAACAAGCAGACGCCTGGAATCTCGCAAAGGAGAATGACATTTTTTTGGAAGGGTTTACCGGCAATAATGATGGTGTGATTGGTGCTATGGCAGCAATAGGACTAAGAAAATGGGGAAACGATGGCAGATGCATCTGGCTAAAAGGCAAGGAAATTCGCGAAATATCCGGAATATACTCCCAGAAATCATTAAAAAAAATATGCCCGATTGATCTAATCATCACCGAAGATGGCATTAAAGCTGAAGATGAAGATCTTATCCAAACCAGTGATTGGATGAGACCGGCAATAAAAAATCACAAAATCACTGTTTATATCGAGAAGTCAAACCACCCTAAATACTCATGGCATGTTAAACCCAAATCCCGTCTCAAAACACTTACCGATTAGCCGCACAGTCCTCGAAATTGCTGTACTATCATTGATTGGAATAGCAGCCGTTGCGATTAGAACCAAACTGAGGATTCCATTAAATATGCCTGGCCATCATGGCCTTGAGGTAATGGCAATTTTTCTAATCGGACGTCATTGGGCAAAGCTGCCCCTTGCTTCTTCTATCAGCAGTTTGTCTGCTGCACTGTTTTTGTTTTTGCCCTGGGCTGGTATCAAAGACCCATTTATTCCATTCATTTATATTCTGATGGGAGTCATAATCGACCTGCTTTATCGGTTTACCTTTTCCGAAAAAAGAATGTTATTATCGCTGGTAATCATTGGAAGTATTACCTACAGCATCATTCCACTCTCGCGTCTGTTAATTCATCTCTTAGTGGATTATCCTTATGGCTCTTTCCTTAAAACTGGCTATTTCTATCCTGTCTTTTCTCATTTTATTTTTGGCGCTTCAGGTGGATTGCTGGCAGGTTTACTGATCAAAGCACAACAAAAAATCACTAATTAACCGATAATAATCCGTGCAATTGAAAACCCTGATAACCATGCGAATTGCAATAAATTTCATAACGATTTTGACATTCTTAGCTGTCTTTTGCTTTGCTGGCTGTACCAAAGATAAACAACAACCTGGATTAAAGCCTGAAATTAAGTTCCTTAGATCAATGGATATAATTTCTTCAGATACAACACTTGATATCAATCAAAAAGTAAAAATTGGAATTGAAGCCAGCGCTAAATCGGGTGCACCTCTTACCCAGTTTACCGTGGTCTCTACTATGGATGAAAACACAACTGCTATCGATTCAGGCTTGTTCAGCAACGAATTTCAGTATTACAGAGAAATCACCAAAGGCCTAGCCGAAACAGAGCACTGGCAGTTTTATGTGAAAGATCGGAATGGCAATACCTCTGATACTATTGGTCTGAAACTTTTTAAGGAGGAGAACTCAGGATTTGGTCCCATCCTCATATTTGAGGATATTATTTTGGGTGCGCAGCAAAACCCTGAGCACGGAGGTTTTTATTCATATGAAACAAATCTTATATACAATATAGCTGAAGCATACAATAATCAGCAAATAATTGATTTATTATATTATTTCGATATCCTGGAATCTGACGCGCATACCATTGCCTCTCCGGGAGCCAATATTGATGAAGCGATTTATAACAACGAAATGGCACCGGGCAATTGGACAACTCGTAAGACCTTAAGATTTGAATACTTACCAGGGCTCACAGTTGAAAATTTTGAATCATGCACCAATGACAGCCTGATCCTTGCCAATACTTTTGTATTTGGATCAGGTAAAAGAAAGGCAAAAAACCTATCTCAGGGTCATATTTATGCTTTTGTTAGTGAGACTGATGAAAGAGGCATCTTCCTGGTTCGACATCGCGAAGGTGATGAAAATGGATTCATACAATTTTCAATCAAGATGCAAGTACCATGAAAAAAATATTAATCCTAACATTTTTAGTATCCACAATCTTAAGACTTCAAGGGCAGACTCAAGACAGTTTGAAACGCGAAATCGAACTCAATGAAGTGATTGTAACAGCCACGCGCACTTATCGTCAAGCCAACGATTTACCTGTCCAAAACAATGCTATTTCAGCTGAAATGATTCAAAATTTTCCTGTTTTGAATATCGACGATGTTTTAAAGACCACAGCCAATGTTTTTGTAAACCGAAGCTGGGGAATTTTCTCCAAAAATGCTGCCGTTACCATGCGTGGCCTCGAAAGCAGCGACCGTACTTTGATTTTGGTTGATGGGCTTCCGAAAAACAGACTGGCAGGAGGATCCGTCAACTGGCACAATATCAATCCGGATCAGATTGAAAAAATTGAAATCATCAAAGGTCCTGCTTCAGCATTGTATGGCAATAATGCCATGGGTGGCGTAATCAGTATTATCACAAAAAAACCACAAAAAGAATTAAGTGGAAATGCACGTATTTTCTATGGAAGTCATAATACAGCGGGCGGATCATTGCGTGCTGAAGGAAGAAAATTTGACCAAAGCAAAGGGTTTTACTGGCAAGCCAGCGGAAACTATCGGCGTGGAGATGGCTACATATTTGAGTTGCCAGAATATCTGGACGAAACAGATGCCAAAACTAAACTCGATGAAGGAGGTGGAAGTTTCAAACTTGGATACCAGTTTAACAAGTATAATACCATAGAATTTGCCTTGGATCATTACCAGGAAAAGCGCGGAGCGGGTCGTCAGGTTTATGCTCCGGATGGAAGCTTTGATGAGTACCTCACCAATACTTTTCGCATCACGGGAAATAACCTTTTAGCTGGTGGACTTTTGCAAAGCACTATTTATTATTCAGCCGAAAACTATTACGGACAAAAAGAAAGTTTCAACGATTCTCAAGAATACAAATTGTTGGATGCCTATACTGACAGGGAAGATTTAGGATTGATCTCGAACTGGTCGAAACGACTTTCAACAAAACACTTGTTAACCGCCGGAATTGAAATTAAAGCAGGTACCATGAAATCGCATGAAATTTATCGTACTTCACCAGATGAAATTGAAGCTGCCAGCAAGATGATCATTTATGGCATCTATCTACAGGATGAAATTAAGCTTTCGCCAAAAAAATGGCAGCTTATCGCAGGATTTCGGGCTGATTTTTCAAATTTCTTCCAGGGATGGCAAAGGGTTACCAACCCAACAAAATCAACAGGCTTTAAACATAGTTTTTATGAAGAATTTCCAGAAACAAACTGGTCGGCATTAAGTCCGAAAATCGCTTTACAATACCAAATTGTGCCCCAACTTGAAACCTATATTTCTGTTGGAACAGGTTTTAAACCTGCAAAACTTAAAGACTTAAGCCAATCAGGGAAAATTAATAAAGGGTTTCGGTTGGCCAATCCAAATGTAAAGCCAGAATACCTCACAAATTTTGAGTGGGGTTTTCATTATGATCAAAACGACAAATTCAGCCTTTCCGGAGCAATTTATCACAGTATTGGCCAGGATTTTCAATATTCCATTGGAACAGGAGATTCTGTTGATACTGGAGGCAACAGCCTTAAACCTGTTATTCTCACTGATAATATAGCTGAAATTTCTGTTACAGGAGGAGAATTATCATTGCAGTATTTAGTTCATCCGCAAGTACTTTTACAGGCAAGCTATTCCTATAACAATTCAGTTATAACCTCCTACACTCCAAATATTAACATGCCGGATTACAACCTCTCAGGCAAGAAAATGACCGAAGTGCCACCCCAACTATTTTATACAGGTGTTTTCTGGCAAAATAAATATTTCAACCTAAATGTCAATTGCAGTTTTATTGATGACCAATGGTTTGACATTGAAAACACTATCAAAATTGACAGTTGGTACCTGATTAATGCAAGGGTATCACATCTTATTGCCAGTAAATATGAAATCTATATTGATATTCAAGACTTGCTTGACAACCCCTACGTTGATCGCAAAGGTCAACTTTCGCCAGGCAGGTTTATAATCGGAGGTATTAATTTTCAATTCTAAAAACTAAAACTATGAAACACATTTATCTTTTTCTGATCACATTAATGATCACAACAAGTGCTTTGGCACAAACTGAAACATTGGCTAAATGGACTTTCCCATCAAACGATCTTGCCGACACCCTGGTTGAAGAGGCCAATACATTTAACCAAAATGCTTACTTGTCAACAATGGGAGGAACCGGAGCCATTGAAATGAAAAATGGTGAAACAAGTAAAGCAGCGCAATGCAATGGATGGCATGAAGGCAATGGGGTTAAAGCCTGGTATATTCAGATTAGTACAGAAGGTCATCAGAATATTACTTTAAGCTCCAAACAACAGTCAGGAAATACAGATGCCGGGCCAAGAGATTTCAAGTTACAATACAAAACCAGTATCGAAGGAGAATGGACAGATGTTGAAAACGGTACAATAACTGTTCTTAACGATTGGACTACCAGCGCTCTAACCGATATTCCATTGCCAGCTGAATGCGATAATCAGGAAATACTATTTATCCGATGGGTACTTATTTCAAATCTGGATATCAATGGCGTAGATTTGATTGAAAGTGGAAAAACAAAAATTGATGATATTGAAATTAAAGGTGATGTTTTTACTTCTTTAGATCAAATTTCAGAAGGTAAAACACTAGTGAATGTTTATCAAATCAATGATAATCAATTATATTTTACCAGTTCAACTTTAATCAAAAAGATAACGCAATATGATATCTCAGGAAGAATATTAAACGAAAAGACTGTATCGGAATACACAGGTTATATAGCTGCAAGACAATACAAAGGATTAAACATCTTTGTTTTTGAAGATTACAATGGAAACAAATATTCCAGAAAGGTGATTTTAAAATAACATAAAAAACATTTTGTAAAAAAAAATTGAGTCCAAACTGAAATCAGTTTGGACTCAATTATTATTTATCACTAACCTTAAACTAATCTTGTTTCCTCCAATGCTCTACAATTGACTGGTTATTATCCATGTATGTAAAAGTAATATCACCCTCCTCTATCTGATATTCATAAACTTTCTGTGAATCTTCATAGTTGAATTGTATGGTACTACCTGCTGCGTCTATTTCAAAAAAGCCGGTTGTCTCATAACCCACACCAGTGGCCTCAAAAACTCCAATCCAATCACTTACAACATTATCTTCTGTAAACTCAAGGTAATCGCAGCACTCTACAGCTAATCCGGCAATACCATCAATGCTGCGCATCTCCAGTTTCCATTTTCCCAAAATACCAGTTTGTTTAAGAACCTCTGTTTGCTCAGGTTCATTTTTCTTACATCCGGTAAAAATTAAAAACATACTTGCGAGTAATAGAATTCTTTTTCCAGATAATCGCATCAGAATTGATTTATTTACCATAATACTCTATTCATCAATGGTTGAGCACTAGAAATTATAGCTAATACCCACACTAAATGAAGTGCCAGGATTATAAACTTCAAATGGCTGATTTTCTGCTTCGTACGATTTATATACCTCACTGAAAGACTCACCCAAAAGATTAGAAACTTTAAGATCAATGATTGTTTTTCCTGATTCTCCCAGTTTCTTATTGGCACTAAAGTTCAAGCTATGAAATGGTTCAACATAGATATCAGGGAATAATCCTCCTCCAACAATTGTTAAAGTTGGCCCTTTTACGTTATAAAACAAGCCTGTTTCTATGCCAAAATCCTTTAAATCATAGGTTAGGCCTGCATTAATCACATAGGGAGACTGACCTGCCATAACTCGCTTATTTTTAACAGTTTCTCCTATTTTTTCATAATTTTTTCTGGCATTAAATTCCGCTTCAGTCATTTCAATCTCAGACTGTACCAATGTCAGGTTTCCGCTAAAACTTAAGGCCTGCAACGATGGTGTAATAAATCCCAAATCCTTGCGTAATTCAAATTCAAATCCAAACAATTGTCCGTCACCAACATTACGAGCCTGATATTCAGTACTTGTTTGTTGTGTTGGAATTCTCACTAGCTCAATGGGGTTATTGAATTTTTTATAAAATCCACTAACGCTCACCATTTGACCGGCTTCCAAAAACCATTCCCACCTTAGGTCTATATTATCAATTCTGGTTTCGACCAGAACACCATCCCAATCAGGATAAGTGTATAAACTTCCGTTAAAGATACGGTTAGAAATGGGGTCAATGATTTGTGCAAAAGAAAGCTCCTTAAATGATGGTCGTGCGATAGTTTTGGAATAAGCTAAACGCAGGTTCTGTTCGGTTGTTACACTGTAAATAAAATTTACAGAAGGAAATAAATCTGTAGCATCCAACACTTTAGTGTTATCCAGATTATTACCATTTTCAACATCACCACCTGCATATTTTTGGTCGCGTCCGGTATGCCGCTGCACAAAGTTTTCGACTCTGGCTCCCAATATGGTTTTTAATCTGTTTAGGGGTTGAAACTCCAACGAAATATAACCAGCAAGGTTATTCACATTCGAGCTGTATTCGTTGGGGTTAGGGTCGTTATTACCCGTTTGATAATAAATGCCATTAGGCCTGTTAGGGAATAAATTCTGATCAAGTAACACATCATTTGGGCTAACAGATTCCCAGCTTTGACCTGCAGAAAACTGAATATCAAAAAACAAAATTTCGTAATCCCTGATTTTGTAATTATGGCTACCACCAATTTTTAGTTTAGCAGGATTTTGTCGGATTACAAGGTCTTTCGTGATGTCAATTTTAGCAGTGTTATTCACTTCGTCCAAATACCGCCAAATGCGGGAGGGGTTACCACCTGCTCCGGCATTAAATGTAGTATCACGAACGCCATAGGTAAATGCAGTTCTGCGAATATCAGGATCATCAGAGCTTGACCTCGTTGGTGAAACCCTCCAATCAATTTCCCAACCAGAACCAAGGAGGTGTGTTCCATTGAGTAACAGATTCGTTAAAGCCCGCTGACTGTAAACAAGATTATCAGAACCTGCCAAATAACCAGACTGGCCAACAGCTTCGCCATCATTGTCAATATAAAACTGTCCGGCACTACTAACACCGTTTTGCAAATGCATTGCAGTAAATCTCACCTTAGATTTTTGGGATTTATAGGCTAGACCGGCCAAACCACCAACGAGTGTATTTTGCTCTGCCAAGGCTCCTTCCTGAATCGTGGCGTAGCGCATTTCATACTTATCGGGATCAATAAAGCGTTGATATTCGCCATAAATTATATCACTATAAAAGTTTTGCTCCGATTTGTAGGTCAAATAAAAAATGTACCCAAGCTTGTGCGACTTTTCACGTTTCGACATTAAATCCAACTGATTTCCAACAGATAAGCTCAAACTATAATCGGCAAAACTAGTTTGTTTTGTTGCACCTAATGTGGGATTAAAACTCTTAATAAAATCAACCACTTCCTGCTCAGGAGCACCACTAAATGGAGTTGGAATGTCTCTTCCTCTTGAATTTGCTGGTAATGCACGTGTTCCGTCATCAAAACCCAAAAAGTCTGTTTTTCCACCTTCATAGGTCAAAAAATCAGGGTTGAAATGCATATCGGGATTAAAGCCAATGTCAGCAGAAATTGAAATTGTTTTTTCTTCCGGAAAGTCTTTTGTTTCTATGTTTACCAATCCGCCAGTAAAATCAGCAGGAAGTTCAGCTGTAAAATTCTTTACAACCATTATGTTATTGATCAGATTGGTTGGAAAAATGTCCATTTGCAGTGAATTTCTATCCGGGTCAAGACCTGGAATATCTACATTATTCAGTGTTGTTTTTGAGTAGCGATCCCCAAGTCCTCTAACATAAACGTATTTCCCATCCTCGATAGAAACACCTGTTACACGTTTGGCAGCTTCCACTGCATTACCGTCACCCGTTAATCGTATTTTAGCAGAAGATATACCATCCAGCATTGAAGCAGATTTCTTTTTAACTGTTAGCAAAGCTGCTTCTGTAGTTCTGATGGCTTCAGCAGAAACAACAACCTCTGCTAAAATCTGGCTGCTCTCTTTCATGATAAGGTCATCGAGTACCGTAACCTCACCAGAAACAACTTTCACATCTTCCAATACTATAGTTTGATACGAAATGTAAGAAAACTGAATAGCATAAGTGCCAGGAGCCACATCAAGCGTAAACTGACCATCAAGATCACTCATGGTACCTGTAGTTGTTCCGACTAATAGCACTGTAACCCCTACCAGGGTTTCGCCAGTAGCCTCTTCATAAATGGTTCCCCTGATTTTACCATTCTGTGCCTTTACCCCTAGAAAAACAACTAAAAAACTTATAATCAACAATATACGCTTCATGTGATTTAAATCTAAGTAGAATTATTAATAAACCAAAGAACAGATCCACTGCTAATCAATGGATCTGTTCGATATACTATTTCACGGTTGAATTTGTCCCGTCAAAATATTAACTTAAGCTATAAATTATAAACCTGTAAGACCACCAGCTGCAGAAGCCCATGTCCAACCTAAAACTGAAGCATCAGCTGGAGAAGAACCACCAGCAACAACACCAGCAGGCACGTCGCCATTCACATAGTCAGCCAAATTAGCAGCCGGTACATCAAGCATAATATTATTGAATACTACACCAGCAGCTGTTACGCGGTTGATCTGCATACCTTCGAGAATTGAAGTGATATAAATGTTTTCTAAAGTTACAATTGAGTTATTATCAACGTTGATCAAATCTTCGGCAGCGCGGTCTTCGTTACTGGCAACAACAGTACCATTTTTGATGGTATGACCAGCCTGATAAGTACCTTCAGGACCGTCAAGCTCAAAGTTATGTCCTGCTACAGTTACAACGTAGAAGTTTTCTACTGTTCCGGCCCATGACTGGTCAGTATCCAGACCATCATCACCAACGTTCCAAACAACAACATTTTTCACGTTAACAGTACCACCAAACCACTCGATTCCATCATCCTGATTGGCTACTACCTCAACATTTTCGATAACTGTGCCATTACCAACACCACCTAAAGTGAGACCATTGATTTCATTACCAGCACCAATGTTTGTACCACCATGACGAATTGAGATATACTTGATTACGCCAGAGTTGTCAGCATCATTGTCGCCACCATAAAGACCATTAGGATCTGAAGTAGGGATACCTTCAATTTGTACTTCACTTACGTCACCATCATCATTCGAAGCAGAAATGCGGGCGCTTCCAAGAACTAAAACACCACCCCAAAGACCATTCAAATCAGGATCAAGGTTAGGACTTACAATTTGTCCGGGAATAATTTCGTCAGCTATTGAAGTGAAGATAATAGGTGCATCAGCAGTTCCTTCTGCCATTAGTTTACCACCACGGGCTACCAAAAGCGCTGTTGCATTTGCACTAGTTCCAGCTTCACCTTTAACAACAACACCAGGTTGAATAGTTAAAGTAGCACCTGATTCAACTGCAATACGTGTTTCAAGTATGTAGATTTTACCAGTTTCCCAAACTGCATCTTGAGTAATATTGCTGTTGATGCGGAAAATAGTTTGTTCGGCAACCACATTCATAACAGCAGTAGCATCGTCTGTCTGGTTGTTTTTGTCGGCAACACTGAGTGTTACTGACCCTGCACCTGCTGCAGAACCAGCAGTAAAAGTAACAACGATTGTTCCGCTTGTGGCATCAGCTGTTCCATCGGTTTTTACAACTGCTGTGCCATTTGTAGCTGTTACTGTTGAAGAAGCAAAACCTGCTTCAGCAGTAAAAGTAAATTCCATATCAATGGCAGCACCAATAAGGGCTTCGCCAGCTGCTGGAGCAGTTACTTTAGGCGCTTGTTTTACATCGTTATCGTCATCTTTCTTGTTGCAAGAAGAAAAGATTGCCAATGAAGCAACCAAAGCATACATTAAAAGTTTTTTCATTTTAATAAAAGGTTTAGGTGAAAAATTCTGCTGCAAAAGTGATTGTTTCATTTCATCCAGCTAATTAAGCAGTCATTACAAAAATGTTAAGCTTATATTAAGCCAGGTTTTTAATAAATACCTTTATTAAAGATGAAACACCCTCAGAATAAACAATTGCTGAAGGATAAGCTTCTTCTACTTAAAACATTATAGGAAACTTATGTTAAATTATTGCGAAAAAACACCTTACACCTAAAATAACTAATAACGAACTATTCCTGATAAAGACCATATTTTCGAAGCATTTTTGGCCATTCAGGCGATTCGATTACTTCGATTAGAAATGGGTTTATTTCATTAATGATTTGAGGATTTTTTGATGCAAAACTGAAATATTCCTTATTCGCACTCAGAGAAACACTTCGAAAATACGCTTGATTTTCAGGTTTGTTGAGATAATAATCCAAAATTGCCTGGTCATAGACAAATGCTTTTATTTTTCCGGTTTTTAAAGCCTCCAAACCATCAGACACATTCATAAACTGCATTGAAGTAATGCCGTTGTTTTCTAAAAATTCAGAAACACTGCTTTTTTCAACAGTTCCTACTTTTATTTCATGCAGGTCAGAAAGCTTTTCTACTTTAGATTGTATTCTATTCACTGTCAATGTAGAAGAAATTGAAGCCGTAAAACTACTAATGATAATAACAGCAGTAAACATCCAGACAATTGAAAAAAACCTGCCCCAAAAACTAGCCGGTGATTTATCTCCATATCCTACTGTTGTCATCGTTACAGCCGCCCACCAAACCCCATCAAAAACACCTGAAATACCTTTCCTGAATTGTTGATGATTATACTTACGCTCAAAAAGCCACACAATCCAGCCAAAGATCAAAATTATCAGAAAAAGCAGCGCAATTACTTTAAAAAACTCTATTGAAAAGAAATTTTTAATCAACGCAAACAGCTTCTGATCTTCAGAATCTAATGTGGCTATACTAAGTGATGTAATAAAGAAAGGCTGACTAAAATACAAGCTCCTCATTCTTTCGGGTGTCACTGTAAGTGGAGCAATACTCAAGTCAATTTCATTATTTTGGAGGCTAATCAACAAATCCTGAAGATCATATGAAACAAAAGACTCCGCTTTATTTAAAGAATCTGAAATTTTTTCCCAAATATCTATACAAAGACCCGTTGGATCATCGTTCTCATTGAGAATTATGAAAGGCGGAGAATCTTTAATTCCAATCCTAATTGTATCTGATGCCCTGGAATTCTTTAAAATTCCAAAAGCAAAAACGAAGGATACTGAAATATATATAATCAATTGTACTTTTCTTCTCATGATTAAGATTGATTTTCAAATGATATTCGAAAAAATCAAAATTAATAAATTTGCAACATCCTATTTCAAAAACTAAAACCAGATTAAAATGCTTCGAAATGTTCTATTGTTTTTGATATTTATTCCATTGATCGCATATCCTCAAATCGATACAACTAAAACCTCACATGCTGACTCAATAAAATACTGGAAATTTTCGGGTAAAACAGGGCTAACCTTTAATCAATTATCACTTACAAATTGGGCGTCAGGAGGAGAGAGTTCTGCATCAGGAAAAGTAAATACCAACACTAAAGTTGTGTATAACAAAAACAACTTTCAATTTGAATCTGTTTCAAAGCTGGCATTTGGTATAGTGGGCTACGGAAAAAAGCGCATTGAAAAAACAGAGGACCGTATAGATTTGTCAAATTCTGCAACCCTTAACTCTGATAAAAACTGGGCAATCTCCTCCGTGCTGTCACTCAAAACACAATTTGCCAACGGTTACAAATACCCCAATGATTCTACGCTTATCTCAACATTTTTCGCTCCCGGAGTTGTAAATGCTTCAATAGGCTATCGTTATAAAAAATCAGACGTCTTCGAGCTCTTTCTTAGTCCGGCTTCGGGAAAGTTTACTTTTGTACTTAACCAGGAATTGGCAAATAAAGGTGCTTTTGGTGTAACACCTGCTGTTTTAGATACCGCTGGTAATATAATTACTCCAGGTAAAAACCTTTTTAGTGAATTCGGATTCAATGTTTTGGCAAATTTCGCCAAAGAAGTAAGTAAAAATATTGAATTATCATCTACTTTAAACCTTTACAACAACTATCTGGATGACAATCTTAGCAATCGTTGGAACATTGATGTGGATTGGGAAACGACAGTTAATTTCACGATAAACAAACGCATTCAAACAGTTTTGTTTATGCAGCTTAAGTATGATCATAATATTAATCTGCCTGTATATGATTATGTTGATGGAGAAAAAATTCAAACAGGTGAAGGCCCGCGTTTGCAATTCAAAGAATCTCTTGGAATAGGTATCACATACAATTTCAGCTAAAGCAATAAAAACTTAATCTATAATTTGTTAGATAATCCTTGCTTTCAAGCATAAAATCTCTTTTCTTTGCTATGAAAAATTGTCCCTAACGAACAACTAAAATCATGAAAATTTCGATTGTTGGAACCGGATACGTCGGATTGGTAACCGGTACATGTTTTGCTGAAGTTGGTATTGATGTGCATTGCGTTGATATTGACAAAAAAAAGGTTGACAACCTGAACAATGGTATTATTCCAATCTATGAGCCTGGTCTTGAAGAAATGGTTGCCCGAAATGTGGAGAAGAAAAGGTTGTTTTTTACAACAGATCTGGCCTCAACACTTCCGGGATGCCAGGTAATCTTTAGTGCGGTTGGCACCCCTCCTGACGAAGATGGAAGTGCTGATCTGAAATACGTTTTGGATGTTGCCCGCGAAGTTGGCCGAAACATGGAGGATTATGTACTTATTGTAACTAAAAGTACTGTGCCAGTTGGTACGGCAGAAAAAGTCAGAAAAGTTGTTCAGGAAGAACTCGACAAAAGAGGATTAAACCTGCCTTTTGATGTAGCCTCAAATCCCGAATTTTTGAAAGAAGGTGCTGCTGTTGATGACTTCCTAAAACCTGATCGTATAGTCGTTGGCATTGATTCGGATAGAGCCGAAGAGCTTATGAAAAAACTTTATAAACCCTTCACAATGAATGGCCATCCCGTAATTTTTATGGATATCGTATCTGCTGAAATGACTAAATATGCGGCAAACTCGATGCTGGCAACCAAAATCAGTTTCATGAATGATATTGCAAACCTCTGCGAAATTGTTGGTGCTGACGTGAATATGGTTCGAAAAGGAATTGGATCAGACAGACGGATTGGTAAGTATTTTATCTATCCTGGCACAGGTTACGGTGGTTCCTGTTTCCCAAAAGACGTAAAAGCACTTATAAAAACAGCAAAATCCTACAATTATGATTTACGTGTATTGCAAGCTGTTGAGGATGTGAATGATGATCAGAAATCTGTGATGTTTAACAAACTCAACACTTATTATAATCATGATCTAAAAGGTAAAAGTGTTGCTATTTGGGGCCTTTCATTCAAACCAAATACTGATGATATGCGCGAAGCCCCATCACGTGTCATCATTGCCAAACTGCTCGAAGCAGGTGCAAAAGTAAAAGCCTATGACCCGGTTGCAATGGAAGAGGGTGAACGTATTTTTAATGATAAAATTGAGTTTGCGAAAGATCAATATGATGCACTTATTGACGCAGATGCTCTTATCATTGTAACAGAATGGTCCGAGTTTAAATTCCCTAATTTCAGGGTAATGAAAAAACTCCTTAAGAAAGCTGCTGTTTTTGATGGTCGGAACATCTATGATGCCAAAGAAATGAATGCTGAAGGATTTGATTACTTTGGCATCGGAATCAAAACCCATAATTAATACAAGATTTTAACTACAAGCCGGACATAATAATCTTTTTGTCCGGCTTGTTTAATACCAACCTTATGAAAAGTATTCTTGTAACTGGTGGTGCCGGATTTCTCGGTTCACACCTATGCGAACGCCTGCTTAATGAAGGTAATGAAGTAATATGCCTTGATAATTATTTTACAGGACAAAAAAGCAATGTGGTCCACTTGATGGATCACCCCTATTTTGAGCTGGTTCGTCATGACGTTACTACCCCATTTTTTGTAGAGGTAGATGAAATATTTAACCTGGCGTGCCCAGCATCACCAGTTCATTACCAGTATAACCCGATCAAAACCGTTAAAACATCGGTGATGGGTGCTGTAAATATGCTTGGTCTTGCCAAGCGTATTAAAGCTAAAGTATTACAGGCATCTACTTCTGAGGTTTATGGTGACCCTGAACAGCATCCACAAAAGGAATCCTATTGGGGACATGTAAATCCAATTGGCCCAAGAGCTTGTTATGACGAAGGAAAACGTTGTGCTGAAACACTTTTTGTTAATTATCATCAGCAAAACAACGTTCGCATAAAAATAATCCGGATTTTTAACACCTATGGCCCCCGAATGCACCCAAATGATGGCCGTGTTGTTTCCAACTTTATCGTACAGGCTCTGCAGGGAAAAGATATTACCATTTATGGAGATGGTATGCAAACACGCAGCTTTCAGTATGTGGACGATCTGATTGAGGGAATGATCAGACTAATGGCAACTCCTGACGATTTTACTGGTCCTGTAAATATTGGAAATCCAGGTGAATTTACAATGCTCGAACTGGCGCAAATGATCATTCGCAAAACAAACAGCAAATCGAAGATCGTTCATATGCCATTGCCAGCAGACGATCCAATGCAAAGAAGGCCAGATATAAGCCTGGCTAAAAAAGCCCTCGACTGGGAACCTAAAGTACCACTTTCTGAGGGACTTGATAAAACAATAGCATATTTTAAAACCATCGTAGGATGAATATTTTGATAACTGGTAGTAATGGCCAGCTTGGTAAAGAGTTTCAAAAGATTGCAAAAACTGATCGCAAACACGTTTGGTACTTTACCGATGTTGATGAACTGGATATTACAAATTCAACGCAAGTAAAACATTTTATCAACGCTGAGAATATTGAAGTATGCATCAATTGTGCTGCTTATACAGCAGTTGACAAGGCAGAGGAAGAACCGGAAAAAGCTTATTTACTTAATGCCCAGGCACCGGCTTTCCTTGCAGAAGCATGTAAAAGTGCAAATGCTTTACTGATGCATATCTCAACAGATTACGTCTATAGTGGTAAACATTACATGCCCTATACCGAAGATCATCCGGTAGCACCTGCCTCAGCTTATGCTCAAGGAAAGGCTGATGGTGAAAGAAATATTATGCTGAGTGGTTCAAAATATATGATTATCAGAACCTCATGGCTTTATAGTTTTTCAGGAAATAACTTTGTAAAAACTATGATCCGGCTGGGAAGAGAAAGAAAAGAATTAAATGTTGTTGCGGATCAGATAGGAACACCAACTTATGCGTTTGACCTTGCTGCCACATTGTTACTAATGGCTGAAAATCATAACAGCGATGCCATCAACCAAATCTATCACTATAGCAATGAAGGCGCCATAAGCTGGTACGATTTTGCCTGTGCAATTATGGAATTGGAAAATATTGACTGTAAGATTAATCCCATTGAATCTAAAGACTATCCTGTAAAAACTGTTCGGCCTTTTTATAGTGTAATGAATAAATCAAAAGTAAAATCAACATTCAACATTTCAATACCTTATTGGCGGAATAGCTTGAAAAAATGTATAGCCGAATTGAATTCTTAAATGCTTGTTATTTAAATTATTCTTAGAAAATGATTTATTATTCTTTGGTTAATCCACAACAAAGACTAAAAATCGATTTAAAAAATTTTACTAACGCATAAACCTAAAAATATCACCCTATGACAACCATTGACCCTCAAATTTTGGCAGAGGCCAGGGAATGGCTTCAACCACCTTATGATCAGGAAACCATTAGTGCTGTCAGGCATATGATCGATAATGACCCTAAAGAACTGACAGAAAGTTTTTATAAAAAGCTTGAATTTGGAACCGGAGGCCTCAGAGGCATAATGGGAGCCGGAACTAACCGGATGAATAAATATACTGTTGCAAAAGCAACTCAGGGGTTGGCCAACTACATGAAAACAATGTTTCCCGGCCAAACACTTTCAATTGCTGTTGCTCATGATTGTCGCAATAATAGTCCCTTTTTTGCGCGAATTACTGCTGAAGTAATGTCGGCAAATGATATTAAGGTTTATCTGTTCAAAGAACTTCGTCCTACGCCTGAGCTTTCTTTTGCCATTCGCGAATTGAAATGTCAGAGTGGAGTGGTAATCACTGCTTCGCATAATCCTAAAGAATACAATGGATATAAGGCCTATTGGAATGACGGGGGGCAACTTATTGCACCACACGATAAAAACGTAATTGCTGAAGTTGAAAAGATCAAAGATCTTTCTGATATTAAATTTGAAGCCAATGAGTCCCTTATCAATTATCTTGGTGATGATTTTGATAAAAAATATATTTCCAGGATAGCAGGTCTAAGCTTGTCGCCAGATGTAATTTCGCGACAAAGGCAAATGAAGATTGTCTATACACCAATTCATGGAACAGGTGTTCGTCTTGTGCCGGAAGCTTTAAAAGCTGTTGGTTTTGAAGCTGTTTATAATGTGCCGGAGCAGGATGTCGTTGACGGGAACTTTCCTACAGTACATTCACCAAATCCTGAAGAACCAGCAGCACTTAAACTGGCAATTGACAAAGCAAAAGAAGTAAATGCTGATCTGGTAATGGCAACCGATCCGGATGCTGATCGGGTAGGTATAGCTGTCCGTGACGAAAACAATGAGTTTATTTTGTTAAATGGAAATCAGGCCGCTAGTCTTTTGATCTACTACCTTTTGAATAAATGGAAAGAAAACGGTAAACTTACTGGCAACGAGTTTATTGTAAAAACAATTGTTACTTCTGAACTTCTTTTTGATATCGCTGACAAATTTAAAGTAGAACGATTTGACGTGCTTACAGGTTTTAAATATATTGCAGATGTAATCAAATCGCTTGAAGGTAAAAAACAGTTTATCGGTGGTGGCGAAGAAAGCTATGGTTATTTGGTTGGAGATTTTGTACGCGATAAAGATGCGGTAAGTTCTTGTGTGATGCTTGCTGAAACTGCTGCATGGGCAGCCGATCAGGGAAAAACCATGCTTCAAATGCTTAAAGAACTGTATGTTGAATTTGGATTCTATAAAGAAAAATTGCTTTCAGTAACAAAAAAAGGTAAAGAAGGTGCAGAAGCTATCAAATTAATGATGGATAATTTTAGAAGTAACCCTCCTGCTGTTATTGGTGATGAAAAGCTGATCGAAATAAGAGATTACAAATTGAGTGAAATCCGGAATTTGGAAACCGGAAAAGTATCCACAATAGAATTACCCAAATCAGATGTGCTTCAGTTTATCACTTCGGGTGGATCAAAAATAAGTGTGAGGCCCTCCGGAACAGAACCAAAAATTAAATTTTATTTCGGGGCAAAAGCAAGCCTGGATTCAATTGCTGAATTTGAAAATACTGACAGCCTTTTGGATAAAAAAATCGAAGCTTTCAAAGCTTCTTTAAATATTAATTAAAGCTGAGTGTTTATTAAAAAGATCGTGTTATAGCATGCTATAATGCGATCTTTTGCTTTTCAAAACATTGACTTTTATTTGTGACAGAAAGATTATTCTTAATAAAGCTAAGTTAGTCCGACAAATACACTTGTCCGGATTAAAAGGTAAAATCACAGCATCCAACCTCAGCTAATATTTCATCTTACAGCTTATTTATCAACATTATAATCATATTTACTGAGCTCATTCATTTATTTCATTAAGTGCTAAAGGTCAGTTTTAAAGCTATTGGTTAACTTTGTAGCTTCATTGCAGAGGTTAGATTTTCTTTACTTATTCATAAATTAAACGGGAACTGACACCAATCAATTATATGTCAGAAAAGAGGAAATCTTTGAAAATGAAACAATAATGAAAGCAAAGATATCCCGGGAAATAGGTTTTTTCGTAAAAGTAATCTTATCAGGAGTACTATTCTTGCTTTATACAGTAAGCTTTTCTCAGGTTGAGAAAAATGATTCAACTGCGTTAAACACATCCAAAGAACCAGATTCTGTTTTTTTTATGCGACTTGAGCAAAAGAGCTCCAACAATAAAATTCTTAAAGAATTTTTTGATTTGACCATTAAGAATCAGGAACCGGTAAATCAAACTGAGCTTACTGATAATGCTGAAAAATGGTATGATTTTAAAGGGTTTATCATTAAAAACATTGTCATCAAACAACCACCTCCGGGAAGGTCTTTATTGCCATATTTAAAGAGTAGTGACAGTAGCAAGCTAAATCAGTTTATTTTAAAACTACATGTATATACCAAACCAGCAGTATTACAAAAAAATCTCTATCTCAAACCAGGTGACAGTCTTATTCCATGGAAATTAGCTGACAATGAGAAACTTATTCGGGATTTACCATTTATTGAAGACGCAAGGTTTTATCCAGAATCAATTGATAATGATTCACTTACATTAATACTGGTTGCTCAGGATAAAATCCCTTATGGTGCTTTCCCAATATTTCACTCAACCAGCAAACAAAGCCTAAAAATTTGGAATTCAAACTTTTTTGGATACGGCAATGAATTTGGTTTTAGTGTTACCAATGAAACTCCTGAATTTTATTTGTCTGATATCTATTTTACAATTAACAACTTAAACAAAAAGTTTATACAAAACAGGCTCAGGTATCAACGTTCTCTGGAACAAGAATATTACACTGTTACCCTTGAACGCCCCTATTTACCTGGAGCCTATAATCTTGCCGGAGGACTTGAACTGGGACGAAAACAAGAAACACTCCCCTCCTATTTCTCCGATTCACCAGATATTACATCCGAAAGTCGGTACCTTGAAGGCAATTTGTGGATAGGTTATCTGATTGAACGCAATTCAGGAACTACTAACAACAGACCTGTATATATTATACCAGCTGTTGCGCTTTATAATACCTACTTTCAAAAACGCCCATTTGTAAGTGTTGATTCAAATTATGTGCTTAATAATAATACACGAATCATCGCTTCAATAAATCTGATGGAGCAAAACTTTGCCGAAAGTGATAAGCTTTTTGCGCAAGACCATACTCAAACACTTCCGGTAGGAAAAAGAATTGGTATTTCATTAGGATATAATTGGAGTGAGTATAGAAATATGCCCTACTTTGGTGCCAATATCAGATGGGGTATGCTTGGAAAAAATAATGATTATTGGTTGTTCACATCAAATTTTGGTAGTTATGTTTTTCGAAATGAATTAACACAAGGGGCTTTTAACTTTTCTACTTATTATTTAACAAAACTGTTTTCTAAAGATAAAAAGTATTCATACCGGATTTTGGCTGGTATTAGCTATTCTGAAGGAATCAATCGTTTGTCATATGATAGCTTATACCTTAAAAACGATTATGGAATTACCGGACTTAGAACAGATGTTTTTAAAGGCATGAAGCGCATAAATTCAGAGTTACAGTTCATCCTTTATACCCCTTGGAAATGGATTGGCTTTAGTTTTACTCCTTATTTGCTGTTACAATCCGGATTTATTGCAGAGCCAAATGAAGATCTTTTACAAAAAAGATTAGTATCTGCTTTCGGAATTGGACTCAGGTTGCGAAACAGATTTCTCGTATTTTCTTCCATACAATTTCACTTTATGTATTATCCCTATGCACCTCAAGGTGCAAATTCCTGGTCTCTGGATGTTTCAGACAATATTGATTGGAAAACATTCAGTTTTGATCCTGGTAGACCTGACGAAGTATTGTTCAGGTAATACTTTTGATAGTGTAACCCTTATTATTAAAACTAAAAGAATCACCAACTTTTTTTCCCTTCATTACATGATATATTGGCACAAGCATTGAAATAACAATAATCTGTTCACTATTAAATGAAACCGATCCCAAACCAATAGAAACAAAAAAGGTATCAGATGCTGTTTGCACCAATGCGCCAAAACTTATTTCATTTTTTGGTTGCAATATTTCAGGCTTTCTCAATAATTCAAGATTTTGTCCAGCCTGGCTTAATTGCTTTGCAAACATATCCTTTCTCCTGAGCTGCTGATTCCTGAATCCATCATATCTGTCTTTTGGTGTGCCATAATTGTTTGCCTCTTCCTGAGCATCATTCATAGCCTGCCTGGCATTTGTAATAGCAGTTTCTTGTAACTGGATCAGGTGTTTTACTAGTTCGGTCTTATTTACAGGTGTTGTCATTAGAATCTGTATTTTTGCAATCGCATGAACAAATTTAAAACTTGCAGTAATAAATACCAAAAAGAGTCATGAGCACATCTGATCACACACTAACGCGCAATATTTTGGAAATGGTTGCTGTTGCAAGTGAATTCTGCAATTTTGTTGAAGATGCGCCTAATCTCAAGCAACAGGCATTTTTTAATTCGCTTCAGGGATTAGTACCATTGCTATATCTCCGCGGAACACTTTTGCCTGAAATTGAACCTGAGTTTCCTGAAGCAAATGAAAGGTTTGTTACTGAAGAACAGTATGAAGGCCTCTTTAATGCCTTGCGTGAACTAACCAGCGATCTGGATGAATTCTGGTATATTGATCACAGCGGCACTCACATTACTGAGACATTGAAAGGTAGTTTTGCAGAACACTTGGCTGACATTTACCAGGATTTAAAGGATTTTGTCACGCTATTTAAAAAACCCCAATTGGCCTCTCGTGAAAACGCCATTGCAAGCTGTAAAGCAAATTTTGCTCCACATTGGGGCAACCGCTTGGCCAACCTTTTACCTGCCCTGCACGAACTTGTTAAAGAAGAAAAGCCAACCGATTTGCAGGATGATTTCTTAATGGGCTAAGGAATACCTATTTTTAGGTATGTTTTTACAATTGTTTTTTTATTTGTTTTGCCTTTTGGCAAAAGTAGACGGATATGAAAACCCTCGCGGAATTAAAAGTAGGAGATAAAGGCATAATTACTAAGGTGAAAGGACGCGGAGCCTTTCGCAAAAGGATTATTGAAATGGGTTTTGTTGTCGGCAAGCCCGTTATTGTTGTAAAAAAAGCTCCCTTAAGCGATCCCATTGAATATAATATCATGGGTTATGAAGTTTCTTTGCGCCGCAGCGAGGCAGCACTGATTGAAGTGATGAACGGCGAATCAATGAAAATGGCAAGTTCATCTGCTTATCACGGGGTGCAGGCACTGGAACAATCACTAAAGCTCAGACCCCTTAATAGTGCAAAAACTATCACTGTTGCGCTGGTTGGAAACCCAAATTCGGGCAAAACAACATTATTCAATTTTGCTTCGCATTCCAAAGAAAGAGTAGCAAATTATTCTGGTGTTACGATTGATGCCAAATCCGCTGTTTTCAAATTGAACGATTACACATTCAAATTAGTCGATTTACCGGGCACTTACAGCATCACAAGTTATACTCCTGAAGAACTTTATGTTAGAAAATATATTTTTCAGGAAATTCCTGATATTGTAGTCAATGTAGTTGATGCGTCCAATTTGGAAAGAAACCTTTACCTGACTACACAGCTTATTGATATGGATATCAAGGTAGTGCTTGCCTTGAATATGTATGATGAGTTCATTGAGAAAGGCGATCAGTTTGATTACGAAAATCTGGGAAAAATGCTTGGAATTCCTATAGTTCCAACAGTGGCGTCCAAAGGAACAGGAATTACTGATCTGTTTGAGCGCATTATAAAAGTTTACGAAGATCGCGATCCTGACATCAGGCATATTCATGTTAACTATGGCAAAGAAATAGAGGATGTTATACGTAAACTGCAAAGCCTGCTCACCGTTGATGGAAATCAACACATTACCAACGTCATTTCACCAAGATATCTGTCAATCAAACTTCTCGAAGGGGATCAGGAAGAATTGGAGCGCATTAAAAGCTGTATTAATTATGATAGTATTAATCAATATCTGCGTTCAGCTGCTGAGAAAATAAAAGAAGTCTATTCAGATGAACCCGAAACAATCATAACAGACTCCAAATATGGCTTCATTGAAGGTGCTCTAAAGGAAACTTTTAAGCCAGCAAAGGAACCTGTAAAAACGAAAAGTAGGCGCATTGATGGCATTCTAACTAATAAATACTTAAGCTACCCAATTTTTATTGGCATCATGTGGGGTATTTTTCAGGCCACTTTTATTCTTGGAGACTACCCAATGCAATGGATAGAGTTTTCAATGGAATGGCTTGGAGGACTTATTTACAGCAATTTACCTGATAGTTTTATCCGCGATTTAATCGTTGATGGAATTATTGGTGGTGTTGGAGGAGTGATTGTATTCCTTCCAAATATATTGATACTATTTTTCTTTTTGTCACTTCTTGAAACAACAGGATATATGGCGCGTGTTGCGTTTATAGTAGACAAATTGATGCACAGAGTAGGGCTTCATGGACGCTCCTTCATCCCTTTGCTTATGGGTTTTGGCTGCAATGTGCCTGCTGTGATGGCCACGCGCACCATTGAAAACAAAAGTGACAGAATGGTAACGATGATGATTATCCCCTTTATGTCATGCAGCGCACGTTATCCTGTTTATATCCTGATTATTAGTGCCTTCTTTGACTATTTCAGGGGAACAATTCTCTTTGGAATCTATTTGCTGGGCATATTGTTTGCCGGATTACTTGCATGGATTTTCAAGAAAGTTCTTTTTCAGGCAAACGAAATGCCATTTGTAATGGAGCTCCCACCCTATCGTATGCCAACTACAAAAGCCATTTTTAAACAAACCTGGTTTAAAGGAAGGCAATATTTGCAAAAGATGGGAACAATTATTTTAGTTGCCTCAATAATTATTTGGGCATTAGGGTATTTTCCTTTAGGAAAAGAAATTGACAAAGAATACGAAGCAAAAATCCAAACAGTTGAACAGCATTTTGAGGACCAAAAAGCTAACCTAGATTCAAATAATGAAATAGCCTATTCAAGACTTGAGGAGCAAAAACAGTCACAAATTATGCAGCTGGAGTTTGAACAACAAAGCCAAAAGCAGGAAAACTCCGTTATTGGTCGTATAGGAAAATTTATAGAACCAACAATAGAGCCACTTGGATTTGACTGGAAAATGGGTGTGAGTTTACTTGCAGGCATGGCAGCTAAGGAAATTGTTATTTCTACCATGGGAGTGCTGTATCAAACAGGACCTGAGGATGAGCCTACAGAGAGTTTAATAACAAAACTACAGGAAGACACTTACAGTAGCGGAAACAAAGCAGGTCAAAAAGTAATGCGCCCATTGGTAGCACTTTCATTTTTAATCTTTGTATTAATATATTTCCCATGTGTAGCTGTTTTCGCTGCCATAAAGAAAGAATCCGGTGCATGGAAATGGCCGCTTTTCACTTCTGTTTATACAACCTTACTTGCCTGGATTGCAGCATTTGGCGTTTATCAAATCGGACTGCTATTAGGCTATTGACAAGCTGCTTATTAAGCTTGAAAATCTATCCATCGTAATCTATTTATCATAGTTTAAGTATTTCCACAAACCCCGGAAAACTTAATTTAAGCTTCAGACCGCTCTAAAAACACAACTTTGGATAGCTTTGAATAATAAAATTTTTTGTCAAGCTAACAAACAGAAAAGTTATATATGCCTTATTGACCTGCAGAAGCTCCTCATCATGTTTTTCATTTAAAAAATCATTACATTTGTAGCAGTTCAAACACTCAAAACAGAAAAATGAAAGTCATTGATAAAGAAGTTTTTTTAGATACTTTTCAGTATTTTGACAAGCCTATTGTTCTTGAGATTATTGATATTTTTATTCAGGAACAACCAGAAAGAATGCAGCGTATTGCTGAAGCGATCAGTAAGCAGGATTTCGATTCTTTAAAGTTTGATGCTCACAGCCTTAAAGGCGTTATTGCTAATTTTGTTGCGGATAAACCACATCAACTGGCCAAAACCATGGAAATGAAAGGTGCTGAAAAGGACAACAGCGATTTAGATACCTTATTTGAAGAACTAAGTATTGCTACAAATGATTTAGTTGATGACCTTAAATCGATCAGAAAAGATTTCGAAGAATAGTTATTTCCTTCTGTCAAGTCTGTTTAAACCATCTATTGCAAGCGGATAATTTGTTTGCTTCTCCAACACTTGTTCATAAATCTCACGCGCCGTGGCATATTGTTCCATTTCTTCCAGTGTGCGCCCTTTATTGTACAAGGCATCAATATAGTCTGGATCAATAGCAAGAGCAGCATCGAAATATGATATTGCCTGCTCATATTGTTGTAAATAAACTAAATGTATATATCCAAGATTGAAAATAAACCTGCTATTATCTGGCTGCATCATCAGCAAAGTATCATAATGAGCAATGGCATTTTCTATAGATCCAACTTCTTGTTCATACAATGCTAACTGATACCTGGCTACAACAGTATTAGGAAAACGATAGATGGCATCTTCTAAAAAGTCTACTGCCAGAGGATTTTTCTGTTCGGTATATATTAAACCAATTTGATAAAGTGCCTCAAAAAAACTCTCATCCTGATCTCTGGCGATCATGAAGTTTTTCATAGCCGAAACCGTGTCTTCACGTGCCAAAAAAACCATTCCTCTTACGTAGTAAGCTTCCGGGTTATTGCTTTCCAAAGCCAAAGCTTTATCTGTGTATCCCAATGCCAGGTTTAACTTTCGTTGCAATAAATGCAATTCTGCAAGCTTTACCTGCGGACGTGGATCATCCGGAGCCAGTTCAGTGGCTTTGTTTAGCGTTTCAAGCACACTTTCTGCTTGTCCCATGCCATAATAAATATCGGCCAAAACAAGGTAAGCATCCAGCTGTTTGTTATTCAGGCTCAAAGCTTGATTCACATCACGCAACGCCCTGTCAATCCTATCTGTTTGCAAATAAAATTTAGCACGTTCAACATACAAATCAGCATTTGTGCTGTCTGAAATAATCTGATTATTGAGTGTAGTCAATGGATCGCTTGCCTCAGCTGTTACCTCAACCTCTTCATTGTTCGTACCAGAAGATGTTTTTGGTGCATCGCTGCACGACAAAAATACGGTGCCGAATAGAACAAGAAATATGTAGATACGATATGTCATACAATAATAATTAGTCAAGGCTTAAAACTTTAAGCCCAATATTATGAATCTAATCCAAAAAGATTAATCAGAAACCTTGCTTAATGCTTCCCTTATTTTTTCTTCCAGCTCTACAGACAGTTCAGGATTCTCATCAATGAGGTTCTTCACCGCATCGCGTCCCTGACCCAGTCGTGTTTCACCATAACTGAACCAGGAACCACTTTTCTTGATAATGTTATGCTCCACACCAAGGTCAATGATCTCACCAATACGTGAAATTCCTACACCAAAAACAATGTCAAACTCAGCTTTGCGGAAAGGAGGTGCAACTTTATTCTTAACAACTTTCACCCTTACGCGATTTCCGGTAGCATTGTCACCATCCTTAATCTGACTGATTTTGCGAATATCAAGTCTTACAGAACTATAAAACTTTAGTGCATTTCCACCAGTAGTAGTTTCCGGATTACCGAACATTACTCCAATTTTATCTCTCAACTGATTAATAAAAATGCAAATAGCACCAGTTTTACTAATAGTAGCTGTTAATTTACGTAAAGCTTGTGACATTAAACGTGCCTGAAGTCCCATTTTACTATCACCCATTTCACCTTCTATTTCGCTTTTTGGCGTTAGGGCAGCTACCGAATCAATCACAATGATATCAATTGCACCTGAGCGAATGAGATTCTCTGCAATTTCAAGGGCTTGCTCTCCATGATCTGGCTGAGAAATCAGCAACTCTTGTGTATCGACACCTAACTTTTGCGCGTAAAAGCGGTCAAAAGCATGCTCAGCATCAATAAATGCAGCAATACCTCCTTTTTTTTGCGCTTCAGCCACAACATGCAAAGCCAAAGTTGTTTTTCCGGAACTTTCCGGTCCATAGATTTCTACTACCCGTCCTTTAGGGAGCCCCCCAATACCGAGTGCAGCATCAAGAGCAATCGAACCAGTTGAAATACTTTCGATGCTTTCTACAGCATCATCGCCAAGCTTCATGATACTGCCTTTACCATAATTCTTTTCAATGTTGCCTAGCGTGGCTTCGAGTGCTTTAAGTTTTTCCAACCTGACTTTGTCAGCGTTTTCTTTGGCTTTTTCTGATGTCATTATTTTAAATTTTTAGTTATACAATTTAAAAATCTGGTTGGTATGATCGTCTGTCTTTACTTTCTTTATAACCTCTTCAATAATTCCTTTTTCATTGATAATAAATGTACTACGCAATAAACCTTCGTACTTTTTACCATACATATTCTTCTCTCCCCAGGCACCATAAGCTTTGATAATTTTAAGCTCCGGATCAGGGAGCAAAGGAAAAGGAAGTTCAAATTTAGAAGCAAAATTTTGATGTGATTTTTCACTATCCGGACTCACTCCTACTACTGCAAACCCCTTATCAAGCAATTCCTTGTAATTATCTCTTAAATTACAGGCTTCTTTGGTACAACCTGGCGTATTGTCCTTTGGGTAAAAGTATAGCACAACTTTTTTACCAACAAAACTTTCGAGTGAAACAGTATTACCATTTTGATCAACCCCGCTGAATGCAGGTGCTTTATCACCTTTCTGAAGCATATTTTTGAAATTTTAAAAGATTTACAAATTTAATTAACTAATGCAATAAAAAACAATCAAGACCTGGAAATTGTTGAATGGATGACTTTCTTCTGTCTTTTAAAATAATTGCATAAATGAGTTATTTTACATGACTCACAATCAGGTTTGCGCGCTTTGCAAACATATCTTCCGTGAAGAATCAGCCAATGATGTGCTTTTGGTATAATGTGATCAGGCAAATATTTGATTAATTGCTTCTCTGCCTGTAGTGGGTTCTTTGCCCTTGTTGTTAATCCAATGCGCTCCGAAACCCTAAAAACATGTGTATCAACTGCCATTGCTGGTTTTTCATAAACAACTGAGGCTATTACATTTGCTGTTTTCCTGCCAACGCCCGGAAGTTTTTGTAAGTTTTCAACAGAATCAGGTACTATTCCATCAAAACTACTCAACAAAGTTTGGGCCATCCCAATTAAGTTTTTTGCTTTATTATTGGGATAAGAACATGATTTTATCTTTTCATATACAGCTTCTTGAGTAGAGACCGCCAAAGTTTCGGGATCAGGAAATTGTTTAAAAAAATCCGGTGTAATAAGATTCACTCGTTTATCTGTACATTGCGCAGACAAAATTACTGCCACTATAAGCTGATAGGGACTTTCAAATTTCAATTCCGTTTCAGCAATCGGCATATGCTCTTGAAAATGAGAAATTAATGCTGCAAATTTTTCCTTTTTGGTCACCTGGAAATTGTTTTTTACAAAAGTACTGAATTTCAAAAGAGAAAAAAAAAGTCTTTGCTGCATAAAGTAGCAAAGACTTTAATTTGACAATTAATAAGCTTTAGTTCATTAATAATTCCGCATCTCCTGCCATCATGGTTTTGCAACAATTAAATGCAGCTGCGTATGCGCTTAAAAAACTTGTAGTGATCTTGGAAGGATTATGATCACTGCTCTCAGTCAATATTTTTTTTAGCTGCATTTCAAGCTCATTGTCACTAAAAATCAGGGAATCGGAATAAGGGTTGGGCGTAGAGTTTTTATTCATAGGCAGTTTTTAATATAATTAACTACCCTATGAACGTACTTGACTGTTAATTTATTACTTCGATTAAAGAAAAATTATTGGGTCAAGATCAATTTCTTTTCTTCAATCATTTTTCTCATATTAATCAAGGCATAGCGCATTCTTCCCAAAGCCGTATTAATACTTACGTTTGTAAGTTCGGCAATATCTTTAAAACTCATCTCTGCGTACAACCTCAGGTATAATACTTCCCGCTGTTCCTCGGGTAAAAATGTGATTAAACTCCTTAGATCTTCATGAATCTGATCTGTGATCATCTGTTGCTCAACAGAAGGATCAGCCAAACCAATGTTTTCCATGAAATCATAACTGTCATTTTGCACATCGGAGTAGGGTATTCTCTTCGATTTACGGAAGTGATCGATAATCAAATTATGGGCAATCCTCATGGCCCATTGGATAAACTTCCCTTCTTCCTTATACGTGCCATTTTTTATTGTACGTATGATCTTAATAAAAGTATCCTGAAAAATATCATCAGCAAGTTGCCTGTCCTTAACAAGCATCATGATATATGAAAAAATACGTGTTTGATGACGATTGATCAATAATTCGAAACTGGTATGATTACCCTTACGATAACTTTCAACCAGCTCTTTATCAGTGCATTCTAATGCCTTCATAGAGCCTCCCTTATTTTCAATTTAAAGTTAAAGGGTAAAAGTTATCGCTATATTGATCCTCCTGAGATTTACTTAATACTACAATTTAAACAACAAAAACCTGCTTTTGTTAACGCAAATATACGGATAGATTTAAAACATGCAAGTCTATTGGATTTTTTTTTAGAAAAATCAGATCGTTAAATAGTAAAGAAACAATGAATACTAATCAATTTATTTCTGAATAAAGGACTAATAGTAAATAGCCTGATAAATTGGTAATTTTGCAAAAATTTTTCCATCAAGATGACAAATATGCCCCAACAACAGCAAAGCATTCATATTCAAGGTGCAAGAGTTAATAATTTAAAGAATATTAGCCTGCATATTCCTAAAAACCAACTTGTTGTTATCACTGGCGTTTCAGGTTCGGGCAAATCTTCACTGGCATTTGATACACTTTATGCTGAGGGGCAACGTCGTTATGTGGAAAGTTTGAGTTCCTATGCGCGCCAGTTTTTGGGGCGCATGAACAAACCTGATGTAGACTACATTAATGGCATTTCTCCAGCCATAGCCATTGAGCAAAAAGTTAACAGCAGAAACCCACGCTCTACTGTTGGAACAACTACCGAAATATATGAATACCTGAAGCTTTTATTTGCACGCATTGGCAAAACGTATTCTCCCCTTTCGGGAAAACCCGTTAAAAGACACCGTGTTTCGGATGTTGTGAATTTCGTGCTTTCGCTGCCTGAAAGTGCTCAGGTATTAATCCTGTCGCCACTCCAATTGCCACCAAAACGCACAATTTCGCAACAATTAGGAATTTTAATGCAACAAGGCTTCAGCAGGTGCATGATAGCTGACGAAATAATGCGTATTGAAGATGTGCTGGAAAACAAAATAATTAACAAAACTGCTGAAGTATATATAGTTATCGACAGAATCATTAAAAATACTGCTGATGATGATTTGTCGTCGCGCATTGCCGATTCTGTTCAAACAGCTTTTTATGAAGGCAAAGATCAGTGTTTTATTGATTTTAAAACAACCGAAAAGCATGGCCGTGAACTTTTTTCTTCCAGCTTCACTGCTGATGGCATTCAGTTTGAAGAACCAAGCGTCAATATGTTCACTTTTAACAACCCTTATGGTGCCTGCAAAAGATGCGAGGGGTTTGGCAGTATCATCGGGATTGATGAGGATTTGGTTATTCCCAACAAAGGTCTTTCTGTTTATGAAGGCGCAATAGCCTGTTGGAAAGGAGAAAAAATGGGCGAGTGGAAAGACCAACTCATCCGCACAGCTCCAAAATTTGATTTTCCCGTTCATAAACCCTACTATGCCTTATCTGCTGAACAAAAACAATTGCTTTGGACTGGTAATGCATATTTTCAGGGTTTAGATGATTTCTTTCGTGAGTTAGAAGAGCAAACCTATAAAATTCAATACAGGGTAATGCTTTCACGCTATCGTGGAAAAACTGTTTGCCCCGAATGCCAGGGCACAAGACTCCGTAAAGATGCCTCCTATGTGAAAGTAGCTGGTAAAAGTATTTCTGAACTGGTATTAATGCCACTTGATCAGCTCTACGATTTCTTCGAAAAAATTGAATTAGAGGAAACAGATTATAAAATTGCAAAGCGCTTGCTAAATGAGATCAATAACCGTATTCAGTTTTTGCTGGATGTTGGATTAAGCTACCTTACGCTTAACCGTTTATCCAATAGCCTTTCGGGAGGAGAATCGCAGCGAATTAATCTGGCAACCTCTCTTGGAAGTAGTTTGGTAGGATCCACTTATATTCTTGACGAACCCAGCATTGGACTGCACAGCAGAGACACCGCCAGACTTATCAAGGTGTTGAAAAAACTTCGGGATATCGGCAACACTGTCATTGTTGTAGAGCATGATGAAGAAATTATGCAAGCAGCTGATCAGATTATTGATATTGGACCAGAAGCAGGAAGACACGGAGGGGAATTGATATTTCAGGGAAACAGCAATGAAATACTTAAACATCCGGTGAGTCTTACAGGAAAATATCTTGCAGGTGCTCTTTCAATTCCAGTGCCAAAGTTACGCCGCAACTGGTATAATTTCATTGAGATAAAAGGAGCTTCCCAACATAACCTGAAACAAATTGATGTAAAGTTTCCTTTAAACACGCTAACAGTTGTTTCCGGTGTGAGCGGATCAGGAAAATCAACGCTAGTGAGGAATATCTTGTATCCGGCACTGCGAAAGCAACTGGGTGGCTACGCTGAGAAAACCGGAAGTTTTGGAACCCTGGAAGGAGATTTAAATAAAATCGGCCATATTGAGCTGGTTGATCAAAATCCCATCGGACGATCTTCACGATCTAATCCAGCTACTTATATCAAAGCCTACGATGATATTCGGCAATTATTTGCTGAACAAAAGCTTGCGAAAGCCCGATTTTACAAACCCGGATTTTTTAGTTTTAATGTGCCGGGTGGCCGTTGTGATCAATGCGAAGGTGAAGGAACAGTAAAAGTAGAGATGCAGTTTATGGCAGACGTTTTCCTGCTATGTGAAGCCTGCGAAGGCAAACGATTTAAAGAAGAAGTGCTCGATATAAAATTTGAAGACAAAAACATTGCTGACGTGCTTGAAATGACGATAAACGAAGCCATAGATTTTTTTAAAAGCGGATCTAAAAACAAGGCTTTGTGCAGCAAAATCGTCAATAAGCTCTCACCTTTGCAAGATGTTGGGCTGGGTTATCTAAAACTTGGACAATCTTCCAATACACTCAGCGGTGGAGAAGCACAGCGTATTAAGCTTGCTTTTTTTCTTTCAAAAGGTGAATCCGAAAAACCAACGCTTTTTATTTTTGACGAACCTACAACAGGCCTTCATTTTCATGACATTAACAAGCTTTTAATCGCTTTTCAGGCATTGATTGAGAATGGACACAGTGTTTTAGTGATTGAACACCACCCCGATATCATTAAATCTGCCGACTGGTTGATAGAACTTGGCCCGGAGGGAGGAGATTCCGGAGGCAATATTGTTTTTGAAGGAAGCCCTGAAAAGCTTGTAGCAGAAAACAAAACACATACCGCAGCTACAATTGTTTCTAAACTAAAAAGTAATTAAGATTGCAGCTTTCCTCAGCAGCAAATACTGAAATAATTACTGTATTGCTCCCGAATATATCCATGTATTCAAACTATTCGAAAAGCTTTGCTTTGAAAAAATCTAAAACCCTGACAGATTTTCTGTTTTCTCGTTTACTTCTCGTAATTTAGCAAAAAAAACTGCAAGGAAGCATTAAACAGGCTAATATGAAAGTTATTAAACCAGGACCGGGCGCATTGGTAACAGCAGCTTTTATTGGCCCTGGCACTATAACGACCTGTACCATAGCTGGTGCACGATTTGGAACAGCACTCTTGTGGAGTTTAGTATTTTCTGTTATTGCAACCATTGTGCTGCAGGAAATGACTGTACGGCTGGGAGTTATTGGAAGAATGGGGCTTGGAGAAGCGCTCCGAAATCAATTTACAAAGCCACTTTCACGACTTATCAGTGTTTCACTTGTGATTTCTGCCATTGTTATTGGAAATGCTGCTTTTGAAACAGGTAACCTTCTAGGTGCCTCGCTTGGACTTTCTTCAATGGGCATTGAAAATATTTTAGGATCAAAACTACTTATAATTCTGATTGGCATTTTAGCTTTTGCAATACTTTTCCATGGCAACTATAAGATAATTGAAAAAAGTCTTGTAAGCCTTGTAATTGTTATGAGTCTAATGTTTGTTGGAACAGCAATAATTGTTTTTCCTGATCCCCTTCAACTTTTAAAAGGTTTATTTATTCCCAACGTGCCTGATAAGAGCTGGCTGACTATTGTAGGATTAATTGGTACGACGGTGGTTCCTTACAACCTGTTTTTGCATGCATCAGCCGTTCAGCAAAAATGGAAAACACCTGATAAGCTTAAAGAAGCACGTACAGATTTATCTTATGCAGTAATATTGGGTGGAATAATATCAATGGCCATTGTGGTGAGTGCAGCATCTGCCTATCTTAATAAAGACACAATTCCCGAAAACGGAAGTGATTTGGCTTTTCAGCTTAAACCCTTGCTCGGAGAAAAAGCAAACATCATTATTGGTATCGGGCTATTTGCAGCCGGCATTTCCTCTGCTATTACTGCACCACTTGCAGCAGCCTGGGCAGCAGCAGGAATAATGGGATGGAAAAATGATTTAAAGTCGCTTAAATTCCGAATGACATGGGGGTTTATTTTATTGTCAGGAATGACATTTTCCCTATTAGGCTTTAAACCAATTGAAGCGATTCTTTTTGCACAGGCGGCCAATGGCATATTGTTACCTATTATAGCAATATATCTTTTGATCATTATGAATAACGCCAAGCTTCTTGGAAACCACACGAATACGCTTAAATCAAATGTTTTGGGAATTGGAGTAGCAGGTATTGCCGTATTTCTTGGACTTAGAAGTTTATTGTCAGTATTTGGAATAATTTGAACATTGATATGAAAATAGATATTAACTGTGATATGGGCGAAAGCTATGGCAGATTTGAGCTTGGAAATGACGCTGCTATCATGCCCTTTATCACATCAGCAAATATTGCCTGCGGATTCCATGCTGGTGATGCAATAACGATAAATCGCACTATAAAACTTGCCCTTAAACATAAGGTAGCCATTGGAGCACATCCGGGATATCCTGATATACAGGGATTTGGCCGTAGAAATATTGAAATGTCTGTCGATGAGATAGAAGCTATAGTTAGCTATCAAGTAAATGCCCTGAAAGGAATAACTGAAAGCGAGGGAGGTACATTACACCATGTAAAACTTCATGGTGCGTTGTATAATACCTCTGCTTCTGATCTTCAAATTTCAAAAGCAATCTGTGAATCAATTCAAAAAATTGACAAAAACCTGTTATTATATGGGTTACCAAACTCAGCCCACCAAGAAGCGGCACAACTATACAGACTAAAGTTTGTTGGAGAATTTTTTGCCGACAGATCATACACAAACTCAGGTACGCTTGTTCCAAGGTCAAACGCTAATTCAGTTCTTTCAGAGGAGGAAAAGATTATTTCGAGAATAGCATTGCTTGTTGCACAAAAAAAAGTTATCAGCATTGATGGTTCTGAAGTAAATATTTCTGCTGATTCTATTTGTATTCATGGCGACCATAAAGGTTCTGCAAACCTGGCTCAAAAAATATACAATCATTGCAAAGTAGTTGGAATCAAATGTATTGCTCCTGAATTTGAAAGTTTATGAATCAATATTTTCCATTAGGAGATAGTGCAATTATCATTAAAGCAGGCCAGGATATTAGTCCTGAAACCAATGCTAAGGTTAGAAAATGGCTGTATTGGTTAGATAAAATTGATCTGGAAGGAATAATGGATATTGTGCCTGCTTACAATGAAATTATGATTGTGTTTGATGACCAAATAACTGAATGGCGTCAGCTGCTAAAATATCTAAAAAGCAATGAACAAGAAGTTGAAACAATAGCATTGGAAAGCGGAAAAATGCTTTTGATTCCGGTAGTTTATGGAGACGGATACGGACCTGATCTGGAATACGTAGCTAAAGTTAACAAGCTAACAGAAGACCAAGTGATCGAAATCCACCAAAAAAACATCTATCAGGTTTATATGCAAGGGTTTACTCCAGGTTTTTGCTATTTGGGAGGTTTGGACAAACGCCTTTTTACACCGCGAAAATCAAATCCATCGCTTAACATACAAGCGGGATCTGTTGGCATAGCAGATCAGCAAACAGGCATTTATCCGGTAGAAAGCCCTGGTGGATGGCAAATAATTGGTCGAACTCCCTTTCAATTATTTGCCATAGACCGCGATCCGGTTTTTTTGTTTCGGGCAGGTGATTTTATTCAATTTAAAGCTATTAGTGAGTATGAATTTAACGAAATACAAAAGCTTGTTTTAGAAGGAGCTTATACATACAATTGGATGGAAATGGAATGAACGATTATGATATTTCTATTATTGATGGAGGATTTCTAACCACCGTTCAGGATGGCGGAAGATTTGGGTATCAAAGATTTGGCATGCCGGTCTCAGGCCCGATGGATGCCTATTCTCATAAACTTGCCAATCGCATTGTTGGAAATCCAGCTAACGCAGCAGCTTTGGAATGTACGCTTTCAGGGCCTACGATTCGGTTCGAAACAAAGACAGCTTTTGTTGTTAGCGGTGCAGAAATGGCTATTAGTCTAAATCAGGAAGAAATTTTTCCAAACAGAATATATACGACCAATAAAGGAGATGTGCTGAACTGCGGCAAGATGAAACGTGGCAGCAGGACTTATATCGCCTTTAAAGGAGGATTGCTCACTCCTTTGGTCCTTGCAAGTAGTTCTACTTATCTATTGGGAAAAATTGGAGGAATTGAGGGTCGTGCATTGAAGCAAGGAGATAGTTTTTGTTTGGGCAATAACAGCGCTAAGCCTTTAAAAGTTAATGAAACAATGCTTTATAACGATTGGCTGTTTGATGATGCACCTATAAGATTGATCCCAGGTCCGGAAATCAAACAACTTACCTTTGAAGGTTTAAAGCTTTTACTCGCATCTGAATTTACAATAAGCAAGTTTAGCGACCGCATGGGCTATCAACTGGATGGCTCCCCGCTGCCCCTTATATCATCAGCTGATATTATATCCTCACCCGTTTGCACTGGAACTGTGCAACTTCCAGCAAGTGGGAAGCCAATAATTCTGATGGCAGATCATCAAACTACTGGAGGATATGCCAGGATAGCTGTTGTTTCTTCTGCTGACATTCCCAGATTAGCCCAAAAACGTCCTGGTGATAAGGTTCGTTTTGCAGAGAAAAAAGCATAAATCAATTCCCTTAATTTATGAACTATCTGAACATTTGCCTATAAAGCACGTTTACAGCTATTGTAAACAATAAATAAGCTTTCTTCAAAATGAAAATAATATTTAACCTGATCGTTTTTCTTTTCATTTCAACGTTTTCATTTGCCCAACTTAATATGTCATTGGTAGGACAAAAGTCCTATAGTCAGGATTTAAGTGATGTTTGGGGGTATGTTGACGAAACCGGTATTGAATATGCACTCATAGGCGTTTACGATGGTTTTTCCATTGTTTCACTTGAAGATCCTTCGAATCCTGAAGAAGTTTTTTTTGGATCAGGGCCGCAATCTATTTGGCGAGACATTAAAACATGGGGCGATTATGCTTATGTTTCAAACGAAAGTGGTGGCGGGGTTTATATTGTTGATATGAGCCCTCTTCCGGAAGGTCCTGTTACGTCTACAACAAATTTCACAGGGGATACTTATCCCTTTCAAACCATCCATAATCTTTATATAGATGAATTTGGAAAGCTATATATTTTTGGATCCGACAATGGTGTAGGTGGTGCCATTATCTGCGATTTGACTAACGATCCTATGAATCCCGTTGAGTTAGGACGTTTTAACACTTATTATTTTCATGACGGAATGGCGCGGGGTGACACTTTATGGGGAAGTGCATTGTATCAAGGCTTGCTTACGCCAATTGACGTATCTGATCCTTCAAACCCAACTTTGATGGGCTCTGTAAGCACGCCTTCGCAGTTTACACACAATGCATGGGTTTCGGATGATGGCACACATGTATTTACAACTGATGAGGTAACCGGAGGTTATATCGGAGCATACAATGTTAGCGATCCTTCAAACATGTTTGAAGTTGACCGTATCAGAACCAGCAATAATGTGATACCACATAATGTGCATGTGCTGAATGACTTTTTAATTACTTCCTACTATCGTGACGGTATCATCGTACATGATGCCAAATTTCCTGATAAATTGTTCGAGGTTGCCAATTTTGACACTTCTCCCCTTTCTGGTGACGGTTTCAATGGCAGTTGGGGTGCATATCCATATTTACCCAGCGGACTTATTCTGGCCACTGATATTGAAGAAGGTTTGTTTGTACTTGAAATTAACTATGAAAGAGCCGCATTTATTTCCGGTACTGTAAGGGATATCTCAACCAACACACCAATATTTAATGCCGAAGTAAAAGTTTTGGATACAGACCTGCAAACACAAACAAATTTTGCAGGAAATTTCGAGTTTGGCACTTTGTTGAACGGCACATATGATGTAAGCGTTTCAGCGAGTGGTTACAGTGCAGATACAATTCGTAATGTGGAGCTTATTAATGGTGAAATTACAGCATTAAATGTTGAACTGGATGATTTTTATGTAGGCCTGACAGACCAGCTTAGCCGTAAAACTATTCTGGTTTACCCTAATCCTTTTTCTGATTTCATCACAATTGAAATTCCCCTGGATACTGAAAACCAGCTTTCATATATGCTATCAAATGAATTAGGACAAACTATTCATAGCGGCACAATTGATTCCGATAAGTATAAGCTTTCACTTAGCAGAAAAATGCCTTCCGGAAGCTACGTAATAACCGTTTTTGATAGAAGCAATATAATTGCGAAAGAAACTTTAATCAAACAATAAATCAAAAACAATTTGATTTGGAAAACGCAAGCCAGAAAAGCTTGCGTTTTTTGTTTATTTCAGAATAAAACTTGTAGCAACTGCTATCTGATTACTCCTCAAAACCAAAAGATATAGTCCGGGAGATAGCTTATCCAATTCAACAGAATTTAACTTCTCAGGATAAAAACTATTCTCAATTACAATTTGTCCAAAAGCATTGTAAATTTTGAGTTGTACAGGTGCCGAAAGATAATCTGGCAATTCGAAACTAAGCCGGTTTGCAACTGGATTCGGGTGAATTTTTAAAGCCGCAGAAGCAAACTCATCAACATTATAAAAAGCAGGAGTTCCATTACGAAACAAACCAATACCTCCTGAAAATGATCCACTTACAAAAAGCTGGTTTTTATCAGACGACAATTCAATCCCATTGAGCGTAACAGTTGTCACAAAAAGGTTAAGAGAATCTACAAGTCGGAATGACCCTTGAAGGTTATTATCTATCTGGTCAAAAGCATATATCCATCCTTGTTCGGAGCCTACGTAAAGCAAACTATTTCCTAAACTATCAACAGTAAGAAAAGGAGCACTATATCCGGTAAATTCCTGAGGAAGTACATTAACATTACCCCAGTTGTTGCTTGTTGGAATCGCAGAAAATTGAGCTATCTGGTTTGTACCTACATTTTCAAAATAAAACAACCCTCCACCCCGTTCTCCCGAGATTATATCTGTTAGCCCATCTTTGTTTACGTCAATAAGTTGTGGCTTGGCAGATTGCCCTACATCCATCTGAAAAAAGTTGGGCATTGTTAATACAAATTCAGCTGGTTCACCTGCATTTGCTCTGTTTTCAAAAAGATGAAACTGACCATTTTCATCACCAATCAGCATTTCCTTATCTCCATCACCATCCAAATCTCCAAAAGCCGGATACACACCTTCAAAATCGTATATCGAGAGTCCGGCATAATCATCAGTAACCCATTCAAACTCCGGATTTTCTGCTGTGCCAATATTTCTGAGTAGTAAGATTCTGCTGCTATAATTTCCTGTACTCGCATAATATCCATAACTCCCGGCAATAATATCTATCTTACCATCAGCATTTTCATCAAAAAACACCGGATAAGATTTTTCACCCAAATCAACCATATCTCCAACCAGGAAATCATTTGTTTGAAAAACAAATTCCGGAATAACAGCATCAGTCGAAACGTTTTTGTAAAACAATACCTGATCAGTATTACGTGAGTTATTTGGATTATTTGGCGCAATTACTAAATCTGTCAAACCATCTTTATCCCCGTCAATTTGGAAAGCCGCCGGAAAAACAGATAAATCAACCGGAAGCGAATTGGATGGAAAATCTGTTTGCTGACTAACCATAGAAGCTTCCTGCAAGCTACCACCATTACCAAGTTTCACCAAATTGTTAAAGGTTATATCTCCAAGCAGTAAATCTTTCAGGCCGTTCCCATTCAAATCAACAGCAAGTATTGATGAACCTGCGTGCTTTTCAACTAATATTTTTTTGTTTGGATTTTCATCGCAGGTATCGAACAATGTAACTGTGTTATTATTTCCGTCTTCGGAAAAGTAACCCCAGCAGTTACTTGATTTCTCAAAGATCAGCTCATTACAATTACCAAACTGTTCCTGTGAGAGGTTACGATGAAATTCCAAGAGGCTCCCCACAAGATTAAAGCTTAAAATATCTAAATCGCCATCATTATCTACATCCACAATGGCAGGCACATCTGTAACAGCCACGTAAACAGGAGCAGTATTCCCCGAAAGGTCTGTACTCAATAACAGGTTTGTCTCTCTTTGAAATCGAAAAACACCATTCATGTCCACTTTTTGCTGCCAAACTGCCACTCCGCCCGGAACTGAGGTAAAAATATCCATCAAACCATCACAGTTGTAATCTCTTAGCAGCATCCAATTTCGCATTTCCGGGAAAGCACTTTGAAATTGTGGGGCATATTCCCATCCTGATTCTACATTGAGGAAGCATTTAACTGAACCATAAAATCCGCGTTCAAATGCAACCAAATCTATTAACCCATCCTTATTAAGATCCATTTCTGAAAACTGTGGAGTATTAAATCCTCCAGCCCATGGATTGCTAAGTTTTTCACCGTTTTTCCATAAATTTATTTTATCTTCAGGTACCAGTCCTTTTTGAGCCATGGAAAAGAAAGGCAGTATCAAAAAAAATGTTAGCAATAGGTTAAGCTTAATCAACTGGCGCATAATCAGAGTTTTGAACAAATGAAGTATCAGTTAGCGTTTTTAGAAAGGTGAGTAAATAAAATTTTTCCTCCTCAGTTAGCTGAATACCACCCTGGTCTACATTTTTCATAAGCGGATCGATTGTTTCGCTGTATTGTAGTCCTTCGCTATAAAAGTCGATTACTTCCTCAAGTGTTTGAAATCTGCCATCATGCATATATGGTGCTGTAAACTCGGCATTCCGCAAAGTTGGCGTTCTGAATCTTCCCAAATCATTGGGGTCGTTGGTTACTTCAAAAAGTCCAGGATCAGCAAAAACAGCATCCAAACCATTGTTATGAAATTCATTATCTGTAAACAGAATAGTTGAATGGCAGTGAAAACAATCACCTTTTTCGGTAAAAAATATTTCAAAACCGCGACTTTCGGCCTGTGTCAGAGTTGTTTCTCCCCTCAAATAACGATCCCATTTTGAATCGGAAGAAATGAGTGTTCTTTCGAACTGTGCGATGGCCTTAACAACATGTGATGAATCAAAACTGAGCGTACCAAAGGCTTCAAAAAACATTCTTTTGTAAACTGTGTCACTTTTCAAACTTGATACTGCCTGAGGCCAGCTGTTATGCATTTCAATCGGATTTACAACTGGTTCAAATGCCTGCTCTTCCAACGATTCAGAACTTCCGTCCCAATTAAATCTGTTTATCCACCCCACATTAATCAGTGCCATAGCATTACGAGTTCCGGCCAAGCCATCAATGCCAATGCTAAACGGACGTGGATCACTAAATGATGCCTGCTGTAAATGACAACTGGCACAAGACTGTGAATTATCAGCTGAAAGAATTGTATCGTGAAACAGTTTTCTTCCCAAGGCAATGCCCTCCTCGGTTAATTGATTGTCAGCAGGAATAATCATTTCAGGAAAACCTGCAGGAATTTGAAGCTGATAAGGCGTAGGGTTGAAATTATAAATTGGATCAGGTATTTGCTGCTGTTCATCCTTTTTACATGAAACCAAAACCAATCCGGCAAAAACCAGCACGAAAAAAATAATTAATTTAAAATATAACTTGAACATTATCAGTTTATCAGATATTTGAGAAAGTGACTATCATCTAACAAAATACTCCACTTAAAGTTTAACTATTAATAATGTATTCGTTTAGAACTGACATTTTTATGAATTTGATTACCTCTTCAGCTTACTTTCATACACTTTAATCCACTCCTGCATAGAAATTTTCTCCACCAAAGCCGCAATCAGATTATAGGGTATATCATCCATTTTTTTGAAACGGATACAGCTCTTCGCCATATCAGGTTTGCCTTTTGAATAAAGTGAGTAATTTGCTTTAAACCAATCATACAATTCCGGAAGGGCATAAATTCCTGAATGGTAAAGTGCTATGTAATTTTTTTGGGATGCAACACTCAAAAAAGGCAGTGGCTCCTTTGGATTGCAGTGATAGCCGGCAGGGTATTTACTGTGAGGCACCACATAGGCAATCATACCATAACTGATGGTTTCTTCAAACCCATTGGGCAGGTGTTGCTGAATTACTTTCCTTATTTTCATCAACACCTCACGGCGGTCTTCTGGCAATTGGTTAATATATTCATCTGGTGTTAAAGCGCTTATTTTCATATATTTGTATCAGTTAAAGAGATTTTCCTGACTATTCTTGCAAAAAGTTTTTTACTGCGTTTCAAATTATCCTACGGCAAACAATTGGCACCCAATAAATTTCTCATCAAAGATATTCATATAAAATCATACTCCTAACCAAAATCAGCTATCAACCCTCACGGGGATCATTCTTTAAGGGCATGCGTGCCATCTTTTCCACTTCGAGCATCGGATAGCCAAACTCCTCTACAATTTTTCCCAGCAACAGGTACATGCCAGCTCCCTGAAACGGATATTGTTTTAGTGAAGGCGGAAAGTGAACCGTATCAAACAATTCGCCCCTATGATCAATAAAAGTACCAAAATGCATCAGCTCGCCTCTGATAGTTTTTACATATTTAATTGTCACCAGTTTACCCAGCATACGCTTACGCCTCCCCACAAAATCCAGCATAGTTTCGGCCTGCACTTCCCCTCTGAATGGTGTAATGAGCAAATCAAAATCTGTCATACTCACCGGAAAACCAAGCAACTCGATTTCATCATAGGCATCCTCAATGGCTTCACTATCCAGCTGTGGGAGCTGATATCGCCTTGCCTGCTCCTTAAAAAGCAGTGAGGGCTTCTCGATAGCCCTGCTCTTTTTTCGATACAAATGTGCTTCCCACAATAAGCCTGATTTAGGTTGCCCGGTAAATGCAAAAGCCCCCGAACGAATCAAAATGATAATTTGTTCAATACCAGGCTTTACCCGATCAATAAAATCGTGAAGCCCTTGATATTTACCATGTTTTATGCGCTCTTCCACCACACGATGCGCCAACTGTTCCTCTAAACCTGCAATATGTACAAAACCGATATAAATGGTTGTACCCTGAATTGAAGTAAGGTATAGGCTGCTATTAATACAGGGTAAATGAATGTAGGCTCCCTGCCGGCGTGCTTCATTAAAGTAGACCCAAGTATGATAAAATCCACCAAAATTATTAATCACTGCCACCTGAAATTCCAACGGATAATGTGCTTTAAGGTAAAGGCTCTGAAAGCTTTCGACGGCATAAGAGGCTGAATGTGCTTTGGAAAAAGAATAGCCTGCAAACGATTCAATCTGACGCCAAACCTCTTTGGTAACATCATCAGGATATCCGCGCGCTTTACAATTTTCAAAAAAGCGTCCAACAATCTCCTCAAACTCATTTTGTTTACGTTTTTTTCCGCTCATGATCCTGCGCAGCACATCGGCATCTGCCAGGTCGAGCCCTGCAAAGTGATGGCATACTTTGAGTACATCTTCCTGATACACCATTACACCATAAGTCTCACTAAGCTGTTCCTGCATCACCGGATGCAAGTATTTAAAACTTTTTGGATGATGAAACCTATGAATATACTCGCGCATCATCCCCGATTTGGCTACACCCGGCCTGATGATAGAACTGGCAGCTACCAGGCTGAGGTAATTATCGCACTGCAACTTACGCAGCAAGCCCCGCATGGCCGGGCTTTCAATGTAAAAGCATCCGTTTGTTTCGGCCCTGCGCAACTGATCCTTTACCTTTTGATCTTCCTTAAACTGCTGTACCTGATGAACATCAATAGTGATTCTTCGATTATGTTTAATGATATCAGCAGCTTCTTTGATATGTCCAATGCCGCGCTGACTTAGAATATCCAGTTTTTCGTAACCCAGATCTTCAGATACATACATATCCCACTGGGTAGTTAAAAAACCTTTGGGAGGCAAATCGAGTGCTACAAAATTAGTTATAGGCTCTTCAGAAATAAGTATGCCACCTGCGTGAATACTCCGCTGATTAGGGAAATCAACAATATGTTGTGCCAGCTCATGGATATGACGGGTAATTTTATTCAGATTGTAAAACTTCGCTGGATTGCTCACCAATTCATCAATTTCTGCTTTAGGCAAACCATGCACTTTGCCCAGTTCGCGATAAATTGACTTACCCCTGAAGGTGGATATCGTACCCAAAAGTGCTGTGTGCCGGTTGCCATAACGCTTAAAAATGTAATCGATCACTTCATCACGTTCTTTCCATGAATAGTCAATATCAAAGTCGGGCGGACTGCTGCGCCTGGGATTCAGGAAACGCTCAAAATACAAATCCAACTCTATCGGATCCACATCGGTGATGCGTAAACAATAGGCCACAACACTATTGGCTCCGCTTCCTCTTCCTACATGATAAAACCCGCGCGACATCGAATAACGGATTACGTCCCAGGTGATCAAAAAATAAGCTGAAAAGCCTAACTTATCAATGATAGCCAACTCCTCCTCTACCCTGTTCCGGGCACGCAAATCATTCGGGCCATAGCGATACAACAAACCATCGTAAGCCAGTTTATGTAATAAATCGCGATCATCTGAAACATTGCCCGTAAATGTCTTTTTATTTTTAATGGTTGAAAAATCAAAATCCAATTCACACTCCTGTTCCAGCCATTTTGTGGTTTTGAGTAAATCAGGATAAAGCACGAATGCAGCACGCAAACGGTCAGGAGGCTGCATAAACTCATCTGCTGTAGCAAAAGTGACAGGATCCATCCGGCTAAGCAATTCGTTGTGTGCAATGGCGCACAGGTTTTGATGAATATAGCGATCAACTTCATCACGAAAAGTAACTGGTTGCATCAATACCAGCTTATGTTGCTTAAAACGCAGATCAGAACTCAGCAACTTCGAAACCTGTGAAAGTCTTACACCTAAAAATTCATTTTCTTTAAGCTGGCCATATTTTCGGCTACCGGACGGATATATCACAAACACATCCTCCATGTATGGCGCCTCGTCCGGATAAGGACAATTATCCAGATTGTATTTTGTAAGCATCTCGTTAAGCGCCCTAAAACCCCTATTATTTCGGGCTATACCAACGTAAAGCAAATGATCTTTGTTACGAAACTCAACGCCAGCAACAGGCTTGATTCCCTGCCGACGACATTCGCGCACAAAATCAACCATGCCCATCGTATTGTTGATGTCAGTGAGTGCGAGAGTTTGAATGCCCAGCATTTTTGCCTGCCCAACCAGGGCTTCAACCGACAGGGTGCCATAGCGCAAACTATAATAACTGTGACAATTCAAATACATTTTATGGTTTTTACGTTTAAATGCTTGACAAAATGAAATATCATCGTATATTTGACGTGTTTTTAATCATTTTTACGACGTCAATTTAAACATTACCTTAATGCATATGCAAGTTTTTCTTAAATTATTTTGCGTTATAAAAATGTACCAGACTTTAAGTCAAGAAGTAAAATCAACTTAATTATAAAATCAAGTATCATGTTTTTTCACTCTAACATCAAGTTTTTACGCAAAAGGCGCGGCCGCACCCAGGATGACCTGGCTGCTGCGCTCAACATGAAACGATCCACTTTAAGCGGGTACGAAAACAAAGTGGCACAACCTGGCATGGAAGCATTGATGGCTTTTTCGGAGTATTTTAAGGTAGCCGTTGACACCTTAATAAAAATTGATCTCAGCACACTCAGTCAGTACGAGCTGCAACAGCTGGAACGTGGCTACGATATTTACATCAAAGGTTCTAAACTCAGGGTATTGAGTACTACAGTGGATCAAAACAACAATGAGAATATCGAGCTTGTAAACGAAAAAGCCAAAGCTGGCTATGGAACAGGATTTGCTGATCCGGAGTTTATTAAAGTATTGCCCGCTTTTCATCTGCCATTTCTCTCAAAAAGTAAAAAATACCGTACTTTTCAAATCAGTGGCGATTCGATGTTACCCATTCCGGATAAATCATACGTTACAGGCGAATATGTAATTGACTGGCATTATATTCGCAGCCACCAGCCCTATATCATCCTGACCCGCGAAGAAGGTGTGGTGTTTAAAATCGTTGAGAATAGAATAAAAGAAGAAGGAAAGCTTGCACTCAGTTCACTCAACCCGCTTTACGAACCATTCGAGCTACATGTAAGCGAAATCAGAGAAGTATGGAAATTTGTTCATTACATTAGTTCCGAAATGCCCGAAACGAATCGCGAGCGCGAGCCGCTGGCCGAAACGGTAAAACAGCTGCAACGTCAGGTACAAGCCATACAAATGAAACTTGAGCTTGACACATAAACTTTTATTAATGACTTTAAAAGGGAATGCCCTTAAGGCGCGGGGAACTGATAAACAACAAAATCAGCTTGCACCTCAAGGGCATGTAGTTCGAACTAATAAAACAACCAACCAATTTGATAGCAAAACTATCTTTTTGTCTGCACACACAATCGTCCCAAAAAGTTTTCGGTAAAGCTAAAAAAGGTTACGGAAACGCAGTGTTTTCAAGCCAAACAGGTATTATAAAAAAAGGGAATGCCCTTAAGGTGCGGGGAGCTGATAAACAACAAAATCAGCTTGCACCTCAAGGGCATGTAGTTCGAACTAATAAAACAACCAACCAATTTGATAGCAAAACTATCCTTTTGCTCAATACCGTAATTTCTGAGAAAAGTTTCCGGCGATAACCGAAAAGTCTAAGGACTCCGAAACCTAAAGCATAGGCCTATTTAAAAGGGAATGCCCTTAAGGAGTTTGTGAATTGTAAAAAACAACAAAAACAATTCACACCTTAAGGGCATCTTGTTCGAACTAATAAAACAACCAACCAATTTTGATGCAAAAATACAATCAACTGTTATTTTACTAACAGCACAATTAAGTTTTCGGTTTTGATTATTAAGTTATTGGAAAATATCGTTAAAAGCAACTGCAAGAAATATATTTATACTACTGATTATCTATATTTTACAATAAATGTAAATAAAATTGTTCTAAATCGGACAGGCTGGCTAAAGAAAAATGTCCTTGAGGAGTATTTCGGTTTTGGGTGACCGAGAATCAAACCCCAAGGACATAAAGTTCGAACTAATAAAACAACCAACCAATTATGAGACTTCAAAAGTAGTATCAATTGTTAACCGATTCACAAATAAACCAGTCAAAGGCTCTACTTATTCAGTATATGGTGTTTATCCTTCTGAATTATGTATGGCCTCATTCAAAAAATTCACGAAAGGCGTCATGACTTTAAATGATTTTAAACTGATTTTCAGTATTTTATCAAATGATAACAAGGCATCTTCAACTGGATGTGAAACAACATAATGTTTGTATTTGAGCCATTCAATATCCGGGAAATCAGCAGGGAAATCTTTGGGAGGACGTTTGAGGCGCTCATCCATCAACTCACCAAAAGTCTTATTAAAACCAGGATCCAAAACAATTTGTTTAAAGCTTTCTGCATTGAAATAAATTTCCTGTCTAATAGCTTTTAAAACATTAGGTTGAGGCGCATAAACACCACCGCCAATAAAACTGTTAGCTGGTTCAATATGCAAATAAAATCCGGCATTGCCACTACTTTTGCCACCAGGCGTAATGAAAACTCCGGTATTTGTTTTATAAGGATCTTTATTCTTTGAAAATCGAATATCACGATTTATTCTAAAAAGACATGAACCAGGTTTGATGCCAGCCGCCCAGGGATGTTCGAAGCTTATTTCCTTTAAAATCATGCTCACCAATTCTATAATCTCTGCACGAGCCTCCTGATATGTTTCACGGTTTGCATCAAACCAATCTTTATTATTATTTACGGCTAGTTGGGTTAAAAAAGGAATAATTTTAAGCATGGCTATTAAGTTTTTTTCAAAAATAGCCTAAATTCGTCTCGCATTAAAAACCAATCAGTAATTTACTTACTTATGCCGTTAAAAAATATTTTCATTAGTTGTCTGCTAGTATTCGTTCTAATTGGCAACACAAAAGCAGCTGAGGGAACAAGCCCAATTGGCGGACGCTCTGCTGCGATGGGCAATTCATCAGTTGCTTTAAGCGACTTTTGGTCGCTGTATAACAACCCGGCAGGCATTGCTTCACAGGAAAATTTTGCTTTAGGTATTGCCTACGAAAACAGATTTCTGATGCAGGAGCTTTCATTGCAAAGTGCTGGTGTAGTGGCTCCAACCAAATTTGGTGTTTTAGGCTTAAGTTTTAATCAATTTGGTTATACATTGTACAAAGAACAAATGCTTGGACTGGCCTATGCACGTGCTTTTGGCAAAGATTTGCGCATCGGATTGAAACTTGACTATTTTTCCACTTCCTTTTCGGAAGACTACGAAAACTTCAGTGCAATCACTTTCGAGCTTGGCGTACAATATGCAATTAATGAAAAACTCACAACCGGAGCGTATATTTTTAATCCGGGCAAAGCCCGACTGTCAGAATATACCGACGAACGACTTCCTGTAATCCTGCGATTTGGGTTGGCTTACGAATTTGCAGAAAAACTGATCGGAACGGTAGAATTTGAAAAAAACTTTGATCGCAATGCCAGCATCAGAGCAGGTTTAGAGTATTATGTTCTGGAAAAGTTTTTTGTAAGAGCCGGCATAAACACTCAACCAGGCCTTTTTACTTTTGGAACCGGTTTCGATCTGGGGCCTGTGAGAATTGATCTGGCCGGAAATCTGCACCAGGTGCTGGGAACAAGCATTCAATCAAGTTTGGTTGTTCATTTTGGTAAACAGAAAAAATAAACGGCATGCGAAATATTCTGTTTAAAATTCTTCTCCTAAGTGTTTTTGCGTTTTGTATTAAAAATTCCTTTGCGCAAGCCACTTCTGATAGCCTCCGGCTTGCTTTGACAGAGCGCTTGACCCAGCAGCTTGAAATTATTGCCGAAAACACTGAGGAGGCTTTTGACTTTACAGACCTCACAGAGTCGTACTTTTTTCTGGTAGATCAGCCGGTGAATATCAATGATCCCCTTGCCTTGGATCAATTGCTCGAAATATATCTGATAAACACATTTCAGTACGAACAATTGAAAAACTACCTACAGACTTATGGTCCTTTACTTAGCAAGTTTGAATTGGCTGCCATAGAAGGATTTGATGATGAAACCATCGCGCTTTTGGAGCCTGTTATCACACTCGAAGCGACTGATAGAAGCCAGAGCCGCCTTAAACTTAAAAACATTTTCAAATATGCCCGTCATCAGCTGCTTGCCCGAACAGAAATGGTTCTCGAGCAACGTGAAGGCTATAAACCTATTGCTGACTCTGCACTTTGGGCCAAACCAAACAGCCGCTACCTTGGAAGTCCTGAAAAGTACTATGTCCGCTATAATTTCAACTACCGCAATCAGTTTCGCGCAGGCGTGACCATGGAAAAAGATGCTGGTGAGGTTTTTTTCAAGGATAATGTAAACGACAGCATTCAAAAGATACTGGGCGACAAGCTCAAATCGGGCTTTGATTTTTATTCTGTGCATGCCTATGCCGCTGATCTGGGGATTTTAAGAGCAGTGGCGCTTGGTGATTATCACCTGGCTTTTGGTCAGGGACTTACCATGTGGTCAGGCCTTTCATTTGGTAAATCAACCGAAGCCAGTTCAGTGATGCGTTATGGATCAGGATTGAAACCAAACACTTCGGTAAACGAAAACTTTTTCCTGCGCGGAGCGGCAGCCACATTTGGTTATAAAGGCATTGAACTTACTGGTTTCTATTCGCTTAAAAATATCGATGCCAATATCGATCAGTTTGATTCTATTTCAGGTGAAATTGCAGTGGTAACCAGTCTGCAGGAATCTGGTCTGCACCGCACCGTGAACGAGTTATTGGATAAAAATGCTATCCAACAGCAGTTGATTGGCGGACGTTTAAGCTATAAAGGACGCTTTTTTGATGTTGGAGCAACAGTTCATCAAACCAGTCTCGAAGCCGATCTTGTCCCTCGCATATATCCTTACAACCAATTTCAGCTGATCGAAGGTGATTTAATGAATTATGGTTTTGATTTCAGACTTACACTGCCGCAAATCGTGTTTTTTGGCGAAATTGCGGGTTCCGATAATGGCGGAATGGCTGGAATTGCAGGTTTAACAGCACAACCAGTAGGTTTTCTGACCACAACTATTGCCTACCGCAACTACCAAAAGTCCTATCAAAACTATTTTAGCAATGCCTTTGCCGAAAGCAGCAATACCAATAATGAAACGGGAATTTATTTTGGCCTGAACGCTGCCATTGCTCCCCGCTGGCAACTCAGGGCATATGCTGATCATTTTCAATTTCCATGGCTGCGTTTCAGAACTGATGCACCAAGTTATGGACATGATTATTTTGTTCAGCTGGATCATGAAATCAACAGAAACGCCAATTTTTATATCCGTTTCAGAACCAAGAAAAAGCTGATTAACAGTGATGATCCATGGAACCGCATTGACTATGTAGTTCCTTATCATAAAGACAGTTACCGTTTTCATATCAATTACAGTATTGGTAATTCATTTACCCTGAAAAACAGGGCCGAGTGGATAGTTTACAAACACGAAGAAAAGCCTCAAAGCAATGGTTTTCTAATCTATCAGGACATTCTTTATCGGCCTCCTTCCGACAAGGTACAACTAACCCTTCGCTATGCCATTTTTGATGCCGATACTTATGACAGCAGGATATATGCTTACGAAAATGATGTGCTGTACGCTTTTTCCATTCCTGCTTTCTACGAAAAAGGAAGCCGGGTATATTTTTTAGTCAAATACAGCCTTACAAAAAGCATGGATTTGTGGGCCAGAATTGGTCAAACATGGTACTCCACGCGCAATGAAATTGGAACAGGACTTGAGCTTATTGAAGGAAATAAGCGAACAGATCTTAAAATTCAACTCAGGGTGAAGCTGTGATTTATGCACCTTCATTAGCGAGTGAACGGATTGCAAATTCTTGCCAGCAGGGGGAAACCGATAACAAATCAACGTCAAGGAGAAATGTTTTTATGAAAGCAAAATTTTTAAACTTCAGCTTACTTTATATTTTACTACTCATTTTAGTTGTTGGTTGTAGCAAAAATGATGCAATAAACAATGTAAACACTACTTGTTCAACTTCAACATTTGAGATTTCCTTAGAAAAAGATTTAGGAGTGATTGATCTTTGTGAAGATAATTTGGGGAATGTTTTTATCCTGGGCATAAAAGAAGGTCAAAACAAACTTCTTAAACTAAATGAAAAAGGTGAATTGCTGTGGTCTAACGCTATCGATAACAGCATGACGCCGAGAGAAATAATTGCACTATCTAACAACTCTGTAATAATTCTACTGAAAGGCGAGTCAGTTAAAACGTATTGCGATGTACTGTTTGAGGGGCAATTGCTTTATGCTCAAAGTGGCATTTATGGTATAAATTGTATTCCAACATATGAATTAGGTACTAGTCAATGCTATTCATATAATAGTGAAGTGCTGTTGTTGAAAATTGATACAGATGGAAGTCTTTTGTGGTCCAAAACCATTCCAGACCATTATTTAAAAGGAAATTCATTAGCAGCAAATAGTGACTCCGATTTTTATCTCTTGACTGGTCATTTTAATGGAAAACAACCCGAATATGTATATAACAATCAGGGAGTGTTTGCCGATACCATTAACTACCCGCTCAACAGGAATCATTTGACACTTTACAACATTTCCTTTGAAGGAGACATAAACTGGGAAAGCCAAATTGACAATATCTACATTCCATCATACACAGATAAGTTTTATCCATATATTAGTATAGCTAAAGTAGAAGAAAGCATTTTAATAAAAGGCATTAACGAAATCATAAAAGTAAATAATCAGGGGGAGGAAATTAGCCGGCTTGATGTGTTACCAGATATATGCCATGATATGGTTTATTACCTGGCAAGCTTTGAAGAAACTTACTATTTGTTGAGTGGTTCCTATAGTGTTTTTGATGGAACACAACAGAGCATCTCTTATACTGAACTTAGGAATTTGGATCACGAGATTATTTGGAGAAAAGAGCAACTTTCTTATTTGAAAGATGCTCGGGGCGATAATTTCGTTACAACAGTTGCTTTTTCTATTGATTATTTTAATCGAAAAGGTGAACTTCTTTGGACAATTAAAGAGTCTGTTCTTGGTGGTATAAAAATAAATTGTAATAATGGAGTTATTTTTTCATCATTCAAAAACGGCCAAACATATATAACTAAAACTGACGAAAATGGCAATTATAAATAAGCCTAAAAATTCCGCGACGAAATTGGAACAGGACTTGAGCTTATTGAAGGAAATAGGCGAACAGATCTTAAAATTCAACTTAGGGTGAAGCTGTGATTAATGCTTAAATTTGAAATGCTAATCTACTTATCAAAACACTATAAATTCTAATGTTTTCAAAAAAGGATATCGCAACCTACTACAACCACACCCTTTTGCATTACAAAGTTTTCTGGCAATTACGCAAGAGCATGGGGCTTCACTATGGATTATGGTATAGCGACACAAAAAATCTGCATGAAGCAATTCAAAACACCAACAAAAAAGTTGCTGAATTTTTTCCTGAAAAGGACAATATACATATTCTGGATGCTGGTTGCGGAGTTGGTGGAACAGCTATCTTTCTGGCCGAAAATTACAATTGTACAGCAAAAGGCATAACCTTGAGTCCTCTGCAGCAGCGCGAAGGATCAAAGTATGTTGAAGAAGCAGGGCTGACAAAACGAATAGAGCTCTTGGTGCAGGATTTTACGGCCACGAATTTTCCTGACAACAGTTTTGATGTGGTTTTTGGCATCGAAAGCTTTTGCCATGCTGATGAAAAAGCGGATGTTTACCGTGAAGCGTTTCGGTTGTTGAAACCAGGGGGTGCTTTTGTGATGATTGACAGCATCAAAACCAAAAAAGGAAAAAATCCGAAGCACCAAAAAACCATTGATTGGCTATTGAAGCGCTGGGCTATTAATGACCTTGATGATGGCCCGCAAACTATTGAAAAGCTCACAAAAGAAGGATTTGAAGCCATTCAGATTGATAAGCTGACAAAAGAAGTAATGCCTTCTATCAAAAGAATTTACCGCAGGGCTTTTTGGGGATTGATCAGTATTCCTCTTTACACCATCCTTTTCCCAACAAAATACCATTTCACGCGCCGGCACCCTGAATCTGGTTGGGCATTGCACAAATGTTTTCGCAAAAAATTACTCGATTACGTCTGTATCAGTGCCCGAAAACCAAAACTGTAGTTTACCTTAGGAGCAGCTATAATCAATTGAAATGCTCCAAATGTTTTTCTGACAAGACGACTTTAATCATTGGAAATATCTAAAAAATAGCTGATGATTAGTTTAAGCAATACTTAGGCTGCCTCAATACATCTTGCTCCTCTTGAGCAAATAAGCCAGCAAAACCGGATGATACCCCTGGTTGATATCGGCATCCACATAATCTATCTGATACTGGCCACAGCGCAGCATCAGTTCTTTTTTGCTTTCTTCGCGGCTTTTCTGATAGGCTTCCCTAATCTGTATCGGATTGATTTTAATTGCTTTACCGGTTTCCATATCTACAAAACGATGGGGTCGGTTTTCAAAATTCAGATCAATTTCTGTTTGGGCATCGTGCACATGAAAAAGCACCACCTCGTGTTTGTTATAGCGTAAATGCCTTAAGGCTGCAAACAGCTCCTCTTGTTGTGCTTGCTTATCCAGCATATCACTAAAAATCACCACCAAACTTCGTTTGTGACTAAGCTCTGCAATCTGATGCAAAGCTTCGGCAGTGGTAGTCTTTTGATTGAGTTTGCCTTGCTCGGGCAGCAACAATTCCTCAAGATGTTTATAAAGCAGTTTTTGATGCGAAACAGTGGATTTCGCTTTGGTATGCAAACGAAGCTCCTCAGCAAATAAACTCAGCCCAATGGCATCGCGCTGGCGTTTCATCATCTCAATGAGTGAAGCAGCTGCATACACCGAAAAAATGAGTTTATCTGGATCGTTGATATCCGGTTTGTTTTTCAATGGAAAATACATACTGGAAGACTGGTCGATCACCAATTGGCAGCGAAGATTGGTTTCTTCCTCATAGCGTTTTACAAACATTTTTTCAGTGCGTCCGTAGAGCTTCCAATCAATGTCCCTAAGTGATTCTCCGGGATTATAGAGCCTATGTTCGGCAAACTCGACCGAAAAACCATGAAAGGGGCTTTTGTGCATGCCAGTAATAAAGCCTTCAACCACCTGACGGGCCAAAAACTCCAGGCTGCTATACCTGCTAACGCTTTCCTGATTAATCTGATAAGCCATGTCGTATTAATAAAAACAAAGCCCGCTGTTGAACTACAACGGGCTAAGGTTTAGCGTAATTCTTTGATTAGAGCAACGCATCCAGTTTTTTTATAAGTGTTGGTTTAGGCACCACACCTACTTGTTTATCAACCACTTCTCCATTCTTAAAGAATAAAAGTGTTGGAATATTACGGATGCCATATTTCATCGCTGTTTGGTTGTTGTTATCAACATCCAGTTTAACAACTTTGGCTTTATCGCCATATTCCTCGCCAATTTCTTCTACCACAGGACCAATAACCCTGCAGGGGCCACACCAAACTGCCCAAAAATCAACGATTACAGGTACTTCAGATTTTAATACTACTTCTTCGAAAGTGCTGTCAGTAACTTCTAATGCCATGTTTTGATAATTTTCAGATTAAAATTGTGCTTGCAAATATAGTTTAAGTTTCAAAAAAAAGCCTGCTTACTTGTATTAAAAAAACAGGATAATTAAGGACTATTTCAGATCAAATGTAACAAAATTCATTGCTTCCAGTAGCGGCAACACTTGCTGTGCATTTATTTTTCCCTGGATCGGTTTCAGGCTGCATGACAATTTATGCTGCTGATCTATCAAGCGTAGACTGTAGTTTTGCTTTCCCTGATTTTCACTCAAAACAAGAATCAATTCCTGCATTTCTGACTCACTAAATCTATTTACATCTACTTTTATAATCACTTCCTTTGATGTTTGCTCAAGCAGGTTATCCAACAGCTGCATGTCAACAACTTTCAGTTCAAATTGCTCTTTATTTCTGAAATCAGGCTGCGAAGTGCCATGAACCAAAACAAAAGCACCCGGATCAATAAGGTGTTTGATCTTCATGTAAGTCTCACCAAAAACTACCAAGTCGATTGCATCGCTGTGATCTTCAATTCTGAAACGTGCGTATGGTTTACCCTGTTGCGAAGTGAGATGTTCGGCATTCATTACCTGACCGGCAAAACTGATGCGGTTACCTTTCAAATTTTCAAGTTGCGGTTTAAACTGCTGGATACTTGAATTCGAAAAAAACCGGATTGGAATTTTATACATATCCAAGGGATGCGCACTGATGTAGAACCCAATACTTTCCAGCTCCATCTGCAGCTCACGCATCTTCGACCAGGGCTCGCATTCCGGGATGGTAAGTTCAACTGTTTCAACAGCCACTTCACTACCAAAAAGATCAAATTGCGGGGAGTTTTTTGCATCCTGAGCCTGATTGGCCAATTTGATGGCACGTTCCAAAAATGTTTGACTATCATTTTCTTCCCTATGGAAAAATACTGCCCTGTGCACACCTTCAAAAGAGTCGAAAGCTCCCGAAGTTGCCAAAGCCTCCAAACTTCGTTTGTTTACCTGCCTCAGATTGATCCTGGAAAGAAAGTCAAGAACGGTTTTAAACTGTCCGTTCTCTTTGCGTTCTGCCAGTATTGAAGCAACAGCAGCCTCTCCGAGATTTTTCACCGCTCCCAAACCAAATCGGATTTCGCCCTGATCGTTAACCGTAAATTTATATTCCGATTCATTAACATCAGGTCCTAAAACCTTGATTTTCATTCTTCGGCACTCTTCAATAAAGAATGTAACCTGCTTGATGTCACCAATATTATTGCTCAAGACAGAAGCCATAAACTCGGCCGGATAATTGGCTTTGAGATAGGCTGTTTGGAATGCAATAAAGGCATAACAGGTTGAATGCGATTTATTAAAGGCATAATCGGCAAAAGCATTCCAGTCTTTCCAGATTTTCTCCAGAATTTTTGGGTCATGACTTTTTGCTTTGCCTCCATCTATAAACTGGGTGTAAAGTTTTGCCAGCAATTCCCTGTTTTTCTTACCCATGGCTTTGCGAAGCGTGTCGGCCTGTCCGCGGCTAAAACCTGCCAGTTTCTGCGACAAAAGCATTACCTGCTCCTGATATACAGTAATCCCATAGGTTTCCTCCAATATCTCCCGCATCTCTTCCAAATCGTAAGACACTTCCTCCTGTCCGTGTTTGCGCTTGATATAATTGGGAATATACGCCATCGGACCTGGACGGTAAAGTGCATTCATGGCAATCAGATCAGCAAAAGCTGTCGGTTTGAGCTCACGGAGGTTTTTCTGCATCCCAACACTTTCATATTGGAACACTCCTATTGTTTCACCATGCTGAAACAATTCATAGGTTTTAGGATCATCAAGTGGAATATCATCGGCAACAATTGTTTTTTGATGCCTTTGCTGAATGATTTCTATCGTATCGCGGATCAGTGACAAGGTTTTCAATCCCAAAAAATCCACCTTAAGCAAACCTGCGGATTCAGCTACGGAGTTATCGAATTGTGTAACCCACAGATTGGCATCTTTACTGATAGTAACCGGTACCAGCTCACGCAAATCAGTTGGTGTAATAACAAATCCACAAGCGTGAATTCCTGTATTACGAACCAGACCTTCTATTTGAAGTGTATTTTTTAATATTTTGCTTTCAGCCCCCTCTTCTTCCATCCTTTTCTTAAGCTGAAATCCTGCTTCAATCTGATCTGGTCTGTATTTCTTTTTCAGTTTTTCATCTTCAAGTGAAAAAAAGTGGCCCAGCTTCACATTTTGAGTCGAAGCAGCCAGCTTATTTACTGATGGCAAATCAACATCGAGCACTCTGCCTATATCTCTGATGGCAGATTTTGTACCAAGAGTTCCGTAGGTGATTATTTGAGCTACCTTGTTTTGTCCGTATTTATTGGTCACATAGTCAATAACCTTTGCACGTCCTTCGTCGTCAAAATCGATATCGATATCCGGCATGGAGATACGTTCCGGATTAAGGAAACGCTCAAAAAGCAAACCATATTTAAGGGGATCAATATTAGTAATTCCTATGGCGTAAGCCACCAGAGAACCGGCTGCTGAACCCCTTCCCGGGCCAACCCAAACGCCCATCTTACGGGCAGCAGCAATCAAATCCTGTACGATCAGAAAATACCCCGGGTAACCTGTATTTTTAATTGTTTCCAGTTCAAAATCCAGTCTGCTGCTGATCTCCTCTGTAATTTCTCCGTAACGACTTTTTGCACCTTCATAGGCCAAATGTCGCAAATAATTATTTTCACCACGCTTGCCATGGTCCTTCCTATCCTCTTCATCCCTAAACTGTTCCGGAATTTTAAACTCTGGTAATAATATATCGCGTTTGAGTTCAAAAGGTTCTATCTTTTCAATGATTTCGGCTATGGTTGTGATTGCTTCCGGAATGTCAGCAAAAAGCTTTTGCATTTCTTCTGTTGACTTGAAATAAAACTCATCATTTGGAAAGCCAAAACGGTAGCCATGCCCCCTCCCGATCGGTTCATCTTTTTTCGCATTATCCTTAATACAGAGCAAAAAATCATGTGCTTCTGCCTCTTCTTTCTTAAGATAATATGTATTGTTTGACGCAAAATATTTAATATCATACTTCCTGGCCATCTCAAGCAAAAACACATTAAGGTGATCCTCTTCCGGCAACCCATGACGGTTTATTTCAAGATAGAAATCAGCCCCAAAATGCGTTTTCCACCAAACTACTGCTTCTTCTGCCTGAGCCTCACCTACATTAAGCAATAGCGATGGAATTTCACCAGAAAGCGCACCACTGGTAACAATCAAATCCTCTTTATGAGCAAGCAACACTTCTTTGTCGATCCTTGGTACATAGTAAAACCCATCAGTGTGTGAAATACTACTTAGCATTGACAAATTTTTGTAACCATGTTTGTTTTTTGCAAAGAAAGGAATCAGAAAACCATTGTCTTTACTTGTTTTATCGGTATGGTTACGACATACATAAATTTCGCTGCCAACTATTGCTTTAAGCGGTTCATAGCTTTCGCCTTTAGCTTCCGCATTCTTTTTTAAGTCCTCATTATATTTTCCCACCGCACTCACAAAATGAAAAGCAGCCATCAGATTTCCCGTATCAGTAACTCCAACAGCAGGCATTTGCATTTTTGCAGCAAAACTGACCAAATCTTTTACATCAGTTGTGGAGTTTAAGATAGAATATGTAGTATGATTTCTTAAGTGAGCAAAATGCTTAATATTGGCATCAATAGTCTCTGCTTCAACACTTTCAGGCCCTTGAATTTCAGGAGAAATCGCTGTGGTTTTGGGTACTTCAACATTCGAAGCAATATCAATATCGAATGCAGGGATAATGTCCGGATTGGAAGCTTTAAAAGCTTCAAAAAAAGCACTATCAATTTGTAACTCTATCGGAGTAAAAACTTCTTTTCGGAGCAACTCAAGGAAACATCTTGCAGTAGCTGCCACATCAGCAGAGGCATTGTGGGCCTCATCAAAGCCTTCACTAAACAGAAAGCTATGCAATTCGCCAAGATTGGGAAGTTTAAATTTACCTCCCCTGCCACCCGGGAGTTGACATAAACCGGCAGTAGTCTCAGTACAGGTATCCAGTCTTTTATAAGATTGTATCCTGTCCTCACGGAAAACACGAAAAAACTCGGCTCCTGCAATCTTAACATCAAAATCAATATTATGACCAACCAAGAACTGTGATTGACTGCTTGCTTGCAGAAATTTTTCCAAAACTGTTTCAAGAGGCAAACCATGCTTCAAAGCATGTTCAGTAGTAATCCCATGCACTTTGGTTGCATTAAACGGGATTGTAAAACCTTCTGGTTTAATAATATAGTTAGCCTGGTCGATAAGATTACCCGTTTCATCATGCAATTGCCAGGCAATCTGCACCATTCTGGGCCAGTTGTCCGAATCAGATACCGGAGCATTATAATTTCGTGGCAAACCAGTTGTTTCGGTATCAAAGATTAAAAACATGCGTAAGTTTTGTGATTATCAAGTGATTAAAATGGTATTAATTTTCAGGTCAGATTGTACAAAAATACCTTAAAAATTCAGACAAATCCGGCCTGTTGAAAACTTGTAGAAAAGTAGTTTTGGCTGATTAAAATGCACTTTTCATAGACCAAACTATCAATTATTTGGCTAATTTCGTCCAATAAAATTAAATCAATGGATATTGTTTGGATTATTCTTGCCCTTTTACTTATCCTGATCGGACTTTTAGGAGCTATTATTCCCGGATTGCCAGGACCGCCTATAGCCTGGCTGGCTCTGATTGTGATTGATCTGACAGAAAAAATATCTTACACTACAGAATTCTTTGCAATAACTGCAATTTTTGCTTTAGCAATCACCCTATTGGATTATTATGTTCCCATTTATGGCACAAAAAAATTTGGTGGTAGTAAGGCCGGCGTCTGGGGCAGCACCATAGGTTTGATCGTTGGCATATTCGTTTTGCCGTTTTTAGGTATTGTACTCGGGCCTTTTGGGTTGATGGGCATCATTCTTGGACCATTCTTTGGCGCTTACATTGGTGAAAAGTGGGCGGGAAAAGCCGATGAGCACGCCTGGAGGTCGGCATGGGGATCTTTTTTGGGATTCCTGGCCGGAACTTTTATCAAACTTGCCTATGCGATTGTAATCGGATTTTATGTAGTGAGAGATTTAATTTTTGCCTAAGGCATAAAAAAGATAACAGTTATGCAGACTTATTATGCACAGGCCTGGCAGATCAGAAAATTAGTCTTGGAAAGCCTTGCTGAAGCTGGTTCAGGGCATACAGGCGGTTCGCTGGGGCTGGCTGATGTATTTGCTGTGCTCTACCACAAAGTGCTTCATCACCGACCTGATCAACCAAACTGGGCAGAACGTGACCGCTTGGTTCTTTCAATAGGGCATGTAGCTCCGGTTTTGTATGCCACGCTGGCGCAAATGGGCTATTTTCCAATAGAAGAACTGCAGACTCTGCGCAAGTTGGGCAGCAGACTGCAAGGCCATCCCGGCCGTGATTTTGGCCTGCCAGGTATTGAGCTTTCGGCAGGCTCGCTCGGACAAGGTCTTTCAGTAGCTTTGGGAATGGCATTGGCTGACAAAACAGACAACAAGAGCAGAAGAACATACTGTATTCTGGGGGATGGCGAACTGCAGGAAGGTAGTGTTTGGGAAGCGATTATGGCAGCCAGGCATCATAAAACAGATAATTTATGTGCAGTGGTAGATCGCAACGGGCTGCAAATTGACGGCCCCACTGAACAAGTAATGAAACTGGAATCGCTGGAAGACCGCTGGAAGTCCTTTGGCTGGAAAGTTATTCCGGTCGATGGGCATGATCATTTGGCATTACTTGAGGCTTTCGATTTGGCACAAAAGACAAAGGATAAACCCTCAGTAATCATTGCAAAAACCCTTATGGGTAAAGGAGTTAAGTCGATTGAAAATGATTACAAATGGCATGGAAAAGCCCCATCAAAAGAACAGTTAAGTGGCTTTCTGGAAGAACTTAAAAACAGCAGGCGTGATGACTAAATGGATAAACAAAGGATCAAAACCCACGCGAACAGGATTTGGTGAAGGCGTGAAAGCTGCTGCTGCGATAAATCAAAATATTGTTGCATTGGGCGCAGATATCACACAATCGGTAGGTTTGCATCTTTTTGCTGAAGCCTTTCCCGAAAGGTTTTTCTCGCTTGGAATTGCTGAACAAAATGCTGTAGGAGTGGCGGCAGGTCTGGCACTTAGCGGTAAAATTCCTGTTTTCAGTACTTATGGAGTTTTTGCAGCGCACCGTTCAGCCGATCAGATTCGTATTTCTTTATGCTACAACAACTTACATACTATAATTGGTGGAGCACATGCGGGTATTTCTGTTGGACCTGATGGTGCCACCCACCAGGCACTGGAAGATATTGCCAGTTTGAGGGCCTTACCAAACATTACCATTCTCTCCCCTTGCGATGCTACGCAGGCTTTTATTTCAGTTCAACAGGCAGTGAAAGCGTTAAAGAATCCGGTTTATATTCGTTTTGGCCGTGAAGCCGTAGCAGACTTTACATCAGAAGATCAGCATTTTGAAATAGGCAAAGTCCAAACCATGTGCCATGGCAAGGATCTTTGTATCATTGCTACAGGTCATTTGGTGTGGGAAGCCATTCAGGCAGCTGATTTGCTTCTTGAGAAAGGTATTGAAACAGCGGTTGTTAATATGCACACGATAAAACCTCTAGACAAAAATGCAATAATTGCTGCAGCTAAAAAGTATGGGAAAATTGTTACAGCAGAGGAACATCAAATAACAGGAGGTCTTGGAAGTGCTGTAGCTGAGGTGCTTGCCGAAAATTCTCCTACCCAATTGCTCAGGATTGGAATGCCGGATCGCTTTGGGGAATCAGGTAAGGCCGAAGAACTACTTTCCAAGTATCAACTGGATGCCAAAGGAATAGCCACTCAAATTATTAATTGGCTGCAAGGCTGATTTAATCCTTGCCTGCAATCTGGTTATCATATATCCATACCGCATCCCTTCTGATCATTTCTTCCAATGGCAATTGCTGTTCCTCAGCTTTTTGTTTTACCTGCTCAAGCCAGTGAGGCGTCTGCCTGATACTCATCATCAAAATAGCAATCATGGCTTCACGGTGCGGTTTATACTTATCGGGGTTTAGCTGATAGTCTTCATAAAGTAAAAACTCCGCTTCTTTATTTATTCTCTCTGCAAGTGGCATTTTTTTTGCTTTTGCATCATCAACCATTCGCATAAAGTGCAAATTATTGATGCGCACCTGATTGGCAAAGTGTTGTATTGGGTTTTCTTCTTCAGGAAAAAAATGATGATACAACTGCTCATCAAAATTCCAGGCAAAATTATGATGAAACCGTTCTGTTATCATGATAGCAATCACATCAGAAACCGCAATTGATGCAGCAAAATCTTTGTTATCAACACTTCCGGCTTCAACACCCTGACGATTCCAAACAGTTTTGTTGTAATACCAGAATTCTATATCAGAAAAGGCATTCAGCATAATTAAATCGCTTTGCCAGTTAAAATAAAAACTGTCGCCAATAAACAAAGCCTTTGGTTTTTCAATAGCTGTTGCATCAAACTGAATCTCAGGATAGGCCAGGTTATCGTCCGGTGCAGCAGTAAGCAAATTCATTGCCAGCCACATATCATCATCCGGGTGTCTGATTGGTTGGTTTTCATTAAGTGCAATAATATTTAATTGAGGTACTCCTCCCCCATGAATGTGATTGAGGTACTGCAACATGGTATCGGCAGCAAGTGCTGCACCATAATATGACCAATGTGTTCCTGCCTTTGGAAAAAGCCGGAAAGGAGTTTTATCACGCCACGATTGAAAAACCGCATTCAAATCCAGACAGTTTACATCATTGTATGCCAATTGCTTGCTAAAAACATGGTAATTAGAAATTTCTGCCTCATCTGCCACATATTTGGCCGGAAAACGATCAGGATAAGTACTTCCTTTGCCAGGTTCCAGAATAACAAAAAATGTCTTTCCAAGTTTCTCTAAAGTATCCTGAACAGCTTTGATTTTTGCGGCTTTGTTTTTCCAAACCATTTCACCCACATAAAACTCGCCCATATAGGCACGAATATAATCTTCCTCGAAAAGCTCCCCATTTTTTCCCACAATCACACCCTCGGCATTAGCTTTTCTAAACAAGCTGTATTCAAGCTGATTAAACAAACGCAACAAGGTGTTGTGAAAACCAATGTGTGATTCGAGCCTGTTCGAAAAATCAGCCTGAAAACTCCCATCCATCCAACTTTTGGCAGTTATCTCATCAAAAGCGGGTGGTTCCATTTTTACAAACGCACCTGTTAGTGGTTTCTCTTTAAAAAAGTTAAACTGACGCTGCATCGCTGGCAATATCAATACCAGCATGATCAACAGAAACATCACTTGCTTAACTATTCGTCTATTCATGTTTAGAACCGTATCAGCTGTTTGACCAGTTTTTGTGTTTTTGTATTGACCACTATTGTATAAACACCTGATGACCAATCACTTAAATCAATATTAAATCCTTGTTTTAGCTCGTCGCCCAATACGCTTTTACCATACACCTGTTTGCCAAACTGATCGATTACAATCAATTGTAATTTTTCGCTGATAGGTGCATCGACGGTAATACAAACTTTGTTTGAAGCCGGATTCGGGCTGATGTCCATATTCAATTTTGAGGCTGTAGGTGTTTCGGAAATGTCTGTTACTACTGTTCGGGCGGGAAAAATTATGTAGTCAAGCCAAACACAATCAGAGCCATTAGAAACACTGTAGTCCTTTTCGTATATCCATTTGAATACATGTTCACCAGCCGGTACAGGAAATTTCCCTGCTGTCCAATCGTGTTCACCGGCTATATTTACAAGCACTTGGTTATTGACATAAAACCTGAAAAAGTCATAATTAGCTTCGGATGAAACCTTATAATAAAAGCTAATACTATCATCGTAAGGCACTTGATAGTCGAGCACCAGCGCCGAGAAAAAATCGTCCCCAATTACACCTGAGCGGGCTGAATAATTTCCTTCATAAACAACTTCATCGGTTATAAACCAATCCTCTTGCCCTTCAAAGCCCCATTCAAATAACTGGAAATTAGCTGTTTCAAAGTTTTCCAGAATCAGAGAAGTCATCAAAGGAATAGTGAGACTCACTTCATAGTCTTCCAATGTAGTAATTTCCAAAACCAATTCGAGTACTTCCATCGGAAGGGCATTTTCACTCAGCTCCACGTTAAATACAGCCTCCCAGCTGGAATTTCCAGCTAATAAATCGCTACTGGCATTGGATTGGGTAATGATCAAATCCGGATTATCACAGGATAAAACAGCCTGAACTTCATGTAATGACGCTCCACCGGCATTATGCAATATAATGATTAATTCAGCTTCATCTCCCGGATCAAGGATACCATTATCCCCATCATCAACCAGTAGCGAAGCTGCTTCAATTTCAGCATTATACGCTTCCAATGTAATTGGCCGGCTCCAATTGTCTTCGCTTGTTGCTAAGCTTAAAATAAATTCAGCCTGATATCCATCAGGCACCTCATGACTTACTTCCACAGCAAATACATCTGACAATTCAAGAATTTCACCTGCTGATAGCGAAGGAACAGCAAATTCATCCTGAATTATTGTAAATTGATCATCAGCAGATGACAAGCTTAAAACGCCTGATGACAAATTGAAAGCATTCAGGTTTTGTATGGTCAGGTCAAGTGAAAAGGTTTCCCCAAAATCTATTTGCTGATCATCACCTGATTGTGTTACAAAGTCGAGTCGAACTCCCTCAACAGGAACGGAAAGACTTGTTTGTGACCGCACATTATTCTGATCCATGGCTTGAATATTTACTGTTAATTCAGGTACAAAGTCGTCCACAAGTAAACTTAGCATACCGTCTTCAGTAAGACTAATTCCTGCATAATTCTGTAAATTCTCAAATCGATAATGATCCTCTGCCATCGGTCTGAATGTTCCAACAGGGTTGAGATCAATAAAGTTTTCTCCATCCCCTGCTGCTATACCCGCATATTTTTTCACAAATGATGCTGCCAAATGTTCGCCATAATAAAATTTGATTGTTCCATCAGGAAATAGACTAGCAATCATATTTACATCACTTTGTCCGGATTGTCCACTCACTGAAACTTTCCATCTGAAACTCACACTATCCGCTTTGGCATCTACCCACAGCCCATCACCGTTTGATGGTACTACATAAAACGGCTTCGACAAGGCAGGAGCTATCAACTTGTTCTGCTTCAAATAAGTGCGCCCTTCAATATAGTATGGCCAGGGTGACAATCCCTCTTCAAAGCGTAAAAATCCATCCACACTCATATAAACTGTTCCGTAGTTTTTGCCATAAAAAGGAAACTCAAATGGCAAATTCACTGCCACAGTTCCGTCATTGTTGTTGGAGGGATTCAGCTGAACTTCATCTGATAACACAGGAAATTCCGTTTGTAATTCTTCATGCTGATAATTGTGCACCAACGACCAGTAATAAGGGTCTTCGCCTCCACTGGCATCCAGCTGGGCTTCAAAGGGTTCATAAAGTTTTAGTGCAGGAAGTGATTCTTCATCAATCACAACAGGATCAAAATTTATTGCCGCATCAATGGTGAGTATTGTTAAACCGTTATCCAAAAGAGGCACATCCGAACTCTCACACAGGATCTCGGCCGGAATCCCTGTATAATCCATAAGTGAAAAAGAATTGACTGCCCCGACGCTCTGACTTAGCGGGTCGTTTTCGTAAACCATCAGGAAATACCTGGTCGTTTGACCAGGCTCCAAATGCATCAGGAAAGCATTTAAATCAAGGCCAAACTCAATACCTGGCACACCATTGTTTCCCTGCATTGCCATGCATCCTCCCTGAAAATCAAAAATGGGATAATTCAATATAAACTCAGGTTCGTCTGCCTGTAAGTCAGTTGACATGCCCACACTCACTTTGATCTTGTTACGGCAGTTATGATTCATATGAATCTTTGCTGTCAACTGCGGTTCATGATTTTCTTTGACATCCACTATGGCCACACGGTTATCCCAGATACCTCCCTGCTGAAAACCATCAGCAACTGATTTATACATCATATAGGAAAAACCATCATCACCCCAGCCAGAAATTGAGCCATACGTATTGGCCATTTTAAAGCCACCTACTTCCCAGTCTTTTAGATCGACCACACCATCCAGATTAATGTCTAAATGGTTTGTATACTGGCCGTCGTTGTTGTAATCCCAACGTATTGAGTCGTTATAGCCAACGATTGTCATAGCATGATTAGGAGAATTTCCCCATTGGATAATCACATGTTTTCCAGCTTCAGGCGTACCTTCGGGAAGTGTTAGGGGAGGATAACTGAAATTGGCATAAAAAGTTGCCATACCACCTGGCATTTCACCATTTCCGTGATCATAAATCCAGTTTTTAAGTGTTTGAAGTCCTTCTTCTGTATCGGTCTTGATGGAATAAACCTGATGAATACGGTTGTGCATACCATTATAATAAGCATCATATCCGCTGATCCAACGTGAGGCTCCGCCCTGAGCCATTCCACCGTAATCTGCTACGTTGGGAGTACCGACATGGCGCAAAATCTCAAATGTTTCATAATAGTTTACACCTGCATCGCTTCCATTATTTAAAAAGTTGTAGGCAAAGTGGGTTGGATATTGATTTTCGGGCAAACTTCCATTAGCCCCTCTGATTCGGTTGATTTCGTAAGTAAACATAATGCCGATGCTCGAAGCCTGCCCGCATTCCAGTCCTACCTGCGCCACCAATGGCCTGAAATAATTGTATGTAGAATTATCTACCATATAAGGAAGTGTTCTACGCAATGACTGTTGACTAAGTGTGAATTCAGGCAGCTGCGAAAGCATGGTTTTGTCGAAATCTGACATGGGTGGCAGTTCGTCTGCTGCTTGTTGGGCCAACAGGCCAAAGCCAGCAAGAAGAAGTAATAAACTGTAGAAATATTTCATGGTTATCCTGGGTTGAGGTTGAATCATTAGTATTATATTATTTATCCGTTTGCGGTGGCGCAAAAACATAGCTTATAATATTTGCCCCCATGCGCAAAGCTTTTAAACGTGTTTCTTCAGAGTTATTGTGCACCCGCTGATCTTCCCAGCCATCGCCGAGATCAGTTTCGTAGGTGTAAAGGCAAACCAGCCGGCCCTCGTAGATTAACCCAAAAGCCTGAGCCGTTTTATTGTCGTGCACATGAATTTTTGGTATCCCGTTGGGAAAACTGAATGCTGCTGAAAAAATTGGATGAGATTTTGGCAGTTCAATAAAGTCCAGATCCGGAAAAACCTTTTTCATTTGCGGCCTGATATAGGGATCCATCCCGTAGTTGTCGTCGATATGTAAAAAACCACCTGCAATAAGATAGTTGCGCAGGTTCCTGGCTTCCTCTGCATCAAATATTACATTCCCATGGCCTGTCATGTGAATAAATGGATAATTGAAAATGGCCTGATCAGCTGGTTCGATAGTGGCAATTTGCTCCGAAAAATTAGTCCCTAACTGTTCATTACAAAAGTTGACCAGGTTAGGCAAAGCTGTTGGATTGGCATACCAGTCGCCACCTCCGCGATATTTTAGCAAAGCAATTTGTAAGTCCTGAGCAGTTAATGCCTGCGACAGAAAAATGGAAATCAAAATTGCCAAAATCCTCATTGCATTTGATTTATTAGTTGAACAGTATGAACAGCCGCTACACCTGCTGTTTCGGTACGTAAGCGCGAAGTTCCAAGACTAACAGGCACAAAACCTGCTGCTATTGCTGCTGTGACCTCTTCACGACTAAAATCACCTTCGGGGCCGATCAAAACGAACGTGTTTTGCTTTGGTTTTATAGCTTTGGCCAGTGTAAGGCTAACTCCTTCGTCAATCCAGGCAATATAACGATCACCAACAAAAGGATGGTCTATAAGCGTTGAAAACTTTTGTATTTCATGCAGCACCGGCAATCGCGATTTAACAGATTGTTTCATGGCTGCGATCATCACTTTTTGAAGTCGTTCCAGCTTGATTTTTCTTCTTTCGGAATGAAACGACTCGAAAAGAAAAATCTCATCCAAACCAATTTCGGTGGCCTTTTCGAGAAACCATTCCAGCCTGTCGCTATTTTTTGTTGGGGCTATGCCAATGCTAAGCTTAAAAGGCCAATGATCGGTGCCTTTTACACCTGCTGACAATTGCGCCTGCAACTGCTTGGGATTAGCATCGATTATAGTAGCATCAAAGATTTGCCCATTGCCGTTAGTGATGCTAAAAACATCACCATTCTTCATTCTCAGCACTTTAATACAATGCCGCGATTCTTCTTCTGGCAGGCTGAATAAGCCCGCATTAGCTCCGGAATCATAAGCCAGGTGCATGCTGCTGTGATTTTTCAGACAAAGTAAATCATTTTTTTGATACCCTCCGAATTGATAGATAAGAAGAGATAATGCTCCCGCTGAACTTCAATGGTTAAGACTCAAATGTTTAGGATAAAAATACGAACATCCTCAATGTGGACAGGGTTGTCATTTATGTGGACTTGAACGTCTTTGATGTGGATAAAATTGTAGTTTAATGTTTCATTTTTATTTTCGATTCCCTTGTAAGCCGGCTTAATATTGTCAAATATTTCAATCAAGACAAAGCTCTATCAGACGGAGAGCATCCATAAATATAGTTTTACAAAAACCTGCAACAAAAAATCAAGTGTTGTCAGCTTTCATTTATTTCCTATTTTTAACATGAAAATTGTGAAGTGAAATTTAATGTGACGAAATTAATTAGATTCATTCACTGAAGGTAAATTTATTCATAGAAGGTGAACGGACTGCCGTAATCACCAATATGAATTAAGTGTTGAAGATAATTCCATAATGAAAAAGACAATTGTATTGTAAAAGTGAAGTTTTCAATAAAGGATTAGAAATAATTATTAAATGAAAAAATATGAATACAAGCACTGTAATTAGAAAATTTTGGATGATTTTAATTGCAATTTTTATCTATGGTTTCAACAACCTTTATGCACAGGAAAATGGATATTGGAAATTGGAAAAAATTGAAACTAAAGATAAGGATGAAGTGAGAGGCAGCATATCAAGAAAGGTTACCGGAGAGGTAGGAAACCTGGTGTATACCTATGACAACGGAAGTCATAGCCGATTGGTCGTTAAAGGAACCTGGTCAGCTCTTCCTGAGATACTCAATCCCAACGACAAAGTAAGTTTTTCTGCAAATCTCAACATCGTTGAGTGGGAAAAACCTAATCACCATTTATCTCCCCAAGCCAGCATGAGCTTTGTATCCTCTTATACATCAGGTTCAATAGAAGAAATGAAAGGAAATACGAGTTACTGTCAAAGTAATTTGATTGTTAAAGCAACAACAACGGACGATCCAAAGCTTAACATACCTTCAGTAAGCGAGACGGTAACTATTAAAGTACCCGAATCATCTGCTAAGCTGAAGGGTGACATTTTTATCATCAAAGTATTTATGGGTTCTTCAACAGGTAACAGGCATTATTACTACCTCTATAAGTGGCAGCAAGGTCAAGCACCTGCTGCAATTGAAATTGATGATAATCATAGTTCAATGTGGAAATTAGAAAAAATTGAAACCAAAGACAAGAATGAGGTGAGAGGCAACATAACAAGAAAGGTTGCGGGAGAAGTGGGAAATCTGGTTTATACATATGACAACGGAAGTCATAGCCGATTGGTCGTTAAAGGAACCTGGTCAGCTCTTCCTGAGATACTCAATCCCAACGACGAAGTAAGTTTTTCTGCAAATCTCAACATCGTTGAGTGGGAAAAACCTAATCACCATTTATCTCCCCAAGCCAGCATGAGCTTTGTATCCTCTTATACATCAGGTTCAATTGAAGAAATGAAAGGAAATACGAGTTACTGTCAAAGTAATTTGATTGTTAAAGCAACAACAACGGATGATCCAAAGCTTAACATACCTTCAGTAAGTGAGACGGTAACTATTAAAGTACCTGAATCACCTGCTAAGCTAAAAGGTGATACTTTTATTATCAAAGTATTTATGGGGTCTTCAACAGCTAACAGGCACTATTACTATCTTTATAAATGGCAGGAGGGTAATTGAAAAGTAAAAAGTTTATGCAAAAATCAGACTAATTAATACTCAAACTGATATTCAATCTGTGTTAAACTAAATAATTCCTAAAACAAGAAAATAAAAGGCAATAACAATTAACCATTCGCACTGTGCGAAGCACACAGTCTGAACGAGGTGTTGAACTAAACTATGGGGACAAAGGGGCTAGCGGCTTTTAGCTGTGGTATATTTTTGGTCGATGAGGGCAAAATTGCAGTTTAATGTGTCATTATTCTTTTGGGTTCTCATCTGAACCGGTTTAATTTTGCCAAATATTTCAATCAAGGCAAAGGTGTATCAGACGGAGAGCATCCATAAATATAGTTTTACAAAAACCTGCAACAAAAAATCAAGTGTTGTCAGCTTTCATTTATTTCCTATTTTTATCATGAAAATTGTCAACTTTTGAACTGTACTAAAAATTGGTAGCCTGCAACAAAATTCTATTTATTCGATTGGGAAAATATTAATGAATGGTACTTTCTGGATTTAGGCATAAAATAATTATTGCCACGATTTTTCAACATAATAATGACACCAAAACAGGAAGAAAGAATACGGAATAAAATTGCCAGAATTCGCAAAAAACTTGCGGCGGATAAAAAGCGCTGTGGAGGATTTTACGATGATAGCAGTGGATTGAGATACCTCCCACCTGAACAGTTTATAAAACTCAGAGACTATAAAGGCGGACTGAGATATTTGCGTTGGTTCAATCGGACATTTCTCGATGACAGTGGATACCCTATATTTCTTTTTGAGTGGACACTAATACTTTTCAAAACAGGTAATTTAAAAGAAGCGGAGAAAAAAGCCTTGCAGACATTTTTTGCGAACAAATACCTTTTTGACAAATTTCTTGGTAAAGAGCTTATAATAATAGAGAAGCGAGAGAGTTCCAACTGGGAGACAGCAGAATTAGCAGAGGTTTTAAAATATTCAAAAAGTGACCCTGAATATACAGATTTCGGAGAGTGGTTAGAGAGGTTCCAGGCCAGCGAAAAATTCTATAAGTTTGCGAACGAACTGATAGAAATAGATAAGAAATTAGCAACAGAACCAACAGGAAAAACACGGAGTGAATTAGTTAACAAACGATATAGATTAGTTGACGAACAATAAAACACATGGTGGCAATAAATTGGAACATGAACCATCTGCAAGACCCTGTGATTATTCTATATTTAACTACATCTCGACAAGCTCGATGCATCGCACCCGCACTACCGGTTTGCGTGCTATGTCCTTAACGACTGTTTTGGATATTTTTCAGGAAGGCTACAGTAACACTAATACCCCAAAAACTCCTCAAACCAAACCTGCAAATAGGCTTTCCCCTGATTGATGACCTGCTCTTCTTTGTTTGGCGGGAGTGTGTTTTGGTAATAAACATCCAGTTTTTTATTCCACACAAAATGGCCTTCGGGGGTTTTAAAACCAAGCCCTTCGTTGGTTTCAAAATAGGCAAAAGGACGGTAACACTTGTTCATCAGGTTTTTGCTCCAGAAAAATTCCGAGTGATCTATGCCCAGCTGAGCCATTAAAGTTGCAGGCACATCAGTATTTCCGCTGATCAGATCGAACTGCTTTCCTTTTAACGAATCCTTCAATGCTGGTCCGGTAATCAATAATGGAATCTTTCTGTATTCAAAAGTTTCGATGGGATGATTGCGGTAGGTATTATGGCTGTGATCGGCCAAAATGAGGAACAGCGTGCGATCATACCAGGCTTGTTGCCTTGCCAGCGCAAAAAAGTCGCCCAACGCCTGATCTGTATAATGCGCCGAATTGATGAAATCCTTCTCCAGCTTTGGCCAGTGAATCACATGCTCCATTGGAAAATCGTAGGGTGAATGCGAACTAAGGGTAAATACCGTGCTAAAGAAAGGTTCAGCCAATTCATTCAATTGTTGTGCATACCAGGGCAGCATATAGGAATCATGCACTCCCAGCTTGCCTCGTGGAAAATCTTTTGGGATATCTTTTCCCTCTACAATTAAGTCAAACTCATTATAAATCAGATAAGAAAGAATATTTCCATAAATCAACTGACCACCAAAATAAAAGCTGGTGTGAAAACCTTCCTCATTTAAAAGCTTGATCATGCTGGGCAGGGATCTGTATTTCTCAGGATGATTTGTAATTGTGGTAATCGGCAGGCCAGGCATACCGGCAAACAATGACCCTATTGCCTGCTGCGATCGGTTGGCACTGGCATAAAAGTTCGTAAAAAGCAAACCTTCTTGCTCCAGCTTACTGAAATTTGGAGTGATACCAGGCTCACCTCCGAGGGATTCAATCAGGTCAGCCGACCAACTTTCGAGCAAAATCACGACAATATTTGGTTTTTCAACTTTCAAAATGGAAACTGTGCTATCACAATCAGTTTGGTGTAACTCCTCCACAACTTGCCTGGCAAGCTCATCCGGCATGCTCTTGAAAAGATTATCCTTGTTAAAACTTTGTGCATCCAAGGTGCTAACCATCAAGTTGTAAGCTGGATTAACAGCAGCAATATTCAGGATGTTATGATTGCTGAAATAAGCCGCACTTGTGGTAATGGGAATCTCTCGCAAACCTCCCCTGATGCCCAAAAAGAGAAAAATCAACAAAACAGGTACCTGCCACAGCAAATGAAAAGGCTTACCCCTTTTTGCAGGAAAACTAAATTTAAACCATCTATTATAGACCAGGTAAAAAATCACTGAAATTCCTATCCAAGAGGCTAAAAGCAAAACAATAACATTGTTGCTTACAGAATTAAACACTTCATCAGGATTTCTCAAATAGGTAAGTGCTTTATAGGAGAGTTTGGTTTTCCATTCGCCATACAAACCAGTTTCTCCCAGTACTATAAGGCTATAAAAAAGCAAAACAATAAAAACATACACCTTAACTATACCCTTCCAGAATCCGGAAGGCTTCAGATTTGCTAGCACAGAAACCAGCAGAGGAAAAATTAACAGATAACCAATCGTGGAAATATCCAGCCAAAATGCTGCAGTAAAAACATGCAATACTTCCCAAAAGCCAACCTGATCAATGGCTAATAGCTGGCTGTAATAAAGCAGAAAAAAAACACGCAATAAATTAAAAACCAGCAACCAGAACAGGCCTAATTTGATAAACTGTAAAAAATAGTTCAGGTTTTTCATATCCGCATCAAAATTACGCTATTTGTATTAATTCGCATTTTCCTTATCAAGGATTAGTTAAACTAAACTCCTCATAAAAATCAGGTCTCCGAAATCCTTATCTTTGCAGGCAAAATTCAGTATAGTGATGTCATTTTCAATAACAGCACAACTTAACAAAATTAAGCAGACCATCCCAAATCAGGTGAAGCTTGTTGCCGTATCCAAAACTAAGCCGGTTGAGGATATTTTGGAAGCCTACAAAGCTGGCCAACGCTGCTTTGGAGAAAACAAAGCCCAAGAAATGGAAGCTAAGCATAAACAACTTCCGGTTGATATTGCCTGGCATTTTATTGGACACCTTCAAACGAATAAGGTAAAATATATTGCTCCTTTTGTTTCAGTGATTGAAGCAGTTGACAGCCTGAAACTTTTAAAGGAAATCAATAAACAGGCTGCAAAAAATGATCGGGTTATCTCCTGTCTTCTTCAGTTTCATATTGCAGAAGAAGACACCAAATTCGGTCTTGATCAAAACGAAGCTTCCTCCCTGCTAACATCTGATACCTTCAAACAAATGAAAAATATTAAAATAGCAGGAGTAATGGGAATGGCAACTTTTACAGAAGACATGGCGCAGGTTCGAAGAGAATTCAGACATCTTAAAGAAATCTTTAGCTGGCTAAAGTCAACTCATTTTGCTGGTAAGGAAGACTTTAAGGAAATTTCAATGGGAATGTCCGGAGACTATCCGATAGCTATCGAGGAAGGCGCAACAATAGTAAGGGTAGGCAGCCTGATTTTTGGTGAGCGGAATTACACTTCAACCAACTAAAACATGGCACTTACTTATATTCTATTCCTGATTGGTTTTGTAATACTGATTTTAGGCGCTAACTGGCTTGTAAATGGTTCTGTTTCATTGGGTTTGCGAGCAAAACTTTCGCCTTTGGTCATTGGATTAACTGTTGTTGCTTTTGGCACTTCACTACCCGAATTGGTCATCAACGTATTTGCCTCCTTCAAGGGAAGTTCTGACCTGGCAATCGGTAATGTGCTCGGAAGTAATATTATGAATATCTTTCTTATCCTTGGTATCTCTTCACTAATTATGCCCATACATGTAGAAAGAATTTCCATTTACAGGGATATTCCAGTTGGTTTGTTTGCCACTCTGCTTTTCGGACTAATTGCCAATGGATACTTTATGGGTTTTGAACGGGTGATTAATCGTTTTGATGGCGTCCTGCTTTTAAGCGTATTTGCTGTTTATCTTTGGGTTACCTTAAAAAAAGGCAATGGTCTTGAACCTGATTTGGATGTAGAAAACAAAACCCCTGATTCGTGGCCAAAAACTATAGTTTTGATTTTATTAGGACTAGCAGGATTGTATTTTGGAGGCGAGTGGGTTTCAAATGGAGCCTTGGAAGTAGCAAAAGCTTTAGGCATCAGTGAAACAGCTGTTGGCCTTACAATTGTTGCTGCAGCTACCTCTCTTCCTGAGTTGGTTACTGCTATTGTTGCAGCCATGAAAAAAAATATTGGTATAGTGATGGGTAATGTTTTAGGTTCCAATATTATTAACCTATTAGTGGTTTTAGGAACCAGCGCATTGATTAATCCTCTTGTTTACCAGCCCCGACTTAATGTGGAGCTAGGAATGGTAGTCGCAGCAAACCTTGCACTTGTAGCACTAATATATCTTGGAAAAGGATTGCGGTTGAGTAGGCCCGAAGGAGCTTCGTTGATTGTAATCTACAGTATTTTTATTTGGTTTTCAATAAATTACAATTAAGCAAGCTGCATTTAATAATACGCTGCAAACTGCTTCAAAACTTCCTGAACATCCGCATATTTCTTATCACTAAAAGTTCTGTTTGTATTCGATAAGGAATGAGATTGAGTTATTAAAATTTCATACTGCTTATTTAACTTTTCCTGTGGAGATTGCTTCCTAAATATTATAAACATGATTTAATAATCCTCTAGAAATATTTTGATTGTTTTATATGTTCACAAATAATTTCAATTACAATGCTTTACAAAATAAATGATTATTGAGATTAATTTTAAATTACCGTTTTCTTAATTTTTTATACCTTTTACTTGTTAAAAGCTTGCAAAAAAATAAATCTTAGTGTATATTTGCAGTCTAATTGGTTGGTTGTTTTTATAAGTTCGAACTTGATGCCCTTGCGGTGTGAATTGTTTTAGTTGTTTTTACAATTCACTTCTATACCGCAAGGGCATTCCTCTTTTATAAACCAATAGTTTTTAATAGCAGTTTTATTGAGAAGCTTAATCCAGATTGTTTACTTTTGCACTTTCCTTTCTGAAAGCAAATTGTGGAGTATTTTCTAATTCAATTAGAACAAAATGGCAGATTTTGAGCATTTAAAACGCATAGCATCGCAAGTGCGACGCGACATCGTACGTATGGTTCACGCCAGACAATCAGGCCATCCGGGTGGTTCGCTTGGTTGTGCTGATCTGATGACCCTTTTATATTTTGATCACTTAAGGATCAAAGCACCTGATTTTTACATGGACGGTCATGATGAGGACCTATTCTTTCTATCCAATGGTCATATCAGCCCGGTTTTTTATAGTGTGCTTGCCCGTCGCGGCTATTTTCCAGTAAAAGAACTGGCTACTTTCAGGGGGATTGAATCGCGTTTGCAGGGGCATCCTACTACCCACGAAGGACTTCCGGGAGTGCGCATAGCCAGTGGATCACTTGGCCAGGGACTTTCGGTTGCCATTGGAGCTGCCAGTGCTAAAAAACTAAACAATGATCACAAGCTGGTTTATGTTTTAATGGGAGATGGCGAACAGCAGGAAGGGCAAATCTGGGAAGCTGCCATGTATGCCGGAAGTAAAAAAACTGACAATATTATTGCTGTTATCGACTACAACCAAAAACAAATCGACGGCCCCTTGGAAGATGTAATGCCCCTTGGAGACCTTAAAGCAAAATATGAAGCATTTGGATGGAAAGTAGCTGAAGTTGACGGTAACCAGATAGAAGCACTTTCGGAAACATTAGAAAATTGCAGAAAAGAAGCTTTTAAGGGATTCCCACAGCTTATTCTGATGAAAACAGAAATGGGACAGGGTGTTGATTTCATGATGGGCACACACAAATGGCATGGTGTTGCTCCAAATGATGAACAGCTTGAAAAAGCCCTTTCCCAGCTTGAAGAAACATTAGGTGATTACTGAAAAAACTTGAATAATGAATTTTACAATACAAAATTATAAGGACACACGCTCAGGTTTTGGTGATGGTTTACTTGAATTGGGAAAGGATAACGAAAAAGTGGTTGCCCTGTGTGCAGACCTTACAGGTTCCCTAAAGATGGATGCCTTTGCAAAAACATTTCCTGAAAGGTTTTTTCAAATAGGCATTGCAGAAGCCAATATGATGGGAATTGCTGCAGGTATGACAATTGGAGGTTTATTACCATTTACTGGTACATTTGCAAATTTTTCTACAGGCAGGGTATATGATCAGATCAGACAGTCGATTGCCTATTCAGGGAAAAATGTAAAAATTTGTGCTTCACATGCCGGACTTACGCTTGGAGAAGATGGAGCCACTCACCAAATTTTGGAAGATATTGGCCTGATGAGAATGCTCCCGGGGATGACGGTTGTTGTTCCCTGCGATTACAATCAAACCAAAGCAGCAGTGAAAGCTGTTGCTGCTTATGAAGGCCCTGTTTATTTACGTTTCGGTCGCCCTAAAGTTCCAAACTTTACAATTCCGGATCAACCTTTCGAAATTGGAAAAGCTTTAGTTTACCAGGAAGGATCTGATTTAACACTTATTGCTACGGGACATTTGGTTTATGAGGCACTGCAAGCTGCTGATCAATTAATTGAGAAAGGTATCAAAGCTGAAGTTATCAATATGACAACTATTAAGCCTTTGGATAAAGAAACAATTCTGGCTTCGGTAGGTAAAACGAAATGTGTAGTTACTGCGGAAGAACATCAGCTATTTGGTGGCCTTGGAGAAGCAATAGCCGGATTGCTGGCTCAAAATATTCCCTACCCTATCGAAATGGTAGCAGTAAAAGATCAGTTCGGCCAAAGCGGCACACCCGAGCAACTAATGAAACACTATCAGCTTGATGCAGCTGCCATCGTAAATGCTGCTGAAAAAGCACTTTCACGAAAATAAATTTGTATAGAATGCATTACTGATATGCACCAAAGAATTTATCTTGTTGGTTATATGGGTGTTGGGAAAAGCACCATCGCCCGTAAACTCGCAACCCACCTCAACTGGGAAGTGTATGATTTGGATAATGCATTTGAGAAGCGATATAAAATCAGTATAGCAGATTTTTTTGATCGCTATGATGAGCAGCTTTTCCGTAAACTGGAACGCAATTTACTGCAAGAGACTAATCAACTAACGCAGACCATTGTATCAACTGGCGGAGGCACACCTTGTTTTTATGATAATATGGAATGGATGAATGCTAACGGATTGACGGTTTACCTTAAAATGAGTCCTGCTTGTCTTTCAAACCGATTGCTTCATGCAAAAAAAAAACGGCCTGTGCTGAAAGACAAAACCACAGAAGAGCTAAAACATTTTATTAAAAACCATTTACAAAAAAGAGCAATTTATTATACGCAGGCCAACATTCACTTTGAAGCAGAATCAGCAGATATTCCTGCCTTAGCAACATTGCTCTCAGAAAAAACTTAAGGTTTTAGTTGCGCTTTAACTCAAGTAAAACAATATTCTCAACATGCTGTGTTTGCGGAAACATATCCACCGGCTGCACAGCTATAATCTGATATTTTTCGTCAAGGATATTCAAATCGCGGGCCTGTGTAGCAGGGTTACAACTGATATACAAAATGCGTTCAGCTTCCAGCGCCAAAAGCTGAGTAACTACTTTTGGATGCATTCCGGCACGTGGAGGATCAGTAATAATCAAGTCGGGTTTACCATTGGCTTCAACAAACTCATCATTTAATACAGCAGCCATATCACCTGCAAAAAAACTGACATTATTTATCTGATTTCTTTTGGCATTCTTTGCCGCATCCTGAACAGCCTGCTCAACGTATTCTATTCCAATCACTTCCTTTACATACCTGGCAAAATAAAGCGCTATCGTTCCAGCACCTGTGTATAAATCATAAACACGTTCATCACCCTTCAATGGTACCATTTCGAAAGCTGCCCGATACAATTGTTCTGCCTGAAGTGCATTGGTCTGATAAAAAGATACGGGACCTATTTCAAATTCAAGTGCATCAAATTCTTCTTTCGGACTGCCCATCGTTTCTACCAGAACCGCATCACCAGAAAAAAGCTTTACTTCAAGGTCGTTGATCATATCATTTTTTTTGTCATTCACAACAAACATCAATGAGGTGATGGCCGGAAATTGATTTTTTATAGCTGGTAATAAGCCTGTGAAAATTTTCTCATCTTCATGATGAATAACCAATATCACCATAAATGCTCCGGCTTTTGTATTCCGTATTATCAAGTTGCGCAGCAAGCCCTCGTGCTGCCGCACATTATAAAAGCTAAGGTCGTTCTCAATAGCATAGTCCCTTACAAACAAACGAATTTCATTTGACGGGTCGGCCTGCAAATGACAATGGTTGATATCCAAAATTCTATCGAACATCCCTGGCAAATGAAATCCCAAACCTGACATTTCAGTGTCAGTTTTCTCAGTGGAGGGTGCTCCGTCAGTAAACCATTTGCGGTTCGAAAAAGTATACTCCAGCTTATTTCGGTAATAAAAAACCTCAGGAGCTGCCAAAATAGGATTAATCCGGGGATAAGGGACTTTCGCTATTCTTTCAAGGTTATCCTTTACTTGTTTCTGTTTAAAAATCAATTGTTGCTGATAATCCATGTGCTGCCATTTACAGCCACCACAAAGTCCAAAATGTTCACATTCCGGTTGTGTACGTAAAGGTGAATAGACATGAAAATTTAAAATTCTGCCTTCGAAATAATTCTTTTTTTTCCTGATTACTTCCAAATCAACTATATCTCCCGGTGCTGCAAAAGGCACAAAAACAACCTGATTATCCGGTTTGGCTACAGCCTTTCCTTCAGCCCCGGCATCAATAATTTCTACTTCACTAAAAAACTGTGGCTTACGTCTATTTTTCATCTGAAATTTAAATTTTAAGATTTACCTCAATGGCAACAGCTGCAAAAGTACAATATCGTTTGCAGAAAAATGCTGTCGTTCAAAACGTACCTAAGCAAATTTATATATGTTTAGCTGCACTAATTAACAATCAAATCAATATTGCATTTTAGAACAGAAACCGTTTAAAAGTTTTAATTTTACAGCAAAATCACCAGGTTCTAATAAAAATAGCATTAGCGAAACAGCAATTGCAAGTGAGGATTATTATCTACATCCATATTGAATCTGACAGAAAAAAAAAAAGCTTATGAAGAAAATTGTATTTAGCCTTTTCATGTTTATATGTTTTCAGCTCAATGCGCAGATTTTAGATCAGATTGATGTTTCAGATCAAGCTGACGGAAATGTTTTGCTACACTTTCAGCAATTCACGGCCAATGGCGAAGTACTATCTGGCAAAAAGAGCGGAACATGGATCTCACGTATGCCCGGCGGGATGCTGTTTGAAGTAACCAATTATCAGGATGGGCAAAAGTCAGGTATAAGCCTGGAGTTTAACAGAAGCGGATACCTTGAAAAGGAAGCGAATTTTAAAAACGACCTCCTTGACGGCACTCTAAAGACATGGAAACCAGGCGGAAGAATGCTTCTTGAAGAAAACTATACTGCCGGAAAACTGGATGGCAAGAGACAGGTTTTTTATGAGCGTGGACAACTTCAGGAAGAATCTTTTTATAAAAATGGAGAACGAAATGGAAAATCCAGTTGGTTTGATGAGACCGGAAAACTGATGGCAACCTATAATTATGAAAATGGATTCTTTGAGGGAGTGCAGCAAACCTATTATCCCGATGGAACAATAAAATCACAACGCACCTACCAAAAAAATAAATTAAACGGCTTGGCGAGAGATTTTTACCCAAACGGAGAAATAAAAGCAGAAGCAATTTTTGAAGATGACCAGCTCAAAGGCAAATGGAAAAAATTCCCACTTGAAGATCAATGATTTACTATGAAAGTATTCAATCCCTACAACAGACTTCCCGAGCATCATTGTTTTGGTTGTGCTGGCAAAAACCCCATAGGTCTTAAACTTTCTTTTGAACTCAAAGGAGAGACAGTTGAGACCAGCTGGGATCCGTCAAAAGACTATCAGGGTTTCGAGGATATTGTACACGGAGGTATTATCAGCACCTTAATGGATGAAGCTGCAGCCTGGGCCATTCAATTAGTTTTGAAAACAGCCGGAGTAACCAGTGAATTAAACGTTAAATATCTGAAGCCCTTAAGGGTAAGCAAGGGAAGGGTTTATGTTTCAGCAAGTATCAGCAGCCATGAAGAGAGATTTGCCAGTGTAAAAACCATCATCAGGGATACTGATGAAAATGTGTGTGCTGAAGGCGTAATAACATATTATGTTTTTCCGGAGGCAATTGCTCAAAAAAAGTTTAGATATCCAGGCATACAGGCATTTTTGGATGAAAAATAAAAAAATCCGGTTCTGGGGGGAAACCGGATCTTATTAATCAACCAAAACCAAATAACAATCTTTCCTCAATGATTGTATCTGATATAACCTGCCCTTAAATATTCAATAGTAATGCCAAAAAATATAGCAGTTTGTAAATCATCCAATTATTTGGTTTTACAGTTATTGAACATTGCTTTTTACTATCCAATTACAATAAAATTATCCGTATCCGGATAATGTCAAACCAAAATTAACAGTTATAAATCATGGCAATTTTATAGGTTCAGCATACAAATCAAAAGCCTCTGCTGCTGTAATCCTGAGATTGTAAAAGTTCCCAATTAATAGGTTTTCATGGCTTGTAACAATAACTTCATTATCCACTTCCGGAGAATCATATTGGGTGCGTCCGATATAGAAATCCCCTTCCTTTCTGTCAATCAGAACACTTTGAATACTGCCAATTTTGTGCTGGTTATGTTTCCAGGCTATTTCTTGCTGTATCAGCATCAACTCATCCACGCGCCTTTGCTTTTCTTCTTCAGGAATATCGTCATTTAAATCGAAAGCGGTAGTATCTTCTTCAGCAGAATATGCAAAAACTCCCACTCTTTCAAAGCTCATCTCACGTACAAAATCGCACAATTCTTCAAACATTTCTTTTGTTTCACCAGGATAGCCAACAATAAATGTAGTCCGAAACGCGAGGTCAGGAATTCGTTGCCTTATTTTATGTACCAGTGCTCGGGTACGTGATCCATCAAGGCCACGATTCATGCTTTTAAGTAATTTGCTGTTAATATGTTGCAAAGGCATATCCAAATAGTTACAAACTTTCGGATGCGAGGCAATCAAATCAATCAATTCTTCCGGAAAACCAGCAGGATAAGTATACTGTAATCTTATCCATACGATCCCCTCAATTGCTGCAAGTGCTTCAATAAGTTGAACAAGCATGCGCTTTCCGCTCAGGTCGATGCCATAATATGTAAGGTCCTGGGCTATCAGAATCAGCTCTTTAACGCCTGAATCGGCAAGCGCTCTGGCTTCATTAATTAAAATATCCTGAGGCACCGAAATATGTTTGCCTCGTATCAAAGGAATAGCACAAAAAGAACATTTTCTGTCACAACCTTCCGAAATTTTTAAATAAGCATAATGTGTAGGGGTCGAGAGGTTTCTTCGGTATTGCTTGGTAATGCTTGATATCTGCTCCTTCTGAATATGAGCAGCTACCTCTGTGAGTTGATCAACACCAAAAAAAGCATCAACCTCATGAATTTCCTCTTCGAGGAATGCTTTGTAACGCTGCGACAAACAGCCCATTACTATCAGCTTTTCGATTTGATTGTTCTTCCTTTGCCCGGCATAAGCCAAAATAGTATCTACACTTTCTTCTTTGGCATCGCCGATAAATCCACACGTATTGATAATTACTACATCAGCATCTTTATCCGAGTTATGAATGATTTGATATTTTTCAAAATCGAATAATGCACCCAGGTGCTCGGAGTCAACAGTATTTTTAGAACACCCAAGCGTAACAATATGAATTCTTGATTTTTTCAAATAGACTAGTCAAAGAGGGTTTCAACAAAAAGTTTGCGATCGAAAAGCTGTAAGTCCTCCATCTTTTCACCAATCCCAATGTATTTTACGGGTATTTTAAATTGGTCAGAGATTCCAATAACTACGCCTCCTTTCGCTGTACCATCAAGTTTTGTGAGTGCCAGGGCATTTACTTCGGTAGCAGCAATAAACTGACGTGCCTGTTCAATAGCATTTTGACCGGTAGAGGCATCCAAAACAAGTAAAATCTCATGCGGGGCATCTCCTACAACTTTCTGCATCACCGATTTAATCTTACTTAATTCCTTCATCAGGTTAATTTTGTTATGCAAGCGACCAGCAGTATCAACAATAACAACATCAGCCTGCTGACTTACTGCTGACTTCACTGTATCAAAAGCAACAGAAGCAGGGTCAGATCCCATTGCTTGTGCAACAACAGGCACATCTACGCGCTGCCCCCAAATTTTAAGCTGATCTACTGCTGCAGCCCTGAAAGTATCAGCAGCACCTAAAACAACTTTTTTACCTGCCTTTTTAAAGTTAAAGGCAAGCTTTCCGATGGTTGTTGTCTTTCCAACTCCATTTACACCAACTACCATAATTACATATGGTTTGGTGCCGGAAGGCAGTTCAAAATCAGCACCATCACCAGAGTTATTCTCTTGCAGCAATGCCACTATTTCCTCTTTTAAAATAGCATTTAGCTCACTTGTTCCCAAATACTTATCCCGGGCAACTCTATTCTCAATTCTCTCGATAATCTTTAGTGTTGTATGCACCCCAACATCAGAAGTTACCAATAACTCTTCCAGCTGATCGAGCACTTCGTCATCTACTTTTGATTTCCCTGCAACAGCTTTGGTGAGCTTACTAAAAACACTTGTTTTAGTTTTTTCAAGTCCCTTGTCAAGGTCTTGTTTTTTATCCTTCGAAAAAAAAGAAAAGATACCCATATTGAGGAGTTTAAACGAAAAAAGCTCTTCCGGCGAAAGCCGGAAAAGCCTCAGACATTACTGAAATGATTTCATTATCTTTTTGACAAAAATTCCTGAACCTTATCATTAGGCACCATAGTTTCAGTAAAACTATAAGCACCTGACTTGGGAGATTTTGTCATTCTGATCACCTTTGCGAATTCTTTACCGCTCGATTGAAGCGTTGCAACAACTTTCTTTGCCATAATTCAGCCTATTTTATTTCTTTATGAACCGTCATTTTTTTCAAAATGGGGTTATATTTTTTTAACTCCATACGCTCTGGCGTATTTTTTTTGTTCTTAGTGGAGATATACCTAGAAGTTCCAGGCATTCCACTGTTTTTATGCTCTGTGCATTCCAAAATTATCTGCACCCGTGCATCTTTGCTTTTCTTAGCCATGCTTCTTTCCTTTCAATTTTTCGGACTGCAAAAGTATAAATTTTCAACTTATCAACCTAAATTTTTCACTCTTTTTTATGAAATATTGAAAATGGTTCTCAAATAAGGAGAAATCCCTGTAAAGAAAAACTCCACAGCTATTACCATTACAATCAATCCCATGAGCTTCATCATGATTTTATTTCCCGTGTCGCCTAGCACTCTCATAATTGTGTTTCCACTCAATAAAATCAATAGAATAATCAGACAAACTATTAATATTGAACTGATTAATATAATCTTCTGGCTGATTTCTGTACTTTGATCCATTAAAATAATTGCATTGGTAATGGATCCGGGCCCGGCAATCATAGGAATTCCCAAGGGAGTGATAGACACATCATCCACATATTTATTGACTTCTTCGGGTGTGATTTTAATCCGGCTGAGTCTTGCATTGAGCATATCATAACCCAGAATAAAAAACAAAACTCCCCCCACTACTTTAAGTCCGGCAACCGAAATACCAAAAAAGCTAAACAGCATTTCGCCACCAAAAGCAAAAGCAATCAGGGTTAAAAAGGCTGTGATTAATGATTTAATAGCTGTAAGTCTTCTTCCGCGTCTGTCGAGGCTGCTGGTCATACTCAGAAAAACCGGCATCACTCCCAAAGGATTCATCAGCGTAAGAAATGAAGTCATATAGAGCAATAAAAGTGTCAGATGTTCGGTCATCATCTCTTATTGCTTTTGAATAATTGCATTGACTTTTGCAAGTATACGCTTTTCGTTGTTTTCGGCTTCTGCCAGCAGTTTTTCACCTTTTTGAACCATTTGATCAGCAAAACTGCGATCTTCGATCCCGGCAGCATTGATTTTCACATTCAAAAAAGCACCATTAACAGCTGCTCTTGCACAAATAGCTCCAACGCCAGCATCAGAAACTGAATTAGGATTGCCATGTTCTGCCATTGCTTCAATCAGCTCCATGGAAGATAAACTAAGTTCCATCACCTTAAAAGGCACTTCAATGGCATATTTTGATGCTTCCTCAATGGCTTCTTTACGGGCTTGTTTGTCAGCGTCGGTCTTTTTGGGCAAACCAAAAGCATCCATAATCTTATTAAAGGCATTGGTGTCTTCATCAACCATAAATAAAAGCTGATCTTTAAGTTTTTGTCCCTTCTCAGCCCAATCGGAAAACAACTTCCACTTATCGTCCCAGCCACGTTTATGAGAGGACAAATTAGCTACCATAGTAGCCAGACTTGCGCCCAATGCACCCATATAAGCTGAAACTGATCCTCCGCCAGGTGCCGGAGACTCAGAGGCTGTTTCATGAGCAAATCCAGCAACTGAAAAATCCACCAATTTTTTATCAGCTGCATCGGCTGCCAGTTTATATTCAATAATCTTTTCTTGAGGATTAAATGGTTTTAGTTCATCCAAACCCATTGATTTTACAGCAATTTTAATAAGTTCAGCTTCATCAACGCCCAGCGATCGTTGCTGTTTTTCGAGAAAATATTTACCGGCATCTGTGAGCGCTTTCAGCGGTATAAGACCTACCAGCTCAGAGCCTGTAACCCTCACACCTCGTGCATCAGCCTTACGGCACACCTCATCAAAAGCAATATGAACCGGTGTAATGCTAATATTTGTAAGATTCATTGAAATCTGGGCCACTCCATACTCTTCAATGAACCATCCAATAGCTTTTACAGCTTTCAAACTACCCGGAATGTAAACCTGATTACCTTTTTCATCTTTCACAATTTTTCCTGTGATAGGATTACCTTCGCGTTTTACGCGTCCGCGCTCGCGCACATCAAAAGCTATGGCGTTAGCCCTTCTTGTAGAAGTTGTATTGAGGTTTACATTAAATGCAACCAAAAAATCGCGGGCCCCAACTGCTGTTGCACCAGCTTTTTCGTTCAATGTATCCGGGCCGAAATCAGGTTTCCATTCAGCTCTGGTAAATTTCTCTGCCAGACCTTCGTACTCTCCAGCCCTGCAATTTGCAAGATTGCTGCGCTCCGGTTTAAAAGCTGCATTTTCGTAACAATAAACAGAAATATCCAATTCCTTACCAATACGTTTGGCGAGCTTACGCGCATACTCAACAGTTTCTTCCATACTGATATTTGCAACCGGAATTAAGGGACAAACATCTGTTGCACCCATTCGTGGATGCTCACCTTTATGTTTACGCATATCAATCAGTTCAGCAGCTTTCTTTACAGCTAAGAAAGCAGCCTCTATTACCTGTTCAGGCTCACCTACAATTGTTACAACTGTGCGGTTGGTGGCTGCACCCGGATCAACATCCAGCAGACTTACCCCTTCAACACTTTCTATTTGATCAGTTATTTGCTTGATAATGTGCATGTCGCGTCCTTCACTAAAATTTGGAACGCATTCTATAAGTTTCTTCATAAATAATAGATATTTCGTTTAAAATTTTCCTTTGATCATTGTTTTTTCAACTTTATTTACACCATAATAATAAGGCATATAAGCCAGGTTATCCATGGGTTTTGTCAAAATGAGATTGGCTTGTTTACCAATGCTGATACTTCCTGTTTCAGCACTCAGATCCATTGCATATGCCCCATTGAGCGTACAGGCATTTAAGCCTTCTTCCGGTGTTAGCCGATATAAAATACTGGCCATACTCATAATCAACTGCATATTTCCTGATGGTGAGGAGCCAGGATTAAAATCGGATGCCATGGCAATGGGCAGTCCGGCATCAATCATTTTACGTGCCGGAGCATAGGGCATGTTCAGAAAAAAAGCAGCTCCCGGTAAAACAGTTGGCATAGTATCAGATCCAAGCAAAACTGCAATTTCTTCTTCACCGGTATATTCCAGGTGATCAACTGACAAGGCATTGTACTTTACTCCAACCTGAATACCACCTGAATAATCAAGTTCGTTGGCATGAATTTTAGCCCTGAGACCATATTTCATCCCGGCATTAAGAATGCGATCAGTATCTTCAACTGTAAAAAACCCTTTATCGCAAAACACGTCTATGTAATCGGCTAAATCTTCAGTAGCAACCAGTGGAATCATTTCGTTGATTACCAGGTCAACATATTCCGATTGCCTTCCACGAAAATCCAGTGGCACAGCGTGAGCTCCCAAAAAACTTGCTTTTATCGTTAAGTCACTGTTTTCCTTTAACCTTCGGATAACGCGAAGCATTTTCAACTCCGACTCAGTTGTTAAACCATATCCGCTTTTTATTTCTACAGCAGCCGTGCCCATTGATTTTATTTCTTCAAGCCTTGGTAGTGCTTCGTCAAAAAGCTGTTCTTCGCTTATTTCCTGCATTCGGCGGGCCGAATTTAAAATCCCTCCTCCCCTTTTGGCTATCTCCTCATAGCTAAGACCATTAATTTTATCTACATATTCCAATTCTCTGGATGCCGGATACACCAAATGTGTGTGACTGTCGCAAAAAGCCGGTAATACCAGGCGGCCAGTAGCATCGATTTGATTTTTATCAGGAATTTGCTCTTTAAGTAAGACAAATCGCTCATCGCTCATACTTCCAAAATCGGCAATTTTGTCAGCTTCAGTTAAGAGCCATGCGTCGCTAAGATGCTTTGTTTTTGCCATCTCACTACCACGCAAAAGCAACTTCCCATCTTCCTCTATTCCAATAAGTTGATTAATAGAATGAAATAAATATCGTGCCATTTATAAAAGGTTTCGGTGAGCAAACAAAAGTAGTGCTTTCCGCTGAAATGGCAAAAGCAAATCATCGACTGGATTACCCAAAAATTAATTCTAATAATTTATTTAACGGAAGCAATTAAGTGTTTTAAAAGCTCAGCTTTGCCTGTGTTATTCAAGCATTCCATTATTTTCACCTTAAACTTCCAACAGGTCATTTGGCGTTTATCAAATGTACGGCTAATTTCATAAGAGGATACTTCAGGATTTTTACAAACTGTTTCTGCCAGTTTAACAGCTTCAGCCAGTGGAATCCTGCATCTGTGAAAAACTGTGTGTGCCGTGGCCGACTCTTCCGTTTTACACTTTGTACACCTTCTGGAGTAAGGTTTTTTCCCGGCGCAATAATTGTCGTGGCCACATTTGCGACAAACAAAACCATTTGCCCATTTATAATCCGCTAACACCTGTAAAACAGCAATTTCCGGATCACTCTCCAAATTTTCAAAATTTACTATTTTAGGTGTTTTAACATTTACCATAATAACAATTTATACGCTAAAGCGTTTACTAAACAATAATTTTTCTTTTGCTAGCAAGCATTGAAAATAAAACTTTTTGGAACGCTTTTTGCTGCAAAGGTAAAAAAATTAGTGATATTTAAGCGATTTAATTAAATTTTATATTATTTTTGCCGCAGATTTTAACGATTAACATCTAAATGAATACTATGATCAGAAAATCCATCTTACTCCTGGCTTCCTTTTTTGTGCTCATGACTGCTTGCAGCAGCACAACAGGAAAGCAAACGAATAACAATAACTCGCCTAAAGTTGAAGAAGAGTCTGGTAAACCTATTTACCTAACTTATGATACATTTCTCGAAAAGGTGTGGAATTTTGAAGAAAACCCACAAAACTGGGTTTACGAAGGAGAACTTCCTGCATTGATCGATTTTTACGCTGACTGGTGTGCGCCTTGCAAGAAAATTGCCCCAATAATGGACAAACTGGCAAAGGAATACGAAGGCAAATTGCACATCTATAAAATTGATGTAGACGAAGAACAAAAGCTGGCAGCAGTGTTTCGGGTTCAAAGCATTCCTTCGATACTTTTTACGCCTGTAGAAGGGCAACCTATGATGCAAGCGGGAGCCTTAACTGAAGAAATGTATCGTGAGGTAATCGAAAAAGAACTCATTAATAAGTAATTAAAATACATCTCAATAAATCAATTAAAATGGAACATTTAACGAAAGAAACATTTTTAAACAAAGTTTTCAATTACGAACAAAATAAAGACTGGAAATTTGAAGGTGATAAACCTTGTCTTATAGATTTTTATGCCGATTGGTGTCAGCCTTGTAAAATGGTAGCGCCAATACTGGAAGAATTACAAAAAGAATATGACGGCAAAATCAATATCTATAAAATAGATACAGAAGCTGAAACAGAACTTGCTGGTGCTTTTGGAATTAGAAGTATTCCTTCACTGCTTTTCTGCCCCAAAGACGGACAACCTCAAATGGCTATGGGAGCATTGCCCAAAGACACGCTTAAAAAAGCCATTGAAGATGTTTTATTAAAAAATTAAGCAACAAAACATATTTTTAAAAACCGTTGAATTAAATTTCAACGGTTTTTTTCTTTCCTAAAAATCGATTTGTAGTTTTGCAATGATATGAAAGGGCTTTTTTCAACGGCATATTTCCCTCCCATCAGTTATTTTAGCAAACTAATTGAGTTGGATTCAATCAGTTTTGAAATACATGAAACTTACAATAAACAAAGCTTTCGCAATCGGTGCATAATATTAACTGCCAACGGATTACAAAACTTAATAGTACCTGTTAAACGACCACTGGGAAATCATAGCAGCACCCATGCTGTTTACCCGGATTACACTATCAACTGGCCCATTCAACACCTGCGAAGTTTGCATGCTGCGTATAAGTCCTCGCCATATTATGACCATTATATTCCGTATTTTGAAGAAATTTTGTCGGAAAAATGGAAAACCCTTGTTGGCTTAAATGATACACTGATACTCAAGATAGCTGAATTAATAAAAGCTGATTTATCGTTTTCGCACACCGTATCATTTGATAAAAACCCTGAACAATTTTTAGATTTTAGAGATTATTTCAGTCCAAAAAAAACAATTCAAAAAACCACTTTCAATCCTTATTATCAGGTTTTTTCTGACAGGTTTTCATTTCAGAAGGATCTGAGTATTTTAGACTTATTGTTTAATGAGGGCCCACAAAGTTTAGTCTACCTAAAAAGCCTGAATATCATTAGTCCGGATAAGCAATCCTGACATGATAAATATTCATCAGTTTTTTCTTTAACACCTTTTTTACCGTATTAATTTCCTTTAGGGTAATATTAGCATTTACAAACTGATTGGTTTCCATTTGTTTGTTAATGATATTCTCGATCAGGTCATTAATTTTTTGTTCTGTCGGGTTTTTAATACTTCTTGAGGCAGCTTCCACAGAATCTGCCATCATTACTACGGCTGTTTCCTTCGAAAAAGGAATTGGACCATGATAGCTAAAGTCACGCTCATCAAGCGTAAGACCGGGGTTTTGCTTCTGCTCCATGAAGTAAAAATATTCTACCCGTCTGTTGCCGTGGTGCGTCCGGATAAAATCAATAATCTGTTCTGGCAGCTTGGCTTTCCTGGCTTTCTCTATTCCTTTTCTAACATGATCGATAATTATTTGAGCACTTTCTGCAAATGAAACATCGTCATGTGGATTATACCCACCCATTTGATTTTCAATAAAATATACAGGATTATCCATTTTCCCTATATCATGATACAACGCACCTGTACGGGCCAATAAAGTATCACCGCCGATTTCATATAAAGCTTCTTCTGACAAATTGGCCACCTGCATCGAGTGCTGAAAAGTACCAGGAGCCTTTTGAGCCAACTGTCTTAATAATGGCGTATTTGTATTGCTCAACTCAAGCAGGGTAAGGTCTGTAATGGTACCAAATAATCTTTCCAGCATATAAATCAATGGCAGCGCCAGCATTGTAAACAAGGAACTTAAGGCGAAAGAACCTAATTGGTCCCAACCTACATTCTTCAGATCACCCTCCTGAATGAGTATAAAGCCTGAATAAACAAGCAAATAACCAATAAATATTAAAACAGATGTCCTGAAATAATAAATACGTTTATTATGATTTACCAGTCCAAATAACACAACAAATCCTACAATTAATTGCAATAGCAAAAACATAAAAGGATCAGGCACAACCAATCCCATTAAAATAATTGTGAGCAAATGAACCATCATAGTAATACGCGTATCAAAAAACGTGATTAGAATAATAGGTAATAAGCCAAATGGCATTAAGTAAATCAGGTTCTTTTGACTCTCCAATATAAAAAACGAAGGCAATAAAATCAAAAGCATCAACAATAAGATCATATTGATCTTTTTAAGCTGATCAAAAACATCCGGACGAATGATTTTTAGAAACAAGAACAAAGCTGTCATTATTGTCAAAACCATAATGAGCTGACCAAATAAAAGGGCATTTTGCTCTGCCTGTGTTCCCAGGCGTTGTTCATACGCTTTCTGTAAAGAAATCAACAGATTATAATTTTGATCATCTACAATTTCCCCTTCTGAAATAATGAGCTCATCCTGCTGAATCATTCCTCTTGTAAGCGATAAATTACCCAGCACATTCTCCTGCTCTTTTCGCGTCATTTCAGGATCATGAATAACATTTTGCACAAATGCCTCTGCCAAAAGTTCAGCATTTCTGTTTAGAAGTATGCTATCAGTTTTACTCAAATACAGCATAGCACTGTCGTAAGCTGATTTTAATGTGTAGAAATCATTCAAAGATCTGACAGTCATAACTTTGTCATTCACAAAATTAATTTGTGCTGCAATTTCCATTTTTTCCAAAACCGGATCATATGCCAAGATTCCTGTTTGCTGAATCGAGTCAAATATCTTAATCAGATTTGATTTAACAAGGGTTCCAAGCGTATCTCTTCCTACTGTACCAAATATTAAATCAAGCTGATCTGAAAAATTTTTTACGGCCTTGGCAGTAATATCATTTTGCTTCACAAAATAAGGATGTACATTCTGCAAAAGTTCTTTGCGTTCCTGCTCGAGCATATCTGCAGGTTTGTAAATAGCAAAATCAAAAGGAGCAAACAAACTTTCCTTTTGCCAGGGTTTTCCTTTTTGAAAATCGAAACGGAATTTTCTCTCCCGTGGAATTTGCCATACAATAATTGCAGCAGCAATCATAAAAACCAAGATTTTCATGATCTCGTAATAATTATGCCGGAAGAAACTGATCCATTTTTTTATCATAGCGTCTGAAGCTTATAAATATCGCACAAAATTATTTTGTTTCGCCACTGCGAAAGTAAAACATTTTAACTAGCTTAGCTGCATTAAAAGCAGCTAATCCTGTGATTCATTGCAATTTCATAAACGATTTAACAGTATGGAAAGTTTTGGTGTTTGTTTACTCACTTTGATTCCTATGAGAGCTCAAGCGTCTGACAAATCAGAAATGGTAAGTCAGGTTTTATTTGGGGAAACTTATAAGGTTTTGGATCAAAAGGGAAAATGGATTTTAATACAATTACAAGCGGATGGTTATGAAGGATGGATTGACAGCCTGCAACATCAACCACTAACTGAAACACAAGCCCTTTCCTATGCTAAAGAGGATTGCATGTTACTCAATGAGTTAACAGCTATGCATATGCCAAAGCAAACAGGCACGCTGATTCTTAGCTTTGGAAGTGCATTCAGGCCTTCATTAAAAGTCCTTTTCCCAGAATTCATGCATAATTTCCCTGCTAAGGAATTTGAATCTACACCAAATGCTTTTGATGCCGACAAAATGGCAGCGGCTGCCAGAAAACTGGAAGGAACAACCTATGTTTGGGGAGGCAAATCTGTTTTTGGGATTGATTGTTCAGGTTTTACCCAAATTTGTGCAAAAGCAGCAGGTTACCAGCTATTCAGAGATGCCTATCAGCAAGCTGCACAAGGCGAAATAGTTGATTTTCTTGAAGAAGCAAAATCGGGTGACCTGGCATTTTTTGATAATGAAGAAGGGAATATTATCCATGTAGGAATCTTACTTTCGCCGAACCAAATAATACATGCTTCGGGATCAGTAAGAGTTGATATGCTGGATCATCATGGAATCTTTAATAAACAACAAAACAAATACACACATAAACTAAGGTTAATAAAATCTCTAACCCCTTAAAAAAGCCTGTTTTCAATAAAATTGAACAAAAACAAGGTTTTTGTTTAGAATACATTCTAAATCGCTTAAATATCACTATTTGGCATGCTTTATGTTTAGTAGTGTATAATTATTAACTTAAAAATTTAATATTATGGTTTTACCAACACCTTTAAAACACGTTAAAACGGCGGATGACCTGAATAAAATCATCAACGAGAATGAAAATGTAATGGTATGTTGTGGTCGCATGGGCCCCATGTGTATTCCAGTTTATGGAATAATGGAAGAATTACAGGAAGAATACAAACATGTAGATTTTCGTGATATGGCATTTGATTCTCCGGAAGCCCATATTATCCGTAATCTGCCTGAATGCTCAAGTTTTATGGGATTACCTTTTACTGTATACTACAAAAACGGAAAAGTTGTAGCGGCCACAAGCAGTATCCAAAACAGAGATCAGATTACAGCCATACTTGACAAAGAATTCAGTAAATAAGAAAGATAATTCGGCAATCCTGACATGACCCATTGCCGATTATTGCTTAAAAAAGTAATTTATGGAAACCATTCATTACGATAGTATCATCATTGGCGCTGGTCCGGCCGGACTTACTGCAGGAATTTATCTTTCCCGTGCTAAGGCCAAAACACTTATTCTGGACTCTGGTATTGCTGGCGGTCAGATGATTTTGACGCATGAAATTGCCAATTATCCCGGAATTGATTCAATATCAGGGTATGAGCTAAGCAATAATATGCGTAACCAGGCAAAAAAGTTTGGCTGTGATATGTTATCAGGAATTTCAATAGTTGAGATTGATTTCGAATCAGAGATTAAATCATTGAAACTATCAAATGGAAAAGCTTTTTCTGCCGAAACTATTATCCTGGCCACTGGTGGACGTTCGCGAACATTGGGCGTTCCGGGAGAAGCAAACTTTAAAGGCCGCGGTATTTCTTATTGTGCCACTTGCGATGGTGACTTTTTTCAGGACAAAGAAATTGCTGTGGTCGGAGGTGGCAATACTGCACTTGAAGAAGCAGTATCACTAACCAAGTATGCTTCAAAAGTAACCCTGATTCATCAATTTGATCATTTTCAAGGTTTTAAACATGCTCAGGATGAAGTCCAAAACAATGAAAAAATCAATATTATGCTTAATAGCAGGATTATCTCTTTTAATGGGAATGACAAACTATCAAGCATTACTGTTGAAAATCTATTAACGCATGAACAAACAGAAATAATGCTTGATGGCGTTTTCATTTTTATTGGTTATGAAGCAAATACTGATTTTCTGCAAGGTAAATGCATCCAGCTGAATGAAAGACAAGAAATCGTTACTGATGACAGCTTGCAAACCAATGTGAAAGGTGTTTTTGCAGCTGGCGATGCGATTTCCAAGAGATTTCGCCAAATCACAACTGCTGTGTCTGATGGAACAATTGCAGCATTGAATGCGATGGAATACATTAATCAACAAAAACAAAAGACTTCTACTATATAGCCTGTCTTAATTTATAATAGTTCTAAATCAGCTGTTATTTTGATAGCATTAAAAATTTAAATCTATTTTTGCTGCGAATATTCTTCGGGGCAGGGTGAAATTCCCGATCGGCGGTAAAGTCCGCGAATCTCGTAAATACGGGATTGAATCGTTGAAACTACGATACCGACAGTTAAAGTCTGGATGGGAGAAGAATTTATCAGTATAGTGCTATTTGCTGAAGCATTCAGTTTTCTCTTTCGAGAGATAATTGTGTATCGTTTCAACCGCTGTATTGAGTTAACGCATTGCCCCGTAAGAATTTACGGGGTTTTTTATTTTAATTCAAATACAGATGAGAAAGCTTACAATAGTATTAATGCTGATTTTGGTGGGTAAGTTTGCATCAGGCCAAAACTTTTTAACAGGAAAAGTAATCCACCACAACACCAAAGAACCACTTCCTTTTGTTAACATCAGCAACGGAAACCCCAGTCAGGGAGCAAGTTCTGATCTCAGCGGAACGTTTACTATACAATTTGATTCTATCAATCAAGTCCTTAAAATTTCTCATCTTGGTTTTAAAACTGAACAACATATTATCACTGAAGAGAGCCTGCAATCACTTAATATTTTGCTCAAGCCTTCTGAGATTAATTTGCAGGAAGTAAGTATTTTGGCCGACATTGCACAAGAAAGATACACACCTCTCTCTTTCAATCAAATAGATGCAAATACTATCAGTAGTCGGCTTGGCGACAGAACATTACCTGAGATCATGGAAAGAACGCCAGGTGTTTTTGGCAGCCGTGATGGCGGAGGTTCAGGAGATGCCAGCCTTTCAATCAGGGGTTTTAAACAAGAAAATATTGCAGTACTACTCAATGGTGTACCTATCAATGGTGCTGAAAATGGACTAATTTACTGGAACAATTGGCTCGGTTTAACTGAAGCTACAGCTGGTGTGCAAGTTCAGCGAGGAATTGGCTCATCAAAAGTTGCATTGAATTCCGTAGGAGGAACCGTAAATATACTTACGGGACAAGCTTACCCACAAAAAGAAGGTTTTATTAGTTTAGGAACAACAAGTTACGGAAATCAGAAATATACATTTGCTTACCAAACCGGATTACTTAACAATGGCTGGAGTGTTTCTTTTCTGGGTTCCAGACTGGTTGGCAAAGGATATGTTGACGCAACCTATGTAGATGCATGGGCCTACTTTTTGAGTGCAAGTAAAACCATTGATAAAAATCAACGAATTGTTATTACGCTGTTGGGTGGGCCTGAGAAGCATGGTCAGCGGAATTTTAAACTCAGCCAAAACGAAATTGACAAGCACGGTATTCGGTTCAATAAAGATTGGGGCAGCTATAATGGTCAAATAAATAATGCCTCCGAAAATTTTTACCACAAACCTCATCTTTCTGTTAATCATTATCTTAACCTCAGCGAAAATGTTTATCTTAATAATGCCGTTTACTTTTCTCCCGGCTGGGGAGGAGGCAAATGGAATGATAGTTTTGGATACGAAGCCGGACTATTTGATTTCAGGAATCCATCCGGTCAAATTGACTGGTCAGGTGTTTATCAGTATAATGCCAATAATACAGATACTTTTCAACTGGCTAATGGAAACAAGGTGTATGGCTTTTCCAAAATAGTTCAAACACATTTTTTGGCAAGTCATATTTGGGGTGGAATAATGAGCACTGCTGAGATTAAAACAGGAAAGAACCAGAAACTGATTACAGGCGTGCATTACAGATATTTCCAATCTTCACTAAAGCAAAAAGTTGTTGATCTACTTGGCGGATCCTTCTATATTGACGATTACAGTTGGTCGCTTGCCGGTGTTAATGGTCGCGACCAAATCAAAATGCCGGGCGACATTATCAGAATAAATAATGGTGCACTGTTACACCAGAGCAGTTTATTTGCACAATGGGAATATGTATCCGGATTATTTACTTTTTTTGCTGGTGGTACAATTTCAGATAATCGCTACAGGCGACACGACGTATACAACTATCCCTCAAATAAATGGAGCAACTGGGTGGCACTTCAGGGCTTCGATATTAAAGGCGGAATAAATGCCAACATCAGCAAGCATCAACACCTTTATTTGAATGGAGGGCATTTCAGTAAAGCCCCTTATTACAAATTTGTTTTTGGCAATAATACTAACGTTCCTGTTTCGGGCATAAAAAATGAAAAAGTATCCACGATAGAAATTGGCTATGGTTTTCGAACAGATCAATTCCATCTCAGCTTCAATGCATACAACACATTTTGGCAAGATGTTTCTTTCCTGAATAATGAATACATACAGTTGGAAAACCAACAACAGAGCAGAGCTATGGTTCAAGGATTGAACGCATTACATCAGGGAATTGAGATTGAAGGAAGTATCAAACTTACCAATAAAATACGTTTCGGATCTTTTCTTTCGCTTGGCAATTGGCAGTGGAAAAACAATGTAAGCGCTGTGCTTTTCAATAATCTTGACGTCGCAGTGGATACAGTAAGTGTTTTTGCTGATGGACTAATGGTTGGCGGGCAACCTCAGTTACAGACGGCACTATTTCTGGATGCCAGGCTTCTTGATCTATTCAACTTTAAAATAGACATGAATTATTTTGATAAACATTATGCCGATTTTGCACCTGACGGTCGACAAAACCCCAATGATCAATCACAAAGTTTTCGAATACCAGCCTACACCTTATTAAACCTACACTTAGGAACTGATATCATGCTTGCAGACCTTCCCTTATCTATCTATTTAAACATCAATAATGTAACTAATAAGACCTACATTTTAAAAGGTGAAGATGGTGCTGATCATAACATTGAAACATTCAGAGGATTTTGGGGATTTGGCAGAACAGTAGCTTTAGGGATGAAACTTACATTTTGATAACATCCCGTTAATCAGCTTTATAGCAAAATACTTTTCAACAATCAAAAAATCCTATCTTATTGAATATCAATTTTTTTAACACTTATTAAGAAAAAAGATGAATTTTTGTTAACAATTAATTAAAGCATTTAAACGATCAAAATCATACTTTTGACTCGTTAAAAAATAACCTTTAATCAAACTTTAAACCTATGAAAAAAAACCTACTCATCAGCTTTTTAGCAGTTTTGATGATTTTCGGTTGGCAAAGTGTTTTTGCACAAGGTACAACCACTTCCGGTTTGAACGGAAGGGTATTTGACAATACAGGTGAGACTCTTCCGGGAGCTACCGTAGTTGTTGTTGACCTGCCTACCGGAACTCAGTTTGGTACCGTTACAGATGCAAACGGCTATTACAGAATCCCCAATATGAACGTTGGTGGTCCTTACAAAGTAACTGTTTCATTTGTTGGTTTTCAACCATTTGTTAAAGATGACATTTTCCTCACTTTGGGTCAGACTTTAAAATTGGATGTAAAACTCAGTGAGACCGCTGTTACGCTTGCCGATGTGGAAGTTGTTGCTTCGCTCAACGACATTTTCGACGGTAACCGTACAGGTGCTGAAACTTACGTTAGTACAGAGGAAATTGCTTCCTTGCCAACATTAAGTCGTTCAATTGGAGATTTTGTTCGTCTCACTCCACAGGCAAGTGTTAGCGGAGGTTCAGGTGCAATTACAGTTGCAGGTGTCAACAACCGTTACAATGCCATTTCTTTTGATGGTGCTGTTAATAATGACGTATTTGGACTGGCTGCTTCAGGAACCAATGGTGGTCAAACAGGCGCTACTCCAATCAGTTTGGACGCTATCGACCAGTTCCAGATTGTTGTTGCACCTTATGATGTTCGTCAGGGCGGTTTTGCCGGTGCAAGTATCAATGCCGTAACCCGTCGTGGTACAAACGAATTCGAAGGCTCAGCTTACTTGCTATATCGCAATCAAAGTCTTGCCGGAAAAACTCCAGGAAAGGACATTGATGACAGAACTAAATTAGATGAGTTTACAGCCAAAACATACGGTATGCGTATTGGTGGCCCTATCATCAAAAACAAACTCTTCTTCTTCCTGAACGCTGAATTCCAGCGTGACGAGACTCCACAGCCTTTTAATTTTGCTGATTATGATGGAAATTCAACAGAAGCTGATCTTCAGGCGTTTTCTGCAAAACTACAAGGATATGGTTATGACCCGGGTGGATATCTTAATAATACAGAAGAATTAAACAGTGACAAATTGTTGGCACGTTTTGACTTTAATATCAGTAAGAATCATAAACTTACACTACGTCACTCTTATACTAAGAGTACTTCAATTGGACCTAGCCGATCGTCAAACAGAAGCATTAACTATTACAACAGAGGAGTATTCTTCCCAAGTACCACTAACTCAACTGCTTTAGAGTTGAAAAGTAACTGGAACACCATGTCAAACAACCTGATTATTGGTTATACAAGTGTTCGTGACCAAAGGGATCCAATGGGTGACAAATTCCCTACACTCATGATTTTTGATGGCGCAGGTACAATCTATGCAGGTTCAGAGCCTTATTCTACAGGAAATCAGCTTGATCAGGACATCTTAACCATCAATGATAACTTTACTATTTATAAAGGCGCCCATACAGTTACATTTGGTGTGAATATTGAGTATGGAAAAACCTATAACCTTTTCATGCGTAAAGCATTTGGTGAATACCGTTACAGTTCATTATCAGATTTCATGACAGGTGCACCTGCTTTCCAATATGAAAGAGGTTATTCGCTTGTTGACAATATCGTAGGTGATGGTTCGGCTGCTGCTGCCGATTTCCGTACTATGCAGTATGGCCTTTATATTCAGGATGAATGGCAGTTGACTGATAACTTCAAAATGACTGCAGGTTTGCGTTTTGATGTACCACAATATCTTGACACACCAAACCCAGGCAACAATCAGGCAGTATGGGATGATTTCAATGACAACACCATTCCTTTGATTGAGTCTTATGGCTACGATCTTAAAGGCGCCAAAATTGGTGAAATGCCAAAAGCTTATGTAAGTGTTAACCCTCGTCTTGGATTTAACTGGGATGTTAATGGTGATCAAACCACTCAGGTTCGTGGAGGTATTGGGCTCTTTACCAGCCGTCTTCCTTTGGTATGGCCTGGTGGATCATTTACAAATAATGGTGTAACCGTAGGAGGTGTTTATCACAGATCATCATGGGGAACACCAATTGAATTCAGACCTCAATGGGATAATCAGTATACTGCCACTGATTTTGGTCAAGCAGATGCAATCCCCAGTGGCCAGGTTGACTTGTTTGCCAAAGACTTCAAAAATCCACAGGTACTCAGAACCAGTGTTGGTGTTGACCAAAAATTACCCTGGTGGGGTTTGATTGGGTCTGTTGAAGCCATTTATACTAAAAACATTAATAATGTAATTTACTACAACGTTAATCAGGTTCCTGCACATGGAACTACTGTAAGCAATGGCCCAGACCAACGTCCGTTGTATCCTGGTCAAAATATTGATGGAAATTATACCAGAATCATTTATGGCACCAATACGAATCAAGGATATACCTACAACCTTACTGCTCAGGTAACAAAACCTATTAGCAAAGGCTTAAGTGGTACATTAGCCTATACTTTTGGTCGTGCCAAAGCAATGAATGATGGTACTTCTTCACAAAACAGCTCACAGTGGCGTTATATGGAAAACATTCGCGGTTTGAATCATCTTGATCTGAGTTATTCAGACTTTGATATGGGAAGCCGCGTATTGGCATTCCTCTCCTATCGCTTTGAATATGCCAATAATTTTGCTACTACACTTAGCTTAGTTTATAACGGTCAGAGCGGACAACGTTATTCCTATGTTTATAATGACCGTGGAGACTTGAATGGTGAAGGCGAAAATGCTGGTAACTTAATTTGGATTCCTGCTAACCAAAGTCAGATAAATCTTGTAGATATCGTTGATGATGATGGTAATGTAACCAAAACTGCTGCACAGCAATGGGCTGACCTCAATAGCTTTATCGAAAGTGATAAATATTTGAGCGAAAACCGTGGTGATTATGCTATGAGAAACGGAAGTCGTCTTCCTTTTGAAAGCGTTATCGACTTTAAACTCATTCAAGACTTCTTTATTAACGCAGCTGGCAAACGTCATAACCTACAATTAACTCTTGATATCTTTAACTTCACCAACCTGCTCAATCCAGAATGGGGAATCCGTCGTTATATTACAAATGACGCACTTCAGCTTATCAACTTTGAAGGAACTGATGGTAACGGTGATGCTACCTTTACTTATAGTGGTCCAAGCGATGTTGAAGGCGTTTACAATGTTAGTGATGTTGGTATCTATGGTTCACGTTGGACTGGTCAGATAGGTATCAGATATATCTTCAACTAAACGAAAAAGTTTAATTATATCTTTAAAAGAGGCTCGAATTCGGGCCTCTTTTTTTTGTATTTTCGTTGCACTTAAATAATTGCAAAACAAATGAGAAAGCTTATTTATTTTAGCCTTTTGGCAGCATCTTTAGTGCTATTTGGTTGTTCCGGAATTCAAGAAAACAATTCAAAAAATGAACGCATTTTAGTCATCCTTTCACTGGATGGTTTTCGTTGGGATTATTCTCAAATTCATGGCACACCAAACCTTGATCAAATGGCGAATGATGGTGTGAAGGCTGAGCGAATGATTCCGAGCTTTCCAACGACTACTTTTGCTAATCATTATACCATGGCAACCGGTTTATATCCCGATCATCATGGCATATTGGTAAACCGTTTTTACGATCCGATTCTCAATGAATACTATAATGAAAAAGGAAACAGAAGTAGCGTTGAACAAGGAAAGTTTTATGGAGGTGAACCAATTTGGGTAACAGCAGAAAAACAAGGCATTAAAACAGCTACATTTTTTTGGGTGGGCAGCGAGGCTGACGTTAAAGGAGTAAGGCCCACTTACTGGAAAAGATACGAACATAACTTCCCTTACGAACAAAGATTGGATACAGTAATTGCATGGCTTCAACTACCTGAACAAGAGCGCCCAAGATTGATCATGTGGTATTTTGATGAACCAGATTCAAGCGGACATCGCTATGGACCTGAAAGCGACAGTTTACAAGCTGTCATTCACCGGCTTGATAGTCTTGTGGGTGTATTCAGAACTAAACTGGCAGAATTACCCATCGCTGAAAAAGTTGATTTTATTGTAGTTTCTGATCATGGGATGGCCAGTCTTTCACCCGATCGCAGGATTATTCTTGACCAGTATGTAGACACCAGCATGATCAGCCTGATTGATGGCTGGAATCCGACCATGAACCTGATAGTAAAAGATGAATTCGAAGATAGTGTTTACAATGCCTTTAAAGCTATTCCTCATTTGCAAGTCTGGAAACATGGGGAAGCACCGGAACACCTTAATCATGGTACTCACCCACGCACACATGACATGACTTTACTAGCAGATATTGGATGGAGCATTTTTTGGTCATGGACTGTTAATGAAGCCAAAGGAACACACGGCTATGACTTTCGTAATAAGGAAGTTAATTCTATTTTTTATGCTTCAGGAAAGTCATTCAAACAAAATACTGTTGTCAAGCCTTTTAAAAATATCCATCTTTATCCTTTAATGGCAGAAATTCTGGAAATTGAACCAGTTGAAGTTGATGGAAAGCTTGATAGTATAAAAATGGTTTTAAACTAGATCAATATGAAAAAACAAATACTATTTTTAGCTATTTCCTTTATTCTGCTAAACTGTTTCACAGGACTTTTTGCTCAAAATGCCAAACTATTGCAATCAGGCCCTATGGTTGGCTATGCAGATATGCAGGAAGTCATGCTTTGGGTTCAAACTACTGAGGCTGCAGAGGTTCAGTTTACTTATCAGGAAGCCGGAGAAAATAATCCAGTCTATCTTACAGAAAAATACAAAACAAAGAAATCTGAAGGGTTTACTGCCAAGCTTATTGCCGACGAAGTGTTGCCAGGTAAATCATATGTCTATCAGCTCTTTATCAACGGAGAAGTCATTAATCGCCCTTACACTTTAGCGTTTAAAACCCAGCAGATTTGGAAATGGCGCGGCGATGCACCAGATTTCAGTTTTTTGACGGGTAGTTGCGCCTACATCAATCAAGCAGAACATGACAGGCCAGGCACTCCATACGGAGGCGACTATCAGGTTTTCGAAAACATGGCTTCTCATTCTACAGACTTCATGCTTTGGTTGGGTGACAATGTTTATTTACGGGAACCTGATTGGAATACAAAAACAGGCATTATCAGAAGATACACACATACCCGATCAACAGCTGAAATGCAGGCACTTCTTTCGGGCAGAAGTAATTACGCCATTTGGGATGACCATGATTATGGTCCAAACGATTCTGATAAAGGATTCTTTAACAAGCATTTAACCCTGGAGGCTTTTGACTATTTCTGGGCAAATCCTACTGTTGGTGTAGACGGAATAAAAGGTGCTATTACAAGTTTTCAATGGGCTGATTTGGATTTCTTTTTGCTGGACAACAGATGGTACAGGGATGCCAATGGACTTCAGAAAGAAAACAAAACGCTTTTGGGTGAAAAGCAACTGGAATGGCTGTTTAATAATTTGGTTACAAGCCAGGCAAGCTTTAAAATCGTTGCCATGGGCGGACAATTTCTGAATGATGCAGCAAAATATGAGACTTATTCTGCCAATGGCTTCAACGAAGAAAGAGAAAAAATCATTGCCTTTATTCAAAAACACCAAATCAAAAATGTTGTTTTTTTGACAGGTGATGTTCACTTTTCCGAGATAAGCAAGCTCGAAACTCCGGAAAGTCCAACTATTTGGGATATTACTTTTTCAACGATGAGTGCAGGTCCCAACCGTCGTGGAAACGAATGGCAAAATACTTACCGCATACCCGGAAAAGTATTTACAGACCGCAATTTTGGCCTGATAAAAGTGACGGGACCATTGGAAGAAAGAAAGCTGGAAGTTTATTGCTACGACAAAAACAACCAGCTTCAGTACGAATTGATTATTCCAAAGGAATAGCTACAGCTTATCAGCCTTTTGTTGGGCTTGTTGCATGATGCTGGCAGCTTGCTGCTGTGCTTTGGATTCTATTTGATCAGCACGCTGATTAGCCTCCTTTTCAATGTTTTTAGCTTGATTTTCAGCCTCGGAACGAATCTTTTTAGCCGCTTCTTTGGCTGCCATTTCGGCAATCATACCTTTCTTTTTTCCTTCCTCAACAACTTTATCCGCTTGTTTGTTAGCTTCGTCACGAACTTTTTGCGCTGCAGACTTACCTTCTTCCCTTACCTTTTGTGCTGCAGCATTTGCTTCAGCTATTAGGTTATCTGCCCTTTGTTGTGCTTCACTTAATATTTTTTCTGCTTCTTCCTTTGCTTGCTCACGCAACTTTTCTTTTTCTTCTTCAATTTTTTGATTTACCTGATTCTCAATTTGTTTTTTCAAGTTTGATGCATAATCTTTATAGTCAATTTTAACAACAGGTTCTGTTGTAGTTCCTGTCATTTTTGCTTTAATCTGCATCTTTTCATCCGGATTCACAGCAATAGCATTTCCTGTAAGCCCAGCCAATTCATTAATCCCATTTTGAACGGATGACCCCAAGTTTCCATAAGGTACTTTAAACAATAAATCATAATCAATGGTCTGGTCAAAACCTGTACTTCCCGAAACAACAGCTTCCTGACCGCCAAGTTTGATATTAAATGGTTTTTGATAAACACGTCCGTTTATAAACTCAAAAGAAATATTTAACCCATCTGTAACCATTTTATCGAATTGTTGCGTTCCCAGCAGGGTATTCAATTTTTGTAAGCTGGAAAGATTTGATATGCTTAACTGACTGGTTGTTAAGCTCCCGCCACCCTGCATAGTTTCATACAGAGGACTCAGTTCCGCATCTAAACTGGTTGAAACTTTAAATTTTGCAGACATTTTACCATTTGCCTGACGTGCTACGGGCACTGTCTGCTTCAAAACATCAATAGTCTCCCAGGCCTTAGGTATATCTAATTCTGTCAAAGCAAAATCCATAACAAGAGCCGCAGGCATGTCTTCAAGCGCAGCAAAAACACCATTCATTTTCATGCTTCCATCCAAAAGATTTGCACTAAGATTCTCAAAAACAATCTCCTGATTTTCATAATGAACATTAGCTTTTGCACCTATTAACTCGTAGGGTTTGTAAAGAAGCCTTTCAATAGATGATTCAAAATCAAATACCAGATTTCTAGGCAATTCCAGCGTAAAGCTGCCAGTATCAGCAACAGTTTCCATATCAGAACCATTCGTTTCAATCAGGCTCATCAGTTCATCCACATCCAATAAATTAGATTGATGAACCAAGTTTCCACTAAGTGTACCATCAGACAGCACGTACGGCAAGTAATTCTCAATTCGTCCATCCAGCAACATATCACTTTTTCCAATGCTAATACTAGTGTTAAGCAGATCAACAAAACGCGGAGAAATATTTAATTGTGCGTTGGATATTTTCACCGGTAAAGTGAACATGGATGTATCATTCAGCTCAAAATTCTGCAGTACAAGGCTGCCAGCAGCATTCACTTTATTAAACTGATTTTGCTCAATAGCTGACATATTGCCTTTTAATCTGAAATCTGCTTGCAAGACCCCTTTCAAATCAATTTGTTGCTCTTTAGGTAAAAGGGCAGATACTTGCTCAAAATCAAGTGTTCCTGAAGCTGACATGTCGAAATGGGGGTCTGACTCGGGAGTTTTCAGTTCCATCTCCATACGGAAAGGCTGTTCAGCAAGTTTCCAGTTCAAATCCTTTATCTGAATTATGGCATCATCTGTTTCACCAGTTTTATTGTTTACAAAAAATTCCAGCCTCATTTCTTCAACTTTTGCAGGCAGATCAGGATAGCCAAATGAAGCATCAGAAACGGCCAGATTAAGACCATATGCCGGCATTTTTGTTTCACTGTAAGTACCTTTTACAAACCCATCCAACTGAAAGGATCCATTTGCCTGCAGCTTTTCAAAGTCATGCCTATACAAAGCAGGCACAAGCGATATTAATTGCTTAAATTGGGATTCCGGTGCATCAAAATTCAGCAGTAGTGTGTAGCTGTCAGGATTCATCCCAACTGATCCTTCAAAATTCACCAATAAATCGTTCAACACAAGTTCGTTCTCCCTGAAAGTATAGATGCTGTTGGCCAGGTCTATTAAGAACATAGCATTGAAACGCACTTTAACATCTTTAAAATAAGGGATAGCTTCGTAGTTCAGACTAAATGAACTTGCCGTAAGTTTGGTAGATAAATTCGATTTGTCGGCAGACAAATCACCTTTCATCAGAAGCTCCATACCGGAAATTTGCGTAACAAGGTTCATGCTTTCATCCTTGAATAATAATTCACCGTCTGTTACGCGAAACTCTTTAAGTTTGACCTTTACACTCTCTGACTCCTGAGTAGCCTGAGCAACAGTATCTGCATCAGCAGATTCAGTTGCTATATCCCAATTTGCCATGCCATTTTCGTTTACAAGCAACTTAATTTCAGGTTTGTAAAATCTTAGGGCTGCGATTTCAAACTCACCCTTGAACGCTTTTAAAACAGGTATTTCAAGGCTTAAAGCTTCAAGTTTTAGTATGGTGTCGGCAGAAAAATCACCTTTGCCAGTCACAGATAATTTATTCAGATCAAGCGTGAAATTCGGAAATTTACGAATCAGACTTAGATCAGCATCCTCAAAATCTACACGGGCATTGACTTGCTTATTTAGCTCAGTTTTGACTAACTCAACTATTTCAGCCTTAAAAAACATAGGTAAAATTAAAATCAAGGCTAAAAGAAATAAGACGATGACAGTTAAAACTTTCAGAAAAGTTTTCATAGGTTAAAAATTTTGTTGGTTTGTTGACGAAGTAAATGATCCAAACACACTAAAGCAGTCATTGCTTCAACAATTGGCACTGCTCTGGGAACAACAGTAACATCATGGCGTCCTTTGCCTTCCAATGTAACAGTATTTCCCTTGCTATCAATGGTTTGTTGCGGTTGCATCAAAGTAGCCACCGGTTTAAAAGCTACATTAAAATATATTGTTTCACCTGTTGTAATGCCACCCTGAATGCCACCCGAAAAATTTGATTTGGTTCTGATACGCTCATTTTCATGTACAAAAATATCGTTATGTGATTTTCCTGTCATTGAAGCTGCTCCAAATCCACTCCCGTATTCAAAACCTTTTACAGCATTGATACTTAGCATAGCTTTTCCAAGATCAGCGTGAAACTTATCAAATACAGGTTCGCCAAGTCCGGCAGGCAGGCCTAAAATCCGTGCATGAATAATTCCTCCCAGCGTATCACCTTCTGACTTAAGCCTCAAAATAGCTTCTTCCATTTTTGATGAAACTTGCTGATCAGGGCAACGTACTAAAGAAGACTCAATCTGTTCTAAACTATATTCGCTATTCAAATTAGTCATTGCAACCTTCCCAATCTGGGAAACAAAAGCCAGAATCCGGACATTTAAGACGGCAAGGAATTGTTTGGCAACTGCACCTGCAAACACACGCGCAGCTGTTTCACGGGCAGATGAGCGCCCTCCTCCCCTATAATCACGAACGCCAAATTTCGACTGCCAGGTGTAGTCAGCATGAGAAGGCCTGTAAATATCCTTTAAATGATCATAATCTTTAGGTTGCTGATCCTTATTCCGTATCAGAAATGCCAGTGGTGCTCCTGTTGTTTTTCCTTCAAAAAGGCCGGAAAGTATTTCAAATTCATCATACTCATTTCTTGGCGAACTAAGCTTTGACTGCCCTGGCCTCCTGCGTTTCATATCAAAATGAATAGCTTTCAAATCAAGCAATAAACCCGGAGGCACACCATCTATCACACCTCCAATGCCGACACCATGAGATTCACCAAATGTGGTAAGTCTGAACAATTCCCCGAATGAATTTCCTGCCATATGCTTTTCTTATTTTAATTCCTATTCGAAAACATTGACGAATTTATGCCTAACCTTATAATAAAACAATTTAATTCAATGAAAGTTCGTAGATTAGTTTAGCATAAAATTTGATGGTACTTTTAAAATCTTTACAATGGAAATAAAAACAGGTTGTATTGTTGTGAGATCTTTAGTCAAAATAGCATTTATAGCATTTTTAATTGTTTTCTCCTCGTGCAGCGTTTCGAACCTCAGCAAGAAAGAAATTAAAGCCATTAATCAAGAAGGGATTGATGCTCCAATGCGGATAAGCCTGACAACAAATAGAAATGATTCACTTTTGTTACGAACGCCCTCAAAGCCAATTCAGGATCCAACACATCACTATGTTAAGCATCTTGCAGGGCGAATGCTTTCCACAGTAACAGATCCTCAGCATACAGGGGTAGGAATCGCAGCGCCACAAGTTGGTATCAACAGAAATTTGATTTTAGTTCAAAGATTTGATAAAAAGGACAAACCCTTTGATGTCATTATCAATCCTACTATTTTAAGTTATTCAGATTCAGTTGCAAAAGTTACTGAAGGTTGTCTTTCAATTCCTGATGTGCGGGCAGAAGTCATGCGTCCCTATTCAATAACAGTTGAATATCAAGATACAACAGGTGCAAAAAAACTTGAATCTGTTTCTGGCTACACTGCAAGAATATTTCAACATGAAATTGACCACCTGAATGGCATTCTTTTCCCTGACAGAATAAAACAACCATAAAATCTTTTTTCAGCATGAAAAATATTGTACTACAAACCTCGGTTTCATTTATACTTCTTTTATTGCTTGTTACGATTGTATCATGTACTAAATCTGACAGTTACAGTCCTCCCCTGGAAACAAGTGAAGTTTCAGCACTTTTTAAATCCTATACTGTTTTTGATTCTTCCAGCTATTGGATCTATGAGAATTCTCAAAATCAGGTTATAGATACTGTTACGTTAATAGGGTATTTCACTGAAAGGCGGTTTCACTCCCCTATAAATCAAAATCCTGGATTTTATTACAACGCTTATATCACGCAATTTCAAAGCAATTCAATTGGGTTAATTCAAGGAGAAATTACAGGTGGCTATTCAAATGATCAAACCGATTCGTTGCCTGAAAACTACCGAATATATTTTAATAACGGAAGGTATTTCAGTATTTTAACTCCCCAATATCCATTGGGAGAGGAGCAACTCCTGGGGATTAATGAAGGCAACTATACCAATCAGGCCTTTTATTCAACTTTTGAATTAAATGGAAATATTTTTAATGATGTTTTCCAGGTACAGGTAAAAGACTACCAACAAGCCCCAGACACTGTTTTGATGCAGTTCCTGCTTGCTAAAAATGTTGGTTTGATAAGGTATTACCGACAGTCTGACAACTCCATACAAGACTGGACGCTTAAAAGTTGGGATGCCATTCCTGTAGAGAATGAACCATAAAAAAACCTGCTTTAGGAGCAGGTTTTCTAAGAATCAAATTGATTATTCTACAAGAATTTTAAGTTTGGATTCCAGAATCTTCAAGTCATTTTTTGCCCGGCTGATTTTTTTCTCATATTCTGCTTTCATTATTTCAGCCTGTTTGCTTTGAGCAAAAAATCCTATATTGTTTTCCCAAAGTTGAATTTCCTCCCTTAGTTTATTAATCTTACCTGAAAGGTTGTTACGCTCACGGCGAATACGATCACGAGAATCGGGATCATCCTTCATATTTTCAACCATTCCACGATATTCGACAGCAGTTAATTCTGCTTCTGAAATTTTCATTTTCTCGAAAAGCTTATCCACCGCTTTACGGTATTGTTGCTGTAGTTGATCTTTCTTCTTGATTGGCACAAAACCAATTTCCATCCATTCACGCTGAAAAGCCTTTGCTGCATCAAGATTTTCTGTACGGTTTTTCTTTACTTCAAATGCTTCAATTCGGCTGATGATATCCTGTTTTTTCTTCAGGTTTTCCTCTTCATTGGCTTTCATACCTGAAAAATGCTCTGCTTTGCGGCTAAAAAAGGCATCACAGGCAGCTCTGAAACGCTTCCAGATTTTATCTGCATGTCGGCGTGGCACAGGACCAATCTTTTTCCACTCCTGTTGCAGTTGTTTTAATCTGTTTGTGGTTTTACGCCAATCCTCTGAATCCTGAATAGATTCTGCTTCTACACACAGATCAAGCTTTTTATTGTAGTTTTCGAGCTGCTGTTCTTTTATTACTGCAAAAAAGGATTTCTTGCCATCAAAAAAAGTATCCATAGCAACTTTAAAGCGGCTCCAAATTTCATCATTCATCTTTTTCGGCGCCTGTCCAACTGATTTCCACAATTTGAACAAATCATTAATCTCATTAGATTTCTTCTGCCAGGAAGATACAGACTCAGGAAGCTCACTTACAAGTTCTTCTGCCTTTTCGCACAAAGCAACTTTAGTTTCATAATGAGCCATTTGTTCTTCGTGAATCTTTGCATAATGCTCCCTTCTTAGCGTATTAATTTTATCAGTGGCGGTTTTAAAGCGTTCCCAGATTTCATCTTTCTTTTCCTGTGGAACCGGACCAATTTCTTTCCACTCATCATGATATTTTTGAAGCAGCTTAAAGGATTTTGTAATAGAGGTTTCCAGTAAAAGCTCCTCAGCTTTTTCACAAAGCTCGATTTTAGCTTCCAGATTCTTTTTCAAATCAAGATCGCGCAACTCGCGATTAATCTTTACTTTATCGAAGAACTTCTCAACTAAAAAATGATAATTGTTCCACAGGTTTGTAATTTCACCTGCAGGCACCTGCCCAATTTCTTTCCATTTATCCTGAAGCACCTTAAACTCATCATAAGTCTTTTTGAGCGTTTCTTCGGATGCTATCAGGTCTTTTAATTCCTCAAGGATAGCATTTTTGGCCTGTAAATTTTCCTGCTTTTGCTTCTCCAGCAGATCGTTAAACTTCGCTTTATTATCCTTGTATTTATTAAAAGCAGCCTTAAACCTGGTCTCAAGCGGATCATCAGCATGCGTATAAGATTCCTTATCGCCTCCATCAAGGATAAACTGCTCCATTTCTTTTTCTATGTCTTCCTTATTTAATTTAAGGAATTGCACCTTAATGGCTGCAACTTTGCTTTTTATTTGAGGAATATCAGTTTGCTCAACTGTTTCTTCCAATAGTTCGACTAACTGCAGCTTATTCAGGGATGTAAAATCATGAGAATCATCATCTTCCTCCTCGTCATCATCAAGGTTTTGATCAGGAGCAATAAGCTGTTGTATCTCATTTACCTCTTCCGGTTTCAGAATCTCAGATTTCTTTTCGTCTTTCAGCTGTTCAGTTGTGCTGTCAACAACTGATTTTTCTGTAGGTTCAATGACTTCTTTACCTGTGATCAGTGCAATGATCTTTTGTTCCTCTGATTTGCTAATCAGCTTTTCAACTTTGGCCATGGTTTTCTCCTGTTCTTGTAATTTTTTTTGTTCGGATTTATTTTCCGACTGAATTCCTTTAGCGCTGCTTTCAGCGTTTTCGGATGTGGGCAATTGTTCTAAATTATCCATTTTAATTTTTGTTTAACGAATCAGCATAACCAAAAAACAGGTTTGCTGTGAAGCAGTTACAAAATAAGGGTGCAAAAATAGGAATTATTTGACAAAAAAGCTTTTAGATTAAGGATTTAGGAGGAATATATTTACACATGCTGCCTGCAATATCTGCATTTTTGATTTTATAATGAATCAAAACAGTAAAAATGCCAGTTTGAACATAGAAAAACGACATTGATTATGACGCTATGTCTTAAAAATAGCAGCTTTGGTAATTATGCAGCTTTAAAAATTCAGGATGGTAAACACTCTCAAAAGAAAAATCATTTTTTGGTATTTCCTTTCTCTTTGAAATCTTGCGATGTCTTTTTCTCGTCTTCGGCTGTTTCCAACATATCATTGCCTATAGCTCCTTTTGCCATTTTAATACCCAGCCGAACAGAAATACGCGCCAATGCATGCGTCGAAACCGGCGCTGTAGCAATGATAAAGGCAATTAAAAGCAAACCTCCTAAAGCAACCCGCCATCCAGGATGGGCTATAATCATAGCTGTTAAAAATAAAATAGTTGCGAGAGATGAAGCTTTTGTAATGGCATGCATTCGCATATAAACATCGTGAAGCCTGATAATTCCCAGTGATGCAACCAAAGTAAACAGCGACCCTAGCAATAATAATATAGCAACTAAATTTTCCATTACTTTCTAAGTGTTTTTCTTAAATACCGTGCAAAGGCAATGTTTCCCATAAACATTACAAGTGCAGTGATAAGGGCAACGTTTAAATAAACCGTTTCGCCACTTTTTATTATTACCAAAATAATTACACCAATGAGTGACGAAGCAGTCAGATCAAGAACAATTAATCTGTCAGTTATATCCGGACCTTTAAAGAGCCTGTAAACAGCGGCCAAAAATGCAACAGCCAGACTAAAAAAAGCAATATCGATTGCGAGGCTTAAAAAAACTGATTGATCTTCCATCATTCAAAAACATCTTTAATGCGTTTCTCAAAATTTTGCTTCACCTTTAACTTAAACAACTCGGGATCATCAAGATACATACTATGGATATACAGTGTTTTACGATCAGGGCTCAAATCTACACTTAAGCTTCCGGGTGTCATTGAAATAAGATTAATAAACGCCAGGATAGCCGTATCAGATTTAAGATCGAGTTTGTAAGCAACTATCCCATGTTTAAAAGTTTTCTGTGGCCGGAGTATATCATAGGCTAAAACTGCACTGGAGATAAGCATTTCATAGGCATAAAAAGGGATAAACAAAAGAAAAGCCCATATTCGTTTTGGCAATTGATAAATATTTGAAGTACCTCTGGTTGACATGACAGTGAGCTTTATTAATTTGTTTGTTGTAACACAGCATTAATATATGCAGAAGGATCAAGCAGTTGATTAGCCGCGAAAGCAAAATAATCATAGGTATAACCTATAGACAAACCCAACACTAAAGTCAGCATAACAACAATTATAGTTCCGGCCCAGGCTGCTGGAAGTATTTTCTTTGCTTTCAGATTAATAGACACTATTTCTGGTTTCCACATTGCTTCATTCCAGATTTTAATCATTGAAAACAAGGTTAAAATACTTACCAATAAAGCAATAGCAGTAATGACCCAGTGCGAACCTTCAAATCCAGCAAAAATCAGTAAAAACTTCCCAAAAAATCCTGGCGTTGGCGGGATACCTGCCAATGACAAGGCAGGAACAAGAAAAAGAAAAGCAAGCCAGGGATTTGTTTTATATATCCAACCTAATTTTTTTAAATCGTAATTGCCTTTATACAGATAGATTAAACCACCTGCCATGAAAGTAGCAGTTTTGGAAAACATATTGTGCACTATAAATAAAAGTGCCCCAGCTAATCCCACTACAGAAAACAGTCCGATCCCCATAAGCATATACCCAATCTGACTGACAATATGAAATGATAAGATTTTACGGATATCGTAGGAAGAAGCAGCCATAAGCACCCCAAAAACCATTGTTAAACCAGCCACAACAAAAATTACAGGTTGCCAAAATGTTACATCAAGTTGCGCAAATAAGCTATAAAACCTTAACATCACATAAACGCCAACTTTGGTTAGTGTGGCACCAAAAAAAGCCGTTACTGCAATAGGAGGTGTTGGATACGAGGCAGGTAGCCAAAAGAAAAATGGAAATACAGCAGCTTTGATTCCAAATGCAATAAAAAACAACATAATTGCACTGTTCACAAGCGGAGGTATTGCTTGTGCCCTGAGCTTGAAAGCAATATCTGCCATATTTAAAGTACCCAGTTGACTGTATAGCAAGCCAATTGCTGCAACAAAAAGCATCGACCCAATTAAATTCATCACTAAATACTTTACTGAAGCTCTTAATTGCATTTGCTCAGATCCCAGTGTAATCAGGACGAATGAAGATATTACCATTACCTCAAACCAAACATAAAGATTGAAAATATCTCCCGTTAGCAAGGATCCGTTTACACCTGCCAACAGGCCTTGATAGAGCACGAACAAACCATTTTTTTGACGTGTAAAATCAACAAATCCAATGCTATAAATTACAGATCCTGTGGCGACTAAACTTACAGCTATTAATAAAATTGCACTTGTGTAGTCTGCAACAAACGTAATACCGTAAGGTGCAGGCCAACTTCCGGCTTGTGCAACCAAATGTCCGTCGCTATCAATACCTGTAAAGATAAAAACAGCCGCCACCAGCTGAGTAAGCACAGCAATTAAACTCATGCTCTGCTGACACTTCAGTTTATGTCTGCAAGCGATCAATAATATGATCGATATTAAAGGAATAAGTACAGGCAAAAAAAGCATCATGACTTCTCGATATCTGTTAATTCATCTAAATCTACTGTGCCGGTCTCTTTATAAAACCTGTAAATCAAAACCATACTAAACGAGGCAACGCCGAAGCCAATTACCAAAGCTGTGAGTATCAATGCCTGCGGAAGTGAATCGCTCAAAACAACAGCCTCGCCAGCTTCTTTCACAAAAGCAGGACTTGTTTCTGTAAGTCCACCTGTAAAAAACAACATGAGATTAGTTGCATAGCTTAAAAACAAAATGCCCATCACAAGTTTTACTATACTGCGCCGTAAGAGCAAGTAAATGCTAACAGCATATAAAAACCCAATCAATAAAGCTATTATTATATTCATACATCCTCCTCCATTACAGAAAAAATAACCTTAACCAGCATACCTGCTACGGTAAAATATACTCCCAAATCAAAAAGCAGTGGTGTACCCAGTTTTAGGCTAAAATCACCAATTGTAAAATTCACCCAGACTCCTGTTAAGAAATTTTCCGCTCCATTAATAAAACCTATTAATCCACTTAGGATTGACAAACTAATTCCTAAGCCTATAAAAAACAAAGGCTTAGCAAGCTTCAATTGTTTTGCCTTGTCAATTCCATAAGCACCGGCATAAATAACATAGGCCATGCCAGCCAAAAGTCCACCGATAAATCCGCCTCCTGGTTCATTATGGCCTCTGTATAAAACGATTAAGCTCAATATGAGCAAAAAAGGCTTCAGATGTGCAGCAGCTATTTTTAATATCTCTGTTTTCATCGGCGACTTTTTTTATGAGCATTAAGTTTCAACAGCGAAACAATACCAATTGCTGCAATGGCCAGCACAACTATTTCACCCAAGGTATCCAAAGCTCTGAAATCAACCAGGATAACATTTACTATGTTTTCGCCAAAAGCTTTGGTATAGCTATTGGCAGCAAAATATTCAGATATCTTTTCTACTTGCAATGGTTTTGTGCTTTGAAGAGCCATATATGCCATAACACTGCCAAAGAAAACTGCCACTACGCCATCTCGAATGCGCGCTCCGACACCTGAATAATTCAGGTATTTTGGTAAGTGATAAACTACCATGGCACCAATTACAACCGTTAGGGTTTCTACCATTACCATCGTTACAGCTAAATCAACACCACTATACAGGATAAAAATTATTGTTATTCCGATGCCAACAAAACCAGTAGCAATCAATGCCAGCAAGCGACTCTGCGCTGTTATTACTACTATGCTTCCTGAAACAATCATAAAAGATGACAAAACCAGCATTATGCCATGTCCGCCTGAAGGCATTTCAAAATCCAATGAAAAGGTAATACCAGTTGATGTAAGGAGTAATAGTAGTGCGGCCGCAATAAATATGGTCATCAGGTAAAACCGATGATAGCCATGTTGCACAAATGAAGTTTTTTTCTTGGTAAGATTCAGAAACACATCAATACCAGCGAAAAACTTTTGAGATAGTTTAATATTAAAAAAGTTGTCATTGAGATAAGAAACAAACCGTATAATTGAAGTACGAAAAACAAACATCACAACGCCCAAAAGTAGTGTGAGAAAGCTAAGCAACAATATTTCGTTAAACCCATGCCATAATTTAAGTTTGATCAAAGTATCGCCAGGCATAATAGATTGAAATGCAGGACCAAGCAGCGCTGCTATATGATTTGGAAACAATCCGAATAACAAACTTAAAACCACCAGCACTGCAGGTCCTGTAAGGAGCGAAATATCAGGCTCGTGGGGCTTTTTACCGAACTTGACTGCTTTGCCCCAAAAAACTTCGTAAGCAAAACGAAAAGAAACAAATACAGTTATTGCATTCGCCAGAAAACCCATGAACAGAATAAAATTTCCTGCATCTGGAGCATTCAATTTAGCCTCATACATCAATTCTTTGCCAATAAACCCAATCATTGGAGGTATTCCCGACATTGACAGCAGCGCCAATACGCTGATCAAAGCGGCAATGGGCATAAACTGAAATAATTGGCCCAGTTTTGAGATATCCCTTGTACCTGTTTTCTTTTCAATATTACCAGCCATCATGAAAAGTGTTGCCTTATAAAAGGCATGGACCAGTAAGAACACCAAAGCAGCTGTGATAGAATAGGTTGTAGAAGTTCCAATCAGCAGCACCAAAGTTCCCAGGGCACTTACTGTTGTATAAGCAAGAATTTTTTTAAGATCTTGCTGGGCAATTGCAAACCATGCACCAACAAACATTGTTACTACCCCAAAAATTGATAATAGATAAACCCATAGCTCTTGCGATTCCATGGCGGGCTGCAATCGGGCCAACAAATAAATCCCCGCTTTTACCATGGTAGCAGAATGCAAAAACGCGCTCACAGGTGAAGGCGCCTGCATGGCACCCGGCAACCAGAAATGGAAAGGAAAAATAGCCGATTTAGTAAAGGCACCTGTGAGAATTAGCAGTGTTGCCGGAACAAATAATTTGCTTTCAAGAAAAGGCTGTGGATTCGTTAGTACTGCTTCAAAGCTAAAATTACCGTAGGGAAGCGACAACATCACCAAACCTGCAAGCAAAGCCAAACCTCCAAAACCTGTTATCAGCAACGCTTGCAATCCGGCTTCCCGTGCTGCGGTTTTTTCATGTTTGAAACCAATTAGCATAAAGGAGCTTATACTTGTAAGTTCCCAAAACATAAACAGAGTAATCCAATCGCTGGCAGTAACCAATCCCAGCATACTGGCCATAAAAAATACCAGGTAGCCAAAAAACCGGTTTGTCTTCTGATAGCTACGCATATAATACCCGGCATAAATCAATATTAAAGCACCAATACCGGAAACGAGTAAGGCGAAAAGCAAGGATAATCCATCAAGCTTAAAGGAAAAATTAATTCCTAAAGCGGGTATCCAGGGATAGATCTCTTCTAAAAATACTCCCTGATTTACCGATTCAATTTTTGTTATAAACCATACAAAAAGTCCGGCAGGAATAGCTCCCAACAACCAGCCTGAGATTTTTGGGAAGCGCTGATTTACAAACGGAGCAACAGCCGCAAGAAAAAAAAGAGTTGTTATGCTGATTAAAATACTCACTTTATCAAAAATATACATCTATAAACAAGCCATTGTCGCATTAGTTTTAACCTATTCAAAATTTGAACGATTAAACAGCAAATAGCCGAAATTTATTACAAACAAAAACTTACTGTCCTCCCTGTCATAATAATTCAGGGCTGCGCTCAGCGGCCCCAAAGGGGTGTGCAACACCACTCTTCCTGACATTAAAACAGAAGGTTGTGGAAAACTGATTCCAAATTCAGGTCTCTCATTAATTCCTTTGTTTATGATTCGTTCATAAGGCTGAAAAAGATAGGCTTCGGCCCTGAAATCCAGATTTCTAACAGGACTATAAATAAACTTAAAGCCGCCCCCAACATAGCTAAACGCCCTGTAGTTTTCAAGAAACAGTGTTTTCATTTCACTGAAAGGTTCAAAAACCGGTGCTGCTAAAACAGTGGCTGTATAATTGCTTTGAAGGGGCTGATCTGACAATACCGCTTCACCCATAAATCCAAATGTAAAAGGACCTTTATGTGCGAAAAAGTTATCATAATGCAATTTCAGCCTGTAATATGCCTGATTCTCATCAAAAATTTGTGACCTGTTTACAGAGGAACCGGGTATGTTCTTTTGATTACCGTCGAAATAGGAAAACTCAAGGTACCATCGCATTCCGGCATTGGCTAAATATTTTTTATTCAACGAATTAAAATATATCCCCACATGGGGTTTGATAAAATCAAATTGGCTAATATCAGCTGTATCCGTACGGCTAAATACATTGGACTGATAATAATCAAACCCCCTGCGACCGCCTGCCATACCAAAAGCAACCTTGGTATTATTTCCCAGGTTATGCCCCAGTTCTATTGCAATTCCCGATTCATCCTCAATAATAAATGCGGGGGTTGGGTCCTCAAAAAAGTAAGTAGCATTCCTGAAATAATCTTTTCTTGATAGCTGCGCTCTGAGTTGTGCAAAAAATGGCTGGGCGTATGGCAGGTCATATCTCACGGCACCCTGAACTGAAGAATAAAACCTTCCAAAATAAGCATTCACGCCATAACGGCTTCCGATTCCGGATAACTTCCGGTACGACAAGCCCACAAACGCCTGATTTGTAGCAGAAGAAGAAATATTACCTCCTATTTCAGCCATAAAAGGTTTTGAAAGTGTAACATCCAATTTGAGATGAAACTGCTTGCTTAAACTGTCAAACACCATTTCGGGATAAACGTAGCTTATCTTATCATCCGCCAAAAGGTTGAAATAGGATTCTTTCAGGTCAGAAAGCGAACTGTAAGCATTGTTATAATTAAGCTTTCGGATAATATAACTTGCCTGATTAGGCTTCACGCCCTGAACAATAATTGAATCAAACCGTAACTCAGGCAGTTTTTTATTAAAATGCTCACGCTTTTTGTCAATATCAGCCTTTTTTGTCCTTTTACTAATTTTAGCTGTAATCTCCGGTAAACTTCTGATCGTAGCTGCATATCCACTGTCGATAAATACTTCAACATTCTCAAAATCAAGAATCCCGGCAGGGCCAATCATCGACCGAATCAATACGCCTTCCTGTTCATTCAGCGTGAGATCTGCTTTTTGCATCAGCATATTTTGCAGCTGCGAGACAATATCATTGTCTTTTGGTGCATCATAGTTTCCTGCAGCAACACTCCCAATAATAAGTTTTGGGTTGAATTCTTTTCGCGCAATATCAGTAGGGAAATTGTTAAACATGCCTCCATCAAACAGTAAACGGTTGTTGATGCGGATTGGCCTGATAAGCAGCGGAAAAGTGGCCGATGCTCTGATAGCCGTGCCAAGTTGTCCATTATTCAGCACAACCAAGAGGGAAGAATCCACATCAGATGCCACACATCTGAAAGGCACAAAAAGTTTATCAAAATCATAGCCCGCTGCTGCAGATGCACTGCTAAAAAGCTCCATCACTGCATAATCCATCAAATAGGGTGAAATCAGGCTTGACGGAAGCCTCGAAACCAAGCGGCGCTCGATACTAAAAGGCACAGCAACCCAGGATGGATTTGGGTCTTCCAGTCTGTAATTAAAAAATCGTTCATCGATGGTGCCTGTTACCCAATATTTAAAATCAACGCTTTTTACCAATTGTTCTATTTCATCCGGAGAATAGCCAGCTGCGTAAAGCCCTCCAACAATAGCCCCCATCGAATTTCCAACAATATAATCTATTGGTATTTCGTGCTCTTCCAGCGCCTTTAGCACGCCAACATGACTAAGACCTTTTGCTCCGCCTCCGCTCAGAACAAGCGCTACGCCTTGTGCAAAGATTTCCTTTGAAACGCACAACAACAGGAGAAAAAAAACAATCTTTCTCAGTTTGTTCATGGTCGAATTGTTGTGGCTAAATTACAATTATCTGTTTAACGGAATCTAAAATTAAACAAAAATCCGTCAGAATCATCAATGATTCCAACGGATTAAAATTATCGTTTTAGTAGCGTTTAAACGTATTGTAAAGCCTGATCGAGGTCAGCAATAATATCATCCACATCTTCGATTCCAACAGCCAGCCTTACCAAACCATCCGTGATGCCAGCCATATCCTTGGCTTCTTTGCTGAGTTTTGAATGCGTCATACTTGCTGGGTGTTGAATTAAAGTTTCAATACCACCCAAAGAAACAGCCAACAAGGCCATTTTCACATGATCCATCATTTTTTTACCAGCCTCAAACCCGCCTTTCAGTCCGAAACTAATCATTGCACCCGGGCCTTTCATTTGGCGTTTTGCCAGTTCAAATTGGGGATGCGAAGCGAGTCCGGGATACAAAATCCATTCAACTTTTGGGTGTTTCTCGAGGTGTTCTGCAACTTTTTGAGCATTTTCCTGGGCACGGTCAATGCGTATTCCCAGTGTTTTTAACCCACGACGGGTAAGCCAGGCCTGGTGCGGATCCATATTGAAGCCCATATTCACCATTACCGAGCGCATCTGTTTGTAATGCTCTTCCGTTTTGGCTACAACCATACCAGCTACAATATCCGCATGTCCGTTAATAAATTTGGTCATTGAATGCAGCACAATGTCAGCACCCAAATCAAGTGGTTTTTGAAGGTAAGGGCTGCAAAAAGTATTGTCAACACATACAGGAATATTATGCTCATGAGCAAGTTTGCAGATGGCTTCAATATCAGTGATTCCTATAGTAGGATTTGCAGGAGTTTCCAGATAAATTAGTGAAGTGTTGGGTTTGATGGCCTTACGCACATTCTCAACATCGGTGGCATCCACAAAGCTTGATTCAACACCATACTTAGGGTAAAGGCTTTCCATAATGGCACGTGAAGGGCCATACAGGGAATTATGCGCAACCAAATGTTTTCCGGCACCCAAAAAGGCCAGGTAAACAATATTTACAGCCCCCATTCCCGAGCTGGCAGCAATACCGCCATAACCACTTTCCAGATTAGCCACTGCATTTTCGAGTTCATTAATTGTAGGATTACCAATGCGGGTATAAATATATCCGTCATCCTCTCCGGAGAAGCACTTTGCGCCATGATCGGCATTTTCGAATTTAAACGTTGAGGTTTGGTAAATCGGTGTTACCGCGCTTCCCAATGGGTCTTCAAAACCACCGGCATGTACAGCCCGGGAATTAAATCCCAAGTTTTCGTCTTGCATGATAAATTTGATTTAATATTAAGTAATGAAACAAAAAACCGGCTTTTGCCGGTTAATGATAGTTATAAAATGCCCTTAAAAAGGCCAGAATTGATTATCGTTCCAGATTTGTTCTTTCAGATCTTCATTTAAACGATGAAGCAAACGGTGATGGGTTTTTTCCCAATCGGCCAGCATCTGATACATTTCCTTTTCGTTAGGATCAGTTGCTGCATTGGCACGTTCGGTGTAAACTTCAATGGCTTTGTTCTCAAAATCAATTGAGGCCGAAATAGCAGCAGCTTCAAAACTGGCGGCTGAAATCTCTTTTTTCACTTGTTCGGAAAGAATCCTTTCCACGTCAGTTTCATCCACATCTTTGTGCAGTTCGTTCTTTAAAAACTCATGGTTGGATTCGTAATGCTTAAACTGTTTCGATAGAAATTCGATATGCGCATTTTCTTCCTCAGCCATGGTTTCAAATATCTGTTTTACGGCTTTACTTTCTGTTTGACGGGCAACTTGTGTATAAAAAGCCTTGCCCTTGCGCTCAAGCAGAATAGCAGTTTTCAAAATGTCGGTTGTGGATTTACTGTTTTCCATATGATCTACAAATTAAAGTTTACTTTGGCTTCAAAGGTAAGGAATTTTTAAGCAAAGCCGTGATCAAATCTATTCTAAATAATCTCTAAATAAGAGATTTGAAATTTTACTGTCAATAATGCTAACTTTGTATCCTTATTGCCACCACACATGAAAATTCTAATCCTCAACGGCCCTAATCTCAACCTCACCGGAAAGCGTGAGCCTGAAATTTATGGCCATCAAACTTTTGAAGACCTGATGACTGAATTGAAGTCCGAATTCCAGGATATTCAACTCACTTATTTTCAATCAAATATTGAAGGAGAACTTATTGACGCACTCCAAAAAGCCAATGAAAACCATGCTGCTGTTGTGTTCAACCCCGGCGGATACAGTCATACCTCTGTGGCACTTTCCGACACAATCAGAGCAATGAAAATTCCTGTAATAGAAGTGCATCTTAGTAATATTTTTGCCCGTGAATCTTTCAGGCATCATTCCTTGACAGGAGCTTCTTGCGTGGGAAGTATTTCAGGCCTGGGAATGGATGGGTACCGGATGGCAATAAGCTATCTTCTCAGGAAAAATCTTTCGGATCAAGGTCAGTAAACTTTGATTTCTTTTTAAAAAAATGCTCTACCACAATATTTTTCTGATAGACCTGCCCTACTTTATGTGGTTTGATTTTTTCGCGTTTCATTGCAAGTGAAGGCAGTTTTCGATAAAAATGCAAGTGTGCACGTGCCACAGCAAAAAAATCGCCCAAACCTCCCTCGACCAAAAACTTTATACTGGCAATACCATCCAGGATCAGACGGATAAAGATTACCTTGTATAATCTGTTTTGAGGCAGGTTTTTATATAGCAGTGAAAGGTTATTGCGAAAGTTGAGGTAAGTTTTTCGGGAAGAAATTTTTGGCAAAGTACCACCGCCAATATGATAAACCACTGATTGGGGACAGTACATAATTTTATATCCCCGGTTTTTCATGCGCCAGCAAAAATCTATTTCTTCCATATGCGCAAAAAAGCTGTCGTCAAGGCCGCCATACTGATGATAAAGGTCGGCCCTAACAAACATGCAGGCGCCACTGGCCCAAAACACCTCTATGGTGTCATCATATTGCCCAACATCCTTTTCCAGTTTCTGAAAAATCCGTCCCCTGCAAAATGGATATCCAAATTTATCGATAAATCCTCCCCCTGCGCCAGCATATTCAAAGTGATCAGGTTGATGAACCGCCCGTATTTTTGGTTGACAAGCAGCCACTTCTCTGTCATTTTCCATCAGCTGGATTATGGGTGTTATCCAGTCAGGCGTAACTTCGATATCGGAATTGAGCAATACGTAATAATCTGCTTCAATTTGCTTTAAGGCGAGGTTATAACCCGTTGAAAAACCATCATTCCGCTGGTTCTGAATAAGATGAACTTCAGGAAAATTCTTCCTTAAAAAAGCAACAGAATCATCTTTGGAAGCATTGTCGGCCACAATCACTTTTGCCACTCCCTTGCTATGTTCTAAAACCAATGGCAGGTAACGTTCAAGATAAGCCTTTCCGTTATAATTAAGGATAACAACTGCAACTTCAGGCATAAGCGTTTTCAGTTTTAGTACGTTGATGCTTCCAGCGCTTATGAGACCAAAGCCAGTTTTCGGGATTGGCAACTATTGTCTTTTCCAGCATTTTTGCATAGGCCTCAGTAATTTCGTTGGTTTGTGTGGCAGCCGGATCAATAGCCAGGGGTTTTAAGCGGATTTCATAAAAGCCTCTTTTTATTTTGATGTTTTCAGCAAACAAGACTGCAAAATCAAGGCCTTTGGCCATTTTTTCGGGCCCGTTAAAAAATGCTGTTTCCCGATTTAAAAAATCAGTCCAGTAGTCTTGTTCGTTTCCTGCCGGACTTTGATCAGCCAAAATAAGCACTGCCACCGGCTTGTCCTTCATTTGTTTGAGTCCCCGATAAGCCGAACGCGATTCAAGCAACAGCTGATTTCCATGATTCATTCTGATGTACCTGATCAAGGCATCAAAAGTGTTATTGGAAAGTTTTTTATATATAGCAACACTCTGATGATCAGATAACTGAGGTAATACTTTTCCCAGCCACTCCCAATTGCCGCAATGTCCGGTTGCCAGAAAAATACTTTTGCCTTCCGAATACAGTTTATCTATAAGCTCACCATTATCGAGTTTGATCCTGCGAAGAAGCTCCTGTTTGGAGATTGTAGTAAGTTTCAGATATTCAACCAGCAAATCAGTTAGATTTCTGTAAAAACGTTTTTCGATCACAATTATTTCTTTCAGGCTTTTTTGAGGAAAACTTCCCAAAAGATTTTTCCTGACTACTTTTCGCCGGTATCTGAAAATGTAATAGGCCGGATAATACAATAGATCGGCCAGAAAATACAACAACCACAGGGGAAAAAGCCCCAAAAAATATACAATACCTTTGATCACCAGATAAGCCGGGTTTTTCATATCTTAAATACTATGAATGGCTTGAAAAACCGGACAAAGGTACGTTTTTTTAAAGAATGTTTTTTGCTTCGCTCAAAAAGCGTTTTTCCTTAAATATCAACGACTTACTATTTCAAATCGTTGATGATTTGCGAAGCACGGTTTCCCCAGGTATCTTGCGGTGCCGTTTCGTCAATGCTATTGGGATCCCATGTTCTTCTGTAAATATCCAGCTGCCATCTGTAGTTGGACAGTTCGCCATAGGCATCAGAATGAATCAAAACAAAATCATTGGTAACCATATCCCGTGAGTAAAATACAAAACGCTTGTTTCGCTGCGTGCCCAGCGTATAATACTGCCAGATTTCGTAAGGATAAGCTCCGGGTTCGTTATAGCTTTCCATGATTTGGTTGGGAGGGCCATATTTTAAATAAACACGGCCGCGGTCGGTAGCATAGCCTTTTTTTGTAGGCGTTTTATAGGCTACATTCACCTTTTGGACCTCAAAATAATACTGCTGCCAGGCTTCTTCGGGTGAGGTATAATTTCTGCTTACCCAGAAGTTATACATATATTTTCGCATTAAGTCAGTGTTGTTTTCCTCGATCAGGTTAAACACATAATCCCTTTCCACTTCAGAAGAAATAGGCTCGAGGCACAACAAATATTCTTTCAGGCTGTCTGATTCAGTTATCCGGCTTACAAAAGTGTTGGAGATATTTACGGAGGCCAAATCATTCATTTTATATTCCTGTCCGGGATTGGATCGCTGAAAAAACACACTGTTTTTTGCCAGTTCCTGATTTTCCCTGTCACGCACTTCCATCACCAATTTATAGTTCCCTGAGGGCAGATTGCTGATATCTATTGCGTTAAAAACTACGTTTACATTTTTTGCTTCCATGCGTTTTCTAAAAAGAAAACCATCAATTACATTCTTGCTTTCGAAGGATTCAATGTAATAATTGAGCAGAAAACCGGCATTTGCACCCAGCACCTTATCTGTTTGATAAATTTCCGCATAGAACGACATTATATTCATCGACTGCGGGTAGAAAGCATAAACCAATGGCACAAGGTTATAGCCGTTTTTTGTAAGCATGCTTACTTTATCCGTTTTTTCATAGCTTTCGATGAGCTGAATGCCACTAAAACTGATTTCATTATCCGGAAAACTCAGCTGAATTTCTTCTTCCGTCTGAAATGGTGGTTCCGCTTCATTATTCATATCCGAAATAACCAATTCGAACTGGTAAGTCCCTTCAGGCAAGGAAAACCTTTGCTGATCAATGAATCCAAAATCTATCACACTGGTATCCTGAATGGCAGGACTGTTCAGGGCATATTTGGCATAATCAACAATGGAATCTTGCTTTTTGAACAGCATAATAATTTCGAGGCTGGCTTTGAAGCTTCCGGGTTCAATTTCTTTGAAATACACAGAGTTTCCGTCAACGGCAAGATAGGTTTCAATATAAGGATCGGCATCCGGCGTATAAAAAGTAGCATAAGAAAGGTAAGCCCTCATGCTTTTATTCTGAGCCACTAGTAAAGCTGGCATCAGGCAAGCCAGGAAAAGAAGTGTAAACAGCTTTCTCATAATCAGATTATTTAGTTTAAAACAGGTAAATTGACAAAACAACTGACAATACCCAAAAACAAATATACAATCAAAACTACAGATTTCTCAAGTAACAGCAAGCTAACGGCAGGCAGCATTAAGTTAATGAAAGATTATCAGGCATTTAGAAGTTAAGCAGCAGGTTTTTATTGGACTGCTAACATTGTGCTTTTCTGTAATAATAACTTTAAAAAGAGAAAAACCATTCATTTTTTGGCTGAAATGTTTGTTCAAAATCAAATTTTCTTACTTTTGCAGCGGAGGAATGGCAGAGTGGTCGATTGCGGCGGTCTTGAAAACCGTTGAGGTGCAAGCCTCCGGGGGTTCGAATCCCTCTTCCTCCGCAGAAGACCAACAAAAAGAGCAAAAACCACCGAAAACTGCACGTTTTTGGTGGTTTTTTTATTGCATAAGATGGCGCAGCATATACCAAGATTTGCTATATTAGCTGCGTTAATCTACCACAACCAATGCAACTACCCTTCCACTATGATTTTATTGTGCTGTTGATCCCTGATTTTATGATTTAAGAAATGAATGAAAGCGCATTAACAAAAGTTTGAACCCGTTGAATGATTTTGAAATATAAAACAATAAAAGGTGAACATATCCGCAGAATGATGTTGGATATGGTTATAAAATGTGAACATATAAGAAGTTGCCGGGCATTGTAAAGAAATGAAGAAAACGATAATCATATTGGTAATTCTTGGACTTTCGGTGAACATATATTCACAAAATATGAATACTGAACCAGTATTAGAATTATACAATCAAACCTTCCTGGACTTTTTCTCAAGCAAAGCAAAACTTACAGAATCAAAGGAATTTTTTATTCTATCAGACTCAAGTCATCAAAATATAAAAACTGACTTTGAAGATTTTAAAATACATTTCATCACGGAAGAAGAATCCAAAAAACTAATCAAGAAAAATAAAATCTCAGAACTTTATTGGACAAGGATTGAGAAAAAAAGTAAAGACACAATGGATTGCTTTATTGGTGGCTGGATTGTTGACTATAAAAGAAAACTATTTAAAGGAAATTTTACTTACGCAGCATGGTGTGGAGGGACTTCAGGATTTCTACCAAAAGGGAGACTTGTTTATAACAGCAAAAGGAAAGAATGGAACTTTATTTCAGAAAAGGAAGTTTTGGATAAAATGACAACTGATTATCAAAAGAAACTAAAAGAATGAAAAAACAACGACCCGGCAACAGCCGGTCATAAAACATTGCGCGGATTGTGCTAAATTTGAACAACATGACATTTAATCAGCGGCAGCAACGGTCTAATACGAAAGTGCTTCGAAGTGCGCAACGTTTCATTCCGGCGAACCGTTACCGCCATGTGTAATAAGCTGCAGTATTTCAGTCAATCAATGTATAAAAATAAAAGAGTGTGATTAATTTTCTTTCTAACCATGTAAATGATTAATTTTATTGCTTGATTTAAAACAATGGATAATAAGCAGAACATAATCATTTATAAAACATCTGATGGCAAGGCATCAGTGGCATTGTATGCAAAAGACGGTAATGTATGGATGAACCAAAATCAACTTGCTGAACTTTTTGCCACCTCAAAGCAAAATATTAGTCTTCATATAAATAACATACTGAAAGAAGGTGAGTTAGATGAAAATTCAGTTGTCAAGGATTACTTGACAACTGCTTCGGATGGTAAAGAGTATAATATTTCATTCTATTCACTCGATATGATTTTAGCAATCGGATTTCGAGTTCGAAGCAAACGTGGTACGCAGTTTAGAATTTGGGCAAATAAAAACCTGAAAGAGTATATGATAAAAGGATTTTTAATGGATGATGAACGTCTAAAAAATCCTGATGGCAGACCTGATTATTTCGATGAATTATTAGAACGGATAAGGGATATCCGTGCATCAGAAAAACGGTTTTACCAGAAAATTAAGGACTTATTTGCACTTAGCAGTGATTATGATGCTGATGATAAATCAACACAGATGTTTTTTGCCGAAACCCAAAACAAACTTCATTATGCAGTAACTGGACAAACTGCTGCTGAATTGATTGTTTCAAGAGCCAATGCTGACAAACCAAATATGAACTTAACATCATGGAAAGGTTCAATTGTAAGAAAGCAAGATATTTTTATAGCAAAGAATTACTTGACTCATGATGAAATTGATACCTTAAACCGATTAGTAGTTATCTTTCTTGAAAGTGCAGAGCTGAGAGCCAAAAATCGAATGGATATCACAATCGATTTTTGGCGTGAGAATGTTGATAAAATTCTTGATTTTCAGGACAAGAAGATATTAACCAATACTGGCTCTATTAGCAAGTTAGAGATGGAAAAGCAAGTTCTCGAGATTTACAAAAGCTTTGATAAAAGAAGGAAGGAATTTGAGGCTCTTCAAGCAGATAAAGAAGATTTAGAGGAGTTAAAAAAACTTGAACAGGAGATAAATAATCTAAAGAAGAAATAATTAAAAAAAACACCAGGCGGTTACAATAAACCGTTCAGCCTGTGCGAAGCACACAGTCTGAAGGAGTGTTGAACTAAACTATGGGGATAGAGGGGTTAGCGGTTTACATTTATTTTTAATCATAGTAGGCATAAGGCAATTGCGATGGCCAGAAAGAAAACAACTTAATTTGTGTTCGATCCCAATGAACCCGGCATCTTTTCTTAAGAAAGATACAGCTTGAAATGGGAAATGAATCAGGCTAATAATCAATAAATTAGTTTTAGGTTAGTCAGAATTAATGACAGAATGGAAATGAGAAACTTACTATACATTGGATTGATATTACTATTAACATTATTCTCTTGTAATAAAGATGATGATAATCCAGGACATAATCCTTGTGCTGGTGATGAAACAATATTTTATATTAATTCAACTGATTTACAGAACTGTAAGTACAAGCCAAACAGTTATTGGGTTTATGTTGATTCTGTAAATAATTCATTTGATAGCGTTTCAATTAAGAGTTTCGAACAAGGATTTATTAAAGATATTTGCGGTAATTCATACGAAATACATTCTTTTAAAACTGTTTCATCTTTTTCATCAGAATCAACAGATTATGTTGTAGTTGCTGGTGGATTATTTAAGGACTTTGATGGAACACCAAATTCAGGAACTCAAATCTATGATGATTTTGATATGACTAGTTCGATAACAAATTATCAAATTGAGAAATTCGATTCGTTACTAATCTATAACCAGTATTATAAAAGAGTACTTCGAGTTGAAATTGAAAAAGACTATACAGAGAATAATGATAAAACCATTTATTTCATTAATTCGGAATTTGGATTTCTAAGACACGATATATATTCAGATAATATCTTGACTTCAAACAAAATATTGATGAGAAAGAATATTGAAAGATAATCAGTGTATAATACGCAATAAAAAACATAGGGTGGAATTGCAAAATTTAAACGACATAATATTTATTAATCGGCACGGTAACCTGATAGGAAGGAGCTTCGAATGTCCTACGTTTCTTATTGCCAAACGTTGGCATTAATTATAAGGACAAAAAACAAAACGTTGGAACATGAAATTTGCATTTTTAGCTTTTCTATTTTTTCAGTTAACGTTTAGCCTGAAATCACAAGAAATAGAGAACGTGAAACTACTTGATGATAAAGGAAAAATAGTAAAAGAATTTTCTTTTATTATTTTTAACAGTGACACTTTGTATCATGGAACTTACAAAGAATATTACCCTAACGGAAAAATTTATGTCTCATGTGATTACAAAAAAGGAATTCGAATTGGAAAGGAATTTATTTATGGTAGGAATGGACGAATAAACTTCATAAATGAATACATTGGAACAACCTTCCCAAGAAAAATATTAACAAAAGCGTATTATTATTCAGGTGCATGTAGATATGTTGAAGGAGAAATGATTGAGAAGATGCCTGGATTTGCTGTAACAGAAGGAATAATAAAATATTTTTGGAAGAATATGGAAGTTATGGATTCTGTAATTTTTGTCAATGACAGAAAAACTTATAGAGCCAGATTTAATAGAAAAGGCGAATTTCAATTTGAAAATAGATATTGACTTTGAAAGAATAACTAATGCCAATCGAGTAGACCGCCGGTGAGCTAATGAGCCCATCGGAGCGCCTCTCACACCACTGTGTAAGCTTCCCATTTTTAGCACACTTCAAAACCAGACAATTTTCATCTTACAATTCCTTGAACAAATTCTTTAATTTATTTCTATATGCGCAACGGTTTAACATACCCTATTTTATTATTACATTATCAAAAATTAGTTTACTACATTTGACGAATAAATTCCAATTCGCCATGATTCCCTTAAAAAAAATTGCCCTATTACCCCTGCTTCTGTTGGCTTTAACCCTGGCAGCACAAAGCACCTTCAATTATGAGCTAACAATTGTACCTAAAAGTATCTCAGGTCTGCCAGGCTTGCATTCCTACGCATTTGCCCAGCACCAGAATAAATGGTTAATCATCGGCGGCAGAAAAGATGGCCTCCATGCCAGACAACCTTTTAATGCATTTCCGGCTTCATCAAACAATACCGGGATTTATATAATTGACATAGAAAATCTTGCGTTTTGGTCACATACAGTGGAAGGATTACCTGTCAACCTAAAAGAACAATTGCAATCGACTAATATGTGTTTTCACCAGGAAAATGATACGCTATATATTATTGGAGGCTACGGATTTTCAGAAAGTTCAAACAACCACATCACTTATCCTTTTCTCACCACTGTAGCTGTAGCTGATCTCATAGATGCCATAATAAATAATCAAAACATCGCACCATTTTTCAAACAAATTCAAGATGATATATTTGCGGTTACAGGAGGTCATTTAAACAAATTGGGTGATTTGTTTTATCTGGTTGGTGGGCACCGTTTTGATGGCAGGTACAATCCAATGGGCAATCCAACCTACACCCAGGAATATACAAACCAGATCAGAAAGTTTAGCATTGATAATTCAGAAGGACAGCTTAGTTTTAGTAATTATAGCGCAATTACCGACCCCGTTCATCTGAGAAGAAGGGATTATAACCTGCTCCCACAAATATTTCCGGATGGAGAACAGGGTTTTACTATTTCCTCAGGAGTTTTTCAAATCAATGCAGATTTGCCTTTTCTTTATCCCGTTGACATCACGGAAAACAATGTGACAGCTGTTACCTCCTTTAATCAGTATCTGAGTAATTATCATAGTGCTGTATCTTGTCTGTATGATAGTGCCAGCAACCAAATGCATTCCATTTTCTTTGGTGGCATGAGTCAGTTTTATTATGAGGACGAAACATTGATCCAGGATGATCTTATACCTTTCGTTAGTACGATCAGCCATTTGACACGCGATGCCGGGGGTAATCTTTCAGAAGTTAAACTCTCTGCTGAAATGCCCGGATTCAAAGGATCCAGTGCTGAGTTTCTACTCAATAAAAATTTACCTCATTATTCGAATGAAATAATTAAACTCCATGAAATAGTAAGTGACAGCTTTTTAATCGGCCATATTTTTGGAGGCATCAACAGTGAACTTCTGAATCCTTTTGCATTTAATCAAACCAATCAGACCTCTGCAGATAATAACATCTTTGAAGTTTGGTTAACCAATACGCCTGTCGCAATCAAAGAGCAGCATATCAATGGTGTTAACCCTTATGATATTGAAGTGTTTCCAAATCCTTTTAAAAACGAGCTTCAGTTTATTTTTGACCTCAAAGAAGAAACAAGTGTTACTTATCTGATTTCAAACAGCTTAGGAAATGTCGTCCTCACCTCAGAAAAGAAAATTTTTCCTACAGGGGAGCATAAGGAGGTTATTAAATTCCAAAAGAAGCGCACAAAAGAGCTGCTATTCCTGACTGTCATTTTCAACGACTACTATTTTGTTTCAAAAAAGATAATTTCAGATTAAGCCTTTACTCCTGTTAACAATTTAAAAACAAAAAAGCCTGTTCTAGTATTAAAACAGGCTTAATCAGTGTTAAATCATTTAAAACATTATCAATGAATTGCTATTCGATGAATTGAAATGTTCTAATTTGTGAAAACTGTTGTCAAATTTTCCCTATGGCAATCAATTCGTTTTCGAGCTGATTAACTAATTGCTCCAGCCGGTTGGCTACACTTGCAATCACTTCCGGATCTGTCATATCTACACCAGCCTTTTTAAGCTGTTCAATCGGAAAGTCATTACCTCCTGATTTTAACAAGTTGATGTATTGTTCAACAGCTTTTTTCTGCACTTCAGGACTGCTATTGGAAATTTTGTCAAAAAGATGTGCAGAAGCTGCATAGCTGGTAGCATATTGATATACATAGTATTTCAGTTCGAAAAAATGCATTACATACGCCCAGGTGCGCTGCGAAAGATCATTTGGTACTACCGCCTCACCAAAGTAGTCGCTGTTTAGCGAGCCCATAATTTCATTCAGCACTTTTGCATTAACTGGTTTACCTTCTTCTACTAAACTTCTTACTTGTAGTTCAAAATCAGCAAATTGGCTCTGCCTGTAAAAGGTTGCGGTAATATTTCCAATAGCCTGATTTAGCAAAGCTATTCGTTCCAAGGGATCATCAGAATTTTGGAGCATATAATCCAACAAAAGATGCTCGTTAAAAGTAGAGGCAACTTCTGCAACAAAACTAGAATAATGCGCTGTGCTGTATGGCTGATTCTGACCGGAAAAGATAGAATGAAGGCTGTGTCCCAGTTCATGTGCCAGTGTAAAAACATTATCCATGGTACCGTTAAAATTCATCAAAACATAAGGATGAACGCCATAAACACCCATATTGAAAGCACCTGATGTTTTTCCGGGTGTTTCATAAACATCGATTCGGCCGCCAGCAAAACAATTATCAATCTCTGCAAGATAGTCATCGCCCAGAGGCTTCACGGCTTGTTTTACTAATTCAACCGCTTCATCGTAGGGATATTTTCGCTCAAAATCTGTTATGCTGATACTTCCATCCCATGGATGATAATCCTCATAGCCTAAAGCTTTTTTACGCAGAACAAGATATCGTTGAAGCGGATTTGTATTGTTTCTGGCTGTTCCAATCAAATTTTTATAAACTTCTTCAGGAATAGCATTGCCATACAAGGAAGCCTGCAAAAAGCTGGTGTAGCCCCTGGCTTTTACAGCGGCCCAGTCGGCCTGATATATGGCATTTAAAATGGCAGCATATGTGTTTTCATAATCCACATACGGTTCAAGAAAACCTTGGTATGCTGCAGCCCTGTCACTTCTGTTTTTATTGTAGGTAACTACCTGCCCATAATTGGCTGGCGTCATCGAGACCGAACTACCGTCAGTAAGCGTTATTTCCTTTCTTTTAATGTCGCTCGTCGACAATTCGGTGTAAATACTTTCCGGTGCAGATCTTGCTAATGAAAAGTAGGAAAGAATTGTTTCAGTATCTGTGTCTAATACAAACTTTTTAGAGCGATACATTCTCATTAAGTTGAAACCAAATGGTTGCAAAGCATCATATTCCTCTATCCAGCTTTGCATTTTTTCTTCAGGTATTTCAAGTAGTTCCGGACTCACCCAACTTACTTTTGTAGCCAAGCCTGCCATCAATGCATTAACTTGTTGATAGCGTTCATTGGCAGTAACATCCCGTGAATCAATCGATCGAAACAAAAAGGGATAACAATAGAGTTTTACACCTATTTTACCGCCTTCTTCCTGCAATTCCAAAAAACGAATCAGGTTCTTAGGATTTTCATTCAGGCTTCCTTTCATAGCAGCCATCTTATCATAGGTTTCGGTTAAACGAGTAAGGTCTGATTCCCAATCCTCCCAGTCAGTATAGATTGAAGATAGATCCCACTTCAACTGATCCGGAATTTCTGACCGATCCGAAAACTTTGGAATTTCATTTTCACTGATTACAGGTTGAATAATTGCCATAATAATTACACTTAACACGAATAGTTTTAATTTCATAATTACATAATTTAGGATAAATTGTTTAAAGGATTATAAACCGATCGTAAAAAATACATTTTTCCTTCAACAACAATTCCTAAGCCAAAATATCATAATATATTGATTAACTTAATTTTAAGAAAATCATAAAAGCATAAAAACAAGTAAATAGAACGAAATCGCACACCTGTTGCGCGTTTGCGCACATATCATAAAAAGCTGTTAAGATTATTGCAATCCAATTGGCTATTTCAGCAAAAAATCAAGCCATTTTGTAAAACTGAAATTAACTTCTGAACCAGCACAACAGCATCAATCTTTAGCCTGTCATTTCCTCAGTCTATTAGCTGAATAAAGTGCATAAAAAGATCAATTAAGCTTTCATATTTCAGGAAGCATAGCCTCCAAAAAGCTTATTCAGTCGTTCGTGCATTTTGTGAAAGCCTTCGGGATCGGTATACATAAAAATACAACGTCCTGTTACAACATTTGCATTGGATTCTTTAATAATGGTAGGTGTTTCGGGGCCATCCGAAAACTGTTGAATCCAAATCTGCTCCATTCCTTTTTCGACCGCCTGCTTAAGTACAGCATCCGTTTTATCTTTTGGCAAAGCCAGGCAAACCGATTTCACATCATCGGGAAGAGCAGCGATATCAGGCACACAGTTTTTTCCCTGTAGGGTTGTAGCCTCTGGGTGCACAGGAATCACATCAAAATCGCGTTCGAGCAGGTGTTTCATTATTTGTGAACCGAATTTCTTAGGGTCGCGCGAAACGCCAACAAGTGCCATACGGTGATGCTTCAAAAAGGCATTGATTTGTTGCAGATTTGCTTTCATTTTCAGGGAATTTTGGTTTGCAGCCCAAAAATAAATCATTCTCCTTAAAAACACAGCATAACGAAAAAAATTCTTAGCAAGCGGACTAGATGGTCTGAAATGAAAACTGCTTTTTATACTTTTCTCCTTAAACCAGCTCAGCCACTACAAAAGTGCTGCCCCCCACAAACACCACATCTTTTGCGCCAGCCAGTTCACGCGCATGCCTGTAGGCTTCTGTAACCGTATGGTAAACATCCCCTCTCAATCCATAACTAAAAGCAATTTTGGCTAGCTCCTCTTCCTCAAGTCCACGTGGGATATCCGGACGGCAAAAATAGTATTGGGCATTGGCAGGCAATAATTGTAAAATATCATCCAGCTTTTTGTCATTCACCACACCCAGCACTATGTGCAGCTTTTCGTAGCGCAACTGGCTCAGCTGCATCATATTCTGCCGAATTCCGGCAGCATTATGGCCGGTATCAGCCACACACAGCGGCATGCGTCCCAGCACCTGCCAGCGACCTTTGAGGCCGGTGAGCTGCACCACATTCTCCATCCCGTGCCAAAGATCATTGTCAGACCATTTAAATCTATCCCTGATCATATCCAGTGCACACACTGCGGTTACAAGGTTCATTTGCTGATAGTGTCCCAGCAAAGGCAAGGCGAGGTCTTCGTAATAAATCTGATCAGCCTTCCAGATATCAAAGCGCTGGCTCATCTGGCTTTCCTGCTGTATGCGGCGGGCTTCGAAAAGCTGGTCGGCAAAATGAACGCTGGTACCTTGCTCCGCTGCTTTTTCCGTAAAAACCTCTTTCACCTCCGGCTGGGTCTCCCCTATTATCACAGGAACTCCTGATTTGATAATACCCGCCTTTTCAGCGGCAATTTTAGGCAATGTATCTCCTAAAAACTGCATATGATCATAACCAATATTCGTGATCACACTTAAAACCGGATGAACCAGATTGGTAGAATCCAGTCTGCCACCCATGCCTGTTTCAATCACAGCGATATCCACTTTTTCGCTGGCAAAATAATCAAAAGCCATTCCAACTGTCATTTCAAAGAACGACAATTGCATGGCTTCAAAATCCTCTTTATACTTTTCGATAAAACCAACCACTTTTTCTTCCGGGATCAGCTCCCCGTTGATACGGATGCGTTCTCTGAAATCGCGCAGGTGCGGAGAGGTGTACAAAGCTGTTTTGTAACCCGCTGTTTGCAGCACAGCAGCAATCATATGCGACACAGAACCTTTTCCGTTTGTGCCGGCAATATGGATCGCAGGAAAATGATTTTCAGGATGTTCAAGTAGTTTCAGTAAACGAACAGTATTACTCAAATCAGCTTTATAAGCAGCAGCTCCTACGCGTTGATACATAGGCAACTGAGCATACATCCATTGTAGCGTTTCAGAATAATTCATGCGACAAAGATAGTGCGATGTTGCTGAATATTAATTATTCTGCAATGAATCTTTAATTTGCCATATCACAAAGTAATATCAAGGCTATGTTATTAACTTATCTAAGCGCTGAAAGTGCCTCCACCACATGTTGCTTGACGTACAATTGCGAACTAAAAACATGCACACATTCGCCTGCCTTATTGAATACATAGGTAACACGTCCGGGCAGCAATCCCCACATGCTTCTCGGAACGCCAAACAGTTTTCTTATTTTGTTATCAGGATCACTGAGTAAATCAAAAGTAAGTTGATATTTTGCTGCGAAATTTCGGTGCTTTTCAACGCTATCGGCGCTAATGCCAAAGACCATCACATCCTGATCAAGAAACTGCTGAAAATGGTCTCTAAAAGCACATGCTTCAGCTGTGCAACCAGGAGTATCATCCATGGGATAAAAATAGATTACCATTGCCTTTTTACCTATCAGGTTTGCTGGTGACACCCATTCCCCTTTCTGATTCAACAAGCTGAATACCGGCAATTTATCACCAGGACTGATCGTTTCTTTCATTTACTTTTGCTCTTGAATAAATTAAACTATACAATTATATGTTTTAGGGCAGTATGAATATCCGGTGATTGAAACTGAAAACCATCCTGCAGCAAGCGTTCAGGTTTCACAGCGGCGCCTTTCAGGAGCATTTCATCTGCCATTTGGCCCATCATGGTTTTAAGCACTGCCCCCGGGACAGGCAACCATGCAGGGCTTTTCATTTGTTTACCGATAGCAGCTGCCAACTCTGCCTGATGCACAGGCTCAGGTGCAGTGAGATTGTAAATACCATTGCTATTTCTATTTGCCAATAAAAACAAGATTGCACCAATTTGATCTTCCATATCAATCCACGAAACCCATTGTTTTCCACTGCCAATCTTACCTCCCATATAAAACCGAAAAGGCAACATCATAGGTTTTAAAGCACCTCCTTCGGTTGATAATACAACCCCGGTTCTTAGCAAAATCAGCCGGTTTGTATAGGGCTGAAAACTCTCTGCTGCCTTTTCCCAGGCAACGCTCAGCTCGGCCAAATATCCTTGTCCGGCCTTGTCAGCTTCAGTAAAAATCTGTTGTTCATGGTGACCATAATAACCCATTGCCGAAGCCTGCATCACAACATTGAACCTTAAATTGGCATGACGCATTAAGGCTGTTAGCTTTTTTATTGGTTCAATCCTGCTATTCAGTAAAATAGTTTTTCGTTTTGTAGTCCAGCGGGCATCAGCAATACCGGCACCCGAAAGATTTATCAGGGCTTCACTTTTATCCATTGCAGCAAATAACTGCTCCTCAGGCTGATTCCAACTAAGAATCTGAAAACCGGCTCCATCAAATTGCTTACGCGCCTCTTCGGGATTACGTGTGAGTAAAACAATATCATTTTTACCAGCGAGTCGTTTTAACAAAGCACTACCGATAAGACCTGTTCCTCCTGCTACTACTATTTTCATAAAGTTGACGTTTAACTAAAAACAGCTAATAACTCTATTTGTTTGATATCTAACAGAATTTCGCTACACAAGACAAACTACCACTACCCGATGCTAGTTGAACAAGGCAGCCCGTTAAAACAGCTTTTGCATTACCTTTGCAGCCCAATTTCTGCTAGTAGTGAAACCGAACATTTCCTATAAACGTATCTGGGCTATTGCCTACCCTATCATTTTGGGTAGCATTGCACAGAATTTAATCAACGTCACCGATACGGCCTTTTTAGGGCATGTAGGCGAAGTAGCGCTTGGTGCTTCTGCGCTTGGAGGGATGTTTTATCTGGTGCTCATCATGCTGGGGCTTGGTTTTGGTACTGGTGCGCAGATTATTATTGCCCGTCGGTTTGGTGAAGGACAAAACCACCTGATAGGAAAGACCTTTGTGCATGCTTTTTATTTTATGTTCCCATTGTCTTTGCTTGCTTTCCTGGTATTACTAATCTTTGGCAATGAAATTCTCAGGCCATTGGTGAACTCTGATGCTATTTATGAGGCAAGTATCAGCTATTTGGATTATCGTGTATTTGGATTGTTTTTTGCATTTGGCCAAATTCTTTTCCGGTCGTTTTATATTGGCATAGCCCGCACGCAGATCATTACCTGGAGCACGCTGGTAATGGCTACTGTTAATATTGCGCTTGATTACGCTTTGATTTTTGGCAACTGGGGATTCCCGGAAATGGGTATCAAAGGTGCTGCTTTGGCTTCTGTAATAGCCGAAGGTGTGGCACTGACTTATCTTGTTGGAAATACTTATTACCGCAAACATCCTGTCACTTATCAGCTTTTTCAGTTTGGCATTTGGGACAGAGACTTATTTATCAGAACTTTAAAGCTTTCCGGACCCATAATGCTTCAGAATTTTCTGTCGCTAAGTGTGTGGTTTGCATTTTTTCTTTTGGTTGAAAAACTTGGAGAACAAGCACTTGCCATTTCCAATATTATCAGAAGCGTGTATGTTGTTTTGATGATCCCGATATGGGGATTTGCAGCTGCATCAAACTCAATGGTCAGCTACCTCATCGGAATGAAGTTTCCCGAATTGATCTTTAAACTGCTTAAACGCATCTTGGTTTTGTGTATGAGTGGCGTAGTAATATTAATCCTATTCAGCATATTTTTTCCGCAGGCTATTATCAGTGTTTATACCAACAATCAAGAGCTGATTGTTAACAGCATTCCTGTTTTGCAGGTGGTAAATACCAGCGCACTGTTTCTTGCAGCTGGATTTGTGCTCTTCAATGGAGTGCTGGGAACAGGAAAAACAAATATTTCATTTTTTATTGAAATGCTGGTGCTGGGTTTCTATCTGATTTATGTTTATTTGCTGATCAGCTTTTTCAATGCAGGCGTTACGCTTGTCTGGACATCTGAAATTATTTATGGCTTATTAATGACAGTACTTTCGGGCCTTTACCTAAAAAAAGGGAAATGGCTCAAATCCGCTGTATAATTAATAAATCACATAGTTATAAAGTGTATTTCCAAGGCCAGTAATCAGATTGATTTCATCACCATCGTGCAGGCTTCCCACAGCAAAAGGTGTTTCGCCCGTGAGTCCGGACGAAATAATCATTTTGCCGTTTTTATCAATCAGATAGATTTCGCGGGCGTTTTCAGAAACAATTCCTAAAAGGCGTTTCCTTTTGGTAATGTTAATAAACCGGGGTTTTGTAACAATGTTATTTTTAAAGGTATAGCTGTAAAGATCTTTCTTGAACCGGTCAAAAATATGCAACTCATTGCCATCCAGGTAAACAAAATCAGTGTTTCCATCCTGATTAAAATCTTCATATAAAAAGAAATGTTCGGGGCTGTATTGGCCAAAATCAGTAGTAGATAATTGACCTGTAGCTGAAACATAAAGCAATTTACCCTGTTTATCACTGGTTAGCAGAATCCCTTTACTATTGGTTCTGTTCACATAGAAATCAGCATAAACAGACTTTTCAAGCCGGCCTCTCGGACTTATACGCACATTTCCTCTGCGATCGACAATACGGACATTTCCTTTAATATCAGTGATTATGATATAATCCTTACCCGATGCAATGAGCCGCTCTACTTGTTTGGTAACAATCTCAACTGAACGCGGTTTTTGCCAGCCATCCACCTGATTTCCCTTGATTTCGTAGTTATACGTAAGCTTATCAGCACATGAAACAAGGATGCGATAGTCTTTGCGGTTATTGTAATCGAAAACAGCAATACCATTCGTTGCCTGCGAGCGTAACTTTATTGGATATCCCGCTACATTGTTGCCATTACGGTCGATAAGGTGCAGGTAATTGGCTGTATTAAATAAAAACTGAAGCTTACCGTTTTTGTAGTAATCCACAACAAAAACTTCACTGATTGGTGCTTCTGACAATTGCTTTTTCCATAAGATTTCACCATCCGGATTAATCAGATACAATTGATTTTCTGCATCAAAAACAATCAGATTATATTTTGAAGTTATGTGATCTTCAACAATGTGGGGTTTACCGACTATTGGATTATCCAGCACCGTTTTCCAGGCAACCAGGCTTTCTTCCTTATAATTAGGATTATGCTTAAGTGTAATGCTTTGATAGATTAAGTCGTTAAAGCTCATAAACTGCAAAGCCAGTGCTTCAAACTCTCCAAAAACCTGTTGATTACGTTTTAGCTGGTAGCGCAATTGATTTGAGCCAAAAGTTTCCAGCAGTGGCAAGGCATCTCTCAGATTTAGATAAAGAGAAAGGTTTGCCTGATCAGACATATTTTGCCTGAAACGTTTAAAATTGTCATTCATATCCAGCGTACGACCCGAGCGGTAAAGGTGCAGCACCTCTTCCAAAAGCGAAAGCTCATCAGCTATCAGCAGGTATTGATCAGTAATCAAATAGTAGTTGCCGTCGGGCTTACCAAAAGCATCTCCAAAAATTTTGCCCGTGAAACCAGTGGCATTTAATTGGTGTATTACAGCATTCTCAACTTTACGTGAGTTTCTGCCTCCGGCTACGCGTGAAAGCCTGTCCATAAACCTCGAAGCTAATTGTTCCTGCTCCAGACGGGCAACAAACAAAGGTTTATCAGAAAAAGCGGTATATACAAGCCCTAATTCTCCACTCAAGGAAGGCAAAAGTTCATCGCGGATATTAAGCCCGAAGCTTTTCTCGAAATCATTAACTTTTGCCCTGTTAGCGGTTCTTTGCCAAAACGTAAAAATATCCTCCACATTGATTGAAAGAAAAATATGGGTATTGTAGGGTAAGATGTTATAAATTGTAGATAAGCCAGACTTCAATCCCCGAAACTGATACAGATAATCTCCACTATCGGCCAGTGCATAGCCGTTGAACAACACATCCTGTTCTTTCACCAGCACATCCAAGGCTGACCAATCCGCCATTTGAGCAATAAAATCGCTAAGACCGGCACTGTATTTATTTGTTGCACTAATGCCAATAAGGTCTGCCAAATACTTATAATTCAAATAAGCATAGGCTTCTGCAGCCTGTCCTTTTGTTGCCTCCAATCTTTTTAAAGCAAGCTGCCCCTGTACTCCATTACCGTTTTTTAGGGCTAAAATCGCTTTATCAAGAAGGGTTTTGTTGAAACTACCTATCAGCAGCCCTTTCTCCAGGGCAAAAGTATATTGACGTCCGCTTGCAGCATCAACAATAAGCAAGCTGCTCATGTTTTCCTGTCCCCGCTCCACAAGTTCTATTCCAGCTGAGAATTTGTTTTGCAATGCAGACCTTACATCACTAATGCTAAGCCTGTTACCTGTTTCTACTACAAGCAAAAAGCCAAAAGTCTCCTCCAGCTTATGCAGCGAAACCAGCGTTTTATTTGTTTTTAAAGCGTTTATTACTTCTTCATTAGCAACAAATAAAGAGTCGACCCATTGAATATTTTTTTCAATCGCCGCTATTTCATCCACTTTTTGAAGCAAAGGCCAAAAGGATGTTTGATTCGTAATCTTATTCCACAAATTTCCGGGCTTGGGCCACTCCGTTACAAATATTGCATCTTCAGGAATCGCTTGCCATGCATTCAATTGTTTTGAATTTCCCTGACTGAGAAATAACACCAAAAATACCAGTCCTGAAACCAGCACGATTCCACCAATAATGTAACTTAGCTTTCCTGATTGCATGATCCTATACTAATAAATAATCATCAAAGATATAACAGTTCCAGGCGCAGAAAGCAAGAGCTATCAGCCAGTCATCAACATATTACTGTTGATAGCTATTATTAATGAATCCTAGAAATCCAGTTTTGTCTGGATGCCATGATTAAAGCTTTTTCGATGAAGCGGACTCAAGCCATTAATAGTAATTGCTGCTTTATGGGCTGGTGTTGGGTAGCCCTTATTCCGGTCCCAGGCATAATTAGGAAATATAGTATGCGCTTCAGTCATTAATTCATCCCGAAAAGTTTTTGCAAGGATCGAAGCTGCTGCAATGGACTGGTATAATGCATCACCACCAATGATACATTTAAAAGGGATATCGGCATAAGGATTAAACCTGTTGCCATCAATCAGCAGCTGCTGAGGCTTAATTTTTAACTGATTGATTGCCCTGTGCATAGCCAAAAAACTCGCCTGCAGAATATTAATCTGATCTATCTCTTCGGCAGTTGCCATTCCAATCCCCCACGAAATGGCCTCTTTACGTATCATCGCGGCCAATAAACTTCTGTTTTGAGCTGAAAGTTTTTTGGAATCGTTAAGATCTGGATAGTCTTTTTTTGAATCAAGAATTACTGCCGCGGCAACTACGGGTCCGGCCAAACATCCTCTGCCTGCCTCATCACATCCCGCTTCGATCAATTCGTGATTAAAAAATTGTTTTAAGGCCATCTGCAATAAATTGATAATAATGATTAAAGCTAATAGCTAACACAAGACCAACCAACAAAACAGAACGCAAACGCAACTTATGGCTGAAAGCCAAATCGTATGCCAGATAAACAGCCACAGGTATCAAAATAAGTGCGTGCAGCTGCGCAGGTTTCCAGAAAAACAAAAAGCAGCTGAAAAAAAACAGCCCATTTACAATACTGATTTTCTTTCTCAGTCCCAGGTTTCTGTCGCTTTGGCCATTCCAAACAAAACTTATGGCATTTAGCAGCAATAAAAGCAGCAAAAACATTACCAACCAATCCAAATAATGCAGTTGTTCGAAAAAGAGTAATTCAGGCAAACCCAATGTGAAGCTGAATGCCTGATAAAACTCCTTCAAATTATCAGTTAAAAAGTACCAACTCCATGTAAAATAAACCGGTGTGATCAATCCAGCCAATGCAGCTCCAAAATTACGCCAGTCAAATTGCAAGGCAATAATCAATCCCAAAATAAACCAAACAAAGAGGACAAAGGCAGCGGGATAATACAAACCTGCCATGGCGATAAAAAACCCTCCATTAAAGACATAAAAAACTGCCTCACGATTATCATAGATTAAGAACAGCATATGTAATGCTGCCAGAACAAATAAGGCAGCCGGCACCATGGGAGTAAAACCTGAAATACCAGGACTAAAACCAAACAACAGCAACCAACTCAATGCACCGCTAAAGCCATTTCGGGCGATAAGCAGGTTGGTTGATAATATCTCATTAAAATAATATGATAAAAGCACAACCAAAGTAGTAGTAAGCAAAACAGCTACTAATGGAATTCCGCTTAACCAGTTTGCCATTGGCGAGTAAAGCAATCCAGCATTAACAAATGTTGAAACGAAATCAAATGGATTTAATAGTGAAGGCAACCACCAAATAGAGGCAATGAGTACAATAACCAAATACTGTATTGCAAAACTTGACCTGAAAAACCGGATAAACATATTATTTTTTGTAAGCCATCAAATCTTCACCAATATCTTTGCGGCAGCTGGCCTCAGCAAAACTGACCTTCTCAATATTTTTATATACTGTTTTTCGCGCACTTTCAATGGAATAGTCGAGTGCCGTAAGAGCAAACACCCTGCCGCCACTGGTTTTGATGCCATTCGACTCAACATCTACGCTGGTACCAGAATGAAACACAACGCACTCTTTGGTTGCATCAAGACCAGCAACCGGAAAGCCTTTCTTATAATTTCCGGGATATCCTCCTGAAACCATAACAACAGTAACAGCATGCCTGTCATCTGTTTCAAGCACTTTTTGTCCGAGCTTGCCTTGCCACACTGCTTCAAAAAGCCCCAGCAAGTCTGTTTCTATTCGGGGCAAAATACACTCCGCTTCCGGATCTCCTAGTCTTACATTGTATTCAATAACAAATGGATCGCCATGAACATTCATTAATCCAATAAACAGAAAGCCTTTATAATCTATGCCACGCTTTTTAAATCCTTCCATCGTAGGAATTACAATGCGTTCCTCAACTTTTTCCATAAATACTTTATCCGCAAAAATTACAGGCGAAACAGCCCCCATTCCACCTGTGTTAGGTCCGGTATCACCATCACCAATGCGTTTGTAATCCTTTGCCGAAGGGAGTATTTTATAATCCTTTCCATCAGAAAGCACAAAAACTGAAAGCTCAATACCACTTAAAAACTGCTCAATCACAACTTTTTCGGAAGCAGCACCAAATTTACCTTCGAGCATTGCCCTTAATTCTTTTTCTGCCTCTTCGAGGCTATGAAGAATCAGCACACCTTTGCCGGCTGCAAGGCCATCAGCCTTTAACACATAGGGAGCAGTAACACTGCGTAAGTGCATGATACCTTCTTCCATGTTATTCCTGTCCACTTCAAAAGCGGAGGCTGTTGGTATACCATATTCAATCATGAAATGCTTGGCAAAAGCCTTACTCCCTTCCAGTTGAGCACCAACTTTATCAGGACCAATAATGGCAATTTTCTGAAGTGCCGGTTCGGCTTTAAAGTAATCCACAATACCTTCGACCAGAGGCTGTTCAGGCCCAACAACTACCATCCCTATCTGCTCTTCAATACAAAGTTTGCGCAGCCCTTCGAAATCATTTACATCCAATGGCATATTGGTTCCTACTTCCGCTGTTCCGGCATTTCCGGGAGCGAAGAATAAGTTTTCACATTGCTTGCTCTGACTAATTTTCCAGCCGATGGCATGCTCGCGACCACCTGATCCAATGATTAAAACATTCATTACTAATTGTATTTATTTGATTCTGAAATAGTTTTCATCATACTTTGCCAGAGTTTTTTCGCAGCCTGATCCCAGCTAAAAAGCTTGGCACGTTCAAAACCTTTTGCTATCAAATCCTCCCTTAGCACCGGATCGGCAGCAATTTTTTGCATAGCCATTGCAATTTCTTCCTCATTAAAAGGATCGATTAAAAGTGCTGCATCACCTGCTACTTCTGGCATTGCTGTAACATTGGCGGTAATTACCGGAACACCGCAACGAAAGGCTTCAACGATTGGAATACCAAAACCTTCGAAATATGAAACGTAAGTCACTGCCAAGGCAGAAGCTGTAACCTTATGCAGTTCATTAGCATTAAGCCTTCCGCAAAAGATTACACGTGATTTATGCGCCATGCCCTCATATGCTTTGCGAATAGGTTCTGTCCACCACTTTTTCTCTCCTGCTACCAAAAGTCTGACAGTTGTATCAGTTTGCCCGCAAAAAATGTCAAATGCCCTAAAAAGCCTGGCCAAATTTTTACGGGGATGCAAAGATCCTACAAACAAAAAATAAGGCAGTCCTTCAGTATACTTGGATCTTACAGTCGCTTTAAGCTCCTCGTTTATTCCACTAAACCGCTCATTAACACCATTATAAATAACATCAACCTTGTCAGAAGGAATTGTATACTGATTAACGATATCTTGCTTCGAAAATTCGGAGACTGTTGCAATACGACTGGCTTTTCGCGCAAAGCGCGGAAAGAAATAACGATAATACCACCTCACCAATGGTGGCAAATCGGAAGGAAAGTGCTCAAAGTTGAGGTCGTGCATCACTGCCAAATCAGGAATCTTACTTCCCAAACTAAGATAACCATCGGGAGAAAGAAACAAATCAGGTTTAAGCTTTTTCAGGTAGCGCATTACCGACCATTCAAACCATATAATGAATAAAAAAGGATGCCTGGCAGGAGGTTGCAGCACAACAGCCTTTACATTATCGGCAAATATAAATGACGGGTCAGGTTGCCTGTCAAAAATGAAATAAAATGTTACATCAGGTTGCTGTTTTACTATTCGAATAAGATTCTCATAAGTAAACCAACCAATACCTTCCAGTCTGTTTTTTATCAGTAAACGTGTATTTACTGCAATTTGAAGCCCCATAACTGCATTTTTGCCTTAGGAGGTAATAATTATCTGCTAACTTTGCCGCAAATATCAGAATTTTAAATGAAGGCGAGGGTAAAAAAGATATTGCAGCAGCTGTTGGGCTTTGATCGTTATCTGTTTTGGTTTTCTCTGTTTATTATCAACACACTGAGGTGGAATAAGAAAGAAGGTGATTTTATTCATTTTCTTAAAATGATCCCCCAAAAAGGTCGCATCCTTGATATTGGAGCCAATATTGGTATTATGTCGGTTTGGCTTGGCCGTAACAGACCGCAAGCCGAAATTATTGCTTTTGAGCCCATCCCTCATAACATTAAAGCCCTAAAGAAAGTGCTTGCGCATTATAAGCTCAGCAATGTAAAGGTGATTGAAAAGGCTTTAGGTAACAGCAATGGTGAGGTAGAAATGGTGATGCCAGTGTTGGATGAGGTTAAAATGCAAGGGCTCAGCCATGTAATCCACGAAACAATTACCGATTTCAATCAGGGCAGTACTTATAAAACTCCCATTATACGGCTTGATGACTGTGAGGTATTGCAAAATGGAGGCGAAAAAATAACTGCGATCAAATTGGATGTCGAAAATTTCGAATTCTTTGTGTTGGATGGTGCACGAAAAACGATAAGTAAAAACAGACCTTTAATTTACACTGAACTTTGGGAGAATGAAAACCGTGATAAGTGTTTTGATCTGATGCAGGAACTTGGTTATCAAGTAAAAATATTTCATAATAACACCCTGACAGATTTTGATGCCGCAGTGCATAAAACGCAAAACTTCTTTTTCGTACCTTAGCGCATTCTAGCAGAAGTTGATTGATGCAAAACCGATTCGTTAAAAACCTGGCCTTACTGCTTTTCCTTAATCTCCTGATCAAGCCTTTTTGGATACTGGGGGTTGACAGGGTCGTCCAGAACACCGTTGGTGATGCCATGTATGGGTTTTATTTCTCGCTTTTCAACTTCTCGTCTTTGTTTTACATACTGCTCGATTTGGGGATAACAAATTTTAACAACAGAAATATTGCCCAGAACAACCAATTACTTAACAAACATCTGGCAGGTATTTCAGCACTTAAAATTATCCTGGCCTTTGCTTACGGACTCATCGTCTTTTTAATAGGATACATTATTGGCTATGATGGCACTCAGCTAAAACTATTGGCATGGGTTGCACTGAATCAAGTGTTGCTGTCATTTGTTCTTTATTTAAGGTCGAATATATCCGGTTTACTGCTTTTCAAAACAGATTCCTTCCTGTCGGTCTTCGATCGGCTGCTCATGATATTGATTTGCAGCTTCTTACTTTGGTCGGGATTGTTTGCAAGCGAATTCAAAATTGAATGGTATGTATACGCACAAACTGCAGCCTATGTAATTACTGTATTGTTTGCAGTAATCATTGTATTGCGCTATTCCGGCAGGATTAAGCTGAGTTTTAACCTGCCTTTCTCATTGATGATACTCAAAAAGAGTATCCCCTTTGCCTTACTGGTATTATTGATGAGTTTTTACAACAGACTGGAACCCGTTTTATTAGAACGACTGCTTCCCGGAATAGAAGGAAAACTACAAACCGGAATCTATAGCAGGGCTTTTCGTTTATTGGATGCAGGAAACAATATTTCATTGTTATTCTCTGTCTTGCTGTTACCCATGTTTGCTGCACTAATCAAAAAGAAGGAATCGGTAGATTCGCTCGTAAAACTTTCTTTCAGTATTATCATTAGCATGACGGGCATTGCTGCCATACTTTCATTTTTTTACAGTCAGGAAATCATGCAGCTGCTTTATGAGAGACATCCCGGAGAAACCATTGCTGAATTCCAATGGCGCATTGTAGAATCGGCCAGGATATTTCAGTTGCTGATGGGAAGTTTTATCGCCGTTTCGGTTACCTATATCTTTGGCACCCTGCTAACAGCAAACGGAAATTTAAAACTACTCAACATTGTTGCCACAAGTGGTGTAATAATTAATGTTAGTATAAATCTTATCTTAATACCACATTGGCAGGCATATGGTGCAGCATGGGCCAGTTTTACCGTACAAGTTTTTACGGCAATTGTACAATTGATTTTAGCAACCAAAATTTTCAAACTCAATTTTGGCATTGCTTTTTGGATTAGATTAGGAATATTTTTTGCACTGGCCGTTTTAGCAGGATTTTTTAGTTACCAACTTCCATTTAATTGGATCATAAACCTTCTGATGGCCGGAATTATCAGTCTTATCCTGGCTTTTATAAGTGGTTTATTAAAGCTGAATACATTATTTAAAATGCTTATTCCGGTAAAAAACAGACACATCAACCGCACAAAAGAAAAATAAACCCTTGCCGAATGTATTAAAATTTCTATTTTTGACGACCTTTTCAAAACAGAAGAAAATCCATGCGCGAACCGATAAAAGGTGATCTTAACTCATTGAGCCTGATAAATCTGGTAATTCAAAACCGAAAAATTTTCGGTATCATATTGGCTATTACAGCATTGGCAAGTTTTATCTTCACCTCTCCCACATTTATTACACCGCTTTATAAGTCGGTTACTATTCTTTATCCAACTTCAACAAACTCGATTTCGAAGGTATTGTTAAGTACTAATTTTCAAACCAATAAAGATTTACTTGAGTTTGGTGAAGATGAGCAGACAGAGCAAATGCTTCAGGTGTTGAATTCCAATAAAATCAGAGACAAAATCATTGAAAAATATGATTTGATGAAGCATTATGGTATCAAACCTGACGAAAAGTATCGTAATACCAAGTTATACGAGACTTATGAAAGCAGGATAAAATTCCGACGCACGGAATTTACTGCCGTAAAAATTTCTGTTCTGGACGAGAGTCCGAAAATTGCTGCCAACATTGCCAACGATATTGCTGAGCTCTTCGATTCTACCATGAATGCCATGCGCAAGGAAGTTTCGCGCAAGGCCTTTAAAATCGTTGAAGCTGAGTATTTTCAACTCAGAAATGAGGTGCAGCAAATGGAAGATTCGCTGAATGCTTTACGTCGCTTAGGAATTCATGACTACGAAAGTCAGGCAGAGATGATCAACCAACAGCTAGCCATAGAACTTGCCCGCAACAACCAGGCAGGTATCAAAGCCCTGGAAAAAAAGCTTGAAATATTGGCTAAATATGGAGGATACTATGTTTCTATCCGGGATATGCTGGAGTTTGAGCGCAAACAATTGTCGCAAATCAAGGCCAAATATGAAGAAGCTAAAGTTGATGCCACTCAAAATCTTCCTCATAAATTTGTAGTCACCTCTGCTTATGAAGCAGAAAGAAAGTCGTATCCTATTCGTTGGTTAATTTTGTTGATATCGCTGACAAGTACTTTTATGCTGGTGCTTTTAATACTGGCCCTGCTTCAGCGAAATCCTGTTCGTATCCATGAAAAAAAAAGCATCAACGGTATCAAACAGGCTTCATCCGCAAAAACATCCGCGCATTTAGAGAAGGTTTAAGAACTAAGAACAAGCAATATTACATCAAGATGGATAACTACTTCAATAACACATCCCTGATTCGGCTCCTGTTTAAATGGAAATATCATTTGGCAGTGATATTTATTGCAGCCGTTGTGCTGGGCGCTATTTTCAGCGGACCTGCTTTCATCACTCCACTCTATAAATCAGAAGCCATTGCTTATCCAGCCAATATCAATGCCTATTCTGATGAAAGCGAGACTGAACAAATGCTTCAAATCATTCAATCTCAAGATATTGTTGATTCTGTTGTCAATAAATTTAATCTTGTAGAGCACTATGAAATCGATCCTGAATATCCCTATTGGCGCTCTGTTTTGTTGCAGGAATATCACGATCGTATAAAAATCAGCAAAACAATGCATGAAGCCATTGCTATCACAGTGATGGATAAAGACCCACAGATTGCTGCAGATATTGCCGAAGCTATTTTACATTTTTACGACTTAAAAACAGCTCAGCTGCATAAAGGAAAGCGTTGGGAAGTGATTCAAATGTATGAGAAACAACTCAAGGCAAAACGATCTTTGATCGACTCCTTAAAACATCAATTGGAGTATTTGGGAACCACTTACGGATTGATTGATTATAGTGTACAATCTCAGGAAATTATGCGTGGCTACTTAAAAACTTTTGACGGAAGTGATGCCAGAGCTGTAAACACTTCTGCCGTTAGAGATTTAAAGGAGAACATCCAAAAGCTTGGTGGAGAACTACTTACAACAGTTGAAATGTTGCAGCACGAATCACGTACCTATGTAGATATTAAAGTTGATTACGAGCAGGAATTACGTTTTTACAATTCTAGCCTTACGTATTCCAACATCATTTCGAAACCTTTTCCATCGGATAAAAAGGCATATCCCGTGCGATGGATTATTGTTGCTTTGGCAGGTATTGGATCCCTTCTAATTACAATACTGGTAATTTTTGCCATCGAAAACAAGAAAAAGCTGACGGATTACTCATCATCTCTCTAATTTCTGCCACCTTTGACAGAACGCATAAAAATAGCATGGATTTATCTGATCGCAGCAGCATTTGTTGCAGCCAATTTGTATTTGGTTGTGCAGAAGGATTTTTATCTGGCATTTAGCCTTCCGATCGTTTTAGGCGTTTTGATGCTTTATATTTTTTCGCTTGACAGAGTTCTTCTGCTTATCACACTGCTCACACCGCTTTCAGTAAATATTGAAGATATGGATGCAGGCCTCGCTGTTTCCTTACCTGTAGAACCCATGCTTTTCGGTGTTTTAGTTCTTTTTACGGCCAAGTTTTTATACGAACGGAATTATGATATGCGTATTGCCCGTCATCCAATTGCTATTGTGATTTATCTGATGTTTGGGTGGATGATTATAACTGCTTTTACCAGTGAAATTCCGGTTGTTTCTATTAAATATATTGTTTCCAGACTTTGGTTTATCGTTCCGTCTTTTTTTGTTGCTGCATTGGTATTCAAAAACTTAAAAAATATTCACTGGTTTATCTGGCTTTATACTTTCAGCCTTTTGATTGTGATAGTTTATACCATCCTTAATCATGCCAGTTATGGTTTTAGTGATGATTCGGCGCATTGGGTAATGTCGCCATTTTATAATGACCATACAGCTTATGGTGCTGCGCTTGCTATTTATTTAATTTTTGTAACGGCCTATGCTTTTTATCCCGGATTGAGCAAGTGGACAAGATTTTGGATAGTTACGGTAGCTGTAATGTTAGCTGTAGGAACAGTGCTTTCGCTTAGCAGGGCTGCCTGGATTAGTATCGCTGGTGCATTGGCAGTTTTAATTGCAATATTATTACATATCAAATTCCGATGGATTTTAGCCGCTTTTGTGACAATTGTCGTTGTCTTTTTTTCATTTCAACATCAGATCATAGATGTACTTGAAAAAAACAAACAAGATTCTTCAAACAATTTTGTAGAACACGTGCGGTCTATTTCGAACATTTCATCCGATGCATCCAACCTTGAACGAATAAACCGCTGGCAGGCAGCAATACGCTTGTTCAACGAAAGGCCTTTTCTTGGCTGGGGGCCTGGTACTTATCAATTTGTTTATGCTCCTTTCCAACGTTCAAAAGAGAAAACGATTATCAGTACCAACGCCGGTGATGGCGGCAATGCCCATAGTGAGTATATCGGACCGCTTTCGGAGATGGGAGTTATTGGAATGCTGCTTGTATTTTTATTGGTTGGCGTGATGGTTTACAGGGGCTTAATAACCTATAAAAACGCACGAAACAAAGAAGCCCGCATCCTCACGCTTGCTGCCACACTGGCGCTGATCAGCTATTTTGTTCATGGATTGCTTAATAACTTCTTGGATACAGACAAACTATCAGTACCTGTTTGGGGATTAATGGCCATTATTGCTGTGATGGATATTTATTATGCCAAAAGGGAAAACATCAACGAACCACTGGAAGAAGAAAAGGCCAGTAGTTAAACCACTGACCTTCTATAATTTAGATTTTCATCTCTTCTATTTCTTTCCTGCTATAAAATCCGGTAATTGTCTGAGAGCAGCCAATTCACGCCATTTTTTTCTTACATCATCTGCTGGTACTCCAAAATAGGTTTTTCCACCAGGCAGCGATTTGTCAACAGCAGAAGTGGCAAGGATTACCGCTCCTTTTCCGATAACCAAATCTTTGTTGATGGCCACCCTGCCCCAAATGATTACATCATCTTCAATACGGGTTACACCGGCTATGGCTGCGTGCGAACCTATCAGGCAATTCTTCCCGATATAAGTGTCGTGGCCTACCTGGCAATGGTTATCCATTTTGGTTCCTTCATCGATGACGGTGTCACCCGTTACGCCTTTATCTATGCTGCACAAAGCACCAATTTCAACGCGATCAGCAAGGATTACACGTCCACAACTTTCAAATTTCTTATAGCCTTCTGGCCTTCGCTGAAAATAATACGCATCAGCACCCAAAACACTATTGGAATGGATGATCACATCATCTCCTATTACGGTATGATCATAAATGCTTACATTGGCATGAATAAGGCAGTTTTTGCCAATTTTTACATTATTTCCGATAAAAGCGCCCGGTTGAATAATTGTACCTTCACCAATCTCTGCTTGCGGACTGATTAAACCCATGGCAGCTTGAAATGGCCTGTGCTGCTGAATTAGCTGAATGAAAGCATCAAAAGGCTTATCATGAAAAATCAGGGCTTTCCCTTCCGGACAGGCTACTTTTTTATTGATCAGGATAGTGGTGGCACGCGAATTAAGCGCTTTGTCGTAATATTTCGGGTGATCTACAAAAGTGATGTCACCGGGTTCAACCATATGTATTTCATTCAAACCACTGATTACGAAATCGGGATTTCCCTCAAATTCAGCATGCAGCATCTCAGCCACCTGACTGAGTGTTAAAACGGGATTAAACTTCATATTGCAGGTGCTTTATTCTTTTACACGCTCAGAATAACTACCGTCGCGGGTATCCACTTTTATTTTGTCGCCAATATTGATAAACAGTGGCACTTTAATCACTGCCCCTGTTTCGAGTGTGGCGTCTTTCATGGCATTGGTGGCTGTGTTGCCCTTTTCGCCAGGCTCGGTATAAGTTACTTCAAGCACAACAGAAGTAGGCAATTCGCAAGTAAGCACTGAATCGGATTCTGTGTGATACATCACTTCAACAGGATCTCCTTCCCGTAAAAAATCAGGTGCATTAATCAACTCCTTGGCAATAGGAATTTGCTCAAAAGTTTCATTATTCATGAAATGATAATCCTGCCCGTCGTTGTAAAGATACTGCATGGGCCTGCGTTCCACACGCTGGATAGTGATTTTGCTACCTGCCGGAAAAGTGTTGGGTAATACTTTTCCTGTTTTCAGGTTTTTCAGCTTGGTTCGCACAAATGCAGCGCCTTTTCCGGGTTTTACATGTTGAAACTCAACAATAGCATATAAATCGTTGTTAAATTCGATAATCAGACCGTTTCTAAAATCAGCAGTCGAAGCCATAAAGTACTGTTTAAGTGATTAAAGCTGCAAATTTAGGAATTCGACCTGAATTCATCACCGAAATAGTTAAAAAATCGTATCGCTCAGCTAACTAAAGTAAGTGGTTACAGCAACGGCCATACTTTAAACAAGGGATAAGCAAAGCCGGCCAGAAGCATCATAACAAGGAATGGACGGTTGATATTCTGAAATTTGAAATTATGCTTTTGTATGGCCTCTTTGGTATGATTGACTGCTGACAGGATAAAAAACAGTAAAAACATTATAAAAACTGTCAGCTCAGCATGAATTCCCCAATTCAAAAACCAAACAATCAGGGCAGTGACAGTCATGGCAATTAAGGCAAAAGCAGATTGTTTCTGGTAATTACTGCCAGTTTCATAGCCTTTGGCTTCAGCTGCCTGCTTTCCTAAAAATAAACCTTCGAAACCACTGGTACCCGCAATAAATAAAACAACAAGCGGAATCATCAGATGAAGCTGAGCCATCGGATCATATGTTTCACGAGCAAAGCCCGCCTGATAGCCAAGGTAGTACGCCAAACCTACTCCGAAGATGCGCAGAAATTCGATCACTTTTATAAGCATAATGCATTGTTTTAAGTTGATTTACTCAGGTCATTTATCAGTGATAATCCAAGAATTTCAAATTGTAAATCCTGATTTTGTAACGACTGAAAATCAGCTAAAGTTAATAATAATCCCCGTCTGGCAAGTACATTTATTTCGCATGCTATTTGCTTTAAGGTCTCACTTTCAGAGGCAGGCAGTGCTTTTCTTTTCAGCTGCATTAACTTTTCAAGAAAAGGGTATTGCATTTTTAGAGCTTGTCTGCTCATCAGTCGTGCAATAGCCTGCTGCTCCTTTAAAGCCAGTTTCCAATTGGGATTTACAATAGTTTCCAATTGTCCGGGCAAAAGCCGAAAAAGCGCTAAAAACATTTTGCCATTAGCCTTTTGCTCCATCGAAACCGATAAGGCAGCGCTTGTGAATGACTGGCTGTAAAAAGGTGTTGTTGACCAACAAAAGGCCCTGTTGCGATCTTCACCCTCAAAAAGCCATTTCCGCCCCCGCTCGCGAATTAAAAAATCCGTGTATGCCAGTTCAGGGCTGCTGCCGTAACTTTCAAGCTGAGCAATCAGGTAGTTTTTTAATGCATTGTTCTCAAGACCAGCAAAGCTGGCCGCTTGTGATAAACTGATACGATTAAAATTATGCGCAAGGTATTTCAGCAAAGCAGGAAAAGAATTTATCCTGATCCAAGGCCTGAGATCAGCAAGCACTTTGTCTCCCCCATCACCTGTGAACATATTGTATTGATGGATTTTAAAATATTCCAGAAAAGGAAGGATAAATGCCATACCAGCATAATTAATCCCCTGTTTAATTTCCATTAACTGCGATAGTTGTTTTTCAGCAGGACTTTGCAATGCAATAAACCGGTGGTTTTGATGCCATTGCAATTGCTTTACAATATCATTTACAGCTTTAAGATCAGCATCAGCCGTGCCAGCAGCATCCTGATAGGTAAAAGCAGGAATACTAAGGTCCATTTGTTTAAAAATACTGGCCATCAAGCGTGAATCCAAACCACCGCTTAACGACAAGGCAGGATTTTTAACCTTTTCCAGGCGGTGTTGTGTTGCCTCTGTCAAATCATTTAGTACGATTTTTGGATCGTAATGTTTTATATCAGCTGTACGAAAACCTTCAAATTGGTTATCTGATATTTCAATGGAGTTTTTGATGAAATCTGCCTTTAGAAGTGAGCCTGGGGCCAAATAGCTGATGTTTTGCCAAAGCGATTTCTCTCCCAAGGCAAAGCCAAAAAGCAGCGTAGTTGCCAGCCCATAAGGATCAAAATTTGTTATGTCTGCAAGGTAACGAAGCTGCCGGATATCCCTTCCGATAACAAATTGAGTTTTATCCTGAAGCAGATAAACAGGAAGCCTTCCCAGCCAGTCGTTCCAGACTAAAAGCTGCTGATTTTTTTTACGGTAGATCAATAGCACAAATTCTCCATCGCGTTGTAGCAACCAGGATTGCAATTGCTTAGCGGTGATTTGCCTGGCACAAAACTCCTGAATTTGTTGTTTAATAACTGTTTCAGGCTGGTCATAAATCAAACCTTCCAGAAGCACCATACAATCGGTTGTCTCCCAATATTGGATTGGAAAATCCAAATAAAAATCAGCAAAAAGCCGGCATTGTTTTTCATCAAAAAACATCCTTCGTTGATAATCAAAAAAACTATCAAGCAATACTTTAGCTGAACTTTGATCGGGTTTATAGCTTTGTTGAAATGTAAATCCCGGCATGGCCTTTTAAAATTGAAGCCAAGATAGTAAAATTAGCGTGAAAATTTACATTGGTCATTTAATCAGTATAAATGGGTTGTTCGATATTTACATTACCTATGAATCTTGCTTCAGCAGGCACGCAAATTTCAAAAAGAGATTGTAAAGCACTAAAAAGCACCTTTTGGTGTAAAAATATCCATTCCCTGCCCAAAAAAATATTGTTTATCCTTTGGAACAGCCATGGTTTTAGGCATTGCGGCCATATTAAACCTTCAGCCCTGCCTTATTTAGTCCTTCCAGAAGGTGAAGAACCAATGATTCTTCTTTTACAAAACGACTAATAAGGTCATGAGCTTTTTCCTCAAAATCAGGTTTAAGCCTCCTGAGATCCATTATTTCTTTGAAAGCATCTTCAGGTCTGTTTAGCTGGCCTAATGTAGCAGCTCTGAGCAAAGGGCCCCAAAAAAAATGAGGTAGTTTATAATTATTTGCCTCTTTTAGCGCTGCTAAATATGATTTGTTTTTATAGTGATAACAGCAAGTAGCGCCATGAAAATATAAAGGGTATTCCAGATTTCTACTTATAACCGAGTTCAGAATTTTCAAACCTGTCTTCCATTCCCCGTATAATGCCAGATGGAATCCAAGCGAACCAAGGCGCAGTGTGCTTCTGGGATTTTTATTAAGAATCTGATAAGATAAATCAAGAAAAAGTTCCTTCTCATTATAAAGGAAGTATTTAAACGAAAGCACAATCTGTACGAAGATGTTGTTAGGATCAAGCATGTATGCCTTATCAGCCAGCCTTCCAAAAGTTTCATATGAATCCTGTGCTTCCTTGAGATCCATGCTATATACTGTGCCATGCAAAGCAGCCAGGCTGGCAAAAGCCATTCCGGAATGGGGATATTTTTCCACCGCAATGGATAAGGCCTCAAAAGCTTCATTTGCTGATTCGGGAGTGCGTGAACTTAAATAGTTAAAATATTTCAATATAGCCGTATAGGTTGAAATATCCTGTGGCTTTTTTCTGTTTACATCCTCAGTAAGTTTCCGAAAAACAACACCATATTCGCTGCCAATTTTAGCACATATCTTTTGAGCAATATTTTCTTGTGTGGCAATAAGATTTTCAGCATCCAGTATTTCTGAATATTTTTCACTCCAAATCTGCCTGTCTTCAAATAAATCATGAAGATTCACCAATATGTTAATTCGCTTTTCATCCATATTTACGGCGCCACCAATCGTAAAGTGAATCCCTTTTTCAATCATGGAGGAGTGCAATTTGGAACCATATTCAGGATGAGAATCAACCGATAAATAATTATACACCTCCATATCTTCATAATTACTTAACTCAACCAAAAGTTCATAGGAAAACCCTTTAGAAAAATAATCGTATTGAAAATCTTTTCCAAGTTTTGAAAAGGATAAAACTGCGATAGTCGGGTCAAGTGAAATTATTTTATCATGATCTAATTCATTAGTGGTTTCAGGCTTGCTAACAAGTGAATTTTTATAAATAAAACGTGGTTTGTAAGCGCCTTTTGGTATTTCGATAAGGATTTCATCATGCTTACCTGTTTTACTGTAATACAGATCAAGCATTCTGCGAAGCCTAATCGCATTTATTCTGACCAGGGTATCCTGGCCCGGATCAAAATTTTCATCACGGTCAAATACATCTACGCCGATAGAAAAAGCCTTAATTTTTTCTCCTCTTCCGGCAAGTGTTTCGTTAACAATATAAGTTAGAAACCGGCATAGAACCTGCTTGGATTGAAACTCCGGGCTCTTACAAATCCGATCAATTTGTCCTAAAATTTCGCTTTTATCAATTTCTACACCACTCATTTAGCGTACAAAATTTCACGGTGAAACACGGTGTTTTCCTTTAAATTCAAGTATAGCCGGTTTAATTTTATCAAAAAAAAGAAGCATTGTTTGGATGCTTTAAGCCTACAATGATAAGTAAAAAACATAAACAAACACTGTTATTGCTTAAAAACAATTTCCCTCAATTTGAACAATTACTCGAAGAAATATACCCAAATGACCAACTTCTAAGAGAAATTTCAAATGAGTTTTACGAAATAAATAAAAGAATAGAAATGAACGTGAATGCTTCACTTAAAACAAGTGAAGCATATATAGAAACCATAAACGAACTAAAAGAAGAATTATCAGATTATTTAAGCAATTTGAAAAAAGAAATGCAAAATCAATAATAAACTAACTATGAAGAATAAAAAATTACATGCTGCAGGTTTCATTTTTGTACTACTATTGCTTTTCAATGCATGTACACCAGAGTATAGCGCTACAGTAGACGAGCTTGACCTTGCCATAACCACCTATGAAAGAGATCAAAACTTTAGTGAACTAACAACATTTTATCTGCAAGATACAATCATCTATATTTCTGATGATGAGATAACTATTCAAAGGGAAGAAAACTCTACTGAAGAGCTCATTATCAGCCAGGTAAGAAAAAACCTCCTGGATCTTGGGTGGGAAGAAATATCTGACACCTCAGCGAGCGGAGTTCAGGCAGATGTAGCCATCCTCATTACAGTGCTGCAAACAGACATTAATTACTACTACACTTACTGGTGGGATTGGTATTATTGGTACCCTTGGGACTGGTGGTATCCGGGCTACCCGGGCTATCCATGGTACCCCTCCTATCCCAGCTATCCTTCCTATGGATATACAGTGGGATCACTTATCATCGACATGCTGAAAATGAAAGATGTAGTGCTTCCGCCAGTAGAAAACAATCCATCCGTGAGGCCACCTATCGTATGGAGTGGCATAGTAAACGGAATACTTGCCGGATCAGAACAGAACATCCAAAACAGGCTGAACAATCAGATAAATCAGGTATTCGTTCAGAGCGAGGAACTGCATAAAGGAACAACCGATTGATTTAATAATCATAAAAAAAACAGTATCATGAAACAATATATACTTATTATCATATTCTGCTTTTCAGCCCTATTGGTGAACGCACAAGGTGAAACTTATGTTAAACTCAATTTCCTTCCGGCAATAAGTCTTGGCGAAACCGCTGATTTTTCAAAGAATATTAGTCCACGTGGAACTGAACTTGAAGTGGACCGGTTTATAAATGAAAACCTATCCGTTGGATTATCAATAGGATGGAATTTGTTCCGTGAAAAAGTTGAGGGAGAATCATTTGAATATGAGGATCTTCTTATAACAGGCACACAGTTCAGGTATACAAATATTGTCCCTTTAAATTTAAAAGTTAAAAAGTATTTTGGAGATTTTGAACGCAGTCCTTTCCTGGGTTTAGGACTTGGAACTTCTTACTCCAGACAAAACAATGATGCAGGAATTTTTTCCTTTGTAAAGGATCAGTGGCAGTTTAATATTTCACCTGAAGTGGGAATGCAGTTTGTAACTTCTCCAGATGTTATGCTTTTACTTAAGATCAAATACAGTTACAGTTTGGAGGCTAACAATTTTCCGGCTATGTCCTATTTAGGGCTGGGAATAGGGATAGGTATACTATAATCATTAAAAAACGAGATTTATGTTGTCAACCACTAATAAAACAATATTTTACCTGAGCCTTTCCCTGATAATCGCTATTGTATCATGCAGTCCAGTAAAGGTATTAACAGACCAGGATGCCACCATTGATTTCTCTAACTATAATACCTACAACTTCCTTGGATGGCAAGACAATAGTGACAAGATACTGAATGATATGGATAAGAAACGTATTCATGAAGCTTTTAAACTAGAATTTGAAGCGCGTGGTCTGCAACTAGTCGAATCGGATGGTGAAATGGCCGTATCTCTTTTTATTGTAGTAGACTCAAAAACCAGTATTACAGCTTATACGGACTATTCCATGAATAGAATAAGTAGTTACTACCGATTTAATCGTGGATGGGGTCATGGTTATGCTACTACTTCCTATTCTCAAAACGATTACCTGGAAGGAACGCTGGTTGTGGATGTTTTTGACGGAACTACGAAAAAACAAGTTTGGCAGGGAATAGCAACAGGCACAATAAACGAAAACCCACAGAAACGAGAAATAAGTATTCCCAAAAAGATAGCAGCTCTAATGAAGAAATTCCCTGTTCCGAAAAAGAACAAGTAATCATGTTTTAAAGAAAAATTAAATGCTTATGAAACTAAAAAATCTACTATTAACAATTGGAATATTACTATTTGTATTTAGTATTAGCCAGGCACAACAGGTGCCTAGTATCAATGGACTTCAAGACTCCAGCTATTTTAGTAATCCTTATCCATATATTTTACCCATCATGGGCAGCAAAGCCCATCAGGCAAAAATCCGGCTACCCTTTCCAATGGGCATCATGTTCAATTCTCTTGTAGGCCGGCAGGATCTTAAGCTGGACCAGATGAAGCTGGGATTTGGCAACTACAATAACCCCGCTCCGCCTGAAATGATCGATTTGAATGATGTTGTTCGTTTCGAGGATATTTCCGCCCAAACCTCCACCTTCAATTTGCGCATTGATGCCTGGGTGCTGCCTTTTTTGAACATCTACGGGATCGTAGGGCAAACCAAAAAGGCCGATATCAGTGTAAACCTCGTAGAACCTTTCCCCTTGAGTGTGACCACAGAGGTGGCAGGAACCTACGTCGGATACGGTCTTATGGCTGCCGGTGGGGTTGGCCCATTTTTTATCTCGGCCGATCTGAACCGATCGCATAATTACAACCCAAGGCTTGATGAACCAGCTGTAGTGTTAATCCATGGCTTGCGAACCGGACCAGTGTTTCGTTTCAAAAACCGTCCCCAAATGAATATTTCCTTGTGGGCAGGCTATATGTTCAGTTCCTTCAATGGAGAAACAGACGGGTCCATTAATGTGGTTGAACTGGCACCTGATGCACCTGGTCGTATTGATGAAATGCAGGGGAACCTGGATAACTGGTACAATGAACTGCCGCCACTACAGCAAGCACTATATGAAAATCTTTACAATCGCTTGGGTGAAGGACTTACAGGACTGAAAGACGGAGTGGAGAACGGATATATCCGATATTCCTTTGATAAATCTATTGAGAATCCCTGGAACATGCTTCTCGGCGCACAGTGGCAGATCAACTACCGCTGGCAGATCCGTGCAGAAGCACAATTTCTGGGCGACAGAACCGCCGGGCTTTTCTCGCTAAACTACCGATTTGGTATCCGGGGGAAGAACTGGTTCTCCAATTATTAACTTAATGGCAATTGAAATTAGATAACAATTAAAACTTAAAACAAATTCAAATGAAAACTACTTGTTTATTCCTGTTGCTTAGCATGGCTTTTTCAAGCCTTAATGCCCAGTCGGCCAAAGAAGAAGTTGACTTTATGCAGTCTGTCTTCGGCATGGAAAAAAAGGCCCTGGTGGCTGAGTTTGTTAAGCCCGATGCAGCTCAGAAAGATGCATTCTGGCAATTGTATGATGAGTATGAAACGGCCCGGAAAGAGCTGGGGAAGAAAAGGATAGAATTGCTCATGAAGTACGACGAAAACTTCGATAATCTGAGCAATGAGCTAGCTTCCGAACTTTTAAAAGAAAGCCTGGCTCTGAGAAAGAAAAATGATAAGCTTTTAGAGAGCTACGTTAAAAAAGTCGCAAAAGCCACCGATGCGGTTGTTGCCATGCAATTCCACCAGATTGAAATGTTCATTCTGAGTGAGATACGGGTGGCCATTACCGATGAATTGCCGTTTCCTGAAATAAAACGGTAATTTTTCCCGGCTTCAAAAGCAGAAGTCTGAGCTCCGAACATAGAATTAAATTGTGATTGCTATGGGAGCTGCTAAAAAAAGAAATCAGAAATTATAACTAAATGTGCAGGAAATTAGAGCATATATTGAAAAATATAAAATTAAATAAAACACAAATCATGAAAAAAATGAAATTATTAAGTTTAGTCCTATTAGGATTATTAATTGTAAGCTGTAATTCAATTAATAAAAACAGTACTAAAATTGAAACTGATGAAAATGGAGTTGCTATTCTTACCGATGAGCAAATCGAAAATATAGTAAAAAGGTCGTATCAATATGTAGCCATGTACAATACAAATCAAAAAATGGCTTTGGCAGAACTAGGTGTAACAACCAAAGGTTATAATAAGGGTATGCGGAAAACGGAATTGCTAGACCATTCGGAGAAATTTATAGCACGGCCAAATAATGATGTACTATATCAGTTGGCAATGCTTGATTTAAGAAAAGATGCCATCGTTTTTGAGATTCCGGCTATCGAGTCAAGATTTGTTTCGATGATGGCTACTGCTTATGACCATTATGTAAATATACCTATGTCAACAATTGATAGTCCCTTGGATAAACCAATGACACTTCTGTTTTATACCAAAAGAACCGAAGGTTATAATGGAGTAGCAATAGAAGGAATTGACAGAATTTGTGAAATGTCGGGCGACTTTGTTTCATTGGTAATGAGGGTTATGCCACATGCTAACGAGCCTGAAAGATATGCTCGTATTGTTGAGCAGATTAATGCCATCAAAGGAATGTCCTTGTCAGAGTTTCAAGGTAAACCAAGACCCGAAACTGATGAAATTCAATTTCCATCTTTTACGGAAACAGATGCCGACATTTATGAGAAAAGCTTACTTGAAGTAATGCAGTTTGTCTTTAACCATACCACCTTCGACCCAAATTTTGAGCTTGACAATGAGATACTAGCCGCTTATGCACCACTAGGTATTGAGCCCGGAAAAGAATACAATCCTGAAAATACAGTGAAAATTGACGGTAAGAAATTCAGAGAGATTTCCATCAAAGTCCGCGATGAAGAAATAGCAAAAATGAATAACACTGCTTTAATTGACAGTCTTTTACCAACCCTATATCAACCAAAAGGTAAAGCCGGACTTGAATCATTATTACTAGTGTCTGTTGTAGGTCCTATTGGGCAACCATCAAAAGAAGCCATGTACCCTCCAATTACCACAATAGATGGTACGCCTATGAATGCATTAAACGATTATGTTATTCGCATGACAAAAGACGAATTACCACCAGCAAATGCTTTTTGGTCATTTACTCTGTACGATGCAGTAAAAGGTTTCTTTATTCCGAATGACCACAAGAAATATAGTGTTGGAGAAAATGCAGGCAGAAAACTAAATAACGATGGCGGAATTGAAATATATATTGCGGCTGAAAAACCTGCTGGCGTTCCGGATGAGAATTGGCTTCCTATTAACCGTGAAGATTTAGAAATCACAATTACCCTCAGAATTTATGGGCCCGATTTGGAAAAGATGAAAATATGGAAAGCACCAAATGCAGTAAAATTATAGCAATAACCGGCTTCAAAAGCAGATGTCAGGGTTCCAGGACGAAGAATTAGTTCGTTACTGCTATGTGGGCTGTAAATAAGGAAATCAATTCTCTGTTGGATATACGGAGAATTAAATCTAATAACATAATAATTTGAATTAAAGAAAATTAAAAAATCATGAAGACACTATTACAGGCAATTATTTTACTCACTGTTTTTTCCCTGGTTTCCTGTTCGCAAGAAAAAGCGAAGGTAACACCGGAAGAAGCAAGGCAAATCGCCAAAGAAGCCTATACCTACGCTAATCCAATGGTGGACCACTATCGCGGTCTTTACAATTACTTCATCAACACAAACAGTTCAGACTACAAAGGTCCCTGGAATAAAGTCATCAATATGGCAAGGGTATATACCCATGAAGACCGCACGATACAGACTGCAAATTCTGATACACCGTATAGCTTTGTTGCCATGGATTTGCGTTCAGAACCCATGGTTCTTACCCTTCCGGAAATTGAAGAAGGACGTTATTACAGTGTGCAGCTGATTGATATGTACACCCATAACTTTGAATTTATCGGTACCCGAACCACGGGCAATAATGGCGGTCATTTTCTCATTGCTGGTCCTGGATGGAAAAGCGAAATACCAGATGGCATTGAAAAGCTGATTCAGTCCGAAACCGAATGGGTGTTGGCAGTGTACAGAACACAACTTTTTAATCCTGATGATCTCGACAAGGTGAAGCAAATTCAGTCGGAGTATAAGCTTCAACCGCTGTCTTCTTTTCTTGATTTACCCGCCCCGGAGGCAGCACCGGATATTCAATTCATCGAACCTTTAACACAGGATGAAATCAAAACGTCTCCAAAGGTATTTGAGCAGTTGAACTATCTCCTGCAATTCTGTCCTACCCATCCTTCAGAAAAAGAATTAATGAAACGCTTTGCTAAACTCGGAATTGGAGCTGGTCAGGAATTCAACTGGGATAATTTTTCTCCGGAGGTTCAGGATGCCATAAAACAAGGAATGGCAGATGCTTGGGAAGACTTTGCAATTTTCAAATCACAAGTAGAAGCCGGTGAAATAGGTTCTGCAGAAGTATTTGGCACCCGGGAGCACCTGAACAATAACTACGGCTACCGGATGTTAGCTGCGGTGGTTGGAATATGGGGAGCCACTGCCGAAGAAGCGATTTATCCCACCTATTATGTTGATTCGGAAAATGAACCCCTTAACGGTGCCAATAAATACACCCTTCGTTTTGAACCGGGACAATTACCGCCTGTAAATGCTTTTTGGTCTTTAACCATGTACGAGCTTCCGGCGAGCCTTCTCGCGGAAAACCCGCTCAACCGATACCTGCTCAATTCACCCATGATGGACGATTTTGTTTTTGATGATGACGGGGGACTTACCCTTTATTTTCAGCATGAATCTCCGGGCAAGGAAAAAGAACCTAATTGGTTACCCTCACCCGAAGGACCATTTTCAGTTGTAATGCGATTGTATTTGCCGAAGCCAGAGACTTTATCAGGAGAATGGGTAAGACCGCATATAGTAAAAAGTAAATAAAAAATATAGCTATGATTAAAAAGATTTTCGCTATTACAGTAGTTGGAGCTTTTATATTTTCGGCGTGTACCGAAAAACAGGCAACACAACAAGCCATACCAACCTACAAACAAACAACAGATATCCCTGAAGGTATAACCACACCGGATAATGTATCTACCTCTATCGGTGAATTAAAATTCATCGATGGCGCACCACTGCCTGAAACTGCCGAACTGGTTTATGAAAATCTGGACAGGATGCGTGGTGTAGATATTTTTTTAAAAGGTATTCCTGCGGCATCAGCGCATCAGCTAATGGTGGGGCCCGAAGAATTGGGAGTGAATGCTGTTAATAAAGTTATCATTACAGAAGACCTGCTAGATTCAAAACCTTTATTTCTCACCGCAAATACTTCAACGCTGTACGTAACACCTTACCTTAATTTAAAAGAAACAGGGCCGGTTGTTCTTGAAATTCCGGCTGGCATGTTAGGTGCATTTAATGATGCCTGGTTCAGATATTTAAGTGATATAGGTCCAATGGGGCCGGATAAAGGACAGGGAGGTAATTACCTGGTTGTACCTCCGGATTATGAAGGAGAGCTACCTGATGAATATTTTATTGTTAAGTCGCCATCCTATAGAATTTTTACGTTCATGAGAGCTTCTGTTGCCAATGGACTTGATGTAGCTGTTAAAAATATCAAGGACAATATGAAGGTTTATCCATTGAGCCAAAAAGACAATCCACCGGCAATGGAATTTATAAATGGAAGTGGAAAAGAGTTTAATACCATCCATGATAACGATTTCAATTTTTATGTTCATCTAAATGATGTTATCCAGGAAGAACCTTTAGACCTGATTGATGCTGAGACCCGTGGTTTACTTGCTTCAATCGGAATTGAAAAAGGAAAACCATTTAATCCTGATGAAAGGATGAAACGAATACTGACTGATGCCGTGGCCATTGCAAATGCCACTGCGCGGAGCATTGTTTGGTATCCCCGCACCAGTGGAAGTGTGGATAATATGAAAGGAATAGAAATATATCCGGATACCAAAAGTGCCTGGATAATGGGCTTTTTAGACAAGAATGTTTTCTTTAACGGGAAAGATGGGAAAACCATGAACTCCGATGCTCGGGTGATGTTCCATTATCCTTATACAGCTGTAACTCCGGCTATGGCAGTAACCATTCCGGGGGTAGGTTCGGATTATGCCATTGCTTACGTGGATGAAAACAAACTACCCATGGATGGCTCGAAGACATATAAAATCCATATTCCTGCCAACCCTCCGGCAAAAGACTTCTGGGCTTTAACCATTTATGATCCGCAAACACGCTCGATGCTTCAAACCGATCAAGTTTATCCAACGGTGGGAAGCCAGGATGAAGGTCTGGTCCAGAACGAAGATGGTTCATTTGATATTTATTTTGCCCCGGAGGCTCCCGAAGGATACGAAAACAACTGGTTACAAACCATACCGGGAAAAAGCTGGTTTGTTGCACTTCGTTTATATGGTCCATTGGAACCCTGGATTGAAAAAACCTGGAGACCGAGTGAAATTTTAGAAGTTAAATAATCAAAAAAACAGAAGTGATGAAAAAATTGATTGTAATATTAAGCATCTCTTCCTTATTTGGCTTGCAAGTCACTTTTTCTCAAACCGATTCAAATCCCAAATTGATCCTGCAAATTACAGTAGATCAATTAAGGGGTGATATGCCGAGAACTGTTTATGACCGCTTACCGGAAGGTGGATTTAAATATTTTTACACGCAGGGAGTTGTATACGAGAATGCTCACCATCGCCATGCCAATACTGAAACGGTTGTTGGGCATACCACTTTAGCTACAGGTGCCGATCCTTCGGAACATGGAATGATTAGTAATTTATGGTACGATAAAGAACTGAAAAGTACCGTATATAACGTAGAAGATCACCGTTATCCTTTGATAGGTTCAGGTGCAGGTGTGGACAAGGATACTGAGATGGATCCTACCCAGGCTGCTGCATCAACTGATGGAAGATCTCCTTCAACAATTATCTCAACCACATTCTCCGACGAATTGGCCTTATTTACCAACGGGAAAGCGAAAATATTTGGAATTTCGGTTAAAGATCGGGGTGCCATACCCATGGCTGGGCATTCCGGAAAAGCATTTTGGTTTAGTAAAGCCACTGGCGGATTTACAACCAGCACCTACTATTACGATAGCTATCCGGATTGGGCAAAGCAGTGGAATAAGAAAGAAAAGTTCCTTAGCTATGCGAACAAAAGCTGGGAACTAAGCTACGATATTTCTACCTATATATTTGGCGAAGAAGATGACATGCCTTACGAAACAATTCTTCCAGGATATGGCGTGGTGTTCCCGCATGAATTTGGAAGTGCTGATAACAAATATTTTACAACCTTTTTAACGCTTAGTCCGGCAGGAGATGAACTGACATTAGATTTTGCCAAAGAATTAATCCTTGCCGAACAATTAGGTACCGATAACATTACGGACTATCTTTCCATTAGTTTTTCATCAACTGATTACATCGGTCACACATTTGGCCCCGGAAGCCTGGAAAGCGAGGATAACTTAATTAAATTAGACAAAACACTGGCTGACTTAATCAGTTTTGTGGATGAAAAAGTTGGACTGGATAATGTACTCCTTGTTTTATCAGCCGATCATGGTGCGCCTGATGTTCCTGGCCGGCTGGAGAAGTTTGGTATTGATGCCGGTTATTTTGATATAAATACTATTGACACCTCGGCCATTAGCCAGGTATTTAAAAAGAAATTCAATCTCACCGGGAAAATTGTTTCCGGCTATTTTCATCCTTACATCTATTTAAACCGGGATATCATTGATAAAAACAAATTGGATATTGATGAAGTTTCACGGACACTGGCGCATGAATTACAGAACCAGGAAGGCATTGCTTTTGCCATCCCTTCGATTGATTTATTGGAAGGTAAACTTGCTGACAATGAACTAAATCGATCGGTTTTACGGAATTATAATCCCAAAAGATCAGGCGAAATTTACATTGTTACAGAACCGTACTGGTTTATCAATGATTTTGATGGTTTAGAAGTAGCCAGTACACATGGCTCACCCTGGAAATATGACACGCATGTCCCTATAGTTTTTGCAGGAAACGGTTTAACGCATCAAACTGTTTTTCGGAATGTGGAAACGGTTGATATTGCCTTGACTTTATCCAATTATCTGAAAATCAAAATGCCATCAGCCGCTTCAGGTCAACCCCTGGAAGAAGTGTTGAAGAAACAAAATTGATATAAAGTGAACAATAAAAAACTAAAAAAATGATATGAAAAAAAACTATGTGCTATTTTTCATTCTGCTGTTGTTTATTTCCCCTGCTATTTTTGCTCAGCAATCCAACGAAGAACTTTCAGCAGCAGCAGCAAATCCCCTTGCCGACCTGATGAGCTTTCCTTTTCAGAATAACCTGAACATGAATAACGGTCCGCACAACCGCAATACAAACATCCTGAACATACAACCGGTTATACCCTTTGCCAATGGCCGGATCATTACGCGCACTATCATTCCCATTGTTCGCATTCCCGACTTCGCCAATAGAGACGGGGTCACCACTTCGGGATTGAGCGACATGGTTTTTACTGCTTTTTATGCTCCAGCTAATCAATCCTTTACCTGGGGATTCGGGCCGGTGCTGGAAATCCCTACTGGCGGAACCGTAAGGGGTTCACAGAAATGGAGTGCAGGGCCTTCTTTTGTGGCGCTCCTACAACCCGAGGACTGGACCTTTGGAGTGTTAGTGAATAATGCATGGTCCTTTGCAGGCGATGAGCAGCGGGCAGATGTAAACCATATGATGCTCAATATTTTTATCGTGCGCCAACTGGGTGATGGCTGGTATGTGAATTCAGCACCGATCATCACAGCCGACTGGACTGCAAAAGCTGAAAACCGCTGGATCGTTCCCATTGGTGCAGGAGCCGGAAAACTGATGCTGTTGGGCGGTAAGCTGCCACTGAATCTTCAAACCCAGCTGTATTATAATGTAGTACGTCCTGATTTTGGGCCTGAGTGGCAATGGCGTGTGCAACTACAAATTCTACTGCCTAAGAGCATTTTTAATAAATAAAATATCTTAGCATTTATACCATAAATTAATTTTGAACAAAGTGTTTTACTAAGCTCTTAATCGAATGGATAAAATTACAAATGTATTGGTAAGAAAAGCTATTCAGTTTTTTGTTCTTTTTTCGATTGTAATAGTCTCTGCTGGCTGCGCAACTGTTTTTGGTGGCTCTAAAAACAAACTAGTGGTCGAAAACGGTTCTCCGCCAAACGCCGAAGTCTATCTTGATGGTAATAAAATCGGTTCAGCTCCAATAAATTTAAAGATCGATAAACATCTGCTTCAGCACGGCAGTATTATCAAAATACAAGCTGATGGCTATACGCCCGATTCCACAGTCATAGTCAGGAAAGTGCACCCATATTACACACTTGCTAATGTATTTACAGGTGGAATCTGGATGTTGGTTGATGTGGCAACGGGAAATATTTACCGCCCTGAAAACAGCAAAATAACTTACGATCTTAAAGAAAACAATCAGCAATAAATAAAATGAAAAATACATTCTTAACATTCATTGCCTTAATCATTACTTGTGGGTGTCTTTTCGCACAAGAGCCACTTCAATCCGGGTTTAAAATACCAACTGAAGATAAGAATTATGGTTCCTTTGCTTTTGTGGAGGGTGTTTATCATTACAGTCGCTACCTGAAAAACAGCGACAATCTTTCCAACATCATGAAAAACAGGGCGAATACTTTTGAATTTAAAATTGGTTTGCAAACCAATGGAGAAAAAACCTGGCAACAGCACTGGGGATACCCCTCCTATGGTGTGGGCTTTTACACAGCCAGTTTTGGCCCAGCTGATACACTCGGGGAGCCATCTGCTTTATATGTTTTTTATGGTGGCCCAATCAAAAGATGGAACAGATTGAACTTACTTTATGAAATGGGCGTGGGTGTTTCATACGATTTTATAAAATTCGATCCCATTACAAATCCCGAACAGGATATCATCGGATCGACGGTAAATGTTTACCTGGCAGGCAAAATATCGCTGCAATACCAGATTAATAATCGTTGGGATGCCTCTCTGGGCCTTGATATCACCCATTTTTCCAATGGCAATACCAGAACACCTAATATGGGATTGAATATTTATGGCCCCAGCCTGGGGGTTAGGTACAATTTTAACCCAATGCGGAACTATACCCGGAAAATCGATCCGGACTATCAACCTCCTGTACGACCTCATTTTGTGAAACACACAGCAAGTCCTGTGGATAAAACCAGCGCTTTGCATCTGTTTGTAGCAGGTGCGGGCAAAACTACCAATAAACAAATTTACGATGGTCCTACCTATTTTGCCGGTACTATCGCCATTGATTACACACGCAGGTATTCATATATTGCCAGATGGGGTGGCGGCTTTGATTTCTTTTTCGATTCGTCACTACGTGAGCGAATCGAAGATACTAATGATCCGCCTTTTAAAGATTTGATGCAAATGGGTGTTCATATCGGAAACGAACTGCTCATTACACGCGTACATTTTATCACTCAGTTTGGTTATTACCTCTACAACAGGTCCTATAAAGGAGCCTGGTACCTGCGTTTCAACCTGCGTGTGTTGATTACCGATCAGATTGGCATACAGGGCGGGTTGAAAACGCTCAATGGAGGAGCAGCTGATTTTATTGAATGGGGTGTTTTTTACAAATTGTTTAGTCAAAAACCTGGTAGGTAGTGTAAGTACAATTGTTATATTTACAACCAGAATTAGCATGCTAATTCAGAGTATGTTACGTTTTAAATGATGCTTTGTGCTGATATCTTTGTACAAACCAAAAAAAACTGGCTTTAAAAAATACACCTTTAAACTATTACTCCATGAAGAAACCAATCATTCTTATCACTATTCTGCTGATACTAACACTAAAAGCACAGTCGCAAATTTTGATCTCTTTATTATTAGGTGACAAACTAAACTCTGAAAATATTGAATTCGGTCTGTCAGGTGGTTATGGTGCTGCAAATATTTACGGAAATGCTGGTTCCGATCATCTTAACACCTTGTTTCTCGGGTTTTATTTCAATTTTAAGCTACAAGAAGAGAAAAATTGGTTTTTAAAAACAGGTGTTCTTGTAAAATCAAAAATGGGAGATGATGGTTTTTCAGTTTATCCGCTCAACGACAAAAAACTAGACAGCATTTTTATGGGAGGAAAGATAAGCCGTGAAATAAATGCTTTTAATGTGCCGATCGAGCTTATGTATCGGTTTAATAAACGATGGTACGTAAGTGCTGGTGGTCAGTTAGGTCTTATGTACAGAACAAGGGATAAAATTACCAATACAATAAATGAAACAGAAGACATTAGATTATTCAATGAAATCTCCGATCAAATACGAAAAATTGACGGCGGTATCTCGTTAGGCGCTGGCTTAAAGCTTAAAGAAGGCAAAGAAAGTATAAGTTTAGGTATCAGATATTATCATGGCCTTGTTGATGTATACAAAAACCAACAGCTAAAAGGCACAAACGCTGTTTTTTATATTACTTGTGAAATACCTATTGGGGTATCAAAATCATAATATTTCTTCCTCCAAAGGATTAAAGCTTTTTTGAAATGTAAATCCCGGCATGGCCTTTTAAAATTGAAGCCAAGATAGTAAAATTAGCCTGAAAATTTACATTGGTCATTTAATCAGTATAAATAGGTTGTTCGATATTTACAATACCTATGTATCTTGTTTCAGCAGGCATGCAAATTTCAAAAAGAAAGTGTAAAGCACTGAAAAGCACATCTCGGTTTACAAATACAGATACTCCAAAAAGGACAGATTTTTTGATTTATAAATAACTACTATGAATTATACAGCAACGGCTCAGCTCTGTTTTTTTGCCCTCCTATAGCGCCAGTACTGGAACAAAACTAAGATAATACTAAGTGATGGAGCTACAAACCGGATTTGAAATAAAATAAATCGCAAGATATCTTCTTTGCTGTGGATGAAAAATTGATAAATTAGGGGAAGCACTATTGAAAGGAATAGAAACAAAGCAACCCATTCGAGTAAGAATCTTTTTTTCATATTTAATTTTTCTGAATTTATCTGCTATTTTATTGAATTTATCAAATCATGAAAATTATTCACGAGAATATGTTTTTCCGCATTCAAACTTCCAATATAAATCACTTCACTTTGCTTGTTAATAATTACAATTTGTGGCACCATACTAATGCCTAATGAATCTCTAATCTGCTTCACTGAATTGATATCGGAATATAAATGTTCAAATGAATAAGGTAATTCATTTGTAACCCTTTTAACTTTACTTAATTGTTCTTTTCGATGAATAAGATTGACAGCATAAAAAACTATATCCTTACGTTCGGAATATTGCTGCTTAAGTGCTTCATAATTAGGAAATTCCTTAAAACAAACGCCACAACTTGTGGTCCAAAAATCCAATACGATGATTTTATCCGTTTTGGCATTCAAGTTGAAAGCGTTTCCATTTTCATCATATAATTGAATAGCAGGAACCCTGATGCTGCTGGTATTTCCTGGGTGAAGTGTATAGCTAAGCCAATTAGGCATTCCAATATACCCTAAAAGTAGAATCACTACAATCGCCAACGAAATGAATAGGCTCAAAGCAGATTTTGACATCCCTCTAAAGAATACTTCGTTCAAAATCAAGCCTGTTGCAATGCTTACAACAGGCACCAAAGCGATTGGATAAACATGCGAAAGCCCTTCCCAAACAACAAGCAACGAATAGGTTAGCAGAAATGGTGCCACTACAATTATTCCATACAAAAAACGAGAAATTGGATATTTTCTGCTGTAAATCAATCCAGCAACAAAATAAACAATACCGCAAATTACAAATTGATTCACCCAGTTCAATGCACCTGATAACAATGAAATCGCAGAAGAAACAACTATAAGAATCAGAATATTTTGCCATTTTTTCATGCGAGGAAAACTTATTTTGTTTGATTATGGTCTAAAGTTTTTCAATCAAATAATCAGATTAGAAATCCCTATATTCAGTTGTTTCATTAACTCATTATAAAAACGGCAGCTTGAGGATCTTCTTCATTTCAAGATTTCAGATCATGTTTCAAAAATAGGCAATTCTTGTAAACACATATTTGTTTTAGAAATGCAAAATTTTTGAGCAACCATTTATTTGGGATATGAATCCCACTTCAACTGGTTTCCTCCAGTTTATTCGCACAGAATAAAGTATTCCTGCTTAAAAATTACATTTTACCAGAAGCACTACCTTACTTACTTATGTTCAAATTCATGTTTAATGATAAAGCGATTACCTAAGAAACTCAAACTAAAAAAAACAAGATGGTCTGTTCACCCATATCCAGGGGCGATTGCTAACGAGGCCATTATAAATAGCGTTATTTTTCTCGTCAATAATTGTCAGATGCGGCACTCCTTTCATTTTTAATTGTTTCATAAGAATTTCACTATTTGCTGCCCTAACCCAATAAAAGTTAAAGGGTTGCGCTGTGATTTGATTATAATACGCCGTATCATCCTCCTTTAATGACAGATAGGCTGCTAAGAATATTTTGGAGGAGTCGTTTTCATGCTTTGCAGCAAGTTCTGAAAAAAAGGGAAATTCTTCTTTACAGCTGGCACAGGCCTCAGACCAAAAAAGGACAATAATTTTTCTGTCGGTTGAATCTAATGAGCTGATGCGAACATTTTCAGTCGTCAAAAAAGTATAATCTACTTTTTCTTGTATGGATTCATTCTCAAGTTTCGCAAAAAACCATTTTTCATAATTTTCTTGTCCAAACCAACCAAAGATTGAAATAAACAAAATGACAAATAAAAGCCATGAAAGCTTACTCATTTTTGATAATCTTGAAAACCGCAAAAACTGGCTGATAATACTTATAAATACCATACACAAGAAAAGAAATGACATTTGCAAGACATCCGGAAAGCTTCCTAGTAAAATATTTAATATCAAATAAATACTATTGAACACTAAAAGAAACCTAACGGATGCAGCTTTTGATTTTGGACTCAGGAAGGTAACAACAATTCCGGCAAGAAGAATTGTAATAGAAGCTGAAGTACCATGATTTAGCTTTCGGGTTGCTGCCGAGAGGAAGGTGAAAATAATTCCAAATAATATTGCAAGCTTAATTTCATTAGATATTCTCAGCTTTTTCAGCACATATCCAAATATTGTCGGGATATAAAAAGCTAAAAACAAAACAGCAGTAAATTGGATACCGAGAATCTCTTCATCAATTAATCCAGATAAAATCCAAACAAGTAGCGGAAGCAGGGCTGTTAACGTCAGAATACCATAATAATAAAATGACTTTTCTCCTTGCTTATGAGCATTATAGAATCCTAGTCCAACACCAAAAATAATGGAAAACTGAATCAATCTGTCAAAGTTTCTTGTTTCTATCACAAACACAAAAAGACTTATCAATATCAGATATACGATGAGAATCAGTGGTTTAGAATTCTTCATAACAAACTATTCTACGGTTTTAATCAAATCATGAAAATTATTCACGAGAATATGTTTTTCCGTATTCAAACTTCCAATATAAATTACTTCACTTTGCTTGTTAATAATCGCTATTTGGGGCACCATACTAATGCCTAATGAATTCCAGATCATGTTTCAAAAATAGCCAATTTATCAATGAAAGATTGTTTAATAAAAGAAATTGAAGCGAAGTTTATTTTTCTGGAAAATGATCTCTGTTCTTTATATATTGGAACCCTGAAGTGGATTAGTGCTCCAGGTATACCTTACTAAAAAATTTGAGAAACTGGCGAACTCCTTTCTAAAGCTAATCGCTCCATTTAGCAGCACAATCCCCAAAGATTGTTACTTTTGCTTAACAACATGAGATAGGGTGGAAACTTCAGTGAAAAGGCCAAATGAATTACGCTTCGGACTCCTGTGCAACAGCTTGCAGCTGGAACGCTGGCAGGCAGAAGCCATCAGCTTGTTGCGTGAGAATGGCATTCAGCTGGCATTGATAGTAATAAATGCCGAGCCCCCTGCCCCACCGCCTGGCGTTATAGAACGCCTGCGCTCCTATCCCTTTCAAAAATTGTTGTTCAGGCTATGGAACAGGTATGTTTTTAGGCCTAAAAGCAAAGCCCCAACCGACATCAGCAAGGAAGTTGAATCCATCGAAAAAATTTACTGCACGCCCCTTAAAAAAGGGCTTTCAAACTATTTTTCACCTGCTGATATCAGCAGTATCCAATCTCAAAAACTGGATTTTTTGTTACGTTTTGGATTCAACATCATCAAAGGCGAAATACTGGAAGCTGCCCGTTTTGGGGTTTGGTCGTTTCATCACGATGATGAAAGGCTGATACGTGGTGGCCCTCCGGGATTTTGGGAATTTATGCAGGGCCACGAATACAACGGCGTTATCTTGCAAAAACTGACGGAGGAATTAGATAAAGGACTGGTTTTGAGGAGACAGTTTTATAAGGTGATCAGGCATTCTTATGCAGCCCATCTGGATCAGCTTTATTTCGAAAGCACCCTTTTGCCCCTTCAAAGCTGCAAGGATTTGCTTCTCGACCCTGATTTTGAGCCAGAAGTATCGCAATCAAAGGCAGCTATCAAGCATCCACCCGGCAACCTGCAAATGATACGCTATTTCCTGACGGCCTTTTATCGCCGTGTAGGTTTTCATCTCAATGACTTATTTTTTCAGGAAGACTGGAACATCGGTTTAATAAATACACCAATAAATGCTTTTGTTGAAAAGCCTGAAAGCTATCTTAAAAACATCCATTGGTTTGTAAAGCCGGCGCCTTCCTCCTATCTGGCCGATCCTTTTGTGATAGCTTTTCAAGATGAAACCTATGTTTTCTTCGAACAATATGATTATCGCAAGGGAAAAGCAGTTTTAGCCTGTGCCCTTAAATCAGAGGACTTCAGGATTTATCATACGGTTTTGGAAGAACCGCATCACCTCTCGTTTCCTTTTGTGTTTGTATATGATGACACACTCTATTGCCTGCCCGAGAGTTACAGCGCCAATGCCTTAAACCTGTACCGCTTTGATGTGAATACCCGCAAGCTGAATAAAGTTAAAACCCTGCTATCGGGCATGGCCGTTGTTGATCCGGTATTGACTAATTTTAAGGATCGCTGGTATCTGTTTTTCACTCAGAAAAACCTGCCTAGCGTTCATCTGTATTGCTATCATGCTGAAAGTCCATTCGGGCCTTTTGAACCTCATGCCAATAATCCGGTAAAAACCGATATCCGCTCTGCACGACCTGCCGGTAATTTTTTTCAGATTGGTGAAAAGCCTTTTCGGCCGGCCCAGGACTGTACTTTGCACTACGGCAGAGCTGTTGAAGTGAATGAAATAGTTCGTCTGAGCCCGCAACATTTTGAGGAAAAGCCCGTTAAACGTATCATACCATTACCAGCATTTACATACAGCAAAGGCCTGCACAGCCTGAACGGAAATCAAAACTATACTGTGATCGATGGGAAACGATTTACTTTTACAATTGCCGGCTTTTGGAATCAGCTCAAACTCAAACTGAACAAGACGACCTGATGCTAAAAAAAATCCTCAGCACAACCGGCACCCGTATACTCAATGCCTTTAGCGGCATACTGATATTGTGGATTGCCACCAACGAACTGGGAAAAGCTGCCTGGGGAACGGCCGGCATCATCCTGCTCGACATCACTCTAATTTTGCTGGTGATAGAACTAATGGCTGGCAGTGGTTTGGTTTATTTCAGCTCGCGCTACAGCCTCAAGAGTTTGATGAAAATCTCCTACAGCTGGATGCTGCTGGTGATCGCACTCACAGCTTTGACTTTTGGTCTGCTGACTTTCTTTCCAAGGATTTATCAACTCCTTATCCCATCAGGTTATGGAATACATATCCTGGCACTTTCGCTGATTAACGCACTGCATGGTTTTAATATGAATGTGTTACTGGGAAAGAAAAAAATTACGGCCTTTAACAGCCTCTTTGTTTTACAGTTTGGATTGCAACTGCTCAGTTTTGTTGGTTTTGTTTATCTTTTACAACTGAAAGACGAAAAAGCTTTTGTTTATGCCTTGTATGTGGCCTATGCTATACCGGCACTCATAGGATGGCTGTTGCTGGCTCCCTTTTTCAAGGACAAGAATGCCCCAAAAACCAAAGTAACTCCCAAAATCATCCTTAACTATGGCAGCATGACGCAGCTTTCGAGCATTGCCCATATGGTAAATAAACGACTCAGCTACTATTTTCTGAAAAGCCTAACAGGTATTGGTTCGGTTGGTGTTTATAACTCAGGTGTACAACTTACTGAAGGCTTACGCTTGATTGGACAAAGCATTTCACTTGTGCAGTTTTCCGAAATCAGCAATTCAAAAGACGATCAGGCCAGTGCCAGGCTCAGCATAGTATTGCTGAAGTTTTCGGTGATATTGACAGCTTTTGCTCTTTTTATATTAATTGTCATTCCTCAATCAGTATTCGAATGGGTTTTCAGCAAGGAGTTTGGCGAGATAAAAATCGTGATTATCACTTTGGCTCCCGGCGTTATTGCATTGGCAGCCAACACTATATTCAGTCATTATTTTTCAGGAACCGGGCAGCCCAGATATAATTTGATTGCCTCGCTGTGCGGTTTAGTTGTTACAGTTCCGGCACTTATCCTCCTTGTTCCGATATATGGACTTCCGGGAGCCGGCCTGAGTGCCTCACTGGCTTTATCAGCTTCGGTGGTATATCAATTGGTCGTATTTAAAAGGATCACTAAATCACCTTTCAAAGCGTTTTTGATCACGAAGGAGGATTTGAAACTTCTAAAAAAAATGCGACTCCGGAAAAGTTAGGTTTGCTGTTGAGGTATCACGTGATAAGGATTCGCTCGGGAAGGTTTATAAGGGTTGACAAAATAAAGTATTACAACTAATTTTACAAACCATTAAAAAAAACAAAAGTTATGAAAAAGAATGTTGGATCTGCTGATCGTATTATCAGAATTATTCTCGGCCTGGCCATTGGCGGAGTTGGATTTTACTACCAAAGCTGGTGGGGTTTGCTTGGTCTGGTACCAATTTTTACAGCACTTATTAATTTTTGCCCACTGTATGCCCCTTTTAAAATTAATACAGGCAAAAAAAGCTCCTGATTCTTAAACCGAAATGATTTCGGGTTTATCTGACAGATACACCAAATGTCCTTCTACCTGTTGTATGAACAGCTTCTGAAGGGCATTTTTATAGGCCAAAATCTGATTTAAATGAGCTGGTGACTGCTCTCCAGTTTTATAATCAATAACAATAATTACTTCCGGCAAAACAGCAATTCTGTCGGGACGCAACAGCTCACCAGTATCTGTGAGGATTTCTGCTTCATTTCTGATTTTTGCAGGAGGATGAAAGGCTTTCGCCAGACTTTTATCAGCCGCTAAATAACCAAAAAGAAGGCGAAGGGTTTCAGCTTCTGATTGATCCAAAAAACCCTGATTAATTCTGTTTTGCAATAAATCCGACAATTGATCGGCATATTGCAGCTGCGATAACAACTCATGCATTTTAATGCCATATGCTACTGCCTGAGTGGCCTTTCCGTATGAAGCCTGACGGGCAATTTGCAGTGACCCGCTCCAGTCGCGCGAAACAATATTTAGTGGATCCGGATTTTGGTTCAGTTTTGTAGGATTTGGATTCAATGGCAGTCCGGCGCGTGTACCAAAAGTATATTGCATTTGCTGGTCATTCCATAATTCAAGCTCATTAAGAAACTGATATTGAATAGTTTTATTAATATCCTTTTTAAAATCAGCAATCATATAAAGTTGCTCAACTGCGCGGGTACAGGCCACATACATTAGGTTTAGGTCATCCATAAGGGATTTTGACCTTTCACTGTTGTAATACTCTTCAAAATCTGTTCCAACAAGTGATTTGGATAATTTGATCATGGCTTGTTTAAGCCCGGGAATTTGATATTCAGACAAGTCGATCCATAGACTATCCTTTGTACTTTTCAAGCCAAAATCGGTATAGGCATAGGGGTAAATCACTACCGGAAACTCCAATCCCTTGGCCTTATGGATAGTCATCACACGCAAGGATTCATTATCTTCGGGTAGTGTAACAGCTAGTTTGTCTTTACTTTCTTCCCAGTATTGAAGAAAATCTACCAAACTGCCATTTATTTTATTCTGCCAGGAAAAAACAGCCTCCAGGAAGAACATCAGATAAGGATCAGCATGTTTATCAAAACCAAATGCCCGAATCAGGTGCTCGCAATAATCATAGATACTGAATTTACTAAGTTGGGCAGGATCCAGTGTGCCAGCTGACAGACCAAGCATCTGCTCCATTTGGTTGTAAGAAAAATTATCAGCTGAGAAATATGATGCTGGTTTTAGTTGTGACCCATTGATTTTATTTACTGTCAACGCATAATAATAGCGAAACCCACTTGCGATCACACTATCTTTTGAATCCGTTAAAAGATAAAGTGCATGTATGACTAATTGCACTTTATCAGAGTTTTTCACCAAAAGGGAATCGGGTGAAACAACTTTATAACCTTCAAAAGTGAGATAACGTGCCATATCAGCACCTTTATCGTTACTTCTTATTAAAATCACAATATCGCCCGGAGCATAACCAGAGGCGAGTAGTTCAGTAACAAGCTCCAACACACGACTTTGTTGCGCCTCTTTACTGTCCTTATTTTCTTCTGGATTAAGCAAATCAATCTGTACAAAACCTCCCGCATTCTTTGGCATAAACTGCTGCGCTGCCTGATCATAAACACTTTGGTAATCTGCTGAAAGTTTTTTTGAAGCAGTATTAAAAAAAGCATTGTTAAACTTCACTACTTCCGGGAGTGATCTGTAATTAGTATCCAGCGCAAACGCTTCGTACTGTTGTTCCAGCACTGAAGCCATCTCTGCATCAATGTTGGATGCTACAGGAAGATCAACTTTTGGTAAGCGAATAAACTGCTCAACTTCACCGCTGCGAAAACGATAAATGGCCTGTTTTGCATCTCCAACCAACAGGCTTACACTTCCTCCTGCCAGCGCATTGGAAATCAATGGTAAAAAATTCTGCCACTGCAATACCGATGTGTCCTGAAACTCATCCAACATAAAATGTTTATACCGCTCTCCCAATCGTTCGTATATATAGGGCACAGAGGCATCAAACAAGGTTTTTGATAATCGCTTATTAAATTCAGAAATATGCACTTCCTGCTGCTCAATATTCAGTAAATCCATCTCTTCGGTAATCTTCTGCTGCAAGGCTATTGAAAGAATATTTTCCTCCAGCATCTTAAATAAAGTCGTTTTAGAAAGGTGCTGTTCAATATAATCTTTCAATTCCTGAAAAATGACACTCAGCTGATTTTCAATACTTTCTATCGCCTCTTTTTTAACTTTTGGAAGCTGACCTTTAGCCCATTTGCCTGCTACGGGCGGATTCTTAAAAAAGCCTGCCGTAGAAGCATACTGTAGATCACCCTCCTTCAGTCGCTTAATCACCACTGGAAAACCATTACTTCCTTTAGCTAATTCTTCTGGATCAACATCGTGTAATGCAAGTAAATCCAGCATTTGATCAAGCAGTGTAATGACTTGTTTGAGTACTTGATTTCTGTATTGACGCATAAAACCAGAAGCCGCTTCCACAGCCTCTATATCCTTAAGCTCATTGGCTCTTCCCGATAAAAATGCATCCTCGGCAAGCAATTGGCCAATAAATTTGGCTAAAGGTTTTTCAATACGCCAATTTTCGTCCTCTTGTAATTGCCTTCGAATAAAATCAAGAATTAATTGGGTTACAAATTTATCTCTGCCCACGGCAGCAATGATGCGATCTCTCACCAGGTTTATCAATAATTCTGTTTCCATCGAAACCTCATACTGGGCTGGCAGGTTCAGCTCGCGGGTAAAAGTGCGTGCCAGTTTTTGCACAAAGGTGTCAATAGTGCTCACAGAAAAATCGCTGTAGTGATGTAAAATATGATGAAAAACCCAGCGGGCGCGTGTTTCTATTTCACCCTCATCAAGCCCTGTTTTATTGATTAACAAAGAAAAAATCACCTGATCATTAGTATGATCACCTTTATTGCCAGCCAATGCATGAAGCGCTTCCAGTATACGGTCTTTCAGCTCGTGGGCTGCTTTATTTGTAAATGTAACTGCCAGTATCCTTCTGTAATTGTAAGGATCATTTAACACCATGGCAAGGTATTCAAGAACCAGGGTGAAGGTTTTTCCTGAGCCGGCAGAAGATTTGTAAACCTTAAGGTTTTTCATTCAAGCAAAAGCATTTTGCCATAAAAATAAACTTCTTTTCCGGTAATTTGAACGCTATATAAACCAGACTGCTCAAAATACTGGTCCGTTTCGATCAGGACTTCATTAGCACCCTGATGAACATCAATTGACTGGCTTAAAACAAGTTTACCATGCAGATCAAAAATGATCAGCTCAGCACTTGTAGCTTTTTCTGCATTAAATTGAAGCCGGGCTTGATGATAAACAGGATTAGGCATAATTTTTAAAGTTGTTGCTTCCCTTTGATTCTCAAAAAGACCAACATTTATCACACGCGCAGAATCCTGGTACATTACCATATTGCCGGCTGTTTCGTCAATGGTAACCTGTAGCAGTGGCACTTTCATCCCCTGAGCCAACCAATGATATTCCGTATAGTTACGTTGAATGGCTTGTCCGCTGCCATTGATAAACAGGCTGTCGTATTCTTCCACTTCCGATTTATAACGCAGCGTTTCGAAGGTGCCAAAGGGTGTTGTAAGCGTTCCCCATCCATCAATAGTATTTTCGCGGCTTCTCTCAATCAGCACATAGCCCACATCAGGCAGGGCCAATTCAAGTGTGGCATCATCTGCATACGACTGACCATAATTCATTGGAAACTGATATATTTCATCTGCATCACTATATTTTAGGGGGATTGGTGTACCCTCGAAAATGAGCCCATACCCGAGATCCTGATAACGTGAATTACTGCTTTCGAGAAAACGATAGGCCAATGCTTCCGGCAATCCGGGAAGTATGGCTGCCGGATTAAATGTATTGACCAGATCAGCGCTGGTAAGAAAAAATGGCCAAAAAACCACTGGTGTTGAAGTTACAGCATAAAAAGTATCCACACGCTGACTCACTGGATTTAATCCGCTAAAATCCCAGGTAAACCCATCACCCGTTGCAGCAAAATCAAAGCTTTCGGAATTAAAGGCAACACTGGTTCGCACGGTATCACCAACTGCTGGCATATCAGCCGAAGTTACAGTGATTTGTGCTTTTGCAACTAAAAAAATATGGATTGTCAGGACAAGTAAAAATGATTTTTTCATAAGCAATATTAATTGGTATTTCGTTTTTTCTTTCTTCTGAAAAGCTCTCCAAAACTATCGAATTCCTGGCGATACGACAGTCCTATCCCTTGTGTGTATGGCGCATAGTTATCAAAATTACTGTAATAATAATAGGAATTTACATTTGAGTGGTTAAAAGCTTTGGCCCTCAGCCGGCCATCTTTGGTGATTTTTACTGTAATATCCACATCTCCCACAATATTACTTGCATTTTGAGTAGTGGCAGTATTGCTGATCATCCCAAAATTTCCATCAATTGTCACCCTGTCGTTAAAAAGCTGGGTTGAAAGGGCCACCTCCAATTCTTCGTTAGATAGCTCATCGCCGGGTTTATAGTGAAGCCCAACATCAAAATCTTTACTAATTTGTGATAACCAGCTGCTAAGTTGATTACTAATTACATTGATATAAGAACTGCTGAGATTGGCCGTGCTGCCACCAGCATAACTAAAACTACCCAGCACAAGCAACGAAATCATCTGCTGTGTCATCAAGGCATTGTTTGTTGTATCCAAAACAGAAAAGACGATTTGACGGGTTTCATCATCTGTATTGGGCAAACGGATACTAAAACTTATATCCGGATTAAATAACTGATTCTGAAGGTGAATAATACAATCCACATTGACCCTGTTTCGAATGCTTGAACTGGAATCGAGGACAATGCCCAGCGAGCCAAGAGATGTTTTAACACGGTACAGACCTTTTACATTCAGTTCAGCATCAAGCGGATCACCGGTCCATGAAATTCTTCCGCCTTCGAGCAGCTCAAAGCGTTTACGTACAAGATTTTCAAATACAAAGTTAAATTGCCCTGATTGCACGTTATAATCCCCTAAAAGGGTAAAATTACCCGCTGCATTTACCCCCATCCTCATATTTCCACTTCCTCGTGCTGACAGATCGCCCATATTGTAGGGCAAATAGATTTGTACAGATGCATCGGGTGTTACTGTGGCATTGAGATTAATATTAAAGTTTTGTGCTGGTTTGGGAATGACTGTCTTTGGACTTTTTTGTCCCTCATCATCTTTGAGTGGATCAACAAAGAAAATAAAATCATGATCGCTTACATAAGCACTGTTATTCAACGGAATATATAAGCGTGTACCCTGATCTGTAGAAGCGTTGATGGCAAGATCGATGTCGTTAAGCGGTCCACTTATTTCTACATCTCCGGAAACTACAGCTGCACCATAAAACAAATCATTCATATCGCGTGTAGTGTTCAAAGCAATAAATGATTTCGGATCCATTCTCACCTTAAACCTGAAATCTGACAAATAATTATGAGATATCTGGCCACTTACAAGCGCTTTATTGCCGGCAGTGTCGTAAAGCATCAGGTCTTGAAACAAGATCTTGTTCTCTTCGAAAGTAAATTTATGCTGCACCGAATAAACAGTGTTCAGATAATCAATCCTGAAGCCGGTTCTGAACAACTCCAATTCGCCTGTAAGCACTGGCTTATGTAGCGCTCCGCGAAGGTTAAAATCACCTGTGGCAAGCCCTTCGATCCGGCTTAAAATGCCCTCCAAAAATGGATTCAATGCTTTTAACCTGAAGTTCTCAAGATTTAATTCGAAAAGCAGATTATCTTTTTCACGGGTTGGATAGTAAAAACCACTAAAATTCAACATTCTGCTTGTTGAAACATTCCCCACATTGATAATCTGTGCATTTAAATAGATAGACTCATCAGAATTGTTCCAGCTACTAAGGATACGGGCATCTCCCAGCTTTTCTTTATTCATGTGCAAGCCAGACAAATGAAGGTTTGAAAAAAATGCTGGCTTGTCAAGCAGGTTCGCAAGTTGAAGATCGCCGGAAATTATGCCGTCCAGGTCAAAACCATAACCCATTGTTATCAGGTCAAAATTTGAGATATTCCAACGATCAAAGACTATATCAAGCGAATCAGCCTCATTTAAAGGCAAATGACCATCCAGACCAATAAATTGATTGCCAACATCCAATCTAAGGTTTGAAACAGCAGTAAATTCTTTTCTGAAATCAATCTGATTATCTTCATCAATTCGCCAAACTGAATCATTAACAACAAGATCGGCTCTATTGATATGTAAGCTTCCACCATAACTACTGTCAGGAAGGAAAGTAGCACGGATATTTCCCTTGTTTCTGGCAGGCATCAAACCATCATTCCAATTAATTGTTGTTATCAGGCTGTCATTTTGAAGCAACAATCCAAATGTTGGTCTTTGAATACCAAGCACTGTAGTGTCAATAGAGGTGCTGTCTCTAAAAATAAATTCAGACAAAGCAACCGTCAAGTTTGCATTTGAAAAATCACTCGAATTCTTCAGAAAAATATCTTTCATTTTAAATTCTCCATAAGCCAGATACGGAACTTTTAATGTTACATCAAGGTCGTGGCGGCTTGAAGTAAAGACCCCGCTGGCACTGGTTCCTGATGCAATAACAATATCAGGATTTAATAGCTTGGTGAGGGTTTCTGTTTGCCTGAAATTCATACTAATATAAAAATCCTGTTCCGGAACATCTGACTTTTGTTGAATAACACCGGGGATTTTGATATAGTGGTTCACATAATTGCTTAAGGCTTCCGGCAAGCTTGCAAAATGTACTTTTCCTCCCAATTCAAAATCAAAGAAATCGTTACTTATTTCATACCGTTTTCCCAGTAATGCTTCATCAGTCACTGTCAAAAGAAGGGAATCCATAAAATAGGTTCCCCTGCTATCTTCAAAGCTGGTATTATTAATTCTGAGCGATCCTATCAGATCATCAGGATTAAAACCAAAAAGATTTGCCGCTACAGTGCTTTGCAATAGCATCAAAGTATCCGTTTGCAATATGTTCATTGCAAAGAGATCAGCGTGAGCTATTTCGGCAGAAAAATTCATCTCCGGAATTTCAGGTTCAAGATTAATCTCCCCATTAAATTCAAGCGCAAGTTTTGAGTCGTCGATACTCAAAAAACCATTAAATCGTTCATTGGACAATTCTCCATTCATAATAATATTACCATAGGGTATCCGGAGAAATTCTATCTTTTGCAGCACCCCGTCGATACTAACCTGCGCTGTCTCTTTTGTAAAACCATTACCATTGACCTTAGCATTCATCGAAAGACTCCCCACCTGTTCAGTATCGAATAAACGTCCCAGTTGCAGGTCTTTAGTCACCAGATGACCCTCATAGCTCAATTCAGCAGCATCCTTTTCTCTGAATAACCTTAAATCTGATTGCAAAGAACCAACCTCAGTTACTATGGAAGCATTTGCTAGAAAATCATCCGGTTTACCTTTAAACGACCCTCTGACAATAGTATTACCCATTGCTCTCAGCTGATCAGGAAGCTCAATCTTTAATGAACCGGGAAGCAAAAAAGCTGAAAGATCTTCCGTATTAATGCGCATTCTGTCGATGTCAAGCTCCATATAGCTGTCAAAGAAATCTGGGAGGCCTTTGATGCTGTAATCGCCAACAAAAGAGGTATTGTTACCAAGCTGAAAACTAAAACTGCTGGTGGCAAAGTCGGCAACTGTTCCGGACACATTGCCTGCCAGACTAACACTATTTTTCATATCAAACATTACAGGAGCAAAAAAACCAATATCAGCCATATAAAGGTTCGAAGGCTTTACTTTAGCATCAATTGTTACTTTATCAACGAAATCCAGAAAATCGCTGTAAGCATTGTAATGAAAAGATAAATCCAGATTAAGGCTTGAATTACTGGTAACTAACTCAAGATTAACGGCTTTTGTAACTTCCGAATCACTCACAAAATCACCGTGCAAATGCGTCAAAACAACGCCACTTGTATCCTTTGCTGAAAGTTTTCGGATGCTGACAAAAATACTGTCACCTGCCAAACCAAATTCATTGGCAGCCAATTTAATATCAGTAATATACAAATGGCTGTAATCCATGCCTTCAAGTCCCGGCTCATCTTTGTTCTGATCCCAGTACCTGAATCCCCCATTGTTTAGTTGAATCAAATCAACGGTCAAAGGAAATGAAGTATTTTGTTTAACAACTGCTGTATCCTGCTCGGATGAAAAATATTCAGTGATAAACGCCAGGTTTAATTCATCCGAATTCTCATACTTTACCAATGAAACATATGGTTTATCCAGAATAAGTTTGCGTATATGCAGTCCTTTACTAAAATCCTGTGGATGAATGCTTACATTTAAGTATGGGGCAGCAAACATCAGGTTTTGCTGTTGGTCATATGCTTCAAATCCTTCTAATGTCAGTGATAAGTCCAAATCAAGATAAAAACCTTTGATAAGGATACGTGTTCCCATCTGATCTGAGAGATATCCTGTTGCCAACCGTGCCAGGTAATTTTGCACAAAGGGATCGCGCACTGATACATACACACTTATTGGCAGTGCCAGTATCACCATCAACAAGGCTAAAACAATATTTCTGATCTTTTTTTTGATAAATTTGCTTTTTAAAGTCTATCTATGAACACCTACATTCTTGGTATCGAATCCTCCTGTGATGAAACTTCTGCTGCTGTGCTCAATGGCACCCATTTGTGTTCCAACATTATCGCCAGCCAAAAGGTTCACGAAAAGTATGGAGGGGTGGTTCCTGAACTCGCCTCAAGGGCACATCAACAAAATATCATCCCGGTAATTGACACAGCCATTAAAGAGGCAAATATAAATAAAAATGAGGTGAGTGCAGTTGCATTTACCAGAGGTCCCGGACTGTTGGGTTCACTATTGGTTGGCACTTCATTTGCCAAAGCTTTTTCGATGGCCATGGACATCCCAATGGTGGAGGTAGATCATATGGACGCTCATATTTTGGCGCATTTTATCACAGACGAACAAAATAAAAAGGTTCCTGAGTTCCCCTTTCTTTGCTTAACTGTTTCTGGTGGTCATACCCAAATCGTTTTGGTGAAAGATTATTTCGATATGACAATTATTGGGAAAACCATTGATGATGCTGCCGGCGAAACTTTCGACAAGGCAGCAAAAATAATGGGGCTACCCTACCCTGGCGGTCCGATTATCGATCAGTATGCCCAACAGGGAAATCCTTTTGCTTTTCAGTTTGCTGAACCTAAAATACCTGATTTGAATTACAGCTTTAGTGGACTAAAGACCAGTATTTTATATTTTCTTCGTGATGAACTAAAAAAGGATCAACAGTTTATTGAAAAGCATAAAACCGACTTATGTGCAAGTATACAGCGCACCATTGTTGACATACTAATGAAGAAACTTATTTTGGCCGCCAGGCAAACCGGATTACGACACATAGCTGTTGCCGGAGGTGTTTCAGCCAATTCCGGTTTACATCGCGCTATGCAAAATGCTGCAGCAGAAAACAATTGGGAAATTTATATTCCTAAAATCAGTTACAGCACAGATAATGCTGCAATGATTGCTGTAGCGGGCTACTTCAAATATAAACAGAAGCTTTTTGCCGACCAGCGTATTGTTCCTTATGCCCGACAAAGCACTAAATAACAGTTTAAAACCATGATGAACTGGACACAGTTACTCTCAACCCAAAGATTCACTTCCTCTTCTGACCAAAAAGATATACGCTCTGCTTTTCAGCGCGATTATGACCGGATTATCTTTAGCAGCCCTTTCAGAAGGCTGCAAAACAAAACGCAGGTGTTTCCGCTTCCGGGAAGCGTATTTGTACATAACCGGCTCACCCATAGCCTTGAAGTAGCAAGTGTTGGAAGATCCATTGCGCGTATTGTTTCGCAGGAATTGATAAAAAAATCACCGGAAATAGCCAATAACGCGCTTAGTGAGATTGACACTATTGTGGCTGCAGCCTGCCTAGCTCATGACCTTGGGAACCCACCTTTCGGACATAGCGGCGAAAAAGCCATTAGCACCTATTTCGAAAATGGCAGTGGAAAAAAGCTTATAGATCAGATTCCGGCAAATCAATGGTCTGATTTAATAGATTTTGAAGGTAATGCAAACGCTTTTCGCACCCTTACGCATCAGTTTAATGGCAGGCGAAAAGGAGGGTACTCGCTCACTTTTGCAACACTTGCCTCACTTGTTAAATACCCATACCCTTCCTACAACAAAGGTGATCGCAAAAAGTATGGCTTTTTCAATGCTGAAATCACAAGTTTTGAAACTGTAGCAAAGCAGTGTGGTTTAATAAAACTTGACGATCAAATGCCGGTTTATGCCAGACATCCATTGGTGTATCTTGTTGAAGCTGCTGATGATATCAGCTATTTGATTATGGACATGGAAGACGCACATAAGTTGCGTATACTCTCTACAGAGCAAACAGAGAAATTGCTGACTGCTTTTCATGATCAAAAGGATGAAGACTTTTCCAACTACAAAAATCGAATTTATCAGGAAGTAACTGATACCAACGAACGTATTGCTTTTCTGCGTGCCACAGCAATCAACCGCTTGGTAAAATCGGTCAGTAGCATTTTTGTGAAACATGAGGCTGAAATTCTTGCGGGAAAATTTGAAGGCAGTTTGGTTGACTACCTCGAAGCTGACCTTAAAAAGGCCCTTGATGAGAGCAGAAAACTATCCATAAAAGCCATTTATAATCATCCGGAAGTTGTAAAGATAGAACTCACCGGTTTTCATGTGCTGGGAACACTAATGGAAGAATTCTCACAGGCGGTAATAGCGCCAAAAACGATTTATCACCGCAAATTGCAATCGCTTTTACCTGAGCAGTTTAAGCCTAAAAATGATGATACCTATTCCAAATTGCAATCGGTGATTGACTTTATCTCGGGGATGACAGATTTGTATGCCATGCAGCTTTATAAAGACCTTCGGGGCATTGAAAGCTAGTTACTTTAGGCAGGGCATTTCTGCCTTTGTTAGCATTGGTCGAATTTAACCGGAATCCGAATATTAATATCCTCCCCTATCTGACCACACTTACATTCATTGCGGTCGGTCCTTTTGGTCCTTTCCCAATTTCAAAAGTGACCATATTGTTTTCTTTGATAGCTTCGTTAAGATTGCTAACATGAACAAAAATACGCTGATCAGTATCCAGATCACGGATAAACCCAAATCCTTTGCTTTCGTCGAAAAAGCTTACAACACCATTTTTCAGGACATCGACAACTTCATTGGGATCGCTTTTGGCAACACTAACTTCAATATCTTCGAGCTCCACCTCTTCTTTTTCTGATGGATCGGGCGGACTCTCAAGGATATTACCAAACTCATCCACATATGCGATCATATCATCAAATGTGTTTTTATCCTGATCTTTATTCTCCAAACGGCGCTTTTCTTTGTCTTTACGCTTTTTTTCCTTTTTCTGCCTTACGGCTTTTTTTTGCATGGATTCCTGTGATCTTCCCATAAATGCTTTTTAGTTATTAATACAAAAAAATAGCGGTTGGCATGCTGTTTAAGAAATGAACAGCAAACCAACCGCTGAAGTTCTTCTTATCGGTTAGTAACGACGACGTGGCGCATCAGTTCTTGGGCGCGCCTCATTTACAACCATTTCACGGTTTTCGAGGGTTGCACCATTGAGTTCTTTGATAGCCTTTTGAGCTTCTTCTTCATTGTTCATTTCAACAAATCCAAAACCTTTTGAACGGCCATTGTATTTGTCGATGATAATTTTTGCAGAGGAAACTGTTCCATATTCTGCAAAGAAACGTTCTAAATCCTGATCGTTTACATTGTAATCAAGATTTCCTACATAAATGTTCATGTAACTAAAAATTAAATGAGTAAAAAAATCAACCTCTTCAAACATAATAATGCTTTCAAGGCTTTTAAAAATCAGGATTTAAACAGCAGGCGGGTCGTGAAAAATGATCGGTTAGAACAAGAAACAAACGAAAACGCAAACACTCAAATTCTGAATTCGCTGCAAAGATACGTAAATATTTTATATTCATCTACTTTTTTAATGCATCGTCTATTCAGTGTGGTGTTAAATACCTAAAACAGGGTATTGAGTCATTTTGCTTTATCGTGCAATTTTGCACTGTAAAAACCAAAACACATGCATCATCGCATTAATGCCTATGCTTCTCTTCTGCTGATAGCAGTTTTGTCTGTAGTTTCTTACAGCCAGCTATCCGACAGGCACAGTCATATGGTTAATGGTGTATTGGTTTCTCATTCGCATCCCTTTAAGCATGACAACAGTCACGGAAATAAAGAGCATGAGCATACGTCTGCAGATTTTGCGCTGCTTGCCTTTTTCAATGACTTTCAACATTACATTTCCTCAATTTCAGATCATTACTTTACACCATTCAATAAAGCAATAAAAAGCGATCTAAGCACTATTTACATCGTTTTTAAGTTGCCCAACTACAATTTATGTAGTTTTTGTTTCAGAGGGCCGCCACGCCAATGAATCCCTTGTTAACTTACTGAATTATAATTTTTTAAAAATACTTTTTATGTTACGTTATCAGTATCTCCTCATACTGTTGGTGGGAGTGTTTGCCCTTCCGCTACTGGCCAATGAGCCACCTTTTACACTCAAAGGTGTAATAACCTCAAACAATCAGCCTGTTCCATATGCCACAGTAAGCATTGAAGGCACTACCACTGGCACTGTTGCCGATGAACATGGTCATTTTACGCTTGAAACCGTAAAACAGCCACAATACAACCTAATAATTGAGTCGGTAGGATATAAACCTCAGCAAATAGCTATCAAAGGTTATCGGAAACATCAGGAAATAAAAGTTGATCTTATAGAGGATTTAATAGGTTTGCACGAAGTGGTAGTAACTGCCAGCAGGCATGAAACCAGTCGGCAGGAAGCACCGGTAATTGTAAATGTGCTTGGTTTGAAGCTTTTTGATGCCAGCAATGCCTTGAGTATGGCAGATGGATTAAACTTTCAGCCCGGCATGCGCATCGAAAATAATTGTCAGAACTGTGGTTTTCAGCAGGTACGCATCAATGGTCTGGAAGGCCCTTATTCTCAAATTCTTATTGACAGCCGCCCGATCTTTAGTGCATTGAGTGGTGTTTATGGCATTGAGCAAATCCCGGTAAGCATGATCGAAAAAGTGGAAGTAGTAAGAGGTGGTGGATCAGCCCTTTATGGATCCAATGCCATTGCCGGCACAATTAATGTGATCACGCGCGAACCTGTAAAAAACAGTTTTGAAGGCGCTTTCAATTATGCCTTGATTGATGGTGCTGCAGCCGATCGCAACCTGAGCTTAAATGGCTCCTTTGTTTCTGATGATCACATGGCTGGTATCCATTTGTTTGCTGTAAACAGAAATCGCGATCACTATGATGCCAACGGAGATGGTTTTTCTGAATTGGGCTTGATAGAAGCAGATGCACTGGGTTTTAGGTCGTATTATAAGTTTAACTCCTATGTAAAACTAAATGCCACTTATCATTATATCAGTGAGTTTAGAAGAGGAGGAAACAAATTTGAGCTGCAGCCGCACGAAACAGATATTACTGAGCAAACCGATCACAAAATCAATGGTGGTGAGCTGGCACTGGACATCTACAGCAAGAACCTGAAAAACAAATTGAACCTGTACACATCACTGCAGCATATCGGCCGGAAAAGCTATTATGGCGCAGAACAGGATCCGAATGCCTATGGCAATACAACTGATCTGGCAGTAGTAACTGGCGCACAATTTAACCACAAAGCTAAAAACTTTCTTTTTGCAAAAGCGAACATTGTTGCTGGTACTGAACTTCAAATCAATAATATGCACGACCAAATGCCCGGTTACAATCGCGACCTAAAACAAGACATTTCAATTGCAGGTTTTTTTATTCAAAGTGAATGGGCTTTTAAGCGCAGTAGCTTATTGGCAGGCGCCCGACTTGACAAGCACAACCTGATCAATAATGTAATCATCAGTCCCAGACTTACGTACCTCTATGATTTATTACCTGAACTGCAATGGCGGAGCAGCTTCTCAACCGGTTACCGTGCCCCGCAGGCTTTTGACGAAGACCTTCACATTTTGGCCGTAAACGGAGGTGTGATGCTGATACAACTGGCTCCCGACTTGCGTCCTGAGTATTCGATGAGCGTAAGCAGTTCATTGGATTACTATTTTAAACTTTTCGGAAAAGAAAGCAATCTGATGTTGGAAATTTTTCATACTACGCTGGATGATGTTTTTGTGCTTCAAAGTCTGGAAACAGACAACAACGGCAACCTGATTGTTGAACGCAGAAATGGTTCAGGAGCAAGGGTTTATGGAATTAATTTAGAGAACAGAATTGCATTTTCCAGTAACAATCAATTGCAGTTTGGCTTCACCTGGCAACACAGCCGCTACAAAGAAGCTGAAGCCTGGAGCGATGATCCGGAAGCTCCACTATTGAAATCGCTTCCCAAATCACCTGATTTGTACGGATATTTTACACTCACCACACAATGGTCAGAAAAGTGGAATACGGCGCTTACGGGCACTTTTACCGGCAGCATGACAGTACCACATTATGCCGGGTATATCGTTCAGGATGAGCTTAAAACTACAGAAGCTTTTGCTGATATCAATCTGAAGTTTGGTTACAGGATTGGTAAGGGTAAGGCTTTCGACCTGAAACTGGAGGCAGGTGTACAAAACATATTTAACAGCTATCAATCTGATTTTGACTTTGGCCTTAATCGTGATGCCGGATATATGTACGGTCCGATGAAACCTCGCACAATTTTCATTGGCCTGAAAGCCGGAAATTTGTTATAACAAATATTGCGTTTATCAAAAAGCCTCTGCAAAGGGGCTTTTTTTTATTTACCGCTTAAAGTACCTTTGAATGTTTTGCTGAAGCTTTCCCAATTCTGCTCGTCATAAGCGCCACTCCCAAAGTAATGTATCACAGGTTCGAAGTTTTCGGGAGGAAAAAATCCCGGCACTACACTGATGATTTTCATTTCCTCGTTCATAAATACATAGCTGGGATAGGACATTTTGCCACGAAGCAGCGCCTGCGCCAATTCATGGGAACTGCGCGATTTTCCGGGATTGGGATTAACAAAAGTTCTGTTGGCATACACTATTGTGTCAGACCTTTCTGCATCAAACTTAACCATATAAAAATGGTCCTGCATATAGGCAGCAATTGTTGGATTGGCAAAAGTTTCCTTATCCATTTTTTTACACCAGCCACACCAGTCGGTGTACATATCAATAAACATTTTTTTTGGCTGTGTTTTCATTTTCTCAACTGCTACTTCAAAATCAAGCCATTCAATTTTGGTTTCCTGAGCAGAAACTGTAATTGAAAAAATCAGGGTAAATATTGCAGCAAATAATGTCTTAATCATTTTAAAAAAGCTTAATAATTCATCAAACGGTTCAGTTCGCGTTTGCTGTCTTTCTTCTTTAGATCCTCACGCTTGTCATAATGATGTTTTCCCTTGGCAAGGGCTATTTCAATTTTGGCAAGGCCGCGCTCGTTCACAAACAACACAACAGGAACAATGGTATAACCCTTTTCATTCACTTTTGTTCGCCATTTTTTCAATTCGCGCCGGGTAAGCAAGAGCTTGCGGTCACGTTTCGGGTCATGGTTATTATAAGTGCCATAAGTGTATTCGGCAATGTGCATATCGCGTACAAACAATTCGTCCTTTATAAATACACAAAACGACTCATTCAGGCTTACTTTACCCATCCGGATGGATTTTATTTCTGTTCCGGAAAGTACAATTCCTGCCACCAAACGCTCCTCTAAAAAATACTGGAAGCTGGCTTTACGGTTTTTTATTCTGATAGTTTGTTGTGACATAGCGGCTGCAAAAGTACTACAAAACAAAGACTATAAACAATAACGCCCCGAAATGCTGTTTCAGGGCGTTAGTTTTTTTTGCTGTTTTAATCCTTCTATTTGGAATCGCCTAAAATAATGGGCATTCCATCTTTGGTATTTCCAATAATTACAACTTTAGAATTGGTGGATTGCGACAACTTAAGCGTGGCTTCGATGCCTTTTTCGCGCAAAATTTGTTCGGTAATACTGGCACTTAGAATTTTATTAGCGCGGGCTTTACCTTCAGCATCAATTCTTTGACGTTCAGCTTCCTGCTCGGCTTTTTCGAGTTTAAACTCGTATTCAAGCGCTTCCTGTTCCTGCTTGAGCTTGCTTTCAATCGCCTGTTTGATTGTAGGCGGCAGGGTTACTGAGCGAATAAGCACCTGATTAAGCTGAACATATTTTTCTTCGAGCAGGTTTTGTGTTTCTTCATAAATCTCCACCTGAATGGCATCTCTTTTAGTTGAATAGATCTGTTCAGGTGTATATCTTCCCACCACCGAGCGGGCAGCGCTTCGCAAGGCAGGCACTACCACACGGCGAAGATAATCCTGACCAATCTGAGAGTGCAACAGTCCAAGCTGGCTGTAGCTGGGCTGATACCAGGCAGAAAAGTCAATATTAATCTCCAAACCGTTGGACGACAATACATTCATTTCTTCGGCCACTTCCTGCTGACGTGTTTCATAAATATACATAGTATTCCAGGGAGCCATAAAATGGAAACCTTCCTGATACGTCTTTTCTGTATCAATTCCACCTGCAAATAGGCGGAAAAGTACACCACCGTGCCCGGCGGGTATGGTAACTGTCATTCTGCTCCAGAAAATAATCAGCAGGAGCACGCCGCCCACAATAATTGCAATGGGCAAAATTCTTTTGAAATCTAAGCTTTGTTGTTGATTCATGAGGTATTTTTTTTGGGGTTAAATGTGGTTTAAATGTGGTTTATATGTGGTTGAAATGTGGTTGAAATGTGGTTGAAATGTGGTTTATTTTTTGTTTGATTGTTGCATTTTTTTGATTGAGGTAATATAGTTACTCATTTTTACAGCTAGTTTTTTTGACTTTTTCGAAATGCTTTCAAATTCCTCTTCCTTAAGGTATCCTAAATCAAAAGCTATCTCTGTTTGGCAAACAACTTCCATTAATGAGCTGTAGGAGATATTTATAAAATGGATTTTCTCCTGATAGCCATTTCTGCTTGTTCCTTCTGCAATATTAGATGCAACTGAAACAGCTGCTCTGTTTATCTGCTGAACAAGTGCATATTTTTCATCTGAAGGAAAAGAACTGCTTATTTTATAGATTTCCTTTACCAACTCTTTTGAGAGCTTGTAAATCTCCAACTTCTGAAATCCAAAGTAAATCATTTATGCCAGATAAAACTATTTTTCAAACAGCTGTAAAAAATTGCAAGTTAACATTTATTCATTGCTGAACCGGTTAAAAAAACTTTACAAGCTGTGTATTACAATGTTTATTAAACGCTTTCGTCCATCAGATTGTTCTTCCAGAGCCAACAATTTCTTTTGCTTTGAACAATAGTTCAAAAGTACTAAAGGATTTTGAGACTTCCCAAGATAAACCGGACTTGTTCCATCTTTACGCAAACTCATCAAATAATAGGCATTTTCTGAAGCTCCAACTGCAAAAAGTCTGTAATCCGTATCTGACCAAACAGCCTGTAACCAGTCCAATGTGTCGTTGGTAATTGTGCTGTAAGGTTTGGCATACCAGTGCCATAGTTTCAATACTTTTCTATCGTTTTGCGTTGCAGAGCAAACAATCAACTCATCCGATGGAGAAAAAGCAGGGAAGCCAAAACCTTCTGTGCCATCAAATTTATTCAGGTTCTGATAAACGAAATCAAAAGTATAAAGCAGCGGTTCTCTGTCATTTGGTCGTTTTCCTGAAAAAACCAACAGGTTTTCAGTATGATTAAGGCCTGCCTGTGAAAGCATGATTTCCCTATCGGTTAGCATGGCCTTTAGTTCATCTCCTGTCCATTTGTATAGCCCGCTGTCAGCCTCAATCAACAACTCGTCCTTATCTGACCAAAAAGCATGTTGTATATTTTTAACAGCTAAAGCAAACGGATAAACTACAGCTGTGTTGGTATGCCAAATGAAAAGATGATTCACCTCTGCTATACGGCTGATGATAAAGTAATCACCTTTACTGTTTTTTCCGGCATCCTGCACATCCCACTGCCAATCCAGTATTATTTCTATCTCCGGTTTTTTATCCTGTCCGCTGCTAATATGCGGGAACAGCAGCATCACTACCAATATGCAGCGAAACAACTTATCCATCATACGATTACATCATTACAAATCATAAATCCTAAACCCGCCCTTTGATAATCTCATCTACAATATCCGGATCGAGCAAAGTAGTGGTATCTCCAAAGTTTGCTGTTTCGCCTTCTGCTATTTTCCGAAGTATGCGGCGCATTATTTTTCCTGACCTTGTTTTTGGCAAGCCACTCACAATTTGAATTTTGTCAGGTTTAGCAAAAGGACCAATCAACTTTGTAACTGCCATTAGCACCGAGTGCTTGATTCCCTCTTCGCCACCGGTACTAAAATCAGTACACACCACATAGGCATAAATACCCTGCCCTTTGATATCGTGCGGATAACCCACCACAGCCGATTCGCTGATAAGCGGGTGTTCGTTGATAGCATTTTCAATTTCGGCGGTTCCCATTCTGTGGCCCGACACATTGATCACATCATCCACCCTGCCAAGAATCCGGTAATATCCGTCTTCATCACGTTTTACGCCATCACCGGTAAAATACATGTTTTTGTAAGCTGAAAAATACGTTTGAACAAAGCGTTCGTGATCGCCCCATATGGTTCGGGCAATTCCGGGCCAGGGATATTTTACACACAGATTGCCTTCCACACTGTTACCGGTAAGTTCTTTCCCTTCCTGATCAACAATTACAGGCTGTATACCCATCAGTGGCATGGTAGCATAAGAGGGTTTTGTTGGTGTAATGCCTGCCAGCGGACTAATCATCAGGCCGCCTGTTTCGGTTTGCCACCAGGTATCTACGATCGGACACCTGTTTTTGCCAATATGGTCGTGATACCAGTGCCAAGCTTCTTCGTTGATGGGCTCTCCTACTGTGCCGAGCACCTTAAGACTGGAAAGGTGTTTGCCATCAAGCCATTCCATTCCCATGGCCATCAACGAGCGAATGGCTGTTGGGGCGGTATAAAACTGGTTTACCTGGTGCTTGTCCACAATTTCCCAATAACGTCCGGCATCCGGCCAGGTAGGAACACCTTCGAACATTAAACTGGTGGCGCCATTTAGCAAGGGACCATAAACCAGATAGCTATGCCCGGTAATCCAGCCAATATCAGCGCTGCAGAAAAAAACATCGCCATCGCCGTATTGAAAAACATTCCGGAAGGTGTAGGCGGTATAAACCATATAGCCGGCAGTGGTGTGCACCAATCCTTTTGGTTTACCGGTTGAACCGCTGGTATAGAGTATAAAAAGCGGGTCTTCGGCATCCATCAGTGCTGCATGGTTTTCTGTTGAGGCCTCTGCCACAAAGTCGTCCCACCAAATGTCTCTGCCGGTTTTCATGGGGACATCCTCCCCTGTTCTTTTCAGAATCACGGCTTGTTTCACGCAGTTACATCCTTCCATGGCTTCATCAGCGATGGCCTTGAGCGGGATGGTTTTGCTTCCGCGAAAGCCTCCATCCGCAGTGATTAAAATTGTTGCTCCGGCATCCAGCATCCTGTCGGCAAGCGACTGGGCCGAAAAACCGGCAAAAACAATGGAATGTATTGCACCAATACGGGCACAAGCCAGCATGGCAATCACCAGTTCAGGAACCATAGGCAGGTAGATGCCAACACGGTCGCCCTTTTTAACACCAGCACGCAATAAAGCATTGGAAAACCGTTTCACTTCATCAAAAAGTTCTGTGTAGGTGAGCGCTCTTACCTCCTCATTTGGGTCGTTGGGCTCCCAGATCAAAGCCTTTTGATTTCCGCGGTAAAACAAATGCCGTTCGAAAATATTCTCAGTAATATTCAGTTTCGCACCAGGATACCACGCAATGCGGGCTTTCTCAAAGTCCCAGTCGAGCACACAGTCCCATTTTTTTCGCCAGAAAAAACTATCGGCAACATGCGCCCAAAAACCAGTTGGATTAGTTACACTTTTTTGATATTCAAAAATATAGCCACCCAGGGTAGAAATTCGTGGTACCATAAGTTAATGATTTTGATTGTTTATAATCTACCGGAGTTGAAACAAATCAACCGGCATTTAAAAGGCTAAAAATAGAAAAAATCAGCTACACCGGTTTATGTTTATAAATTTCTGAGGGTATAACAACAAAAACCCAAATGAAACAGCTCGCTAATTTTGGATTATTAGCTCAATACAGTTTAGCCTGGCAATCACCTAATAATGCTAGAACTTGCGCCTGCTGTGTTTTTGAATTACTTCAAGCGGATCGGGCAGGTCAGCAGGTGCCGGACGGGGCACGGGATTGTTTTTGAGGTAGGTTCGCATAGCTGATTCAGCATTGAATGTGCTTGCAGCCCCTGATGCGGCATAATAACTCAGCAGCTGCGAAATCTTTTGCTCCTCTTTGCGGTGTGATGGATTGTAGGGCATAATCATGGCGAAAATCTTCGCTTTTTTCTGATTTTTACTCTTCGTTATTGAACGATTTAGTTGCATTTTGCTGCGATGAAGCAGGAAATTTTGTGCCACAAATGTGCCACAATTGTACTACAAATGTAATACAAATGTGTTACAATGTATTACAAAAAGCTTTACTTTTTTTTCTTAATTTTATTATAATCAGCTTTCAACCTATTGATTAAGCGCAAACTACGCTGCCTGACATTATCTTGCTTCATACCAAATTCCTTGCATACGGCAGCAATAATTTCCGGGAATTGTTTGCCCTTGTATTTAATAGGCTCCGCCATCATAAGCAAAAACTTTTGGTCTTTAGGCTTTAGCTTTTTAAAGATCTTACCAAAGAGCTTTAGCTCTTTTTTTAATGCAGCATCATCCTGATGCAGCTCCGGTAACTCATGCTTTAGATTGGTATACTCCTGAAAGGCATTTTGGTCAGTTATTCTTTTGATCGCTATTGGCGGTAACCATTCATAATGATCCTTTTCAAGCCATTTTTCATTTAAAAATTCCTTGAAAAGCTCTGGTAAAATAACGGAGTCCAGGTAACTAAAAATGGCAACCTGCATGCCAAGCGATGATCTTTTGCCTTTGATGACCTCCAGTAATGTTTCCGGATGATCAAAAATGTATATCAGCAGACTCCCATACAAGGATTTGGCCAGCTTCTTTTCAATGTCTTCGGTGTAATCAGCTGTTTGGCCCTGGCAAAATTCGTATAAACGGTCGTTGTGTCTCCTGCAAAATTCCTGAAATGCCTCCACGGCCTGCTGCTTGTTTTTTGAGGCAATTTGCAGCAACAACTGGCGCTCATTTAGCGGGGTGTTTTTCAAGTCGTTTATTTCTGTATTCATTTAATTTAGCTAATTTATCTTTATCAGTTGCAGTATTAAAAGAGCGCCTGAATTTTACTTATTACAAAAATATGGTATAAGCGATTTTTTAGTACAAACTAGTTTTCAACAATACTAACATTCTATTCTTAATAGCTTTTTTATACATTGATAATGTGTTATTTATACACATTTATTTGTTGAAAAAAATTTTCTTAGATTTCAGTTTATGGCGAAATGTGCAAAATTTTTTGTTCCGGTACCGCTGTATCAGATTGTTCATTAAAGGCAGCTGCTTTGTGTAACAGTAAAAATATCATTCGCACAAGGGTTTTATCTCAATGCAAAGGCATTTTCGATGCTTGTAAAAGCGTTTTCGGCTATTGTTCTTTTTGAGCAGGGCTTTGTGCTGTCGTTTTTATGGCTTGCAAAGTCATTTTATCCCTTTGTAGTGTTGTGATGCATTTTTGCTTTCTCGTATCAGGCAACTGCAAAGTCGTTTTATGTGATTTCAAAGTCGTAAACAGTGAATGTTGAATCGTTTTTGGTCTTTGTTGTTCCATAAATGGGAATGCAGCTGTCGTAAATGCGATTACAAAGCCATAAATAGCGTTTGCACAGTCGTAAAAAGTGATTGCAGATACATTTTTGGTCTTTGCATTGTCATAATGTCACATTACATGTTTCGTAAATGCGATTGCACAAGCATTTTTAGTGTTTGCATAAACGTAATTGGTCTTTGCACAATCGTTTTAGGTGTTTGCATAAACGTAATTGGTGTTTGCACGTCCATAAACAGGAAAATTCCGGATTTTGGAAAGCGAAAATTGTGTATTTCGAGGGGGTATCAGTATTTTTATGCCGTATTGGCAGGGATGGGTTTTAGGGGGTGGCTTTTTTGCCCCCTGTGGGCTCCAGCCCGGTGATGGTTTGATGAGAAGGTATGTTCTGGCCGCATACCGCAACCCAGAAGGGGTTGCTGCTATTGTAGTAAAAGGTTTTAAAAAGGGTTTTCAACCCCTACCTGCTATGCAGTTAGGCAGGCAGAAAGGGTTGTGCTATATCTATAATTCTTCTGGAACTTTTGCTTGTTCCTGCCAGAATTGCGTTTACAGAGTGTAATCCTACAGTATTTATTCATGGTTTTTTCGCTTTTCCTTGATCCCGCCAGCTATGCAGTGGGACAGGTCAAAAGCTAGCAAAAAACAAGTGCGATATAAGAAGTTTTAGTCTAGAGAAAGAGTCTTGAGACAATTGTATAAAAAAAATGTGTTGTTTAAGTTATAACGTACCAAATGCTCAAACCCAACAGTCAATAGCGATATATTTGGATACGACTTGAGTGATGATATTAAGGTTTACGTAAATAATTGATATTTGTTTTTTGCCCCCCATCCCCCCCAGAGGGGGGCTCCAGCCAGTTGAAGATTTGAAATTCAAAGATTCAAGATTCAATGATTCGAAGACTGTTGTTTGTTGGCCTGCCTATCTGCCTTTAGCAGATAAACTTGGGACAGTCAGGCAGGCTGAAGGGGTTGCTGCTATTGTAGTAAAAGGTTTTAAAAAGGGTTTTCAACCCCTACCTGCTATGCAGTCAGGCAGGCAGAAAGGGTTGCGCTATATCTATAATTCTTCTGGAACTTTTGCTTGTTCCTGCCAGAATTGCGTTTACAGAGTGTAATCCTACAGTATTTATTCATGGTTTTTTCGCTTTTCCTTGATCCCGCCAGCTATGCAGTGGGACAGGTATCAAGTTCCCAAAAAATCAAGTGTGAGCGATGCTATCCACCCACAGCAGCTAAAAACAGCGGAAAACTAAGCGGGGTTGGGTATAGGGCAATACAAAATGATGTTGGCTTTTTATCACATTTCCAGGATTAAAGAGATGAACTTCTTGTGTAAAGACTCGAACGCCTTACGCAAAAGGAAAACGACTTATTCGTAAAGAAAAGCGTCATTGGACAGACTCAACTTTTTTGCGAAAACAAATCTGTTGGCAGGCTTATTTATTCACTCTGACCCTAACTTCAAGAAATTAAAAGAAATAGGTATATTAAAGCAACATATGAATATAGATATATATACTTATAATTACTTTATATTTGATTTATTTAATTTCAATTGTTTCTGTTGAGTGAATGCAGAATTGGTTTTAATTTCTGATAGTTCTTTTTCAAGTTTTTGTATGTATTTGACTAATACTCTTTTTTCTGTTTCAGCTTCTTTTACAGAGTTTTTGTAACATTTATTCTGTTCTGAGTATAAGTAATTTGATATCTGAGCCAGATCATTTATTGGAGAAGTGATATCAATTAAAACGAAAGGGTTTACATTTAGTATTTCAGCTATTTTTATCAGCCTTAAAACATCCAGCTTGGTTTTGTTATTTTCTATCCGACTATAGGTGACTTGCGACACCCCAAGTTTCCCGGCCATATACTCCTGGCTATAGTCATTCAATTCCCGTAATTTACGAAGATTCCTGCCTAATTGCATCGGTTGTTTGTATTTGGTTATACTTGTTTTGAATAAATCATTCATAAAACGAATATTTTATTCATTTATTGAATTAGCATGCATTTTTTTTTACTTCAACTTAGCTGCAGCATTGCGGTAGCATGATTTGTGCTCCAAAATCACCCCTGTTGAAATGTATTTTTTTTTTATTAAAAACCAAACACTTACACATCTTATGAGAACCTTATTATTTTTTACGTGCTTGTTGATGGGAACTATGTTTGCCCGGGCACAGCAAAGCGTAAGTTATGCTTACGACAACAACGGCAACCGTATTGGACGAACTATTGTACTCCAAAAGACTGCGCAAGAGCTAATTGAAGCAGATGATTTGCAGAACAACGACAATATGAAAGCTGCCGATCAGCTCAATGCTTTGTATGACCAACTGGCCGGTTTTTCTATTGAAATTTTTCCCAACCCTACCAAAGGCAAGCTTTTTATTGAAGCCGATGGAGCGACAAAACAGTTGAGCTTATACCTTACCGACACCAAGGGCCACCTGCTCTATAGTGTTAGTGCCGAATCTGAAGTTGCTTATCCACTCACCATCGATCTGAGCGAATACAGCAGCGGGATATACTACCTCAGGTTTGTGAGCGGCGAAGAAAGCCGTACCTGGAAAATCATCAAACAGTAAACAAAGCAGGAACAAAAAAAGAAAACTACCATGAAAAGTTATATTACACTCCTCACCGGAATATTAATAAGCCTAAGCATGTTTTGCCAGGCACAGGAAGTAGGAACCCTGAACGGACAACTAAGCGTGGCACCCAACGGAGCCGCTGTTTACAGCATTCAACTCGACCTGCCCGAAGGAAGGGGCGGGATGACGCCTCAGATAGCACTGCAATACAACAGCCAGGCCGGCGATGGTGTATTGGGCAAAGGTTGGGGAATAAGTGGATGGTCGTATGTAGGCCGCGAAGCTGAAACACCTTATTATAACGGATTAGAATACTATCAGAGTGATCCTAGCAGAGTAGACTTTATTAACGATGGTTTTTCCGTAGACGGCAAAAGACTGATATATATCAAAACAGAAAATAATATTGATGAATATCGCTTTGAAATGGACGATATCACACGGATATTCCATCATAACCCTTTCAGAAAAAAGCTCGGTGATAGTAAAACTGATGACGGATATTTCATAGTGCAGTCAGCTGACGGATTAGAAAGAGAGTACAGAAGTAAGCAACTTTCAGGAAGTGGCCGTGGTGGAATCAGGTACTACCTTACATCAGTTAAGGACAGGCATAAAAATACAATTACATATACCTATAATACTTTCCAAAATACAGGAGAATTATACCTGGAAAAAATTACTTATGGAAAAAACACCAGTGCCGGAGCCAACAACACCACATACTATGAATTACGCTTTCATCATGTAAGTCTTTCAAGTGGTGCACATTATTATACTTCCTACATCCCTGATGATGATTATGTATATGACTACAGTATACGTAAAATACTTGATTATATAGAGTTAAAATATTTTGAAAATGGTAAAGTAGGACTGACAAAAAAATGGGATATAGAGTATGAGCAAGGGGGATTGTTTGGTGAACACCAACCAAACATAGGGAAAAACTTCTTAAAGCAAATAAACCTATCGGTAAATAACGGAGAACAAGAAGCTGTTTTAAAGCCTATTGTATTTAACTGGGATTATAATCACAGCTCTGATGAAAAAGAGCGAATGTTCCAACAAGAAAAAATTGATGAAATTGGATCTGTAGTTTCCAAAACAATCAGTGGTGATTTCAATGGAGATGGCCGCACTGATATTGCAGAGAGTTATGAATACCCCGAATATGGGACAAGTGTAAGAATCGGATATACTGTCGGACTTTCTCATAGGATTATTGTAGATGCAAACTTTGAAGGTGTGCTACACGCTATGGATGTGAATGGTGATGGAGCAGATGAGTTGCTGATATTTTCTGATGATGACAAAATGAGGCTCTACACATGGCAGGGGGAGCGAATGACACAGATAGGTAATGAAGTTTTCGAAGAGTTTATTTTTAGTGGCGATTTTACCGGGGATGGCTTAGCTGATGTAGTTACTAAAACTAACAACGCCTATTACATTTACACTGGCAATCAAAATGTTGATGCGTTTTTATTAAGTAGTAATCGTAAGCTTATTGAAAATATTCCTGATTTAAATGATTATGTAGTAGGTAATTTTTTAGGCAGCGCTAAAACTGCCATAGCCAAACGCAATGATTTGGCGGTTAAATTATGGATGTTATATGAAACCTCATCCACTTTTCGATTTGATGAAGTTGGTTATTCAACACAGTTAAGCTTCATACCAAGTACGATGGATGTTGGTGATTTTAATGGAGACGGCAAAGACGATATCATTTGTACATTTGCACAAAGCACCCCAGGCGTTAGTCATAGCCAAATATATTATTCCTACGGAAATGGTTTCACCTCTGGCCCTAATTTGGGTTTTTGGGGCGGACTTAAATGGTATCAGGGCAAATACCGTATTGCCGATTTCAACAATGATGGTGTTTCTGATATTGTTTTTTGGGGAGGCCCAGTTTGGGTATATGATGATTTAGCTGAAATAGAACATACATTTATGTTTAAAACACAGCATGTAGGTGAAGTTACAAATGCATTTTTTACGAAGTCTGTTACAACGAATTCATCAATTCTTGATTCAAAACCAAACAATTACCTTACTGGCATAACAATTCAAAGCTATCTGACCGGTGATTTTAATCATAATGGAGAATTGGATATAATGTTTCAACTCAGATGTAGCTACAGTGATCTGCCATTATACACTAGTGATAGTTCTAGTACTACCAGAACACCCAGCTACACAATGATGCAATACCACAACCTTGCCGACGAATCAGCTCCTGACGATAGAATAGTGGGTATTACCAATGGCTTGGGGCAATACACCAAAATAACCTACACACCTTACACTCCCGGCAAATTTGATGATGGCTATAATTACCCTGTTTTAATCCACAAAAAACCCTTTAGTGTGGTGCAAAAAATAGAAAACAAAAAGCCCAACGGCGGCTACTATCCTGCTACCGAATACCAGTTTCACGGCCTTATGCTCCATGCACAGGGCAAAGGACTGTTGGGTTTTCAACGTACCATTTTAACTGATTATCAAAGCAATACCCAAACCACTACAAATAAACGCTTGCTAACAGAAAACAACCTGTACTTTTTCCCTTTTGATAGTGAGACCACAACCAAAGACCTGACCACAGGCAAAAAAATTGGCACCAACACCCAGACCTTTGCAGTTTTCCTTACAAACAGCAACGTTGATGCGAAGATTTTTAAACCCATACTTACCCAAAGTGTTAGCAAACAATGGACTAATGATGAAAAAAATACCTACATCGGCCTTAATGCACTTCTGCAAAGCATGACTGACCTGGACGACTATGGCAACTCCAAACGCTCCTATGAGGTGGCCGATGAGGTGGCTTCCAGACCAGACACCGATTATAATACTATGCATTTTGTAACCACTAACCTGGCTCAATATAAACCGCCAACCGACAACATTTGGCAGATTTTGCCTGACTTTACCGAAACAAAATACCACTCAAAAATTGCACCTGGTGAAATAACCGAAAAAGTAGTCTATGATTATAATGCAGACAATTTCCTGCTAAGCACAACCTATTATCCGCAAAGCAATGCCAACTCATCTTTGGCTGTGAAAACAAGCTTCGATGAATATGATACTTATGGTAACGTTTTGAAAAAAACAGTTAGCGCACCTAACGATCGCGCGCTGCAAGCCAGAACAACAAGCTATGTGTGGGATAACGGACGCTTTCTTGATATGGAAATAACTGTAATGGATGCAGGCGATAATATGATCACCAGCTATACCTATAATAAGGCAACCGGTAACCTTAGCACCAAAACAGCTCCCAACGGCAATACTACAACCTATCAATACACTTTGTTTGGCACCCCAACAGCTACCATACATCCGGATGGTACAACAGATCATTCCCTCACAAGCTGGAGTAAACAGGGAGCTGAGCACACACCCGCTGGTGCTATCTACCAGATAGAAAGCTATACCACACCTCTAAACTCGCAGGAAGTGTGGAATAAGAGTACAGTATTTTTTGATGAATACGGCCGCGAACTGCGCCAAACAGCCATCAATGTTCAGGGGAAAACCATTTATACCGATTTTGAATACAACAGCATTGGGCTGCTGGAACAAAAATCAGAACCCTACTACAGTGATGCAGCCCCTAGCCTGTTTACCACTTACAGCTACGATGGACTGAACCGCCCAATCGAAACTGTATTGCCCGACAGGTCAATAATCACTTATGAATATGCCGGCCGTAGTGTTACCACTACAAAAACTGGCAATGGTGTAACCATATCATCCTTTACTACCAACAATATCATAGGCAAACCCGACTGGGTACAGGATGCCGTTACCAATATCAATTACTACTACGATGGCAAAGGAAAACTCAGGAAAACCCAAGTAGATAACATAACAACTGAAATTGGGTATGACGAAGCCGGCAACCGTTCAGTTCTGATTGATCCTAATGCAGGAACAACTAATTATACATACAATGCTTATAGAGAGTTAGTGAGGCAAAGAGATGCCAATGGATATAATTATCGCTTAATTTATTCCGACGGTAGAATTGATAGTAAAATTATAACCTTAAACGAAGGACAACAGGAACTTGTAAGGTATGATTATGATTACTATCAATCGAATAGTGATAATGGTTTTGGTCAATTAAAGGAAGAAAGATGCAATAATGCAACTGCAATAACCTATAATTATGATGATCTGGGAAGAATTTCTCAAAAATCCGAAACCATTAACCAAAATATTTTTACCTTTGACTACACTTACAATCCCACAAGCGGTATGCTCGAAACCTACACCTATCCCAGT
>NPID01000053.1_pt1 | contig 249580 bp, 241 predicted proteins | sample 8637491 | NCBI WGS metagenome assembly NPID01 (sample SAMN07420843, study PRJNA396082) | bioreactor metagenome | isolation source: sample BA6 brine-fed electro-methanogenic bioreactor BA | place: Japan: Kochi | collected 2016-06-14 | reverse complement strand
GGGTTCTCGCGGTCGATCCGCACCATCTCGCGCAGGCCGTCCATGCCGACGAGCGACTGCTTGGCCGTGTCCACCGCGGCGACGTTGTTGTAGTGCCACGGCACGTTGCGGCCTTCGTCCGGCGTGATGGTGGACTGGATGTCCGCCGAGGTCAGCCGGGAGATGATGAGGTTCATGACGTGGGAGACGGTGGCGTCTCGGCCATCGGACTCCATGTACCGCGTGTTCTGCTGGGCGCGCATCTTGTACTCGCCGAAGAGGTCGCGGAGGGCGATGGCGTACGGCAGGTCCATGCGCATGCACGGCGCGGGCGCGGCGTCGGGCGGCACCGTGGAGAGCGCGATGTTCTCCTTGGGCATCCCCACCGCCACCGAGTACGCGCAGTTGATGGCGTGCTGGACGAGCAGCTCGGGCATGACCTTCCACGCCTTGACGGCGGTGGCGTTGGCGTTGTGCGCGCCGTCGATCTGCAGGATGCCGGCCGCCGCCATGACCCGCTTGGCGACCGCCGCGTCCACGAAGCTGCGGTACATGTTGATGTTGCGGTAGAGCACGTTGTACTGGGGGTCCTGGTGCGCGCCGTTGACGCCCTCCTCGGCGAACATCACCGCGATCTCCGGCCCCGCCACGCCGCTCACGTAGCTGTGATAGTTGATGGGGCGACCGACCTCGTCCTCGATGAGGTCGAGCGCGCGGCGCGTCAGGCGGCACTGCTTGCGGGTGACGGCGATGCCGCCGACGCCCTCGGGCGTGCCCTCGAGCAGCCCGTCGATGTGCGACTGGCCGGCGGTGCGGATGACCATCATGTGGTCCGCCCCATGCCAGGCGGCCATGCGCATGCGCCGGATGTCGTCTTCCGGCCGCCCGGACGCGATCTCGGTGGTCACGACGCAGTCGGGCTGCGGGTCGATGTCCTCGAAGTAGTGCGCCGCGGGCAGCGGTATCGACCGCTCGAGCGGCTCGGAGGTCTCGTGGTACGTGAACTCGTACATGCGCTGGTCGGGCACCGGCGTTCGCCACGTCCACCCGTGACGACGCGGGCGATAGTGCTCGAGCCCGTCGAGGAGCGCCTCGACGTCGAGCTTCTCGTTGGGATCGAGCGGCGGCAGCGTGTCGCTCATCGCGCACCGCCCCACTTCGCCTCGACGACGTCCCAGCCGTCTCCCTCGGCCAGGCGCCGTGCCGCCTCGGGCGCGTCGCACTGCCACGCCTGCATGCATACGTACACGACGTGCCCCGCGCCATGGCCGAGAAGCCCACGCGTCTCGCACTCGGCAACCACCGCCATGCACGTGCGCGAATCGATTCCCATGCGCATGAGCACGCTGCGCTCGATCGACGGCGAGGTGTGCGTCCGGGCCATATCGACGAGCGGCTGGACGACCTTGTCGGCGAGCTCCCAGAAACGCGCCTCGAGGGCGGCGTCATCGAGGTCGGCAAGGTGCTTGCGGACCTCCTGGTAGGTATCGGGGCGGACCATGCGTACCTCCCGGATCGGGTATGCAGAATGCGTCGGTTCTCATGCAAGCATACCGTCGCGGGAGTGTCACGGGCACTATGCGCCGAGCGCCGGCGCTATCCAGTTGAAGAGATACCCGGTGATGGTGATCGTGACGAAGCTGATGCCCACGAAGATCGCGATGAGCCTGGGCTTCATGACCTTGCGCAGGATGATGAACTCGGGCACCGAGAGCCCGACGGTGGCCATGAGCAGCGCGATGACCGCGCCGATCGCCACGCCCTTGTCCACCAGGACGCCGGCGACCGGGATGACCGCGGCGACGCTGCTGTAGAGCGGGATGCCGAACGCGGTCGCGACCGGGACTGCCAGCGGGTTGCCCGGACCCGCCCAGCGCGAGAGCACCTCGGCGGGCACGTAGCCATGCATGAGCCCGCCGATGGCGATGCCGATGATCACGTAGAGCCACACCCGTCCGACGATGGTGCGCACCTCGGACCATGCCCCGCGTGCGCGATCGGCCCGCGTCATCTCGGGCGAGGCCGCCTCGGCCATACGGATCTTCCAGACGTACTCCTCGATCTCGCCCTCAAGGTTGAGACGGCCGAGGATGAAGCCGCCGATGATCGCCACCATCAGGCCCGAGACGAAGTACATCGCCGCGATCTTCCAGCCGAAGAGCGCCGTGATGAGCGAGAGCGCCACGAGGTCGACGAGCGGGCTCGCGATGAGGAAGGAGAACGTCACGCCGAGCGGGACGCCGGACTCCACGAAGCCGATGAAGAGCGGGACGGCCGAGCACGAGCAGAAGGGTGTGACGACGCCGACGGCGGCGCCGATGACGTTGCCGATCCACTCCCGGCCACGAGTCAGGTACTTCTTGGTCTTCTCGGGTGGAAGGTAGGAGCGCACGAAAGAGACGACGAAGACGGCGACCACGAGCAGCAGCAGGATCTTCGGCACATCGTAGAGGAAGAACGCGAGCGCCTCGCCGAGACGGCTGCCGCGCTCGAGGCCGAAGAGGTCGAAGGTGAGCCAGCCCGCAAGCCACTCGAGCGGGTAGAAGACGTCCACGTCGCCCGCCTAACCGCGCGCGAGGACGGTCTTGACCTCGGCCAGGCTCGGGACGCGCCCGGCGATCCTGACCTCCTCGCCGATGACAAGCGCCGGGGTCGACATGACGCCGTACGCCATGATGTCGGCGATGTCGGTCACCTTCTCGATCGTGGCGTCCAGGCCGAGCTCATCGGCGGCCCGCTTCGCCACGTCGGCGAGCTTGTCACAGTTGCAGCATCCCGAGCCGAGCACCTTGATGACCATCGCCCTGCGTCCTCTCTCCTATCGGCGCGCCGCGCTCAGCACGGCGTCCATATCGATATCTCCCGCACACGCGACCTTCCCGCCGACGATCACGAACGGCGGTTCCGCGCCTTCGCGCACCATCGCGTCGAGCACCGCGTGGCGCTCGTCGCCCTCAAGCGCGTAGATGTCGCACGTGCGCACCTCGGCCGAGAAGCCCTCGGCCGCCAGCCGCTGTCCGATGACGCGGACACGCCACGCCGTCGGCATCTCTCAAGTGGAGCCTTCCGGCGCCTCGAACCCGACCTCCGCACGGGGGTCGCACATGAGCGCGCCGCCTCAACCGCAGGCGTCGCTCGTCACGAGCGTGACGCGCAGCGAGGGCCCCGCGGCCGTGTGCGCACCGGCCGCCGTGGTGGGTGCGATGCCGGCGGCCCGCCGGATCGCCTGTGCGATGAGCTCCGCCGAGAGAGACTCGGCTACCTCGCCGTCGAACTCGTACGCGCGGCAGCACGTCGGCTCGCCGAGCAGGTCGCCGCAGGACGGGCAGTCGTTCTCGACCGCCGTCGCGCCGAGCCACGCCTCGGCGGACCGGCCGTTCACGAGCACGCGGTTGGAGTCGGCGACGCGGTCGGCGGGCAGGGGCCGGTCGTGCAGGTCGACCGCTATGCCGAGACCGGCGAGTTCGCCCGCCACCGCCGCCACGGCGGCCCGCGCAGCGTCCCACGTCGAGCCGCACCGCTCGCACGTCTCGCCGTCGATCATCACGCGCTCGACCTCCACGCTGATGCGCGTCTCGGGAGAACAGCAGCCGCTCATCGCGGGTCACCTTCCCCAGCCGGGCAGTCGGCGACCGGCACGGCCACCGGGCACGCCCGGCACTCCACCTGCGTGCGCGTCCGCTTCGCAATCCACACGAGCGACAGCATGATGGGCACCTCGACGAGCACGCCCACGACGGTGGCGAGCGTGGCGCCCGACGAGAGCCCGAAGAGCGCGATCGCCACGGCCACAGCGAGCTCGAAGAAGTTGGAGGCGCCGATGAAGCCCGCCGGCGCCGCGATGCGGTGCGGCAGCCGCCACGCCCACGACCATCCGTACGAGATGGCGAAGATCAGGTACGTCTGGATGGCGAGCGGCACCGCTATGAGCAGGATGTGCAGCGGGTTCGCCACGATGATCTCGCCCTGGAAGATGAAGATGATGACGAGCGTGGCGAGCAGCGCCACGATGGTGGCAGGCCCGAAAGCGGGCAGGAAGCGCTGCTCGAACCACTCTGGGCCGCGCCGCCTGATGAGCTGCGAGCGGGTCAGCCAGCCGGCGGCGAGCGGCACCACGACGAAGAGCACCACCGAGAGCGCCACCGTGTCGTAGGGAACGACCACGTCCGAGAGGCCGAGCAGGAACATGACGATGGGCGCGAAGGCGAAGAGCAGGATGAGGTCGTTGAGCGCCACCTGCACGAGCGTGTAGGGCGGGTCGCCATCGGCCAGGTACGACCAGACGAACACCATGGCGGTGCAGGGCGCCGCGCCGAGCAGGACCGCGCCGGCGAGGTACTCGCGCGCCAGGTCGACCGGGATCCACCGCGTGAATACCACGTTGAAGAAGAACCACGCGATGGCGTACATCGTGAAGGGCTTGATGACCCAGTTGGTCACGGTGGTCACGATGAGCCCCTGCTTCTTCTCGCCGACCCGCTTGAGGGAAGCGAAGTCGATCTGGAGCATCATCGGGAAGATCATGAGCCAGATGAGCACCGCCACGGGGATGGAGATCTGCGCGTAGGTGAAGCGCGAGAGCCACTCGGCCGTCTGGGGCCACACGGTGCCGATCGCCGTGCCGGCCGCGATGCAGAGCGCCACCCATACCGTGAGATAGCGCTCGAAGAACCCCATCCGCTTGCGCTCGGTCGCCGCCTTCTCGCTCACCGCTCCGCCTTTCGGTCCGTCGTGACCGCCGGGACGCAGGCCCCGCATCCCGGGTCTTGATCCGCGCGCGCCGCTTCCGCTTCGGCGGCGCGCGAGCCCGTCTCGGCCAGATCCGCCCCGAGCGACGTGAGCGCATCGGCCGCGAGGGTGCAGTGCAGCCAGCGACCCACACGGCGCGTGCGCACGAGCCCGGCGTCGGCCAGGCGCTTCACGTGGTGCGAGACGAGCGCGTCGGAGAGCTCGAGCGCCGAGGCGAGCTCGCAGACGCACCGCTCGCCATCGGCGAGCAGTCGCACGATGCCGAGACGGTTCTCGTCCGCGAGGGCTTTGAGGGCATCCACGTCCATGCGCGCACTATAATCAAACGCGCATTTGAATGTCAATGACGAGGACGCGCCCGGGCTTGCCTACCCCTCAGCCAGCTCCGCGATGATGCGCTCGACGGTCTCCGCGTCGCTGTTCGTGTCCGCGGCGAGGAACTCGATATCGGCGTCGGTGGGCGCGTAGCCCTCCGGCGCGTGGGCGAGCGCGTTGCGGACGTAGCTGCGCCGCATCTTGGCGAGCGGGAAGTCCTTGGCGCGGATCTGCTCGGGCCGCTCGGGGATGATGATGTTCTGCCCGGGCACGCTCTCGGCCGGGTCGCCCGCACGCACCTCGATGCCCTGCTCCCGGGCGAAGTTCAGTTGCGCCCAGTGGTGCTTGCCGGCGCCGGTGTACTCGGTCTCCTGCACGACGACGGTCGCGTCGGCCGGCAGCTCCCGGGCGAGCGAGAGCGCCGCGGCCATCGCGGTGTTGCCGCTCGGCCCGCGCTCCAGGCCTTCCAGTTTGGACATCGCCTCGGTCACGTAGAAGACCTCGCCCTGGCTGACGGTCAGGTAGCGGTCCATGTAGCGCAGCGCCCGTGCGGCGTTGCGGGGCACGTCAGCGCGGTCGGGCCACGTGGCGAACGGCACGCCGAAGCCGGTGTGTCCCGTGGTGAAGCTCTTGCGGTTGAAGTCCGTGTCGCTCGCCATGTGCAGGCCCGAGAGGTCCACGCTCGCGCTCACGATCTGCGTCGCGGTGGCGCCCGCGCGCTTGAGCCCGCGCGCCGTGCCGGTCGTGTTGCCGCCGCCGGCGTGCGTGACGACCACGTGCGTGGGCGGAGCGCCGGTGAGCGCCGTCATCTCCTCGGCAAGCTCGTAGCCGAGCGTCTCGATGCCCGACACGCCGAACGCCGAGTACAGCGAAGCGGCCAGATAGCCGGTCTCGTCCAGCAGCTCGAGCATGTGGCTGAAGAGCTCGGGCCCCACCGTCAGCTGGAGCACCTCGGCGCCGAACGCCTCGCAGATGCGCGACTTCTCGATGATCTCGGGCTGCCCCACGTGCCGGGAGTCGAACGCCTCCTGCACGATGATGCACGCCAGGCCCGCACGCGCGGCCTGGCTGGAGACCGCGGCGCCGTAGTTGCCGCTCGTGGCGGCGATGACGCCCGCATAACCCTTCTGCTTGGCGACGTGGATGCTGATCGATGCGCGCCGGTCCTTGAACGACCCGGCCATGTTGGCGGCCTCGTCCTTGACGAAGATGCGCGCGCCCATCCCGGGCTCGGCGTAGCTGCGCACCAGGTCGGTGAGGTTGCGCAGCTCCAGCAGCGGCGTCTGCCCGACGCCTGCCGAACGCTGGATCCGGATGATGTCTTGAAGCGAGTAGCCGTGAGCGGTCATGAGGCCCTCGTAGTCGAACGCGATGGGGCTCTCCTCGAACTCCGCGTAATCCATGCCGAGCGCGCGCTTCATGATCTCCCCGCGCCGCGCCATGATCGCGTCGGTCTTGCTCGGCATGTCACTCACCCGCCTTCGCGTCGGCGTCGGCGCGGTATGCGTCGATCCGCGCACGCAGGTCGCGACCGACGGCGGTGAGCTCCGGAGCGGGCCGTCCGAAGGTGTGCGTGTAGCCGGGATTCACGTCGGTGAGCACGCCGCGGACGACGCGACCCGTCATCGTCTCGATGTCGACCTCGTCGCCGATGCGTGCGTCGCCGCGCGCGAACCCTTTGAGCCACACGCGGAGCGGCTGGGCCGCCGTGTCCTCGGGCAGGTTGCTCGAACGCTCGGCGGGTTCGAGCAGCACGCGCTCGATCTCCACCCAGTCGCCCGTACGGCATCCATCGGAGCTCGCCATCTCGGCCTCCTCGTGATCGTCGTGCGGTCGCGTCCGCAGCGCCCGGCGTGCGAGCGTGCGGCGCGCGGCCCCGCGCGGACGGCGGTCGCTACTCGGTCGGCGCCCAGAAGCGCGGGACCGGCATGTCCGTCACCGTGAGTATGCCCGGAGGGGCGTCAAGGACGAGCGGGATGTAGTTGCCGGTGCTCGCGTACGTGCCCTTGCCGCCGGGGATCTCGGGGCTGTTCGCCATCTGCACGGTCGGATCGCCGTGGATGGTGATGTAGTCGCCGGTGCTCACGCCCTCGAGCTCCGGATGGATCTGCTGCGGGTGCACAAGCTCGATCTTGAGCTCGTCGCCGGCGTAACCGCGTCCGATGTGCCGGCAGCCGGCGACGTCGCCCGGCTTCACGTGCACGTGCGGCGTGGAACGCTCGACCGCCGAGACGATCGGCTCGCGCGTTTCCTCGATGCGGTCGATGTCCCAGCCGAGCGCGTCGGCGATCAGGTTGATGGACTCCTGGAAGCCGATGTGCCCCACGATCGTGCCGTCGGCCACGCCGCGCTCGAACTCCTCGACGGTGGTGCCGACTCCCTGGCTCGCCATGACGGTCGGCCCGAACGGCGAGAGGTCGTTGACGCGCTGGGCCTCGATCTTGTCGATGCGCAGGCAGATGGAGCTCCACGCCACGATGAGCGCATCCAGGATGAACCCGGGGTTGATCCCGGTCCCGAGCACGGTCACACCGTGCTCCTCGGCCAGGCCGTTGATGCGCTCGGCCCAGTCCGGGTCGCTCGCCCACGGGTATGCGAGGGTCTCGGCGATGCAGAGCACGTTCGCGCCCGCGCGGATGCACGGCTCCACCTGCGCGGTGATCTCATGCAGGTTGCTCTGCGTGCAGATGCAGACGACGTCGGGCTGCCGGGCGAGCACGGCGGCGGCGTCGGTGGTCATCTTCACGTCGCAGTCGCGGCCGAGCAGCTCGCCGACCGGTTTGCCTTCCTTGGCGGGGTTCGTGACGATGGCGCCGACGAGCTCGACGTCCTTGGGTCGGTCGAGCAGGAAGCCGAGAAGCCCCTGACCCATCATCCCCGTGCCCCACACCGCGACCTTGATCATCGGATCACCCTCCACATCTCATGCAGAACCGGTCGAATCCTATGCACTCACGATAGCGTGACCGAACGTCGCGCGCGAGAGCGCACTTCTCGGCCGGCCCCTTGAAGCGTACGCTGACAACCATGCCCGTCCCAGGAGAGATGATGCCCGTACTGGTCGCCCGCGATATCGTCCAGCGCTTCGGCAAGCAGGAAGTGCTGCACGGCGTCTCGCTCGGCGTCGAGAAGGGCGAGGTGCTCGGACTGCTCGGCCCGTCGGGAGCGGGCAAGACGACGTTCGTGAACATCCTCGCCGGGGTGGCCGAGCCGGTCTCGGGCACCGTCGACGCCTTCGGCGAGCGCATGCCCTCGCTCGAGCTCATGCGCCGGATGGGCTACATGGCGCAGTCCGACGCGCTCTACTACGACCTCACCGCCGCCGAGAATCTGCAGTTCTTCGGCGCCATCTACGGGCTTACCGGGGCCGCGCTCAAGCGCGCCGGGGAACGCGCGCTCGACACGGCGCGCCTCACTGTCGACCCGCGCAAGTTCGTCCGCGACTACTCCGGCGGCATGCGGCGGCGCCTGTCGCTCGCCACCGCGATCCTGCACGAGCCCGAGCTGCTCATCCTCGACGAGCCCACCATCGGTCTCGACCCGCTGCACCGCGTCGACATCTGGGAGTCCTTCTCGCGCATGGCCGAGAACGGCACGACCATCGTCGTCACGACGCATGTCATGGACGAGGCCGAGCGCTGCGACCGCCTCGCGATGATCCGCGACGGCGTCTTCATCGCCATCGGCTCGCCGCGCGAGCTCCGGGAGCGCGCGGGCGCCGCCACGCTCGAGGACGCATTCCTCCACTTCGCGCGGGCCGAGACCGCGCAAGCGGACCGCGAGCAAGCGACGGAGCACGCCGCACCCGAGGCGGGTGGCCGGGATGCGTAACGCGCTGGCCGTGACACTCCGCATCCTGCGTCAGTTCAGGCATGACCCGCGCACGCTGTTCATGATGATCGTCGCGCCGGTGCTCGCGCTCTTCCTGCTCAACGTCATCTTCGGGTCGCCCGACTACGAGCCGCTCGTGCTCACCGCCGACCTCCCGAGCGACTTCACCGAGGCGCTTCAGGACGCCGGCGCGCGCACCGAGGTGGCCGAGAAGACAGACGCCCTGCAACGCCTCGCGGACGTCGAGGCCGATGGCTTCGTCACGCGCGAGGGGGACGCGCTCCGCGTCTGGGTCGAGGGCTCCGATCCCTCCAAGACGGGCGCCGTGCTGCGAGCGGTGAACACCGCGCAGATCGAGGCGCTCGCCTCGGTGGAGCTCGATATCGAGCCGATCACGCTGCCCGGGGGCATCACGCTCGACATCACGGACTTCATCGACCTCCCCTCGTTCGAGGCGCCCCCACAGCCCGAGGTCACGTGGGTGCATGGCGAGGAGGGGATGGAGACGTTCGACTTCTACGGGCCGGTCTTCATCGGCGTCTTCGTCTTCTTCTTCGTGTTCATCACGAGCGGCATCAGCTTCGTGCGCGAGCGCACGGGCGGCACGCTCGAACGGCTGATGGCGACCCCCATCCGTCGCTGGGAGCTCGTGCTGGGATACGTGCAGGGCTTCGGCCTGTTCACGCTCGTCCAGAGCGCCATCGTGGTGGCGGCGAGCATCTACTGGGTGGGCTTCCCCAACTTCGGGAGCTTCGGGCTGGTATTGGTGATCGCGCTGTCCATGGCGCTGGTTTCGCTGACCCTCGGTATCCTCGTCAGCGAGTTCGCCAACACGGAGCTGCAGGTCATCCAGCTGCTGCAGATCATCGTGGTGCCGCAGATCCTGCTCTCGGGGATGTTCGACCTGTCACAGACGCCGCAGTGGATGCAGCTGCTCAGCCGGGCGTTCCCCATCACCTACGGCGCCGAGGCGATGCGTGCCGTCATGCTCCGGGGGGCGGACTTCGCCTCAGTCGCGGTAGACCTCGCGGTGCTCTGGGGCTTTCTCGCGGTGTTCTTCATCGGCAACATCCTCGCGCTGAGGAAGTACCGCCGCATCTAGCCGCCCCTACGCCGCTTCGGCGGCTGTCGGCGCTTCCGCGGCCGGGCCGAAGACGCGGTCCGTCGCCTTCACGTACCACGCCGCCGACTGGACCTGCACGATGTACGCGGCGGCCAGGACGAGGGCCGCCTCGGCGCCGAACGACGCGATCGCGATGCCGAGGGCGATCGAGAGATTGCGCATCACGGTGCCGTAGACCACGGCGATGGCGTCGCCCCGGTCGAGCAGCCAGCGCCCCAGAAGCGTCGCGAGCAGGAAGTTGAGCGCGTAGAACGCCGTGAGCGGCACGAGGATCCTCAGCAGCAACGCCGGCTCGCCGACGATCATGGGGGCCTTCAAGCCGATCGCGATGAAGACGATGGCCAGCACGCCCACGGTCGAGAGCCCGGGGAAGACGGGCGCGACCCGCTGTCGGTAGCGCTGCTGCCCGAGCCGGCGCACGAGGCCTACGCGGGTGAGCGTGCCGGCGATCATGGGGATGCCGACCACGAAGAGCACGGTGCGCAGCACCTCGGCTATGTCGACCGGCACGACCGCGCCCGCGAGCAGGAGCAGGTAGGCGGGGGCGAGCAGCGAGGCGGCGATGAGCCCGATCACGGTCATCTTCACCGCGGCCCCCACATTGCCCTTGGCGAAGCCGGTCCACGAGATCGTCATGCCGCTCGTCGGGAAGAGCCCCGCCAGCACCATGCCGACATACAGGCCCGGCTCATCACGGAAGAATGCGACGGCGAGCAGCCAGGCGATCGCGGGAAGCGCGATGAAGTCGAGCGCCATGGCCAGGCCGACCGCCTTGCTGTCGGCAAGGTCGAGCGCTTCTCTGGGACGGAAGTTCACGAGCATCGGGTAGACCATGAGCATCGTCATGGGTAGGACGAGCGCTTTGAGTGCCGAGAGGTCGATAAGCAGCCCGGTCACGAGCCCGAGCGCCATGGCTGCCGGGATGAGCACGACGAGCCGCTTCGAGAGCCCGGCGAGCGCACGCACGACGGGATGCACGGGCGCGTCAGGCGCGGCGGATGCTCGCGCGGCGGGCGTCGGTGCGACGGACGCGTTCTCTGTTCCTGGCGTCGGTGCGGACATGTCTGCCTCTCGGTCATGGTGGGGGAACCTATACCCCCTGGGGTATCAGAGTACCAAGCCGCTGCCGCTCCCGCAAGCCCCGGGGAGCGCCGGGGAGCCGTTCGGGTGTGTGCCGCTCGTCAGGAAAGGGATGGCCAGCCGGACGCTACGAGGTAGGCTCGGTGTATGAGCGACCACATCTCGCAACTGATGCGCCTGCGAAGCGGCGACCGGTGCGTGCTCGCGAGCCCGGTGCCGCCCGAGCTCCACCGGGTCCTCGTGGCAGTGGGTGTCGACATCGTCACCGACGGCCCGGCCGAGGTCGGCTTCCTCTATGCCGAGAACACCCGCGCCCTCGAGCGACTGCACGACCTCCGCGATCAGGTGACCTCGACGGGCTCGATCTGGGTGCTCTGGCCCGAGCAGCTCGTCTCGCTCGGCCATCGACAGGTCGTCGAGGCGGGCCTTGCCGCCGGCCTCGAGGACGTGAAGGCCGTGGGGCTCAGCTCCGATCTCGCCGCCCTGCAGTTCGTCCGACGCTACCGGCGCTAGACCGGGACCCGGCGTCAGCCCTCGGTCGAGCGCACCACGGCGCGCGCCGCGACGAGGCCGCTGGCGCTCGACTGGATGAGACCGCGGGTGACGCCCGCGCCGTCGCCGATGGCATACAGCCCCGCGATCTGCGTCTGCAGGTCGGCGTCCAGCTCGAGACGCGACGAGTAGAACTTCACTTCGACACCGTAGAGCAGCGTCCCATCGCCTGCCACGCCCGGAGCGAGCCGGTCCATCGCGCCAAGGAACTCGAGGATGTCGACGACGTGCCGGTAGGGCAGCACGAACGAGAGGTCGCCGGGGGTCGCGGAGAGCAGCGTCGGAACGACGACCGACTGCGCGATGCGCTTCTCGGTGGAACGGCGACCCTCGCGCAGATCGCCGAGCCGCTGCACCAGGATGCCCTCGCCGAGCAGATTGGCGAGCCGGGCGATCGACGAGCCGTACGTGATCGGCTCGCGGAACGGGTGGGTGAACGACTGGCTCACCAGCACGGCGAAGTTGGTGTTGTCGGTGCGCCGTGCGGCGTACGAATGGCCGTTCACCGTCACGATCTCACCGTAGCTCTCGGTGGTCACCTCACCGTACGGGTTCATGCAGAACGTGCGGACCTGATCCCCGAACCGCTTGGAGTAGTAGATGAGCTTAGCCTCGTAGAGGTGGTCGGTCAGGCGCTCCATGACCGGCGCGGGGACCTCGACGCGCAGCCCGATGTCCACCGCGTTGCTCACGAGCCCGACGCCCAGCGTGGCCGCCTGCTCGGCCAGCCAGTCCGCTCCGTCGCGACCCGGCGCGGCGATGACCGCGTCAGCATGGATGACCGAGCCGTCCTCCAGCTCGATGCCCGTCACGTGCCCGTGCTCGGCCAGGACACGACGCGCCCGTGTGGACGTGCGTATCGTCGCGCCGTTGGCGAGCAGGTGGTCGTGCATGGCCTGGAGCACGTCGGGCGAGCGGTCTGTGCCGATGTGCCGGATGCGCATCGGCACGAGCTTCATCTCGGCGAGCGTCGCTTCCCGCCGCAGCCGCGTCGCGGTCTCGGCATCCGGCCCGTGCACCTGTGGCGTCGCACCGAATTCGAGCCAGAGCTCATCCGCATCGTCGATCAATCGGTGCAGGCGTTCGACGCCGACGTACTCGGCGAGCCAGCCCCCCACCTCGGTGGTGAGGGTGAGCTTGCCGTCCGAGAAGGCCCCGGCTCCGCCCCATCCCGTCATGATCGAGCAGGTCTCGCAGTCGGCGCAGTGTGTCTCACGCGCAGGGCAGCGTCGCTTGGCGATGGGCTTGCCGCGCTCGGCGATCAGCACCCGCATCGCCGGACGCGTCCGCAGCAGCTCGATCGCGGCGAAGATGCCGGCGGGGCCGGCTCCGACGACCACGACGTCGTATCGTTCGGCAGTCATGCGTCCTCCTCGGCGGAGCGTGCGTGAGCGCGACGCGCGCAGCCGCGGGGCGGCACGCCGGGGCGCCCGGTGTCCAGGTGTTTTGTACCCGTGACGGCAGGGCAGGTAATGGGTGTCGCCACGACCGAGGAGGGCACGATGTGCGCTGCGGAGATGCCCAAGAGCGTCACGATCTTCACGACGCCGACATGACCCTACTGCGAGTACGCGAAGAGGTACTTCGCTGAGCACCAGATCGACTTCACCGACATCGACGTGTCGAAGGACCGCGCAGGGCTGCGCCGCATGGTGACGATGACGGGGCAGTACGGCGTCCCGGTCATCCTCGTCGGAGAGCGCGCGATGGTCGGCTGGCATCCGACCGAGTTCGAGAAGCTGCGCGACGCGTGATGGGCGAGGTGCACGCCGAGGGCTCCTTGCGGGCGCTGCCGACCGCCGATCACGACGCCGAGCCGCTCGCCCATCGCCCGCGCGTGGCGATCATCGGCGCGTCGGCCGACCGCGCCAAGTACGGCAACAAGGCCGTCAGGGCGTACGCCGAAGAGGGGTGGGAGGTCTGGCCCGTCAACCCGCGCGGGGGCCGGATCGAGAGTCTGCCGGTCTACGAGGACATCGCCGACCTTCCTGACCTTCCCCAGCGTGCGAGCCTCTACCTGCCGGAGGAGCCGGCGCTGCAGGCGCTCGATGCGCTTGCGGCGCTCGAGGAGCGGTACGGTCGCAGCATCCAGGACGTGTACCTGAACCCCGGCGTCGGGAAGCGGGCCGTTCGGGAGCGCGCGGACGAACTGGGGTTGAATCGCGTGTCCCGGTGTTCGATACGCGCCATCGGCCGCGTGCCCAAGGAGTTCCCCGCCGAGTAGCGCGCGGCAGCGGGATCGGGCCGGAGGGACTCCGATCGAAGCGCTACACGTTCTTCGCGATCGACACGAACTTCGTGTAGTTGGACAGGTACGCCACGTGGCAGCTGTCGGTGGGGCCGTTACGGTGCTTGGCGACGATCACCTCGGCCTCTCCTTTTGGAGGCATGCCTGAGCGATCGCCGTCATCGGAGGTCGACTCGTAGACGTCCCGGTGGATGAACATGACGACATCGGCGTCCTGCTCGATCGCGCCCGACTCGCGCAGGTCCGAGAGGACCGGCCGTTTGGATGTGCGCTGCTCGACGGCACGCGAGAGCTGCGAGAGCGCGATGATGGGGACGTTGAGCTCCTTGGCGAGGATCTTCAGCCCCCGGCTGATCTCGGCGATCTCCACCTGGCGGTTCTCGGACCGGCGGTTCTGTGGCTGCATCAGCTGGAGGTAGTCCACGATGATGAGACCGTCCTCCTTGTCCCGGAGGAGGCGTCTTGCCTTCGCGCGCACCTCGAGGATCGAGATCGACGGCGTGTCGTCCACCCACAGCGGGATGTTGTGGAGCCGCCCCATGGCCTGCATGATCTGCGGCCAGTCGCTGTCCTTCAGATAGCCCGTCCTCAACCGCTGGCTGTCGATCCGCGCCTCCGAGCAGAGGATGCGCTGCACGAGCTGCTCGCTTGACATCTCGAGACTGAAGACGGCGGTGGGATGCCCCTTCTTGGCGGCGTTGACGGCCATGTTGAGCGCGAAGGCCGTCTTCCCCACGGACGGTCGTGCCGCGAGGATGATGAGGTCGCCACGATGCAGTCCGGCGAGGATCTTGTCGAGGTCCTCGAAGCCGGTGGGCACCCCGGTGATGTGCTCCTTGCGGTCGTAGAGCTTCTCGATCTGGTCGAAGCCCGTCTTCATGAGATCTTCCAGGTTGCGGAAGTTGCTCGAGACCCGCTTGTTGGTCACGTTGAATATCGCGCGCTCGCTGTCCTCGACGACCGCGTCGATGTCGTCGGGGTTGCGGTAGCACTCGGCGCTGATGAACGTCGCCGCCCCGATGAGCTGTCGCAGCATCGAGGTCCGCTTCACGATCTCGGCATAGTGCGCGGCGTTGGCCGCGGTAGGGACGACGCTGGCGAGATCGAGCAGGTACGGCTTGCCACCGGCCACGTCGAGCTTCTCCATCGCCTCGAGCCGGTCAGCGACCGTGATCTGGTCGACCGGCTCGCCGCGACCGTTCAGGTCGTTGATGGCGTCGAAGACGTACCCGTGCGCGGGGCGATAGAAATCGTCCCGGGAGAGCATGCGCAGGCAGGTCTCGGTGGCGTCAGCGGACAGCAGCATGGAGCCGAGCACGGACTGTTCCGCCTCCAGGTTGTGCGGAGGCACCCGTTCCTCGGGGTTCCGCGTGCCGCTTCCCGCCATCCGCTGCGCTCCCTCACAAGACCGCCGAGGCGCCGCCGCACGGCGGCGCCTCGCACGTTCGGCTGTCCGCTACTCCTGCTCGGCGTCCTCGGCGGCTTCCTGCTCCTCCTCGGCCGCGGCCTCAGCCGCCGCCTCGAGAGCCTCGGCCTGTGCCACGATCTCCTCTATGACCTCGGCCTGGGTCTTCTCGGTCTCCACGGGCGCCAGGAGCTCGCCGCCCTCGGGGACCACCTTGACGACCAGATCGGCCTTCACGTCGTAGTAGACCTGCACGGCGACCTCGTGCTCGCCGAGGGTCTTGATGTGACCCTGGATGTCCAGCTTGCGCCGGTCGACCTCGACACCGAGCTGCGCGGCGATCGCCTCACCGATCATGGCCGAGGTGACCGAGCCGTAGAGACGGCCCTCCTCGCCTGCCTTGGCCTCGATCGTGATCGTCTTGCCCTCGATCGCGGCGGCGAGCGACTCGGCGTCGCCCCGCTTGGCCTCTTCGCGCTGCTTGATGTTGTGCATGCGCGCCTCGAGCTGCTTCAGATTGCCCGGGGTGGCCTCGACGGCGATCTTGCGCGGCAGCAGGTAGTTCACGGCGAAGCCGCGAGCGACCTCGATGACGTCGCCCTCCTTGCCGCGACCTTTCACGTCCTGCGTCAGAATGACCTTCATCGTCTCTCCTCGTCGTTCCCTCCGTTGAGCACCCGGAGGGTGCTTCCCACTCTAATCGCTATCAGGGGGGTCCTCAAGCGACCCCGACGCCTGTTCGGCGCTCGACTCATCGTGCCCGACGGCGGCCGAGATCGGCCCGTTGCCGCCGCCATCCTCCGCGCTGCCGTCACGAGGCAGCTTGCGGACGTTCACCCACAGATCGGCGAGTCCCGTAAGGCTCACCAGCGGAAGCAGCGCCTCGGTCACACCGAGCACGACGAACCCGATCGCCCTGCTGGCGCGGGAGAATCCCGCTCGCTCGTAGAGCCCCGCGAACACCGCCACTCCCTGGACGAAGAACACCCAACGCATGATGAGGAGGATGTTCTCGCCGAGCGTACCGACCAGCTCGAACCCTTCGCCTCCGAACCGCGCGGCTGCCATGAGCACGAGCGCGGCGATCACGCCCCACGCCGTATGCGGGCTGAGGTCGAACCGCTGCAGGCTGAGCGGCGCTCTTACCCGCTGACCCGACCGCAACGCGACGACCGCCACCACCGCCACCGAAAGGAGCGCCGTGATCCCTGAGACCACGAGCACCATCGAAGGCCAGTACGAGAGGAAGAGCTCCTCGACGGCCTCGATCTGCTCGCGCACCTCGGTCTCCGGCTGGCCAGCCTCGATCGCGGTCTCGGTCGCCGGCCCCGTGGCCGACTCGACGATCTCGGCGACGTACGCCTGCAGACCGAGGTCGTTCGCCGCCGCCGCGTACCAGATGCCGCCGAGCATGACACCGGCGAGCACCACGGTCACGGTGAGCACGACGCTCGTCATCCGCCATCGGCGCAACAGAAGCACGCTCAGCGGCCCTGCGACGATCAGCCACGGACTGACGTACAGCACCGCAGCAGGATCGACGGGCCAGAGCGCGAGCCCTGCCGCTATCGCGACGACCACCGCGACGATCATGCGGCGGCGATACGCGAGCCACGCCAATGCTCCCGCAGCGAGCGGCACCCCGACCATCGGCAGCAGGAGCGCAAGCGCTCCTCCCAGCAGGGCCAGGAACGCCGCGCCGAAGACCGCCGAAGGGGTCGGCGCCTGCGGCACGAGGCCGTTATCGGCGACCCTTGCCATCGACCCTTCCGCTCACGACCGGCACAGCGTAGGGAACGAGTGCCATCTCGCGAGCGCGCTTGATCGCGGTCGACAGCTGGTGCTGATGCTGCGCGCAGTTTCCGGTGACACGGCGCGGCTTGATCTTGCCGCGGTCGGTCATGTACTTGCGAAGCGTGTTCACGTCCTTGTAATCGATGTAGTCCACATGGTCCTTGCAGAAGTTGCAGTACTTCCGCCGAGGACGGCGGGCGTAATCGCTCATGTGCGACGACCTCCTTTCAGACCCCATCGGGGCCGATTTCATGTGCCGACCCGGGCGGGAGGGTTCCGCTCCCGGGTCGTGCCGTCTCGTCGTGGGCTAGAAGGGGATCTCCTCGCCGATGTCGTCCAAGCCGCCGCCGGAACTCGGAGCCGAAGCGCCCGAGCCTCCGTCCCGCGGCGTCATGAACTCGATCTCGTCGGCGATCACTTCGAGCTTGCTGCGCTTGTCGCCTTCGGGTGTCTCCCACTGGCTCCACCGCAGCTTGCCTTCGATCGCGACCTTGGTCCCCTTGCTGAGGAACCGGGCGAGGGCGTCGGCGCGGGCGCCGAAGATCGTCACGTCGACGAAGTTCGGCACGTCTTCCCACTCGCCGGTGCTCTGGTTCTTGCGGCGGTCGTTGACCGCCACGCCGAGCTTGAGCACGCTCATGCCGGAGTTCGTCGAGCGAAGCTCCGGGTCTCGCGTCAGGTTCCCTGAGATGACCACCCTGTTGATGCTCACTGCTACCCACCTCGTTCCTGCGGCGCGTGGCCGCGGTAGTGCGTGCCATGCCGTGCCGGTCGCGCTACTCCTTGATGTCGTCGCGCCGGACGATCATGAAACGCATGACCTGGTCCGTGATACGCAACACGCGATCGAGCTCGGCAACGGAGTCGGTGGTGCCGTGGAAGAGGATGACGTGGTAGTCGCCCTCCATGAGCCCGTCGATCTCGTAGGCCATGGAGCGCTTGCCCCACACGTCGTCGGAATCGATGACACCCCCGTCAGCGGTGATGACCGAGCGGGTCTTCTCCAGCACGGCCTCCCGCGCCTCCTCGTCGAGGCTGGGGTTGATGATGAGCATGAGTTCGTACGCCTTCATTGTTCACCTCCCTTGGACTGATACGGCCCCGGGTCGCGAAGGCTCCCGCCCGGAGCAGGAAATGAGCCTCCGAAGTGTAACAGAGTCCCGTCACGTCCACAATTCCTGCTTACCCCAGCGCTCTGACACCTCGGATACCCAGGGAGCCGCTACCGTTGCGCGCTCACGGCCTGCGCGTGTCTCGTCACCGCGCTTGCCAGCAGACCCGACGCGGCGGCACCCGCCAGCAGAGCGAGCCGCGAGCCGGAGGATGTGATGGGAGCGAGCGCCCAGCCCGTGCGGACGTCGACCGATGACGGTCCGCGCACCGGCCCTCTCACCACGACGCCTGTCCCCACGGCACTCGGCACGCCCGCTTCCAGCGGCTCGAGAGCCTGCGTCGGCCGCGGCGCGCCGCGCCAGGTCGAGACGCTCCCCACAGGCGCCTGAGCGGGCGTCGCGAGCACCGGCGCCATGCCGTCGACCTCGCCCGTCCCCGCTGGGACCTCGCTGTGGCTGCCGACGACCGTCACGCTCGGCGTGACGGCCACCGGAGCTGCGGCCGTCGGAAGCGGTGCGGGACGCTCCGCCGGCTCGGACGGAGCCGGAGTCGCAAGAAGGAACCGTGGATCCACGTACGTGCCGTCACGACGACAGCTCACGTGCACGTGCGCAGACGCCGACGACCGGTCACCAGCTTCGGCGAGGGTGCCGAGCGCGTCGCCGCGAGCAACGACGTCGCCAGCCTCTACGCGCGCATCCGAGAGCGGATGCACGGTGACGAGGTCTCCCTCGGCCAGCTCGACCGTCACGGCGATCACCGACCCCCCGCCATCGGCGGGGACAGGTCCGGCGAACCGCACCGTCCCGTCCACGAGCGCCCGGACCGGCGCACCCGCGGCAGCCGCCACGTCCATACCCCGGTGCACGACCGTGCGGCCGTCGAGGTCGTACGCGGATCCGAAGCCGAGCAGTACTTCCTCGGCCGCGTACGCCGTTCCCGGCAGGGACAGCGCCGCAAGAGCGCATAGCGCCATCAGAACACGAAACCGCCCCATCATGGCCTCCTCGCCATCATGCGCCGAGGAGAGAGGGGCGGCGCTATCGAACCTGTGTTCGCTAGCGTACCACGCGGTGGCCGGCACGCAAGACCCCTGCCGACGAGCGGCGCGTGGGGCCGACAGACGAGATGCGAAGGGGCCGCCGAAGCGGCCCCTCTGATCATCATGGAGCGGGCGACGGGTCTCGAACCCGCGGCCTAGAGCTTGGGAAGCTCTCGCTCTACCAACTGAGCTACGCCCGCCCGCGGCGCGTATTGTAACACCCCCCGGGCCGGACGGGGTAGCGGCCGGCTCTTGCGGCCGGACCGGTGGTCACTCTCCCGTCAGGGCCTTCTTGAGCGCCTTCTCGTGCTCGGTGTTGGTGAAGGCGATGACGATATCTCCGGGCTGCATCTCGGTGTCTCCATGGACCGGGATGACGTCGTCGCCTCGGATGAGGGCGATGAGGATGCAGTCGACGGGGAGGTTGAGGTCTGCGACACGCTTGCCGCACACGACGCACCGGTCGACCGGCAGCCGCACCTCGACGATGGCCATGTTGCCCTTGCGGAGCTGGCTCAGCGTGTGGATATCGCCGACGGTCGCCTCTTCCTCGATCATCCGGGAGATGATCGTGGTGGACGAGATCGCCTCGATGCCGAGCGTGTTGAAGATGTGCTCGTTCTTGGGGTTATTGACGCGCGCCACCGCACGCGGCACACCGAACGCGACCTTCGACAGCTGGCACGAGACCAGGTTGTCGTCATCGTCGCCCGTCGCGGCGACGAACACGTCAGCGCGCATCACGCCTGCGTCCTCGAGGAACGCCGCGTCGCAGCCGTCACCGTGCACGATCAGCGGGTGTCCCGGCAGCTCTCCGGCGAGCTTGTGCGCGATCTCCTCGCGCTTCTCGATGAGCGCCACGTCATGACCGCGCTCAAGGAGCTGGCGGGCCAGGTACGAGGCGACCTTGCCGCCGCCGTTGATGACAACGTACACGACCTACCCCTCTTCCATGAAGCGCTCGACCTTGGGATACGCGTCGTCCTTGACCGACGCGTAGATGATGTCACCCTTGTGCAGCTCGGAGCCCGGCTCGGGGATGAACGAGATCCCGCCGCGGGCGATGGCGTAGATGCGGAAGCGGTTGTCGAGCTCGACATCGGCCACCTTCAGCCCCTCGATGCCCTCGGCGGCCTTGAACTCGATGACCTCGATGTCCCCGATCGTATCGAGGTGATGGCCGTGGCCGGACCGGATCTTGTCCATCAGCTGCTCGGCCACGAGCGTCGTGCCGCAGACGTAGTCGAGATTCAGCTGCTGGTACGTCCGCTCGCGGACCGGGTTGTAGAGGCGCGCCACGACGTGCGGGACGCCGAATATCTTCCGCGCTACCTCGGCTGCCATGAGGTTCGTGTTGTCGAGGTCGGTGACCGCGGCGAAGGCGTCGGCCTCACGGATGCCCGCCTCTTCAAGGATCTCCTCGTCGAAGCCGAGGCCCTTGATGGTGACGCCATTGAAGATGGAGCCGAGGCGACGGAAGGCGCGCTCGTCGCGGTCGATGACGACCACGTTGTGGCCCTCCACCGAGAGCATCGTCGCCAGCTGCGAGCCGACGCGTCCGCACCCGACGACGATGATGTTCATGGCGTCCCTCGGCCTCCGTTCTCTCGCGAGGCCGGACGCCCCGCGAACATCACCACAACCTAGACCTGCCGTTTGGCCCCGTCAATAGCGGCAGACGCCGGAAAGACGCGATGGGCGCCGCAGGTGCGGCGCCCATCGTCGTTCTGGTCGCGAAAGGGTGAGCTACTTGCCGATCTTGAAGATCTTGGTCCCACAGACCGGGCAGGTGCCCTGCGTGGCCGGACGACCGTTCTTCATGGTGATCTCCTGGGCGTCCTTGATCTCACGCTTTTCCTTGCACTTGACGCAGTAACCTTCCTTGGCTGCCATCGTGCAACTCACCTCCCTCACGGAATGGTATCTGGAGCTTCCGGCCCCCTCGCCGAAAGCGGCTCCTGGCGCGAAGCCGTGCGGCTTCGTCGCCATAGTACACGAACTCTCGCCTTTGTGAACATTAAGAGAACACGTCCACGAGGCGCCCCGCCACGATGATGCCGAGCGCCCCGATCGCCACGAACAGACCGAGGATGAGACCGGCGATGGTCCAGAACGTCTCTGGGAACAGCTGGATGAGCAAGGCATTGCTGGCGAAGACCCATGTGCCGGGCTCGAAGAACAGGTCGTGGAAGCGCGCGAAGAACGCCCCGAAGTCGGCCGTCCCGAAGAACGCGGCGAACGCGACACCGGCCAGGGCGACCCACCCACCCGCGCGCAGACCGCTCGACGCGACCCGCTCCCAGCCCGTCAGGAGGCACTGCCCGATCAGCGCGATGAGCAGCACCGCGAGCAGCATCGTGACCTGTCGGGCATCCAGCATGAGCTCACGGACGTCGACGAGGTGGGCGACCGCGCTTTCGTCGAACGCCGCACGCCCTCCGATCGTGGCGGGCAGCGGCTCTGCCGCGCGGCTCGTCACGAACTCCCGCACGGCCTGCGCCTGGTCGAGTATGACTTGGGGCTCGAGGCCGGTCGCCTCGGGCGACGTCACACGGGGGACCACCGCGCTCGTGAACCAGGGGAGCTCCAGGATCCAGACGGAGATGCCGACGATCACGACGGCGGCCAGCATCGCGATGAGCGCGGTCTCGAGGACCCGTACGAAGCGCATCATGACCGCGGGCCCTGAAGAGCGGCGTCGAGCTGCCATGACGCCACGACGACGTTACCGCCCTGATCGGCGGCGCGCGAGAGCGCGGTGTCAGCGGCCTCCAGCAGCGCCTCGGCGGTATCGCCGTCGGCCGGCATGATCGACACGCCCACGCTCACCACCACGCCGAGGCCACGGACGCGCGTGCTCTCCACCTCGGCACGTAGTCGCTCTGCCAGGGCGAGCGCGCGTTCGCGGTGATCGATCGGCTCGGGCTCGTACCCCCGCACCTCGGGGATGATGAGCGCGATCTCCTCACCGCCGAGCCGGCAGGCGACGTTCACGTCGCACCCCGCTGCCGCAGTCTCACCGTGAGCCACCTCCAGTATCCTGGCGGCCACAGCGGCGAGCATCTCATCGCCGACATCCATGCCGAAGGTCCGGTTGAACTCGCCGAACTGATAGATGTCCACGAGCATGAGGGCGAGCGCGCGGTTGCCCCGGCGGGCGCGCTCCAGCTCGCTCGCGAACGTCCGGTAGAAGTACGGACGGTTGAACAGCCCGGTCGTCTCATCGACGAACGAGCACTCGGCCAGCTCCTGCTCACGCTCGTGGATGCGCTTCATCATAAGCATCCCGACCGTCCCGGCGCCGCCGTAGAGCGTCAGCTTCCAGAGGTAGCGCACGAGCACGTACGTCTGGTTGAGATAGAGCCCGTTCTCCACGAACGGCATGTCGACGTGCGGGATCCAGCCCCAGTACTCGGCGCCGAGAACGAAACCGTACATCGCCGCCGAGGCGAGCACGAGCAGCCATACGTGGGACCGTCTCGGCAGGATGAAGGCGCCCTCGAGGATGAACAGCAGGTACATGTTCGCGAACCACGAGTACACGCCGCCGCTGTAGTACACGAGGACCGTGGTGACGAGGATGTCGAAGAGCAGCTGCGCCTGGTTCAGGAACGCGATATTGCCGACCTTGCGATACGTGATCTGGTAGAAGCCGTTGTACATCAGCACGAACAGCAGGGCGATGGCGGGGATGGTCATGTTCCGCGCAAGCTCGCCGAAGGGCGTCTCGAGCGCGTAGACCGAGGCAGCGACCACCGAGAAGACCGCCAGCGCCGCGACGATCGCCCAGCGGACGCGAATGACGAGCCCCACGCGCTCGATATTGGCGCGCAGCGCCTCGATATCGTACTGGGTCGGCTGCTCGCGCCACGAGACCACCGCTGTGCGCGCGAGCGTCTTGGCGATCCTGCCCTGGGGCAACGCAACGCCTCCTGAATCCAGCGGGCGCGCCGTAGCGCGCCCCGTCCTCGCCGAGTGTATCACGCACACGGAGGCGCGCGCCGCTATACTGCACTCACGCCGACCTGCGGAGCCGCATGCCTGATCTCGTCGCCATAGCCGCTGACGTCGACGCCGCGGTGGCGTCGTTGCGCGGAGCGGGCGCGATCCTCTCGGCGGGTCTCGTCCTGAGCGCGCTGGCGCTCGCGTTCACAGGCGCCTATCCGCCGGCCCGCGCCCGGCTGCGCACCATCCTCGCGGCGCATACCGCCCTGCTCGTCGTCGGAGAGGCGCTCCTGCTCTGGTTCCACTGGCGCCTCTGGCACGCCGCGGTCGTCATCGACCCGCTTGCCGGTGGCGTCACCGGCCGCATCGCCGTGTCGCCATGGGTCGAGTCGGAGAAGCTCTACGTATGGGCGCTCGCCCTGGCGGTCATGGCGATCGCCGCTCGACGCCACCGGGACGAGCTCGCTCCCGGGCTCGCGGTCGCCGTGGCCGCGCTCACGCTCGGCGCGATCCTCTGGGGCCAGCCGTTCACCGACCCCCTGCCTGACTTCCTCGGCCAGTACCGCGGCTACCTGCAGGCGCTCGGCAGCGGCTCGACCGAGCTCGCCGTGGCCGCGTGGCAAGGCATCGAGGGCGCGCGGCGCTTCTACTACAACACCTGGTACATGTGGGTGCACCCTCCGCTGCTGTTCGTCTCGTACGGCGCGTTCGTGGCGTCGTTCGTCGCGACCGTCCTCACCATCCGCCACCGCCGCTCCTCGTTCGAGCGCACGGCGTACGGCTGGGCGCGGCTCGGCTACCTGCCGCTCACGCTCGGCATGCTGCTCGGCTTTCCGTGGGCGATCATGGCGTGGCAGGGCGACGCGTGGTGGTGGTCAGGGAAGGTGAACATGTCCATCATGATGTGGCTGCTCTACACCGCCTACCTCCACGGCCGGCTCTATCTGCGCCGTCGAGGGATGTGGAAGGTGGCCGTGGGCCTGGCGGCGCTCTCGTTCCTCACGCTCGTGCTCACCTACCTCACGACGTATGTCGTCCCCGGCGCGCACTCGGTGGCGTGAGGTGATGTCGATGGCCGAGACACGACCCGCCGCCCGCGCTCCCCGCAGAGGAGGCTGGGACTTCACGCTCATGGCGCTCACCGTGGCGCTGCTCGCCGCGCTCGGCGTGCAGTCGTTTGTCGGCACGCTGTATGCGTGGTGGGCGTACCGGGCGCAACCGGGGTGGGAGCAGGTCGGCTACCCTGTGTTCGTCGACACGATGAACGCGATCGCCGGCCCGATCGTGGTGGCGCTCGTCGTGGTGATGGGGCTCTGCGTGCCCAAGCGGCTCTTCCGGCGTCGCGCGCTCGTAGCCGCGTCGGCGCTCATGCTCGCCGCGGGCGTCGGGGCGGGCGTCGTCGCCCGCTCGATCGGCACGGGCCTCGGCGTGTACCTGGGACTCGCGGCGCTCATCCAGGTGGCGGTCGTGGCGCTCACGCTCGCCAATGCGGGTGGGCTCACGTACGTGACCGAGGGTGTGCTCGCAAAGACCGGTTCGGGCCTGCTGCACCTCGGCTTTGTGCTGTTCTGCATCGTGGTCGTCAACCTGCAGGGTTCCGCGTGGATGCTTCCCGTCTTCTGGTGCGCCACGCTGCTGCTCGTCGGAGGCTCCGCGCTCTCGTTCTGGGCACGCCCGCGTCCGGCCGACCCCTCGGAGGGCTAGATCTCCCGGATCACGCCGGTCACGAGATCGGCTGCCACTTCGAGCGTCCGTTCCTGCACGTTCTCGACCGTGTCCGTCCGCCAGTGCCAGTTCGGCAGCCGCCCATTGATGTCGAACGCCATGACGCTCATGGCGCGCAAACCGCGCGCGAGCGCGGGCGTCGCATCGGTCGACAGGCCGCGATAGGGCCTGCCCTTCACCGGGAGCTCCGCCTCGCGCGCCACGCGGCGCGCCGCGGACGCCAAGCGGCGGTCGCAGTGCAGGCGACGGGTCATGCCTTCCTCGGTGATCCAGTAGACCGAGCCGGCGCCGACGTTGTCGATGTTGATGATCAGGGAGTCGGCGAGGTCGTCGGCGTACTCGGCGATGAACGCGCGCATCCCCCAGGTGCCCGCTTCCTCAGCGCCGGTCGCGACGAACCAGATCTCCTTCTCGGCAAGCTCGCGATCGACGCCCTGCGTGACGCGCCGCCGGATGCGCGCGGCCTCCTCCGACGCGAATCCCGGATCCTCGAAGTCCACCGGTCCGGCGGCGCCGCCCTTGCGGCCCCACTCGTCCTCTTCCGCCTCGTCCTCGCCGAGGTTGTTCCACGAGCCGAGCCTGCGGCCTTCCTGCCGCACGTCGAACCTGTCGTCCACGCCGAGCCACTCGTCCGCGCCCTCGGCCGGCTCATCGCGATGCTTTCGGCGGAAGAGGCCGCCGAGGCCGCGGCGACGCGGCCGCTCGGTCTCGGTGAAGCCGAAGTCATCGGCTGCGAGCGGCTCCGGGTGGTACGGCTCGGGCTCCGCTACCGGCGGGGCCGGGCTTGCGGGCGCGTCGAAGTCGAAGCGCTCCTGCTCCTGCTCAACGGGCGCCGCCGCGCCGGTCTCCCAACCGAGGTCGTCGAAGGTGTCCATCCGCGCCGGAGCGGGAGCGACGGGCTCGGCCGGCTCGAGCGGACCGACGGGCGCTCCCTCGGCCTCCAGCGGCGTGTAGCTGAGCAGCGCGTCCTCCAAGACGACGTCGGCCTCCTCGGCAGCCTCGATCGAACGCCTGATGGGCTGCGTGGGACGTCCGGTGTCCTCGGGTTCGGGCACGATGCGCGCCATGACCTCGAGCATCACGGCCACGCCCGACGCATTGTCGTTGGCGCCGTCAGTCGAGGACATGAAGAGCTCGCGATGGACGTTGATGAACAGCGGCACGACAAGATAGGCCGAGACGGCGAGCGTCACGTACCAGGTCCACGGCCGGAGCTCCTGCGTCCACGGCAGCGCGGTGACCAGTATGGCGACGGGGACCAGAGCGGTCAGCCATTTCATGAGACCGAAGGTGACCGAGAAGTTCTTGACCAGGCCCGGGCTGAACGCGAGCGACGCGCGCGCAGAATCGTAGTGCGCGACGATGACCACGCGCTTCAGCCGCTCGCCCCTGCGAAGCTTGGGCATGTGCCGCGCGATGACGTTCTGACTGGGTCCCTTGGGCGGCAACCAGCCCGACAGCCCCCACCGGGTCGATAGGTCGAAGAACATGACGACAGCCACGACCACGGCGATCACGAACGCGGGCCAGGCGAACCAGCCTGCGAGGACGGCCGAGCCGACGGTCAGCGCGTGATAGAGCGCGAACGCCCAGCCATAGGTGCGGGGGCAATCGAACTCCTGCCGCTCGGTCTCGAGCCCGCGCGCCTCGAACTGGTGTTGGATGTAGTCGGCGGCCTGCGCTTCGGCGTCGGTGGTAGCCGGCCGGGGGCCGATGCCCTCAGCGAGTTCCTGCACGTGCGTGAGAAGCTGCGTCATCGATCCTCCCGTGGTGCGGCGGGTGGCCGGCGCGCCGAAAGAGCGCCTGCAGGAATCATACCGCAGCGCGCCGTTGCATCACGCGCCCGGGCACGCGATCCCCGGATGCCGGACAGCTAGTGACAGCTCGCGCAGTCCCGCATGCGGTACTCGGCGTGGTGGACGATGGCCACGGGGTCATCGCTGTGGCACCGGCATCCGGGGATCGGCAGCACGAACTGCTCCTCGGGTGGCGGTGGCGTCGCGCCGGCCGCCGCCAGCTCGGCGTACGCGGCGCGGACCTTCCTGGACGGGCCGGACGGCCCGCCCAGGAAGTAGAGCGCCGCACCGAGCACGGCGAGCACCAGGAGCGTCGCGCCGAAGCCGATGGCGATATGCTTGAGGATTCGCACGCTACGCCGCCGGGCCGAGAATCGCCTCGAGGTCGGCAGCCGCACTCTCGCCGATCGGCTTGAGTCCGAAGGTGTCCACGAGCACCTGCAGCACGGCCGGTGTGATGAACGCCGGGAGCGTCGGGCCGAGACGGATATCGGTGATGCCCAGGTGCAGCAGCGTGAGCAGGATGGCCACGGCCTTCTGCTCGTACCACGAGAGCACCATCGACAGCGGCAGGTCGTTCACACCGACCTCGAACGCGTCTGCGAGCGCGACCGCGATCTTGATGGCCGAGTACGCGTCGTTGCACTGGCCGACATCGAGCAGGCGCGGGATGCCGCCGATGTCGCCCAGCTGACGATCAAAGAAGCGGAACTTGCCGCACGCGAGCGTGAGCACGACCGTGTCCGACGGCGCCTGCTCGACGAAGTCGGTGTAGTAGCTGCGGCCCGGCTTGGCGCCGTCGCAACCACCCACGAGGAAGAAGTGGCGGATGTCGCCGTTCTTGACGGCCTCGATAACCGTGGGCGCCACCGAGAGCACCGCATTCCTGCCGAAGCCCACCATCACACTGCCGGCGTCGACCTCATCGGTGAAGCCGGGGAGCTCGAGGGCGCGGTCGATGACCGCCTTGAAGTCCCCGTTCTCGACGTGGACCGCGCTGGGGTGCGCGACCCGACCGGTCGTGAAGATGTTGCCGGCATAGCTCTCGCGCGGGTTCTGGATGCAGTTGGTGGTCATGAGCACCGCGCCCGGGAACGCGTCGAACTCCGTGCGCTGGTTCTGCCACGCCGTCCCGTAGTGACCGAAGAAGTGCGGGTGCTTCTTGAGCTCCGGGTAGCCGTGCGCCGGGAGCATCTCACCGTGGGTGTAGACGTCGATGCCGAGGCCTTCGGTCTGCTCGAGCAGCTCCTTGAGATCCTTCAGGTCGTGGCCGGAGACCACGATCGCCTTGTTGGGCCTATGCCCGAGCGGAACCTCGGTGGGGACCGGATGCCCGTAGGCACCAGTGTTCGCCGCGTCGAGCAGCTCCATCACGCGCAGATTGACCTCGCCGGTCTTGAGCGCGAGGCCGACCCAGTCCTCGAGCGAGAGGTCCCGGTCGGACAGCGCCGCGAGCAGCTCGTGCTCGAACGCGTAGATCGCGGGATCGGTCTGGCCGAGGACGCGCGCGTGGTCCGCGTACGCCGCGATGCCCTTGAGGCCGTAGACGGCCGTCTGCTGGAGCGCCTGCACGTTCTCGTCACGCTCGTGGTCCGAGAAGATCCCGACCGCCTCGCCCTGCTCGACGAGCCCGGCGACGTCGGCGGCGGGCTGGAAGTCGACCGCGGGATCGTCGGCGGGAACGGCGCCGCCCGCTGCTTCGACCTTCTCGCGCAGGGCGCGCTTGACCTCGTCGCCACGGCGGATGACGCCGGTGATGTGCTCGGCGTCGAAATCGACGTTCGTGACGGTGGTGAACAGCGCGCCATTCACGAACTCATCGGCCGGCTCGTCGGTGACGCCGACTGCCGCGCCGGCGATCGCGATGGCCGAGATACCCTTCAGCTGGTGCAGCAGCAGGTCCTGGAGCGCCGCCACCTCAGGCGTCTTGCCGCAGACGCCCGCCGTGGTGCACGCGATTCCCTTGCTGGCCTGTTCGCACTGGTTGCAGAACAAGATCGTTCTCCTCTCCGTCGTGTCCTATCCGTGGATGAGCGTGGGGAGGCAGCGGGTGCACACCCACTCGCTCCTGCCCTGCTGGCGCACCGGCAGCAGCGGCGCGTGGTCCTCATCGGTGCCGCAGCGGAAGCAGACCTGCGGGATGTAGGTCCGCTGCTTCTCGGCGATGATCGGCTCGGCGGCCGCGTGGTCGAACGGCACGGCCTCGCGCACCTCGATGGTGAGCGCCCCGGTCGGGCAGACGCCGAGGCAGAAACCCGCGCCGTCGCAGAGCTCGTCGCGGACGACCTTGGCCTTGCCGCCGACGAGCTCGATGGCTCCCTCGGCACACGGGCTCACGCAGAAGCCGCAGCCGTTGCAGAGCTCCTCGTCGATCTTCACGATCTGTCGCGTGATAGTGCTGGACATGATCTTCCTCTCTTCGTTTCAGACGACGCCGTCTGTGTCGTGCGCCCGGCGTGCCGCGCGCTTGTGCTTCCGTCCCTCGATCAGGTGCTTGATGCCTTCGACCGCGTGCCCGTGCAGCATCGAGCGGGGACCCGCGTACCGCATCACCTCACGCATCCGCTCGCGCATGTCGAGCTTGTAGCAGTGGGTGTCGCAGTAGCTGCAGAACGGCTTGGGGTCTTTGGGGCAGAACGCGCGGCGCTTCTCGGCATAGCTGAGCAGCTCCGCACAGTCGGCGCAGACCACCGGCAGCGCGTCCCCGTAGACGCCGAGTTCGGCGCCCTCGCTCGAGAGCGGCGTCCGCACCGCGTCGGGGTGCACGCCACGGCAGTAGATGACCGAGAAGTCACCGAGCAGCCGCGTGTCCTTGATGACCGCGGGATCTCGCATCTTCTCGACGAACCGCTCGTTCATACATCCTCCGTTCCGATCGACGGCCACAGCGTACCGCCGGCCGTGCGACGCGCTCCTTGACTTCTGTCAAAATCGGATGGTCGTAGCCGAGGAGAGGACCCGCGTGGCGACCAAGCCCGTCAGACCGGACGTCTATGCCGCGTTCCGCGGCTCACGCCTGTGGCGCACCGCGAGCGACGAGGCCGTTCGGCGGCTTGCAGAGATCGCGAGCGTGAGCGACGTTCCGCGCGGCACGCCGCTCGCCACTGAGGGAGAGCCCGCTGAGCGATTCGGCGTTCTCGTCGCGGGCCGGGCGCGCGTCTTCCATCTCCAGGCGGACGGCCGCACCATCACGCTTGAGGCGCTTGAGGCCGGCGATCCGCTCGCGGCCGTCGCCGCCCTGGCTGGTGGCCGCTACCCGGCGAACGTCGACGCCACGACACCGGCGACGATCGCGTGGCTTGCCCGTGACGCGCTCTTCGACCTCATCGAGACCGAGCCTGCTGTTGCGCGCAGCCTCATCGCCGACCTGGCGACCCGGGTCGTCAACCTCACCAGCGTCGTGCAGACCCTTGCGCTCGACGTCCCCGGACGGCTCGCACGCTACCTGTTCCAGCGTTCCCTCGCGGCGGGGACGCCGACGGCAGAAGGGCTCGTCGTGTCGCTCGGCATGACCAAGACCGAGCTCGCGGCCGCGCTCGGGACCGTCCCCGAGACGCTCTCGCGCGCGTTCGGCCGCCTGCGCGACGACGACGTGCTCATCGTGCGCGGAACCGACGTCGTCGTGCTCGACGTCGGGGCGCTCGCCCGTCTCGGCAGCGGGTACGAGGAAGCCTAGCCCCCACTACGCCGGTCCCGTGCGATCGCCTCCCGGCGCGTCGTCCGCTCCCGCGCTCCCCCCGCGTGCCGCCACGCGCGCCCTCACCGTGCGTGCGCCCTTCTCGAGCGTGCCCGCCATGAGGAAGCCGACGAGCAGGACCGCGCTCGCGACCATCTCCGCCGGATAGAGCCCGACCGTCTGGCCGGCACGGGCCATCGAGCCGGCGCCGGCGATGATGAGCGTTCCGATGAAGATGAGCACGTTGGCCCACGAGCGATACCGGTACTCCCGCTTGGGCCAGAACTTGACGACCGAGTACGCCGATCCGCCGAGCAGCAGCAGCGTGCCGGGGATGTTGAAGGCGAAGCTCATCACGCGCGGGAACGACATGCTCGCTCCTAGCGCCTGACCTCCGACGGTGATGCCGGGGATGAGCTTGTCTGAGATGAGCTCGGTCGAGAACGTGCCGTAGAAGAAGACCGCCAGGGCGACGAGGTTGAACGCGAGGTACGCATGGCCGAGCGTGTTCTTCTTCGTGACGAGGTAGAGCGTGCCGAGGCCGAGGAAGCCCACGAGCGACGCGGCGAGGACGATGTAGATACGGTAGACGGTGGGGTCCCAGTTCCCCGAGAACTCCGAGACGGCCTCCATCACTGCCGCCACCGCATAGAACAGAAAGCCCACGGCCCACGCGAGCTGGTGCGGCTTTCGCCGCCGATACCACTGCGCGATGAGCAGGCCGACGTACACGAAGCCGATGAGCCCGGTGGCCAACGGCCACCCCCAGCCGGACCAGAACTCGCTCGACATACCGGTTCCTCTCAGTCGGTCTGCTCGGACAGCGCCGTCAAGGTGCGCACGCGTTCGTCCGCCGCCTCGGCGGCGTCCCGGGCGGCGTAGTAGTTCTCGGTAGCCTCGCCCGCCGCGGTCTCATACGCCGCGGCGACCACGGCCGTAGGGGATTCGGGAAGCTGCTTGGCCTGCTCGATGAGCGCCGCTTCCTGCTTGTTGTACGCGTCCAGCATCGCGTTGGCCTCCTCCACCTTCCCGGCGAGCCACGTGGAGTCGATCTTCTTGGAGGTCTGCAGCAGCGCGATACGGTCATCCACGTACTTCACGAACGCCGTCATGTCGGCTTGCGGGAACGTCGCGGTCGCGGTCTCGAGGAGCGAACGCGCCGCGGTGAGCTTGGCGATCGCCTGGTCGGTGAGGGCGGTCGACTGCTTCACGCCGGCCTCCGTGTGCTTGTTGTACTCCGTGACCGCACTCTGGGAGAGCTGCTCGGCTTCTCCGACGGCCGTCCAGGCGTCCCGCGCAGGGCCGACAGCGCCCGAGGCCTTGACGTTCGCCTCCAGGATGACGGCGGCCTCGGTCAGCATCTGCTCGCGAGCTTCCGCTCCTTCGAGCAGCGCCTGGGCGAGCGGGATGTCTTCGTCGGGAAGGTCCGGGAGCGCCTCGGTCAACGCCGACTGCGCCTCCTGGACCGAGTCGAGCGCGCCAGGCCTGAGCTCCAGGGCGCTTGCGGCGCGCGTCTCAAGCTCGGACGTGATCTCCGAGCGCACCACGGCGTCGATCTCGATGAGCGCGTCTTCAGCATCGGCCATGAGCTCCACAGCGTCGTCGAGCTTCGCCTGCGCCTGGCGGACGCGGCTGCTGTAGCGGACGCCCAGCGCCACGCCCCCCGCCAGCAGGGCAAGGAGCACGATGACGAGCACGGTCAGCGGCCAGCGGCGGCGGTGATGCTCGTCGGCCCCGCCTGCTGGCTGGGGCGTATCGGGCGTCTCGGCCATGGTCGTCGTGTCAGCCATCGGTCGTCCTTCCCTCGGCGGCCGGCAGCACGATCCTGATCTCGTTCGTCGTCCCGTTTCCACTCATGTCGAACGCGCCGCCGTGACGTTCCGCGAACAGACGCGTGACGTGCACGCCGAACTCGTCTGACCACGGCGGCGTGCCGGTCCACGGCTCGCACGGCACGCTGATCGTCGCGACCGACGTGTCGCCGCAGGCGGCCGCTCGGACCGAGAAACGGACCTCACGGGGGTGGTTCGCGTCCAGCAAGCGCATGAGGCTGTCGAGCGTACGCTCGGCCACCCAGGGATCGGCCATCGCGAGGAGCGCCCCACCGGCGGCCAGATCGATCTCGCGTCGGGTGCTCACACGCCCGCTCGACTCGACGATCGCCCGCGTCAGGTCGAGCGGAACGGGGCTGAGCCTGCCGCCGGTTTCGAGCAAGCGCTGTGCCGCGCGGACCTCGTCCATCGCGGTCTCGACCTCGACACAGCGCGCAGTGAGGCTCTGCACCACCTCCCTGCGACCGACCGGATCGCGGAGCACGTACTCGCGACTCAGCAGCTGCGCGAAACCGGTAAGCGCAGCGAGCGGTGCCGAGAGGCGCCGCAGCGCCGAATCCGCGAGGGCGGAGCGCGCGTCGAGCGGCCGGGTCCGCTCAGACTCGCGAGCGACGATGACGACGGTCCCGGCCGTCCCATCAAGGTCGGCCACGGGAAGGATCGACACGTCCACCGCGAGCGGATGTCCGCTCGCGGTGACGTGCATGCTCTGACGGCGGTCGAAGCACGCCTTCGCGGCCGCCTGGCGCAGATGCTTCAGTGCCGTGCCGCGCGCAGAAGACTCGACCATCGGGAGCACCGATCCGACGGCCTCTCTCACCGACCACCCGTACAGCCGCTCGCACGCGTCGTTCCAGCGTACGACCCGACCATCGAGGTCGAGGACGAGCACGGCGTCCCCGCTCTCAGCGAATGCGCCCTCGAGCACCTCGGCCAGCCCGTTCGCGACCGCTGCCTCGCCGCGCAGGCGCTCGTTCTCCCGCGCGATCTCTAACACGTCGGCGGCATAGCGCGCGAGGCAGGACGCCGCCCGGACGTCGGACGGCTCAGGCTTGGCATCGCAGAGCGCTGCCAGCACACCTGCCGGCTCCAGCGTCCCGGCCCGCTCGAGCGGCGCGGCCAGGAGCCACTGCCGCGGGGACGCGCCCGTCGCCGCCCAGGGGCGGCTGACGCTGGCGCGGTCCCAGCCCGGCGGCGGATCGAAGGGCGGCAGCGGGGCGCGTCCGGCGGGAGCGGCCGCCACGCAGGTCAGGCGGCCCTCCTCGGTCATGAGCAGCGCGTAGGCGACAGACGCGCCCACGCACTCCCGCACATCGTCGGCCGCGGTCGAGAGCAGCCGCGCGATCCGACGCTCGTCGGTACCGCGCATGCTCTTGATCACGGTGCGCACGGACATAGATGACCTCCCTCCGACCCACACCCTTTTGTATCCCGAGCGTGCGCGCGCCGCAAGCGGGGCGCGCTCGTCCCCGGGCTTCGCGCATTCTTGGCATACCTCTTGCTTGCACGTGCGTAGGGGCACGTGCGACCCGCCCTCTCCTCCCCCCTCAGGGGCGGGGAAACGCCGGCCCTGTGTTAACGAGGCGCGCCTCCCCCCGCGCGCCTCGTTTCTTTTTTGTCAGCGTCATGCTGCCCGCCCGTATCGGCGGCCCGCACGCGTGAGGCAGCTCCGTTAGAATCGTGCCGTCGAGCGAACCGGCCAGCCGAGAGGAGACCCGTGACCGACGCCACCGAGCGCCTCGTGAACCTCGCGCTCTACCTCGCCACCACGCGCGTCCCCGTCTCGGCTGAAGCAGTCCGAGCGAACGTCGCCGGGTATCCCGCGGGGCAGGACGAGGATGCGTTCCTGCGCATGTTCGAACGCGACAAGAAGCTGTTGCGGGCGTGCGGCCTTGCCCTCGCGGTCACCGACGCCGACGGGGCCCCCGCGTACCGCCTGGACGCCGAGGGCACATACGCCGCCGAGATCTCGCTCGCCGAGTCCGAGCGTGCCGCGCTGCACGCCGTCGCGGCCGCGCTCGCCACCGACCCCGGCTTCCCGTTCGGCGACGACCTCGCGATCGCGATCGCCAAGCTCGGCGGAGGCGCTGGCGAGGCCGCCGTGACGGGAGGCCTCGCCGACGAGCGCCCCGACGTGCAGGGCGCGCTGGCGGCAACGCTTGCCGAGGCCGTCGCATCCCGAAAGCGCGTCGCGTTCGGCTACACCAACGCCGCCGGCGAGGGGCGCTCGCACGAGACCGAGCCGCTCGGCGTCTTCTTCCGCGACGGCCGCTGGTACCTGGTCGCTCGTGACATCGAACGCGACGACATCCGCGTCTACGCGCTGCGGCGCATGGAGGATGTCCGGGTGGATCGGCGGCGGCCGGGAGCGCCGGACTTCGATCCGCCGGAGGGCTTCACCGTCGCCGGCTACATGCTGCTCCCCTTCCAGTACGGTCCGGAGGCGGTCGACTGCGTGCTGCGTTTCTCGGCCGAGGAAGCATGGCGCGCGACCCGGCTGATCGCAGGGCAGGGCCGTCTGGAAGCCGACGACGACGGATCGTTGCTCTGGCACGTCGAAGCGCGCGATCTCGGTCGCCTCGCGGCGTGGATGGTCGAGCACGGGCCGGGGATCACGCCCGTCGCGCCCGACGAGCTGCGCGAGACGCTCGTGCGCGGTCTTCGGAAGGTGGTGACGCGCCATGGCGGCTAGGACCACGGCCGCGGACCGCGCGCGGCGGCTGCTCGCCATCCTGCCCCGGCTCGAGCCGAATACCGAGGTGCCGCTCGCGTCTCTCGCCGCCTCGGTGGGCGCCACCCCCGAGGAGCTCGCGGCGGACATCACCACGCTCTCGCTCTGCGGCGTGCCGCCGTTCGACCCCTTGAGCCTCGTGGATGTCTTCATCGACGGCGAGACCGTCGTCATCGGCATGGGCGCGCCGGCGCTCGACCGGCCGGTCCGTCTCTCGCCCGCCGAGGCGCGCGCCCTGATCGCCGCGCTCGAGACCGCGGGGTTCACCGCCGCCGACCCGCTGCTCGCGAAGATCGCCGCTGCGCTCTCCGCCGAGGTGGACCCCTCCGGCATCGCCGCGCGCATCCGCACCGCGTCAGCCGAAGGCGGCCTGGGCGACGTGCACGCCACGGTCATGGGTGCCGCCGAGCGCTGTGAGAGTCTCGACGTCACATACTTCTCGGCAGGCAGCGGATCGACGCGCATGCGCCGGATCCGTCCGCTCCGCGTGTTCGTGGAGCGCGGCGTCTGGTACACGGTCGCTTACGATGAGGGCTTGGCCGAGAAGCGCACCTTCCGTCTCGACCGCATGCGCGACGCAGCGCCCACGGGCGAGCGCTTCGAGCGGCCGGCAGGCGTCCCGGACGTCGAAGCGTCGTTCCGGCCCTCGAGCGCGCCGCACGTGGCAGACGTCCTCCTTGACGACGCGAGCGCTGCTGAGGAGCGCGACTGGCCGGGCGCGACGATCGAGACGGCGCCGGACGGCTCGGGGAGGCTGAGCGTCCCCTACGTGGCGCCGGGCTGGCTGGCGCGCCGCGTGGTCGCGTCGCTCGGAGCGGCCGAGGTCACCGGCCCCGCCGATGCGCGCGAAGCGGTCCGAACGCTGGCAGCGAGACTCCTGGCCGAGCTGGAGGACGAGAGGCCGCTTGCGGGCTAGCGCCCGAAGCGGCGTCGCATCTCAGCAAGCACCTCGCCAGTGGGCAACCGCTCGACGTCGCGCACCGGCAGGGCCTCGAGGAAGCGCGTTCCGTACCCCCGCCCGGAGACGAGCCGCGTGTCGGCAAGCACGAGGCAGCCGGTGTCGGTGGACGACCGGATGAGCCGGCCGGCCGCTTGCTTGAGCTCGAGCACCGCCTCCGGCAGGTAGTAGTGCTCCCACCACGCGCGGTCGCGCTCGCGTCGCTCTTCGAGCACCGGATCGTTCATCGGCGCGAACGGCAGGCGCGGGACCACCACACAGCGAAGCGTGTCGCCCTTGGCGTCGAAGCCCTCCCAGAACGACTTCGTCGCGAAGAGCGAGACGCGCTCGTCGGCAAGGAACTCGTCACGGATCCGCTTTCGGGAAGCGCCGCGGCCCTGGATGAGCAGGCGCAACCCCTCGGCCTCCAGCGGGCCCACGAGGCGACGGTGGAGCTCGTGCATCTCGGCACGGTTCGTGAACAGCGTGAGCACCGAGCCGCCCATCGCCGCGTGCACGCCGAGGAGCAGCCGCTCGAGCGCGTCTACGTACGGCGCATTCGAGCGCTGGCCCGCGCGGCCCGGCTCGGGCAGGTCGGTCGGCACGAAGACCGCCATCTGCCGCTCGAAGTCGTAGGACGAAGCGAGACGGAGCGTCGCGTACGCGCCGGGTTGGAGGCGGTCGAGCCCCACCGCGCGCGCAAAGTGAGAGAAGTCGTCGCCAGCCGCGATGGTGGCCGAGGTGAAGACCGCTGAGCGTAGCCGCGGGTAGAACGTCTCGGCCAGCACCGCGCCCACGTCGAGACAGGCGGCGCGCAGGCTCTCCGCGCGCTGCTCCCTCCGCCGATCGGCCGTGACGCTGTACACGTAGCCGTCGTCCTCGGCCTCGAGCACCATGACAAGGCCCTCCCGCTCCCACGCGATGCCCGAGAGCTGCCCCGCGAGATCGAAGCGCTGCTCGGTGTAGTCGTCGCCGAGCGCCTCGAGGCCTGTCATGACGGTGCGCCCGGCGCGAATGAGCCCGTCGAGCCGCTTGGCGAGCTTGCGCCCCACGCCCGAAGCGGTGCTCCACTCAAGCGTCTCGCGCAACTCGGGCGTGAGCCTGAGCTCGATGCGGTCGTGCATGCCCATCTTCTCGGCGCCCAGGTCGTTCACGAAGTCGAAGAACGACGTGGCGAGCGTGGCTGAGACCTCCGCCGCGTCGCGCATCTCGTCGATGGCGTGCGTGACCGGGCCTTCTCCCTCGTCGGTGGCGACCTTCGCGCGGATGGACGAGAGCAGACCGCCGCGCCCCTTAGCGTGCAGCGCCGAAAGCAGCCCGACGAGGCCGGCGTGCGACGTGCCGTACGACAGCTGATCGCGCGCCTCGGCCTCAGCGCCGTGCGCCTCGTCGATCACCCAGTGACGCACGGGCGGGAGGATGCCGCCGTCGGTGGTGAGGTCGCGGAAGAGCAGGGAGTGGTTGGTCACCACGATGTGCGCCTGACCGGCCCGGCGACGCGCTCCGTGCAGGTAGCACAGGTGCGGGTAGAAACGGCAGCGCTTCTTGGTGCAGTCAGCGAGCGATGCGGCGATGCGCGGCTTCATGCCGAGCGGCCAGTGCAGGTTGATGGCATCCACGTCGCCCCACGAAGACTGCGCGACCCACGCGACGAGCATCCCGAGCGCCGCCGCTCGCTCGTTCTCCCCCGCGTCCTCGCCCAGCTCACGCTGCAGTTTGCGCAGGCACACATAGTGCTCGTAGCCCTTGAGCGAGACGTAGCGGAGGCAGTCGCCGAGCGCGGAGGCCAACGCAGGCAGCTCGCCGTAGACGAGCTGGTCCATGAGCGCGTTGGTCTTGGTTGCGACACCCACCGCGACGTTGTTTGCGAGCGCGAAGCGCGCCGCCGGCACGAGGTAGGCGACCGACTTGCCGACACCGGTGCCGGCCTCGAGCGCAAGGTGCCGGGGGGCGCAGAACGCGCCGAGCACCGCCTCGGCCATCTCGGCCTGCTCGCCCCGCTGCTCGTAGCCCGGATACATCCGGCCGACGACGCCCTCCGGAGCGAACTCGGCAAGCACCGTCGCCGGGTCCGGGAAAACGAGCGCCTTCTCGGCGGCGTCGTCCATAGGGTCGTGCTTCTCGCGGCGCAGTCGCTCTGATCGCAGCGCCCGGAGGTCGAAGGCTCCCCCGCCGCCGGCGCCCTGCGCGAGATGCGCGAGCAGCCCGCCGGGCGGCCACGAAGTCCCGCCGAGCCGCGCGAGCTCACTCAGCACCGGCGACGGCATGGCGGCGAGCGCGGCGACGATGACGCGCCAGACGCCGAAGAGCGCCTCGGTGTCGTCGCACGCGCGGTGCGAGCATCCGGTCTCGATGCCGAACGCCTGCGCCAGATCGACGAGGCGATGCGAGCGCAGGCGGGGAAGCGCGATGCGCGCGACCTCCAGGCTGTCGATCCACGCTCCCGGCAGGAGCGCGGGCCCGGCACCCGCGGCGGCGAGAAAGTCGCGGTCGAAGCGCGCGTTGTGCGCGACCATCGAGCGGCCGCCGATCGTCTCGGCCAGCCGACGGACGGCCGCCTCGACGGGAGGTGCATCGACGACCATCGCATCGTCGATGCCGGTGAGCTGCGTGGTCTCGGCCGAGATCGGCCGCGTGGGCCGCACGAGCGTGCTGTAGCGCTCCAGCACCTCCGGCCCGCGTGCGACGAGAACAGCGACCTCGATGATCTCATCCGAGAGGCAGTCGAAACCGGTGGTCTCGACGTCAACGAACGCCAGCTCCTCCTCGAAGCCGTACGCGGCCCCGAGCGCGCGCTCCGCCAGCGCGGCATAGGTCGCGGCGATGTCCGGATCGGTACCGGGGACGAGGAAGCGCGCGAGCGCGTCAGCGGTCATGCGGCAAGGTTAGCACGCGGGTATGACGGTCGGCGCGATCGAGCGGAAGCGCGCCGAACGCGGACGCGGCGCCCCGAAGGGCGCCGCGTCGTGGCGTTACGAGGTCGTGGAGAAGCGCGCGCCTAGCCGCCCATGCCCGGCAGGGTGCGTGACTTGACGAGCCAGCCGTCGCCCTCGGCCACGAAGGTCCAAAGGTACTGGAACGATCCGTTGGGCGTGATGGCCGTGGCGGTCACCCGCACCTCCTCGCCCTCCTCGGTCACGTCGTCGATGGTGTAGTCGCTGATGCCGTAGCCCGAGAGCTGCTCAGCGAAGGATGCCTCCTCCTGCGCCGCCTTCTTGTCGGCGGGCAGCAGCGCGTATGCCGTGGCGAAGTCGCCGGCCACGATAGCGTCGAAGTACTCCTTGGTGTACTCCTCGGGCGTCTGGCCGTCGGGGACCTTGGTGGCGGTCGCGGGGTCGAACGGCGTGTCCGAGGTGGTCGGCGGCATCGCCGAACCTCCGGTGTCGGGTGCGGCGGTCTGGCCGGCGGAGGTGCCGGTGTCGGCAGGGCCGCCCTGCAGCAGCAGGATCGCGATGATCGCTCCGAGCAGGACGACGACGACACCCGCGAGGATGAGTACCGTGCGGTTGGATCCGGTGGCCTGGGACATGCGCTTTCCCTTCTTGTTGCTTGCCTGAACGGCGCCGAAGCGCCTGAAGAGCATACTCCGCGTGCAGGGCGCGTTCAACGACCGCGGTGTACACTCAGCACATGACACGCCAACGCAGCCTGTTCGAGATCATCGGCCCCGTGATGGTAGGCCCTTCATCGAGCCACACCGCGGGCGCGTGTCGCCTCGGCAGGCTCGCCCGGGCCATCCTCGGAGGAACGCCGCGCGCGGCGCGGCTCACGCTGCACGGGTCGTTCGCTACGACTGGACGGGGGCATGGCACTGACCGCGCCCTCATGGGGGGATTGCTCGGCTACGCGCCCGACGACGTGCGGCTCAAAGACGCGCTCGAGCTGGCCGAGGAAGAAGGGCTTGCGGCGTTCACGATCGACGAAGCGGACCTTGGCGACGTGCACCCCAACACCGCGCGGCTCGAGCTCACCGACGCACAGGGACGCGAGTGGGTCGTGCAAGGGTCATCGCTCGGGGGTGGCGACGTGGAGGTCACGCTCGTCGACGACTTTCCCGTGCAGCTCACCGGAGAACTGCCGGCGCTCGTGGTCGTGCACCACGACCAGCCAGGCGTGGTTGCGGCCGTCACGGCCCGGCTCGCCGCCGACGTCATCAACATCGCCGGCATGCAGGTCTCGCGCGAGCGGCGCGGGGCGCGGGCGCTCATGGTGATCGAGACCGACCAGCCCGTGCCCGACGAGGTCGCGGCGTCCCTCGCCGCGCTCGAGGGTGTGGCCGAGGTACGCCGCATCCCTGCGGTCTAGACGGACCGCTCGCCCCCGCCCCCCGCCGCGGAGCACGCCGCCTTGCACGTGAAGCACGCACCCGAGCATGACGTGATCGTCAGCGCGTTGCAGCGCGGGCAGCGCACCTCGCGCGTGACAAGGCCGCACGACGGACACGGGACAGCGTGCGCGAGGCGCGGGACATCGAGCACCGGGTTCTGCTCGGCCATCTACACCACCCCCACGATGCGCGCGAGCACGCCGCCGACGCCGAACGCGATGCCGAGCGACCCGGCGAGCAGGCCGCCGAGGTACCGCCAGCCGCGCTCCTTGAGGATGACCATGACGCTCGCGACGCACGGGACGAAGAGGGTGATGGTGACCATGGCGACCAGCAGCTGCGGCGAGGTGAGATCCATCGTGAAGAAGCCGGCGGCGCCGAAGTCGCGGCGGACGAAGCCCATGACGAACGCGGTGGCGGCCTCGGCGGGCAGGCCGAGCCAGCCCACGACGAGCGGCGCTGTCGCCCGCTGGATCTGCTCGAGCGCGCCGGTGATCTGCAGCGTGCTGATGAGCGCCGCACCCGCCACGAAGAAGAGCGTGACCTCCTTCATGAAGTGCCAGACCTTCATCCCCGTCTTGCGCAGCACGTTGCCGATGCGCGGCAGGCGCAGCGGCGGCAGGTCGATAAGCAGGTCCGTCGAGGTGCCCGGCGTGACCTTGTTGAGCGCCGTGCCCAGCCCGACGAAGATCGCGAGCAGCACGGCGAAGTATGCGAGCGCGTACCAGCCGCCGGCGCGCACCATGAGCGCGCTGATGACGGCGATCTGAGCCGAGCACGGCACCGCGATCGCCATGAGCGCGGTCGCGATGAACCGCTCGCGCTTCGAGCCGAGCACGCGCGTCGTGAGCGTGCCCATCGTCACGCATCCGAGCCCGAGGATGAGCGGGATGACGGCACGCCCGTTCAGGCCGAGCGTCGAGAGCGCGCGGTCCGCGAGCGCAGCGATCCGCGGCAGGTAGCCGGTGTCTTCGAGCACCGCCATGAGCAGGTAGAAGCCCACGACGAGCGGGAGGATAACGCCGAGGAGATACGTGATGGTCATCGTGAGCACGCCGAACTCGCCGGCGAGGATGGTGTTGAGCGCGCTTCCTGCCGCCGAGAAGCTCCCGACGATGCCGCGCACGAACGGCTCCCAGTAGCCCTGCATGAGGGTCTCTTCGGTAACGCCCACCACCGTGCCGGCGACGAACACCCCGAGCAGCTGGTAGATCAGATAGAGCAGCCCGGCGAGCAGCGGCAGGCCGGTCACGGGGTGCAGCATGAGATAGCTCAGGTGGCCGGCAAGCCCCATATCCTCGCGCGAGGCTCGCACGACGTGACCGGCGATGTCGTTCACCCGGGCGCGGCGACGCTGGTAGAGGCGCTCGCGATCAGCCCCGGCCTCGACCCCTGCGCGCTCCGCGACCTCCTCGTCGCCCTCGAGCACCAAGACCGCCTCGGCGCGCGAGCCGATCGCCGCGGCCACCGGGAGGAGCTCAGCCTCGAGGTCCGGGTCGGCCATGCCGGGACGCGCCTCGGCCAGCCGCTCGGACACCTCGGCGATACCGCGGCCCTTGACCGCCACAGTCTCGATCACGGGCACGCCGACAAGGTGCTCGAGCAGGTCGCGGTCGACCGCGACGCCCTGCTTGCGCGCCTCATCGGCCATGTTGAGCGCGACGACCATCGGCAGGCCCATGTCGGCCAGCTGCAGCGTGAGGAACAGGTCGCGCTCCAGGTGCACCGCGTCCACGACGTTGACGATGACGTCAGCGCCGAGGATGACATCGCGCGCTACGCGCTCCTCGTCGTTGAACGACGAGACGCCGTATACGCCGGGCGTGTCGACGACGTCGAGGTCGCCGTGGCGGCCGCGCATGATCTCCACCGTGGTGCCGGGGAAGTTGCTCACATCCACGTACGTCCCGGTCAGCGCGCCGAAGAAGACGGACTTGCCCACATTCGGGTTGCCGACCAGCACGGCGGTGCGGGCGCCGGACGCGACCGGCGTGGCCGAGGGAGTGTGGCACGTCGCCATATCAGGCTTCCTTCCGCTCAGCGGGCTGCACGCGTACCCGCGACGCGAGCCCGCGACCGATCGCGATCTCCTGGCGCCCGGAGCGCACGATGATGGGACCCGCCGGGAGCGACGTGACGCACTCCACCTCGGCTCCCTCATCAAGGCCGAACCGGATGGCATGCGCCCGGGAGCGGTCGTCGTCGACCGCAAGCACCACGAGCCTGTCACCGCGACGCGCCGCTGCAAGCGTCCCGAGGGCCGCGACGCCGCGACCTCCGCGGTAGCCACGACCCCTGCCGCCAGCACCGTGCGGACCGTGTGCCCTTCTCCCTGGCATCCTGTCACCTACCGTTCCTACTCAGCACCCGCAGGCGCATGGGTTCATTGTGGTACTTAGCACATGCTAATTTCGTGCCAGGCGTCATGCTACGCCCCATCGCGCGGGCGCGTCAAGCCCCTCCCGCCGGGCAGGAACCTGTCAGGCGAGGCGAGCACCGCTACAATCAAGCGAGACCTACGCACAAGGAGCGCCGATGGCATACGCAAGCTTCCGCGAACTTCTCGCGGCCGCACACAAGCACGGGACGCTCGGGCGGGCGGCGCTGGCCCGGGAGGCCGAGGAGACCGGCACCTCCCCCGCCGCGGTGATGGAGCGCATGGGCGCCAGCCTCGCCGTGATGGAGGGGGCGATCGCCGAGGGTCTCGCTGACACGTCGCGGTCGCGTTCGGGCCTCGTCGGCGGGGACGCCGCACTGCTCGTCTCGGCCACGCCGCGCGTCGTCGACGCCGCCACGCGCGACGCGATCGTCGCGGCGATCGCGGTGGCCGAAGTCAACGCACGCATGGGACGCATCGTCGCGGCCCCGACCGGAGGCGCCTCCGGCGTCGTCCCGGGGGTGCTGACGGTCGTCGCGCGTCGCGTCGAGGCCGACCGGGACGAGACTGTGCTCGCCCTGCTCGCCGCCGCCGCCCTCGGCGGCGTGATCGCCGCTCGCGCGTTCCTGTCCGGAGCCGCCGGCGGATGCCAGGCGGAGATCGGCTCGGCGGCCGCGATGGCGGCGCTCGGTGCCACCGAGCTCGCGGGTGGCTCGCCGCGCGCGGCGGGCAACGCCGCGGCGTTCGCGCTCCAGGGACAGCTGGGCCTCGTCTGCGACCCGGTGGGCGGGCTCGTCGAGGTCCCCTGTGTCGCACGCAACGCCACCGGCACCGCGGTAGCGCTTGTCGCGGTCGAACTGGCCCTCGCGGGCGCGTGCTTCCCCATACCGCTCGACGAGGTCGTCGACGCCATGAGCCACGTCGGCAGAAGCCTCCCGCCGTCGCTGCGCGAGACCGCCGTCGGCGGCCTCGCGGGCACCCCGACCGCTCGCGCGCTTGCCGCTCAACCCGACCGCCCCGCTGACCGATGCACGGAGGCGTGAGACCGTGGCCCGCGGAGGACGTATGAGCGACACGACGCAGGACAAGGCACCGCGACTGCAGTGGATCCCGCCGACGCTGCAGGGACGCCTCTCGGTGACGGTGGCGCTCGCCGCCATCGGCCTGTTCTTCATGGTCTTCGGCGGGATGTCCTGGATCACCGCGCGCCAGGCGGGCGGCGTCGCAGCGGCGGACGCCCGGCACTATGCGATGGACCTGTCGACGCGCATCAGCTACTCGGTGCGGGAGCTCGAATCCTACGTGGTGGCGTACACCGAATGGGACGACTTCTACGACCGGACCGTGCAGCCCGACCCGGCGTTCGTCGTGGACGAGGTCGACCCGTGGCTGGCCGAGCAGTCAGGCGCGACCGCCGTGCTCTGGACGGACCTGGACGGCACTGCCATCTACTCGCTCGGCAGCGAGGCGGACGTCGCCGCGCTCTCGGACATCGCGTTCGGCGCGAGCGAGGGCCTCGCCGGCCCCACCGTGCTTCCTTCCGGGAGCGCCATCGTCGTTTCCGAGCCCGTCATCGGGGATGCCGGGATGTCTCCCGCCGGCTACCTCGCGATCGCTCGTCCCCTCGACGGCGACGAGCTCTCCCCGTACTCCAGCGCCGGCCCGGTGATCCGTGCGACGACACTGTCTGAGCTGCCCGACCTGGATACGGCGAACGGCTGGCGCCAGCTCACGGTGGAGGCTGGCTACATCGATGAGCTCTGGACGCGACACGAGGGCGACAGCGTGCACGTCGTAGCGAGACTCACCGGCGGGGTGGACGCGCCTGCGGGCGTGGTTGAGGCGCAGCTGCGCGACGCGTGGTCCGAGGCGACCGGCGGCCCGGCAGGCTACCTCACCCCGCTGCTGCTCGCCGCCGCGACGCTCGGCCTCGCGCTCGCGCTCGGTCTCGGCCTCGCGCACCTCATCCAGACGCCCATCAACGAGTACATCGCGTATCTCCGGGAGCAGGGTCACGCTGCCATCGAGGGCAAGCCCACCGAGGAGGCGCTCGCCGTCGACCCGCTGCTGCCGGTAGAGTTCCGCGATCTCGGCGGCGTGATCCAGGACCTGCTCGCCTCCCTCCAGCAACGGCAGGCGCTCCTCAAGCACGCCAGTGAGCAGGCGCTCGCCGCCGAGCAGGCGTTCCGCTCGGTCGTCGACGAGTCTTCCGAGGTGAAGATGCTGCTGCGCGACGGCGTCGTGGAGGTCGCGAACCCGGCCGCCGGACGCTGCCTGGGCCGCCCGCTCGGCAGCCTGCTCCGGGAACCCCTCGATGCGGTCTTGGCTCCGATGCGGATCTTCACCGAAAGCGGTGAGGCCATCGACGCCCACCTGCTCGTCGAGCAGGCGCTCGGCGGGACTGTGACCGTCCGATGCGCACAGCACGACGAGGACCGGTGGATGGAGGTGAGCGTCGCGCACAGCGCGCTCGCCCCCGACGTGCTCCTCTTCAGCGCGCGCGACGTGACCGAGCAGCGCCGGCTCGACGCGCTCAGGCGCGAGATCGTCTCCGTTGTCTCCCACGACCTGCGCGCGCCGCTTACCGTCATGTCCGGCTATCTCGACATCCTCGAGCGCGATATCCCTGAGGACCTGCGCGCGAACGCGATCGCGAAGGCTCGCTCAGCGGCGGATCGGATGTCAAGCCTCCTGGACGACCTCCTTGACGCCGCGCGTGCCGAGCAGGGACTGGCGCCGACGCACCTTGAGCCTGTCTCTCTCGGCGAGATGGCCGACGAGATCGCGGCATCGCTGCGTGTCACCGCCGATCACGACATCATCGTGATCAAGCGCCGGGACGCCACCGTCCTCGGCGATGGGCACCGCCTGCGGCAGGCGCTCACGAACCTCGTCGTGAACGCCATCAAGTACACGCCGAAGGGGACCGAGATCGAGATCGCGGTCGACACCGATGACGAACAAGGCGTCGTGAGCGTCGAGGACCAGGGCGACGGGATCGCGCCCGAGGACCGCGAGCGCGTGTTCGAGCGCTATGAGCGGCTCGGGGACGAGAAGCGCGGGTCAGGGATGGGGCTCGGCTTGTACATCGTCAAGGCCGTCGTCGAGGGCCACCACGGATCGGTCAGCGTGGAGGAAGGCCGCTCCGGCGGAGCGCGCTTCGTGGTCCGGCTGCCGCTCGCCTAAGACTGCTCGAGGGAGAGGCGCACGAGCCGCTCGCACAGCTCGGGGAAGGCGATCCCCGCGGCCGCCGCCGCATCCGGCAGCAGGCTCGTGGCGGTCATGCCGGGGATCGTGTTGACCTCGAGCACCCAGACGACGCCGTCCTCGCCCACGATGGTGTCGGTTCGGGACATGCCCCTGCAGCCGAGCGCGCGGTGCGCTGCCAGCGCTACCCGCTGACACTCTTCCGCGGCCGCTTCGCTCACGCGCGCCGGGATGATGTGCCGGCTCATGCCCGGGACGTACTTGGACTCATAGTCGTAGAACTCATGCTCGGGGACGATCTCGAGCGTCGGCAACGCGACGATGTCCCGATTGCCGAGCACGCCCACGGTCACCTCGACGCCGGCGACGAAGCGCTCGATGAGCACGACGCCGTCGTACCTGAAGGCCTCGGCGATCGCGGCCCGCAGCTCGCCGGGCTCGTGCACGATCGACACGCCGATCGCCGACCCCTCGTTCGCCGGCTTCACGACCGCCCGGGGTCCGACCGCACGGACGATACCCTCGACGTCGAGTGGTTCCCCGGCGTGCACCACCACGTATTCGGGTGTGGGGATCTCCGAGATCGAGAAGAAGTGCTTCGACATCACCTTGTCCATCGCCAGCGCGCTCGCGAGAACGCCGGAGCCGACGTATGCGACGCCGAGCAGCTCGAGCAGGCCCTGGATGGTGCCGTCTTCCCCGCCCCGCCCGTGCAGACAGATGAACGCCGAGTCGAACCCGCCGTCGGTGATACGGCCGATGAAGCCCTCCTCGGCGGTGTCGATCGCGGTCACCTCGTGACCGCCGGAGCGCAGCGCCTCGGCCACCTGCTCACCGGTGTGCAGCGAGACTTCTCGCTCGGCGGACGTGCCGCCCATGAGGACGGCGACGCGGTAGCGTGTGGTCTCGGCAGCGGACACCCGGGTTCCCTCCTAGAAGACGAGTCGGCCGTTGGAGAGCAGGTCGAGGACGACGAGAGCGCCGACCCAGAGCGCGACGCCGAGGGTGGTCACCACCGCGCCGCGAAGCAGCGCCGAGACGAGCAGGCCTGCCCGGGCCTCGACATCGGCGCGGATGCGCGCGATGAGCCACACGCCGAGCGACATGAGCGGGCCGAGGGCCGTCAGCACGACCCCGACGGTGACGATGAGATCGTACTCGCGCGTCCATCGCGCCTCGCCCGCCACTGCCGCCTCTCTGAGCAGCGCGACGGCGCCCCCCGCGAGCGCGAGCCACAGCAGGAGCAGGATGATGAACGGCCACCAGGGCACGAGCCGCACGCGCGGCTCGGCGGGCTCCTCGGGGGTCGGCTCGTCGAGAGCCCCCGCGATCGCTTCCGGCTGCTCCTCGTCGGAAGGTTCGAGGGCTTCCTGCTCTTCGCTGATCGGTTCGTCTACCACGTGGACTCCTGGTTCGGCTACTCGGCAAGTCTAGTCGAGCCGCCAGGAGCGCTCAACTTGCAGCGACTGCTCGCGGACATGGATCGAACCTGTGGAAGTTTGATGGTGGATAGGTTCTGGTAAGGACTGAACGCATATGATGGGGAACGACCCCGCCGGACAGGAAGAGGCGCCTGATGGAACACGACACTCCCGAGACCGTCGGATTCGAGGAGCCCGGAGTCCCGGAGACTCCCGCGTCCGGGCTTCCCGCCGACGCCCCTCCGCAGACCGATCGCTCCGAGCAGACGCCCTCTTCGGCGCACCAGGCTTCACCCCCGCGCCGGTCAGGACCGATCATCGCCGGCGCGCTCGTGGTCGCACTGTTCGCGGGCGCGGGAGGCGGCGTGGCGGCCTATCTGCTCGCCCCCACCCTGTTACCCGACGCGGCACCTGCCGAGCAGCGCATCACGATCGAGGCGACAGGCGACGAGCCCGTCACCGCAGCGGCGGCCGTCGCGATGCCGAGCGTGGTCAACATCGACGTCTCGGGCGTCGAGGAGGCCGCCGAGAGCGACCTGCCCGAGGAGCACCCCGACGTCCCCTCAGCAGCCAGCGGCTCGGGCGTCGCGTATCGGGCCGCCGAAGGGGGCGGGACCTACATCGTGACGAACGACCACGTGATCACCGACGCGGACGAGATCGTCGTGACGGACTACCGCGGCGATCGCTACGACGCGGAGATCGTCGGCTCGGACCCGGAGACCGACATCGGGGTCATACGCGTGGACGCCGATATCGCCCCCATCGAGCTCGGTGACAGCGAGGAGATCGAGGTCGGCCAGCTCGTGGTCGTCATCGGGTCGCCCTTCGGCCTTGAGCTCTCGGTCTCGTCCGGTGTCGTATCGGCCATGCACCGCTCACTCCCCGACTCGCTCGGCGCCGAGAACAAGTACCCGCTCGTCGACGTCGTCCAGACTGACGCGTCCATCAATCCCGGCAACTCCGGCGGCGCGATGGTCGACCGCGAAGGCAAGCTCATCGGCATCCCGGCGGCCATCTTCTCCAACACCGGTGCCGCGGATGGCGTCGGCTTCGCGGTCCCGGTCAGGACCGCATCGCGGGTGGCCGACGAGATCATCGAGACCGGCTCGGCGCGCCATCCCTTCCTCGGTATCGTGGGCCAGACGGTCACCCCGCTGTTCGCCGAGGAGGAGGGACTGCCGGTCGAGGAGGGTGCCTACGTGGTGGAGATAACCCCTGGTACCGAGGCCGAGAAGGCCGAGCTTCGCACGGGTGACATCATCGTCAGCCTCGATGGCGAGCGCATCCGCGGCATGGATGACCTCATCCTGGAAGTCCGACGTCGGCGCGTGGGCGACACCGTCACGCTCGAGTTGTATCGCGACGGCGAGCTTATCGAAGTGGAGATGGGCGTCGGCGTGAAGCCCGCCGGTCTGTGACGTGAGCGGCAGACGACACGCCCCGTGAGCCCCGAAGAGCGCGCGGGTAAGATACACCCATCCGTGTCGCGTTCACGCGTGCCCCCGGAGAGAGGAGCAACCATGGTCGAGATGTATCGCTGCAAGGGATGCGGCTACTTCCATATCGGTCCCGCCCCCGAGACGTGCCCGGTCTGCGGCGCCCCGAAGTCGTACTTCGTCGCCTACGAAGGCCCCGGCGATCTGAGCGGGACCAAGACCCTCGAGAACCTGCAGGCGGCTTTTGCCGGCGAGTCGCAGGCGAACCGGCGCTACACCCTCTTCGCCCGCATCGCCGAACTCGAGGGTGACGATGCCGCCAAGGCTGCGTTCGATGCGGCCGCTGCCGAAGAGACGGCTCACGCGCTCGGCCATCTCGCCTACATGGGCGCGTTCGGCTCGACCCGGGAGAACCTGCGCGCGGCCTGGGAGGGCGAGAATCACGAGACAGTCGACATGTATCCTGAATTCGCACGGATCGCCGAAGAGGAGGGCTACCCCGAGGTCGCATTCTTCTTCCGTGCGGTCGGCGGTTTTGAGAAACAGCACCGTGATCGCTACCAGAAAGTGCTCGACACCGAGGACTGACGCCGTTGCCTCCTGAGCGGAACGCCGACGCGTCCGGGGTCGAACCCGGGCGCGTCTCCATCAAGGGCCTTGGACCCGACGCGCTGGCCGATGCTATGCGTGAACTTGGTGAGCCCGCCTATCGTGCCGGGCAGCTCCGGCGCTGGTTGTACCGCGACGGTGCGGTGACCTTCGACGAGATGACCGACCTGCCGGCATCGTTACGCACCCGGCTCGCGCACCGCTTCGATCTCGCACTCCCGCGGCTCGTGGAGCGCCAGGTCTCCAGCACGGACGGAACCAGGAAGTACCTCTGGCGACTGGCCGACGGTGTCACGGTCGAAAGCGTCGGCATCCCAGCCGCCTCGCGGCTGACGGTGTGCTTCTCCACCCAGGCCGGGTGCGCGATGGGTTGCGCGTTCTGCGCCACCGGCCAGGGAGGATACGTGCGCGGCCTGGAGCCGGGCGAGATGGTCGACCAGGTCCGGATGGTCGGGGTGGACTTCGGCGAGCGCGTCACCAACGCGGTGGCGATGGGCCAGGGCGAACCGTTCGCCGACTACGACAGCACGCTCGCCGCGTTGCGCTTCATGAACGCGCCCGACGGCCTCGGGATCGGCGCACGCCATCTCACGATCTCAACCTGCGGGATACTGAGCGGGATCGAGCGTCTGGCGACCGAGCCCGAGCAGTTCACGCTCGCCGTCTCGCTGCACTCGGCCGTCCAGGCGACCCGCGATCGAATCATGCCGGGCGTACGCGCACAGCCGCTGACGGCGCTCCGCGAGACGCTCATCGCCTACACGCACGGCACGGGCAGACGTGTCACGTTCGAGTTCGCGCTGATCGCCGGGGTGAACGATACCCCCGCCGAGCTCTCGGCCCTCGTCGCCTTCTGCTCGGGCCTGCTCTGCCACGTCAACCTCATCCCGGTGAACCCGGTCGTCTCCACGGCGTCCGACCGACCCGCCGAGAAGACCGTGCGGGCGTTCCAGCGCGCGCTGGCGGACGCGGGCGTCGAGACGTCGGTCCGTGTCGAGCGCGGTGCGGACATAGACGCCGCGTGCGGGCAGCTTACCCAGCGTCGCTCTGAGACCGGGTGACGGGGCACCACCCGCCGAGCGCGGGGCAGGCCTCGCAGACCGCGGGGTCGTATGCGTCCCTCGTCGGGTAGCCGTCCTCGCCGATCCCCTCGACCAGCGCGACAAGCCGGGCCTCCAGGCCTGGAAGGTCGGCGTGGCGGTATCGGAAGATGGTCGTCCGGCACGCGCGCTCGAGTTCCACGAACGTCACGCGTGTCTCGGCGATCCCGGATGAGAGCGCCGCGTATGCGTAGCACTCCGCCTGAAGTGCGAAACGCATGCGCGCCTCGTCTGCGGACAGAGCGGCTGCCCCGGTCTTGTAGTCGACGATGAAGGCGGCGTCATCGCTGCATGCGTAGACATCGAAGCTGCCGCTCAGCACGGCTGGCCCGAGCGCCACCGTGAACGGCAGCTCGCGCTCCACACGGTCCGCCGCTTCGATCTCCGCGGCGATCGACGACCCGGCGAAGCTCCGCACCGCCTCAAACGCTCGCTCGAGAACCTCGGCGGATCCATGCAGCTCCAGTAGTCGCCGCACCGTCCCGCGCATCTCGTCCTCGGTCCCCCCAAGTTGCAGGGCCGCGTGCACGGCGATGCCGAGTTCGCGCGCGCCCGCCCCGGCAACGCCTTCGACATCGGGCAAGCGCATGCCGGCGACCCGTTCGACGTAGAAGCGATACGGGCATGCCGCATGGCGCTCGAGAGCGGTGTAGGACAGGAAGCGCGGCGGCGCCGAGCGGGGCTCTTCGGCCGGAGGCTCAGGCGGAGCGACCGGGTCGGTCGGTCGCGGCCCGGGCATGGGCCCGCCCGGCCGCGAAGCGGCGACCGGTTCCGGCTCCACGACGTCCACGAGCACCGACCCTTCGGCACCCAGCTCGATCGTCCGCGCTGCGGATACCGGATCGGCGATGTGCAACGCCGCTCTGACGCGATCAGACAGCGCCTCTCGCGCATGCTTCTCGGGATCGCTGCCGAGCACGATCGTGAGGGCTCGTTCCGCCCGTGTGCAGGCTACATACAGCAGCCGTGTCGCCTCGGCCTCCTCCTGTCGCGCCGCGATAGTCCGTACGACCTCCTGACCGAGCGTCGCACGCTTCGTCGATCCCTCGTCATCGCGAAGCTGCATCCCCAGGATCGGCCGGCCCTCGTCAACGATCACGGACACCGGCCCAGCCGAGCGGGAGCCCCCTCCATCGATCTCTGCGACGACCACGTAGGGGAACTCGAGCCCTTTGGCCGCGTGGATGCTCATGATTCGCACGGCATCGATGCCCTCCGCCGCAAGCGCGGCCTGCCCCTCGGCCCCGGCGTGCTGCTCCCTCAGGCCGAGGTACTCGATGAATGCGCCGATGTCGCCCGGGCCCTGCTCTTCGAACTCCCCGGCGATCCGCGCGAACTTGAGCACGTTCGCCCAGGCACGACGCCCGGGCGATCCATGCGAGAAGAGCACGAGGTCGTAGTCGACTTCCTCGGCAGCCGTCACGATGAGCTCGCCGAGCGTGCGCTGCCCACGCGTGGCCCTCATCCGCTCGACCGCGTGCGCGGTCCGGACGACGGCGGTAAGGTCGTCCTGCCCGAGTCCGAGCTCGCCGGCTCGCCTCACGGCCGACCAGAGCGGACCGCGAGCCGCAGCCTCCCGGAGCCGGAACAAGCCGTCATCGCTCACGCCCGTCAGCCGTCCGGCCAGAAGCAACGCCACCGCCTCATCGTCAAGGACGTTGTCCGCAGCTCGCAGCAGCGCGGTCATCTCGGCGATCTCCGTCTGGCCGAAGAAGGTCCCGCCGCTCACAAGCAGGGTCGGTATCCCGCGCGCTTCGAACGCCGCTTCATAGTCGTCTGCCACGCTGCTCACCTTGCGCAGCAAGACGACCACGTCGGCAGCCGGGACCCCGGCCTCCAGGAGACGGCCGACCTCATCGGCGACCGCCTCGATGCGGGCCGTGCGCGCCGTGACGCCCTCGGGGGGACGCACGAGCACTGTTCGCATCCGCGGCTGCCCCGTCGGCCAGCCATCCGCCATCCATTCCCGATCGCCCGGCACGAGCTGTATCAGCCCGTCGCCGAGCAGCTGCGGTGAGCCGAACACGGCGTTCACTGAGGCCAGCAGGTCCGGATGGGTGCGGTAATTCACGTCGAGCGTGCGATGCTCGGTCACCCGGCCGGCCCGCTCGTGATACACGCGCACGTCCGCGCTCCTGAAGCCGTAGATCGTCTGGTTGACGTCGCCCACGGTGCACAGGTTGCCCGCCGAAAGCCGCTCAGCGATCTCGAGCTGCAGCGGGCTCGTGTCCTGGAACTCGTCCACCATCACCATGCGGAAGCGCGACCGATACCGCTCGGCGATGTCCGGATGCGCGCGCAGCATATCGGCCGTCATGATCTCCAGGTCGCTGAAGTCGAGCGCGGCGCGCTCGCGCTTCAGCCGCGAGTACTCCCCGTCGTAGACTCTCACGAGGCCGAGAAGCGCCTCTTCGAAGGGCTCGACCAGCAGCTGGGCACCAATGGTGCTCGCCTCGGCGATCGACTCCTTCACGCCCTCGATGAGCACTTTGACGTCTTCGGTCCCGGCCTTGCGGGGGCGATGGACGTCACACGCGCACGCGAGGTCGACGCAGGCCGACTCGTCGTCGACCTGCTCCAGCAATCGTGCGACTGCCGTCGCCGCCTCCACGGCCGACCGCGCCGAAGCGGTGGTCGCCCCGGCAGCCTCCAGGGCCGCGGCGGCGTCGAGGAGTCCGCCGCGCAGCGGTCCGATACGCCTCCTGGCGAGCTCTCCACAGCGTCCCACACGCTCAACGCCCCACCCGCCCGATCGCATGCGCTCATGCACACGGCGAACCGCCCGCTCGAGGTCGGTCATGCCGTACGCGTCGATCAACCGGGTGAACCCCGCGTCGCCGGAGGGCGACAACGACTCGTACGCGGCCTCGAGCGCGGCGATCGCCAGTGCGCCCGACTGCACGTCGTCCAGGATGGTGAAGCGCGGGTCGATCCCCGCCGCCAGCGCGTTCTCCCGGAGGATCCTGCCGCAGAGTCGGTGGATCGTCGATATCCACGATCGCTCGACGTCCCGGGCCGGTCCGGGGGCGTCCGCACCCAACAGCTCCCCTCGGATCCGTCGCGCCAACTCCCCTGCGGCCTTCTCCGTGAAGGTCACGGCTACGAGCTCCCGGGGATCGGACGCAGGGTATGGCGGCTGGCCGAGCACTGCCGCCACGTAGCGGGCCACGAGCAGCCGCGTCTTGCCGCTTCCGGCTCCGGCGCTCACGAACAGGTCGACCGGGCCGGCGTCGACCGCAGCGCGCTGTCGTGCATCGAGCTCAGTCATCAACCGTCACCCCCTGCCCGCACAGCGTGCGCGCCGGGCAGCGCTTGCAGCGCTCCGGGCGCAGGGGCGCAGCTGCGATGTCGCCTGCCCGCATCCGTTCGACGGCGCGCTCGGCGCGCGAGACGGCATCCGCGACGAGCGCATCGATCTGCGCCGCGTCCTTCGCGTCTGCGCGGTAGAATCCCGGCCCGCACAGAGCCTCCACGACGAAGCCCCGGGGCCGCCCCTGCTTGGAGATGCTCCGGTACAGGCCGCCGGCGATCGACAGATCGAATGCATCCGAGACGACCTTCGCATAGAGCGGCAGCTGCACCAGGCCCTGATCGGCGAACACGTCGGCCCGCCGCTCAGGGCCGACGCCTCCCAGTTTGTAGTCCGTCACGATCACGCCGTCCGGGCCGACGTCGATCCGGTCGACGCGTCCTTTCAGCTTGAAGCTGCCGAAGTCATGGGGGTCCTCTCCGGCTGCCCCGAATCCCCACTCGACCGCGCGGGGGACGAACCCCGGCAGGAGGGTGGCATCGCGCTCGATCGTCTTCCATGTCGCCGAGACTACTCGAGCGACCGCTGCCTCCTCGGCCAGCCCCTGGCATCGCACGCCGGCTGCCGCGGCTTCGCTCACCGCCTGATGAACCTGCCGGGCCTGCTCGAGCACCTCCGACGTCACCCGGTCGACCCCCAGCCGCCCGCCAAGCTCCGCATAGAACGCGCGCAGGATCTCGTGTCCAAGTCGGCCTTTCGCCGGTGCGTCCAGCTCGTGCTCGAGGGTCGCGGGTCGGAGGACCCGCTCGTAGTACCACCGGTAGGGGCACTGAAGGTACGCCTCGATATCGCTGACGCTGAAGACCTCTCGCTCCGCCAGAGTCCGGACGATGTCGTCTGAGAGCCGCGCGCCACGCGAGCGCCGCCTGCGACGAGCGTGGTCGAGACGTGCCTGCCCCGCTTCGTCGCTGGCGGCGGCACCGCAGGCCGCCGCCTCTCGCAGCTGCCGACGCGAGGTCCTCGGCGCGGCGTCGACATCCTCGAGCGCGTCGAGCGTGAGACGGACGGTGGGCGGCTCCCCCGCATACCATGCGCCCGTCGCATCATCCGCTGCGGGGTCGCGATAGAGATCGAGCAACTCCTCGAGCTGCGGACTCGGCCGAAGCGCCTTCCCGTCCTCGTCCGTCACCGGCCGAGAGAGGACGAGCACGCTACGGGCGCGCGTGACGACCTGGTAGAACAGCAGTCGCTGGCGGGCGGTTTCCGTCTCGTCGGTCGGGACGCTTTCAGGCCGGTACAGCGCCTCCGCTGCATCCGGATGACCGACCGACCCTTCGCTTCCCTGCCCGGCGAGCGGGCCGTCCGACAGACCGCTCACGATGACGCACTGGAAGCGGCGCCCCCGGATCCGCTCCGGGCCCATCACCTGCACGCGGTCACGGCGCTCCTCCGGTGTCAGCGCCACTCTCGTCTCGCGAAGCGCCTCGAGGACCGAGCCGCCGTCGGCCGGACGACCTGCTCGGATGAGCTCGGTCACCGCGCCCAGCAGGGCAGTGTGGGCGGCAGCGTCTGCCAGCGCGTCGACATCGAGCAGCGATGCCCCGGGGCGCGCCGCTCGCTCGAGCTCGCCGAGCGCCCGTCGCCACTCGCTGACCGCCGCCCCGCCTCCCTGCCCTCGTGCTGCGTGCTCGACCGCCCTCAGCACCCGTGACCCGACGCCCCGCGCATGCGCTCGTGCCAACATGGCGGCCGGGTCCGGCCGAAGGCGCCGGAGGTCAGCGTCCAGCTCGTCCACCGCGTCGGAGTCTGCCCCCGCATACGGAGTCCGCAGGAAGCCGACAAGCTGCCCCCGGGTCCCGTCGCCGCACAAGAAGCCGAGGGCGAGCTCCAATGCCACCCCGATGCCGGTCGCCCGCGCGGGCAATGTGACGTCCCACTCCGCAGAGATGCCTGTCGCCGCTAACTCGGCGCGCAGCGCTCCCATCATCTGACCCGGTTGGCGTAGGACAATTGCTATATCCCCTGGTGGAATACCCGATAGGGTATGCATGTCCTGGACCGTGCGCGCCACGGCGGCGGCTTCGGCTCGCTCCCCCGCCGCCTCGATGATGCGGACTGCGCCCTCGGCAGGAACATCCCGACGAGCACTGGCCGCGTCGAAGAGCGACCGCTCGATGCGAACGAGCTCGGCTGGTCCCGTGAAACCCTGCTCGCTTGCCCGGTGCAGCTCAGCCCCCTGCACGGTCAGTCTCTTCACGAGCGGCTCCACGGCTGCTGTCGCGGTGAAGCCCGACTCGTAGGTCAAGCCGATCCAGACATCGGCACGCTTCGCCGCTGCGATGAGGAAGCACTCCTGCACCGAGGTGAGATCCGTGAAGCGGTTCACGCCGATCGTCTGCGGAAGCGGCACGCGGCTCACATCCTCGCAGATCGACCGGTGCGCATCGGCACGCTCGATCAGACCGCGCTCGCGCAAGATCCGGGCGTACCGGCGGATGACTGCGGCGAGATCGCGCGACACGGGCGCTGTGGCGGCCGCGCTGCGGCCCTCCGCGCCGTCATGCGCTACCGCCCAGGCGAGCACACCGACGAAGCCGCGCGTCCGCGCGCCGCCGCCGAGCGCACCGGGGTCTACCGCCGTGAGCGCGGATGTGAGCAGCTCGCGCCGCTCGACCGGTCCCACGACCGTCCTTCCATCCCCCAGCAGAGACCACGTCCCGTCCAGGACCGCGTCGAGCGTGGAGACCTCGAGGCCGAGCGGGGCGGCATCAGAGAACTCGTCACGCGCCCTCAGGACGTCCGGTCTTGTGGGCAGCGCAAGCAGTGCCCGGGCGCCCGAGCGCAGCGTTGATCGAACAGCCTCGAGCACGAGGCCGGTCTTGCCGGTGTTGGCCCTGCCGATCGCTACATGCAGTCCCACGAATCCCTCCGTCCCGGGAGCGGGACCAGCATGCACTGACGTTCTGACATCAGGAGGACATCACGGTCCGGGAGTACCGCTGCACCCCTTCCCGGAGCTCGCGCACCTTGCGCCATGCGACCTGCTCGTCTCGGCCAAGGTAGTGATCCACTCGCTCCCCTACCACCTCGGCGGTCTGCTCGGCGCGCTCAGCGATCCCACGCGCGACATCCGCGACTCGGAGCGCTTCGTTTGCGATGCGCCGTCGGGTGCGCGCGCCGCTGTCAGGCGCGAACAGCAGACCGATCACCACTCCTCCGACCGCTCCGATGATCAGTCCTATGGCAAAATATTCCAGCTTGCGTCCCATCAGGCCCGGCCTCCTCCGGCTATCTCGCCCTCGGTCAGCGCGCGGAAGATGCGTTCGAGTTCCTGCTCCCCCTGGAAGTCGATCTCGATCTTCCCCTTCTTCGCCGTCTGCCGCACCCGGACATTCGTGTCAAGAAGCCGGCGCAGCTTGCGGGCGACGACCTTGTATGACTTCGGGGTCACCGGCCTCGGCGGTCGCTCGGTCTGGCCCGCCGCGTAGAGGCGTGCCAGGTTCTCGGCTTCACGCACCGACAGTCCCTGTTCGACGATCTTCTGCGCGAGCTTGATGCGCGTCTCCTCCCCTGTGACCGACAGGACCGCCCGCGCGTGCCCCGCGCTGAGCTTGCCGTCGTACATGAGGTCCTGCACCTCTTCGGGGAGATCCAGCAACCGCAAGGTGTTCGTCACCGCAGAGCGGGACTTGGAGACCTGGTCCGCGAGCTGTGCCTGGGTCATGTCAAACTCCGTGAGCAGCTTGCGGTAGCCGCGCGCCTCCTCGATGGGATTCAGGTCCTCGCGCTGCAGGTTCTCGATCAGCGCCAATGCCAGCGACTCCGTCTCCGATATGCTCATGATGCGCACCGGGACGCTAGCGAGACCGGCCGACCTCGCTGCTCTCCACCGCCGCTCCCCTGCGATGATCTGGTAGCCTTCGCCGTGCGGGCGGACGATGATCGGCTGCAGGACCCCGACCTTCTTTATCGAGTCCGCGAGCTCCTCGATGTGGGTCTCGTCCATGGCCGTCCGCGGCTGATCGGGGTTCGGCGAGAGCAGCTCGATGGGGAGATCATGCAACTCGCCCCCGGTGACCTCCTGTGTCGCCCCCGGGATGAGCGCCGACAGTCCCTTGCCCAGTCCTCGTTTAGACACGGCTGACCACTTCCTCGGCTAGTCTCCGATATGCCCCGGCACCGCGACCCGATGAGTCGTAGATGGTCACCGGCTGGCCGAAGCTCGGCGCCTCGGACAGCCTCACCGTCCGCGGTATCACTGTTGAGAAGACCTTCTCGTCGAAGAAGTCCTTGACCTCGGCAACCACCTGCGCCGAGAGGTTCGTGCGCGCATCGAACATGGTCATGAGCACGCCGAACACCTCGATATCGTGGTTGAGGTGCGTCTTCACCAGCCTGACGCTCTCAAGCAGCTTCGACAGCCCCTCGAGGGCGTAATACTCGCACTGAACAGGGATGATGATGCCGTCAGCAGCGGTGAGCGCGTTGATCGTCAGGAGGCCGAGGGACGGTGGGCAGTCGATGAGCACGAAGTCGAAGTCGTTGACCACCGGCTCAAGGATCCGCCGGAGACGAGACTCACGGCTCATCGTCGACACCAGTTCGATCTCCGCCCCGGCGAGTTGGATCGTCGCTGGGACGACGAACACATGTTCGACTTCTACCGGCTCGATCAAGCTCTCAAGCGGCGTATCCGACAGCAGCGCGTTGTAGATGCACATCTCGCGCTGGTTCTTGTCCAGCCCATACCCGGATGTGGCGTTTCCCTGTGGATCAAGGTCGACTAGAAGTGTCTTGCGCCCGAGCTCTCCGAGCCCCGCTGCGAGATTGACTGCGGTCGTGCTCTTGCCGACGCCGCCCTTCTGGTTCACGACCGCCAGCACCTTGGCGCGGCGACTGGCCGAGAGGCCACCCACGCTTTCGTCCACGAGTCCTCCTCCCAGGTTACTCCGCCCAGTATAGATGATGTCCGACCTGCCCGAGAAGAGTCACTCGGCCAGCGGTCTCCGCTGCGCGGATCCGCTGCGCCGAGGCAGGGGGATCGAGGGGCTGCCCACCTTCTCATACACGACCAGGCAACGCTCCCCGAGCGACTCCAGCGCCGGGAGGCGACTCAGCCCGAGCGCTCGCATACCCACGATCGCTGCGACCTTGTCTCCCGCGGCCAACTCGGCGGCGCCAGGCTGACCCTTGTATGCGAGCAGCCTTCCCCCGCGCAGCGGCAGCGGAGCCGCGAGTTCTGTCAGCGACGCAAGGGGCGCCACCGCCCTCGCGGTCACCACCGCGAAGCCGCATGGGTCCTCCAGTGCCACCTCCTCCGCCCGCTGTGCCCGGACGTCGATGTCCAGCGCGGCTCCTGTGACCCACTCGTGAAGGAATGCCGCCTTCTTCTTAACCGACTCGACCAGCGTAGTCGGCCGGCCGGTGAGGATCGCAAGCACTATGCCAGGGTACCCAGCTCCCGAGCCGAGATCGACCAGTCTGCCTGCGGGACACTGGTCGACTTCGCGCATACCCAGCGATGAATCCACGATATGCCCGACGAGCATCGACGCGTTGTCCGTGATCCGCGTCAAGTTCATCGTGGTGTTGGCTCGGACGACCGCGGCTGAGTGGTCGGCAAGGAGTCGCGCCTGAGCGATATCACACGACACATCGACTGCGCGGAGGGCGTCCCTGATCGCCTCGGGCAGAAGGGGAGGGCCTGGTGTCGGTGAGAGATGTTTCACGTGAAACATTCTGCTGTATCCGCCGCTTCGGCACAAGGAGGTCGCGTGCACGGCGCGCAGCGCCCTTGTCGCGTGACTTCGACCACAGTGCAATGTTCTCTGTCCGATCGCCAGTCGATCCCGCCGAACACTGCCGACCAGACTCGACCCCTTGCTTGGGGCACCCGAAGTCCGACTGCTCCGTCGGGTCAGCTGCGCTCACTCCGGTCGACGCCTACCGGGGCCGACCGCTCCGCCTCCCCGCGAGCCAGCGTCACGGCACCGTCGGCGCGTGCGCCGTGCTGGCCACACGACCCGGTTTCCGCTGTGCGCGATGCGGCAGTGGCGTTTGGCGCCCGTGTCGCGGCAATCTGGTGGCGACTCCATGCCCACAGTGCCTCAGGCGGGCGCACAGCGCGTGCCCAGAGGGCGCCTCGTCTCTGTGGCTTCATGGTTTCACGTGAAACCTTCACGGCTACGCGCTGGCAGTCCAGTCGCGCTACGCGTCAAACGTGGACTCCTGCCAAGACTCCATGATTGGTCGAGTCTTGGCATCGTCCCCGGAGGCGTCGACCTCCGTACGCCGAACGGCAGAAGGGGCGGCGAATACGCCGCCCCTTCCGGGCCACTCTTCAGACATCCTCAGGACGCCCGTTCACTTCTCCGGATGAATCACGACGCAGCGGAAGGGCTCCTCCCCCTCGCTTGCGGTCGTTACACGTCGGTCGTTGCGGAGCGCCACATGGACGACCTTCCGCTCAAAGCTGCTCATGGGCCGCAGCGAGACCGGCCGTCCTTGTCGCTTCGCACGATCCGCAGCGCGCTTGGCGATCTCTTCGATCTTCAGGCGGCGACGGTACTTGTACCCGGAGACGTCAACGACGACAGGGAAGCGCCGCTCGATCCGGCGGTTCGTAATCGATGACACGACGGTCTGAAGCGCCTCGAGCGTCCGCCCGTGCCTGCCGATGAGAATCCCGAGGTCATCGCCGACGATGTCAAGGATGATCTCGCCCTCGTCTCCTTCATACTCCTCGATCTCAGGGGCGAGCTGGAAGCACGCGAGAATCTCGTTGAGGACTGCGACAGCCTCGTCGGCGATCTGGTCGATCTCGTCCTCTGAGAGCTCGCTCGGCTCTGTCGCTTCGAAGCCGCGCCGCTCTCCGCCGTCCTCGCCCGTCGTCGGCTCGAACGACTCGTCACCTTCATCCTCATCGCTCTCGCCGGCCGACTCGAGTTCGGCTACGTACTCCTGAGTCAACCACACGCGGACCTTGGCGTCCCTGCCTTTGCGTCCGAAGACCCCGCGGCCGGGCTCCTCAAGGACCTCGTAGGCGACCGCGTCCTGCTGGACTCCCATCTCTTCAAGAGCCGCGTCCAGGGCCTCAGCGACCGACGGCCCCTCTTTGATGGTCTCTCTGATCATCGTGACTCTCCTTCGCGTTGGTGCATCGCAGCCCTCTGCGGACCACGGAGATCAGCTACTCGGTCGTCTGGTGCTTGTAGTAGCGAATTGTCAACTGCTGCTGGGCCACCTGCAGCAGCGACTGCGTCACCCAGTACACGAGTACGCCGGCGGGAGTGATCCAGCCGAACCACAGCATGAGGACTCCCATGTAGATGCCGATCGTCTTCTGCTGCTTCTCGCCTGGCTGCAGCAGCTGCGGCACGACGATGCTCAAGCCGAACAGGGCGACGAAGATGATGTAGGGGAGTGCGCTGAGAAGACCGTCCGCCGAGAAGACCTGGCTCGGAGACTGGGTCAGGTCTGGAAGGATTATCCAGAACCGTTTCGCCGCCTCGGCCGCCGCCGGGGGCAGCCCTTCCAGATATTGGATGAACGCCCCGGTGTCCCCTCCCGTGCTCCCCAGCATCCGGAAGAGGGCGAAGAAGATCGGCATCTGCAGGAGCAGCGGCAGGCAGCCGCCGAAGGGGTTCACCTTGTTCTCCTGGTAGAACTTGAGCGTCTCCTCCTGGAGCTTCTGCTTGTCGTTCTTGTACTTGTTTTGAAGCTCCTTGATCTTGGGCTGGATCCGCTGCATCTCGTACATCGACTTTGTCTGCTTCTGTGTCAGCGGGAACAGCGCGATCCTGATGGCTATGGTCAGGATGACGATCGCGACGCCGTAGTCGCTCACCCAGCCATAGAAGAACTGCAGGGCTTCGAACAGTATGTTCTCGATGGGTGCGAGCACGCTGCTCACCGTCGCACTACCTCCTCAATCCGCGGGCGAGCCGGGGGTGCTCCGAGAGATCCACGCCGGGGTGATCCATCCCGGGGGTCGCCGACTCTGTATCCACAGTATGATATGCGCCTTTCTGCGCCAACGCTACGGCACGGGGTCGTAGCCGCCTGGGTTCCACGGGTGGCACCGCCCGATCCGCCGCAGGGCCATCCACCCTCCGCGGAGCAACCCGTGCTTCTCCAGCGCGGTCACGGCGTAGGAGGAGCACGTCGGGTAGAACCGGCACGTGGGCGGGAAGAGCGGCGAGATGAAGCGCCGGTACGCCCGTATGACGAGCACGAGCACGGTCACGGCGGGGTTCTTCACGTCGGGACCACCCCGACTCTCCGGAGGGCCGCCCCGAGCTCCGCGTCGAGATCGTGTGGAGGAAGGTCGCCGGCGCCCCGCCTCGCGATGAGTGCCACGTCCCAGCCGGGCCATGGGCCGCCCAGACGCGCCAACGCGGCCCTCAGGACCCGCTTGCTCCGATTGCGCACGACTGCACCACCGAGCTTCTTGCCGGCAACGAAAACCACGCGCCCGTCCGGGTCGCGTGGTTCTTCGGTGCGGATCGCTATGACCACCGCGTGGGCCTGCGAGGCGCGTGCGCCCTCCTTGAAGAGCCGGTCGATGTCCCCTGGGGAGGTGATCGTGCTCATCGGTTCGGCCCCATGGGCCGCGTGCGCTAGGCCGCGCTCGGACAGAGGGTCTTGCGACCCTTGCGGCGCCGCGCCGCGATGATCGCGCGTCCTCCGCGCGTGGACATGCGCTTGCGGAAGCCGTGCGTCTTGGCTCGCTTCCTGTTATTGGGCTGATACGTGCGCTTCACGTCGTCCTCCGTTCATGGGCGTCCTCGCCTGCCTGGCCGATCGGACGCCAAGCCCGGTGATTATACCGGCGGCCTGAAGCGAGTGTCAACGCGCCAGGCGCCAAGATCGAGCCGGTGACGCGCTCGTCCTTTCCTGGTCCATGACCGAAAAAAGTCCCAAATCTGTGGACATTGTGGAAAACCCAGGATTCAATCGTACCCAGCCTGTGGATAACCCTTTCTGCCGCGTTGTGACCGGCTGGGTCCTTTGCTAGAATCGGCGCCATCCAGTCAGCTTCCGAGCTGGCACGTGAACTCTGAAAAATGCCTGGTTAATGGCTATGCGGAGACGTGCTGACGCCGATCATGCGTGGTGGCTGCCACGTTTTCCACAGGCTTCCGCGGTGGTCTCGCTAGGATATGCACAGTGTCCACAGCGACGCCGGCCCCCGATCACGGTCGGGACGGTCTGGGAAAGCCCTTCGCCTGCCTTGAACATGCGTTACCTGCATGTTCATGCGCCCGTCGAACGCGTGGTCGGTCGGCATTTCCACAATTGTGGAAATGGCTGTGGATAACTCGGGAAACGCCAGCGTGCAGCCTTTCACACCTCCTCCCTCAAGCGCCGGGAGAGGGTCGGCCGCTCCACCTTTGACCAGGTGTTTTTCGTATCGCCTCAGCCCTGGGGGCTGTGGATGAAACTGTGTGGCTGAAGCTTCTCGAGCGTCGAGGGGGACGATGAAGACTTTCTTCGGGAACACTGCGGGGCGGCCGGCCACCACCGGCGCGCTCACGCACGGCCCCGCCGGGCCGGCTGCGGAGCTTCCGCCTCTGCGGCAGGCTGCCGCACGCATCGCCGTCTATGATTCCCTCACGTCTTCGCCCCGTGTCGAAGACGTCCGCGGGGACTCGCCGCGCGCGCTCATCGAGGCGCTTGCTTCTCGGACCTACCAGCTTTCCCATGAGGCGGGGGGAGCCATCCCATACACCGTGATCCGGGAAGTGGTCGAGAACTTCATACATGCATACTTCTCGGAGGTGGTGGTGTCGGTGCTCGACGACGGGGCCACCATCCGCTTCGCCGACCAGGGCCCCGGGATCACCGACAAGGACCGGGCGTTCCAGCCGGGCTTCACCACCGCGACCGACGAGATGAAGCACGTCATCAAAGGCGTCGGTTCGGGGCTTCCCGTCGCGAAGGAGTGCCTTGGATTCTCCGGCGGCTCGATCGTCGTGGAGGACAACCTGGAGCGCGGTACGGTCGTCACCCTGCGCATGGCCGGACCGGCAGCACAGCAGCCACCGGAGTCGCCCGTTGCCGAGGGCCGCCAGCCGGTGTTCGAGTTGCCATCGCTCACGACCCGGCAGAAGCAGGTCTTGTCGCTCACCATGGAGTTGGGGTCTGTCGGCCCTTCAGCGGTCTCTCGTGAACTCGGCGTCGGCCTCTCCACGGCGTACCGGGATCTCGCCGCTCTGGAGGACTCAGGTCTCATGACCTCCGATGAATCAGGCAAGCGCGCGCTCACGTCGTACGGGGTGCAGTGTCTCGACTCGATCTTCAAGGGATAGGAAGTGCATCTCATGGAAGTACAGCAGGTCTGGGACGACACCCTCGACGTCATCCGCCAGGAACTGAACACTCCGACCTTCAAGACATGGTTCGAGCACACGGCCCCTCTCGGCATCATCGACGACACCTTCATCGTGTCGGTGCAGAACGATTTCGCCCGCGACTGGCTGGAGTCTCGCTATGCGGGCCTGCTCGTATCGGCCCTTACGCAGGTCACCGGTCATCCCCTCTCGGTATCGTTCCGCGTGTCCGGGGACGCCCCGGCTGTGCCCCAGCCTCCTGAGACCGTTGCCATCCCCGATCTCGAGCAGGCTGAACAGCGCCGCGTCCAGGAAGCCTCCGCCGGCGACTTCAACCCGAAGTACACGTTCGACTCGTTCGTGATGGGGTCATCGAACCGGTTCGCCTACGCCGCGGCTCTTGCCGTCGCAGAGACTCCGGGCGGCGCATACAACCCGCTCTTCATCTACGGTGGTGTCGGGCTCGGTAAGACGCACCTCCTGCAGGCTATCGGTCACTACGTCCACACGAGCTTCCCGCACCTGCGTGTTAAGTATGTATCTACCGAGCAGTTCACCAATGACTTCATCAACTCGATCGGTGATCGAAGCAAGAGCCGAATCGAGGGGTTCCGCCGTTCATATCGGCAGAACGACGTCTTGCTCGTGGATGACATCCAGTTCCTCGCGGGCAAAGAGGGGACCCAGGAGGAGTTCTTCCACACGTTCAACACCTTGCAGCAGGCGGGTAAGCAGATCGTTCTCTCTTCGGACAGACCACCGAAGGATATCGGCAGCATTGAAGACCGTCTCCGGAGTCGGTTCGAGATGGGGTTGATCACCGATATCCAGCCGCCGGACCTCGAGACCCGGATCGCCATCCTCCGGCGGAAGGTCGAAGCTGAATCGCTGTCTATCCCTGATGAGGTGCTCAGCTTCGTGGCGGGTCGGATAGCGTCGAACATCCGAGAACTCGAAGGGGCTCTGATCCGCATCGTCGCTTTCAGCTCGCTGACGCGGCACCCGATCGACCTCGAGATCGCGCAGAGCGTCCTGAAGGATATCTTCCCGGAGCGCTCCCTGAAGCCGATCTCCGTCGCGGTGATCCAACAAGAGGTCTGTAAACACTACGGGATCACGAAAGGTGAACTCACGGGCAACAAGCGAAGCCAGGCGATCGTATTCCCTCGGCAGATAGCGATGTACCTCGCCCGGGAACTGACTGATCTCTCTCTACCCCGCATCGGTGCAGAATTCGGTGGTCGCGACCACACGACGGTCATGCACGCGACAGCGAAGATACAGAAGCTCATGAATGAGCAGCGCGAGGTGTACAACCAGGTACAAGCATTGACGAACCTCATCAAGCAGAGGAACTAGACGGAACCAGGTCGTTCTGGACAATGGTGTGGAGAAAGGTGGTATCGCTTGGGGATAACGGGCCCGTCCTGTGGATGGATCCGAGGTGCTGTTGATATGTGGAGAAACGGCCCGTTCTTTCAACAGGCTCGTCCACAGTAGATACGCGGGACCCCACCTGGACTAATGGGCGGTATTCACAATCTCCACAGCCTTACTACGGTTACTACGGTTGATTGAATCTATGAAAGGAATAGGAACATGAAGGTATCGGTGGCACGAGGAGAACTTCTGGATGCCCTTTCCGTCGTCGCGAAAGGACTCTCTTCCCGCACCACCCTGCCGATCCTTTCAGGCATCCACGTCTCCGCACATGGAGAGGACCTCATCCTCCAGTCCACCGATCTTGAGATATCCATCAAGACATCGACCCGCGCGAAGGTGGAGAAGCCGGGGCAGAGCGTCCTTCCCGGCCGCCTCCTGAACGATATCGTTCGTAGCCTTCCTGAAGCAGCTGTCTCTATCGATGTGGGCGAGACTGGAGAGGCCAAGGTGGTTTGCGGGACGTCTTCTTTCTCCATGAGGACCCTCTCAGCAGATGACTTTCCCAAGTTCCCTGAAGTGAGCGCCGAGACGACATTGAGCGTCCCGAGCGACGCGTTCGCTGGAATCGTCCATCGGGTTTCCAAGGCGGTCAGCAGGGACGAGACCCGGCCGATCCTTACAGGCGTCCTTGTGGTGATGGACGGGTCCGACCTGAGGATGGTAGCGACCGACTCATACCGCCTCTGTCTGAGCGAGATCGCTGTCGGCGGTCTCTCCGGCCAGATGGAAGTCGTCGTCCCCGGACGCGCTCTGGAAGATGTGGCACGGCTGGCGACCAACGCAGAAGCTCTGTCCGTAGGTGTCTCTGAGAATCAGGTCATCTTCTCTTTCGGCGCGACGACGTTCGTCTCGAGGCGGATCGAGGGGTCGTTCCCAAACTACCGCCAACTCATCCCGAAAGAGGTCGAGACGAAGGTCGAGGTCGACCGCGGCGAGCTTCTCGACGCCATCAAGCGTGTTTCCCTTATGGCGCAGCACAACGCGCCGATCCGCCTCTCCGTCGCCGGAGACGAACACACGTTAAGCCTTGGGGCGCAGACGCAGGACGTCGGAGAGGCCCATGAGGACCTTCAGGTGGCGATCACCGGACAAGATGTGGAGATAGCGTTCAACCACGCGTATCTGCTTGACGGTGTGTCGGTAGCGGAGGGCGAGAAGATCGCGATCGAGATCGTGAGCCCTCTGAAGCCCGGGCTGCTCAAGGTCGCGGGGAGTGAAGCGTTCGTCTACCTACTGATGCCCGTCCGCCTCGGTTAAGGCCGGCGCGGTGTGCCCATCACCCGGATCGAGCTCACGCGGTACCGCAACTACGGGGCGTGGTCCCTCCATCCTGACCCGGCTTTGACGATCCTCGTCGGGCCCAACGCGGCCGGCAAGACGAACGTCATCGAGGCCATCCAACTCCTCACCACAGGCCGCTCGTTCCGTAGCGCCCGCTGGTCGGATCTCGTCCAGTGGGGAAAGCAGAGTGGCAGCGCGGCGATGGAGATCGCGAGAGAGGGAAGCACAGCGCGGGTCGAGATGGATGTGACCGCCGACGGAAGACGCACGTACTCGATGAACGGTAAGACGGTCCGGCGCGTGACGGATGTGACGCGCGTCCTTCCTTGCGTGACGTTCACTCCCGATGATCTGGCTCTGAGCAAGGGTCCATCTGAGAACCGGAGAGCTGCTATCGATGATCTCGGCGAGCAGCTCTCTAAGACGTTCGGCTCGATACGCAGGGACTACATGAAGGCTCTCCGGCAGCGGAACCGCGCCCTTCGTGACGGAGAGGGGCAAGCCACGATAGACGCGCTCGCCGAGCAGATCGCGCACTTAGGTGCCCGGCTGGCGGTGCACCGCAGGCGACTTCTCGCGCGGGTCGAGGACCACGCCACGGCGATCTACGCACGGCTTTCAGGAGGAGAGGATCTCGCCTTCACATACGCCGACCGGTGCGGATTTGGAGGAGCTTCCCACCGAGAAGAGATATCGGCAGCCGAGGCGACCGCGTGTCTGCTCGGCGAGATCATGCGCCGGAGCGGAGACGAGCGGAGCCGGAAGGTCACGCTCGCAGGCCCACACCGCGACGATGTCGTGTTCCTCGTCGACGGGAAGGACGCGCGGGCGTTCGCTTCACAGGGACAACAGCGGACGATCGCGCTCGCGTGGAAGTGGGCGGAGGTGCGCGTCGTAGAGGAGGTGGCGCACCGCAAGCCGGTGCTCTTGCTCGACGACGTGATGTCCGAACTCGACGCCCGGCGGCGCGCAGCGCTGACCGGCCTCGTCCAGGAGGATGTCCAGACCTTCATCACCACGACGAACACCGGGTACTTCGACCAGGCCCTGCTCGGCGACGCGAAGGTCGTCAGCATCGATCACCAGGGGGAGTGAACCGTGGCCCGGCTACGGAAGACGAAGGCGTTCGGGGACCTCGGCGACCGGATGCTCGAGCGTATCGACCCACGCAAGAGGAGATACGCAGCACGCGCGGTCGAGGTGTGGGCCGAGATAGCGGGTGCGGACATCGCTCAACACACGCTCGGGTCGGCGCTGCGCGAGTCGGGAGAGCTGGTCGTCTACGTGGACTCATCGACGTGGGCGAGCGAACTCGCGCTCATGAGCGAGCGACTGAAGGACGGCATCAACGAGAGAATCGGACAGGAACTGGTGAGGTCCATCCGATTCACTGTGTCCCGGAGGGTGGGGGATGACGCCGTGCGGGTGCAGGCCGAGAAGGACAGCGACGAGTTCTATGAGGCAGACGCGACACCGCCGGTGTCTCTCGATGAGAGCGAGCGGGCGCAGGCAGAGTACGTCGCGTCGGTCGTTACCGACGAGGAGCTCAGGGAGACGGCGCTCAGGGTGATGGTCAAGGACCTGGAATGGAAAAAGGGTCAGCGGGTCGCCAAAACGGCGGAGGAGGCGCCAGAGGCGCCGGAGCGGCCAAAAACGGACGGCTGACACCACCAGTTATGGTAGAATCAGGGCAGGCGAACAACAACATCTCGTGTCACTCGCCGAACCCCAGGCACACCCAGTGAACGGTAACAGCACAAAGGAGATTCCGTGCCCAAGAGCACCTATTCCGGCAAGGATATTCAGGTACTGGAAGGCCTCGAGGCGGTCCGCAAGCGGCCGGGCATGTACATCGGCTCGACCGGACCGAAGGGTCTCCACCACCTGGTGTACGAGGTCGTGGACAACTCGGTAGACGAAGCGCTTGCCGGCGCATGCACGACCATCGACATCGTCATACACCAGGACAACGCGGTCTCGGTCGTCGACAACGGCCGTGGCATCCCGGTCGACAACGTCCCGAAGTACCGTAAGCCCGGTGTCGAGGTCGTGCTGACGGTCCTCCACGCGGGCGGCAAGTTCGGAGGAGATGGATACAAGGTCTCGGGCGGCCTGCACGGCGTCGGCGTATCGGTGGTCAACGCGCTCTCCAAACGGCTCGAGGTGGAGGTCAAGCGCGACGGCAAGATCTGGACCCAGGCATACGAGCGCGGGAAGCCCCTCGGCGCACTGACTGCCACCGGCAAGAGCAAGGCGTCCGGCACGAAAGTCACATTCTGGCCGGACCCGGACATCTTCGAAGAGGTCGAGTTCTCCTGGGACACGCTGGCTTCACGTATGCGCGAGACGGCGTTTCTCAACAAGAACCTCAAGATCGTCCTGACCGACGAACGGGAGCTCGAGCCGCGCCGCGCCGAGTTCCGCTACTCCGGAGGCATCGTCGACTTCGTGAAGTACCTCAACGAGAAGAGGGAGGCGCTCCACGCCAAGATCATCTCGTTCGAAGCGGAGGCCGAGGAGGGCACGGTGGAGGTCGCACTCCAATGGAACAGTGGCTACAACGAGACGGTCATGGCGTTCGCCAACAACATCAACACGCATGAGGGCGGCACGCATCTCGAGGGGTTCCGAACCGCGCTCACGCGCACACTCAACGACTACGCGCGCAAGCACGGGATCCTCAAGGAGAAAGACGACAACCTTTCCGGCGAGGACATCCGTGAGGGCCTCACGGCGGTCATCTCGGTCAAGCTGCGTGATCCGCAGTTCGAGGGCCAGACGAAGACCAAGCTCGGCAACACCGAGATGAGGTCGTTCGTCCAGTCCGTCGTCACGCAGCAGCTCGGTGACTACCTCGAAGAGCACCCGAAGCCTGCCCGCTCGATCGTCACCAAGGCCCAGCAGGCCTCGAAGGCCCGCATGGCGGCGCGCAAGGCCCGGGAGTTGACGCGCCGCAAGGGGCTGCTCGAGAGCTCGACGCTACCTGGCAAGCTGGCCGACTGCTCCATCCGCGAGGCGGCGCTGACCGAGATATTCCTGGTGGAGGGCGACTCGGCCGGCGGCTCGGCCAAGCAGGCACGCGACCGCTCCTTCCAGGCGATCCTCCCGCTGCGCGGCAAGATCCTCAACGTCGAGAAGGCCAACATCAACAAGGCGCTCTCGTCGCAGGAGATCCAGGCGATGATCACCGCGTTCGGCACGGGCATCGCCGAGGAGTTCGACCTGGAGCAGGCCCGGTATCACAAGGCGATCATCATGACCGACGCAGACGTCGACGGCGCGCACATACGGTGCCTGATCCTGACATTCTTCTACCGCTACATGCGCGAGATGATCGAGGCGGGCTATGTCTACATCGCCCAGCCGCCGCTCTACAAGGTCTCGGTCGGGAAGAAGCATGAGTACGCGTACAGCGACAAGGAGCTGCAGCAGGCGCTGGCTCGCCTGCCGGAGAACACCAAGTACAACATCCAGCGCTACAAGGGTCTGGGTGAGATGAACCCGGAGCAGCTGTGGGACACGACGATGGATCCCGAGAGCCGGACCCTGTTGCAGGTGACGCTCGATGACGCGCTCGCAGCCGAGGAGGCCTTCGTCGATCTGATGGGGGACCAGGTCGAGCCGCGCCGCGAGTTCATCCAGCGGCAGGCGAAGAACGTGCGCTTCCTGGACGTGTGACGAACAGCGTGGGGCACGCGAGATCAGCAGATGACAAACGACGAGAACAAGCGCCGGGCGAGGAGCTTCGAGCCGCCTCCGTGGGAGAAGGAGGCGTTCGACCGCTTCCAGCGGGAGCGGGCGGAGCGCGAGAAGGACGCGGAGCTCGAAGCGGCGCTCGAGAGCATCCGGAGCCCCGGGGTGGAGCTGGCCGAGGGGGAGCAGCCCTCGTCGGCGGTCGACACACCCAAGCCGCCGGCCGCCGGGCCGCCGAACGGGCGGCCGTCGCCGCCCGTGGTGCCGCCGGACATCGAGGAGCGCGCGGATGCCATGCTCATCGAGCTCCGTGCCGAGGAACCCGCCGCCCGCACGGACTGGAAGGGCGTCTCGCTCTGGGTATCGGCGCTGCTCGTGATCGCGGGACTCGGATTCGTGATCTGGTCGGGCATCCTGTTCGCGCGCAGCGGCGGCGCGGGCGGCCAGGGCGCGGCTATGGCGACCTTCGGGTCGCTGCTCGTGATGATCTGGGGCCTGATGCTCCTCGGGTTCGCCACACTGCTGTGGCGCAAAGTGATGCGGTGAGCACGACTGTGAAGGGACACCTACGTGACTGATCCGAACGCCTCCAACGTCCTTCCGGTGGACATAGAAGAGGAGCTGCGCGAGTCATTCCTCGAATACTCAATGAGCGTCATCGTCGCACGGGCCCTGCCGGATGTCCGCGACGGCCTCAAGCCGGTGCACCGCAGGATCCTCTACGCGATGAACGAATCAGGACTGACGCCCACCAGGCCCTACAAGAAGTCTGCGTGGACGGTCGGCGAAGTCATCGGCAAGTACCATCCGCACGGCGACTCGGCCGTGTACGACACCATGGTGCGCATGTCGCAGGACTGGGCGATGCGACTGCCGCTCGTCGACGGCCACGGCAACTTCGGCTCCATCGACGGCGACAGCGCGGCGGCGATGCGCTACACCGAGGCGCGCCTGCACAAGGCGGCCATCGAGCTGCTGCGCGACCTGGACAAGGAGACCGTCGACTTCGGCCCGAACTACGACGAGTCCCTCCAGGAGCCGCTCGTGCTCCCGAGCCGGTTCCCGCATCTGCTGGTGAACGGCTCGGCCGGCATCGCGGTGGGCATGGCCACCAACATCCCGCCCCACAACCTGGGCGAGGCGATCGACGCGACGACCGCCTTCATCGATAACCCGGAGATCACAACCGAGGAGCTCCTCGAGATCATGCCCGGGCCGGACTTCCCGACCGGCGGAGCGATCATGGGCCGAGAAGGCATCCACGACGCATACGCCACCGGGCGCGGCTCTCTGAAGGTCCGGGGGAAGGCGCACGTCGAGCAGACGACGACCGGCCGGATGCGCATCATCGTGACCGAGATCCCCTACACGGTGAACAAGGCCAAGCTGATCACCAAGATCGCCGACCTCGTGCGGGAGAAGAAGCTGACCGAGGTATCGGACCTGCGCGACGAGTCCGACCGCAAGGGCATGCGCGTGGTGATCGAGCTCAAGCAGAACGCGATACCCCAGGTGGTGCTGAACAAGCTCTTCAAGCACACGCCGCTGGAGACCGGCTTCGGCGTCATCATGCTCGCGCTCGTCGACGGCGTTCCCCGGACGCTCACCCTCCGCGAGATGCTGCACTACTACATCGAGCACCAGAAGGAAGTCGTCATCCGGCGCACCCGTTACGAGCTGCGCAAAGCCGAGGAGCGCGCCCACATCCTCGAGGGCTACATCATCGCGCTCGACAACATCGACGAGGTCATCCAGATCATCAAGTCGAGCCAGGACGATTCGGAGGCCAAGGCGCGCCTCATGGAGCGCTTCGGCCTCTCGGAAGCGCAGACCGACGCGATCCTGGAGATGCGCCTGCGCCGCCTCACCGGACTCGAGCGTCACAAGATCGAGGACGAGCTCGCGGAGCTCCGGGAGCGGATCGCCTGGTACAAGAAGGTGCTCGGCGACATCGGTCTCGTGCTCCAGATCATCAAGGAGGAGATGGCCGAGATCCGCGAGAAGTTCGCCAACCCGCGCCGCACTGAGATCAGCGGGACGGCGCGTGACCTCGACGTGGAGGACCTGATCGCCGAGGAGGACATGGTCGTCACGATCACGACGGCTGGGTACGTGAAGCGTCTGCCCGTCGCCACCTACCGCCAGCAGAAGCGTGGCGGCAAGGGCAAGGCCGGCGTGAACCTCAAGGAGAACGACTTCGTCGAGCATCTGTTCATCAGCTCGACCCACGACTACGTCCTGTTCTTCTCCACCAAGGGCAAGGTCTACCGCCTCAAGGTCCATGAGCTGCCGGTGGGATCGCGCCACGCGCGCGGCACGGCGATCGTGAACCTCCTGCCGTTCGAGCAGGACGAGCACATCGCAGCCGTCATCACCACGCGCGACTTCGCCGAGGACGAGTTCCTGCTCTTCGCCACGCGGCGCGGGTTGGTCAAGAAGACGGCGATGGACGCGTACAACCGCTCCCGCCGAGACGGCATCATCGCCATCAACCTGCGCGATGGCGATGAGCTCATCTCGGTCCGCCGCGTCAAAGAAGGCGAGCGGGTCATCATGGTCTCGGCCCAGGGTAAGGCGATCAAGTGGTCGGAGAGCGACGCTCGCCCGATGGGCCGCGACACCATGGGCGTGAGAGGCATGAACGTGAAGGACGACGACTGGGTCCTCGGCATGGAGATCGCGCCCGAGGGCTCCGACCTGTTCGTCGTGACCGAGCGCGGCTACGGCAAGCGCACGCCGATCGCGGACTACCCGGAGCAGAAGCGCGGGGGCATGGGCGTGAAGACGATCCAGGTCACAGCGAAGAAGGGGAACCTGGCAGGGATGAAGATCGTCGCGCCAGGCCACGAGCTCATGCTCATCTCGGAAGAGGGCGTCGTGATCCGAGTGCGCGTGGCGGACATCTCGCAGCTGGGCCGCTCCACGCAGGGCGTGAAGGTCATGAACGTCGGCGCAAGCGACCGCGTCGTGGCCATCGCCCGGGTGAGCGCGAAGAAGAAGCGTAAGGCCACGGTGGAGGGCCAGCAGGAGCTCATCGACGAAGACACCGCCATTCCCGGCATGTCGGCGCGCGAGGCCGAGGCCGAGGAGCTCGTGAGCGAGGACTTCGAGGACGAAGAGTAGCGACCGACGCTCGCGCGTCGGGATGCGGAGGGCGGCCGCCGGGTATTCATTCGGCAACGGCCGTCCTCCGTGCATGTATACAGTGCCGCGTGAGCGATAGAATCGGATGCGAACCGAAGCGCCCCTGGTCGAGGGGCGCTTCTCGCTGTCCTTGAGAGGGGGTACCGCATGCGAACGGCACTGCGCTTCGTCGGGCGCCTGCTCCCCGGCTCGTACCGCAGCGCGCTGCGTTCGTTCCCGGGCAACGCGCGCCGCTACCTGCTGACCGCCGCTCTGCAGAACGTGGGCTACGGCGTCATCGGGACGGTCTTCGCCATCCACCTCAAGGACCGGGGCTTCTCGGAAGCCGTCGTGGGCGACGTCGAAGGCGCGCTCGCCTTTGCGGCGGCGGCTATCTGCCTGCTGCTTCCGCCGCTCGTCGGGACGCTCGGCTACCGGCGGCTCATGATGGTCGCGGCGATCAGCCTCGGCGCGGCGCGGGCGGCGCAGGCGTTCGCGCCCAGCGCGCTCGGCATCGTCGGGCTCGGCCTGCTGTTCGGGGTGGGCGACGGCATCATGCAGACGCTCTCGACAGCATTCATGTCCGAGAACGGCGGACGACGCAGGACCGCGCTCTTCACGGCAGACTTCATCGCACGCGTGAGCGCGATGTTCGCCGGCTCGCTCATCGGCGGCGGCCTTCCCATGTGGCTGCGGCCGATGATCGGCTCTGCCGAGGCGTTCCGCGTCACCATCGTGGTGGCAGCGGCGCTCATGGCGTTGAGCGCGATCCCGGCCGCCGGGATCCGCGAGCCGGAAGCGGCCACGCGCGGTCTTCGCGCGTGGTTCACGACGCTCAAGGGGTTCCGGTCGTGGGACCGCCTGCGGCGCCTGCTCGTGCCCGAGATGCTCATATCGTTCGGCGCAGGGCTCGTGATGCCGTTCGTGGCCATCTACCTGAAGCACCAGCTCGGAGCGACAGTGGGACAGGTGGGCATCATCCAGGCCGCGAGCTCGGTCACGATGGCGGTCGGCGCGCTCGCGACTCCGTACCTCGCGCGGCGGCTCGGCCTTGCCGGCACCGTGGTGCTCACGGAGCTGGCGTCGCTGCCATTCCTCGTGGCGATCCCCTTGAGCTCGAGCCTGCCGGTGGTGGCGGGACTCTTCCTCGTGCGCGGCGCGCTCATGAACATGTCGTGGCCCGTCTACAACCAACTCTCGATGGAAGGCCTGCCGGCAGCGGACAAGCCTCTCGTCGCGGGCTGGGTTCGGTTCGGCTGGAGCATCGCGTGGCTCGGCGGCAGCGCCCTCGGCGGCCGCCTGATGCAGCACTCGTACACGATCCCGTGGTTCGTGACCGCGGTGCTCTACGCGATGGGCGCGCTCGCGACGTACCTTCTGCTTCGGCGCGTGGTCGTGGCGCACGAAGCCGACGCGCGCGATGCGGCGTAGCGGGTATGATGTGAGGGTGACCCGACCGAGCCTCATCGACGACCGTCTCTCTCGCGTGCGCGCGGTCCTGTTCGACCTCGACGGCACGCTCATCGACACGGTCCCCCACATACTGGCATCGTTCCGGCATGCCACCGCCGAGGTGCTCGGTGCGGCTTTGCCCGACGATGTGCTGTTGATGCACGTCGGCGTCCCACTGGCGCGGCAGATGCGCTTCTTCACCGACGACGAGGAGGTGGCCGAGGCGCTGCTCGCCGCGTATCGCCGCTACAACCATGCGACGCACGATGAGATGGCGCGCCTATACGACGGCACGGCCGAGACCCTCTCGGCGCTCCACGCGCGCGGCATCCCGCTCGGCGTCGTGACGTCGAAGAGCACCCGCATGGCGATACGAGGGATCGAGCTGTTCGACCTCGGCCGGTTCTTCTCGGTGGTCGTCACGGCTGACGACGTCACGCTCCACAAGCCCGATCCGTACCCGGTGCTGCACGCCGCGCATCTCATCGGCGAAGCGCCGGAGGCCTGCCTCTACGTCGGCGACAGCCCGCACGACATCCAGTCCGGGCGCGACGCGGGCGCGTTGACGGCCGCGGCTCCCTGGGGGGTGGCGACGGCCGAACGGCTGCTGGAGGCGGGACCCGATTTCCTGCTCGGCGACGTACGCGATGTGGTGTCCCTCATGGCCGGAGATGGCGCACGATTCGCAGTGGCGAGCAGGAGCACGCCCGTCGCGACCGAAGGTGACTGAGCGGGACGTTCCCGTATGAGGAGGAAGCGCGTGTCCAAAGGCAGGATCGTGGCCGGCATCGTGATCGTCCTGGCGCTCGGCGGAGCCGTCGCGGCGTTCGCGCTCAACCAGACAAGCGGGATCGAGGTGCGTGCCGAGAAGGCCGAGCGCGATTCGCTCGTGGTCTCGGTGAGCGCATCGGGAGTCGTCGAGCGTGACGATCGCGCGGACGTCTACCCGCCTTCCGCGGGCACGCTCGCGAGCGTCAACGTCACCGACGGCCAGGAGGTCGCGGCCGGAGACGTGCTGGCGGTGATGGACACCGAGCCGCTCGAGCTGGCGGTCGCCCAGGCCGAGGCGGCCTACCGGGCCGCGCTCGCGCAGTCCGCCGCCATCGCACAGGCCACACCGTCAGCCGCCGACAAGCGCGCCGCGGACGCCGCGGTGAACGCCGCATACGCAGCGTACGAAGCGGCCGCCGCGCAGTACGACGCCGCGAAGTCGGCGGTGCCGAGCTCCGCGGCGATCGAGGCGGCCGAGCAGCAGGTCGCAGACGCGAAGGCGCTCTACGACCAGGCCGAGCAGGCCTACTCGGACTTCGCGGCCGCCAACCCCGCGCCGCGCGACGCCGCCAGCGAGGCCGCGCTTGCGGCGCTCGGCCTGCTGCGCGACCAGGCGTACGCCAATCACCTCTCCGCACAGGCGCAGCTGACCCAGCTGCAGGCCGCCGCAGACAACACGGCCGCCGTCGCCGCCGCGCAGGCCGCCAAGGACCAGGCCTGGGCGGGCTACCTCGCCGCCGTCGCCCAGCAGGCCGGACTCGCGCGCGCATCGGACACGGGTGCCGCGCAGGGCTCGGCTTCGGCGGCGGTAGCCTCGGCAGAACGCGCGCTCGCCTTCGCGCAGGAAAACCTCGAGGCCGCGGAGCTGCGCGCCCCCATCGACGGCGTCGTGCTCTTCAACGACGCGTCATCGGCGGGACTCGGCACCTCGGCGCTCGGCGGCCTGGCGAGCACAGGCGGCATCGCCGAGGGTTCCTCGGTGAGCCCCGCCGCGGCGCCGTTCACGGTCGTCGCCTTCGACGAGCTGGTCTTCACCGCGCAGGTCGACGAGGCCGACATCGCGCGCCTGGAGCCGGGAATGCGCGCGGTCGTCGTGCTTGATGCGCTCTCCGGGACCGAGTTCGAGACGACGGTCGAGAGCATCGGCAAGGCGTCGGTTGTGACGCCCACCGGCAGCACCGCCTATCCGGTGACGATGCGGCTCGCCAACCCCGATGGCGCGGTCCTTCTCGGCATGAACGGCTCGGTCGAGATCGAGATCGAGTCCATCGGCGATGCCGTGACCGTACCGATCGAGGCCGTGCTCGAGGACGGCGGCGAGAGCTACGTCTACCGTATCGAGGACGGGCGTGCCCGGCGTGTCGACATCACGACCGGACGACTCACCGATACGCGTGCCGAGGTGCTGTCCGGACTTGAGGACGGCGATGACGTCGCGGTGACGGCGCTCACCGACCTGACCGACGGTGCTCGCGTGAAGGTCCAGTGACCAGGACGTGAGCGAGCCCGCCTCCACACGCGTGGCCGTCCTCGAGACGCGTGACGTCACCAAGCGCTACCGGCTCGAGGGCGTGGAGGTCAACGCCCTGCGGGGCGTCAGCATCGCGATCAACAAGGGCGAGATGGTCTCCATCATGGGGCCGTCGGGATCGGGCAAGTCCACGCTCATGCACATCGTGGGGCTGCTCGACCGGCCGACCGAGGGCCAGGTCATCCTCGACGGCCAGGATGTGAGCACGCTGTCGCCCAACGAGCTCGCCATCCTGCGCAACCGGCACATCGGATTCGTCTTCCAGGCGTTCAACCTGCTGCCGCGGACCTCGGCGCAGGCCAACGTCGAGCTCCCGCTCGTCTACGGAGGGGCGTCGGCAAGCGAGCGCTCTCGCCGGGCCGTCAACGCCCTTGAGCGCGTCGGTCTCGGCAATCGGCTCACGCACACGAGCAGCCAGCTCTCGGGCGGACAGCAGCAACGCGTCGCGATCGCGCGGGCGCTCGTCAACGACCCGAGCATCGTGCTGGCCGATGAGCCCACGGGCAACCTGGACTCGCGGTCGGGCATCGAGGTCATGAGCATCCTGCAGGACCTGAACGCCCAGGGCATCACCGTCGTGCTCGTGACGCACGACGCGCGCATCGCGCGCCACGCGCAGCGCGTCATCCACGTGCTCGACGGGCGCGTGCAGTCCACCGAGATCGTGTCCGAGCGCGTGAACGCCTCCGAGGAGTTGCGCGCGCTTCCCGCCGAGGAGGTGGCGGGGTGAACTTCACCGAGAGCGTCCGCATCGCGTTCCGCGCGCTTGCGGCCAACAAGGCCCGCAGCCTGCTCACCATGCTCGGGGTGATCATCGGCGTCGCCGCGGTCATCCTGCTCGTCGGCATCGGCACGGGCGTGCAGGGCGAGGTGACCGGCGCGGTCGAGGGGCTCGGCTCCAACCTGCTCTTCATAGTGCCGGGGCAGTTCGAGGGCGGTCCTGGCGGAGACGCCGCCCCGCCGTCACGGCGCTTCACCATCGACGACGCCGACCTCATCGAGCGCCGAGTGGACGGGCTCGACGCCGTGGTCCCCATCATCCAGGGCGGCGGCACCATCCGCGCGGGTAACCGCACGATGCGGGTGACGGTGGCGGCGGCCACCGAGGACGGGGAGCAGGTCTTCTCGGCCACGCTCGCCGGCGGTCGTCACTACCGCCGGAGCGAGGTCCAGGCGGCTTCGCGCGTGGTCGCGCTCGGCTCGTCGGTGACCGAGCGGCTCTTCCCCAACCGCGACCCGGTGGGCGAAGCGGTGACCATCCAGGGCCAGCGATTCACGGTCGTCGGCCACTACCAGTCTCAGGGCGGCGGCTTCGCCGGCGACCAGGATGCGCAGGTGTACATGCCGGTGACGACCGCGCAGCGGCTGTTCGGCGTCGACGACGTCGGCACGATCGTCGTCAAGGTGTCCGAGGCCGAGGACATCGAACGCGCGCAGGCCGACATCAAGCGGGTCCTGACGCCGCGCTTCGGCGAGGAGTTCACCGTCTTCTCCCAGGAGCAGACGCTCGGCATCCTCTCCGACCTGCTGGGGACGCTCACCTACATGCTCGCGGGGATCGCCGGCATCTCGCTGCTGGTGGGCGGCATCGGGATCATGAACATCATGCTGGTGAGCGTCTCGGAACGCACGCGCGAGATCGGCATCCGCAAAGCGGTGGGAGCGCGCACCTACGACATCCTGTCGCAGTTCGTGATCGAGGCCGTCGCGCTCTCCGTCTTCGGCGGCGTCATCGGCATCGCCCTCGGGTGGGGCGGCGCGAGCGCCCTCTCGGCCACCACGCCGGTGCCCTCCGAGGTCACCCCGTGGGCCGTCGCGATGGCGTTCTTCTTCGCCTTCGGCGTCGGCGTGTTCTTCGGCGTCTACCCGGCGTACAAGGCGAGCAAGCTCGATCCCATCGAGGCGCTCCGCTACGAGTAGGCGCTACGACGTGAAGTCGCTTGGGTCCACATGGTCGAGGAAGTCGCGGAAGCGCTCGACCTCTTCCTCCTCTATCACGTCCTCGACGATGACCGATGCCTCCTCAAAGACCTCCTCGGCCACGAACATGGGGCATCCCACACGTACGGCGAGCGCGATCGAGTCGGACGGCCGAGCGTCGACCACGAGCTCGCGCTCTTCCGAGCGGAGCACCACCGCGGCGTAGAAGGTGCCGCCCGCCAGGTGGGTGACCTCGATGCGTGCGACCTCGAGCCCGGCGGTGGCGATGACGTCGCCGAGCAGGTCGTGTGTCATCGGACGCGGCATGTCGAGTCCCTGGACCGCCAGCAGGATGGCCGTGGCCTCGGGATGACCGATCCAGATCGGCAGCACGCGCCCCGCCAGCGGCGTCTCGTCCTCGAGCGGTTTGAGCAGCACGACCGGCTGCCCCGAAGCGGCGTCGGCGCTCACGCTGGCGATACGGACCTGGATCACGGCGTCTCCCTCCTCGCGGCGGGTACTACTGTCTGTACCCTATCCGGTGGAGGCGGGTACTATGCCAGGAGGGGACCGAAGTTCCTCCCTCCGGGCAGAGGGGTGTGTATGACACAGTTCGAGCTGCACACGACATCGCGCGAGGCGATGGTCGACGTGACCGAGAAGGTTCGCCAAGCCTTGCAGGCAAGCGGCGCGCGCGAGGGCTGGGTCCTCGTCTACTGCCCGCACACGACCGCAGGGGTGACAGTCAACGAGAATGCCGACCCCAGCGTGCCCGACGACATCATCCAGGGCCTTTCCAGGCTCGTGCCCCGAGACGGCGCGTGGACGCACGCAGAGGGCAACTCGGACGCCCACATCAAAGCGTCGCTCATCGGCTCCAGCGTGACGATCCCGGTGGCCGAGGGGGACCTCGTGCTCGGCACCTGGCAGGGCATCTTCGTGTGCGAGTTCGATGGTCCACGTCGTCGTTATGTGAGCGTTTCAGTGCGCCCGGTGTGACGTCGGGCGCTTGCTTGACGCTTGCCGAGGCGCTGGGCTATGGTATCCAGGCTGTCCACGCTGGGCCCATAGCTCAGTCGGCTAGAGCGCACGGCTGATAACCGTGAGGTCGGTGGTTCGAGTCCACCTGGGCCCACCAGCAGACACCGAGAAGCCCCCGATTCCCCGGGGGCTTTTTCATACCCCTTGCGCACGTGCCGGCGTACACTTGAAGCGAAGGGAGGGACCGATGGAGTGGCTCTACCGATACGGCCCGCCCGGCTCGGCCGTTTACGTCATCCGTGACGGCTATGTATATCCGATCGGCGAGCAAGAGCCAGTCTTCAGCGTCAGAGGTGACCATCTCTACTCGGTTACGGACGACCAGGCGGTCTTCCACGTGCACGACGGCTACGTCTACCCGGTGGGCGAGACCGTCACACCCGCGTTCTTCGTGAAGCCTGACGCTCCTGATGCCCCGGATCCCGGCAGACTCTAGCGACGCTTCTCTCGCCACCGTAGCAACCGCATTCCGTTGAGCGTCACGATGATCGACGCGCCCATGTCGGCGAGTATCGCCAGCCACAGCGTCAGCCAGCCGGGGAAGACCGCCACCACCGCTAGGAGCTTGATGCCGAGCGCCAAGGCGATGTTGGTCTTTATGAGCCGGAGCGCCGCCTTGCTCAGACTCACGGTGAAGGGCAGACGAGAGAGGTCGTCGCCCATCAGCGCCACGTCCGCGGTCTCCAGTGCGGTGTCGGACCCCGCGCCCCCCATGGCGATGCCGACGGTCGCCGTGGCGAGCGCCGGTGCGTCGTTGACGCCGTCGCCGACCATCGCCACGGTCCCGTACCGCTCGAGCAGCCCCTGCACCGCCTGCACCTTGTCCTGCGGAAGGAGTCCCGCGCGGTACTCCTGGACACCGGAGGCGCGAGTGATCGCCGCGGCGACCGTCTCGTTGTCGCCGGTGAGCATCACCGTGTGTTCGATGCCGGTGTCCCTCAGATCCGCCACGGCACGTCGACTCGATGCGCGCACCTCATCGGCGATTCCTATGGCTCCGATCGGACGTGCGTCCGAGGCGATGAGCACGACCGTCTTCCCCTCGGCCTGGAGCGCGTCGATCCGTTCCCGGTACTCCGCCAGGGAGACCATCGTCTCCAGGAATCTCACGCTTCCGGCGACGACCGAGCGGCCGTCGATCACGGCGCGTGCGCCGAGACCCGTCAGCGCCTCGAACGACGAGATGGGGAGCAGGTCGACGGAGCGCTCTTCGGCTGCCTGCACGATGGCGCGCGCGAGAGGATGCTCGGATCCGGCTTCCAGCGAGGCCGCGAGACGAAGGAGATCCTCGTCGGCGACACCATCCAGGGGGATCACGTCGGTGATGGCGGGTCGGCCGGCGGTCAGCGTGCCTGTCTTGTCGAACGCCACCGCGCCTATGGCGCCCATCTGCTCCAGGTAGACGCCACCCTTGATGAGAACGCCGTGGCGAGCAGCGTTGCTGATCGCGCTCACGACAGCGATCGGAGTCGAAACGACGAGGGCGCACGGGCATGCGACGACGAGCAAGGTCAGTCCGCGGTAGATCCACGGCTGCCACGGTTGTCCGGCGAGCAGAGGAGGCGCGAGCACGATGGCTGCCGCCAGTGCGATCACGACCGGCGTGTAGACGGCCGCGAACTTGTCGACGAAGGCCTGGGACGGCGCCCTGCGCCCTTGTGCCTCTTCGACCATCTCGATGATCTTGGCGATGGTCGTGTCCCCCGCGAGTCCCGTCACCTCGGCGCGGATCAGGCCCCCACCGTTGAGCGTCCCCGCGAACACGTTGTCTTCCGGCCCCTTCTCGGCGGGCACGGATTCGCCCGTGATGGACGCCTCGTCGATCGCGGAAGACCCGGAGACGATCACGCCGTCCGCCGCGATCTTCTCGCCCGGCCGCACGACCATCACGTCACCCAAGACGACGTCTTCGACGTCGATCTCGACGACCTCGCCGTCTCGCTCCACTCGCGCGGTCGGCGGGGCGATGTCCATCAGTTGGCGGATCGATCGACGGGCCCGATCCAGGGTCCAGGAGTCTAGCATCTCGGAGACGGAGAACAGCAACGAGACGACGCCCGCTTCTTCCCAGGCGCCGATGATGACTGCGCCGATGACCGCGATCGACATGAGCACGCTCATGTTGAAGTCGAGGCGCACGATGGAATACGCGCCTCTGGCGAAGTTGCCGAAGCCGCCCAGGAGGATCGCGCCGATGAACAGCGGGAGGTAGACCACCGACCCGGCACCGAGGCCCTGGGCTAGGAATGCCCCCACGAGAAGGGCGCCGGCGGCTACGGTCCTGATGAGGCTCCAGTTGGCGCGTGACGAGCCGCGCTCGCGCTTGGCGGCTTCGCCTCCGGTGGAGACGCGGTATCCTTCCTTGCGGCCCTCTCTGCGAATGGCTTGGAGGTCGATATGCCCCTCGATGATCAACGTGCCTGCGGTCGGATTGAGTTGTGCTCCGGTCACGCCGGGGAGGGAGGCGACGTTCTTCTCGAACTTCGCCGCACAGTCGAGTCAAGTGATGCCTTCGACGTAGAGCGAAGTGCGGGTGGTATCGTTTTGCGATGCACTCATCTGCTACTCCTCTGGATTCGGACTGTTGAGGACAGCGGTCGAATCGTCAAATAGTCAAGGGGTCGTTTGACTATATGTTCTTGATGTAGCATCAGTCAAATGGCTTCTTGACCATGGGTTGGAGATGAGACATGATCGCGAAGCGCCGAACACCGCCTGTGTGTGACGTCCACAGCGTAGATGCCGATGTAGTTGCGCGCGTGCTTCCGGCGATGAACCGGATGGACGGAGTCGGGGAGTTCTTCTCGGCACTAGCGGACGACACGAGGGCGAAGATCCTGTGTGCGCTCGGCGAGAGCGAGATGTGCGTATGTGATGTGGGTGCGATCACTGGCGCGAGTAAGGCCGTTACGTCGTACCATTTGCGCTTGTTGTATCGTATGGGCTTGGTCGATTATCGAAAGGACGGCAGGCGCGTATACTACCGGCTGGCCGATTCGGCCTTCAAGCCGGTACTGGAGGCGGTTGTCGCGTATGTCGAAGGACTTGGGTCGGCCGGCGGGGAAGCACCATCGGGTGACAATGAGACAGGATAGCGCCAGGCCTTCGGCCGCAGTGAATCTGTCTGCCGCGGCACCTGCTGGCGTGGATTTTGCGAAGACCCACGGCGTGATGAGACTCATGGTAAGACATCTGACAACTGTCCTCGTTGTGCTCTTGGCGCTCGTGCTCTCGGCGCTCTGTCTCGGCCTTCCCGGTACGTGCGCTCACGGGCGTTGTGTCCCGGCCGATACCACGCGCGGGAATCGGCGGCAGGGGTTCATCAGTCGTATTGCCAAGATCCTTGGAATCGGCCTCCCGGCACCCAGATCGGTTCCCAGCAGACTCAGGACTCTTGGGCGAGCCGCATATAGTCCGCCGGAACTCATCCTCTCTGTGCTCCTTCGTGTCTGATTCAAAGCCCTCGAGAAGGCCTTGAATCGCTCGTTTGGCATGGAGGAGGTTCGAGAGTGTCGCGGAAGCGGAAGTTTTTCCAGTCAGTTCTTATCATCGGGCTGGTGCTTGCTTGCAGTGCGAGTACCGCTGCTGCTCAAGATGCCCCGCCCTCGTCGGAACTGACGTCCTGGGCAACTGTTGACGTCACGGCGCACAAGGAGCAAGCAGGCGAGGTACTCATAATCAGCGGCGAGCTTCCTGAGAAGACGCCACTGCCAGCCCGCGTTGAGCTTGCCGTGCCGTCGGGGTCGCAACTGCGGTGGATCGGCGAGATTCTCGGCGGGGACCCCAGCGCCGATCCTGAGTTGGAATACGAGGTAATCCCGTCTGGCGACTACGATGTGTACCGCTTCACCCTCACACAGTCGCGTATTGCCCAGATCGAAGTCGTTCCAGCACGCCCGGCGGTCGCGTTCGATGGCTCCGTATATTCGGCGAACGTCAGTTGGAAGCCATCTCAAGATGTCCCAGAACTCCACATGTCGGTGACGTTGCCTCCTGGGGCCCAGGTGCAACAACCTGACGAGGGGGCAGCGATACAGACGCAGGCGAACAACTCGAGGTACCTCAAGGAGTTCACCGGTGTTGCCGCCGAGGAAACAGCCACCCTCGAGTTCACCTACATAGCACCCGAAGGAGTGGTTTCGGGCGGCACAGAACCGGCGTCTGGAGGAAGCGAGGGCGCGACAGGGCTCCTCCTGCTGATCGCCGGTGCAGGCTTGGGGGCGGGGGGCATGTTGCTCTGGCGCAAGATGCAACAGAGTACCGATCGCGGTGACCGCCCCGAGAGCAGAGGGCCGTCTCATCCGAAGGATCGTTCGAAACCTGCCTCTGGAGCCATGACAGCAGACCGAACTCGCTCGACAGACGTGAAAGGACTGAGTCCGCGGGCCAAGCTCATCATGGTTGCTGCGGCGCTCATCGGCGGGGCGCTCGTTTTCATGATAGTGGCCAGCGGTGACGTGGGCACGGTGAAGACGACAGACACGGGCGTCACGAAAGTGTTGACTTCGGCAGAGGCCGATCAGTCACTCAGCGTCCCTGGGCAATTCCAGTCAGGCGGAGACATCCAGCACGAGGCGACCCATGTCTTCGATGTCCTGGAAGGGGTGGCCGGTGTCAGTGCTGTCACTGTGTCACTCGATGGTTCGACGATCGGGGTGGATTACGCGTCATCGATCGTATCGGGAGAGGCCATCACGTCTATGTTGGAGGCCTCGGGGTACGTTGCGCCATCGTCGCCACCCGCGGGTGGATCACAGATGCCGGGTGTCTCACGATGAGAGCCAGGCGGTTGCTCGTCCTCGCTCTGATCGTGTCGGTCATGCTCGCATCGGTGCCCTCTCTCGTTATGGCCTCGCCACTGTCGACCAGACGAGAGCAAGCGCAGAAGGTGCGAGAGCAAATCGACGGAATCGATCGCGAGGTAGCGCTAGCTGCGGAGGACTATAACGCCGCGAACGAAGAGCACCGAGAGCTGGCTCTCCAGACTCGGGAACTGGAGACTGAGATTACCGAGGTTGAATCCACTGTGACGCGGCTCCGGAAGCGACTCGGGAATCGTGCGGTCGGGATGTATCGGAGCGGGCCGACAGGGTTCATAGAGGTTCTCTTGGGAGCCGCCTCGTTCGAGGAGTTCGTTGTCACCTGGGATATTCTCACTGCCCTCTCCGAGAAGGACGCGCGGAACGCGTCCGAACTCGAAGATGCGCTCAAGGACTTGACTGAGAAGCGGGCGGCTCTACGACTCCAGCGAGATCGTGCCGCCGAGGTCGCGGCGCGGATGGAGCAGGAGAAGCGTGCCATTGAGGCGCGGTTGGCGGAGCGAGAGAGCATGCTGGCAGGAATCGAGGACGAGATAGCAGCTCTTGAGCGCGAAGAGGAGGAGAGGGCGCGAGCGAGACGTGCGGCCGTCCTCCGAGATGCGGAACGCGGAGGCGTGGCCGCCCCGGCGGGAGCCGCGCAAAGCGAGGTCGTCCGCATAGCCATGCGCTACCTTGGCACTCCCTACAGATGGGGCGCCGAGGGCCCCGACGCTTTCGATTGCAGCGGCTTCACCCAGTACGTCTACCGGCAGGTCGGAATCCAGCTCCCTCGCGTGAGCCGGGCCCAGATCTCTGCTGGAACGCGAGTATCGAGGGCAGAGCTTCGCCCCGGGGACCTGGTGTTCTTCGGCACACCCATACACCATGTGGGCATCTACGTCGGCGACGGCGAGATGATCCACTCTCCTCGCACGGGTGACGTTGTGAAGATATCTCCCATTTCTGATTACAACTGCTACGTGGGCGCGACCCGCCCGTAAGTGATCCTCTGACCTGCATTCGACATTGGAGTAGCACATGCTGACGCTCGGAACGTTGTTTCTCGGCCTTGGTCTGCTTCTGGCGGTTGTGTCTGCCGGAGTGCTCGCCTGGGGCCACAAGCTCGGCGGGGACGCGGGGCAATCGGTCACAGACAAGGGCTACCTGGCGACGTTCGCCGCAGCCGGTTCGTTCACCATGTCTGTCCTCGTTATGGTGCTCGCGTTCTTCAACGAGGACTTCAGCTTCATGTATGTGGTGGAGAATCACCCGACCGACATCTCGAGCCTCGCGTGGCTCTACAAGCTGTCGGGCGTCTGGGCCGGTCGGGAAGGCTCACTGCTCTTCTGGGCCTGGCTGGTCTCGCTGTTCGCGGCCTGGGTCGCGTACAAGCGCATGGGCAAGTCCGACGCTCTTTCCAATATGGGACTATCGGTGATGAATGTCGTGTTGGCCCTATTCGGTGCCGCGATGGTGCTCTCAGAGTCTAACAATCCCTTCCTGGCTACCCCGGCCGGCTGGCTTGGTCCGAACGGAGAACTGCTGGTCAGCGCAGCGATGAATCCCCTTCTTCAGCATTGGGCGATGATCCTGCATCCACCCACGCTGTTCATCGGATACGCAGGCCTCACCGTACCGTTCGCTTTCGCGATCGCGGCATTGATCGTCAACGACTCGTCCAGCCGATGGATCAAGATTGTCGATAGAATCACCGTCTTCTCGTGGGTCTTTCTTGGCGCGGGCATCGGTCTCGGCGCTGTCTGGGCGTACGTTGTGCTCGGCTGGGGTGGATACTGGGCCTGGGACCCGGTGGAGAATGCCTCGCTGTTGCCGTGGCTCACGACGGTAGGCCTGGTGCACGCCTTCACGGTGTATCGTCGCCGAGGCAGCTTCAAGCGGTTGGCGATCATCATGGCGGCGGTGAGTTTCTCTCTGGTGATATTGGGCACGTTCATCACGCGCTCGGGGATTGTCCAGTCCGTGCACGCGTTCCAGCGAGATCCCTTGTCTCTCTACCTGTTCGGCTTCATGATCATCGCGCCGCTAGTAGTCGCGGCGATCGGACTCAAGGTTCGCTGGAACGACTTTGCGGGGAACGATGAATTCGAGTCGCTGACGAGCAAGGAAGCCGCCTACTACTTCAACAACGCGATCATGCTGACTGCTGCGGTCTTTGTGGCCTACATGACGGTGAGCTCCGCTCTCCCTCTGTGGATGCCGATGGGGGGTCGCTCATTCGGTGCCCTTTCCTTCGATCTCATCGGTCGGCCCCTCGGGATCGCGTATGCGCTTCTGATCGCAGTATGTCCGCTACTTTCGTGGCGACTCACAGACAGAACCACGTTCATGGAGCGCGTGAAGTGGCCCCTTGTCGTGGCTGGGGTCATGGTCGGCCTGCTCGTATGGGAGTGGGTGACTACGCTCCGCCCGATCTACGATTCAACCGTCGTCGCCGGCGGCAAGGCCGCTATGGACTTGTCCACATGGGGCCCGAGCGCGGTGTACCACGGCATCGCCTTACTCGGCTTCGTTGCAGGGGCACTGCTGATCTCCACGAATACCTGGCTGTTTCTCAATGGGGCCGCCACGCAGGCGGCCGCGAAGTCCATAAGCTTCGGTGCCGCGCTCTGGCGAATACTGACGAAGACCCGCAAGCAGGCCGGGGGCTACCTGGCACACATCGCCATGGGGATCATCGTCATCGGTCTGGTGGGTTCTTCGATGTACGTGCTCGAGGTCGACGCTCACATCGAGGACAAGCCAGGCTCCACGGTTAGCATCTCAGACTATGAGTTTGTCTACGAAGGCACAGAGGAGAGCCAGCTCGCGAACGGCGATGTGGTCTCAGCTGCGACCTTCCAAGTCATCCGGGATGGAGTGAGCGTGGGCACGATCTCCCCGGGCAGGAGGCAGTTCGCACTCCAGGGACAGATGAAACAGGATGCCGCGGTGCTCTCCGAACCGCTTCGCGACATCTTCGTGGTCTGGAATGGAAATGATGGAGGGCAGGTGTCACTCGAGGTGAAGATCAACCCGCTGATCGGGTTCGTGTGGGGAGGATTCGCATTGCTGCTTGTAGGCACGATGCTGGCGGCATGGCCCAGTTCGCGATCTTCTCGATAGCGGGCTGGTGTGGCTTCGGCGATAGTCTTCCGAGGCCAACGTGCGGGTGTCCGTGAGCGTGGTTGAAGGGCAGCGAGCAGCGCCGAGAAGCGCTGCTCGCTGCTGCTGCATGGAGTGTCGAGTGACGCGGCGAAGCTGTTCTGCCAAGGTCAAGGTACCCGGAAGGGATATGCGAGGTCCTCATCGTCTCGATCGTTGGCGTGCGGACTGCAGCCGAGAACGGAAGGAGACCCTCTGATGCCGCCAGTCTATCGTCGTCCGGATGGCCGAGAGAGCACCATCGCCTGGTACCTATGGATCGTCGTCGGCGTCGCGCTCGCATTCCTGCTGGAGAACGTCGTGCTATTCGCGCTGGCGCTGACCGGCATCATCGCGTCGGAGGTGTCGGCGGGCGCCGTCTTCGCCGGGAGCGCTGCGGGCGCCCTTGCGGCGTTCGTCCTGGCGCGGCTCGCGTTCAACGCCGCCGAGCGTGTGCAGGCGCCTGGCGTCTTCACGGTGGCGATTCTCGCGACCCTGAGCGTCCGGCTCATGCTGGCCCTGGTCGTCGTGGTGAACGGCGGGACTGCCGGCGGGATCTGGACGGCCGGGACGACCGCGGTCGCGGTTGCGGCAGGGCTTGCGCTCCCGATGATGTGGCGCGGGCAGGAGTGGTAGCGGATCCTACCGTCGGCCTACCGCGATGCCGTCACCGGCGCTGCACGTCCCGGCTCCCGCGCGTGCCACGCCCGGCCTAACGCGACCGTCGCGACCGCCTCGAGCGCGCGTAGCACCACGAGCGGGGCGAGCGCCAGCGGGGAGAGCAGCTCCGAGAGCACGAGGGTCCACAGGCCGAGGACGACGGCGAGTAGCACGCCCATCACCAGCACCGCGATCTTCTCGGCTAGCGTCTTCGGGCCGAACAGCGCGACCAGCACGCCTGCCCATGACACACCGAGGACGGCGGGGATGACGTGGTGCCATCCGGTGGTGTAGACGTGCGGAGGCTCCGGGCCGTATGCCGCTGCAAGCAGACCGAAGGCGAAGACGAGCGCGACGACCGACCACACGGCCCACGCCGCCATCGCCAGGCGATCAGCGTGTGTTACCGAGGACCTGTTCGTCGAGACCAACATCTGCGCGGCTACTCCTCGTCGAGCAGCCGCCGCTCGGCCTCCTTCTTGGCCTTCGCGTTGGCCACGATCTTGCCCCACACCTTGAGCTTCAGGTAGCCGATGACAACGACGCCTACGGCTATGAGCGCCCACCAGTACCATTCCATCGCTGGTCCTCCTTCACCATTCTCTCCGGGCCGGGTCGCGGTGCCTTTACTGCGCTGCCATCTGCGCCTGCATACGACGCGCGAGCCATGCCGCCAACACGCCGAGTGCGGCGGTGATGCCAAGCGCGATACCCAGCTCGCCGGTGACGGTGCCAAGGGACTCACCCATCACCGATACCTGCCAGATAGGCTCGATGATCCAGTAGAGCGGGAAGAGCTTGGCGATCCACTGCGGCCACTCCGGGAAGACGTAGAAGATCGCCGGGGCGAACAGAAAGATACCGGCACCCTTCACGATGCCGAACATGATGCTTGAGTCCTTAGCGAAAACACCGACGACGACGCCCAGCGCAGCCGAGAGCATCGCGGCCACGAGCACCACGAGCACGACTTCGAACCAGTTGGAGCCGAGGACGCCGTTGAGCGCCAGCGATGCCACGGCCATGACCGAGGCAAGCAAGACGCCGAGCAGCCATTTGGCGACGAGAACGTCAGCGGTCTTCACGGGCGTGACCAGCATCGCCATCAACGTGCCGTGTTCCTTCTCCTCGACCAGGTTCGACCCGGGCACGAATAGTCCGGCGATGACGAGCGCGTAGAAGACGATGACCGGCACGAGCCTGATCGATATCGGGAGGCCGGCATCACCGAAGTTGACGATGTCCACCACCACGGGCGCCTCGCCGCCCTCGATCTCGCGCAGGAGGTCGAGCGTGGTCACCGTGAGGATGATCCGGTTGGACGCGTAGCTCTCGCCGCCGATGAAGAATTGCAGCGCGGGCCGGTCTCCGTTCCTGACCGCGTCGTCGAACCCCGCCGGCAGGATCAGCCCGGCGTCGAGGTCGTTCTCCTCGACAAGCTGTTTCAGCTCGGCTTCATCTTCAAGAAGCGTGACATCGACCCCATCCATCTCCGTGACGGACTCGGTGATGTACGAATCGCCATCATCGACGATGCCAAGGCGCGGCTGCGGGTCGAAGAGCGAGCCGAAGGCGACTTGCAGGATAAGCGTCAGCGCGAAGGGGAGCACGATCGCCCACAGGAAGATAGGCGAGCGCGGTCCGAGCGCGAGGTCCTTACGCAGGACCTTCCACATGCGTGTGAGGCTCATAGCGATTCCACCTTCCGCTTCAGCGCGACGAGTCCCGCGCCGTACAGAACGACGAGCCACACTCCCGCGTAGGCGAGCGCCGACCAGGAGTTCGCCCACGTGGCGTCATAGACGGTGGCGCCTACGAGGACATCGATGATCGGGTAGGTCGGGATGAAGCGCACCCAGGCTGCGACCGAGCCCGGGACGAGCACGGCGAACGAAGGGATGAGCAGCGGCACGGTGAACAGCATCGCGTAGAAGAGCTGGCTCATGAAGTCCTTGCCCGCCGATCCAACGAACAGCGCCACGCCGGTGAACATCACTGCGCCCATGAGGAGCACGGTGAGCAACAGCGACCAGTTCTCGGCGGTTATCCCACCGATGAGCGCCAAGATGATGAGCGCCTGACTGAGCGACATGAGCGTGCCGAAGATCGTCTTCGCGGCGAGGAAGTGCCAGACCTTCGCCGGGGTCACGAGCACGGCGGTCACGGTGCGCTGCAGCACCTCGGTCGAAACGAGCGAAGCCATGGAGAACGTCTCCATGAGCAAGATCATGAACAGCAGCATCGGCCGCATGCGCTCTTGCAGCGTGACCTGGGCGCCGGCTCGATCCTGGCCGAGGACGATGGACTCCTCGGTCGGCATCTCTACCGGCAGCTCTCGACCCGCGAGCTGGTACGCGGCCTCGCGCACGAAGCTGCGCATCGCGATCTGGATCTCCTCATCGACGGCCGCGTCGGAGTAGACGGTCACGGTCACGTCGTCGGCGCCCGTCGCGACGTCGGCGATGAAGTCATCGGGGAACGCTATGCCGATGTCCACGTTCACGCGCGTGGCGTCCTCGGGCTCATCGGTGTCGGCATCCGGATCGCGCAGCACGAGTTCGCCTGCGTCGGTACGCCACGCCTCTAGATCGCCCTCGATGACGCGCGTCATCTTCTCGGCATCGTCGAACTCAAGCAGCAGCAGCCCTTCCTCTTGCTCCGCGAGGTCGGCCTCGTCAAGCTGGGCGAGCTGCTCATCGGTGGCACCCAGCGAGCGGAGCGTGTCTTCCGCGTCTGCGACCATCGTGGAGACCGAGGGCGAGACGGCGAGCGTGATCGTCTCGTCCACGGAGTCGGGAAGGAAATGGAAGACGATGGGCACCGCGACGAGGACCACCAGGGTCAGCGCCAGATAGATGGTGTCGCGTGAGTAGGCCTTGAACTCCTTCTTCAGGAGCGCGCCTATGAGCGCGAGCGATGAGATGGGCTTGCTCATCCTTCGAGCCCCCTACCGGTCAGCTGGATGAAGATCTGCTCCAGCGTCGCCTCCTCGGTATGGATCGTCATGAGGTCCGGGGAGGCCGCAAGCTCGGCGAGACGGGCCGAGGCGCCTTCGGCGTCGATCTCGAATCGCTCCTCCCGCACGTCCTCGCCGTTGCGGAGGCGGACCTTCACGGAGCGCGTGCCATACTTGAGTTTCAGACTCCCCGGCGTATCGAGCGCGACGACCTCGCCCTCGTTGATGAACGCGACGCGGTCGGAGAGCTCGTCGGCCTCGAACATGTCGTGCGTGGTGAGCAGCACGGCGGCGCCTCGCTCGGCTTCCTCCTTGATGGTCTTGCGGATGGCCGCCGAGGTGACCGGGTCCAGACCGTCGGTGGGCTCGTCGAGGAAGAGGACGCGTGGCTTGTTTATGAACGCGCGCGAGATCATCATGCGCTGGCGCATGCCCTTGGAGAAGCTGCTCACACGGTCCTTGGCGCGGTCGGCGAGCCCGACGCGGCGCAGCACCTCGAGCGAGTCGGCGTCCTTGATGCCGAAGAGCGAGGCGAAGAAGTCCAGGTTCTCGAGCGCGGTCATGTTGAGGTAGAGGTTCTTCTCCTCGAAGCACACACCGATCTGCGCCTGGACCTCCGGGTCGTCTTTCGTGACATCCTTGCCGAGGATGCGCGCGGTGCCCTTCTGGGGCGTCAGCTGCCCGGTGAGCATCTTGATGGTCGTGGACTTGCCGGCGCCGTTGGGGCCGAGGAAGCCGAGGATCTCACCCGGCTGCACGTCGAACGAGATGCCTTTCACGGCCTGAAGGTCGCGCCGTACGCGTAGTGCAGGTCCTGCACCTGGATGGCGGGTTCGCTCATCGCTTGTTCCTCTCATTCCAACGATTCATCATCTCCGCGAACTCCTCCTCGAAGAAGGAGTAGACGTCTTCCATCTCACGCAGACGCTCGAGCGCCGCCTCGGACTCCGCGTACTCCATGGCGTTGCGCACGGTGGCCGTGATGCTGCTCATCACCGCGAACTTCTTGCCGAGGATCGGACCCCAGGATCCCTTGAGTATCCGGTAGTGCATCTCGCGGGAGCCGGGGACGCGGTAGCGCTCGGCCAGTTCCGTTCCCACGAGGAACTGCGTGGCGTTGCTCACCGAGGCACGCGACATGCCGAGCTGCTCGACGAGCTCGCTCGTCGAGAGGCCCTCGCCGGGCGCCAGGGTGAGGGCCGTGAACACGCGGGAGATGGCGTGGGGGAAACCGACCCCCTCCATCACCCGGGCCAACTTCTCGAAAGCCACATCCCGCCGTCGATCGTGATCGGCGTCAGCCATCGCTTCCTCCTCTCGGGCGTGCTGTCAGTCGATTCACAACTTTCAGAAATGTCTAACACTTCTGTCATGGTTGAACATACCCCCTCCGGCCGCAGGACGCAACACGACCCCGGATCGGCTCGATCCGGGGTCGTGTCACCGGCGTGCGCCGACGGCCTAGTAGCGCAGGAGTGCGGCCGCCTCGCCACCCTGCGGGACGTCCTCGGCGGCGACGGCGTGAATCTCGCCATCGGTGAGCAGCGTCCTGAGCGCGGCCGCGTCGAGCAGGTCCTCGTCGCCCGGGTGTCGCGTGTCGTGGAGCGTGGCCGTCGCGCTCGATTCGTCGTACGCGCCCCACCAGTGGCGGTCGTGCGCGACGAAGAGCGTCTCGACCCGCCCCTGGTGCGCTGCCGCGATGATGGTCCCGGGGTCGTTGGTGGCGCGCGGGCTCGCCCACTGCTCGACGACCCGCTCGGCCGCCTCGGCACGCTCGGCGTCGAACAGCGTGCTCGCCACCTGCCATGTCTGCTCGTGCATGCCCTGGACGCCGAGCGTCTCGGGATTACCGGTCACGGCCTGTTCGGCCAGGTGAGCGTAGGTGTTCTGCTCCCGGTAGATGGGGAGCAGGTAGTCGACCCCGACGAGCACGAGGGGCGCCGGTTGTGCGCCGAGAAGACCGGCGAGGCCGGCGTCGATCTCACGGAAGTACCGTTCGAGCTCCTTCTTGGCGTCGAGCTCCCCGGTGCCGTGGAACACGGCCGGCCGCCGGCCGCCGGGCCCGCCCGAGGTCTGCGTGTGGAACTGCAGCGACTGCTTCTCGAAGTCGAACCACTTGACCGCCTCAGCGAGGCTCGTCGGAAGGTCGGCGGCCGAGAGGTCGATCTCGGTCAAGTGATAGCGGGATCCCCGGAACAGCCGCGCGCGCTTCTGCGAGAGCGCGAGCACCCAGTATGCGCGCGCGCTGCCGAGCGCGCGCAGCAGCGGCTTCAGGTAGAAGCGCTCTCCCACGATGACCTCGTCGGTGAACGGTTCGAGCAGGCGGAACGCCCGCGACCCCTCCGCGTCAGCGAAGACAGCGAGCCCTTCTCGGCTACGGAGCCAGAACGGCCGGTCCTCGATGAGCTTGCGCGCAGGACGCAGCAGCGCCTCGGCGTCTCGGCCCTTCACGCCACGCGACTCGAGCTCGCGCTCGGCGTCCCCGAGGAGCACGCGCAAGCGGGTCTGGTCCTCCTGCGTGGAGGGCCCGAACCGATGCGTGGGCATGTAGACGGAAACGCGCGGCCCGGGGCCGCGGTTCGCGAGCGCCTGTAGGTCGTCGCGGGTGAGGACGTCCATGGAGGTCTCCTTCCTGCCGATCGGTGCTGGCAACGCAAGAAGACGGGACCCGCGCTCAGCGCGGACGAGCTCGTCCGCTCGCGTGTCGTGACATATCGTGCATATACCCACTGCCGCGCGCAGGCGCAGAAGCGCAGGCGTCACGTCCTGAGGAGCCGGGCGTTGATCGCCACGATCACCGTGGAGAGCGACATCAGGACGGCCCCGACCGCGGGCGAGAGCAGCACGCCCGCCCACGCGAGCGCCCCCGCGGCGGCGGGGATCGCGATGATGTTGTAACCGGTGGCCCACGCGAGGTTCTGTCGCATCTTGCGGTAGGTCGCCCGGGAGAGCGAGACGACGTCCACCACGTCGCGCGGGTCGCTGCGGACGAGGACGATGTCGGCGGTCTCTACGGCGACGTCGGTGCCGGCGCCGATGGCGATACCCACGTCGGCGGTCGCGAGCGCCGGCGCGTCGTTCACCCCGTCGCCGACCATCGCGGTGCGCAGCCCTCGGCCCTGCACCTCGGCGACTCGGGCCGCCTTCTCGTGCGGGAGGACCTCGGCGAAATAGTCGTCCAGGTCGAGCTGGCGCGCGACCCACTCGGCCACGCGCCGGTTGTCCCCGGTGAGCATCATGCACTCCACGCCCATCTCCTTGAGCGCGGCGATGGCCTCGCGAGACTCGGGCCGCACGACATCGGCGAGCGCGATGGCGCCGAGCAGGTCCGCGTCAGCGAGCACGTAGACGACCGTCTTGCCCTCGTCCGAGCGGCGCGCGGGCTCCGCCGAGGGGACCTCGATGCCTTTCTCGGCCAGGTGACCCGGGCTCACGACTGCCACGAGCATGCCCTCGACAGTGGCCTGCGCGCCCGTGCCGGGGATGGCCGAGAAGTCCCTCGCTTCCGCGGGCGTCGTGACCTGTGCCGCGATGCCCCGGGCGATCGGGTGCTCGCTGCGCGCTTCCACCGCGGCCGCGAGCTCGAGGACGCGCTCGGGCTCGATGCCCTCGGCGAGCGGGATGACGTCGGTGACGGCGAAGCGGCCCTCGGTGAGCGTGCCGGTCTTGTCGAAGATGACGGCATCGATCCCGCGCGCCTGCTCGAACGCGCTGCGGTCGCGGATCAGCAGCCCGTTGCCGGCCGCGAGCGCTGTCGACACGGCGACGACGAGCGGGATCGCGAGCCCGAGGGCGTGCGGGCACGTGATGACCATGACGGTGACGGCCCGCTCCAGCGCGAAGACCGCTCCCTCGTCGCTGGCGGCCGCCCATGCGGCGAACGTGGTCGCCCCCGCCACGATGGCGATGATGGTGAGCCACATGGCGGCCCGGTCGGCAAGGTCCTGGGTGCGCGAGCGCGACTCCTGCGCCTCCCGGACGAGGTCCACGACCTGCGAGAGGTACGACTCGGCGCCGGTCTTCGTCACTTCGACGGTGATGGAGCCGTCCGTGTTCACCGAGCCGCCGATGACCTCGTCGCCGACGCTCTTGGCCACCGGCTCGCTCTCTCCGGTGACGAGCGACTCGTCCACCGAGGTCGCGCCCTCGACCACATCTCCGTCGACCGGGAGCTTCTCGCCCGGCTTCACCAGCACGCGGTCGCCGGTGACGAGCTCGGCGACCGGCACGTCGGAGACGCTTCCGTCCTCGGCAACCCGGTGCGCTTCCTTGGGCATCAGCCGCGCGAGCTTCTCGAGCGCGCGTGATGCGCCCATGACCGAGCGCATCTCGAGCCAGTGGCCGAGCAGCATGATGTCGACGAGCGTCGCGAGCTCCCAGAAGAAGTCGGCGCCGCGCAGGCCGAGCACAGTCGCCGCGCTGTAGAAGAAGGCCACGGAGATCGCGAGCGCGACGAGGGTCATCATCCCGGGCGCCCGTTCGCGCAGCTCGTCGACGAGCCCGGTCAGAAACGGCCAGCCGCCGTACACGTAGATCGCGGTCGACAGGCCGAGAAGGAGGTACCCGCTTCCGGAGAATGCGAGCGGCGCCTCCAGGCCGAGCAGGCCCCACAGCATCTCGGAGAGCGCCAACACCGGGATGGTGAGCGCGAGCGAGATCCAGAATCGGCGGCGGAAGTCGGCCACCATCATCTCGTGGTGCGACATCTCCTGGTGTGACATGCCCTCGTGGTCGGACGGCATCGCTGTCTCCTGCACTGCGGACCTCCTTCGTTGCCGATACGCGGGTATATACCCCTCGACCTGCGGATGCGCCGGGGCAGGATGCGCGCTCAGGATGTCGGCGGCTCCCATCGCGGCCATCGGCGCTGACCAGTCGGCGGGCGAAGGGCGCGGCGTGTGTCCGGCGTCACAGGCTGGCACGCGGCGTGCTCCAGGCCGTCCAGCCGGCTGCCGATAGATGCTTCTATGAGAGACAGCCGTGCTTGGAGCGTGCGATGCATCCTCGAAGAGCCATACGATCCCTGGTAGCGGCGCTGGTCATCCTGGCGATGATCGTCGCCACCCCGGCGATCGCGGCGACCGGTGCGATGCCGTCCATCGGGATCGCCGTCCAGCCGGGGGAGACCGTCTCTCCCGAAGCCCGGGTCGTCGTGGTCTGGGAGCCGGGCCTGGTCAGCGCATCGACCGTACGGGCCCAGGTCGAGCGACGCGGCTTCGAACTGCGCCGGGAGCTGCGCCTCGGCGAGCGCCGGGCTGCCGTGCTGAGCACGCCGCCCGGGCAGGACGCCGCGGCCGCGGCGCGCGTGCTCGAGGCGATCCCCGGGGTCGCCTACGCGGAGCCCGACAACAGCGTGCGCGCTACGTTCAGTCCCAACGACCCCATCTACACGATGGGTCTGCAGTGGTCGCACGAGCGGATCCAGAGCGAGGCCGCATGGGACATCACGATGGGCGACCGGTCGGTGATCGTCGCCGTGCTCGACACCGGCGTCGACCACGAGCACCCGGAGCTCGTTCCCGCGCTCGATACGGACCTGGGTCGCGACGTCGTCAATGACGACTACTGGGCTGATGACGACGAGGCGCACGGGACGATGGTCTCCGGCGTGATCGTCGCGGCCTCGAACAACGCTACCGGCATGGCGAGCGTCGCTCCCGGCGTGACCCTGATGCCCGTGAAGGTGCTCGACGAGAACGGCATCGGATTCGACTCGGATGTAGCCGAGGGCATCTACTGGGCGCTCGACCACGGCGCGGACATCATCAGCATGAGCCTCGGAGGAGAAGGCGCCTCGGCCACGCTCGGCGACGCCGTGCAGGCTGCGCAGGACGCGGGAGTGCTGGTCATCGCTGCTGCCGGCAACACCGGCATGGAGGGCGTCAACTACCCGGCTGCATACCCGTGGGCCATCGCGGTCGCGGCGACGACGCCCACCGACACCGTGGCCTCGTACTCGACGTTCGGACCGGAGGTGCTTCTCTCGGCCCCGGGGGGCGAGATCACGTTCGATGAGGACGGGAACCATGACTGGACGACAACCATCGCGTCGTGCTTCCCGCTGGACATGACGCCTTCGGGCGACATCCCGTACGACTACGGCTTCGGGACGTCGCTCGCGGTCCCGCATGTGACCGGTGCCGCGGCGCTGCTCATGTCCCATGATGCGAACGCGTCCGCGCTCGAGGTGCGGGAAGCGCTCGTGTCTACCGCCAAGGATCTCGGCGATCCGGGAGTCGATCCGTACTACGGAGCGGGTCTCATCCAGATGGCGGATGCGCTCGTCTACCTCACCGACACGTTGCCGCCGACGACGACATCCGACGCTCAGGCGCAGTACCTGGACGAGGCGACGATCGCGCTCTGGGCGGACGACGGGAGCGGCACCGGCGTGGCGGACACCTTCTACCGCCTCGACGGTGGCGCCGAGACGACCTACACCGCACCGGTCACGGTGACGGGCTACGGCTCCCACGAGCTCTCCTTCTGGAGCGTCGACGTGGCGGGAAACGTGGAGTCCGCGCAGACCGCGGCGTTCGAGGTCGTCCACCCGTTCGCCGCCAAGCGGCTCGCGGGGTCGAACCGCTACGCGACGGCGCTCGCCATATCGCGCGAGGTCTTCGACGCGGGCTCTGCGCCCCACGTCGTGCTCGCGACGGGCGAGGCCTTCGCTGACGCGCTCTCGGCATCGGCGCTTGCCGGCATCTACGACGGACCGTTGCTGCTGACCGCGCGCGACACGCTCGCCCCCGGCGTGCTGGCGGAGCTGGACCGGCTCGGCGCGACCCATGTCACCATCGTGGGCGGGGCCTCGGCCGTCTCCGGCACAGTCGCCTCGCAACTCGGCTCGGCGGGGCTCACCGTGCACCGCGTCTACGGCTCCGACCGATACCGCACCGCGTCGGCCGTGGCGGCGAAGGTGCGTGCCGCGTCAGGCTCGACGATCGCGTTCGTGGTGCGCGGAGACGGCTTCGCCGACGCCCTCGCCGTATCGCCGCTCGCCTATGCCGAGGGGATCCCGATCCTGCTCGTGGAGCCGGATTCGATACCCGCGGGCACCTCGTTCAGCGGCGTGTCTTCGGTCGTGATCGCGGGCGGGACGACTGCGGTCTCCTCGGCGGTGGAGAGCTCGATCAAGCGTCGCGGCATCGCGGTCACGCGCGTGCGCGGCGCCGACCGCTACGCGACCGCTGTCGCGGTGGCCCGCTATGGCATCGGACGCGGCTGGGTGACGCGCTCCTACATCGGGATGGCGACAGGCGCCGGCTTTGCGGACGCGCTCGCGGGAGGTGCGGCAGCGGGCCACGCCGGCGGTGCGCTCGTGCTGACGGACCCGTCCGTGCTCAGCGCCTCGGCTGCGGCGTACCTGGCCGAAAGCCGTGCTGACGTGCGCGTGCTCCACGTGTATGGTGGAGTATCGGCCGTCGGCACGAGCCCGTACGCGGCAGCTGTCGCGCTCTGCGACTGAGCCGCCGAGCCGGCGCGCTGACCGACCGGGCGCGGGCCCGCCGATGAAGGAGCAGCAGTGAGGCCAGGTCGCACAGCCCGTCGTCTCGTCGCCGGCGCGTGCATCGTCGCGCTCGTGGCGCTCGGCGCACCTGCCGCGGGCTCGACGCCCGCGCGACCGTACGCCCCCGCTTCGCCCGCGGCAGCCCCGGTCCCCGCGGCCGCCGAGACCGCCGGCATCATCGTGACCCTCGAGCCGGGGGCCGAGCCGAGCGACGCGCTCGTGTCGTCGCTCAGAGGACGCGGCCTCGTGCCCACCGACATCGACGTTGACTTCGGATGGGCGCAGGCGGTCGTGGTGTCGGAGCCGCCCGACGGCGACATCGCCGCGGCGATCGAGGCGATCGAGGCGCTACCGGGCGTGGCCGAGGCCTCGCCCAACTACGTGGTGCACGCGCTCTGGACACCCAACGACCAGTACTACCAGACCGGCTCCCAGTGGCCGCTCGCCCGCATCCAGGCTCAGACAGCGTGGGACATCGAGCGCGGCGACGCGTCGGTGACGGTGGCGGTCATCGACACCGGCGTCGACCTCGACCACCCCGACCTCATCGGCAAGATCGACACCGCGCGCGACTGGGACTTCATCGCGGGGGACGCCGTTGCCGACGACGACAACGGGCACGGCACGCATGTGGCCGGGCTCATCGCGGCGACGACGAACAACACGATCGGTATCGCCGGGGCGGCGCCGGAGGTGCGCATCCTCCCGGTGAAGGTGCTGACCTCGGCGGGCACGGGTACGGCCGAGAGCCTCGCGCAGGGCATCAACTACGCGGTGGCTCAGGGCGCCGACATCATCAACATGAGCCTCGGCGGTCCGGCCGGTGGGCCCGTGATGCAGACGGCGGTCCAGAACGCCGTAGCCGCCGGTGTCGTGGTGGTCGCGGCCTCCGGCAACCTGGGGTACTCCTCGGCGGTGTTCTATCCGGCGGCGTATCCGGAGTGTCTTGCCGTGGGGGCGACGACCGTGGACGACGAGCGTGCGTCGTACTCCAACGCCGGTCTGCCGCTCGACGTCATGGCACCCGGCGGCGCCTCAGACGGCCTCGTGTACTCGACGGTCCCCTATGGCGACCCCCCTTACGGCTGGAAGTACGGCACCTCGATGGCGGCCCCGCATGTGGCAGCCGCCGCGGCGCTGCTGCGTTCGAACGATCCATCGCTCACGGTGGCCGAGATCCATGCGGCGCTCGAAGCGACCGCGCGCGATCTCAACACTCCCGGGTGGGACTCTCTGACCGGCTACGGCATGATCCAGATGCGCGACGCGCTGGACTATCTGACTGTGACCGACGTGACGCCTCCGACGGTGAGTTCGGACGTGCAGCCCTCGTACGACAACCAGGCGATCATCCGGATCTTCGGCGAGGACGGGCCGTACAATGCCCGGGCGGTCCGCTACCGGCTCGACGGCGGCGCCGCGATGTCCGGAGGATCGCTCACCACGGCCGAGTGCACGACCCACACGGTCGAGTACTGGGCCGAGGACTTCGCGGGCAACGAGAGCGAGGTCGCCTCGGCCACCTTCGTCGTGCGCGACACCCGTGCGCCGCTCACCACCACCGACCTGCGGTCGACCTACGACGGGCCGGCCCGCGTCCGGATCATCGCGAGCGACGGCAGCGGCACCGGTGTGCGGGAGACGTTCTATCAGCTCGATGACGGCCCGGTCGTCTCCGGCCTCGATCACGTCGTGGACGTGCCGGCGCTCGGCGGGCACGTCCTGCGCTACCGCTCCATCGACACAGCCGGCAACGAGGAAGCGACCAAGACCGCCACGTTCACCGTGCTCGGCGTCCCGGCGGTCACGCGCGTGAGCGCGGCGAACCGCTACGCCACGGCGGTGCTCCTCTCGGCACGGACGTTCGCGGCGGGCTCGGTGGACACCGTCATCCTTGCGAGCGGCGAGGACTTCCCGGACGCGCTCGCCGCCTCCGGGCTCGCCGGCGCGTACGGCTCGCCGCTGCTGCTGACGTCGCGCGACCGCCTCGCGGGCGGCGTGCTCGGCGAGATCGAGCGACTCGGTGCGCGCGGGGTCGTGATCGTCGGCGGCCCGGTCGCCGTGAGCGACGCCGTCAAGGGCACGCTCGAAGACGCCGGCCTCGACGTCCGGCGTGTCGCGGGACCGGACCGGTACCGCACGGCGAGCGCGGTGGCGCTCGAGATGCGCGCCGAGCTGGGCGCCGCCATGCCCGCGACGGCGTTCGTCGTGCGCGGCGACGGCTTCGCGGACGCGCTCGCGGTCTCGCCGTTCGCGTACGCGGCGGGGATCCCGGTGCTGCTCACGCCGCCATCGGCGCTCGCTCCGGCGACGCGGGCGACGCTGCTCGAGCTCGGTACGACCGAGGTCGTGATCGCGGGCGGGACGACGGCGGTCTCCGATGCCGTCGCCGCACAGGTCGACGCGCTGCCCGGCATCGCCACCCCGGTCCGCCGCTCCGGCTCCAACCGCTTTGCGACCGCGGCGTCCGTGGCGCGGTTCGGGCTCGCACGCGGGTGGACCTCCGGCGTCTACGTGGGTGTCGCCACCGGGTCCGACTTCCCCGACGCGCTCGGAGGCGGCGTCGTGGCCGGCGAGCGCGACGGCGTCCTGTTGTTGACCGACCCGGCGGACCTCTCACCCGCGGCTTCGCTGCTCATCGAGGAGATCGGCTACCACGCGATCCCGGTGGATGCATACGGCGGCGTGGGCGCGCTCTCGAGCGCTGTGGTCGTGGGGCTCAAGACCATCCGCTTCTGACACCGCCCCCGCGGCATCGGCGGACCGCTACGCGCCGAGCATCGCGACATGCACGACGTGCGTCTCCCCGTCGTCGACGAGCGGGACGCGTCCCTTCTCGGCAGCGCGACCATCGATCGTCACGCGCTCCACACCGCGATTGGCGCCGCGCGGGTTCTCGACGTGGATCTCATAGGTGGCCGACCCGTACCGGTACGTGAGGGTGAACGCGGGCCACGCCTTGGGGATGCAGGGGTCGACGCGGAGGTACCGTCCCTGCTGGTCGGCGCCGAGGACGAGGCCGAGAAGATCGCGCACCGCGACCCGGTAGAACCACGAGGCGGAGCCGGTGTACCAGGTCCAGCCGCCGCGGCCGACGTGCGGCTCGACGGCGTAGACGTCGGCGGCGACCACGTAGGGCTCGACGCGGTAGACGTCCGCCCCGGCTCGCGTCGCGGCGTGGTTGAGCGGATTGATGAGCGACATGAGCGAGAGCGCCTCGTCACCATCGCCGCGCAGCGCGTACGCGAGAATCACCCAGAGCGCGGCGTGGGTGTACTGGCCACCGTTCTCGCGGACGCCGGGGACGTAGCCCTTGATGTAGCCGGGGTCGTGCTCCATGCGGTCGAACGGCGGGGTGAGCAGCCGGACGAGGCCGTCCTCCCATCGCACGAGCTGCTCCTCGACGCTCTCGAGCGCCCGCTGGGCGCGCCCGGGGTCGCCCTGGCCGGAGATGGTCGCCCACGCCTGCGCGATCGCGTCGATGCGGCACTCCTCGTTGGCGGCGCTGCCGAGGGGCGTGCCGTCGTCGAAGAAGGCGCGACGGTACCAGGCCCCGTCCCACGCTTCGCGCTCGATGGCCGAGACGAACGCCGCGGCCCGTGCCCGGTACTCCGCCGCACGCTGCTCGTCGCCGCGGGCGTCACAGAGGGGAGCGAACGCGCGCAGCACGACGTCGAGGAACCACGCGAGCCACACGCTCTCGCCCTCGCCGCCGATCCCGACGCGGTTCATGCCGTCGTTCCAGTCACCCGAGCCCATGAGCGGGAGGTCGTGTCGTCCGGTGGCCGATCCGGAGTCGAGCGCGGCCACGCAGTGCTCGTAGAGGCTCGCCACGCGCAGCCCCGGTTGCGGCTGCAGGTAGACGTCCTCAGCGCCCTCCGGCACTGCGGGACCCTCCAGATAGGGGAGCTCCTCGTCGAGCACCGACCAGTCTCCCGTGACGGCGACGTACTCCGCGGTCACGTACGGCAGCCAGTGGCGGTCGTCGGTGAAGCGCGTGCGCACGCCCCGGTCGGAGCGGGGCTGCCACCAGTGCAGCACGTCGCCTTCAGGGAACTGGTGGCGCGCCGCTTCGAGCAGGTGCTCGCGCACGAGGTCCGGGCGCGCGTAGAGGAGCGCCAGGCAGTCCTGCAGCTGGTCGCGGAAGCCGAACGCGCCCGAGGACTGGTAGGTCGCGGTCCGGCCCCAGAACCGGCACGCGAGCGCCTGATACAGCGTCGGCCCGTTGACGAGCGCGTCGAGCGCGGCGTCCGGCGTCTTGGCATGGACCGTCCCGCAGATGACGTCCCAATGGCGCCTCGCGTCGGCGAGCGCATCGTCGATCGCGCCGGGGGCGCGGTACGCTCGCAGGAGCGCGTGCGCGGCCTCGACCGTCTCGGCCTGGCCGAGAAGGAACGCAACCTCCGTGCTCTCGCCCGGCTCGAGCGTCACCCGGTGCTGCAGCGCGCCGCAGTTGTCGTGGAAGCGTCCCGTCTCGCCGCCGAGCCCGATCCGGTGCATCGCCGCGGGGTCGCGCGGGTCGCGGTTGCGCCCGACGAACTCGGTGCGGCTCGCCGTGTACGACGCCACCGCGCCCGTGCAGGCGCAGAACGCCGGCAAGCCGGGGAAGTCCGGGTTGAACCAGTTGTGCGCCATGAGCGCATCGGCGTCCGCGTCCCACCACGTGACCACGCGCTGCTGCGCTTTGCTGCGCGAGTCGCCGAGCACCCACTCCACGAACTGGGTGACCGACAGGTCGCGCACCCGATCGGTACGGTTGGTCAGGCGCAGGCGGGCGACGCGGACCGGGTCGCGCGGCCCCACGAACACCTCGAGCGCGGTCTGGATGCCGTGCTCGGTATGCTCGAAGCTGCTCGCTCCGCGCCCGTGCCGCACGACGTACGGCCCCGTGCCGCGTATGGGCAGCGGCGTGGGGCACCAGAACTCCCCGGTGCGCTCGTCGCGGACGTACAGCACCTCGCCGGTGCCGTCGGAGACGGGATCGTTGTTCCAGGTGGTGATGCGGTTCTCGTGCGAATTGTGCGCCCATGTGCACGCGACGCCCGCCTCTGAGATGAGCGTGCCGAACGTGGCGTTGGCGAGCACGTTCACCCACGGCGCGGGAGTAGCGTCTCCGTCGGCGAGGACGATCACGTACTCGCCGGTCTCGGCGTCGAATCCGCCGTAGCCGTTATCGAACGCGAGCTCCGGCCGCTCGAACGGCGGCTGCGGATCGGCTGCGGGCTCCTCATGCGGTACGAGCTCGAGCGGCGGCTCCGGCCGGCGGCTCCGCTGGTCGAGCTGGAGCGCGAGCGGGCCGCCGTCGCCGCGCAACACCGCGCGCGCGACGCTCTCAAGCAGGTTCGCCACGTCCGGCGGGATCTGGTCGGCGTTGCGCAGGAAGACCCCGCCTGGCTTGTCGATGAGCTGCAGCGCGTGACCGGTGCGCATGAGCATCCGCAGTCGACCGTCGAGCTCGGAGGAGTACGCGGTCGGCGTCGTGTTGAGGATCACGAGGTCGGAGATGAAGCCCTTGGTGCGCCAGTACTGGTGGGCGAGGAGCGCCTGCCGCACGAGCGGCGTCTCCTCGAGGCGCTCGACCTGCACGAGCAGGATGGGTTTGTCACCGGAGATGCCGAGCGACCACAGCCCTGAGATCGGCAGGCGGTTCTCGACCTCCGTGATCGCCTTGAGCCGCGAGCGCGGGTCGGTCAGCAGCAGGCGCGAGGCGAGCCGCTGGTACGTGACGGCCTCCTCGGGCGTGATGCCGAGGTCGCGCAGCTCGATCTGGCTCGTCGACCATGCGAGGTCCGCCGCCCGCTGCGACGCGTGGATGTCGTGGTACTTCTCGGCCAGCCCCACCGCCGCCTCGCGCGTGCCGGCCGCGCCGGTCGAGAACGCGAGTCGGACCGAGGCTCCGGGCTCGATCACGAGCGTCTGGCGGATGCTGCAGATGGGATCGAGGACGGCGCCGACGGTGCCGGTGAGCCGACCGTCTCCCCAGATCGCCTGCGCGTTCGTCGGCGTACGCAGCCGGCCGAGGAACGCCGCGCGATCGGTCTCGTACGACCACGCGCAGGCGCGCTCGACGTCGCACGCGAGCACGTGGAAGCCCCATGCGCGGGCCTCCTCGGCGGAGCGCGGCCGACGGGTGAACAGGAGCGCGGTGACCGGGTCGAGCGCCTCGGTCTGCACGAACAGGTTCGCAAAGGCCTTGTGCGCCGCATCCGCGCCCGTCGGTGCGAGGACTGCCTCGAAGTACGACGTCACCTCGAGCGAGAGCGTCTCGCGTCCGTGGTTCGCCACGGTGACACGCCGAACTTCGACGTCGTCCTCGGGCGAGACGATGACCTCGGTGTGCGTCTCGACATCGCCGTCGAGCCGGCGGAACTCCGCCTTGTCCGCCGAGAAGGTCACGTGGTAGTCGTCCGGCTCGGCCATCGTCGGCTGGTAGGCCGCCGACCAGATGCGCCCGCTCTCCACGTCCTTGAGGTAGATGTGCTGGCCCCACCAGTCGCGGGTGACGTCTTCGCGATAGCGCGTCACCTCCATGTCGCCCCAGCGGCTGTAGCCGCCGCCCGCGTTGGTGACCATCACCGAGTACGAGCCGTTCGACAGGAAGTGCGTCGCGGGAGTCGGTGTGTCCGCGAGGGGGTAGGAGCGGGTGACCGGCTGCGGCGGCTCGCGCACCGCCCGGACGTACTCCACCTCCTCGACGCGCGGCGCGGCGATGGTGACGCGGCGCGGGACGCGCTCCTGCAGCAGCAGCTCCGCCGAGCGCACCACCGGGTCGGCGTGGAAGCGCTCCACCATGCGGTCGCCCGTGAGCATGTTGCCGAGCGCGACGAGGCTCATGCCCTGGTGGTGCGCCATGTACGCCTTCACCACTGCGCGCTCGGTGCCGGCGGGGACGCGCCCGGGCGTGTAGTCGACCGCTTCGTAGTAGCCGTAGCGCCCCTCGGCACCCTGCCGGGAAAGCGCCCGGAGGTTCTCGAGGGCTGAGGTCGGCGCGACAGGCAGGGCAAGCACCGTCGCGTAGGGCGCGATGACGACATCGTCCGACAGCCCACGCTTGAGGCCGAGGCCGGGGACGCCGAACGCCTGATACTGGTAGGTGAGCTCGACGTCCTTGGCGTTGAACGCGGACTCCGAGACGCCCCACGGGACGTTTCGCTGGGCGCCGTACTGGATCTGGCGCCGCACGACCGCCTGGTACGTCCGTTCGAGCAGCGTGCCGGGATACGTGCGCATGACGAGTCGCGGCATGAGGTACTCGAACATCGACGCGCTCCACGACACGAGCGCGCGTCCTCCGCCCGTCTGGGTTATCGCTCTGCCGAGACGGAACCAGTGCTCCTGCGGCACGTCGCCCTTGGCCACGGCGATGTAGCTCGCGAGCCGGCACTCCGAGGCGAGCATGTCGTAGAAGGAGTCGTCGAGGCGGCCCTCGGCAGTGTTGAAGCCGATCGAGAAGACCATGCGGCTCTCGTCGAACACCATGCCGAAGTCGGTGTTCTCGTACATCTCGTGCGCGATATCGCACATGAGTCGCAGCTCGGCGAGCAGCCGCCGGCAGTGCGGACGCGTCGAGCGCAGTGCCGTCACGACCTCGTGCGCCCATTCGGCGGCGTCGCCGCCCTCCCCGGTGAGCCCGGCGAGGGTCTTCTCGGCGGTGTCGAGACCTTCGGCAAGCCCGGTGAGGCTCGGCACGTGCTCGAGCAACGGCGCGAGGAGCTCCGCGGCCTCCGGTGGGAGGGCGGCGGCGGGAGTCCGGCGCAGGAGCGATGCCCACGGTGCGAGCGTCTCGATGTCCTCGAGTCGACCGAGCACGGCGGCGTGTACCGCTCGGATCGCGGCAGCCGCGAAGGGCGCGTCGCCATCGAGCGCTGCCGCGCGTCGCGCCATCGGGGCCGTCTGCGCGGCAAGACCCTCGAGCAGCGCAAGCCACCCGCCGAGCTCGGAGGGCGGCTCGTCGAGCGCGGTGCGCCGCAGCAGCTCCTCGAGGGAGGTCCGCAGCTCGGTGACGATCTCGCGCGCCGAGGCGTCCTTCTGATCGGCGAGCAGGTCGCCGAGGGCCATGCGCGCGGTGTCGGCGATGCCGTCGATGACCTGCGGGCCGAGGAGCGGGCTCTCGCTCGCCTCGGTCAGGCCGACACGCACGGCGATGAGGTGCCCGGCCAGGTTGCCGCTGTCCACCGTGGAGACGTACGTCGGACGCAGCGGCTGCAGCGTGAGCGTGTCGTACCAGTTGTAGAAGTGCCCGCGGAAGCGCTCGAGGCCTGCCATCGTCTCCAAGGTGCGCGACTCCCGCTCGACGAGCGCGGGGAGGCCGAGATAGCCGAGGTCGTAAGCGGTGAGCGCAGCCAGCAGCTGCAGGCCCATGTTGGTGGGGGACGTGCGGTGGGCCACCTCGCCCTTGGGGTCCTCCTGGAAGTTGTCGGGGGCGAGCCAGTGGTCCTCGGCGGTCACGAACGTCTCGAAGAACCGCCATGTCTTGCGTGCGGTCGAGCGCATGGTGGCGACATCGGCGGACGTGAGCGGGGGCTCCTCGGCCACAACGGGCTGGCTCACGCGCCAGGCGACGTACGGGCCGAGAAACCAGGCGGCCACGAGCGGCGCTGCGGCGGGGAGCGACGGCGGGTCCGCGACCGCGAGCAGCGCGACACCGGCGACGACGACCGCGAGGCCGGGCCACATGCGGCGCAGGAAGTCGGCGGGGGCGGTCCCCAGCCGGCGCTCGACCTCGGCAGCGGTTTCCCACTCGAGCAATCCGCGCTTGCTCACACCCATACGCCAGAGCGCACGGCCTATGGCGTCGATCATGACGTACGCCTGGTGGGGCAGCACCGCGAGCGAGAGCGTAGCCCGGGCGGTGTCGCGCCAGAAGTCGCGCGTGAGCGAGCTCCGGTCACCGCGCACGTCGGCGCCGCGCGGACGGAACAGCAGGGAGTCGGCGACGCTGAAGTAGACGGGGAAGAAGACGATAGCCGCGACCACGGCCACGAGCCACCAGTCAGGGCCGGGGAGCAGCGCCATGCCGCCGAAGAGGAACGCCATGACGGCCGGTGGGAAGAGCGAGCGCCGCAGGTTGTCCACGATCTTCCATCGGTGCAGGCCGGTCAGCGGATTGGGCTCACGACCTCCGGCGGCGGGTACGCGCGCGCCGAGCCAGGGCAGCGTCTGCCAGTCGCCGCGGACCCAGCGGTGCAGGCGCGCGGTGTGCGAGACGTAGCTGGCAGGTTGATCGTCGAGGACCTCGATGTCGGAGGCCAGCGCGGTGCGCAGGTAGGAGCCCTCGAGGAGATCGTGCGAGAGCAGGGTGTTCTCGGGAAACCGGTCCTCGAGCACGGTATCGAAGACGTCGACCTCGAAGATGCCCTTGCCGGTGAAGCTGCCTTCGCCGAAGACGTCCTGGTAGGTGTCCGAGACGGCCCCCGCATATGGGTCGACTCCGGTGACGCCCGAGTAGAGCCACGCGAAGACCGACCGCTCGGCGCCCTCGAGCGACATGCCAACGCGCGGTTGCACGAGACCGTACCCTCCACGAACGACACGACGCGTCGCGTCGACGCGCGCGCGGTTGAGCGGGTGCGCGATGGTCGCGACGAGCTTGCGCGCCCCGTCGCGTGGCAGCACCGTGTCGGTGTCGAGCGTGATGACGAACGTGACGGCGGGGAGGAAGGAGGCGTCGCCCTCGGTGACGATGAAGCTCGTCTGTCCGGAGCCCCGCAGCATCCGGACAAGCTCCACGAGCGAGCCGCGCTTGCGTTCCCAGCCCATCCAGGTGTCGTCGGCCTCGTTGTAGCGCCGCCCGCGGATGAAGAGGTGGAAGGGCCGATGCCCGTCAGCGCCGTAGCGCTCGTTCAGGGTGCGGATGCCGCTCCTGGCAGCATCGAGCACCGCGGCATCAGCGGGGGTCTCCCGCGCGTGTGCGGCCCTGAGGTCGCCGAGGACGGCAAAGGCGATGTTGGGGTCGCTGTTGGCGAGATAGGCGATCTCAAGGTTGTCGATGACGTGCTGCGCACCTGCCGGCGACGTCAGGAGCGCGGGGATGACGACGAGCGTGCGGTGCGCCCCGGCAAGCGGCCGGTGGTAGTCGAGCTTGGGAAGCACCCGGGCAGGCCACACCGACGCCGCCACGCGGTTCACGAGGTTGATCGCCAGGTCCGAGATCGGCACGACGGACAGGAGCATGATGGCGACGGTGTGTGCGACGCCTGCGCCGCGGAGGGCGACGATCCACCCAAGGCCCAGGGCGAGCGCCAGGGTGATGAAGGCGAGCAATCCCCAGAAGATGGCGCCCCGGGCGGCGAGCGGCCCGCGGTACGCGACCTCTCGGGTGCGCGGGCGGTAGCCGATCGCCTGCTCGAAGCCGTACCGCCCCGAGCTGATGAGGTAGTAGCCGACATGGCTCGCCAGCGGGTCGGAGGCGTCCCGGGCCTGGGCGTCGAGCGCGATCGAGAGGACCGCCTCGGCCACGCCCACCTCATCGAGCGGGCAGCGCGCCGCAAGTCCCTCGATGGCATGCCGATAGCGATCGCGCGAGGTGAAGTCCATCCGCGCGAACACGCCGGCCGGGTCTTCGCGCAGGATCTGCTCGACGAGCGAGCACTCTTCGAAGAAGTCGCGCCACTCGAGCGCGCCGAGGAAGCGGATGCTCGTGATGGCGTTGGCGATCGAGACCTGGTCCGCCGCCTGCGCCTGATGCTCCGCGAGGGTGAGCTCCTCGAGCGAGTCGCCTCGCTGGGCGAGCACGCGCTCGAGCCAGGCGACAGCCGGTTCGACGCTCGCTTCCTGGGCCTGCAGCCGCTGGTGGAGGCGGATCAGGAAGGCCGCTTCATGACGGAGCGGCTCGCTATCGAGCGCGTCGAGCACGCGCCCCATGTCGCCGCCGGTTCCCGCGGTCTCGATGAGTCGGTTGGCCCATCGGTCGGCCGCGGCGCTCGCGTCGTGCGCGGCATGCACACGCAGCGCCAGGCGCCGCAGATCCTCCACGAGGGCGATGCGCAGCATGATGGGGATCGCCCATACCTCGCCGATGGAGAGCGGAGCGACGTCTTGGTAGGCCATGGTGAAGCGCACGAGCTGCTCGCGGGTTATGCGCGCGTCCGTGTGGATGACGACCGACGCGATCGCCTCGTAGATCCGCGGATACTCCCGAAGAGGGCCGGTGAGCAGCCGCGGCAGCTCGATGCCATAGTCGCGGGGCAGGTCTTCGCGGATCGTATCGACCTGTTCTTCGATGAGGTAGAAGTTGTCGAGGAGCCACTCCGCCGCCGGAGCGACCGGGATCCGCTCGCCGGGGTCGCCCGCGAGGTCGTCGTAGAACGCCCGGAGCGCGGCATGGGCACGCTCCACAAGGCCGAGCAACGGCGTGACGCGAGGAGGGGACTGCGCCGTCCATGATTGCCCGCGCCCGATCCCTCGCGCCGCAGCGGCGAGCCGCTCAGCGCTCAGGAGCTCGCCGCGCAGGGGCGCGTCGCCGTTCAGCACCGACGCTCCGTCGGTCACTCCGCGTCCCACCTCTCCGCTCCCCCTCGCAAGGGCCCCACGTGCACGAACCACTATTGTGCCATGTTCCCCACGAGGGCGTTCGCCCCTGCAGGGGCACGCAGCTTGCTTGTGATCGGCCGAGAAGACCGACGTGGAGGCATGGAGGACACCTGGATGACGAGCCGGAGCAAGTGGGTGCTCGGCGCATTCGCAGTGGTGCTCGGCGCCGTGGCGCTGGCGAGCCTGACGCAGCCCGACACGCGTTCGGCCGAGGCGCGGCGGACACCCCATGCACCGGCGGAGACGATGACGCCGCTGGCCGAAGGACGTCCGGTCCTCTACGAGTTCTACTCACCAGGCTGACCCGCCTGCGTCGAGGTCGCGCCTGTCGTGGACAGGCTTCAGGCGGAGTACGAGGACCGGGTCGAGTTCCGGCTCTACGATGTGGATGCGGGACAGGGCGCCGAGTTCGCCGAGCGCTTCGGTGTGCAGGTCGTGCCGACGTTCGTCTTCGTGAATGCCGACGGCACCGTGAGCGATCAGCGGGTCGGCGCGCTCGCCGAGCGCCATCTGCGGGCCGCGCTCGGCGCGCTGCGATAGCCGGTTCGGGCAACGGGGTATCTTCTTCTTGCGGGCGCCGTCGGCGTCGCGCATTGACAATCGAGATCCGGATTCCGCCGGGATGACAGATGAAGGCTTCCGAGACGGCTGATGCGTTTGTTCGGCTCGTAGGGAAGTGTCCATCGTCGCAAGACGACAGTCCTGTCCGTGAGTTGGAAGCACGTGAAGGGGCACAGCCTTCGGAGGACCGGGCATAAGCTCCTGGTATACGCGAGGGGTGCGGCCGAGAGGGTAACGCTCACTCGGCCAAAAGCCTCCCAGACGGGCCCTTAAGGATGGGCACCTCGAGCGGTGCGAAGGCCATCCCGGCATCTCGATGAAGACCAGCGGGCGGCGGATGCCGTCCGCTGTTTCTGTGCTAGATCGCGTCGGCGCCGCGCTCGCCGGTGCGGACCCGCATGCCGGTCTCGACCTCGGACACGAATACCTTGCCGTCGCCGACCCGCCCCGAACGCGTCGCCGCGACGATCGCGTCGATCACCTCGTCCACGACGTGGTCATGCACGACCGCGACCACGAGCAGCTTGGGGAGCAGGTCGACGACGGCCTCTTCGTTCCCCACGAACGTGACGACGCCCTGTTGCGTGCCATGGCCTTTGGCCTCAAGGACGGTGATCCCCGAGTGCCCCGCGTCGACGAGGGCGGCCTTCACCGCCTCCAGGTTCTCCGGCCGGATGATCGCCTCGATCTTCTTCATGACGGCTCCCTTGAGTCCTGGGGGGTCCCGGCGGTCCGGGACGGGCGGAGCGCGGCATCCCCGGTCTCGCCGGTCCGAACGCGCAGGGCGCGCTCGACACGCGACACGAATACCTTGCCGTCGCCCATCCTGCCGGTGCGCGCGGCAGCCTCGATCGTCTCAAGGACCTCTTCGGCATCAGCATCCGCGACGACCGTCATGACCACGGTCTTCGGCAGGAGGTCGACCACGTACTCCGCGCCGCGCCACGTCTGATGGACGCCGCGCTGGATGCCGTGCCCCGACGCGGAGTAGACCGTGACCCCGCCACAGCCGAGCTGCCGCAGCGCCTCGCGCACGGAGTCGGCGCGCTCGGGTCGTATGATCGCCTCTATCTTCCGCATGGCATGGTGACCGCCTCGTCGTGGCTGTGAGGGAGCGCAGCGCTCCACCGGCGTGGTCCCAGCGTACGGGGCGCACGTTTCGGCGGTGTTTCCACGGCGTGGCGCCTCGCCCTTCTCGGCCGGGGACGCAACAGAGCGGGGCCCCGAAAGACCCCGCTCCGCGGTGACCGTCCTGCTCCGGAGCTAGATCGCGGTCTCGCCGCTCTCGCCCGTCCGGATGCGGTAGACCTCGCCGACGTCGTAGACGAAGATCTTGCCATCGCCCACCTCGCCGGTACGCGCCGCCGCCATGATCGCCTCGACGATCGCCGGCGCCGATCCGTCCCCGACGACCACTTCGAGCTTGTACTTCGGCAGGAGCTCGACTTTGTACTCGCGGCCCCTGAACTGCTGGAGCACACCCTTCTGCTTCCCGTGTCCCTCGATGCGGGTGACCATGAGGCCGGGGCAGTCGAGGGCGTCGAGGGCTGCCTTCACCGCATCGAGCTTCTCCACGCGGATGACAGCTTCCACCTTCTTCACGCGACACACCTCCCTGTCGTATCTGCCCGCACTCTACTCCTCGACGAGGATGAAGTTCGGGTAGGCTGAAGAACCGTGCTCGTCGATGTCCAGGCCGGCGAGCTCCTCTTCGGGGCTCACGCGGATGCCCATGATCATGTCCATGAGCTTGAACATCACGAACCCAAGGCCGAACGCCCAGGCAATGACGGTGCCCACGCCGGCAAGCTGCGCCCAGAGCTGGTCCGCGCCGCCGCCGTAGAACAGGCCCGTGATATCGCCGTACGTGCCGTCGGCGAACAGCCCCACGGCGATGAGGCCCCAGATGCCGTTCACGCCATGGACGCTGAACGCGCCCACCGGGTCGTCCACGCCGAGGTTCTCCACCGTCAGGATGGAGACGACCACGAGGACGCCGGCCACCAGTCCGATGAGAACGGCCCCGCCGCCGCTCACAATGGCGCACGGGGCGGTGATGCCCACGAGGCCGGCGAGCGCGCCGTTGAGCGCCATGCCGATATCGAACTTCTTGGTCTTCATGTAGATCAGGAGCAAGGCCGAGGCGGCGCCGGCCGCGGCCGCCATGTTGGTGTTGAGCGCGATCACCGCCATGCGCAGGTCGTGACCGCTCAGCGTGGACCCGGGGTTGAAGCCGAACCAGCCGAACCACAGGATGAACACGCCGAGCGCGGCGAGCGGGATGCTGTGACCGGGGATGGCGCGCGGCTTCCCGTTCTTGTCGTACTTGCCGAAGCGCGGACCCAGCACGATCGCGCCTGCCAGACCGATGAGGCCGCCGAGCGCGTGCACGACGCCCGAGCCGGCGAAATCGTGGTGACCGAGGCTGCTGAGCCAACCGCCACCCCACACCCAGTGTCCGTAGATCGGGTAGATCACGGCCGAGATGATGACGCTGTAGATCAGGTACGACTTGAACTTGAGCCGCTCGGCCACAGCTCCGGAGACGATCGTGGCCGCCGTGGCCGCGAACACAACCTGGAACATGAAGTCGCGATAGACGGTGACGTCGTACGCGTCTCCACCCAACAGGAACTGGCTTGTGCCGATGAGCCCGGCTTTGTCGGCGCCGTACATGAGCGCCCAGCCGACGACGAAGTACGCGAGCGAACCCATCACGAAGTCCATCAGGTTCTTCATCATGAGGTTGGTCGCGTTCTTCGCGCGACAAAAGCCCGCTTCCACCATCGCGAAGCCGGCCTGCATGAAGTAGACCAGGAAGGCAGCGACGAGCATCCAGATGAAGTCGACTGGCGCGCCCGGGTCTGCTTCGAGCGTTGCCGCTCCGGTCGGGTCTGCCGCGAACGCGAACGCGGGGATCGCGAGCACGAGGATCGCGGCGAGACCGAGCGAGAGCGGCAGCATGCCCTTTCGCATTGACATGACCTCCTTCGGTCGATCGGATCTGAACTGTGTGGCCGCACTCATCCTGCGTGCACCTCCTTGTCTCGGACGTCCTGGCAGCCCAACGCGGCGTCGACACGCCGCACGACCAGCGAACCAGCTGCATGTTGCGGCCGGTGTAAACCGTCGTTTCGGTCCTGTTACGCTTGGATGCGGCCGGTGTTTCCGGCCGAGAACGACGGTGTGGCGCAGCGGACGGCGGGCGGGGGTGCTATACTGCCCGCTGCGGAACAGCGACCATGGGCGAGTGGCGCAACGGGAGCGCACCTGCTTTGCACGCAGGGGGTTGAGGGTTCGAATCCCTTCTCGTCCACCACGGAATCTTCATCGGGAGCGCGGCCTGATCATGGCCGCGCTCCTGTCTCTTGTGCCTTCGGTCGCATCGGGCGGCCTTCTTCTGCGTGGAGACCGCTGTCAGGGCTGTCGACAGGATCGCCGAGCTCTGTTTCGCGACGTCACGCGTTGGAGTAGGCTGTTCCGTGTGTCGACGCGCGGACCGAGGGAGGGCGCATGGGCGACATCGTCACCGTGGACGGGCTGGCAAAGCGCTTCGGCGACCTCGTAGCGGTCGACCACGTGAGCTTCAGCATCGCCGAGGGGGAGATCTTCGGTCTTCTCGGCCCCAATGGCGCCGGTAAGACGACCACCATCTCGATGATCTCGTGCCTCATCGATCCTACCGAGGGTGACGCGAGCGTCGCCGGCAGCTCGATCCGCAGCGAGCCGCTCGCGGTGAAACGCGCCCTTGGCGTCGTCCCGCAGGAGATCGCGCTGTACCCCACGCTGTCAGCCGCGGAGAACCTGGCGTTCTGGGGCCGCATGTACGGGCTGTCCGGCGCGGAGCTCAAGCACGCCGTGGACGACGCGCTCGAGCTGGCGGGTCTCGCTGACCGCGCGAAGGAACGGGTGGAGAAGTACTCCGGCGGCATGAAGCGCCGCATCAACATCGCCGCGGGCGTCCTGCACAAGCCGCAGGTGCTGCTCATGGACGAGCCGACGGTGGGGATCGACCCACAGAGCCGCAACCACATCCTTGAGACCGTGAAGGAGCTCAACGAGGCCGGCGTGACGGTGCTCTACACGAGCCACTACATGGAGGAAGTCGAGTTCCTCTGCGACCGCATCGCCATCATGGACCACGGCAGGATTATCGCGATGGGCACGCTCAACGAGCTGCGCGACGTGGTCGGGGGGATGGACGTGATCACCGTCTCCGTGGAGAACGTGAGCGATGACGTCCTCGAACAGGTTCGGGCATCCGAAGGCATCACGAAGGCGGACCGCTCGGACGGAGGCCTGACGGTGCTCACCGCCAGCAGCGGTTCTGTTCTCGGCAAGCTCGTCGCGACGCTCGAGTCGGAGGGAGCCCACGTCACCTCGGTGACCGTGGCCGAGCCGGACCTCGAGAGCGTGTTCCTGCACCTGACGGGGAAGAGCCTGCGAGACTGACGTGGCAAAGCTGCTGCACATCGCCGCCAAGGACTTCAAGATCGTCGCGCGCGACAAGGCCGCGTTCCTCATCCTGCTCGGCATGCCGCTGGCGCTCATCTTCATCCTCGGCTCCGCTCTGGGCGGAGTGGGCGAGAGCGAGAGCGTCGACATCGCTGTGGCGATCGTCGACGTCGATGAAGGCTCCTCGGGTGCCGACTTCGCCGAGCGGATCACCGAGGTCGAAGACTTGCAGGCGCTCTTCAACATGGAGGTGCGCAGTGACGCCGAGGCGGTTCGGGCCGAGGTGGAGCGCGGCGACCTCACCGCGGCGCTCGTCTTACCATCGGACTTCTCCGAACGGCTCGACGCGGGCGAGCCGGTGACGCTCGAGGTGCTGCAGGACCCGGGCTCTGAGATCGCCGCGGGCATCTGGAGCGGCGTCGCGCGCGCCGCGGCCGCGAACCTCTCGGCGGGTCAGGTCATCCGGGTGACGGTCGCCGATGCGCTCGCCGGGGCGGGCGTGCCTGCCGGAGCGCAGGACGAGCAGACGGGGGGGCATGACCACGAGATCGAGCTGGATGCGGTCGTCGTCGAGGAGGCCGAGGTCGACACCGACACGCGTGTCGGGATGATCGACTTCTACGCGGCGGGGCAAACGGCGATGTTCCTGCTGTTCGGCAGCATGTTCGGCGCATTCACCTTCGTGAAGGAGCGTCGGGAGCAGACGCTGGCCCGGGCGCTGACGACACCCACCTCCAAGTTCCAGATCGTGGGCGGCAAGAGCCTCGGTATCCTCGGTGTGGCCGCCGGTCAGTTCCTCGTGCTCTACATCGGGACGATGCTCATCTTCCGGGTCGACTGGGGCAACGCCCCGGCCGCGACCGTCGTCGTCGGCATCGCCGAGGCGTGGGCGGCCACGGGCCTCGGAATGGCCCTCGCGGCGCTCGGCAAGACCGAGCGCTCCATCGGGGGCATCGGGCCCGCCGTCATCATGCTCTTCGGTGCCGTCGGTGGGTCGATGATCCCCGCCGAATTCATGCCGGCGTGGATGGCGCCCATCCAGTCGGTCAGCCCGAGCTACTGGGCGCTCGAGTCGTTCCTCGGCCTGATGCGCGGCGAGGCGGCGTCGACGGTCATCGGTCCGGTCGCCATCCTGCTCGGCATCGGAGCCGCGCTCTATGCGTTCGGCGTCTGGCGGCTGAGGTACGAATGATGCGGCGCATCCTCGCCATAGGCTGGCTCAACGTCCAGCAGATCGTGCGCAACCCGGCCGAGCTCGTCGGCGTGCTCATCCTCCCCATCGCGCTCACCCTGGTCTTCGGCTCGGCGTTCGGAGCATCGGAGGCGGCGCCGCTCACGGTGCTCGCCGTCGACGAGGACGCGACGTCGTACTCAGAGCAGGTGGTCGACCTGCTTGCCGAGGAGCCATCGTTCGAGATCGTGGAGGTCGAGCGCGACGAGGCCGAGCGTCGGATCCGGGAAGGCGAGGCATCGGTCGCGGTGGTTCTCGGCGACGGCTTCGGCGACGACGTGGAGCGCGGCGACGCGGTCATCGAGCTGCTGCGCGATCCGGCCTCCGACAACGCGTTCGCCATCGCGGCGGTCGCCCAGGGGATCGCCACGCGGATGTCGGGCAACGTCGCGGCGGCGTATGCGCTCGAGCAGATCCCGCTCCCCGGCTCCCCGGCGCCGTTCAGCGACCGTTATGCGTCCGCTGACGCTCTGTGGGAGCCCGAGCCGCCGGTGGACGTGAGCGGCGAGACGGTGATCGCCTCGGAGGTGCGGGGCGACACCGAGATGGCGCCGAACAACACGCAGTACTCCACCGGGTTCACCGTGATGTTCATCATGTTCGTGACGTTCGGTGGTGCCGCCGGGATCCTGGAGGAGCGTGAGCAAGGGACGCTGCGCCGTCTGCTCGTGACGCCGACGACACAGACGACGATCGTCTCGGGCAAGATCTTCGGCATCGTCATGACCGCGCTCATCCAGGCCGGCATCCTCGTCGGCGTCGGCGTGCTGCTCTTCCGCGTCCCGTGGGGTCGGGACCCCATCGCCGTCTCGCTCCTCCTGCTCGCCTACATCCTCTCGGTGACCGGGCTCGCGGTGCTGATGTCGTCCCTCGTGCGTTCGCGCGACCAGTTCTCGGGGCTGGGGCCGCTCATGTCTGTCGGGCTGGCCATGCTCGGCGGCAGCTTCTGGCCGATCGAGATCGTCTCGCCCCTGATGCAGACCATCGCCAAGCTCACGCCCACGGGCTGGGCGATGATCGGCCTCACCGACGTGGTCGCCCGCAACCAGGGGCTGGAGGCGGCGCTCGTGCCCATAGCGGTGCTGCTCGGGTTCGCCGTCGTGTCCCTCGGCCTGGGCGCGAAGCTCCTGAAGTTCGAGTAGCGGGCGCCGCTCCGTGGGGTATCCACCACCGTAGTGCCCGCTGCCCGAGGAGGGGCGATGGTTTCTGCGCGGATCATCGACGCCATACGCACGTTCGCCGATTGGACGGTCATCGCGCTCGTAGGGCTGCTCGTCTTCCTCGTCCTGCTCGGGCTGGTGAACGCCGTCTACGTGATCTTCCTCACGCTGCGCGACCGCAAGGCGCGCCTCGATGGCGGCGAGCACGCCAACGCCCCCCTTCCCAACGGCGTCATATCCCTCTACAGCTACCTCCATCTGCTTGCCGATGTCCTGCTCGTCGTCGTGGCCGTGGAGCTCATCGAGACGCTCATCGCCTTCCTCAGCCGCGAGTCTCCCAAGGTCTATCTCACCGGCGTGCTCGGGGCGGCGCTCGTGGCGCTGGCCCGCCGCATCATCGTGTTCTTCAACCCCGAGGCCGAGAATCCGCATACCGCCGAGATGTACGCGTACGCCGCGCTCGTCGCGGCGCTCGCCGGCGCCTACGCAGCCATCCAGGCGTTCGGCTAGCTCCATGCGGGTCGCGAGAGGCCGGCAAGCGCAGCACTGCGCCGCGTGCCGAAGCGGTTGCCCTCGGCGGTCGCTTGCGTCAGCATGAATCGCAGCCCGCGCGGTGGATCGGCCGGGGCGCGATGCAAGAGCTTCAAAGCGCCGCCATCCACGAGCGCCTCGGCCTGTCCTGACCCCCGTCGGCCATCCGGGAGCCCGCATGTGTGACCTGTCGTGCCCGTGTCCGTCGTCCGGGCGAGCACTCGCGTGAGCGGGACGCGCATGGATGCTTCCACGGGGGCGGCGGTCGCCTTCACCCTCGTGTTCTGGGCATCCGCCTTCGCCGGCATCAAAGAGGGGCTCGTCGGCTATGAGCCGGGCCAACTCGCGCTCGTCCGCTTCGGGACGGCGTCGATCGTGCTCGCGATCTACGCGGTCATCACACGGATGCGCCTTCCCCGGCTCGCGGACCTCTCCCGACTCGGGGTCGCGGGCTTTCTCGGCATCACCATCTACCACGTGGCGCTCAACTTCGGCGAGCTCACCGTGTCGGCGGGCGCTGCCAGCCTGCTCATCGCGGCTGCGCCGGTGTTCACGGCGCTGCTCGCTGCCGCGTTCCTCGGAGAGCGACTCACCGCCTGGGGCTGGCTGGGCATCGGCATCGCGTTCAGCGGCGCGGCCGCCATCGCGATCGGGGAGTCCGGCGGCGGCCTGGCGTTCGAGCCCGGCACGCTCCTCATCCTGCTCGCGGCGGTGTCCACCTCGGCGTACTTCGTCGTCTCCAAGCCGCTGTTGACGCGCTATCGACCGCTTGAGTTCACCGCGTACGCCATCTGGGCGGGCACGGTGCCGATGCTCGTGTTCGCGCCGGGCCTCGTCGAACAGGCGGCCACCGCGCCGCTCTCGGCCACCGCTGCCGGCATCTACATCGGCGTGTTCCCGGGTGCGCTCGCGTACGTCTCGTGGTCGCGCGTGCTCTCCCGGCTGCCCGCCTCGGCGGTCTCGACGTTCCTGTACATAGCCCCCGTGCTCGCCATCATCATCGCGTGGGTGTGGATCGGCGAGGTGCCGGCCGTCACGTCGCTGGCAGGTGGCACCGTCGCGATCGCGGGTGTGGCGATCGTCCAGACCAAGGGCGTCCGACGGGCTCCGGCGCCGTCTCAGTAGGCGATCCGGAAGCCGTGACCGCCCTGGGGTTCCTCGGCGGACACGTCGATCCGCTCGACGACCGCGCGCTCCGGGCCATGGCGCATCCACGCGACGGCCTGCTCGACGGCGTCCGGCTCGCCTTCGAACACCGCCTCGACGCCACCGTCGGTGGTGTTGCGCACCCATCCGGCAAGGCCGAGGCGCACCGCCATGTCGCGGGTCGACGCCCTGAAGAAGACGCCCTGGACCACACCTGACACGCTCACCCTCCGCCGCGTGATCTGCTCGCTCACACAGACCCCCTCGGTCCGTTGCATTGCGCGCGTTGTGCGCCACCGTCATCATCAGGGTAGCGCCGGACGGCGGACGATGCATCTCAGACGGAGGAGGGGTCCTGGCCGAGACGTTCGACACGCACGCAGGTCCCGCATGGGGGCTCGACAGCGCGATCTTCCGCGTGCTGGCCGAGGCGCTGCCCGTCCCGGTCGTCGTCTACGACGCGGTCGGCTCGATCCAGGTGGCCAACGAGCAGGCCGACAGCCTGCTGGTACGCGCGGTGGAGGGCGGTCCGGCGCGGGTCGTGGCATTCGATGGCAGCGACCTCTGGGACGTGCTGCCGGCGGTGCTGGAGAACCACGGTCCGTCGATGCAGTACACGGGCCGGTTCAGGCTCGCGTCGGGCAAGTCGGGCGACGTCACGTTCGCGGTGATCCCGTCGTGGGACCGCCGCGGCTCCCTCACGAGCGCGATCGTCATGGCGCTCAGCATGCCCGAGGAGAGCAGCGACACCCTGGGCAGCACGCGGTCGTCCGCTCGCGACCCGCGCGAGGCGATCGACGCCGAGGTCCGCATGCTCGCTGAGACTCTGCACGCCGACATCGCGTACGTGGCCGAGATAGCGTCCGAGCGGCCGGCCCGCGCGCGGACCTGGTCTTACTTCAAGGACGGCGTGTTCGAGGCTCCCCTGGAGTGGCGGACCGCCGGGACGCCCGGCGGGACGGTGATCCCGCGCTCGATCGTCTGCTATCCCTCGGGGGTGCGCGAGCGCTTCTCGGACGACACCTGGCTGGCCGAGCAGGACGTCGAGGCCTTCGCGGCGGTCTCGGTCGGCGACCCCGACGGCCGGAAGCTCGCCGTCCTCGCGGTGTTGTGGCGCAAGCCGCTCTCCGACCCGACGGTCGTCCGCGCGGTCCTCACGGTCGCCGCGACACGCATGTCGCCGTGGCTGTGGCATCTGCGGAGCCAGCGGCAGCTGCTTGAGAGCGAGGAGCGCTACAGCTCCATCTTCCAGCACGCGCACCTGCCGATGATCGTCGTCGACCCCGCCTCCTCGCAGATCGTCGAGGCGAACACCGCAGCTTGCCATTTCTACGGGTACCCGTACCACGAGTTGACGACGATGAGCGTCTTCCAGATCGACACGATGCAACCCGAGCCGCTGCACGCGGAGATCCAGCGCGCGCTGGACGGCAGCCGCGACTACTTCCAGTTCAAGCACCGGACGGCGCGCGGTGCGGTGAAGGATGTGGAGGTCTACGCCGGACCCATCACCGTGGGGGGCCGACGAATGCTCTACGAGATCATCCACGACGTCTCCGAACGCAGGCGGGCGGAGGACGAGCTCGAGCACTACCGGCAGAACCTCGAGAAGCTCGTGGAACAGCGCACCGCGGATCTCATGCGGATGAACGCCGAGCTGCAGCAGGTGACGCGGGCGCGCGACTTCTTCTTCGCCAACATGAGCCATGAGCTGCGGACGCCGCTCTACACGATCATCGGCCTGACCGATCTGCTCCTCGGCGGGTACGTCGAAGAGCCCGAGGAGCGGGACAAGCAGCTGCAGATGATGAACGAGGCGGGTCGCGGTCTGCTCGAGCTCGTGAGCGATGTGCTCGACATCTCCCAGCTGCAGACGGGGCAGGTGGAGTGCGAGGCCGAGGAGTTCGACGTGGTCGAGCTCGCCGAGTCCACGCTCTTCAGCATGCGCCATATGGCCGAGGACAAGGGGCTCGGCGTCGAGTTCCACTGCGCGGAGCGGCCGGTGCACATCGTGTCCGATCGCTTCAAGATCCAGCAGATACTCATGAACCTGCTGTCCAACGCTGTGAAGTACACGGACGGCGGCACGATCGCCGTCGACGTCGCGCGAGGCGACGACGGCATCGCGGTGACCGTCGCGGACACCGGCCGCGGGATCGCGTCAGATGAGATCCCGCACATCTTCGAGGAGTTCAGGCAGATGAGCCGGGGGGACTCCGGCACCCATGCCGGCACGGGTCTCGGCCTCGCGCTCTCGCGTCGACTCGCCGACGTCATCGGCGCTACGCTCAGCGTGCGCAGCACTCCCGGCGAAGGCTCGCGCTTCACGCTGTTCCTGCCGGTGGAGCGACGCGTGCCGGTAGAGGAGCAGGTCGCAGAGGATGCCTGACGGGTACGAACCACACGGACAGCGATCACCAGCAGAGACCCGGAAGGAGCGACGATGACGGAACGGTCCGACTCGAACCGCGGAGCAGTGGTGTTCGGCGCGGTCCTGGTCCTGGCAGGCATCGCCCTGCTCGCGCTCCAGTTCACGGGCGCCCGGGCGATCGAGCTGGGTTGGCCGCTGTTCGTGCTCATCCCCGGCGCGACCATGCTGGCCGTCGGCCTGGCCTCGCGCGAGCACCTGGCCGGGTTCCTCATCCCCGGTTCGATCGTGACGATGGCGGCGCTCGTGCTCGGCTATCAGAACCTCACCGGCGACTGGCAGTCGTGGTCCTACGCATGGGCGCTCATCGCACCGACGGGAGTGGGCATCGGTCTTGCGCTCTTCGGGTGGCGCACCTCCAACATCACGGTCGCGCGGGTGGGCCGAGGTCTCGCCCTCGCGGGCCTCGTGCTGTTCTTGCTGGCCGAGTGGTTCTTCGTCGTCCTCGCGGGGATCGGCGGTCGCGGTCTCGGTCCGGCGGTCGAGGCTGTCGTTCCCGCGGCGATCATCCTCGCGGGACTGTACGTGATCGTGCGCGCGGTCAGGAGGCGCCCGTGACCGGGCTCGACGCGGCGCGTGTGGAGCGGTGGCTAGCGGTCGTGCCCGAGCGCCGTTCGCGCCGCAGCTTCACCGGCGAGCGTCCCGAGGCGAAGGTGCTGACCGCACTGGAAGACGTCGCGCGGTCGTTCCGCCCATTCGGCGAGCTCGCCCGCGCGGTCGTCATCCGGGACGCGCCCCCCGGTCTGTTCATGGGCATCGTCGGCGCGTATGGCGGGGTCTCCGGCGCGCCGTGCGCGCTCGCGTTCGTCGGTCCTGCCGGGGAGACGCACTCGCGGGCGGCGGTCGGGTACACCGGCGAGGGCCTCGTGCTCGAGGCCACGGCGCTCGGACTTGACACCTGCTGGGTGGGCGGTCTGTTCAGCGGCGCCGCAGCCGAGCAGCTCGCGGGCGTGTCTCCGGACGAGCGCGTCTTCGCGGTCGCCGCCGTGGGGACCGCGGCGGAGCGCGTCACCGCGAAGGAGCGGATCCTCTTCAAGTCGGGCCGCCCGCGTCGCCGCAAGGCCATCGAGACGATCGCACCCGGGCTCCAGGAGTGGCCGGCGTGGGCCCAGCGCGGCCTGGAGGCGGCGCACGTCGCGCCGAGCGCCACCAACCGGCAGCCGTGGCGCTTCTTCATGCACGAGGGGGCCATGGTCGTCTCGGTGGACGGAGCCGATACCCCCAAGATCTCCAAGCGCCTCGACTGCGGTATCGCGATGCTGCACTTCGAGCTCGGCGCGCGCGCAGCCGGGTGTGCGGGGCGGTGGGAGCTCAGCGACGCGCCGGATGTGGCGCGCTGGGTGCCGACCGGCTAGCGACTACCAGTCTCCCGCCGCGACCGGATGCTCCGCGCGCGGCGTGAGCGCCAGCGCGTCGGCGGTACAGGCGGCGCGGCAGACGCCGCACCCGTAGCAGGCATGCGGGTCGACGAAAGCGCGGCGCGTGCCGGCGTCGATCGAGATGGCCGAGAACGGACAGTGCTCAACGCACCGGCGGCAACCGGTGCATGCCTCGGCGTCAGCCTCGGCCACGTACTCGCCCTTCCACATCGTCTTGTGCTCCCAATGCAGCGTGGCGCGCATCGCCATGCAGCCCGACGCGAGATCACAGTTGCAGATGGCCGCGATCATCGGCGTCTTGAAGGTCCACACCGAGTGCATGAGGCCCTCGTCCTCGCACCGTCGCAGCAGCGCCATCGCCTCGGCCTTGGTCAGCCGCTGCAACGTGGGCGTGTCAGGCCCGTCGGCGTAGTCGGAGAACGCCTCGGCGAGGATGTCGTCCACCGGGTTGACGGTCACAGCCAGGCAGTAGCCGCGTTCGGGCGTGCCCGCGAAGTGCCGGCACACGCACGGAAGCTGCGTGATGCTCGTCGCGATGTCGAACACGCGCTCGCACTCCTCGATGGGCACCGGCTGGCCGAAGTGGTCACGGACCTGGCGCGGGCCCGCGATGGCGCGGAAGACCGATCGGACCGGGCGCGGCGACGCCTTGACGGCGTCCAGCAGCTTGACGTTGCGCGCCATGCGGTCGTCGAAGGTCTGCACGAAGTCGAGCATGTACTCCCGGCGCTCGAGGTCGTGGGTGAGGTCCGCGACGTAATTGGACGCCTCGAGATACCACTTCTTGCCGTCGCCATGCTGGACGCAGAACTCGCACATGGGCGCCTCCTCGCTTCTGCCAAGGGTACCATGCTGGTAGGCACTCCGCGGGAAAGATGCGCCATGCCTTCGACGTTCCGCAACATGGCCCGAGGCTGTCTGATCGGCACCGCCGTCGGTGACGCGCTCGGCGCGCCGGTGGAGTTCCTCTCTCTCGTGCAGATTCGCGCGCGGTTCGGCCCGGAGGGGCTGCGCGGGCTCGAGCCGTGGGACGGCCACCGCGCAGGGGCCATCACCGATGACACGCAGATGACGCTCGCCACCGCCGCGGGGCTGGCCGACGCGCTTGCCGAGGGCGTGGACCCGGAGTCGGCGGTCTGGGCCCGTTACCTCGCGTGGTACCAGACGCAGCGCGACCCCGCGGAGCGACGCGCACCCGGCCGAACGTGCCTCGATGCGCTCGCGGGAAGGGTGCCGGGGAGCGCCGAGGATCCGCTCAACGACTCCAAGGGCTGCGGCGGCGTCATGCGCGTCGCCCCGGCCGGCATCGCGTTCGAGCCCGGTTGGGCTTTCGAGCGCGGCGCGGCGCTCGCGGCGCTCACGCACGGGCACCCGTCCGGTTACCTCGCGGCGGGATTCCTCGCTGACGTCGTCTCGCGCGTCGCGCACCGCCGCACGGCGCTCTACCGCGCGATCATGGAGGCGCGCGAGGAGCTGCTCGGCTGGGAGTACGCCGAGGAGGTCCTCGATGCGGTCGACGAGGCGGTGGAGACCGCGATGACCAACCTCGGTGAGCCGCTCACCGTGCAGCACCTCGGCGAGGGCTGGGTGGCCGAGGAAGCGCTCGCCATCGCGATCGCGTGCGCGCTCGCGCATCCCGAGGACTGGGTGGACGCGGTGCTCGAAGCGGTCAACCACGATGGGGACAGCGATTCGACGGGCGCGATCACGGGCGCGCTCATGGGAGTCGTGCTGGGCGTCGAGGCCGTCCCGTACGCGTGGGTGCAGCGGGTGGAGCGCTCGGCGGAGGCGCTTCAGACGGCGGACCGGCTGGTAGCGCTCGTCCTCGAGGACCCCGAGGCTCGGTGGGCGGAGGGGCATCCCGCCGAGGAGGAGCAGCTGTAGCACGCACGCCGGGAGCGCGTCACGCGTTCCGGTACTCCTCGGGCACCTCGCCCGCCTTGAAGATCGCGACCTTGGTCATGGCGGGACCGATCACCTGGTACACGAACGTCGTCGCGGCGATCACGTTGATGGCGAGCGCGCCGATCCGTGCGCCGACGTCGCCGTAGGCCGCGAACGTGTGCGAGGCGTCGATGGCCAGGCCGATGGCGACGCCCGCCTGTGAGAGCAGGCCGAGCCCGAGGTAGCGTCGCACCGTGTCGGGCGCGTTGGAGATGCGCGCTCCGAACCACGCGCCGGACGTCTTGCCGATGACCCGCATCACGAGGTACGTGATGCCGATGAGCCCGATGCTCGGCAGCAGCCCGAGGTTCACGCGCGCGCCGACGAGGACGAAGAAGAGCACCATCACCGGCGGGTTGAACTCGCTCGTGAGCTCGAACGCGACGCGGTTGTCCCGCGAGATGTTCACGAGCGTGAAGCCGAGCGCCATGTTCGTCAGGATGAGCGAGAGGTTGTAGTGGTCGGCGAGCCCCGCGCAGAGCGCGATGGCTCCGAGGACGACGATGAGCCGTTGTCCGCGCTGCCGGACCCACCTGAGCGCCCAGTGCAGCGCCCAGCCTGCGACGGCGCCAAGCAGCAGCGAGCCGCCGATCTCGGCGAGGGGGCGGGCCAGAGCGGACGTCCACTGGAACCCCTCCGCGCCGAGGAGCGCCTTGGTGGTGGAGGAGGCGAAGGCGTAGATGATGAGCGCGGCCGCATCGTCGAGGCCCACGACGCCGAACAGCGTCGTGGTGAGCGGGCCGCGCGAGCGGTACTGCCAGAGCACGTCCACGGTGGCCGCCGGCGCCGTAGCCGCGGCAAGCGCTCCGAACACGATCGCGATCGGCAGGCTCTTCGTGACGAGCCACACGGTGCCGAGCACGAGGAGGAACGCAGCGCTCGCCTCGAACACGGTGATCACCGTGATGCTCCTGCCCAGCTCCTTGAGCTCGCGGATCTGCAGCTCGCCGCCGATCGTGAAGCCGATGAGCGCGAGGGCGAAGAGCGAGATCGAGTTGAGTCGCTCGACAAGCTCGGGGCCGAGCACGCCCAGTGCCGATGGTCCGAGCAGGACGCCCACGAGGATGTAGCCGACGACCCAGGGGATGCGGACCCTGTCGGCCAGCCGGGCTCCGAAGAACCCGAGGAGGATCATGATGCCGATGATGAGGAAGGTACCGAGCTCCACGCCTACGACGACTCCCAGCGGTCTTCCATCAGGGCCCGACACACGTCGGCCCGGTTGACGGTCCCGATGAGCATGCCGTCGCGCACGACCGGGAGCACCTTGATGCCTTCGGTGAGCATCGTCTCCGAGAGGCCGAGAAGATCGACGTCCTCGGTGACGGTGAGTGCGTGCTCGGTCATGTAGTCGGCGACACGGGCCTCGCCGGCAGCGCCCATCTTGCGTGCGATCTCACCGAAGTCCATGACGAAGATGCCGGAGCGGTCGCGTGAGCGCGGCGCCACGGCGGAGATGATGTCGGCCTCGGACAGGAAGCCGATGACCTTGAAGTGCTCGTCGACCACGGGGAGCCCCGTGACGCGCAGCATGCTGAAGAGCCGCGCGGCCTCCCGCAGCGCGGTGTCACGCGAGAGCGCGGTGAGGTCGCGGGTCATGATGTCGCGCACATGGCGGTCAGGCAACGGGGACCACCTCCACGCGTGCGAGGCACCCTTCGACGTCCGCTCGCGACGTGAACTGCCCGGTGGGGGAGCCTGCGGCCGCGAGCGCGCCCGCAACGCCCTCGCGGCCGATCTCGGCGAGCGCGCCGCCCGCGATCATCGCGTCGACCATGCCGGCGATGAGCGCGTCGTCGAGCCGGATGCGGCCGCGCAGCCCGCACGTCGGCACGGAGATGGCGTACGCTTCATCGGCCGAGACGAGCAAGACCTCGTGCTCGGCGTTCACCACGGCGCTTCCGGCGCTCTCGGCGAGCGTGCGCGCCAGCGCGAGGCGCTCGTCGTGGTCGGTGAGATCGAAACCATCGTATGACTCGCGGTTGCGCAGGTCCGGCTCGGCCAGGAACGGTCGGGCAGGCAGCGACGCCGCCATGATCGGCTCGCGTGCGTTGAGCGTGACCCGGACGTCGCGCGCGGTGGCGAGACGCACGAGCTCCGCGCAGAAGGTCGGCTCCACGCCGGGCGGCAGGCTGCCGGCGATGACGACGTGCTCGGCCGTTCCGAGCAGCCGTTCGTAGGTGGTGCGGAACGCGGCGAGGTCATCGGGCGAGATCTCCGGTCCGGTCTGGTGCACCTGGGTCAGGGTGCCGGCGTCCGGATCGATGATCGCGTAGTTGGTGCGCGTCTTGCCGTTCACCACGGTGAACGCGGTGGTGATCCCGGCATCGCGCAGCGCGTTCTGCACGAATCGACCGGGCCCGTCTCCCGCGAACCCCATCGCTACCACCTCGTGACCGAGCGCCCGCAGCATGAGGCCGACGTTGACCCCCTTGCCGCCCGGTTGCGTCTCGATCGACTCGACCTGGTTGAAGCGGCCGAGCCCGAACGACGGGACCTCGAAGACCTTGTCCACTGACGGGTTGAGCGTCACCGTCAGGATCATGCGCGTACACCCCCGGTGTCATCGGCTGCCGGATGGAGCCGTACCGTCCCACTATAGAACAACGTCGTGACCCGGCAAGGACGGCGGGAGTGACCGCCCCCGGCATGACACGCGCCGGGGGCGGGCGGGGACTCACGCGTTGCCGACAGCGACAGCGAGGAGGAACGCGAGCAACACGAGCACGATCACGGCGATATTGAAGCTCATGTCGCGCGCGTAGCGCTGGATGCCGCGTCGGGTGAGCGCGACGCTCGCGGCGTCGAGCCGGTCCTCCATGAACCAAGAGACCCACCGGAGCCCGCGCGACGCATGCGAGAGGTAGGCGCCGTACGCCCGGTCGAGCACGCGGGTGAAGCCGAGGAACCCGTGGGCGGTCCGGCGGTACCAGTAGTCCACGCCGAACCACTTCGGCGGGTGCAGGTGGAACAGTCCGAACCGGATCCCCGTGAAGAAGACGGTGAACCCGATCGCGAAGGCGATCACCACCGACATGAGGTCGCCTGGGCTCAGGAAGTACTCGTGAAGGTACTCCTGCAGGATGTCGGGGTGCAGCGCCCAGGCGTGCAGCCCGGGTGTGAAGATGCCGTCGATGAGGATCTGCGGCCGCAGCCCCAGAGCGATGATGAACGCAGCGAGCAGGCCCATGCCGGCGAGCATGGCCACCGGAGGGTCTTTGACCTCGGGCCCGTACTCTTGCTTCGCCTTGCCGAGAAAGACGAAGCCGATGAGCTTGATGAACGAGCAGGCGGTGCCGCCGCACGTCACGATGTAGATCTTCTCGGCCACTCCGAGCGAAGCGAGCCCGTGCAGCTCCCATGCCTCGACGATGGCGTGGTGGATGAGGCACTTGCTCACGAAACCGTTGAACAGCGGGACGCCGGTGATGCCCGCCGCCGCGATGGCGGTGAACACGAACGTCATCGGCATCCGTTTCCAGAGCCCGCCGAGCTTGTACATGTCGAGCTCGCCCGTGCGGAAGAAGACCGCACCCACGCCGAGGAAGAGGCACGCTTTGAACAGCGCGTGGTTGACGACGTGGTAGAGACCGCCCGCGACGCCCATCGCGCCGTGCGCGCCCAGGTAGCCGGCCGCGCCGATCCCGGCGAGGATGAATCCCATCTGGCTGACGCTATGGTACGCGAGCATGCGTTTGGCGTTGTGCTGACCGAGGGCGAGGACAACGCCGATGAACATCGTGGCGACGCCGATCCACAGGATGACGAGGCCGAACTGGCTGGTGAGATGCCATGCCTCCTCGGCAAGCTCCTCTGAGAGCGTCGGCCGGAAGAGCGCCTCCACCACGCGGAAGATGCCGTACGCCCCGGCTTTGATCATGACGCCGGAAAGCAGCGCGCTGGCAGGGGACGGCGCGACCGGGTGGGCGTCGGGGAGCCACACGTGGACGGGCAGCATGCCCGCTTTCACACCGAAGCCGGCCACGAGGAGGACGAAGGCGGTCCAGCGGAGCGCTTCCGAACCTCCCTCGAGGGGTATCGGCCCGATCGCGCCGGTGCTGCCCAGCGCGTAGGTGATGAGGATGCCCCCGACCAGCGCGAAGCCACCCAGCACCGTCATCCAGAAGTACTTGATCGACGCCTTCTTGGCCTCGTCGGTCTCGGTGTGCACCACAAGCAGGTACGCCACGAGGCCGAGCGCCTCGAAGAACAGGTAGAGGGTGACGAGGTCCCCGGCGAGGACCACGCCGATGTTGGCGGCGAGCACGACGAGGCTGACCGTCTGGTAGCGGTCGCGGGCATGCTCGTGCTTCATGTAGCCGGTCGAGTACAGCGTGGAGCAGAACCACACGAACGACGTGAACAGCGCGAACAGCATGCCGAAGCTGTCGACGGTGAAGTGCATCCTGCCGAGCAACCCGGGCAGGTAGCACGTCACGCGGTGGTACTCCTCCACGAGCGGCACGAGGGCGGCAGCAAGCGCGACGACCGACCCTGAGACCGCCACGGCGGCGACGTCGCGGGCGAGCTCGGAACGCTTGCCGAGCGGTCGCATGAGCAACGCGCCGACGAGCGGCACGAGCACCATAAGGGCGGGTATCGGGCTGAACCCCGCGTGCGCGAACTCCTCCACCGCCTACCCCCCGAACGCGATCCGCGCCGCCAGGCGCGCGAGCGAGAGCGGCATGCCGGGGACCGCCGCCGCCGCACCGAGGACCACCGTGAGCGCGGCCGCCACGACGAGCGGCACCAGCATCGTGAGCGGCGCTTCACGTCCAGTACGCTCGCCGTGCTCGGCGAGGGGCGCCGGCTCCTTGAAGTACGCCGCGTAGACGATCGGCAGCAGGTAGATGGCCGCAAGAAGCGCTCCGCCGAGCAGGACGGCGAGGTAGAGCGGCTGATCCACGTCGAGCATGCCGAGGCCGAGGTACCACTTGCTGACGAAGCCCGCGAGCGGCGGCGTCCCGATCATACCGAGCGCAGCCACGGCGAAGGCTGCCATCGTCACCGGCATCCGTTTGGCGATGCCGGCAAGCTGACTCACATTGCGCAGTCCCACCTGCTTGATCAGCAGGCCCGCGCAGAGGAAGAGCGTCCCCTTCATGAACGCGTGGTTGGCCACGTGCACGAGAGCCCCCGCGGTGGCCTCCTGGCCGAGCAGCGCCACTCCGAGCGTCACGTAGCCCATCTGCGAGATGGTGGAGTATGCGAGCCGGCGTTTCAGGTTGTCCTGGTTGACCGCGAGCAACGCCGCCACGACGACGGTGATGGCGGCGAGGTAGGCGAGCCAGCGCGTGACGTCGAGCTCGGCGAGCAGCTCGACGCCGAACACGTTGAAGACCGCCCGCATGATCCCGAAGCAGCCGGCGGCGACCATGATGCCGGACAGCGTGGCCGAGAAGGGAGCCGGCGCGGCCGGGTGAGCGTCGGGGACCCAGCCGTGCAGCGGCATGATCGCGGCCTTGACGCCGAAGCCGGCTACGAAACACCAGAAGATGACGAGCAGGCTCGTGCGATCCATACCGGCGTCGAGGATGCCGGTGGTGGTCAGCGTCTGGTCACCCGCGAGGAAGAACGTGAAGACGACCGCGAGCAGCACGAGGCTGCCGCCGATCAGGATGTAGATGATGTACTTGGTTCCGGCGGCCATCGCCTCGGGCGTCTCTTCATGGACGACGAGCGGATAGGTGAGGATGCTGAACAGCTCGTAGAAGATGAGGAACGTGAGCAGGTTGCCGGCGTACGCGACACCCATGGTCCAGGCGAGACACAGCATGAAGAACGCGTAGTAGCGGCTCTGCCGGTGCTCATCGGCCATATAGCCGAGCGAGTACACGAGCGCGAGGAGCCACAGCACCGAGGCGGTGAGGCCGAACAGCGCCCCGAGCGCGTCCACGCGCAGGTACATCCAGATGCGCGGGGTGAGCTGGAGCAGGTATGTCTCGTAGACCGTCCCGTCGAGCACGCCCGGGACGAAACTCACGGCGATGCCTGCTGTGGCGGCGACGCAGACTCCGAGCATGACGCCGCGCGCGCGGGGGGACTCACGCGTCAGCGGCACGACGAGGACGGCGCCCAGGATCGGCAGCAGGAACGCCAGCGGCACCAGGACCGAGGTCGTAAGCTGACTCTCCACGACGTCCACTCCCTACATTCCGAAGACGAACTGGACTGCGGCGCGTGCGAGCGAGAAGGGCATGCCCGGCACGTTGGCCGTGGTGCCCAGCAGCAGCACGTATCCGGCGCAGATGAGCGTCGGGACGAGCAGCGTCGGGCGGGCCTCGGCCACACGCATCGTGGTGCCGGGTGGCGCCTTGAAGTACGCGAGGTAGACGATGGGCAGCCAGTAGGCCGCGTTCAGCAGCGCGCTCGCGATGAGCACGACCACGAACCACCAGTCCCCGGCCTCGAGCGCACCGAGCGACAGGTACCACTTCGTGACGAAGCCGGCGAAGAGCGGGACACCGATGAAGCTGAGCGCGGCGATGGTGAAGGCCGCCATCGTGTACGGCATGCGGTAGCCGATCCCGGCCAGCTCGTGGACGCACGTCTTGCCGGTGGTCCGCTGGATCGCGCCGGCGACGAAGAACATCGTGATCTTCGCGAACGCCTGATTGGCGATGTGCACGATGGCCGCGGTGGCCGCGAGCGGCGTGAGCAGCGCTGCCCCGAGCACGATGTAGGACAACTGGCTGATGGTCGAGTACGCGAGCCGGCGCTTGATGTTGTCCTGGAAGAGGGCGATGAACGAAGCCGTGACGATCGTGAACGCCGCCAGGTAGGCGAGGACGTGGGCGAACGGCAGGTCGCGCAGGAGCTCGACCCCGAAGACGTTGTAGATCACGCGCAGGACGCCGAACGCGCCCGCTTTCACGACGGCGACGGCATGCAGCAGAGCGCTCACGGGCGTCGGCGCCACCATCGCGCTCGGCAACCAGCCGTGCAGCGGCATGATCGCGGCTTTCACCCCGAAGCCGGCGATGAGCGCGACGAACAGCAGGCCGAGGGTCCCGGTGTCGATCGACGATGTCAGGATGCCAGGGTGGGCGAGCGAGAGCGTGCCGGTGAGGTTGTAGACGACGACGGTGCCGATGAGCACGAACGCGCCGCCGATGAGGGTGTACGTCAGGTACTTGCGGCCGGCCTTGAACGCCTCGGGCGTCTCCTCGTGGATCACGAGCGGATACGTGCAGATGGTCAGCGTCTCATAGAACAGGAAGAGCGTGAGCAGGTTCTCGGCGAACGCGATACCGACGGTCGTCGAGACGCAGAGCGCGAAGAAGCCGAAGAACCGCATGCGCGAGTGCTCGCGCTCCATGTAGCCGATGGCGTAGATGGTGGTGAAGATCCACAGCGTCGACGAGACGACGGCGAAGAACATGCCGAGCGCATCGGCCCTGAAGCCGAGGCCGACGCCGGGCGTGAAGTCCACGAGCTTGAACACATAGACGGTGCCGCGCAGCGCGCCGGGGAGCATGGACATGACGACCGCGAGCTTGGCCACAGCTGCAGCGAGGCTCCAGAACCGCCGCCAGAACGCGGCCCGGCCTGTGGCGAAGACGAGTCCCGCGCAGACGAACGAGATGAGCGGCGCGAGCATCGGCCGGATGTCGACGACTTCCACGTCAGCCTCCCAGCGGCGCGAGCATCCGCGTCACCGCGGGCTCGATGAAGCTCAGGGGGATACGGCCCAGGATCCCCATGACCAGGCAGAGCGTGGCGAGGATGATCACCGGAACGAGCATGGAGAGCGGTGCCTCGCTGACCTCGGCTATCTCCGGGTGTGTCGCGGGCTGGAAGTAGAACGCGTTCACCATCCGGATGTAGTAGACGAAGATGAAGAGCGCCCCGAAGACCAGCGCCACGCCGAAGAACGGCTGGTCGGCCTGGAACGCGCCGAGCGCGATGTACCACTTGCAGAGGAATCCGGCGGTAGGCGGGATGCCGACGATCGAGATGGCGCCGATCGACAGCGCGATGGTCGTGATCGGCATCGCCTTCCCCACGCCGCGCAGGTCATGCAGCGTCCGGTAACCGGTGCGATAGATCATCGCTCCCGCCGAGAGGAACAACGTCGCCTTGATGAGCGCGTGATTGAAGACGTGCACGGTCGCGCCGATGAGGCCGTACGACGATGCCAGGCCGAGGCCCATCATGATGTAGCCGACGTTGGAGATCGTCGAATACGCGAGCATCATCTTCACGTCTTCCTGGAAGATGGCGAAGAACGCGCCCATGACGATCGAGATGGCCCCCAGCCACACCAGCAACGTGTTCAGCCCGGTCAGGTCGAGCGTCTCGGCGGCGTAGAAGATCTGGTACACGCGCAGCATGCCGAGGACGCCCACCTTGACGACGAGCCCCGAGAGGATCGCGCTCACGGGGCTCGGCGCGATCGCGTGCGCGTCCGGCAGCCAGATGTGGACGGGGAAGATGGCGGCCTTGACCATGAAGCCGAGCGACAAGCCCGCGAGCGCGAGCATCGCCGGCGAGCGCGCGCCCCAGTCGCCGAGCCGGGCTGCGACGTCGGCCATGTTCAGGCTCCCCGTGACCGAGTACAGCACCCCGATGGAGAAGAGCACGAGGAGCGAGGAGACCGCTCCCATGACGAGGTACTTGAACGCGGCCATCTCGGCGATCCGCTCGCCGCTCACCGCCACGAGCGCGTAGCCGGAGAGCGACAGGATCTCCATGAAGACGAACAGGTTGAACAGGTCGCCGGTCACGACGAAGCCGATGAGGCCGGTGAGGTTCAGCAGCATGAGCGAGTAGTAGTAGGGGACCCGCTCGGTGGGGAGGGTGTGCTCCGCGTAGCGGTACGAGAACAGCAGCGCCAACATGCCGAGCAGGCAGATGATGCCCACCGAAGCGCCGAATTCGTCGAACCTGAGCTCGATGCCGACGGGGGGCTCCCAGCCGCCCATGTCGTAGGAGAACGGCCCGTCCTCGGCGACCCGGACGATGAGGTTGAGCGCCGCCAACGACGTGACGCCCATCGCGGCGAGCGCCCAGAGCGCGACGACCTTGGGGCGACCCCGCCCGACGACGGGGGCGAGGACCGCGCCCACCAGCGGTGCCACGACCACCACGACGAGCCAGTGCGGCCAGTACGCCATCTACTCCATCTCCCTGAGCTCGTCGGCCTCGATGGTGCCGCACTGACGGTGGATGCGGATGATGAGACTGAGCGCGAGCGCCGTCGTGCTGACCGCGACGACGATCCCGGTGAGGATGAGCGCCTGAGGGAGGGGATTGGTGAACGGCGGGTGAGCGTCGGGGCCGTGGATCGGCGCATCGCCCCCCTCGACGACGCCGAGCGCGACGATGAAGGCGAAGACGGCGGTCTCCATGATGTTGAGGCCCATGAACTTCTTGACGAGGTTGTTCTTGGCGATGACCGCATAGAGCCCGATGAGGAACAGCACCACCGAGGCGGCGTAGTCCAGGTTGTTCCAGAGGGCCTCGATCATCGTTCCGCCTCCATCGTCCAGAAGAGCGTGCCGATGATCGCGCCGCCGCCGACGCCGATGCCGATCTCGAGGATGACGAGCCACGCCGTGCGCACCCACTGCCACGGCTCCTCAGCGGGGAAGCCGAGATATGAGCCGACGACCGCGATGCCCGCGATGCCGATGACCACGAACGTGAGCGGAGCCGCCGCCTGCAGCCACGGGCGGGCGGGCCGCGGCAGCAGCCGGTGGGCCTCGTCCTCGCCGAGGACGATGGTGAGCGCTATGACGAGCGCGCCGAGGATCGTGCCGCCCTGGAAGCCGCCGCCGGGCGTGACGTGCCCGTTCATGATCACGTACACCGCGAACAGCGCGATGAACGGCGCGAGCAGCCTGACGACGAAGCGGACCACCATGCTGACCGGCATCGCGGGCGCCGGCCGCTCCTCCACGCGCTCCTCGCTCGGAAGGAGCAGGATCGCGAGGACCGCGGCGAGCGCCGTGAAGATGACGGTGACCTCGCCGTTCGTGTCGAAGCCGCGGTAGTTGAGGATGACGTCGGTGACGATGTTCTCGGCGCCCGCCTCCTCGGCGCCATGCTCGAGATAGTGCGCGGAGACGTGCGTGTACGCCGGGCTGTCCGGCGCCGCGTGCGGGGGCAGCTCCGCGACGATGGAGAGGAGCGGGATGGCCGCCACGATCAGGAGCGCTGCCACGAGTGCGCGCTTCATCGCTCTCGCCTCACCGTGCGCGCGATGGTCACGATGAAGAGAACCGTGGTGACGCCCGCACCGACGGCGGCCTCGGTCATCGCCACGTCCGGTGCGCCGCGATGCTGCCAGATCAGACACATGACCAGGCTGTACGCCGAGAAGATGATCGCCGCCGCAAGCAGGTCCTTCGTGCGTATCACCGCGACCGCGCAGGCGATGAGCAGCGCGATGAGCGTGATGTCGAACAGCTGGCTCACGACGCTTCCTCCCCGGCCCGCTCCTTGCGCCACGGCACGAGGCCGGTCCGGAACGCGGCCCGCGCGAGCGCGTGCCCGGACGTGGGGCTCGTGAGGAGCACGAGCCCGGCGATGGCGATGATCTTCAGGCTGTCCGCGTCGAGCCCGTTGTAGAGCGCGAGCGCGAGCAGGAGCGAGCCCGCTCCGACGGTGTCGCACTTGGTCGCGGCGTGCGTGCGCGAGAAGAAGTCGGGTAGGCGCAACAGGCCGAGCGTCCCGACCAGGAAGAAGAACGCGCCGAGCCCGGCGAACACGACCGTGAGCGCGCCGATCACCGCATCCGCGGGCGTCATGACCAGTCACCCCGCAGCCGTCCGGTCTCCAGGAATCGGGAAGCGGCGAGGGTGACGATGAAGTTCAGAAGGCCGTAGACGAACGCGACGTCGATGTAGAGGCTGCGCTCGAACACGAAGGAGAGCAGCACGAGCACCACGAGCGTCTTGGTGCCTACGATGTTGACGGACAGGACGCGGTCGACCACGGTCGGGCCGGCGTAGGCGCGCCACAGGCAGAGGAACGCATTCACAAGTAGGAAGATGGCCACGCCCCAGAGGAAGCCGCTCATCACGATCACTCCTCGAAGACGGCGGCGATACGGCGCTCGAGGGCGCCGCTCGCGATCGAGTCGGCGAACGTCTCGGCAAGGCAGTGGATCGTGAACACATCGTCGGCGACGTCTACTGTGAGCGTGCCCGGCGTCAGCGTGATCGAGTTGGCGAAGGCCACACGCGAGACATCGCGCGTGAACGAGCAGCGGTGGCTGAGCACGAGCGGCTCGATCGGCATCCGGGGGTCGAGGACCTTCTCGGCCACGTACACGGCGGCCACGACGATCTCCTTGATGAGCCAGAGCACGTAGACGAACAGGCGACCCGCCTGCCGGAGCGAGAGCGTAGGCGCGTCTTCGGCCCAGAGCGTGCGCGTCGCCCACACGCCGAGCGCTGCCGAGAGGAGCAGGCCGACGAGCAGGTCGATCGGCGCGAACGAGCCCGTGAGGACCAGCCAGAAGACGTAGAGCGCGATGGTCGCCTCGGCCAGCCTCATGACCGGGCGACCTCTCCGCGCATGCTTGGCGAAGCGGTCTCCGCCCCGACTGCGTGCTGCATGCGGGCGCCTTCGCCGAGACGATCCTCGACGCGTCGCAGCAGCTCGGCCTGGTCGACCGCCTCGTCGGGGTAGGAGGTATGCGCGGTCGTCACGCGGACGTGGGCTGCCGGCTCAAGGACGTCGCCCTCGAACTCGGCCTCGGCCGCCGCCGCTTCGATGCGTCCCGCAACGAGGCGCGCCTCACGTTCACCGCTGAACGGAAGGATGACGGCGAACGTCGTCTCGTCGTAGCGGGCGACGATGTCGGTGTCCCGGACCGCGATGCGCAGCACGTCCGCCAGATGGTCGAGCAGCAGCTCGGCCTTGTAGCGGCCGTATCGCTCCTTGAAATCATCGAACTCGGCCACCAAGACCAGCACGACGCTCACCGCGACGCCGTAGCGGTCGCTGCGCTTGAGCTCCTCGGACAGACGGGTGTGGAAGTACTCGCCTTTGTAGAGGCCGGTAAGCCGGTCGCGGATGGACGTCTGCTCGAGCTCCAGGTTGTGGCGGCGCTGACGTCGCGCCTGGCTGCCGATGACCGCGCCGGAGAGCACGAACGTCAGCATGCCGATCACGAGCTGCGGGAACGCGTCCTGGGCGAGCCCGTCAGCGGGCATCAAGAGCGCCAGCAGCGCCACGGCGATCGCGCTCGTGATGACGGCGCCGCCGACGTGGTAGGCGAGCGACGCGATGACGATCGGCACGAGATAGAGCGGCCAGTACGTCTGCATGTCGCCGGTCAGGACGACAAGCACCGTCACGAACGTGCCGGTGACGATGACCAGCAGCACGTTCCACAGATGGAACCGCGTCGTACGCGGGGGGACGTCCGGCGCGACTTCATCGGCTACCCTGGGCATGATGGGTAACCCCCCTAGTACCAGCGCACGAAACCCCGACTGATACCGTGTCGCGCATGTGAAGCGGGCACGGCAGGCACCGCTGTTGTGAGTGTGACTTCGTGAGTCGTTCACGATGTCGCCCACAGTATTCCACAGGTTGTGACAAGAATCACCAGTTTGGAGGAAGCCTGAGACAACCTGAAGTCGGGGCAGGTCCCGGCGCACGCGCGGGGTCTGGCGCGTGGTAGAGTTGGCAGACGTGATCGCGCCGGGGTGACGAGAGGGGCGGGACATGGACGACGCACAGCGTGTCGACACGACACGCCGTTCGCCGCTCGGCCAGGCGTTCATCGCTCTGGCGGCGGTCCTGGGCGCGGTGCTGGTGCTGCTCGCGCTCGCTCATGTGTTCATCCGCCCGATCGCTCCGGGGCAGGCGCCGCCGGCAGGGCACTTCGGTGAGCCATGCATCGCGTGCCACTTCGTATCTGACGGCGCCGACACGATCGATGTCGACGAGTGAACGGACCTGAGATGAACGACACGCTTGCAGCGCCACACGCCTCCGGTCGTCGTGCCGGCTACAGCAAGGGCGAGGAGATCGCGAACGCGATCACCCATGGGACCGGCATCGGTCTCAGCGTCGCGGCGCTCGTGCTGCTGACGACGTTCGGCGCGCTTTCGCACGACGCGTATCGGCTCGCCGGGGGGATCGTATTCGGCGTCACGCTCATCCTGCTCTACGCGGCGTCCACGCTCTACCACGCGATACCGGGCGAGCGCGCGCGGCACGTCTTCAAGGTTCTGGACCACGCGGGCATCTACCTGCTCATCGCGGGGACCTACACCCCGTTCACGCTCGTGACGCTGCGGGACGCGGGGGGCTGGTGGCTCTTCGCCATCGTCTGGAGCCTGGCCGTGGCGGGTGTCTCGCTCGAGGCGTTCTGGGTGTATCGGCCCAAGTGGCTCTCGGCCCTCGTCTACCTGCTCATGGGCTGGCTCGTCATCGTCGCGATCAAGCCGCTGCTCGCCGCCATCTCCGACACCGGGCTCTGGTTGCTCATCTCCGGAGGGCTGGCCTACACCGTCGGCGCGGTCTTCTACGTGCTGAAGAAGGTGCCCTACTCGCACATGGTCTGGCATCTGTTCGTGCTTGCGGGCAGCACCTGCCACTTCCTGGCCGTGGTGCTCGCGGTCATGCCGACAGGCTGAGCATCAGAGGCGACATCCGGGCGGCACGAGCAGCACGGGGCAACGCGTCTGCTGGACGACGAGGTGGGTCACGCTGCCGAGGGGCGGCTCCGAGGCGTCATCGCCGTCGGGCGCCATGACCACGAGCGAATACGCGCCGCTGCCCGCGGCCTCGGCCACGAGCTCGTCGGGCGAACCGATGCGGATCTCTGTCTCCACCGACTCCACGCCCTTCTCGCGCAGGCGCGCCTCGAGCACCGCGAACCGCTCGGCCGCCTCATCACACCGCAACTCATGCGCGTTACCGAGGGCGGTGTCGACGACGTGCAGCAGCGTCATCCGTCGGACGCCGCGTGCGGCGAGACCGCCGAGGAGCCGCTCGGCGATGCGAGAACTCGGCGAGAAGTCGGTCGGGAACAGGATGTGGGCGAGCATCCGGCCGCAGACCTGATCGCTCTGCGAGGCGTCGCCGAGCGCGGGCAGCGAGGCGAGCAGCACAGGGCGTGTGGCGATGCGGACGAGATCGGAGGAGACGCTTCCCGAGAACGACGTCGTGAACAGTCCCTGCCCACGCGAGCCGACGAGGATCATCCCCGCGTCGTGCTGACGGGCGATCTCCTCGATCGCATACGGCGGGTAGCCGAGCTGCATGTCCACGTGCACGGTGATGCCCTGCGCCTCAAGGGCTTCGGCCTGCCGTTCGAACGTCAGGCCCGCCGAGGAGCCCGTGTCGACCCCGGTCGCATCCTGGACGTCGATGACATGCACGAGGAACGCCTCACGGACGCCGAGCAGTCCGAGCTGCCCCGCGCACGCGACGACGCTGTCCGATGACGGAGAGAGATCCGTGCAGATGATGGCGGTAGAGAACATGCGCCCCCCGCGGCGCCGAATGCCGTCATGTCGTGGCGGAGAGTATACGCGACACGCCCGCCGGGTCAACGTCCTGTTCCCGGAGGGACGCTGCGCGCCCGCGTGCGCACGACCCACGTCGCAGTTCAGTTGCCGTAGAAGGGCCGGTCGCGGTCACCGGAGTTGCTGTAACCGCGGTCCTCCCAGTAGCCTCCGGGGTCGGGATCGTCGCTCAGCTCGATCTCCTCTACCCACTTGACCCACTTGTAGCCCCACTTCTGCTCGGCGACCAGCTGGAACGGGAAGCCGCGCTCTTTCGGGAGCGGCACGCCGTTCATGCCGTAGGCGAGCAGGATGTCGTTCTCGCGGATGTAGTCCAGCGGGACCCACGTGTAGTAGCCGTCAGCGGCACGCAGGATCACCGTCTGGGCATCGTCCTCGGCCCCGGAGGCGTCCACGATGTCGGCGAGCAGCACGCCCTGCCAGAGGATCGTGACGCTCCACCCCTCGACGCAGTCGAGCTGCACGAGCTTCTCGTACGAGGGGAACGTCCCGGCCACGTCCTCATACGCATACGTGCGCTCCTCCTCGACCAGACCCGTGACGCGCAACCGGTACGTCTCGACGTCCACATCCTGCGGTCCGGCGATGGAGTTCTCGCGAAAGTCGGCAAGCGCGCTGAGCTGCTCGCCTTCGTACTCGGTGACGACGACGTCGCCAAGACGCGCCGGCACCTCCACGAGATCAGGGGCGGGCTCCGGCTCGTCGGAGGCCGTGGAGCAGCCTGACGACAGCAGGAGCACCGCAAGCACCAGCGCTATCACTCGAGCGGTCCGCATGTCGTCGCCTGTCGTCGCCGTGCTGTCCAGTGGTATCTTCCCAAGAGTGCCCAGGTACGCTCCGACGGGAGGGGTTCGGCGTGGGGGATGTGCTCGAGGTCCGTGGTCTGCGGAAGTCGTACGGCAAGCACGAGGCGGTCAAGGGCATCGACTTCTCGGTAGCCGAGAACGAGATCTTCGCGCTCATCGGCCCGAACGGCGCCGGCAAGACGACCACGCTGCGCATCGTGGCGACGATTCTGCAACCGAGCGCGGGTTCCGTCATCGTCGACGGCCTGGACGTGGAGCGCGACGCCGTCAAAGTGCGCGAGCGCATCGCGTACCTGCCCGAAGAGGCGGGAGCGTACAAGAACCTCACGGGGCGCGACTACCTGCGTTTCGCGGCGGAGATCTACTTCGCCGAGAAGGACCGCCAGCGCGAGGCGATCGAGACCGCGTCGACGCTTGCCGGGCTCGGTGATCGTCTCGGCGACAAGCTCGGCTCGTACAGCAAGGGCATGACGCGCAAGCTGCTGCTGGCGCGCACGATCATGACCCGGCCGCGCCTGGCGATCCTCGACGAGCCGACCTCGGGCCTCGACGTGCTGAACGGCCTCGAGGTACGCAGGACGATCAAGCAGTACGCCCGCGACGGCCAGATGGGCGTCTTGCTCTCGAGCCACAACATGCTTGAGATCGAGTTCCTCTCGGACCGTGTCGGCATCATCCACGAGGGCGTGCTGCACGAAGTGGGCACGCCGGCCGAGCTGAAGGAGCGGTACGGCGCCGCCAACCTGGAAGACGTCTTCGCGGAGGTGGCCCGATGAGAGCCTTCATGGTGCTGCTCCGCAAGGAGATCAAGGAGCTGCTCACGTTCCAGATGCTCGTGCCGTTCGCGATCACCGTCCTCGTCTTCGTCTTCATCGGCAACGTGATCGGCGGCGAGACCGGAGACGCGTCGGCGCCGACACCGGTGACGGTCGTCGACCTGGACGCCAGTCAGGGATCGACCCTCGTCGTTCAGGCCATAGCACAGGCGGGCTTCGACGTGAGAGCGTCGGACGCCTCGCCCGAAGCGGCGATCGAAGCGCTCAAGGCCGAGGACGCGGAGACATCGTTCCTCGTCGTCATCCCCGAAGGCTTCGGTGAGACGCTCCTGGCGGGAGAGCGCCCGGCGCTTGACGCGTACTCGGCCATCCGCAACTTCTCGTTCACGGGCGCGCAGGACGCCGCGCTGCTTGAAGGCGCCATCGGGAGCGCCGGCACCTCAGTGGGCCACGCGCTGCTCGAACGCGAAGCGCCCGGCCTGGACCCCGCTGTGATCGAGCGCCCCATCGTGGTGACCGATCACGTCATCGTCGGGGGCACGTCGGCGGAGGGGTCCCCGGCGGAGGTCGTCGCCTTCATCAGCCAGCAGACGACGTTCATCCCGATCATCCTGTTCCTCGTGATCGTCTTCGCGGCCCAGATGATCGCGGGAGCCATCGCCTCCGAGAAGGAGAACAAGACGCTCGAGACGCTGCTTGCCATGCCGGTCGGCCGGGGAGCGCTCGTGACCGCGAAGATGCTCGCGGCCGCGACGATCGCGCTCTTGTCGGCGGGCGCGTACATGGCGGGCATGCTCTACTACATGCGCAACATCCAGGAGGGCTTCGGCGGTGGCACCGGGCCGACGTCGACCGGCAGCGCCGCGCTCGAGCAGCTCGGCCTGAGCCTCGGCGTGGGGGACTGGGTCCTGCTCGGCCTGACGGTGTTCGTCGCGATCCTCGTCGCGCTCGCTGTCGCCATCGTGCTCGGCGGCTTCGCGGACAACGTGCGCGCGGCCCAGTCGCTGCTCGCCCCGCTCATGCTCGCCCTGATGGTCCCGTACTTCCTCGTGCTCTTTCTCGACATCAGCACCGTATCGCCGGCGCTGCGCTACCTCATCTATGCCATCCCGTTCAGTCATCCGTTCATGGCAGGCCCCAACCTGTTCCTCGACAACTACGCGATGGTCTGGTTCGGCATCGCGTACGAGACCGTGTGGTTCCTCGTGTTCGTCGTCATCGCCGCGCGGATCTTCTCATCGGATCGCATCCTCACCATGAAGCTCGACCTGGGGAAGAAACGAGACAGGCGCTCGGGTCGCATCTGATAGGGAAGGATCGCGACGGATGCACGATCGATCCGGTTCAGCCGAGGAGTATCGGCAGCTCTTCGCGGCGAGTCCGTACGCGTTGCTCGTGTGCGACCGGGAGACCGGCGCCATCCGCGAGGCGAACGAGGCCGCCCTCTCGCTGTTCTCGGCCACCCGGGACGATCTGATCGGCATGCCCGCGCGCGACCTCGTGATCGCCGAGCAGCGCGACAGCTTCTCCTCGGTCTGCGTGAACGCCACCGAGCGATCGGCTCCGAGCGGCCCGTGGCGGTTCGGTCCTGAGCGCGAGGGTTTTGACGGCGCGGTCGTCTCCCGGCTCATCGGCATCGCCGGGTCGCGGCTGCTCGTGATGGGCATCGAAGACATCACCGAGCGCCTCGAGCGCGACGCCCAGCTCGCGGCGAGCGAGGAGCGGTACCGGACGGCCATCGAGGGTGCCAAGGACGGCATCTGGGACTGGGACCTCACGGACGACGCCGTGTTCTTCTCGGCCAGATGGAAGCGCATCCTCGGCTATGAGGATGACGAGATCGGGACCAGCCCCGATGAGTGGCTCGGCCGGGTGCACCCCGAAGACATCGAGGGGCTGCGCTTCGAGATAGACCTCCACCTCCAGGGTGTCACGCCGCACCTTGAGCACGAGTACCGGCTGCAGCACAAGGACGGGAGCTGGCGCTGGGTGCTCACGCGGGGGGTCGCGGTGAGGGCGGACGGGGTCGCGGTACGCATCGCGGGGTCGCAGACCGACATCACCGAGCGCAAGCAGGCCGAAGACCGGCTCGTGCACGACGCGCTCTACGACCACCTCACGACGCTCGCCAACCGCTCGCTCTTCCTCGATCGCGTCGGCTTCCTGAGCGCGCGGGCGCGGCGGTCGCCGGCGTACACGTTCGCCGTGCTCGTGATCGACGTCGATCGGTTCAAGCTCATCAACGAGACGCGCGGCCAGAGTGTCGGCGACGAGGTGCTCGTGGAGACCGCGCGGCGTCTCGCACAGGCGGCGCGTGGCTCCGACACCGTCGCGCGGCTGGGTGCCGACGAGTTCGGTGTGCTCATGGACGGCCTGGATGACTTCACGGAGGCATCGCACGCCGCCGAGGAGATCCTGGAGGCGCTGCGCGACCCCATCGAGACCGCGGACGGCGAGCCGCTGGCGGTGACCGGCAGCGTCGGCATCGCCGTCAGCACCGGCGAGTCGTGCGTCGGCGACGAGATCCTCCGCAACGCGGACATCGCGATGCATCGCGCCAAAGCCGCCGGCGGCAATCGCTACGAGGTCTTCGACGCGTGGATGCATCAGGAGGCGATCACGCACGCGCGCACCGAGCGTGAGCTCCGGCGGGCGATCGATAGCGGTCAGCTGGAGCTCCACTACCAGCCCATCGTGTCCATGGACGACGGCGTGATACGAGGCGCGGAGGCGCTCGTCCGGTGGCGCCATCCAGAGCAGGGCCTGCTCTTCCCCGGAGCGTTCATCCCGGTGGCCGAGGAGAGCGGGCTCATCGCTCCGCTCGGCGAGTGGGTCATGCGCGAGGCATGCCGTCAGAACGCCACGTGGCGAGCCGAGGGACTGCCCGCCATATCGATCTCGGTGAACCTCTCGGCGCACCAGTTCCGCTCGGCGACACTCAAGCCGCTCGTCCGCTCGGCCCTGGAGGATGTGGCACTGCCGGGGGACGCGCTCACGGTGGAGCTTACCGAGAGCGTCGTCATGTCGGACCCGGAAGAGGCCATGGCGGTGATCGCGGACCTCGAGGAGCTCGGGGTGAGCCTCGCGATGGACGACTTCGGGACCGGGTATTCCTCCTTGGGCTACCTTAAGCGGTTCCGGTTCGGCTCGCTCAAGATCGATCGGTCGTTCATCCAAGATGTCGACGAGGACGCACAGAGCGCGTCGCTGGTCGCCGCTGTCATCGGGCTCAGCCACAGCTTCCGCGCTCGTGCTGTCGGCGAAGGCGTGGAGACCGTCGATCAACTCTCGTACCTGCGTCTGCTCCGCTGCGACATGGCGCAGGGCTACCTGTTCAGCCGTCCGGTCCCCGCAGCCGACTTCGCGCAGCTCCTTGCCCGACCTCCCGACTGGACACCGCTGCTGCGCTGAGACCGCATCTGGGGGGCTGCGCAGCCGTGTACGGCGATGCTCGCCGTGTCGAGCGAGGGGTATACACAGCCCAAAGACCGTTGAATCGCAACGCCAGTTGGGGAGGGAGAACATCCATGGAGCTCATGGCCAGGGTGTGCAAGACGGAGCGCATGAACTTCGAGCGGCTGTTCGCGCGCCTGTTCGTTGCGGCAGGAGGACTGTTCTGGGCGGTCGCCGTGTTCGCCGGCGATGTCGCCTACCTCGACGAAAGCGCGATCGAAGGCGTGTCGTCCGCCGTCATCCCGCTCGTGATCGCGATCGCTGCGCTCGCCATCGGATGGTTCTACGAGACGCTCGCGGGACTTCTGCTCCTTGCCGGCGCGGGAGGTGCCATCGTATGGGGCCTCGTAGCCGGATGGGGCGAGGCCGGTATCTGGTGGCTGATGATCGCCGTGCTGGTCGCTCCGATGGTCATAGCGGCGCTGCTGTTCCTGGCGGCGGCCCGGATGCAACGGATCTGCCAGCTCGAAGAGTGACCGTTCGCCCTGACCGGAGCCCAGCACGGGACTTGCCGTTCATCGCGCCGATGGTCATGGTGCGATACCGTTCAGAATGTGATAAATGCCGTTGAACCTCAGCCGATGGGCTGTGTGGTGGGCATACGGTACAATTTGGATGGTCGGTCAGGCCGTGCCCCGGCTCAGAGGCGGGCTGAGACGACTCGATGTCAATGGTGGGGAAGGGCAGGCGCGTGTACGATCTCGAGGGCGTGCTCGGCCCGTCGGTGATGGACTTCGTGGAGCACCATGTCCGCTCGTTGCTGACGTGGGACATCCTCGTGTTCTACCACCGAAACCCCGAAGCGGTGCTCGACATCGAGGGTCTCGCATCGCGCCTGGGACGGCGGGTCGATGAGCTCGAGCCCGAGATCGATGCCCTGTGCGAAGGGCGCATCCTCTCACGGGCGGGCGGTCTGATCCGATACAAGCCCACTCCGGAGATGCGCGAGACCGTCGCGGACTTCGTCGAGAGCTGCCAGGAGCGTGGTCGGCGCCTTGCGCTCATCACGCTCGTGCTCCACAAGATCAACCCGCACGGCGCCTAGCCGGCGTCACAGGTGGTCTGACACCCGCATCGCGAGGCTCGTCGGATCCACCGTCTCCACGATCTCAAGGCCCTGTTCGGCCAGTTCGACGTCGCGCGGGGGCTCGAGCGCGATCCCGTCGGCGTCGTAGACGACCCGTACGCGGGGCCGCAGCGGATCGTCCCGTCCCGCCGACACGACACCCACCGTCTGATCGGACAGGCGCACGATGCAGCCCACCGGGAAGACGCCCAGCTGCTTGACGAACAGCCGGGTCAGCGTCTGGTCCAGGCGCGTGAGCGTATCGCGCAGCAGCTGCATCACCGCACGGTCGGGGGTCAGACCGCGCCCCTCGGGCTCAGGCGAGGTCAGGCGATCGTAGCGATCGGCGATCGCGACGATCCGGCTATAGGGGTGCGTGACGTACCCTTCCTCGCGCTCCGGGTAGCCTGAGCCGTCGTGCGCCATGTGGTGCTCGTAGGCGACGAGCATGGGCGTCCGGTCCTGCTCGGGCAGGCGCGAAAGCACTTCGGCGCCCACCTTCGGATGCAGATACGTGGCCGCCTCGGCCTGCTCCGCGTCCGTGGCGTCGAAAGCCACCTTGCCGATGTCGTGCAGCAGCGCCGCCACGCCGAGCCCCGTGAGTCCTTCCTCGGGTATGCCGAGCGCCACGCCGATCGTGAGCGAGTAGATCATCACGTTGATCGAGTGGAAGAGGTTGGACTCGGACTGCCCGTTCATCGTCGCCAGGCCGAGCACGGCCGCGCTGTCCTCCATGAGCCGCGCGAGGATGCCCTCGACGATGATGCCGGCGTCGCCGACCTCGGGGACGCCCGTCTGGTTGATGCGCTGCGTGAGTGAGCGCAGCACGCCGATCAGCCGGTTGTAGAGCGCGCGGTCCTGCTCGCGCTGACGATCGCGCTCAGCGGCCTCCTCGGCCTCCTCGTCGACGATGGCCGAGATCGTCACGGCGGTGACGCCACGGCGGGTGAGCTCCTCGGCCACATCGAGGGATGGCGCCGCACGCATGCCGAGCACCTCGATGAGCGCGACGAACTCGTCCTCCACGATCTCCGGATGCAGGGTGAGACTCTCGACGCGGTGCGCCTCCAGCGTCTCGGCGAACGAGCGCATCCCCGGCGCGTCACCGGGAAGCACGAGGCTTCCGTGGTAGAGCCTGCCGAGATGGACGTTGAGCGTGAACGGCCCGTCGGCGAGACACGCCCGAGCCGCATCGGCGAGCTCATCGAGCGCCTCGCGGTAGCGCGGGTGCGCGGCCGGGTAGAGGTGCGTCGCCTTGCGGCAGGCGGACAGCGCGGTGATGAGCCGGACGGCCATGCGTTCATCCATGATCAGGCGCCTCCTCGTACCGCGATCGCCTGCTGCGTCAGCGCCTGGACCTCACTGAAGTGTCCTCGCTTGATGAGCGCCTTGCGCGATGCAAGCCGCTTGAGCACGGCGTCGGCCGCGCTGTCCGGCGAGCGCGAGAGCGCGCCGATCACCTCGCGTGCGAGCTGGAAGTCCTTGGTGTCGATCTCAAGCTCGCCGAGGAGCGCGTCGAGCGCTGCCACCATCCCGGGCGATGCCGAGCGACCCGCCGCGCGGACGGCGGCGACGGCCACCTCCGGGCTTGCGTCGCGCATGAGGGTGGCGAGGTGGCGCGCGGCGGCGGGGGATGCCACGGACTCAAGACCGCGGGCGGCTTCACGCCGCGACTGATCGTCGGGACGCTTCAGCACCGCCTCGAGGGCTTGCGTCGAGCGCGGGTCGCCCTCGGCGGCGAGGCGCTTAACGACCGGCGCGACCTGGAACCACTGCACACGGGGGGCGATCGCGACGAGGATATCGATGAACCTGCGGCCGAGCAGGCTCTCGGCAAGCGCGAGCCCGTCGGTGTCGCGCATCTCGAGCGCTTCCTCGACGAGCGCAGCCTGAGCCTCGCCGCCGGCGCGCTTGAGGAGGTCGATGGCCTTCGCCGTGTGCCCGGGCTCCTCTGCCACCGCGTGGAGCAGCGCCGCCATGCCCCGGCGGTCCGTCGCGCGCGCGATGGCGTCACGCAGCTTGTCGGCGAGCTCCGGCCATGGCAGGTCGGTGCGGGACTCGCGCGAGACGAGCTCCTCGAGGACGCGCAGCGCACAATCGAGCTCACGCTGCTCAAGCAGAGACGGCACGACGCTTACGAGGCCGTCGAGCGTCTTGCAGTACAGGTCGAAGTCCTCCTGCTGGTCGAGGAGGGAGAGCATCGTGGCGACGCTGCGCGCGTTGACGCCCGAGATCGAGCGCAACGCCTCGGTCCGTGCGGCGGTGAGTTCCTCGGCACCCACGTCGGCGATGGCGGCGACCTTCTGGTAGTCGGGCTTGGCTTCGGCAAGCGGCGCCTCGGGCTCCTCGGAGGCGCGGACCTCCATCATGTGCTGCAGGAATTCTATCTCACGCGCGGTATGTCCGGCCTGCGCGAGGAGCGGCTTGACCTCGGCCATGATGGCGTCGAGGCGCTGTCCGATCGGCAGCTTCGTCAGCATCGTGGACATGGAGAGCATGTTCTTGCCCCACGAGCCTGAGACGAGCGAGGTCGCCACGTCGGTCGTTCCCATCGCGCCGAACACCTGGCTGAACAACCCGCTCAGGTCGGTCTCCTTGGCCGCCAGGCCAAGAAGGACGTCCCGCCCCTCGGTCGCTTGCGCGAGGAACGCCGAGCTGAGCGCCTCGGCCAACGCGCCGGGGTCGTCGCCCGCCGCGGCGATGAGCTCGCTGAGGCCCTCAGCGACGCCAGCCGGGTCCCCCTTCGTCACCGACTGCAGCCAGACGGCGAGCTTGTCGGGATCGCTCGCCAACTCGCGGAGGAACTCATCGATGTCGCCGTCCTGAGGTGCGAGCGCATCGGAATCCACGACCGTCAGCGAGACGTCCGAGACCCGGAGCGTCTCGATGCCGGCGCTTTCGAGCGCGGCTCCCAAGCCGCCACGGTCGCGGACGGCCGCGGGTTCTTCGAGGACGAGCGTCAGGAAGCCGACGAGGTCATCGGCACCGCATCCGGGGAGGAAGTCCACCTCGGCCACCCCGTGCGCCTGCAGCATGCCTGCGAACTCCGAGCCACCCGCCGCGGCGATCGGCTCTCCGGCGAAGGAGAAACCGTCGCGCGCCACGGTCAGAGGGAGGACGGGTTCGCCCGCGAGGTACTCGCTGAGCGCGGTCTCGGCCGCCTCGACGCTCTGCCGGGGGATCGGGCTGGACGGCGGGTAGAGGCGCAGGGTCTTACCTGCGGTCGTCAGCGCCCGCACGACGGTTTCGATAGCGCGCATGGTCACGGCGTCAGGCGCCACGCGGTCCTCACCCCCCACTGGGTGCGACGAGTCGACCGGGCCGCTACCGATTGTCAGACAATGGCGGCCGCCCGTCCATCCCGCAGCCCATCAGTCCGTCCGGCACGGTGTGAGAGCGGCGGGTCACTGGTAACCTTATCGGCATGGACGGCTATCTCGGAGAGGCCCTTCTCATCATCGCGCTCGTGCTGGTGAACGGTTACTTCGCCGGCGCGGAGATCGCGCTCGTCAGCGCGCGCCGAGCGGCGCTCAAGGCATATGCCGAGGAAGGCTCGGCCGCGGCCCGCTCCGCGCTGCGGCTCTCGGAGGACCCGTCGCGGTTCATGGCCGCGATCCAGGTGGGCATCACGCTCGTCGGTTTCGGCGCTTCGGCGACGGCGGCGGTGACGCTCGCCCGGCCGGTCGCCGAGTGGCTGAGAAGCCTGGGGATCGGCTGGCTCGCCGATATGTCGAGCGGTGTCTCGGTCTTCCTCGTAACGGTCGTCATCGCCTATCTGACGCTCGTCTTCGGCGAGCTCACCCCCAAGCGCATCGGGCTTCACGCAGCCGAGCGCGTCTCCATGGCCGTGGCGACGCCCATCTCGATCGTCGCCACCGTGACCGCGCCGGTCATCTGGGTGCTCTCACGCTCGACCGACGTCGTCGGCCGGCTGTTCGGCATCCACCCGGATTCGGTGCGGCCCGGGGTGACCGAGGAGGAGATCAAACTGCTTGTGACGGAGCAGGGAACGCTTCTCGAGGCCGAGAAGCGAATGATCCACGAGATCTTCAAGCTTGGCGACACCGTGGCCAAGGAGATCATGGTGCCGCGGGTCGACATGGTCGCCGTAGAGGACACGATCACCGTGCGCGACGCCATAGCCGCCTTCCGTCGCTCAGGGTTCTCCCGCCTGCCGGTCTACCACGAAGATGCGGACTCCATCGTCGGCGTCGCGCTCTTGAAGGACCTGGTAGGTCCGGCGGCGGAAGGCGCGCTCGACGAGCCGGTGACGCGTTATACGCGCCCGGCGGTCTTCGTGCCTGAGACGAAACCCATACTCACGATGCTGTCCGACATGCAGGAGGCGCGTAACCACATCGCGATCGTCGTGGACGAGCATGGCGGCACCGAGGGCCTTGTGACCATCGAGGACATCGTGGAGGAGATCATCGGGGAGGTCGCTGACGAGTTCGATCGCGAGCGGCGCTACATCACCCCGCTCGGTCCGGACACGTGGTCGATCGACGGCCGACTGTCGATCGAGGAGGCGCAGGAGCTTCTCGGCCTCGCTCTTCCCGAGGCCGAGGAGTACGAGACGATCGCCGGCTGGGTGCTCATGGAGCTCGGTCACATCCCCGTCCCCGGGGAGACGGTCGCTCATGACGACCTGCTCGTCCGGGTGGACGCGGTGCGCCGTCGGCGTATCGCCCGGCTGCGGGTGACACGGCGGCCGGCCGGGGAAGACTCGCCGGATGGTGAGACGGGTATGCATCAGTCGTGATACGGGCGTCCGCGGCGGCGGTGTGACCGTGCGTCCGGGCCGCGCCCGCGGTGGAAGGAGCGAGCATGACTGACGAGAACAACGGCGCAGGGGGACGCGGGTCGGAGCCCGCACAGGCGCCCCCGCCTCCCGCGCAGCCGGCATCCGAAGCGCCGTGGCAGCCACCCTCCGCACCTGTCGCGCCTGAGCGGACCGGTCGGCGCAACGCCGGTCTGGGCTGGGGGTATCGTGCTCGTCGTGATCGGCGGGCTGCTGCTCCTGAACCAGTTCGTGCCGGGTGTCCAGCTGTGGCGTTTCTGGCCGCTGCTCATCGTGGTCCCCGGGATCGTGGACATGTTCAAGCCTGGTCGCCCGCTCGCCTCGCGCGTCATGGGCGGCCTCACCACGATCACCATCGGCGGGATCCTCCTGGCGAACACGCTCGGCTACCTATCCTGGAGCGTGTGGTGGAACATCCTCTCGCTGTGGCCGTTGCTCATCGTCGCGGCGGGACTGGGGATCATCGCGCACGCCATGGACAGCTCCGGGCTCCGGGTCCTGTCGAGCCTCGTGGTCATCGGAGGCCTCCTCTACGGCGCGTTCATCATGTCGTCGTCGGGAGGGCGCTGGTCGCCGTGGGCGGTGGTGGACCTCGGTGACGAGGTGGCCATCTCGGAGCGCGAGCCGCACGACGGCGATGTCGACACCGGCGTCGCTGTCATCAGGGGCGGCGTGGGGGATCTCACGATCTTTTCCGGTCGCGATCTGGTGCGGGTCGAAGGCGAGACGCCGTTCGGGGAGCCCGTGTATGACGTCACGAAGCGCGGCGACGAGGTCGATCTCGAGGTCGGGCTGGGTGAGGGGACGGTCGTCTGGCCCGGACCGTCGGCGCGCGCGTTCCTGGAGGTAGCGCTCGATGAGCGCGTGCTGTGGGACCTGTCGATCGACTCGGGAGTGTCGCTTACCGAGGCGGACCTCGAGGGCCTGCAGCTCTCGGCGCTCTCGGTCGACGTCGGCGTGTCGGACACCACCGTGACGCTCGGCGAGATCTCGCGCCAGGCGCCCGATCCGGTGCCCGTTCGCGTGGAGGCCGGCGTCTCGACCTTCAAGCTTCGGCTGCCGGACGGCGTCAACGCGCGCGTTCGGGTGGAGGGCGGACTGAACGCCGTGGACGTCGGCCGGGGCTTCACGCGCGCAGGCGACCGGGGTGATGGCCGCGTGTGGCTCAGCGAAGGATTCGATGAGGACGACCCGCACTATGACGTCGTGATCAGCTCCGGCGTCGGCGCCGTCGACGTCCAGACCTATTAGGAAGGAGCGAGGCGTGACCGAGCAAGCACCACAGCACGACCAAGAGGGGCAGCGGCCGCACAAGGACAACCGGGGCGTGATCATCATCGGCGTCGCGCTCGTCGCGATCGGCGCCTGGCTGCTCGCATCGAACTTCGGCTTCATCCCCGTGCCGCTGCGCACCGTCTACAACCTCGTGCGTGAGTCGGGCTGGGCGCTCGCGCTGATCATCGGTGGTGCCGCCATCATCATGTGGGCCCGCGACCCCGACCGGCCCAATCTGCCGCCCAAGGGCACCAAGCTGTATCGCTCCCGGCGGGACGAGTGGTTCGGTGGCGTCCTCGGCGGCCTGGCGAGCTACTTCGACCTGGATTCGACCGTGCTGCGACTCGCGTTCATCGCGCTCGGCTTCCTGCTGGACTGGGGCCCGCTCGTCGTCGCCTACATCGTCATGTGGATCGTGGTGCCGGAAGAGCCCGAGCAGACGGTGGAGCCCGGTCAGTGAGCGATGCCGGCCCGCTTCGGCCAGCTCCGCCGACGGCCCGGGGGGACGTCGTAGACGCGCATTGCCACCTGTTCTCAGTCGGTCTGTTCGAGGAGTACCTGGCCAAGCACCCCGACGCGCATCCCCGGTTCCGCCGCGCGCTCGAAGAGCGCCGGTTCGGGCGTCGCGGCGAGCCGCTGCCCGACCTGGACGCCGCGGCGATGGCCGAGTGGTACGTCCGCCGCATCAATGAGGCCGGCATCGCCAAGGCCGTGGTGGTCTCGGTCATCGAGGACTCGCAGTACACCCGCGACTTCATCGCCGCGGCCAACGGCCACGTTGCCGCGCTCTGCAACCTCGACCCCCCGGTCGCCGCGCGCGCCTGAGTTGCTGCGCCGCGAGATGGCGGCGGGCTTCAAGGGCGTCAAGCTGCTCCCGGTGAACCGCTGCTACCGGCTCTCCGACGAGGCGTGCCGCCCGTTCTTCGAGACGGCCGCGGAGCTCGGTGCCGCGGTCACGGTGCACTATGGCGTGACGGTCGACCCGAGCGGGGACATGCGCTATGCCGACCCGACCGACCTCTCGCCGGTCGCGCGCGACTTCCCCGAGGTGACCTTCATCATCGCGCACTTCGGCGCGGGCTACCTGCGTGAGGCGCTCAGGCTCGGCTACCAGTGCAAGAACGTGTGCCTCGACTCGTCGGGCACGAACAACTGGATGGACTACGATCCGCACGGCTTCACGCTTGCCGAGGTGTTCGAGCGGGCGCTCACAGCGCTTGGCCCCGAGCGGGTGCTGTTCGGGACCGATTCGGGGACCACGGCTCCGTACCGGCGGTGGATACGCTACCAGCAGCTGCGGACGCTCGAGGAGTTGGGGCTGTCCGCCACCGACATCGACCTGGTCGCACGCGGCAACGCGGTCCGGATCTTCCGGCTCGACGAGGGGAGCGCGACGTGAGCTTCGGCAAGCACAACGAGGAGCGCGAGTACGACGAGCTCGTCAACTGGGACGCCCGCCTTGCGCGCGAAGCGCCGTTCTTCAGGCGGGTGTTCGCCGAGCATGACGTCGCCTCGGTAGCCGATGTCGGCACGGGGAGCGCGCGGCACGCCATCATGTACCGGTCCTGGGGGCTTCACGTCACGGCGATCGACCCGAGCGACGACATGCTGGAGATGGCTCGCGAGAACGCAGCCGAGGCAGGCAGCGACGTGCGTATCCTCAAGGGCGGCTTCGGCGAGGTGCGCGACCTTCTCGGCACGACGGTCGACGCGCTGACGTGCACCGGCAACGCCCTGCCGCACGTGCGCTCGCTCGAGGGGCTGCGCGCCGCGCTCGACGACTTCGCCGCATCGCTTCGTCCCGGTGGGGTGCTCGTGCTGCACTACCTCAACCACGCGCGGCTCATCGGTAGGCGGGTGCGCACCATGGACCCCGTCTTCAGGGAGACGCCGTTGGGTGACAAGTTCTTCCTGCGTCTGCTCGACTATGCCGAGGAGGGCATCCTCTTCGACTTCGTGACGCTCGTGCGCGATGCGGCGGTGCGCGAAGCGGGGCACACCATCGAGTCCTGGCCCGCGACGCTGGACGAGGACCCCACGGGGGGCTGGAGCCTGCGCTGCCGGCGATCGCTGCACTTCGCGATACCGGCCGACCGCATCGAGCCCGAGCTCGCGCGCGCGGGCTTCGGCGACGTGACGCTGTACGGCGGGCACGACGGGCACGCGCTGGATGTGGGGGACGACGAATCGCTCATCGTGGTCGCGACGCGTCGCTGAGCCGCCGCCGCTACCCGTCGAGCGTCGGGCCGAGCGCGCACCTGATGCCTCGTGCGGCGTCACAGGGGGCGACCGGCGAGCGCAGTCCCGTGGGCACGCCGTGCATGTCGCCTTCGGCAAGCTCCCGGTACAGATGGCACAGCGGCAGGCCCGCGACGTTCTGGAAGCACTCGGCGTCGTCCACCTCGGCCAGATGACGCTCGATGTTGTAGGCGCCCGCGCAGCCGAGCAGCTCACCTTCGTCCACCCATCGCTCGATGTCGTCCTCCGAGAGCGCGCGCATGCGAACCGGTGTCGTGACCGCGAACGTCCGCGGCGTCGCGGCGCCGGGCTCGAGCAGCGCGACGCCCGTGATCACAGCATGCGTGCGTCCGGACAGGGCGCGCAGCATCCGGCGTGCGTCATCGAGGTCGATCGGCTTGCCGAGAACGGCATCATCAAGCACGACGATCGTGTCGCACGCTACGATGAGGCGATCGGGGCCGAGGTGGTGCGCGGCCAGGGCCTTCTCGGCGGCGATGGCGACGGCGAGCGCCAGGGGATCGTGCGGCGCGGTCAGGTCCTCCGCGGTGTCGACCGAGGTCACGTCGACGGGGACGCCGAGCCAGCCGATGAGTCGGCGGCGGCGCGGAGAAGCCGAGGCGAGCAGGAGCGGCGGGATGCGGTCGGTCATGGCGCGCATGATAGCATCCGGACGGCGCGAGCGGCATAATCGGGGAGGCAGCGGATGCCGCCGCTGTCGCGGCCGGAGGACCGAGTGGCACCCATCAAGGACAACACAGCCGGGCGGGCGCCCGAACCCGTCGAGCTCTTCGTCAAGCGCCTGCTGGTGACGTACAAGGCGGTGAAGCTCTACCCGCCTTCGAGCCACATCCCGCGCGAGACTGCCAACGACGCCGTCACGGCGCTGAAGCGGGTCATGCGCGATCGGTCCGACCTGCGGCTCTCCGTGACCAAGTCCGCCCTGGTCTACGAGTTCCTGCCGGCGCTTCCCGGGCATGCGGCGTACGAGGAGTTCGCGCGCGAGTTCTACGCGCGCGGGCTGGCCGAGGTCCGCTTCCACACGGGTGTCTCGGCTAACGACCTCGTGCAGTTCCTTGCGACGCTCGCAGAGCCGGTGGGCGACATCACCGCGGGGGGCGGATTCGAAGCACGGCTCTGGGAACGCCAGGTGGACACCGTCACCGTGCGCGAGGCGAGCACGAAGATCGTGGACGTGGGCGCGACCGAGGCCGAAGAGCAGACCGTGGCGGGCGAGCCGTGGCCACCGTCGCCCGCGCGCATCGACGAGATCCTGGAAGGCGCATTCGGCGCGCGCCCGCGTGACCAGCGGCTGCTCGTGCGCTTCATGCAGAGCGCCCGGCTGCTCTCCAACTACCTCCAGGAGACCGCGCACGGCCGCGGCGCCGAGGTCTCGCTCGGCAGGCTCGCCTCCGTGGTGACGGAGATGGCGCGGACGGCCGCCGGTGAGCTGGCCGAGGACCAGCCCGCGCTCATGCGTTCGATCGCCGAGAGCATCATGGGGCTCGACCCCGACACGCGCCGTCGCCTGCTGGCCGAGAAGCTCCTTGCCGAGGCGCGTGTGGACGAGGCGGTGGCCGGCGTGCTGCGGCAGTTGGACCTTAGCGACGTCTGCCGGGCGCTCGTCGAAGGCGCCGCCGAGGACGAGCTCGGCAAGGAGGGGCTGGCCCGCGCGCTGCGCAACCTCGCCGCGATCAGCGCCGGGAGCCGCGACAGCGTGCTCACGAGCGCCGCCGACGCGATGCGCGACGCCGGGGTGGCGGCAGACATCGTGCAGGATGTCGTCGGGCGCGTAGCGCCCACACGCATCGAAGTCGCCGCCTCGGCGGCGCCGAGCGGCGCCGAGCGCCTCGACAGCGTCCTGCGTCTCGTCGACCTCGCCCCGAGCGGGGCGCGCACCATGCACGAAGAGGACGGCGGTGAGCTCACCGAGCTTCGCGCCGAAGCGCGACGTGGCGTGAGCGACGGCGACGTCGTCGCCTCGCTCGTGTCGCTGCTCTCGCTCGACCGGAGGCCCGATGTCTTCGGGTCGATCATGGCGCTCGTCGAGGACAGCGCGGGACTGCTCGTCGAGTGGGGCGAGTACGAGATCGCCGGCGACGTCGCTTCGGCGCTCATGGCGCTTGCCGAGACGGACGAGATCGACGACGGGCAGCGTGCCCGGGTCCGCGCGGCGCTCACGGCGCTGGCGAGCACCGAATCGATGCGCCGCGTCAACGCGGCCATGCGCGTGCATGCCGACGACTCCCCTGAGCATCGGGCGTGCGTGCGGCTGCTGAAGATCCTCGGCGAGAACACCATCGAGCCGATGCTCGAGGTGCTCGCCGACGAGCCCGACATGGGCGCTCGCAAGGCGCTCGTGGACCTGCTCTCCTCGCTCGCGCCCCAGCACATCACGACGCTCGGTTCCCACGTCGCCGACCCCCGTTGGTACGTCGTGCGCAACGTCGTGAGCATCCTCGGCAAGACGCGTTCCTCGGCGGCGCTACCGGCGCTCGGACGCACCCTGCGTCACGGCGACGCTCGCGTCCGGCGTGAGACCATCCGGGCGCTCGCGGGGATACATGACCGGTTGGCCGAGGAGATGCTCGTGGCCGCGCTCAGCGACGACGACGAGCAGAACGTCCGGCTCGCAGCCCGCTACCTCGGCGTGGCGGGCGTGCGCGGAGCGGTGGGCGCGCTCGGTCAGGTCGCGCGCGGCGACGGGCGCGGCAACCGCGAACCTGGTCCACGCGTCGAGGCCATCGAGGCGCTTGGGCGCATCGGCGGGGATGACGCGCGACGTGTGCTCGACGAGCTCGGCAGGCAGCGCTCCATCATCCGCGGGGCGCGCGCCAGGGAGATCCGCGCGGCGGCCGAGGCGGCGCTGCGTTCGATGGAGGAGGGAGGACGGTGAGCGAGACGCCGCGCGACGACACGGATCGTGCCGACGTCATCCGGGAAGCCGCGGGTGCGACGCCGTCCGCCGGTGGGAGCGATGTCATCGCAGCGGGCGCCGGAGGCAGCGCGCGGGCGAGGACCTTCTCGGCCAAGCAGGTCAAGCGCGCACGCGACCTGCTGGCCCGCCTGTATGCGCTCAGGCGCGCGGCTCGCTTCTACCCGAGCGGCCACCCCGCGCTCGATCAGGCCGTGGACGAGCTCGTGGGCGTGGTGGCGCAGTACCACGCTGAAGGCGTGGACGTCCCGGTCACGTTCTTCGAGGACGAGCTGCTGCTCGGCGAACAGCTGCTGGCCGAGGACAGCGTGCTCTTCGACCAGCTCATCCGCGACATGACCGCGCTGGGCATCGGTACGCTGACGTTCCACAAGGGGCTCACGGCCGAGGACCTCAGGCGCTTCGTCCCGGTGATAGCGGCCGACCCCGACGAGCTCGTCGCCGGTGGCGGGACCGAGGCCGTCGTCGAGGCGGTGGGAGCGCCGCACATCTCGGTCAGCGCCGTCACGGTCGTGCGCGAGCAGCCTTCGGCCGAAGAGGCCAAGAACGCGTCGAAGACCTCCTACGCCGACGCCCTCGACCTGATGCGCGAGCTCGATCGTCTCGTGCGGTCGAATCAGGCGGTGAGCGTGCCGCGCGTCAAGTCGACCGTGCGCAGCCTCATCGACAACGTGCTCGGCAACCGCTACGCGATGCTCGAGCTCTCGGGGCTCAAGGGATTCGACGAGTACACGTTCTACCACTCGGTCAACGTAGCGATCCTCTCCATCGCGCTCGGGTCGATGCTCTCGCGCGACTACCGGTTCCTGTCCACGCTCGGCACGGGCGCCCTGCTGCACGACATCGGCAAGATGACGGTGCCGCTCGAAGTCCTCAACAAGCCCGGACCGCTCACCTCCGAGGAGTGGGCGCTCATCCGGCAGCATCCGGTCCACGGAGCCGAGCACGCCGCGCTCACGCCCGGCCTGGACAAAGCGGCCGTGGTGATCATCCTCGAGCATCACGTGCGCTACGATCTCACCGGCTACCCCCAGACTGCCCCGCCACGCTCGCAGCATCTCGTGAGCCGGCTGGTAGCGGTCGCCGACGCATACGACGCGATGACGTCCCGGCGCGCGTACAGCGCGGCACGCCTGCAGGACGAGGCGATGACGGTGCTCGCGCGCAACGCCGGCACGGCGCTCGACCCGCGGCTCGTACGGCTCTTCATCGATCTCATGGGCGTCTACCCGCCCCGTTCGCTCGTGAGGCTGGGCACCGGCGAGATCGCCGTGGTCGTGAGCCCGAGCGCGGGCGACCCCCTGAGGCCGGTGGTCCGCATCATCGCAGGTGCCACGGGCGACCTCGCAGAGCCTATCGACGTCGACCTCTCCGCCGAAGAAGCAGGGGGCCGCGCCGTCGAGCGATGTCTCGACCCGGCGGGCGTCAACATCGACGTCGCCGACTTCCTCTAGGCCGCGCGTCCTTCGCGCCGGTCGCATCGGCCGCGAGCGGGTACCATAGACAGAGCGCACCCGACCGGAAGGTATGCACCATGGCTGAAACGCGGATGCCCGCGCGTTGGAGGATCTGGCTCGCCCTCGCCCTCGTGGCGCTGCTTGTGATGTCCGGCGCGATCGCCACGTTCTACACCGACGCCCTGTGGTTCGAGGAGCTCGGGCAGGCGGGGGTGTTCTGGACCTCGCTCGGATGGACGTGGGGCGTGGGGCTCGCCGCCGGATTGCTCGCCTTTGTGATCGTCTACGTGAACCTGCGGCTCGCGCGGTCCATGGCGCCCACGGCTGTGCTTCGCAGCACCGACGAGCGCGGATTCCAGCTTGAGATGACCGTGCAGCAGGTGCGGGAGGTCCTCGAGCGGGCCTTCGGGTGGGTGCTGCTCGCCGCCAGCGCCGTCGTCGCGCTCGCGGCGGGGGCATCGGCCGCGGGTGGCTGGGAGGCGTTCGCCCTGTGGGCGAACGGGGTCTCGTTCGGCGTGGCCGATCCGCAGTTCGGTCAGGACGTCGGCTTCTACTTCTTCACGCTCCCGGCGCTGCGCACCATTGCCGACCACCTGACGGGCGTGCTCGCCACGACCCTCGCCATCACGGCCGTGATCCACCTGCTCACGGGCGCGATCCGGCCCTGGGCCAAGCTGCGCGGCTTCGATCCGCACGTCAAGGCGCACCTCTCGGTCCTCGCCGGGCTCATCATCTGGGTGCGCGCGTTCGTGTACTGGATCGACATCTACGAGCTGAACTTCTCGCCGCGTGGCCAGGTGGTCGGCGCGTCGTACACCGACGTCCACGCCCAACTTCCGGCGCTGCAGATACTCATCGTCGTAGCGGTCCTCTCCGGCATCGCGCTGCTCGTGAACATCCGCTTCCGCGGGTGGCGCCTTCCCGCCATCGCCCTTGGCGTCTGGCTCGGCGCGCTCATCCTTGTCGGCTCCGTGTACCCGGGCCTTGTGCAGCAGTTCCGCGTCGCTCCCAACGAGGTCGCCGCCGAGGCCCCCTACCTCGAGCGCAACATCGAGATGACACGACGGGCGTTCGGACTGGAGGACGTCGAGGTGCGTCCGTTCGCGGCCGCCGAGAGCCTCGGCGCCACCGATCTTGCCGCGAACGCACAGACCATCTCCAACGTCCGCCTGTGGGACCCGGCGATCGTCGCCCAGACCTACCAGCAGCTTCAGGGCATCCGGCCGTACTACGAGTTCACCGATGTGGACATCGATCGCTATGAGCTTGACGGCGTCGAGCGTCAGGTGCTCGTCTCGGTGCGCGAGATGAACGTCGGCCAGCTCGCGAGCCAGGCCCAGACATGGGTCAACCAGCACCTCGTGTACACCCACGGCTACGGCGCCGTGGTGAGCCCCGTCAACGAGTTCACCGGCCAGGGACTGCCCAGCTTCATCGTCCAAGACATCCCGCCGCGGTCCGCCTCGGACATCGAGATCGAGCGTCCCGGCGTCTACTTCGGCGAGCAGAGCTCGAACTACGTGCTCGTGAACACCGGGCTGCCCGAGTTCGACTACCCGGTCGGCGACCAGAACGCGACGACGACGTACGACGGGGAAGCCGGCATCGGAGTGGGCGGCGGCCTGCGGCGCGCGGCGTTCGCGCTGCGCTTCTCTGCGCCGCAGATCCTGTTCAGCGAGTACATCCAGCCGGACAGCAAGGTGCTGTTCAGGCGTCAGATCACAGAGCGGATCGCGACGGTCGCCCCGTGGCTCCATCTGGATGGCGACCCCTATCCGGTCGTCGTCGACGGGCGCATCGTGTGGGTCGTGGACGCGTACACCGCGTCCGACCGGTACCCCTATTCTGAGCGGATCGCGGGAGGACTCAACTACATCCGCAACAGCGTGAAGGTGACCGTCGACGCGTACGACGGCACGACGACGTTCTATGCGTTCCAGCCCGATGACCCGCTCCTGCAGACGTGGGCGGACGTCTTCCCGGGGCTGCTGACCGACTTCGACCAGATGCCCGAGGAGATCCGGGCGCACCTGCGCTACCCCGAGGACCTCTTCCGCATCCAGGCCGAGGTGTACAAGACCTATCACATGCAGGATCCGCAGGTCTTCTACAACAAGGAAGACCAATGGGCGTTGCCCGGCGAGACGGGCGAGGGCGGCGACATCATGGACCCGTTCTACGTCCTCATGCGGCTGCCGGACGAGGCAGACGAGAGCTTCATGCTCATGGTCCCCTTCACGCCCCGCAACAAAGACAACATGATCGGGTGGATGGCCGCCAAGAGCGATCCCGACGACTACGGGCGACGCGTCGTCTACACCTTCCCCAAGCAGAAGCTCGTGCTCGGCCCCGAACAGGTCAGCGCGCGGGTCAATCAGGACCCGGTGATCTCGCAGCAGCTCACGCTCTGGAGCCAGCGGGGGAGCGGGGTCCTCTTCGGCAACCTGCTCGTCATCCCTATCGAAGAGTCCATCGTCTACATACAGCCGCTCTACCTGCAGGCCGAGAGGACCGCGATGCCGCAGCTCACGCGCGTGATCGTCGCCTACGCGGACTCGGTCGCGATGGAGACGGACCTCACCTCGGCGCTCACCGCGGTCTTCGGCGAGGGGACGCCGGACTCCGGAGGGCGGCCCTCCGGGGAGCCGACCGAGGGTGATGCGGCGCTTGCGCAACAGCTCTACGACCAGGCGCTCGATGCGCAACGCGCGGGCGACTGGGCGGCCTACGGCGAGCTCATCGAGCAGCTCGGCGTGGTGCTGGGTCGTCTTGCCGGCACGCCCTCCGTGGAGCCCACGACGGCTCCCTGATGCCCCCCGGGGTGTGCATTCCGGCACGGTGTGTGCTATCGTAGCGCGCTGTTGGCCTGCAAAGGGGCGCTGCACGGTGTGCGATCGGTCGTGACCCGGCCGGACTCGCTGGACCGACACCGGTGGCAGCCCAAGCCCTCGAGAGGCGCAGCGGCGTTTCGTACCACGCGCCGCGGACGCCAGGATCACGGTCCGAGCCGAACAGCATAGTTGTGCTTGTTATGGCCGAAGGCGGCGATGCGTCGATCCGCGCGGCCGGGTACGAGACAGCTATCTCGCGATCTCCGCTGTCACTCTCCCTGTCTACCCTTGTGCCCGGGTCGCCGCCTGTCCTGTAACCGGACACGGAGGTTTGAGTGAGTCACGTCATGAGTCGGATGAGGCCGATGGCGATCGCCATCGCCCTTGTCGTCACCGGAGCGCTCGCGCTCCCTGTCGCGGTCGGTTCCGGGTTCGCACCCGCCTCCGCGTCGAACGCCGCCGGCTGGCAGCGCGCTGCCGCCGAGGCGACGGAGCCTGCACCGGATGCTGCCCAGAAGGGCGAGGAGCTGCGCTCCCAGGCCGCCACGCTTGCCGCATTGGTGGTCAAGCCCCCGGTCACCAAGACCCCGACCCCCCTTCCCGAGCCGGCCACCAAGACGGTCAAGCGCCGGACGTCGACCGCGTCGTCACAGGCGCTTCCCGGCGGCTGGCGCACGGCCCGCGTCTCCTGGTACGGCCCCGGTTTCTACGGGAACACCATGGCCGGTGGAGGCAAGCTCACGCCTTCGAGCATGGTCGTCGCCCACCGGAGTCTTCCCTTTGGGACCAAGATCCAGTTCCAGTACAAGGGACGTTCCTGCACCGCGGTGGTGCGGGACCGCGGCCCCTACGTGGGCGGTCGTGTCTTCGACCTGGGTCCCGGTACGGCCAAGGCGCTCGGCTTCTCGGGCGTGGGAACGGTCAAGTACAAGATCCTCGGATAGCCCGCGCATCGCGTGATCCAGACAGGCGCCGGCACGCTGTGCCGGCGCCTTTCGCGTTCGCGCCGCATGGTCGGTGGCCGTCCGAATGGGTATCTTAGAAGCGGCATCCATCCTGCAGTGTCGAGCCGAAGGGGACTTTCCTTATGCCTGACGAGCCTGCCGGCACCGAGCGCGAGACGGACGGCATCTCGGCCATCATCGACAGCATCGCTGATCTGTTGCAGACCGCGGCGGACTGGGTGCGCCAGGAGGCCGAGACCATCGTCCGGGAGAAGATCGTCCTGCCGATCCAGCGTCTTGGCCTGACACTCGCCTCGGCCGCCGCCGCGGGCTGCCTGCTCGTGGTCGGCCTCATCTTCATCGCGGTCGCGCTCTTCCTGTGGCTTGCCGAGTGGCTTACCTATCCCGGCGCGCTGGCGGCCATCGGCGGCGTGTATGTGCTCGTATCGCTCGTGTTCATCGTCATCAAGGTGAGGATGATGCAGAAATGACGCCGGAAGAGAGCCGGATCACGGTCGACGAACTGCGGGAGAGAGCGCTCAGGATCCGCGACATGGCGGATGCGGAGATAAGGCAGGTCACCGAGCAGCGCGCGGCGCAGGTCGTGGCGATCGGAGCTGTCGCACTGCTTGCGGCGATCTCGCTGGCCTACTACGTGGGGACACGGCGCGGACGGGCGCCGTCAGCATAGAGGGGGAGCGATGCGCGTTCACAGCGTTACGGTCTGTCCGGACCGTGTGGATGTGGTCGTGCAGGTCGACGCCGAGGAACGCATGCGCACAGCCGATGACGAGCTGCTCGTCGAGCGCGCCCTGGCGCTGCTTCCCGGACTCGAGCGGCATGTCTGCGACAACGGCACGGGCGCGGCGTTCGCCAAAGAGATGCAGGACACCGAGGTCCCGCACCTGTTCGAACACGTCGTGATCGAGCTGATGACGGGAGCGGGTTCCCCGCGCGGCCTGCACGGTGAGACGCAGTGGGACTTCCGCCGAGACGGGCGCGGCGTCTTCCGTGTCTCGGTGGAGTACGACGACGACCTCGTCTGCCTCGGTGCGATCAAGGCGGCCGATCGCGTGATGGCCTACCTGCTCGACGGCGGCGACGCGCCCGACGTGGTGGCCGAGACGCAGCGGCTCCGCGAGCTCCGGGCGCACCCCGTCGCGTCGTAGAGCGCCCGCGCGCAGCGAGCGTCGAAGGCCCCGTCAAGTTGACCCGTGCTCCGGCGCGGTGCTAAGGTTGCGCCCAACCCGGCTCGGCCGGACAGATCGGATGCGGACGTGAGGGAAGAGGGCGTCATCAGCCCGGCCACCCCTCCATGAGTCCCCTGCCAGCGCTCCTCCCGGGAGGCGCGGGAAGCGGGCGGCGCCAGGACCGTTAGCCCTGGATTCCGAGGCCCGGCGGGCGCGCGAGCGCCGGGTGAAGACAGGTGGTACCGCGGACGACCCCTCGCCCTGTCGAGTGGGTCGTCTTGTCGTCTTCGGGCAGCACGTCGGGTGGTGAGCCGAATGGGTACCGCGAGAGTGGTCTTCGACCGGTGGGACGGGCGATACGCAGAGCGCATGCGCGACGTGCGCTCCTCGGCCGTACGCGATCTCTTCGGTGCGGCATCCCGGGCCGATGTCGTCTCGTTCTCCGGCGGGATGCCGGATGTGAGCCGCGTCCCCACCGAGGCCGTGATGGAGGCGATGGCGCAGACCGCCCGCGACTTCGGGACGACGGCGCTGCAGTACGGATCGTCCGAGGGACGCGTCGAGCTTCGCGGGATCGTCGTCGAGATGATGGCCGAGATAGGCGTCCGCGTCCGCGTCGACGACCTCGTCATCACCCAGGGCGCGCAGCAGGCGCTCGACCTTCTCGGCAAGATCCTCATCGACCCCGGGGACACGATCATCACCGAGGGGCCGACGTACCTGGGGGCGCTGCAGGCGTTCTCGGCGTATCAGCCGCGCGTGGTGACGATACCCATGGACGACGAGGGGATGCGCATCGATGCGCTCGAGGCCGAGCTTGTACGTCTCGGCCCGCGCGGTGCGAAGTTCATCTACACGATCCCCAACTTCCAGAACCCGGCCGGGGTGACGCTGTCGCCGGAACGGCGGCGGCGCCTCATCGAACTGGCGCGCGAGTACGACGTGCCGGTCATCGAGGACGACCCGTACGGGCGGCTGCGGTTCGAGGGCGGGCACGCCAAGCCGCTCAGGGCGCTTGACGAGGACGTCATCTACCTGGGGACGTTCAGCAAGGTGTTCGCGCCCGGCCTCCGGCTCGGCTGGGTGGCGGCACCCCGTCCGATCCTCGGCAAGCTGTTGCTCGCCAAGCAGGCCGCCGACCTGTGCGGCAGCGCGTTCGCGCAGATCGCGGCGGAGCGCTACTTCACCGGCACGCGATGGCGCCGCGTGGTCCAGGACCTGACGGGCGTGTACGCCGGGCGTCGCGACGCCATGCTCGATGCGCTCGGAGAGCACTTCCCCGGCGAGGCGCGCTGGACGCGGCCCGAGGGCGGCTTCTTCGTGTGGGCCGAGATGCCCGCGTTCCTCGACCTGAAGTCGCTTCTGGCCGAGGCGGTCGAGCACGGCGTGACGTACGTCCCGGGCGATGCGTTCTTCCCTGACGGCACCGGACGGAACTGCATGCGGCTGGCGTTCTGCTACGCGGAGCCCGATCGGATCCGTGAGGGGATCGCACGCCTGGCCGAGGTGCTGGAAGACCGCCTCGAGCTCTACCGGGCGTTTGTCGATGCGGGAGTCGTGCCCGGCGGTCCGACTGCCGTCGGCTCGGAGAGGGGTTGATGCAGGATGGAGAAGATCGCGGTCCTCATGGGCGGGCGCTCGCTCGAGCGCGACGTGTCGCTCAGGAGCGGGGAGCGCATCAGCGCGGCGCTCGACGAGCGCGGCTACAAGGTGCTGGCGCTCGACGTGACGCCCGAGCTCACCGAGACGCTTCGCAGCGAGCGACCCGATGCGGTCTACATCGCGCTGCACGGCAAGTACGGCGAGGACGGGACGATCCAGGAGCTGCTCGAGTTCCTCGGCGTCCCGTACACCGGGCCGGGCGTCGTCGCTTCGGCCCTTGCGTGGGACAAGGCGGTCTCCAAGCGGCTCTTCCGCGCCAACGGCATCCCCACGCCGGACTGGGTGACCTTCTCGGCGGACGCCTTCAAGGAGATGGGCGCCGCACGCGCGCTCGACCTCGTGCCCGACGCGCTCGGCGGTTTCCCGCTCGTGGTGAAGCCGGCCGAGCAGGGCTCTGCGCTCGGCCTCACCCGCGTCGAGGATGCGGGCGCGCTTCCCGACGCGTTCCTCTCGGCGCTCTCGTACGGCAGCGTGGCCATAGCGGAGCGCTGGATCGAGGGCGCCGAACTCGCGGTCTCAGTGCTCGACGGTCCCGACGGTCTCGAGGTGCTGCCGCCGGTCGAGATGGTGCCGAAGTCCGGACTGTTCGACTTCTCGGCCATGTACACGCCGGGCGAGACCGACTACTACGTGCCGGCCCGCCTGACCGACGACGTCGCCGCGGAGGTGCGCCGTCTGGCCGGGGCGGTCCATACGCTGCTCGGCTGCCGTCACGTGAGCCGGGTGGACATGGTGGTGGGCGCGGATGGCGTCCCCAACGTGCTGGAATGCAACACGTCACCGGGCATGACCGAGACCTCGCTGCTGCCGATGGCGGCCGACGCGGTCGGCGTGGGTTTCCAGGACTTGGTCGAACGCCTGGCCCGCGCGGCGCTGGATGGGCTAGAGTGAAAGGGGTACATATCAAGTGCTATCCACTGTGAACGCCGTGAGCTGCGGTACCTCGATTCCGGAGGAGTGATCTGTATGTACGACTATCGTAGGGGCGAGAGCATCCTCGGCGCGTTCCTGCTCGGCGGCATCGTCGGCGCCGTGCTCGGTCTGCTCTTCTCGCCGCGCTCGGGCAAGGAGAACCGCGAGTACATCGCGTCCAAGGCTCAGGAGTACTGGGGCGAGGGCGTCGAGTACTACGAGCAGGGCCGGGAGAAGCTGTCCGAGATCTACGAGTCGGGCCGTTCCACCGCCACCGAGAAGGCCGAAGAGCTCAAGACGAAGATCGACGCCGCACGTGATCGTCTCCGCGAGCAGGTCGACACCGCGTCAGTGAGCGCCAAGGAGTCGGTGGCCAAGGCCGCCGAGGGCGCGAAGAAGAGCGTGGAGGCCGGCGCCAAGGCGGCCGAGGGCGCGCTGGACAAGGTGGCCGAGAAGGCCGCAGCGCCCAAGGAGACCCCGGCCGAGCCCGCGAGCTAGCGTTACCGCACCACGACCGGAAGCCGGCCGCCTGCGCGGCCGGCTTTCTTGCGAAGGACGCCGATGCCACTCATCTCACAGATACGCGGCCGCACGGTCGCCAACAAGCGGGGCTCCGTGCTCGGCACGGTGGCCGACGTGCTCTTCCATCCGAGCGAGCCCGAGGTCATCGGCCTGGCGGTCCAGCCGCCGGCCACGTTGTATGTGATCGAACGCGCCCAGCGCTTCATCCCGCTCACCGAGGTCACCCTCGACGAGGACGGGACCGGCTTCGTGTACTCCGGCAGCCGGCTCCCGTCGTTCGAGAACGGCACCAAGGCGATCGGGCACGACTGGGAGACGACCGTGATCTGGCGCGGCATGCCGGTCCGCTCGGCGGACGGTGACGCGGTCGGTGCGGTCAAGGACGCGCGGGTGCGCATCGCCGACGGCAGCGTGCGCACGCTCGAGGTCTCCACCGGCGCGGTCGGCGACCTGGCTCTCGGCACGCTGACCATCCAACGCGAGCAGATCGTCGGCTTCGACGGCGAGTCGGTCGTGCTGACGGTCGGGTATCGAGATGCCGAGAAGAGCGGCGGACTTGCCAGGAGCACCGCGGGCGGCGTCGCGGCCGCGTCGGTGCGCGGGCAACAGGTGGCCAAGCAGGCGTACGACGCCGGCATGAAAGCCGCCATCAAGGTCGGTCGGTCGTTCAAACACGGCACCGGTCGGCGTATGCTGGACAAGCTCCGCGAGCTTACCGACGACTCCGACGAGGAGTGACGCTGCGGCCATGGCCAGACGCTTCAGACCGCTTTCGGCCGACCGGGTCGGCGATCTGCCGAGCGTGTGCGCGGGCTGCGTGCTGTGGGAGTCGGGCGACCGCCTCGTCGAGTTCCGGTGCGGCTCGGTGTGCGATGCCGGTCGCGCCGCCGCGTGGGTCAGGGAGGTGTCATCGGCCTGGGGCGAGCCGGGCCGCATGGCCGTGGAGGACGGACAGGTCCTCGGCTTCATCAAGTACGCGCCACCCGAACGCTTCCCGCAGGCAGGGAACATGCCGGCGGGGCCTCCCGAGCCCACGACACCGCTCATCGCGTGCATGCACATCGCACCCGACGCGCGCCGGCGTGGTCTCGGCAAGGTCCTGATGCAGGCCGCGCTCCGCGACCTTCATCAGCGGGGGGAGCGCGCGGTGCAGGCGTACGCGACGACCCGCCCGGGCGATTTCTCGGCCTCGCCCGTCGTCGGCGTCGAATTCCTGCTGCGCATGGGCTTCACGGTGGCCAGGCCTCACCCGGAGCTGCCGCTCATGCGGCTGGACCTGCGCTCGCTCGCGGCCTGGACCGAGAACCTCGAGGCTGTCCTCGAGTCGCTTCGCATCCCCATCGGTGTCGCCCCACGCGCGCCGGTGACGTATCTCGTCGACGTCGACACGGAGGGAGCGCGATGACCGGAGGAGTCACGCCCGGGAAGCGGGCGGGTTCTGCGGAGCGGGTGCGGGCGTGGCTTGCCGCCCACGGCCTCGAAGACGGCATCGTGCACTTCGAGCAGTCCACCAAGACGGCGCAGATGGCCGCCGACGCCATCGGGTGCGAGCTTGGACAGATCGTGAAGTCGCTCGTCTTCGTGGTCGACGGGCAGCCCGTGCTCGCGTTGGTAGCCGGTGACCGGCGGGGAGACGCCGATGCGATCGCTGCGCTGCTCGGCGGCTCGTCAGCCCGCTTCGCGGACGCCGACACGGTCCGCGCCGCGACCGGTTACGCGATCGGCGGGGTCTCGCCGTTCGATCTGCCGGACGACCTCGTGGTGCTGATCGATGACTCGCTCACCCGGTTCAGCGAGGTCCATCCCGCCGCCGGCACCCCTTCATCCACGGTGCGCCTGACATTCGGGCAACTCATCGAGCTGACGGGTGGACGACTGGAGCGTATCGCGCGATAGTACGTACGCGATGCGTTCGTACACCCCGTCACATCCCGTGCGCTCAGCCGTCGTGCTGGCCGTTGCGCTCCTCGCCCTCGCCGGCGGCATCAGCCTGCACCGGGCGTACACGCGCGTCCCGGTGACCGTCGACGGCATGCGCTTCGAGGCCGGTCCGGGCGACACGGTCGAGTCCGTGGCCGAGAAGGCCAGACGCGCGCCGCTCGAGGGTGATCTCGTCTCGGCGACGGACGGGCGCGTCCTCGCCCATGGCGGCGGCAAGCCGGGCGAGGTCTGGGTGAACGGCACGGCGGCCGAGCCCTCGGCGCGGGTCGTCGCGGGCGACGACATCCGTACGCGTCGCGGGGACGACGTCACCGAGCCGGTCGTGGAGACGACGGTCACGCTACCGGCGCCGGCGGTCGTGACAGGAGACGGGCCGATCATCGCGGTCGAGGATCCGGGGGAGAACGGCATCCAGAAACGGGTCGTGGGGCAGGTATCCCGCTCGCTCGTGACGAGCGAGACCGTCCGTGAGCCGCGCCCGCTCAGGCTGCATCGCCGGAGCGTGCCGACGCCGGAACGTGCGGCCGCAACGGGCGGGAAGGTCGTCGCACTGACGTTCGATGACGGCCCGTGGCCCGAGCAGACCGACCGCATCCTTCAGATACTCGAAGCCGAGCGGGTCCCCGCCACGTTCTTCATGCTCGGCTCCTATGCGCGCCGCTGGCCGCAGGTGGCGGCTCGCGTCGCCGCCGCAGGCCACGCCGTGGGGACGCACACCGAGAACCACGTCCCGCTGACGACGCTTGACGGCTGGCGGCTGCACGCCGAAGTGGGAGCCGGCAAGGGCAGCGTCGAGCGCACGACGGGGGCCGAGGTCCGCTGGTTCCGACCGCCGGGCGGCAAGGTGGACTCCGAGGCGTATCGCGAGCTCAGGGCGCAGGGGCTTCGCGCTGTGCTGTGGACCGTGGACCCGCAGGACTGGCGCGAGAGCGCGTCCGCCGAGGAGATCGCCGCGTCGGTCACCGGTGCCGTCCATCCGGGCGCCATCGTGCTCCTGCACGACGGCGGAGGAGACCAGTCGGCGACGATCGAGGCGCTGCCGCGCATCATCCGGGACCTCAAGGCGAAGGGCTACGTGTTCGTGACCATCGACGGGATACGCGCGCCCAAGAGCGGGTGGCGCTGATCAGTCCGGGTCCGCACGGAACGTCCGCGTGGGCGTGACGAGGATCCGCACGGGCCGGTCGTGCTCGGCCCGCGGCACCGCCGAGAAGACCTGCTCATCGTAGGCGACGCCGATGGTGGGCACGTCGTCGGCGACACGGGCGAGCAACCGGTCGTAGTAGCCGCGACCGAGGCCGACACGCCACCCCTCGACGTCGAACGCGACGGCGGGGACGATGATCGCCTCCATCTCCTCGAGGCTCGCGCGCGGCGCGGCGGCGTGCGGCTCGCGCAGGCCGAACGAGCCCGTCACGAGCTCCGACTCGTCATCGACCCAGTGCAACGTGAGGTCGTGCGGTCCGGCGACGCGCGGCATCGCAACACGCGCCCCCCGCTCCCGCATCTCGCGTGCGACGCAGGTCACGTCGACCTCCTCGGGCATGGCGCCGTAGAGCAGCACCGAGGACGCGTCGCGCATCTCAGGCAGTGCCATGACGGTCAGACAGACGGCGGCTGCGGCCACCGCGCGCTCTTCGGGCATGAGAGCACGCCGCGCCGCCCGCGCTTTGAGACGGATCTCCGACTTGCGGTGGAAGATTCCTTCGGTCTGCATCTCTCCCCCTTGCGATGCGCGTGCAACCGAACGATACACGGCAGTGTAGCGCAACACCCTGACTCGTGTCGGACCCGGACGTGAACGCCGGCTCACCCGTCAGGCGAGACCGAGCGCGGTCATCCCCATCAGCACCGTCGTGAGCGCGATCGCGACCACGATGGTCCCCCAGGCGAAGATGTTGTGGAGCGCACCGTTGACGTGGCTGCCCATGATCCGGCGGTCGTTGATGATCCTCATCATGAAGATGAGCAGGAACGGAAGCATCATGCCGTTGACGACCTGCGAGAGCAGCATGATGGCGATGAGGTCGAGCCCCGGCAGCATGATGACCGCCGCCGCGAGCACGATGACCGCCGTGTACAGGCCGTTGAAGACGGGCGCCTCGGACCAGTCGCGGTCGATGCCCGCCTCCCAGCCGAACGCCTCACAGGTCGCATACGCCGAGGTCAGGGGAAGCACAGCGGCCGAGAGGACCGACGCGGCGAGCAGGCCGATCGCGAAGAGCACGGTCGCGTACTCGCCGGCGAGCGGTGCGAGCGCCGAGGCCGCCTGCGCGGCGTCGGTGATCTGCACACCGGCAGGGTGCAGCACGGTGGCCGTCGTGATGATGATGAACATGGCCACGAGGTTGGCGGCGAGCGCACCCGCGATCACATCCCAGCGCGCGAGCTTCCACTCGGAAGCCGACGTGCCCTTGTCCACGATGTTGCTCTGGACGAGGAACTGCATCCACGGTGCGATCGTGGTGCCCGTGAGCCCGATCGCGAGCGCCACGAAGCCGGCCGTCGGGGTGATGGACGGTACCACGAGCGCGCGACCGACCTCGAGCCAGTCCGGCTTGGCGAGGAACGCCGAGACGATGTAGGCGACGAACACCGACGAAAGCGCCAGCAGCACCTTCTCGACATTGCGGTACGAGCCACGCACGACGAGCAGCCAGACGACCGCAGCCGCGATCGGCACCGAGAGGTAGCGCGACACGCCGAACATCTCCATGGCGGCGGCGACGCCGGCGAACTCGGCCACCGTCGTCGCGGCGGCGCTCGCCAGCAGGAGAAGCATCGCGACGAACGTCGGTCGCAGGCCGAAGCGCTCCCGGATCAGTGCCGAGAAGCCCTTGCCGGTCACGGCTCCCATGCGGCCGGCCATCTCCTGGATGATGACGAACGCGGGCGTCATCACGAGCATCATCCACAGCATCTGGTAGCCGTAGCGGGCGCCCGCGACCGAGTACGTCGAGATGCCACCCGAGTCGTTCCCGGCCGAGGCGGCGATCACGCCCGGTCCCACGACGCTCAGGACGGCGAAGAGCCCGATCCTGCGAGTCCGCTTCGTCGTCACGGCCGGGCCTCGCTATGCCGGCAGTGCGGCGTCGAGCAGGGCGGTCAGTCCCAGGTAGACGGCGAGTCCCACCACTGCGAGGCCTGCCGAGAAGAGCGCCGAGGGCGCCCGCCAGCCGCTGCCGTCCTCGCGCAGGGCCACGTAGGGGACGAGCGCGCCGGCCATCGCCGTGACGAGCACGGCGCCACCGACGGCGAGCGCGATGGTGACGGCGGCCCGCAGCGGCTCTCCGAGGAGCTCCAGCATGCCGAATGCGATGAGGCCGCTCACTGCGCCCAGGCCGATGCCGACGAGCGTGTCCACCACGAGCCGGCGGCCGAGGGAGGGCCGGTCCTCGAGGGAGCCCTGATCGATCATCACCGCGAGCGAGTGGGACGAGATCTCCTCGGCAAGTCGGATGATGAGCGGCATGAAGAACGCGGCGGCGATGAGCGAGACGAACGTCTCCTCGAACGCCGAGAGCAGCCACACGGCGCCCACGCCGAGGACGAGCCAGACGGTGAGCCAGCCGGACTTCCGGCCGAGCCACGACCACGCGTCCTGCGCCTCGAAGCGGCGGTCGGAGCCGGTGGCGAGCGCGAGGTCCTCGGCCGATTCCTCCTCCATGACCTCGAGCGCGTCGTCGACGGTCACGATGCCGAGAAGCGTGCTGGTCTCGTCTACGACCGGCAGGGCGAGCAGGTCGTACTTGCTCATCGTCTCGGCCACATACTCCTGGTCGTCGTCGGGGTTCACCGTGATCACGTCGCGGCTCACGATATCGGCCACCGGCGTACGCGGCTCCGAGATCACGAGGTCGCGCAGCGAGATGACGCCGGTGAGGCGCGCCTGGTCGTCCACGACGAAGATGTAGTAGATGCTCTCGTTCTCGGCGGCCTCTTCACGCAGGTGCTCGATGACCTCCTGGACCGTCATCTCCTCGGTGACGGTCGTGACTTCGGGCGTCATGATGCCGCCTGCCGTCTTCTCGCGGTAGCCGAGCAGCGCGCGCACCGCCGCGGCCTCGTTGACGCCCATGAGGCGCAGGAGCTTCTCGGCCTTGTCGTAGGGGAGGTCGCCGATGATGTCAGCCGCGTCGTCGGGATCCATCATCTCGAGGATGTCGGAGGCGCGCTGGCTACCGAGGTCGTCGATCACGTCGGCCTGGAACTCGTCTTCGAGCGCGGCGACCGCGAGCGCGGCGGCCGGGTTGTCCAGGTGCTCGAAGACGCGTGCCCGCTGGGAGGGGGAGAGCTGCTCGAGGACATCGGCCATGTCGGCGGGGTGCAGCTCGTGGAGACGCTTGTGCGTGACCGAGAGCTGGACGTGCGAGAGGTCGCGGTCGAGCAGGTCCATGTAGTTCCACGCGATGAGGTTCTCGGCAAGCTCACGACCGACGAGCCTTGTCAGGCGCGCGACGGCACGCTCGAGCACGGGGTGCAGGCCGCGCAGGATCCCGCGCAGGCCGACCTCCGCGCCGAGCAGGCGGAGCTGGTTGCGGCTCTCGGACAGCTTCAGGTCGTTGACGCGCACGACCTTCATGCCCTGCGTGTCGACGATCTGCTTGTTGAGCAGGTCGCGATGGAGCAGGACCTCGTCGGGCTGCAGGTAGCTGAAGCGGATGTCCGTCGCGGGCACGTTCAGGCGGACGCGGTCCTCGTCGATCTCCTCGACGAACTTGCGCCACGACAGCATGAACGGCTTCTTGTCGGGGCCGAGAAACGCGAGCGACGTCACGCGAGGGAAGACCTCTCCCGTCGCGATAGCGATGTCGCTGATCTCGCCGATGGTCTCGCCCGCGGCGTCGACCACGGGCGTGCCCAGCATCTGGGTCAGGTAGAACATATGCGCTCCCTCCTCCCGGATCGTCGTTCCGGCAGGTCGCTCGGTGGGTCCCGGACCCCCGAGCCTGGGGGCGCCGGGACCTACGGACTTGATGGAGTCACGAGGTCCCTCTTCATCCGACTACATGACCGACGACACGAAACGACCCCGCGTCCGGGTCGGACGAGGGGTCGGCGGCACGGGCGAAGGCACCCGCATACGGCACGCCGCGGCGAACCGCGGCGTGCCGGCCCCTTCCCTCGTCTGAGGTTTGAGCACTGTCCGACGTAGGGCCCGAAGACCCAGCCACCTTAGCCTTCGCCTTAAGCCGGCGAGGGCTGTTCTACCCATTGGCGTCTCTCGACATTTCCGGGCAGTGGCCTGTGTTCGAACAGGAGCCGCACCTTAACGGACGGAGCCGGTCGTGTTGTCAAGCCCGCCGAGGCGGGCACGTGCATTGTATGCCCCGAGCAGCGCGAATGCAACGGCGGGGGAGGGTCGGGGTGCTCGCTCAGGCGTGCACTGCCTGCACCCATGCCGAGGCAAGCTCGGCCCATCCTTCGCCGCGCGCTCCGGAGAGCCGGACGATGTTGGGGCGTCCGCCGCGGGCGAGCTCGTCGATGACGCCCCGGCTCGCGAACGCGTTGTCGACCAGGAAGAGCGCGCCCGTCGCCTCGGCCATCTGGATGTCGGTCGCCGAGTCCCCGATGGCGATCGCATCCGCCGGTCCGAGACCGCGCGCCTTCAGGTCGAGCGCGATCGCCCGTGCCTTGCAGACGCCCCGCGGGACGACGTGATACGCGTGGGGCGGCAGGTCGCCGCAGGCCAGCGTCCCGGGGTTGCGCAGCATGCCGTTGTCCACGATATCGAGCGGGGGGTCGATGCTGTCGAGGACCGCCTGTGCGGCGGCGAGGTCGAGGCACCCGCGCAGCAGCAGCGTCGCCTCCCGGTCCATCTGCCACGAAGCGTAGTGCTCCACCCGTCCCGGGAACGCCTCCGCGAGCGCCTCGTAGGCGCCCGACGAACGTATCGTGGCGAACGGAGGGCGGCCGCCGGCCTGCTCGGCGGTCCAGACGCCATGGTCGTAGGTGATCGCCGCGTCGGCCCCGGTGCCGCGCTGGATGATCGCGCCGGCTTCCGCGATGAAGCCGCCCCAGCCGAGCAGGCGCGCGAGCTCCATCAGCTGCATGCGGTTGCGTCCGGATACCGGGACGACCTCGAGCCCGGCGGCGTTCACGGCGACGATGGCGGAGGCGACGATGGCCGAGGGAGCGCCGGTGGCGTCCGCCAGCACGCTTCCGCCCGGAGCCACGAGCGTCCCGTCCAGATCGGTGTAGAGGACGGACGCACGCGCCAGCGCTTCGTAGGCGGGAGCGGCGCCGCTCAGCGCCGGTAGGTCGTGTGGGTTCATCGGGCCCCTCCGCTCGATCGGACACGTACATTCTACCCTGGGTGGCGCGCCGGGCCGCCCCTGTCATCGGCAGGGCGGACGACTATAATGTGACCCAACGTCCCCCGGTCGGGAGGCCATCGTGAGTCCTGAGCGCGACGAACTGGAGATGCCGTACCCGCAGTACCGCTGTGCGACCTGCGGCAAGGAACTGCCATTGACCGAGGCGCGCCTCACGGTGACATGCGAGGAGCACCGGCCCGGACGCGCCGATGTCACGTACGCGGTGCGCGAAGCGGTGCAGGACGACCGCCACGACATCGAGGAGATCTGCGACCGCTCGTGGGGAGAGACCGACGTGGACGCGTTCGGCAGGACGTTCGACGTGCTGGCCGCCGAGAACCTCGTCGCCACCGCGGATGACGCGTTCGCGGGGCTCGTCTCGCTTGCCGTGGACGGCGGCGATCTCGCCGTGGTGCTGCTCTCCGTCTATCCCGAGTACCAGGGTCATGGCGTGGGTGGCGCGCTCATCGAGGCCGCGGCGACGCGCGCTGCCGAGAAGGGCCTTCCGTCGCTCAAGGTCGCCGTCAGCAACGACGATATCCCGTCGCTCTTCTTCTACCTGCGGCACGGGTTCGTCATCCACGACATCGCCGTCGGCCTGCTCGCCGACAACCTCGGCGGACGCGTGCCCGGTTTCGCCGGCATCCCGGTCCGGGACGAGATCCGCCTGCACCGCCCCGTCTGCCCGTGAGGCCTTTCCCCAGCAAAGGAGCATGCATGTCCCGTTCGCACCGCTTGACCGCTGCCGTCCTGAGCGCCGCGCTCGCGCTCACCGCGCTCGCCGGGTGCTCGTCCGAGCCTTCCGGCGAAGACGGCGAGTCCATCTCGGCAGAGCCGAGCCCGATCGTCATCGGCACGCTGCCCACCGAAGACGCGCTGCCGCTGTGGGTGGCCGAGCAGGAGGGCATCTTCGAGAAGGCCGGCCTCGAGGTCGAGATCATCACGTTCCAGGCGGCGCAGGAGCGCGACACGGCGTTCGCATCGGGCGCCATCGACGCGTTCATGGGCGACATCATCGCCGCCGCCAACCTGGAAGCCGCGGGGTCGCCCGTCACGCTCGCGACGGTCATGCTCGGACAGACGCCTGCCGAGGGTCGCTTCGGCATCGTCGCCGCGCCCGGCACCGACCACGAGAGCCTCGCCGACCTTGCCGGCGTGCCGATCGGCACCTCGGCGGCGTCCATCCAGGAATACGTGGTCGACGGTCTCATGGCCGAGGCGGGCGTGCCCGCTGACGCGGTCGCCAAGGAGATCGTGCCCAAGGTCCCGGTACGCTTCGAGCTCCTCATGAGCGGCCAGATCGAAGCCGCCGCGCTGCCCGAGCCGTTGCTCTCGCTCGCCGAGGTGCAGGGCGCGCGCGTGCTCGCCGACGATACGGGCGGCGGCAACCTCACGCAGACCGTTCTCGGCGTCTCGGACAAGTACCTCGCGCAGCCGGGCGGGATGGTCGCCGTCTCGGCGGTGCTCGACGCGTGGGACGAGGCGGTCGCGATCGTGAACGGGGACCCCTCGGCCTACCGCGGCCTGCTCGTCGAGAAGGCCAAGCTCCCCGAACCGCTCAAGGAGAGCTACGCGGTGAACAGCTATCCGGTGGCGGCGCCGCCGAGCCGGGCGATGGTCGACCCGGTGCTGCAGTGGATGGCGTCGAAGGAGCTGCTCCAGGCGGACGTCACCTACGACGACCTCGTGCAGGAGCTGCCCTGAGGCATACATGGCCCGCGTAGAGGTTCGTGACATCAGCGTCGTCTACGAGGGTGCGGACCGAAGCGTCCGCGCCCTCGACTCGTGCGCGCTCGATGTCGCCGACGGCGAGCCCATCGCGATCATCGGCCCGTCGGGCTGCGGGAAGTCGACGCTCCTGCTCGCCGTGGCGGGCCTCGTGCGTCCCTCGGCCGGCGACGTGCTCGTGGGCGGCCGGGCAGTCGACGGTCCCCGGCTGAAGACCGCGCTTATCCTCCAGGATTTCGGCCTGCTACCGTGGAAGACCGTCTTCCACAACGCCGCGCTCGGACTTGAGATCCGCGGTGTCGCCGGAGCCGAACGTGCGCGGCTCGTGGCGGAGGCGCTCGAGCGTCTCGGGCTGGCCGAGTTCGCCTCGGCCTATCCCGCCGAGCTCTCCGGCGGCATGCGCCAGCGTCTCGCGCTCGCCCGCGCGCTGGCGCTCGACGCCGACACGCTGCTGATGGACGAGCCGCTCTCCGCGCTCGATGCGCTGACGCGCGAGGATCTCCAGGGCTTGCTGCTCGACATCTGGCGACAGCGGCGCCATACAGCGATGCTCGTCACGCACTCGATAGAGGAGGCGGTCTTCCTCGGCAGGCGCGTCGTCGTCCTCTCGCCGCGGCCGGGTCGCGTCGCGGCCGTGGTCGACAACCCGGAGATGGGTGCCGAGGGCTACCGGGAGACGTCCGCCTTCTACGAGCGGTGCGCCGAGCTCAGAGCGCTGCTCGCCGCTGAGGGCGCGCTCCACGGCGCCGCCGCGGGCGGTGAGGCGTGATGGGCTGGCTGCGGAGGGCGATCGGATATCTGGGCGCCGCCGCTGCGCTCATCGCGGGATGGTGGCTCCTTGCGCTCATCGTCGACTCGCCGGCGCTGCCGGGACCCGGCCTGGCGCTTGGCGACTTCGCGACGCTGTTCTTCTCGGACCTGCTCCCCGAGCTCGGCGTGAGCGCGTGGCGCGTCGTGGCGTCGATGGCGATCAGCGTCGCGCTGGCCGCCCCGCTCGGCCTGCTCGTCGGGCGCAGCCCCCGGCTCGACGCGGTCGTGGCCCCGATGATCTTCCTGACCTACCCCGTGCCCAAGATCGTCTTCCTGCCGGTGCTGCTCGTGCTGCTGGGCATCGGCGGGGCGCCCAAGATCGCGCTCATCGCGCTCATCGTCTTCTTCCAGATACTCGTCACCGCGCGCGACGCCGCCCGCCAGATCCCCGCGGCGTCGGTGCTGTCGGTGCGCTCGCTCGGGGCGACGCGATCCCAGGTGTTCCGCCATGTCGTCGTCCCGGCGGCGCTGCCCGACATCTTCACGGCGCTCAGGATCAGCACGGGGACGGCCATTGCCGTGCTGTTCTTCTCGGAATCGATCGCCGGCACGAGCGGCGTCGGCTACTACATCATCGATGCGTGGAGTCGGATCGCGTACAGCGAGATGTTCGCCGGGATCATCACCATGGCGCTGCTCGGCGTCGTGCTCTACGAGCTGCTCGAGATGGCCGAGGCGCGCGTGTGCGCGTGGACGCGGGCGGGCCGGTAGGACCCGCGGTCCGCGGCGGCGCGTGGCCGGCGCTCAGGACTCGCCGAGCACCGCCTCGACGACGCTCCTGAGGCCCTTGGGGTCGAACGGCTTGGTGATGTACTCCGAGGCGCCGAGCTCGGCCCCCCGGAGCTTGTCGGCGACCTGCGCGGCCGTGGTGAGCATGACGACTTTCACGTCCTTGGTCTCCGCCCGCTTGCGCAGGAACTCGAGCACCTCGAACCCGTCGAGCTTGGGCATCTCGACGTCGAGCAGGACGAGGTCCGGAGGCGCCTCGATGGCCATCTCCACGGCTTCTTCGCCGTCGACTGCCTGGACGATATCGTGGCCGAGCGAGCGCAGCGCGGCGTTCACGAGCATCCGGATCTGCATGTTGTCATCGGCGACCAGGATCCGCTTCGCCATCACGGGGCCCCTTTCCGTGGTGGTGGCTACTCTTTATCGCGGTGCATGATGTTGACGATCGTGTGCAGCTTGGCTTCGCGCCGCTGCCGTTCCCGCTCCACCTCGTCGCGGCGGGACGGGTCGAGCATAGCCTCGATATGCTCGGCCACCTCCGACGGCTTGAACGGCTTGGGGATGTAGTCGACGTTCTCATCGGCCATCTGCTCGACCTGCTCCTCGAACGTGCCCGCTGCCGAGAGGAACAGAATCGGCGTCTTCCGGGTGGCCTCGCGCTCGCGCAGGCGCTTGCGCACCTCGTGCCCGTCCATCTTGGGCATCATCACGTCGAGCACGATGAGCTCGGGTTTCTCCGTCTCGGCCAGGCCGAGCGCTTCCATGCCGTTGTCGGCGGTGACGACGTTGAAGCCTCTGTTCCCGAGCGCCACGGTCAGCAGGCGCTGGATGTTCGGCTCGTCGTCGACGACCAGGATCGTGCGCTTCATGTGTCCCTCCCTTTCACTTCATCGGGCGAACGGGCCCGTCATACCTGTCGTTCCGGCGCGTGCGCGACCGCCTCGGCGATCCGCTGCACGAGCTCTCCCTCGTCGATGGGCTTGGCGATCTGGTCGGCCGCCAGCCTCAGGATGTCGGCCTTCGTCTGGTCCAGGCGATACGCGGTCATGATGACCACAGGGATGTCATGCGTGGCCTCGTCGGACTTGAGCTCCGCGAGGACCTCGTAGCCGTCCATCACGGGCATCCGTAGGTCGAGGAGCACGAGGTCGGGCGAGCGATGACGGACCGCGACCATCGCTTCCCGGCCGTCGTAGGCGGCGACCACGGCGAAGCCCTTGGACTTCAGGGTGTTGCAGATGAGGTCGTTGATGCGGCGGTCGTCATCGACGACCATCACGAGGGGCGAGGCCACCTCGCCAACGATGTCCTCGATGATCTCGACCAGACGGTCGCGGTCGATCGGCTTCTCGAGGTAGCCGGTGGCCCCCATACGCTGGCTCTTGCCCTCGTCGCAGATGATAGAGAGCACGACTACCGGTATCTTCGCGGTCATCGGCGTGTCTTTGAGCTTGCGGAGCAGGTCGAAGCCGTCACCGGAGTCCATGAGCACATCGAGCGTGATGGCCGAGGGCTTCTCGGCCACCGCGAGCTCGAAGGCGGTCTGCGAGTCGTGCGCGACCAAGACGTCATAGCCCTGCTTTGCGAGGTAGGTCTGGATGAGGTCGCACGCCTCGGTGTTGGTGTCCACGACGAGCACCGTCCCGCCGACCTGCGAGGGGCCGTCGACCGTGGGCGTGCGCACGAGGTCGGGGGAGGCCTGGGGGAGCGTGAACCAGAACGTGCTGCCCGCGCCGGCCTCGCTGGTGACGCCGACCTCCCCGCCGAGAAGCTCGATGATCGACTTCACAATCGAGAGGCCCAGACCGGTGCCGCCGATCTCACGGGTGAGCTTGCTGTCCACGCGGTAGAACTTGGTGAACAGGCGCGCCATGTCCTCCTCGGCGATGCCGATCCCCTCATCCGTCACGCTCATGCGGACGAACCCGTCCTCCTCGGCGGCGCGCACCCAGATGCTGCCACCCTCGGGCGAGTACTTGATGGCGTTGCTGATGAAGTTGATGAGCACCTGGCCGACGCGGTCCGGGTCGCCCGCCACGCGGGGAAGGCCGTCGGGCACCTCGACGGTGATGGTGCGGTCCTGCTGCTCGAGCACGGCCCGGAACGTGTCGACCGCGCCCCTGATACGCTCGGCGACGTCGAGCGGCTGCACCTTGAGGTGGATACGCCCCGACTCGATCCGGGAGATGTCGAGAAGGTCGTTGATGAGATCGACGAGGCGGTCGGAGTTCTCCTTCACGATGCCGAGGAACTCGGTCTGTATCTCGTTCACCTCGCCGGCCTCACCGTCGAGGATGAGGTCCACGTAGCCCTTGATCGACGTGAGCGGCGTCCGCAGCTCGTGCGATACCGTGGAGACGAACTCGTTCTTCATCTGGCCGATCTCGCGTTCGGCGGTCACGTCGTGCAGGGTCGCGACGAAGCCGAGGTAGTGCCCATGATCGTCGATGACCGGGTCCGTCCGCACGTCGATGATCCGGTGCGTCGGCTCCTCGACCGTCACCTCGCGGACCTGTGATCCCTGGCTGCCGGGGTCGAAGCGGTCCTCGGGCTCAAGGCCGAAGAGGCTCCAGAGGTCCGGAGCGGTGTCCACGAGCTCCTTCGGATCGCGGGCGAGCAGCAGCCCCGCCGCGGGGTTCACGAACGTGATGCGCCCATCTGCCGAGTACACGATGAGCCCGTCACCGGTGCTGGCGAGGATCGCCTCCGACCGCTTCCGGACGCGGGTGAGCTCCGTCTCATCATGCACGGCAACGACCAGACCGCATCCCTCCTCATCCTCGTAGGTGGCGATCGAGCAGCGCAGGTCGCGGCCGTCCACCCCCAGCGCCACAGAGCATCCCTCGGGACAGGAGCCGGAGGACAGGATCTCATCAAGCGCCTGGACGAGCGCGGGGCTGCGGAGCGCCGCGACGGGGTTGCCGACGACATCGGACCGGCTGAGGCCGAGCATCTCCTGCGCGGCCTCGTTCATGAGGCGGATCGTCCCGTCGCACCGGATGGCGATGAGGCCCTCGACGGTGTGGGCCATGAGCGCGCGCACGTGGGTGAAGGAGCGACGGTCCTCGCGAGCCTCGGTCATGCGGCCAGCCTCCTTTTGGGCGCACCTGTCCAAGGGCTGTATTCGGCCCCGCATGAGGGATTCCCTGCCAACGGGCTGGCGAGACGCGAAGGCCGCGGGACGATGCCCGCGGCCGCTGAGTGCGTATGGTGCCCCCGGCAGGAATCGAACCTGCGACACCCGGTTTAGGAAACCGGTGCTCTATCCCCTGAGCTACGAGGGCGCGCCCGCCATTGTACCTGCGCGACGCAGCCGAAGGAAGCGCGGCGGCCCCGACGCTCTCTGCGGGTGGGTATCTTCTCCATACAGGAGACGTGAGCCGTGTACCGGGACAGAGCACAAGCGGGCCAGGAGCTTGCCGAGGCGCTGCGTGAGCGCTTCGCCGACAGCGGCGCTGTCGTGCTCGGCCTGCCGAGGGGCGGGGTCGTCGTGGCGGCCGAGGTCGCCCGCGGGCTCCGCCTCCCGCTCGACATCATCGTGACGAGCAAGCTCGGCGCACCGGGCAATCCCGAGTTCGCGGTGGGCGCGGTGGATGCCGAGGGGACGGTCATGCTGAACCCGAGCGTGAGCGTGCCGGAGTCCTACGTCGACGAGGAGGCCGGGCGCAAGGCGGCCGAAGTGCGTCGGCGGATCACGGCGTATCGGGGCGATCGTCCCGCGCCGGACCTCGCGGGCCGCACCGTACTCGTGGTCGATGACGGCCTCGCGACGGGCTCCACGATGCGGGCTGCGATCGCCAGCGTGCGGGCTCGGGGAGGGCATCCCGTCGTCGCCGTGCCTGTCACGCCGCCCGACACCGCGACGCGTCTGCGGGCCGATGGCGTCGAGGTCATAGCGCTGCGAGAACCCTGGGACTTCTACGCGGTCGGCCAGTTCTATCACGACTTCGGCCAGACGACCGATGCCGAGGTCATGGAGCTGCTGGCCGAGGCGTGGTCGCGCGAGACGGAAGGCGAGTGAACGCGGACCGGCCCGCCGATCGGCGGGCCGGTTGGCGAATCGGTACCATGCCGAGAGGGCTACGGTCCTCCGGTCTTGCCGACGGTGAGCGTGACCGTGTCGCCCTTGTTCGCTGATGCATTGGGAATCGGGTCCTGCTCGAGGACCACACCGTCGTCGGGGTCGTCCACGTACACGACTTCCACTCTCAGACCAAGGCTTGTGAGCGTCGCCCGGGCATCTTCCTCCAGCATCGTCGTGACGTCCGGGACGATGACGATCTCCGGCCCCTTGGACACCGTGATGGTGACCTGTGAACCGGCCGGGACGAAGACGTTGGGATCGGGGCTCTGGCTGATCACCTGACCCTTGGGGACGGTCTCGCTGAACTTCTCGACCGTCTTGACCTTGAAGCCCTCCGCCTCGAGGTCGGCGGTCGCGTCGGCCTGGGTCTTGCCGGTCACATCCGGGACCTGGACCTTCTCGGTACCCTTGGAGACGTAGAGAACGACCGGGCTGTCGATGGCTACCTGGGCGCCCGGCTCGGGATCGCTGCGGATGACCTGACCCTCGGGGACCTCGGTGTTGAACTCGTCCTCGGTATGGTCGTAGGTCAGGCCCGCCTCGCGGATCGCGGTGATGGCGTCGGCCTCCTGCATGCCGACCACGTCAGGCACGGTGGTCGTCTCGATCCCGGCGCTCACGACGATGTCGACCGGCGTCAGCTCCTCGACTCTGCTGCCTGCGCCCGGATCCTGGCGGATGATCTTCCCGAGCTCGACGCTCTCGCTGTAGGCGGTCGAGACCTCGCCGAGAACGAGGTTGGCCGCCGAGAGGGTCGATGACGCCTCTGACTCGGTCATCCCCACCACGCTCGGGACCACGACGTCTCCGCCCGAGAACGCGCCGAGCGCGAAAGCGAGGCCCACGCCCAGCAACGCGATGGCCGCTACGACGGCGACCCACACCCAGGGGCTGACGCGACGCTCGGGCACCGGGTGAACGGCCGAGGCGGTGCGCACGCGTTCGGATCGCTCCACGGCGGGCATCACGGTCGTCTCGTCGATCGCCGCTCCGTACGCCGGAGCCGCGCCCACGGCTTCGCCGCTGATGACGCGCTTGAGGTCTTCACGCATCTCCTTGGCGGACGCGTAGCGGTCCGACGGGTTCTTCCGCATCGCCTTGAGGATCACGGTCTCGAGCGACGCCGGGATGGAAGGTCGGATCTCGCGAGGAGGCACAGGCTCTTCGTTGACCTGCTTGAGCGCGACCGCGACCGGCGTGTCGGCGTCGAACGGGAGGCGGCCGGTCACGAGCTCGTACAGCGTCACGCCGAGCGAGTAGAGATCGGACGCGGGGCCGAGCGTCTTGCCCTGTGCCTGCTCGGGTGAGATGTACTGCGCCGTGCCGAGCACCGACCCGGTCTGCGTCATGGTCGTGTTGCCCGCGCGGGCGATGCCGAAGTCCATGACCTTCACGGTGCTATCGGCGGTGATGACGATGTTGTGCGGCTTGATGTCTCGGTGGATGACGTCGTAGCCGTGCGCTTCGGCGAGCGCCGAGCAGACCTGGCCGGCGATCTTCGCGGCCTGGATGGGGTCGACGGGACCGCGCTGCTCGATCAGCTCCTTGAGATCGGTGCCTTTGACGTACTCCATCACGAGGTAGTAGGTGTCGTCCTCGCGTCCCCAGTCGTAGATGTTGACGATGTTGGGATGCGAGAGGTTCGCCGCCGCCTGCGCTTCCTGGCGGAAGCGCGCGACGAAGTTCGGCTCGGCGGCGTAGCGGGCGTGCAGCACCTTGACGGCGACGGTGCGGCCCAGCACCTCGTCCACGGCCTTGTAGACGTCGGCCATCCCGCCGGAGCCGATCTTCTCGGTCACCTTGTATCTGCGTCCGAAGACCATGTCCTCCACGGTAAGCTCCTGCTCGACTCGCAGCCGTTACGACCTGCTCGGAATCCTCGTCATTCTACCCCAAACGGCTCGTGCTCACGAACCGCGCGCACCGCCGCGAGCGCCGCCGCGGCGGTGGCGGAAGCGAAGGAGCACGCGCTCACGAGGTAGAGCGCGAGCATCAGGTAGAGGGCCTCCATGTCCGCCATGCTGCCCGCGGTGAACTCTCCTGACGCCGCCAGGGCCAGCACGCCGCCGAGGGCGGCGGTGAGATAGATGAGGAAGACCCAGCGTGCGGCGTTGCGATGCCACTCGCGCGCGAAGAGCACGGAGGCCACGACGCCGGCCAGAGCGAGCGGCAGTGGCGCCATGAACAGCACGGCGAATACGCCCATGGCCGAATCGGCGCCTGAGAGGAGGATCACGACGGCGGTCCCGAGCAGGAGACCGATCGTGCCGGCGACGACGCGCGACGCGGTCGGCAGCTTGAAGCCGAACACCACCGCCGAGATCGACGCGACGATCGCGGGCGCGGAAGCGGCGATGAGGCCGAACGGGGGCTCGGCGAAACCGGCGACGGGCGCGAACCAGCCGGCTGTCACGACACCCCAGGCGACCCCGGCGCTCAGCGCGCCCGCCCAGATGAGCATCCCTCGAACGTATCGCCGCATCATCGCCTCCCGAGGGCCGCTTCGAGCACCGTTCGTGCCGCGGGTGCTGCTTCGCGCCCACCCACGCCCGCGTTCTCGAGCACGATCGCCACCGCGACGGTGGGGTTCTCGGCCGGCGCGAACGCGATGAACCACGCATGGGTCTCGACGCTCTTGCCGGCCTCGGCGGTGCCCGTCTTGCCTGCCACAGCGACGCCCGGGATCTGCGCGCGCGTCCCGGAGCCCGCCTGCACGACCCGCACCATCATCTCGGTCACCGTTTCGGCGGTAGCCTCATCGGTGGCTGTCGTCCAGGCCCGCGGCGCCGTCTCGCTCACTACGCGTCCCGTGCGATCGGTGATGGTGTCCACCACATAGGGTCGCATGACGATGCCGTCATTGGCGATACCTGCCGAGACAAGCGCCATCTGCAGCGCGGTGACCTGGGGTCCCGGCGGGCTCTCGTGCTCGCCGACGGGCTGGCCGACCCCGGCCCACGCGGTCTCCCACGTCGTCATCTCGTCGGGGTCGGGCATGAGCGACGCCACCGCCGGCAGCTCAAGTGGCGGCTCGTCGTTGACGCCGAAACGCTCGGCCTGTGCCACGAGGTCGTTCGCGCCGAGGTCGACGGCCAGCTGGGCGAAGACCGTGTTGATCGAGCTGGCGGTCGCTTTGCGCAGGTCCACCGTGCCGTAGGAGGAGCCGCCGTAGTTGGTGACGGGCGCGCCGCCGATGACGAGTGAGGCCGGGCCGGGGTAGGTCGTCTCGGGGGTGGCGACGCCCGCTCCGAGCGCTCCGGTGAGCGTCACCACCTTCCAGGTGCTGCCCGGGGGGTAGAGGCTCTGGATGGCGCGGTTCACGAGCGGAGCCGGCCCGTCCGCGCCTGACAGCGTGTCCCACTGGTCGTCGACGGTCGAGGGGTCGTAGGTCGGGCTCGATGCCATGGCGAGCACCGCTCCCGTGCGCGGGTCGATGGCGACGCACGCCCCGCGCCGGGCGCCCAGCGCCTGCTCGGCGGCTCGCTGCACCTCGCTGTCGATGGTCAGCCGCACATCGTTGCCCGCGACCGGCAGCCCGGCGGCGGACTCGATCATGTCGCGCACGGTGGCGAACGCCCGCTTCCCGGCGAGCGCCTCGTTCATCGCGGCCTCGATGCCCGCCCGTCCGTACCGTGGACTGTAGTAGCCGACGACGTGCGCGGCGAGGCTGTCCGCGGGATACGTCCGGGTGAAGACGTCGCCGTCTGGCACCGACTCCGCGAGCACCGTGCCGTCAGCCGCGATGATCGCGCCGCGCTCCTGCCGGAGCTCCGCGGCGAGCGCCCGCGTGTTCGCGGGGTCAGCGGCGAGCGCGTCGGCGGCGAACACCTGCAGGTATGTGAGGTTGGCGACGAGCGCCACCGTAAGCACGGCGGCCATCCACCCGACGCCGGTCAGCCGACGGGAGAGCGCGAACCTCCCGAGGATCCCGCCACCCGCGCTCGTCTCGAGCGCCTCGCCGCGACCCGTGGCCGCGTCGCCCGCGCGCATCAGGAGCGCGAGCAGCATGAAGTTCGCGACGATCGACGAACCGCCGTAGCTCACGAACGGGAGCGTGATGCCGGTGAGCGGTATCAGCCGCGTGACACCGCCGATGATGACGAACGTCTGGAGCGCGAACACGGCGGTCAGCCCCGTGGCGGTGAAGGCCGCCATGTCCGAGCGTGCCCGCGCCGCCGTGGCGAGGCCCCGGAGGCTGAACGTCAGGTAGGCGATGATGAGCGCTGCCCCGCCGAGAAGACCGAGCTCCTCGCCGATCACCGCGAAGACGAAGTCGGTCTCGACGAAGGGGATGCGACCCGGGAGGCCGTTGCCGACGCCGACGCCGATCATCCGTCCGGCGCCGAGGGCGAACAGCGACTGCACGAGCTGATAGCCGCGCCCCGCGGCGTCCGCGAACGGGTCGAGCCAGATCGCGATGCGGTCCTGCACGTGCCCGAAGAGCAGGTACGCGGCGGTCGCCCCGACGGCGAAGAGCCCGCCGCCCACCACCACGTAGCCGGGCCGCCCCGTGGCGACGTACGCCATCACGAGGAACATGCCGAAGAACAGCAGGCTGGAGCCGAGGTCTTTCTCGGCCACCAGCACGACGAGCGAGAGCAGCCACATGAAGACGAGCGGCCCGAGGCGTCGCGCGGGCGGCACCCAGAGCCCGAGCACCCGGTGCGTGGAGACGGAGAGCACCTCGCGGTTCTCGGCCAGGTACGCGGCGAGGAAGAGGACGATGAGCACCTTGGCGACCTCGGCGGGCTGGAAGGACATACCCGCGAAGCGGAGCCAGAGCTTGGCGCCGTTGACCTCGACGCCGATGAGCGCGGGCAGCACGAGGAGCACGATGCCGAGAAGCGCGACGGTGTACTTGTAGCGCGCGACGCGCTCGAGCGAGGGCACCGCGGCGAGGACCGCGACCATCACGATGACGCCGAAGAAGACCCAGCGTGTCTGCCCGGCGGCGAGTTCGGCGTCGAGCCGCGTCATGAAGGCGAGGCCGACGCCGCACAGCAGGAACGTGAGGGGGAGGAGCACGGGGTCGGCGCCGGGCGCGAGGAAGCGGGAAGCGACATGCGCGGCCACGAAGGAGAGCAGGAGCCCCCCGCCGACGATGAGGTCGGCCGCGCTGAGCGTGGAGTCGCCGGTCGCGTGGACGAGCGCGAACAGCAGCAGTACCGCGGGGGCGGCCGCCAGCAGGAGCGCGAGCTCTGTATCGCGACGTGAACGCACCCGGGCTCCTCTACTGGTCGGCGCCTGGCGTCGTCTCCGAGGCGGCCTCGGCCTGACGCCGGTACTCGTCGACGAGCTCGTAGGCATCGGTCAGGCTGTCGGCGCGCACACCGACGCGCAGTCGCGCGGCGGTGATGGGGTCGAGCACGTCGGTCGGGATGCTCGTGAGCGTGGACCGCCAGTGTAGGCTGACGCCGGCGAGCTCGCCGGGGACGCCCTCGTAGACGGCGAGGTAGCCGCTCTCATCGATGACGTATGCCTGGGCGCGGGCGTAGGCGTAAGCGCCCCATGCCGCTCCGCCGATGAGCGCGAGCGCGGCGAGGACCCACAGCGCGCGCGCAGCCCAGCCGCGACCGGCGCCCGGCTCACCGCGACCGGGCTCCGACCCCGCCGGGTCGGGGGCGATCTCGGCCACCACGACGGTGATGTTGTCCTGACCGCCCGCCGCGTTCGCCACCGAGATGAGCCGGTCCACCGCCTGGTCCGCGGTCTCCGACTCGCCGAGGATCCGCTCGATGTCGGGGTCGCGCACCATGCTCGTCAGGCCGTCCGTGCACAGCAGCAGGCGGTCGCCGGGGCTGGCCTGGACCTCGTAGGTGTCGGGCAGCATGTTGGGGTCGCTCCCCAGCGCGCGCGTGATCACGCTGCGGTTGGGATGGTGCCGCGCGTCCTCCTCGGTGATGGTGCCCTGACGGATCATGTCCGCCATCATCGAGTGGTCCTCGGTCAGGCGCTGCAAGCTGCCGAGGTGCAGCAGGTAGGCGCGCGAGTCTCCGACGTGGGCGATCACAATGCGCGTCCCGTCGATCATCGCGGCGGTCAGGGTGGTGCCCATCCCGCTGCGCCCGCGGCCGCTCTCGGCGGCCTGGATGACGGCGGCGTTCGCAGCCCGGACCGCGCGCGCGAGCGCCTTGGGGTCGGCGGCGCGCGGCGCCTGATCGGCGAGCACGTCGACGGCGATGCCGCTCGCGATCTCGCCGGCCTGGTGCCCGCCGAGCCCGTCGGCTACCGCCAGCAGCGGCGGGGCGAGCAGGTACGCGTCCTCGTTGCCCGAGCGGGAGCGGCCGACGTCGGTCCCGCCGGCGTACGGGTCGGCGTGTCGCCGGGCCGTCACAGCCGGACCACTTTCAGCTGGTTGGCGCCGAGCTCGATCACGTCGCCCACGCGTGCCGGCATCGGGCGCTGCGCAGGTTGGCCGTTCACGAGCGTCCCGTTCGTGGAGCCGAGGTCCTCGACGATGGCGCCGTCCCCGGACGGGCTGATGCGGCAGTGCAGCGAGGAGACGAAGTCATCGGCGATCACGAAGTCCGCGTCGGGAGACCGGCCCACCACGAGCGGACCGGCGAGCGGGAGCGTGACGCCCTTGATCTCGCGGGGCCCCCGGACGACCGCGACACCCAGTCCGGACGGCGCCTTCGCGGCGCCGCCGCGCTTGACTACGCCGATGCCCGCCCGGATCGCCGCGAGCAGGAACAGGTAGAGGAGCCCGAGGAGGAGGATGCGCCCGAAGAGCAGGATCACCTCGGCCATGGCTCAGCCCCTCGGTTCGTGGAAGACGAGGCGCGTCACGCCGATCTCGACCACGTCGCCATCGCGCAGCCGCGCCCGTGTGACCGGCTTGCCGTTGAGCCGTGTCCCGTTCGTCGAATCAAGGTCCTCGATGGCCCAGCCGTCCTCCAGGCGGATGAACGCGGCATGCCGTCGCGACGTGTTGGCGTCCTGCAGGCAGATCTGGCACTCGGCCAGCCGCCCGACGACGACCTGGTCACCGCGGAGCGCGACGTCGTGGGCCACATCGCCGACGGTCACCGTGGCGAGGTCGGTCGCCGCCGTCACCGTGCGCTCGGCGCGCGCGGTGAACGCGTCGTCCAGGCCCAGGTCGTCATCGATCTCGGGCGTGTCGGTGGCGGCCACCCGGAAGCGGCCGAGGCGCAGGCCGGGGTCTGCCGAGAACTCCACGCGGGGCCTCTCGGTCAGGTGATAGCCCCGCTCGCGCGCATGGTCGACGAGGTAGGTGGCGAGCTCGCCGGCGAGGGTGTCGGCGAACCGGCCGAACTGCGTCGCGTCGTCGCGGGAGAGCACGACGCGGTAGCGCACCGGCACGTAGACGCGGTCGACGCCGACCATGCGTCCGTCATCCATCGCGCGGGAGAGCGCCTTGGCGAGTTCGGCGGGCTGCACGGGCGAGCGGAACGCGCCCGCGAACAGGCCCTCGATCGCCGCGCCGACCCGATCTTCGAAGTCCGAGAGAATGCCCATGTCCGTCCCGGGAGTCGCGTGCTCGTCCAGTGCTCCGATGATACCAACACTCGAGCCCGGCTACCCGTCCGCGTAACCGGTCCGTGGCCGCACGTCACTCGCCGCGCGTCGGCGGACCCGCCGCGATCACCGCCGCGAGGAGCATCGCGCTCGCTCCCGCCGACACGAGCGCCTCGTCGACATCGAACGCCCCTCCGCCCGCGAGCGTCTGCCAGCCGAGGTAGCCGAGGCCGAGCGCCGCCGCGCCGAGGACGATGCCGGCGACCGCCCCGCCCCGCGTGCCGCGTGCGCACAGCAGCGACGCGATCGCGCCCGCGCCCGCCCAGGCGAGCGCCGCGACCAACGGCCCGACCGCAAACAGTCCCCGCAGGTTGGCGGCCATGATGGCGCCGTCCCAGGGCGCCGAGAAGAACGCGGGATCGACCGCCAGGTACGGGGCCCTGCCGCCGGTTGCCGCGGACGCCGCCATGAGCGCGACCGCCGACGCGGCGCCGGACACCGCCGCGCGCGCCGGCCCGAACACGTAGCCGGCCAGAAGCGGTGCGGCGAGCCCGAGGCGGGCGACGCCGAGAGCGGGCGCGGTGGCCGGCAGGAGGGAGTCGCCCTCGCCGCGCCGCCCGGTCCACGCCCAGACGGCGCCGGCCATCACGAGGAAGACGATCCCCCCGGCCAGGTCCGTCGCGAACAGCCCGGCGGCGAACGCACCAAGCCCGAGCGCAAGGCCGAGCGCGGGCACGATCGCCGCGGCGAGGGCCACGAGCGCCGTGGCGCCGAGCAGGGCCGCCTGCTCAAGGGAGAACGCGCCCAGGCCCGCCCACGCCAGCCACCCGCACAGCGCAGCCGCCCACGCGCGGCGGGCGACGGGCGCCCATCGGGCGAGCCGGTCCCACAGGCCGAGCCCGGACGCGCCGGGCTCGAAGCCGCCGTCCTCCTCGGCAGCGAGCGATGAGACGAGCTCGGCGAGCGATTCGCGCCCCGCCTCGGCATCGCCGAGGTGATCGAGCAGCGCCGCCGCGAACTCCGTCGCGGACTGGTAGCGCTCCTCGGGCTCGGGGGCGAGCGCGGCGAGCAGCACCGTGTCGATCCCGGGCCCGAGGGAGGGCTCGAACTCGGACGGGGCGGGCATGTCCGCGTGCTCGATGCGGAAGAGCGACCCCTCGGCGCTCTCGGAGTCGAACGGCAGCGCGAGCGTCAACGCCTCATACGCGAGCGCGGCGAACGCCCACTCGTCGGTCCGCTCGTCGACGGGCTCGCTGCGGATCTGCTCGGGGGGCATGTAGCCGATGGTGCCCGCGAAGCTGCGGGCACGGCCGGTGACGTCGGTGAGCGCAGCCACGCCGAAGTCGGCCACCTTCACCCGTCCGTCCCGGGTGATGAGGACGTTCTGCGGCTTGATGTCGAGGTGCAGCACGCCGTTCTCGTGCGCGAACCCGATGGCGCGCGCGAGCGCCCCCACGACGGCCGCCGCTTCGTCCGCGTCGAGCGGCGTGTCGATAGCGTCGAGCAGCTCCGCGAGCGAGAGGCCGTCGATGTGCTCCATGACGAGGTACGCGGCGTGCTCGTCGGAATCCCACTCGTGCACGGTGACGATCTCGGGGTGGTTGAGCATCGCTGCGGTGCGCGCTTCGGCCAGGCCGGCAGGCTTCGCCTTCGTGCCGAGGGGCAGCCGCTTGATGGCGACGCGGCGCGCCATGCGCGTGTCGAAGCCGAGGACGACGGTGCCGTGACCGCCGGCGCCGAGCTCGGCCAGCGGGCGGTATCGGTCCAGGATAAGCGGCTCTTCCACGGCGCTCCTCGGCAGCGGGTCTCACCGCGATTGTACGCGACCCGCGCGCCTTTACGCTTCCCACCTGCGGTGCTACTATTCACTCTCGCACACGCGGGTGTGGCGGAATGGCAGACGCGCATGGTTCAGGTCCATGTGGGGGCAACCCCGTGAAGGTTCAACTCCTTTCACCCGCACCACAGACGCACAAAGGGCTCCCCTCGGGGAGCCCTTTCGCGTACTGCCGGGAGCGGCGGGCGGCGCTACGCCTCCACGACCTCCACGAGCTCGACCTCGAACGTGAGGTCCTCGCCCGCGAGCGGGTGGTTGAAGTCGAGCGTCACCATCTCGTCCTCGATCGCCGAGACGACCGCCGGTATGCGGTGGCCGTCGGGCGTGGGGACCTCGACCATGATGCCGACGGTCGGCTCCGCCGCGAAGGCGGACATCGGGACCTGCTGGACGCGCGCGTCGACCCGCTCGCCGTAGGCATCGGCGCAGGCGACCGTGAACGTCGCCTTCTCGCCGGCCTCGAGGTCGCTCACAGCGCTCTCGAAGCCCGGGATGACCTGGCCCTCGCCGAGCACGAACTCGAGCGGGTCGCGGCCGGCGCTGCTGTCGAACTCGCTGCCATCGTTGAGCGTGCCCTTGTAGTGCACGCGGACGGTATCGCCGTTCTTGGGTTTCATAGGGAATGCCTCCCACTGGGATCGCTTCCGGACACGTCCTACCACTGTACATCACCGGTCAAATGTGACGCTTCGATGACGCGCTCTTCCCATGCGTCCGCTGCGCTCGTTACGATTCGCGCTCGCACATCGAAATCGGTGTCATCAGACACCGCCGAGAAGAGAGAACGAGCACAGGATGACGCGGGAGATCGCAAAGAAGAACCTTGAGCGGGCCGTCACGCTGTTCGGCCTGGTCAGCCCCATGACCGCCGCACCTCAGCTGTACCAGATCTGGGCGCAGCACCAGGTGGGCGGGCTCTCAAGCGTCACCGTCGGCTCGGCGCTCTTCATGTCGCTGCTCTGGACGACCTACGGACTGCTCAACCGCCAGGCACCGATCTGGATGGTGAACGGGGTCTGGGCGGGGCTCAACGGCGCCACGCTGGTGGGCGTCCTCCAGTTCGCCGCCTAGCGTCGCCGACGGGCTCGTCACCGCTTCCACAGGCCTGCCCCTCCGGGCGGCGCTACGCACGCCTGGTCACGGGTACCTACCCTGCGACACCATCGGAAGGGGAGGCCCCATGACACTCGGCAAGGCGCTCATCGTCTACGGCGCGAGCCTCGTCGCGTTCCTCGGCATCGACGCCGTGTGGCTCGCCACGATGTCCGACCGCTTCTACCGCAAGCAGCTCGGCGACCTCATGCGCGACGACCCCGATCTGGGTGTGGCGCTCGCCTTCTACCTCCTCTACGTCGCCGGCGTCCTCCTGCTCGTGGTGCTCCCCGCCGCCGAGAAGGGATCGTTGCTGCAGGCCGTCGGCTTCGGAGCGCTTCTCGGCCTGGTCGCGTACGGGACCTACGACATCACCAACCTCGCGACCATGCGCGACTGGCCCGTCGTGGTGACCGCCGTCGATCTCGTGTGGGGCGGCACGTTGACCGGGGCCGTCTCGGCCATCGGCTATCTCGTGGCGCGCTGGGTGTCCTGACCGCTCCCCACACCCGTCCGGCGTGCTACCATCTTCGGGCGCTGAGACGAAACCCTGCCAAGCGCTGGCAGGGTTTCGCTTCTCGGCGGCGTAATCACGCAAGGGTGACTTCCGGCCTTTGGGCCGTATGACGAGGATGTGTGAGACTCGATGCTCTCCGAGCGGATCATCACCGGCGCGCTCCGCGTGCTCAACCGTGACTACCTTGCCCAGGAGCCCGTGAAGATGGCCAGTCTGCCGGGGCCCCAGGAGGGGCACGGCTACACGCTCTACTGCCACGTGCCGTTCTGCGAGCGGCTCTGCCCGTACTGCTCGTTCAACCGGTTCCTCTACTCCGAGCAGCGTGCGCGCGAGTACTTCAAGCGCCTGCGCACCGAGCTGCATATGGTGGCCGACCTGGGCTATGACTTCGCCTCCCTCTACATCGGCGGCGGCACCCCGACCATCTTGCTCGACGAGCTCTGCGACACGATCGACCTCGTGCGCGAGCTGTTCCCCGGGGTGCGTGAGGTATCCGCCGAGACCAGCCCCAACCACATCGATGACGAGACGATCGACGCGCTCAAGGACCGGGTGCAGCGCTTCTCGGTGGGAGTCCAGAGCTTCGACGATCTGCTGCTCCGGCAGATGGCGCGCTACGACAAGTACGGGGCCGGTGAAGAGGTCTTCGCGGCGGTGCAGCGAGCGGCGGGAAAGTTCCACTCGCTCAACGTGGACATGATCTTCAACTTCCCGAGCCAGACCGAGGAGATGCTGCTCGCTGACATCGAGACGGTGAAGAAGACCGGCGCCAACCAGACGACCTTCTACCCGCTCATGGTCTCGCCCTTGAACCGCCGCCAGCTCAAGAGCGACATCGGTGCGGTGGACTTCGAGCGTGAAGCGCGTTACTACCGCACGATCTACGAAGGCCTGTCTCCGGAGTTCGAGCCTGCCTCGGCATGGACGTTCTCTCGGGACGCAGGGCAGATGATCGACGAGTACATCTGCGACTACGAGGAGTACGTCGGCGTCGGCTCCGGAGCCCTCTCGTTCCTCGGCGACCGGATCTATGGCAACGACTTCTCGCTCGGGGAGTACGAGCGCAGGATCGACGCCGGCGTGATGTCCGTGGCGAAGCAGGGCCGCCCGTACCGGCGCAAGGCGCGGATGCGCTACCGGTTCGTGACCGACCTCTTCGCGCTGCGGCTCGACAAGGAGCGCTTCCGCCGAGACTTCGGTGTGCCGGTCGAGCGAGGCCTCTGGGCAGAGCTGCTCTTCATGCACGCCGCCGGCGGGATCGCCACGCATGACGAGCGTGAGATCACGCTCAACGATACGGGCAGGTACCTGCTGCTCGTCATGATGAGGGAGACGCTCGCCGCATCCAACGACTTGCGGGACCAGGCGCGGGCAGCGCTGCCGCTCGAGGAGCGGATGCTGCTGTTCGACAACCCCGACGCATGCCGGGAGCATGTCGAGGAGTGCCTGGTCGCCAGCTAAGCCCGGTCTGTGACGTCCGTCGTGGTCTCGGCATTCAGCGAGTGCTACGCTGACCGTGTCGGCGACCCCCGGGAGCGCGACCATGGATCCGTATGCGCCGGTCAAAGGCAAGTGCACGTTCTGGCGAGAACAGCCGAACGAGGATGACCGCTGGGACACGTCCATCAAGCCGCTCGATCGCCGCGTCACGTGCACCTGCTTCATCGAGGGTGACGTCTGGCTCGTGACCGTCGGCACCGTCCCCCCGGACTGCCCGAAGCGCTACAAGTGTCGCTACTACGTCCGGACCGCCTGAGCGCGCGCAACGTCGCGGGAATGTGACGACGGCCCCCGGGTCACCCCGGAGGCCGTCGCTGGAAAGCCGGTCCGTGCAAGCAGTTCGTGCGAGCGACCGGCGGGTCCACGTGTCGATCAGCGGCTCGGCCGATAGATCCCGATCTTGTAGCCGTTGCCGTTGCAGCCGGGACACGAGCGGTAGGTCGACCGACCGTCGGAACGGCCGACGCTGACGACCTTGTTGCCCTTGCAGACCGGGCACGTCTCCTTCTTAACCATCGGCTGCCTCCTGTCGTGCTGCTGCGGAGATGGTTAAGCAAGCTTCATTCCAACCTAGTATATCGTTCACCCGCAAGCGAGACTTGAGCGCCCGTTCCCGGGCGTGCGTGTCAGGACGGTAACGCGAGTGAATCGCCTGGATAGCAGGGGGTTGTAGGCAGCGCGCGCGCGTACGATACCAGGCTGTGGCATGCAGGCAGCACTCGTCGATCGGATGGCACGCGACAATGACAACGCAGGTGATCACTCCCCACGTCGACCGGGCGGTCATGGGCCTCGGGGTGCTCTATCCCGTCGCCGCCCTACCGCAGGTCTACAACGTCTGGTTCCTGCATAGGACGGCGGGATTCAACGAGTTCACGTATCTCGTCGGCGTGATCGTCGCGATCCTGTGGGTCTCGTACGGATTCCTCCACCGACAGCGTGCCGTGTGGATGGTGAACAGCATCTGGGTGGCGCTCAACGGCGCGATGGTCGTCGGGCTATTCTTCGCCCGCTGACCCCGTCTCGTCCGGTCGCCTCGCCGGGCGTGCAGGCTGAGGCGTCGGGACGGCCACAGCGCCCGAGTCTTCGTGCGGCACGATGAGGACCGGGACATCCAGCGCATCGAGGACGCGATGCTGCTTGGTGCGCAGCGGGGAGACGCCGCCGAGCGCCGTCTTGGCGAGCGGAGCGCCCAGCACGACCATGTGCGCCCCCACCTCCTCCACGAGCCGTGCGATGCCGCGCTCCAGCGAGCGCGCGCGCACGAGTCGCGTGTCCACCGTCAGGCCTCGCTCTGTCACGGAGTCGGCGAGCCGCTCGAGCAGTCGCTCGGCGTTGGCCAGCTCGGCGGATACCGTGTACGCGCGTCCCGGTGTTATCACGTGGGACAGGACGATCGTCGGCGGGCAATCGCCCACTTCGGGCACGGCCACGTCCAGCGTCTGCGCGAGCCGGTCCGGCGTGAGCGCCCGGCTGACCGGCACAAGGATGAGCCGCTCGGGGCAGACGAGCGCACCCTCCTCGGCCTGCTCGGCCTCCTCGTGCTCCATCAGGCATGACACGGCACGCTTGGTGAGCACGGGGCCCACCACCTCGAACAGCACCATGGAGGCGAGCACGACCGCGTTCACCGTGGGGCCCGCATCCGGGAAGACGTTGGCCGCGTCAAGGGCGAGGCCGACGGCGACGCCCGCCTGCGGCAGCATGCCAAGGCCGAACCACGCCGACTGTCGAAGCGGGTAACGGGCCGCGAGCGAGCCGACGAACCCCGCGAGGAACTTGCCGAGGCTCCGGGCCACGATGTAGGCCACAGCGACCAGGCCGGCCGCCGTGACGGCCCCGATCTCCAGGTGCGCCCCCGCCAGCGTGAAGAAGATGATGTAGACGGGGTACTCGATCGTCCTCAGCGACAGGAAGATGCGCTCGCGCGTGTTGCGGCTCTCCTCGAGCGTGGCGACGGTGATGCCGGCGACGAGCGCCGCGAGGAGGCTCGAGACACCGAGCGCTTCTCCCGCGGCGACCACGAGCAGCACGTTGGTGAGGCCGAGGGCGAGCATCTCGCCCTCCTTGAACACGCGTTCGAGCAGCTTGGCGAGCAGGAAGCCCGCGACGATGCCGAGCACGAGCGCCCCGCCGATCTGCTTGCCCGTCTGCATCAGCGCGTCGCCCATGCTCTGGTGGATGCGTACCGAGAGGAGCAGGAACGGCGTTACCGCCGCGTACAGCACGACGGCCGCGATATTGTCGAGCGCGGCGTTCCCGAGCAGCGAGTCGCAGCCGCGGCCGCGGCCCTGCACCTCCGAGATCACGGCCATGACGGTCGCAGGAGCCCCGGAGATGCCGATCACGGCGAGGAGCCAGATGACGATCGTCGAGCCCGGCGCGACGAGGCTGACCGCGATCGCGACGAAGATCGCGGGCAGTGCGAGGTTGAGCGCCGACGTGAGCCAGAACGACCAGTGGTGGCGCGCGAGCATCTTGCGCGTGAGCGACTCGCCGATCAGGAAGACGATGAGGCCGAGCGCGATCGGCTCGGCGAACGCGATCTTGTGCAGCAGGTCCTGCGACAGCAGCCCCAGCCCGTGTGGGCCGACGGCGATGCCGACGAGCAGGAAGCCGGTGACCGCGGGCAGGTTGAAGCGCCCGATGAGCCGGGCGCCCATGTAGCCGAGCCAGATGAGCGTCCCCACGATGATGAGGTCTGTCCAGACGACCTGGTCCACGCGCTGCCTTTCGTCGGTCGGTCAGGTCGGGCTGCGTGCTACAGAGACTCCTTCGCCGTCTCCTCGAGCGCCTTGTCCACCTGGCGCCTGAGCGCCGGCGGCAGGCCGGGGATATCAAGATCGAGGAAGCCGCGCGTGATCATCGAGATCGCGTCATCCTTGGGGACCCCGCGCGACATGAGGTAGTAGATCTCCTCGGCGGCGATCGGCGAGATCGCCGCTTCGTGGCTGAGCTCCGCTCCCGGAGCGCCCTCGCTCGCGAGGTCGGGGATCGCCCACTGCGTCGACTCCTCGGAAAAGACGATGCCGCGGCAGTCGAGGTGCGCCTTGCAGTCGTTGTTGCGGCCGATGAGGCGTCCACGGCTGTAGACGACGGCCTTGTCGCGCGAGACCGTGCGGGCGATGGCCTCCGAGCGCGTGCCTGCGCCCTCGAGCGAGGTCTCCGAGCCGATGTCTACGTAGCTGTCGTCAAGGCCGTAGACGATGGAGTTGAAGACCGCACGCGAGCGGTCGCCCACGAGGCGCGCGACCGGGAACGTCTGGAGCGAGCGCACCGGCTTCAACATGATGTAGTTGTTCACGTAGACGCCGTCCTCCTCCACGGTCACGCCGGTGCGCGGACGGACGTGGAAGTCCTCGGACCAGTTGTGGATCATCGTGAACGTGAGCTTGGCGCCCTTGCCCACGTAGAACTCGGAGATACCCGCGTGCAGCCCCTCGCGCACCTGCGGATGGATGGTGCAGCCGGTGAGCACGTTGGCCTCGGCGCCCTCCTCGAGGATGATCACGCTATGCACGTTCTGGGAGATGTTGTTCTCCGAGACGAACAGGCACGCCTGGATGGGCTTGTCGATCTTCTGGCCGGCCTTCACGCGGATGAAGTAGCCCTCGGTGTGGTTGAGGGCGACCTGCGCGGTGTACTTGTCCTTGTCGGGCGCGACGTTGCGCCAGTAGTACTTCTCGTACATGAGCTCGGGATAGAGGACGAGCGCCTCTTCGGTGCTCATGATCTCGAGCTTGTTGTCGAACATCTCCTCCACCTTGCGGTAGATGGGGGAGCGGTCCATCTGGAAGTAGCTGCCGGAGCGGCCCGCCTCGGAGGCGTCGAAGCCGATCTCGAGCGCGGTCTCCTTGATCTGCTTGTTGAGCGATGCGAGCGACTCCACCGACTGCTGGTCGGCCGCCGCGTTGAACGCCGCCAGGTCCAGGTCGGGGCCGAATGTGGCGGGCTTGTCCACCGCTGTCTCGGCAAGGCGGCGGATCTCGGCCTTGCGCTGCTCTATCGCTGACATATCGCACACTCCACACACTTGTCGTAGCCGTGTTTGCCGATCTCGCCGATAAGGTCGCGCGGGTTGCCCTTGCACGCCAGCTTGCCGTCGTAGAGCACGTGGCCGATGTCGGCGTTCACGTACTCGAGGATGTGGCCCGTGTGCGTCACGATGAGCCCGGCGCGCGTGCCCTTGCCGACACGCTCGGACTTGAGCAGGCGGTTCATCGCCCTGCCGACCACAGCGATGTTGTCGAGGTCGACGCCGGATTCCGGCTCGTCGAAGAGCGTGAGCTCGGGAGACTGCGCGATGAGCTGCGCCATCTCGGAGCGCTTCATCTCGCCGCCCGAGAAGCCCATGTTCACGTCGCGATCGATCATCTTGCGCAGCGAGAGCTCGCCGATCAGGTCCGCGAGCAGCTCCTCGTGCTCGCCGTCCCCGGCCGCCACCTCGATGAGCTGCCGGAGCTTGATGCCCCGCACAGCGGGCGGTCGCTGGAACGCGACACCGATGCCGAGACGGGCCCGTTCGTCGATCTCCAGGCCATCCAGGTCGACACCCTTGAATGTGATGCTGCCCTGGGTGACGCGGTACCCGGGCAGTCCGACGATGGTGTTGAGCAGCGTGGTCTTGCCGCCGCCGTTGGGGCCGAGAAGGACGTGCGTCTCTCCCTCGGCGATGACGAGGTCGATCCCGCGAAGGACCTCGTGGTCGCCGACGGTCACGTGCAGGTCCTCGACCGCGAGCAGTGGCTGCGGCTCTTGGAGAGCTGGCATCCGTACCTCGATTCTCAGTGCGACTGACGTTCTGGAATCTACCCGAAGTGGCGGCGCGGGGCCACCGGCTCACTCGGCGGTCAGCACAGCCAAGACTTCCCGCTCTACCGCATCGCCGACGACGTCGGGCTCTCCCAGGAGCCAGACGTCTGCCATGCCATCGGCGTGTCGTCGCAGGTAGGCGCGCGTGGGCGCCGTGAGGTCGGCGCCGTTCACGAGAAGGATCGGCGATCTGCTCCGCCCGCCCACCGACGAGCCGGCGAGCGCGTCAGGGAAGTTGCGGCCGGTGGCCAGCACCGTCCGCCCGGGGAGCAGCCCGTGCGCGAGGCCGTGCTCGGCGAGCAGCGCCGCGGTCTCGAAGCGGTCCGCCCCGCCCACGCGGGTCGGGCGCGGACACGCGCTCTGGACCCGGGTCCCCACCACGTCGACGCCGCCGACGAGCACGGTCGAGGAGATACCGTACTCGCGCAGGATCGTCTTGGAGGCCGAGGGAAGACCGTACGACTCGGTGAGGACGATCGGCCAGTCGTTCGCGACGGCGAGCGGCCCGGCGGCGACGGCGTCGGGCCAGTTGCGCCCGTTGACCACGACCGCGGTGGTGATCGACCGGCTCGGGTCACGCATGCGGCGGGCGATGGCGAGCGCGGTCTCGAAGCGGTTGACGCCGGCCACGCGCTCCACATGCGTGCATCCGGCGATCGAGGAGAGCTCGCGTTGGACGCGCCCCGAGACGACGTCGGTGCCGCCGAGCACGACGGCGTTGCGCGCGCCCAGCCGCCGGATCTCAGCGGCGATCTCATCGGGGAGGTACCCCGGGTTCGTGAGGAGGACAGGCGCCCGCAAAGCACCCGCCAGCGGTGCGCCCGCGAGCGCGTCGGGGAAGTCGCGCTCGGTGGCGAGCACCACCCACCGCGCACCCTCCGGGAACGCCTCCCGGGAGATCTCGACGGACGTGAGCCCGCGGTTCCGACCGGCGAGGCGCTCGACGTTCGGAGGTGTCTCGCGGGTCACAAGGCCGGCGTCGCCCCAGAGGAAGAGGCGGTGGAAGAAGTTGCTCTCGTCATTCGTCCAGTCGGTGAACACCAGGCGCGCGTCGCGCGTCCCGTCGCGCACGAACACGGGGTCTGAGTACAGCACGCCCGGCTCGGCGGGGGAGACGACGCGGTCCTTGTGCCAGGTCAGGCCCCGGTCTGCCGAGGTCCAGAGCTCGATCCGGCCGCCCCGGCCCCGGTAGTCGTTGTCAACGCTCCCGCGGGCGTCGCTGTCTCCCGTGACGAGGAACGCCTCCACTCCGCCGCCCGGAAGACACTCGAACGCGGCGGCATCGAAGAAGTGATCGGTGGTCACGATCGTGCGGGAGCTCCAGCTCGAGCCGCTCTTACGCATGAAGCGCCAGTCGTACGTCCACGGGCCGGCGCCGGTGCCGGTCAGGAACAGCACGCAGGGGGCGCCCGTGTCGTCCCGCTTCACGGTGATCTCGTTCACCAGCTCGGCCCCGCTGTCGAAGACCATGCAGTGCGCGTTCGCCTCGGCCAGGTCGATCGGCAGCGAGAGCGCGACACCATCGGCTCCGCGCCACGCACCGGCGAGGTCGCGGTACGCGTAGTACGCGTTGCGGCGGACGAACCACAGCCCCGTCATGAAGAGCTGCCGGTCATGCCAGGTGAACGCGAGATCGAGCTGGCCGTCGGGCGCCCGGCGAAGGTCGGCGTACCAGTACGCCCGATCGGCGTCCGCCTGCAGCACGCGGACCTCGGGGCCGAACGTGTCGGCGCCGTCTTCCGAGGACCGCAGCACCCAGTGGTGAGCGCCGCTCCGGTAGAACAGCGACATGCGGCCGCCGCCGTGGTCGACGGCCTGGGGATAGGTGGCCGAGGAGAGATCCGCGAGGCGCTGCCAGCGCGAGGGGTCGTCGGGCGCGGAGCGGACGTGCCGCAGGGCCGTCGCGTGGCACCCGTAGAAGGCGTGCAAGCGTCCCGAAGGATCGCGGTAGAGCGCGGGGGCGCCGTGCGCGTCCAGGCGCAGCGCGTTCGTGCCCATCCGGTACGGGCCACGCCACGCGCCGGTCGTCTCGGCGTACGTGACGAGCATCGGGTCGAAGCCGACGCCCTGGTAGGCGATGTACGTGACGTCGCCGACGCGGATCGCGGCGGGGTGGATCGCCATCTCGGACAGCACCGTCTCCTGGCCGGCCTCGCGCGCGAAGCACGTCAGCGTGCCGGCGTGCGCGACCCCGCCCTGCGCCGTGAGCAGCAGGGCCAGCACCAGGGCGAATGCACGCGCTCCTCGGGCCATCGAACCCCTCCCTGATGCTAGTATCGTCGCAATCCGTCCCCACGACGAGGGTCCGCATGAGCCGCACCGTCCCGCGATCCGAGCTCGAAGCGTTCCGGCACACCGTTCTCGGCTGGTACGCCGGGCACCGTCGCGACCTGCCGTGGCGTCGAACGCGCGATCCGTACCGGGTGCTCGTCTCGGAGGTCATGCTCCAGCAGACGCAGGTGACGCGCGTCATCGACAAGTACGCCGAGTTCGTCTCGGCGTTCCCCACGGTCCAGGCGCTCGCCGCCGCGCCGCTGGCCGAGGTGCTGCGCGTGTGGAGCGGGCTCGGCTACAACCGCCGGGCGCGGTCGCTCAAGGCCGCCGCCGAGACGATCGTCGCGGAGCACGGCGGACGGGTGCCCGACACGCTCGAGACGCTCGTGGCGCTGCCCGGGGTCGGCCACGCCACCGCCGCGCAGGTACTGGCGTTCGCGTTCGGGACGGGCGTGCCGTTCATCGAGACGAACATCCGCGCGGTCTACCTGCACCACTTCTTCCCCGGCGAGAGCGACGTCCCCGATGCCGAGGTCCTGCCGCTCGTGGCCGCGACGCTCGACGCCGACGATCCGCGCGAGTGGTACTACGCGCTCATGGACTACGGGACGTGGTTGAAGAAGACGGTGCCCAACCCGTCCCGCGCGAGCCGGCACCATGCGTCGCAGTCGCGGTTCGAGGGCTCGCCTCGCCAGGCGCGCGGCGCGGTGCTGCGGGCGCTCATCGCCGTCCCCGGTCTGGACGTCGCCGGTATCGCCGCCGAGACGGGCGTCGACGAGGAGCGCATCGCGCGGGCGGTGGCGGCGCTCATGGCCGAGGGGTTCCTCGCGGCGGACGGCGGTCGCCTCCGCATCGTGTGACGGATTGGCAGAAACTGCCGCTCGTCGCGTCGGTGTCAAGTCCGAGCGGCGGTCCCGCCGATGCACTTGATGAGACCCTTGAGGCGCTCCTCAGCGGGCGCCAGCGTCGAGGACCGCCGGCCGCGGGCGCTGGAAAGAATCTGTCGGCTGCGGGACGAGCCCGCCCTGGTTCACCGGGGCGGGTTCTCGTTTCCGAGCAGCGCGGCCGCCTCGATCTCGAGCGCGCGACGCACGTCGCTCTCGGCATGGCCGAGTTCGCGCGCGATGCGCGCAACGTCGTCGGACTCGGGACGTACGGCGGGGCCGGGCCCGTCGATCTCGGCGACTTTGAAGCGCACGGTGCCGAGCGACGTGGCCAGCTCGATGACCTCGCGCTCGGCCACCACGCGCTCGGCGGGCAGGACGCGCACGCCGAGGCTGCCCGTCTCGGCGATCACTCGTGTCGCGAGCGCAGCGGCGTCGGTCGAACGCGTAAGCGCCGAGAGCACCACGCCCGGGCGGCCCTTCTTCATGGTGACGGGCGCGAACCACACGTCGAGCGCGCCCGCCGCACGCAGGCGGTCGGCGGCGTTGGCGAGCTGTTCGCCGCTCAGGTGGTCGATCGTGGTCTCCAGGAGGGTCACCCGCTCGAGCCCGGAGCGTGACGGCTCCGGCTCCGTGCCGAGGAAGACGCGTGCGATGTTGGGGACGGAGAGCTGGCGCGTGCCGGCACCGTGCCCCACGGCCGTCACCGTCATCTCCGGCAGGTCGCCGAACGCGTCGGCGAGCGTGGCGACGAGCGCGGCGCCGGTGGGCGTGGTGAGCTCGCCTTCGGCGGGGCCAGCCTCGACGGGCGTCCCGCGCAGCAGCAGCGCCGTGGCGGGTGCGGGGACCGGCAGGACGCCGTGGGCGGTTCGGACGGTGCCCGAGCCGGTCGCGATCGGCGACGCGACGAGCCGGGTGACGCCGAGCGCGTGCAGCGCCCAGCAGACGCCGACGACGTCCGCGATGCTGTCGATCGCGCCGACCTCGTGGAAGTGCACGTCGTCGACGGCGGTGCCATGCACGGTGGCCTCCGCCTCGGCCAGCGCCGTGAACACGGCGAGCGCGCTCGAACGGACGGCCTCGGTGAGCGGAGCGGCTTCGATCGCAGTGCGTATCTCGGCCCAGGCGCGGTGTGGCTGGTCGTCGATCGCCGAGACGGTCACGTGTGCCCCGGTGATACCGGAACGCGTCACGCGCTCCGTCACGATGCCGATGGGGCCGAAGCCGAGCGCGCCGAGCGCCGCCTCGAGCGCCGAGGCGTCCGCCCCCGCGTCGATGAGCGCGGCGAGGAGCTTGTCGCCCGAGACGCCCGAAGAGCAGTCGACGTACGCGATCATCGCGGTTCGGCCGCCTGGTTGATGCGGCTTGCGAGCGCAGCCGCGCCGAAGCCGTTGTCGATGTTCACCACGCCGATGCCCGAGGCACACGAGTTCAGCATGGTGAGCAGCGCCGAGACGCCCCCGAACGAGGCGCCGTAGCCCACCGAGGTCGGCACGGCGACCACTGGGCAGCTCACGAGGCCCGCGACGAGGGAGGGCAGCGCGCCCTCCATGCCGGCGACCGCCACGATGACACGGGCGTCGCGCAACACGTCCTGGTGCGCGAGCAGGCGGTGGAGGCCCGCGATGCCCACGTCGAACAGGCGCGTGACGCGGTTGCCCATCACCTCGGCCGAGATGGCGGCCTCCTCGGCCACCGGCGTGTCGGCGGTACCCGCCGAGGCGACCACGATATGCCCCACGGCCGGCGGATCGGTGCGACGATCGACCACGAGCAGGCGTGCATCCTCGAAGTACCGAGCGTCGTTCGCCACCTGCGCGGCGGCCTGGTAGTGCGCCGCGGACGCGCGCGTCCCAAGCACCACATCGCCGTGCTCGATCAGCTCGCGCACGATGCCGCGCACCTGCGAGGGCTTCTTGCCCTCGCAGAACACGACCTCGGCGAAGCCGCAGCGCACCGCGCGATGGTGGTCGAGCTTGGCGTCGCCGATGTCGGTGAAGGGCAGTGTCGAGAGGCGCTCGGCGGCCTCGGCCACCGTCGTCTCGCCACGCGAAAGCGCCTCAAGGAGCGACCGCAGTTCGTCCGATGTCATGAAGATGTCCTCCGTCGGGGGCAGAAACGAACGTGAACACGATATCGAAAGCTATACTCATGAGCAGGATACCCGCATCAAGGAGCGCCGCGTGACCGAGAAGCGCCTAGGCATCGACAACGCGACGTACGTCATCGCCCGGATCGGCGGCGCGGTGACGCTCTTCGCCGTCTATGTCGTCCTCGGCGCGAGCTTCGAGGAAGGTCCCGCCCGGACGCTGTACCTCATCGGCGCGCTCGTCTGGATCCTCACCACGGTCGTCATCGCGGCGCTGCGCCTCACGAGCTTCGAGTGGGACCTGCGTCGGGTGCTGCAGGGCGCGCTGCTGTTCGACGCGATCTCGCTCGGCTTGCTCGCCGCCGCGCTCGGCGGTTCGGAGGATCCGTTCTACGCGTGGTTCGTGCTCGAGGCCGTGCTCTACTCGGCGGTGTTCAGGCAGGCGCGCGCGTGGATGTACTCGGCGGTCCTGCTCGTGGCGTACGTCATCGGCCACCTGCTCGGCTTCGCGACGGTGCCCGAGCCCGCCGTGCTCGTCTTCGTCATGGGCAAGTCGCTCGGTCTGATCGCGGTGGGCTGGGCGGTGGGCTGGCTCATGGAGGAGCAGGTCGAGGTGCAGACCGAGCTCATGGAGCACGGCGAGGAGGTCGCCGGGCTCAACATGCAACTCGCGCGCAGCATCGCTGAGCTCCGGGCCATGGCCGAGATAACCGAGCTCATCCACTCCACGCTCGACCTCGATACCGTCGGGCCGCTCGTGCTCGAGACGCTGCAGAAGGTCATCGACGTCCCCGCTGCCTGCATCTTCGTGATCGACAAGGTCAAGGCGCAGACGCTCTTCAGCGCGAGCAAGGGGCTCGAGAGCGGTTCGCAGGCGCGCTACGGCGACATCGACCATGAGACGGGCGACCTCTCCGTGGGCGAGGAGCACTTCGCGTGCCTCGAGCTGCTCGACCACAACCAGATGCTCGTCGTCTTCTGTGCCGAGGCGCAGCAGATCGATGCGCTCGACAACGAGGACCGCATGGTCCTGCAGACGGTCGCCTCGGAGCTCGTGGTGGCGGTGGAGAACTCCCGCCTGTACAAGCTCACGCGGCGCCTCGCCATCACCGATGAGCTCACCGACCTCTACAACTACCGCTATCTCCAGCAGCGGCTCGACGACGAGGTCGGCCGCGCAAAACGCTACGGCAAGCAGCTATCGCTGCTCATGCTCGACGTGGACGACTTCAAGGTCGTCAACGACACCCACGGTCACCTTGCGGGCGACGCCGTGCTCGCCGAGCTCGGCACCGTCATGAAGTCGGTCGTCCGTGAGGTCGACGTCGTCGCGCGCTACGGCGGCGAGGAGTTCTCGGTCATGCTGCCCGAGACCGACGCGTCGGGCGCGTTCATCGTGGCCGAGAAGATCCGCGAGGCGGTCTCCATCCATCGCTTCCCCGACGAGGACGGCGATCGCCGCGTGCACGTCACGGTGAGCATCGGGCTGGCGAACATGCCGGTGCATGCCGAGGACAAGGAGTCGTTGCTGCGGGCCGCGGACGATGCGCTCTATCAGGCGAAGAACACCGGCAAGGACCGGGTACGGGCGCCGCGCGTGAACCTCGGCACGCTCGACTCGACATCCACCGACGGCGAGGAGGCCGGGTCATGACCCGATGCGCGTTCCTGGGACCGGCCGGCACGTTCACCGAGGAAGCGCTGCTCTCCCTCGACATCGAGGGGTGCGAGCCGCTTGCGTGCGCGTCGATCGAGGACGTGTTCGCCGCTGCAGCCGACGGGCGTGCAGACCACGGTCTCGTCCCCATCGAGAACAGCGTTGAGGGGAGCGTCAATGCGACGCTCGACGCGCTCGCGTTCGACTCCGAGCTGCTCATCCAGCGCGAGGTCGTGCGCGACATCCACCACGTGCTCATCGTGGCGCCGGGCGTCACGATCGAGGATGTCACCGCCGTGGCCAGCCATCCGCAGGCGACCGCGCAGTGCCGGCGGTGGCTCGCCGAGAACCTGCCCGGGCGCCCGGTGCTTGCGGCGAACTCGACCGCCGAGGCGGCGCAGCGCGCCGTGGCCGAGCCGGGCGTCGCGGCGGTGGGGACCGCGCTCGCGGCCGAGCTGCACGGCGGGCACATCCTGCGCGCGTCGATCGAGGACTCCGAGCGCAACCAGACGCGCTTCGTGCTTCTCGGCAGGGAAAGCCAGCCGCGGACGGGGCATGACAAGACGTCGCTCGCGCTCTTCTTGTACGAGGACAAGCCCGGCGCGCTGCTCATGATCCTCTCGGAGTTCGCGTACGGGCAGATCAGCCTCACCAAGATCCAGTCACGACCCACCAAGCGCGCGCTCGGCGAGTACATGTTCTACGTGGACCTCGAGGGCCACCTCGAGGACGAGGCCGTGGCGCTCGCCCTCGAGTGCCTGCGCCTCAAGCTGCGCAGGGTCAAGGTGCTCGGCAGCTACCCCAACGCGCGGTAGGGCACCGCACCCGCACCGCACCCGCGACCGCTCGCGCGGGCGCCACCTTCGACTTCCGACGCTCCCGGCGCAGGGGCTGGACGTGCCGTGTGCGTTCAGTTATAACTAATCGGCATAGGTCGCATTAGAGATGCCGAATACAGGGAGGCCGTCGTGTCGGACACCGTCGAGACCGTGGACTACACCGAGATGTGGGAGGGGCTCGGTCTGAACGTGCCGGCCCACTGCGCGTTGCTCAAGGCCATCGGGCCCGCGTACGAATCCGTCTACCTCTCGCAGGAGAACCGCCCCGAGGGCATGGGCTACTTCGACTTCGTCATGAGCGAGATCCACGGCCTGCGTATCCAGGAGTTGCAGGACCACAAGGCCGACGGCGGCACCGTGATCGGGACGTTCTGCGTCTACGTGCCCGAGGAGATCATCCGCGCGCTCGGCGGGCAGTCCATCGGGCTCTGCGCCGGCGCCGAGTGGGCGTTCCCGGAAGTGGAGCAGGTGCTGCCGAGGAACACCTGTGCGCTCATCAAGAGCTTCATGGGATTCAAGCTCGGCAAGGTGTGCCCGTACATCGAGAGCGCGGACCTGGTGGTGGGCGAGACCACCTGCGACGGCAAGAAGAAGGCGTACGAGGTGCTCGGCGAGCTGCACAACACGCACGTCATGGAACTCCCGCAGATGAAGCGGCCGGAGGACCGGGCGCTGTGGCGGGCCGAGATCGACCGGCTCGTGGCGGAGCTTGAGCGACTGTCCGGCCGTACGCTGCAGGCCGATGCGCTCACGGCCGCCATCACGGAGGTCAACGACAAGCGGCGCGCGCTGCAGCGCCTGAACGCCGCTCGCGCCGCCGCGGCAGCGCCGATCTCGGGCAAGGACGCGCTCCTTGCGGTGCAGGTCGCGTTCTACGACGACGTCCCGCGCTTCACCCAGATGGTGAACGCGATCGCCGATGAGCTCGAGGCGCGCATCGAGGCGGGCGTGTCCGTGGCGCCGGCCGACGCCAAGCGCATCCTCATCACCGGCTCGCCCATGGCGATCCCCAACTGGAAGGTGCACCACATCGTGGAGAGCGCCGGCGGCGTGGTCGTCGCGGAGGAGCTGTGCACCGGCTCGCGCTACTACGACACGCTCGTGCCCGAGGACGGCGGGACCATCGAGGAGATGCTCGACGCGATCACCGACAAGTACCTCGGCGTGAACTGCGCCTGCTTCACCCCCAACGAGGCGCGCGTGGACGACATCGTGCGCATGGCCGAGGAGTACGGGGCCGACGGCGTCATCCACTACGCGCTGCAGTTCTGCGGTCCCTACCAGTTCGAGGGGTTCACGGTGGAGAAGGCGCTGCGCGAGGCGGGCATCCCCGTGCTGAAGATCGAGACCGACTACTCCATGGAAGACGCCGGCCAGCTGTCCACTCGCGTCGAGGCGTTCCTGGAGATGCTCTAGCCGATGCGGGTCCTCGGCCTCGATATCGGCTCCCGGACCGTCGACGCCGTCTGGCTCGAGGACGGCCGCGTCGTGGACTGGGCGGTCGCCGACTCGGGCTTCGACCCCGGGTCGGCGGCGGCGGTGCTCGTCGATCGCGGCGCCCATGACCTCCTCGTGTCCACCGGATACGGGCGTCACGCGGCGCGCGAACGCTTCGGCGGGTCGGTCGTCACGGAGATCACCGCGTACGGGAGGGGCGCCTCGGCGCTCTTCCCCGACGCGCGCGCCGTGCTCGATATCGGCGGGCAGGACACCAAGGTGATCGCCCTCGGCGAGCAGGGTCGCGTGGCGGACTTCGAGATGAACGACAAGTGCGCCGCCGGCACCGGCAAGTTCCTCGAGGTGATGGCGCGCGCGCTCGGCTACGGGCTCTCCGAGATGGCCGAGGCGGCGCTCGCCGCGGACAGGGGGGTCGCGATCTCCAGCATGTGCACCGTCTTCGCGGAAAGCGAGGTGACCGGCCTCGTGCATCGCGGCGAGGACCGGGCGAGGATCGCGCGTGGGCTGCACGACGCGATCGCCACCCGGACGCTCGGCTCGCTCAAGCGCATCGCCGCTGGGGGGCCGCTCGTCTTCGCGGGCGGCGTGGCGCGCAACCCGGCGATGGTCGCGCTCGTCACTGGTGGTTTCGAAGGCGACGTGCTCGTTCCGGCTGAGGCGCAGATCGTGGGGGCGTACGGCGCCGCTCTGAGCGTGGAGGACTGATAACACGCATCAGCAGACTTGATTATCGTCGCGCGGCGCTGCTAGAGTTGGCCGCGAGGCGGTGACCATGGCCGAGTACACGCTGGACCTGCACAATCACACGCCGCTCATCCCGGGCGACTATCGCGGGCGTCTCGACACGACGCCAGCCGAGATCGTGCGCGCGGCGCTCGACGCCGGGATCGACGTGCTCGGCGTGACCGATCACTTCTCGGCGGCCTACGCACCGCGCATCGTGCAGGCGGCCGATGATGTCTGGCGCGAGGAGGGTCGGCGGCTCCACATCATCCCCGGAGCCGAGATCAAGATCCGGCGTGACGGCGACGAGGCGCACCTGATCGCGCTCTTCGCGGCCGGGAGTGCGGAGCGCCGTCTCAGCGCGCTGCTCGCGGTCCTGGGATTGCCGGATCCGGCCGCACCCCTTGAGGGGCTGCCGGCGCTTAGCGTCAGCTACGACCCGCTTGTCGCGGCGCGCGCCATCGACACCCTCGGCGGGCTGTGCATCGTCGGGCATGCCGACCGCACCTTCGGCGAGTACCGCCTGAGCGAGTCGCCGCTCGTAGGCGAGCTGATGGCATCGCCGCACGTCTCGGCCATCGAGATGATCGACCACGCGTGCCTCGGCACGCTGCCGGGCGGCAGCGACGTCGCGTGCGTGCAGTCCTCCGACGCGCACGCGCCCGGGGAGATGGGCCGCCGCACGACGCGGCTCTCGATGAGCGAGCCGACGCTCGAAGGGCTGCGCGACGCGCTCAAGCGCGCCCGGCGTCCGCGCGTGCAGGCGCGTACCGCGGGGGACGCCGCGGCCGTCATACGGTGAAGCGCTCGTACTCCTCGGGCCAGTGCAGGCCCACCTCGGCGGAGAGCTTCGCGCCCAGGTAGCGGACCGTCCCGCGCAGGTTCAGCAGCGTCGGCATGAGGTCGGCGCCGTCCAGATGGCCGAGCACGCCACGCGCGCACGCCCGCTCGCTGAAGGCCGCGACGTCGTCGGTGAGCACGCCCGGCCCCGCGATCAGGATCGGTGGCGCGTCGCCCGAGTGGATGAGGCCCGTGCCCGACGGCGTCCCGTGGTCGCCGGTGACGACCACGAGCGTTCCCTCGTCGGCAAGCTCGCCGAGCTCGCCGAGCCCGGCGTCGAGCGCCGCGATGACGTCGCGCTTCAGCGCGGGGTCCTTGCGGTGTCCCGCTTCATCCGGCGCCTTGGTGTGCACGTGCACGAAGTCGGCGCCCTCGGCGAACGCGCCCGCCGCCGCCGCGATGCGCGCACGCATGTCGTCGGTCCAGTCGCTCGCGTACGGCAGGTGCCGGTACGACATGCCGAGCGTGGCGGCGATCCCCTCGAAGAGCGTGCTGCTGGCGACGATGGCGCCGCGCATGCCGGTGCGCGCCGAGAAGGACGGCAGCTCGCGCGCGCGGCCCGTCCACTTGAGGAGCGGGAAGTCGGCGCGGCGATCGGTGTCGGCGTTGAGCGGGTGCGTTGAGAGCGTCGCGTACGCGTGACGCAGGTACGCCGTGACCGCATCGGCCGTGAGCGCGGCCGAGCGCGGGTCGCCGGCGCGGGCAAGCGGGCGCACCGCCGCGATGGGGCGCTCAGGGAAGAAGGGGTCGCAGTCGGTGACCTCCTCCGAGACGCCGGGCCCTCGCACGTGGAGGATCCCCTGGCGGTCGCCGGTGAAGGTGAGGCGCATCTCGAAGCCGCCGTGCTCGAACTCGGCGATAAGCGCAGCGAGCGCTCTGCAGGTGTCGTCGTCCGTCTCGGCGAAATGCTTCTCGAGCACGAGCGTGCCGTCGGGTTGCTCGCGTACGGCCGAGAAGAGCACCCGGAAGACGACCTCGTCGTGGGAGAGCGTGACGCCGCAGCCGGCCGCTTCGAAGACCGCGCGGCCCGGGTACCACGCCTCGGGGTAGCCGAAGAGCACGAAGTGCGCGAGCTCGCTGCCGGGCGCGCGCCCCCGACCGAGCGAGTGCAGGACGCCGGTGGCGCCGCGCGCGGCGAGCGCATCGAGCGTGGGGGTGGCGGCCGCTTCGAGCGGAGTGCGGTCGTCGAGCGCCGGCCACGGACGGTCGCCGAGGCCATCGAGGATGACGAGCAGGACGCGCATGCTTCTCCCTCCATCGAGCCGACGATACCATGAGGGGCACGTGCGCCGAACCGGGGAGGGGACGAGCGTGGCCGAGAAGCGCCGATCGGATCACATCGCCGCGTCGCGAGAGCGGTTCGGGCCGCGCGCGGCGGGGTACCGCGAGAGCCCGCTGCACGCCGCGGGCGCCGATCTCGACCTGCTGCTCGCGTGGGTCGCGCCGCAGCCGGGGGAGCGCGCGCTCGACGTCGCGACCGGCGGCGGGCACGTGGCCGTGGCGCTCGCCCGGGCGGGCGCCGACGTGACCGCGGTGGATGTGACGCCCGAGATGCTCGCCGAGGTGGCCGCGGGCGCCGAGGCCGAGGGCGTCTCGATCGCGACGGCGGAGGCCGAGGCCGGTGAGCTGCCCTTCGCCGACGGCAGCTTCGACATCGTGACGTGCCGCATCGCGACGCACCACTTCCCCGACGCGGCGCGCTTCTTCGCCGAGGTCGCGCGCGTCCTGGTGCCGGGGGGTCGTCTCGGCTTCCAGGACCAGACGTTGCCGCCGCAGGGGACCTCGGCGGTGCTCGTCGATGCGTTCGAGCGGTTGCGCGATCCCAGCCACAACCAGGCGTACAGCGAGGCGGGGTGGCTGACGCTGATCGAGCGCGCGGGGTTGTCGGTCGAGCGAGCCGAGCTCGTGGACAAGGCGCACGCGTTCGCCGAGTGGACGGGGCGTCAGGACTGTGCGCCGGCGACGGTGGCCGAGCTGCGTCGCCTCATGGCCGAGGCGCCGCCCGGGATGGCCGAGTGGCTGGCGCCGGAGTGCGACGCCCAGGGCGCGCTCGTCGCCTTCAGGAACCGGCACCTCGTCGTGCTGGCGCGAGCGTAGAGCGTCGCCGAGAAACGCCGCGCCCCCTCAGCCTTCGAGCACGCCTCGGACGATGGCGTCCCAGTCCGGCGTGTGGCCCTTCTCGGCCTCGGTGCGCCACGCGCGGACGACCGCCTGTCCGACCGGCTCAAGGAACTCGGCGAGGTAGCGGGCGTGCGCCCGCTCGTCGTAACGCACGCTGCCGTCGAGTGCTCGGTAGTTGCCCGAGAGCAGGCATCCGAGCTGCCCCGCACCCTGCTGCCAGTCGCCACCTACCAGCTCGGCGACCTCCGGCCCGCTCAGGTGGCGGATCGGCTGCAGGAGCTCGATGCCGGCGAAGCCGAGCACGCGGACCGAGGCGTCGATGCCGGCGATGGTCTGCGAGAGCTTGACGACGCCGTCATGCGTGTCGCGCTCGCCCGCGATGACGGGCGCGTGGCCCAGCTCCCACGCGAGCGGCACGCGCAGCAGGTGCAGGTAGAGGTGGCATGCGAGGCACGGCGAGCAGAGGCCGTAGCGGTCGCCCAGCTCGGCGGCGTGGCGGCCGTTCATCGCCGCCCAGAGCGCCGGCTCCGAGAGCTGCACCGGCTCGAGGACGTCGACCGTGCCGCCGAGAAGCTCGGTCAGCCGCTCCACCGCGCGGTACGGCGCGTCGAAGTCGCCGATCTCAGTGCCGGTGAGGGCGATGGTGGGGAGCAGCGTGTCGAAGCCGTGCTCGCGCACGGCCGCGACCGCGGCGGCGACGCTGTCGCGGCCGGCGATCTCGGCGATGGCGAGCGTGGAGTTCATGGGGGAAGTGTAGCAGGGTGAGGGAAGATGTATACTAAATACATCTGTATGGCAGATACCGGTCATTGTCCGGCAAGGCGGTGAGGCTACGATGGCGCGCATGGTGCGCAAGCAGCTCAACATCGAATACGAGCTCGACCGTGCGCTCGCCGAGCAGGCCGAGAAGCTCGGCATATCGCAGTCAGAGCTCGTCCGGCAGGCGCTCGAGCGCTTCCTGACCGAGAGTGACGAGGAGCGGCGTCGCGCGCACGTGCAACGGCTCAGGGAGATGTGGACCGACTCCGATGACCGGCGCGGGACGAGCGGCTCTGCCGATGACGGGTGGACGCGTGAGGAGATCCATGAGCGTCGGCGTCGTCGTTGACACAAACGTCCTCGTGTACGCGCTCGATGCCCGCGACCCTGTGAAGCGGAGCGCGGCGCGTGCACTGCTCGCGAAGTTGGCCGAGGCTGGACGAGGCGTCCTCACCGCGCAGGTGCTCGCGGAGTACTTCAGCGTGGCCACCTCCAAGCTGGCGCCCCCGCTCGATCCGGTGACGGCCGCGCTTCAAGTCGCCGAGTTCCGCCGCGCCTTCTCAGTGCTGGATGTGACCGCAGACGTGGTAGAGGATGCAGCGCGGGGCGTAGTCCAGCATCAGCTCTCGTTCTGGGATGCGCAACTGTGGGCCACGGCGCGGCTGGCCGGCTTCGATGTCATCCTCTCCGAAGACTTCCAGGACGGCCGCGAGATCGAAGGCGTGCGGTTCGTGGACCCGTTCGGGCGTGGGTTCCGGCTGGAGGGGTGGCTCGGCAGCTGAGCGAGCACCTGTTCCCGGCGATGACAGACGTGTCTAGCGAATCAGGCGCACCGAGCACTCGGTCGCGCGAGCATGTGCGCGATCGGCAGTCACCAGTTCGCAGTCCAGGAGACATGCGAGCGCCGGGAAGAGGGCGTCGTTGACCGTCAGCCCATGGCGCGCGGCCAGCGACGCGGACTCCGCTAGAAGGTTCGTGGTCCAGTCGGCGTACGTGATGCCGACCTCCCCGAGGGCGCGGGCCGCCACTGCCATCTCAGCCGTCGTCAGCTTGCGGCTGTGAAGGCCGTTGAGCACTTCTGCCGGCATATGGGCGGGGGCGACCAACTCGACCTCTCCATCACGATGTCGACGGAGGAGCCGGAGGGCCTCATCGACCGCAGATTCTTCATCTGCACAGAACCACTTGAACGCCACCGACGAGTCGACGCACACTCGCTGGACCGTACGCCCTCTGGAGCTGCTCACGCGCGCTCCCATCGTGGACCACGGTCGCGGACGGACCGGATCACGTGCTCTGCGTCCGGCGCCCCGACGCGGAGGGATAGAGAGCGCATCTCTTCGAGAGCGTCATCGATCCGCGCAGCTCGGGCGGCGTGCTGCCGCTTGCTGTCGAGCGCAGACCCGTAGTGGGCGATAGCTTCCTGGATGAACGCTGAGCGCGTCACTCCCGCTTCTGCGGCGCGACGATCAACGTCCTCAAGCATGCCGTCAGGCATCGAGATGTTCGTCTTCGCCATGCGGTGCCTCCGAGAACGATGGTGGTAGTAGTGCTGGTACTACCGATTGTAGTACCACGTCTGAGTGGAAGACAAGGGCTCATCACCCGCTTGCATCGCTCAGGCATACTGGAATTGACGCCGAGAGGAGCGATATGGAAGAACGTATCTCCTATGACCCCACCGACCCGCACTCGATCGAGACCTATGCTCGCCGTCTCGTTGGACACAGCCTTCGAGAGATGCTTGCCGAGGATGCCAGGACCGTCTACCAGACAGGCAAGGGCAGGCTGGGGGACGTCGTCGAGCGGAGCTATTTCGGAATCAACCCAGGCAACGTATCGGGACCTGACTTCGAGCAAGCGGGGGTGGAACTCAAGACCACGCCGCTCAAGCGCGTCGGCAAGAAGCTAAAGGCCAAGGAGCGGCTCTCTCTCCAGATGATCGACTACATGAGCATTCACCGGGAGGAGTGGGAGACCAGCTCCTTCCTCCGCAAGAACGCCCTCATCCTCCTCTTGTTCTACTTGTTCGAGCCGGATAAGGAGATTCTCGACTACGTCTTCAAGATCGCTCGTCTGTGGGAGATCCCCGAAGCGGATCTGGAGATCATACGCGACGACTGGGAGACCATCGTCGGCAAGATCCGCGCGGGTAAGGCGCACGAGATCTCGGAGGGCGACACCATGTACCTGGCCGCCTGCACGAAAGGGGCCAAAGGGACCGATCGACGAGAGCAGCCCTTCTCCGACGAACCGGCGAAGCCTCGCGCCTTTTCTCTCAAGGCGAGCTACATGAACTCGGTGATTGCTGCGAGCCTGAGACAGCAGCAGGCGGTCAGTGCCGACGAGCTGAGGACCGGAAGGACGTTCGAGCAAGTCGTGCACGAACGCTTCCGTCCATACATCGGCATGACGGCAGACGAGATCGCTCAGATGCTCGGGGTCGAACAGAAGCCGGGGACGAAGAAGTCGAAGGCATTCTATGCCAACCTGACCAAGCGGATCCTCGGCGTTGCCGAAGCGAACCGAATCGCCGAGTTCGAGAAAGCCGATATCACCGTCAGGACCATCCGACTGCGCCCCAGCGGCATGCCCAAGGAGGCCGTCTCATTCCCCGCCTTCAAGTACCTCGACCTGGTCGAACAGGACTGGGACGATTCTGACCTGAGAGAGGCCCTTTCGCGTCGCTTCTTCTTCGTCATCTACCAGCTCGATGCGAGCGGCAGGGCGCGTCTTGCCCGCACGCAGTTCTGGACGATGCCGGTAGAGGATATCGAACAGCATGCGCGGGAGTGTTTCGAGAAGACCGTCGAGCTGATCATGGAGGACAGGGCCGACTACCTGCCACAGAGTACCGACAATCCGGTGTGTCATGTCCGTCCGCACGGGAGGAACAAGGCCGACACGCTTCCGACGCCTTCGGGACGGATGGTGGTAAGGAAGTCCTTCTGGTTGAATCAGAAGTACCTTGCTGACCAACTGCGAGCGTCGGAGGACAGCTAGGCCGACTCTAGCGCCTCGATGATGGTCCGGACGACGGCTTCAGGCGCTTCCCGCAACCGGCACTCCCAGACTGTCAAGACCGTCCAACCTGCCGTCTCGAGCTCGCGTGTTTTTCGCGCGTCGCGCTCCTTATTGAGCTCGAACTTCTTGCCCCAGTAGTCGGCGTGCGACTTGGGCTCAGCGGGTCGGCAATGCGGGCAGCGATGCCAGAAGCACCCGTTGACGAAGATTGCCACCCGCCGCCCTGGATAGGCGATGTCAGGCCTTCCAGGAGCGCGCTTCCAGTGCAGCCGATAGCCCGGATAGCCTGCCGCCCTGAGCAGGCGCCGTAGCTCGATCTCCGGTTTGGTGTCACGCCCCCGATTGCCCTTCATCGAGCGCGTGACCGCCTCCGAAGTCGCCTCAGGTATCGGTCCCAGCTTGCCGGGCATCGCGCTCCCTGTCCTCGGCCAAGCATGCTCTCGCTTCCTGCCTGATCGCGCGTCCGATCAACTCGACCACTCCTACGACGAGAGCGTTCCCCATCATGAAGGCACGCCGACCGTCGCTCATCCCGTTGGCCGTCCAGCCGCGGGGGAACCCGTTGAGATCCTCGAGTTCCTCAGGCGTGAGGCGGCGTAGCCGGCCGTTGCGTGGATCGCGGATCACATGCTTGAAGCGGGACGCCGACGAGCCGCCTTCACCGGTCAGAATGGTGCGCGCGGGCTTGTCGAGCGGGTCCGGGAACGCCATGCCACCCTCCGAGTACCGGTACTCGTGACCGGTCTTCTTGTCGACGCGGGGCTCAGCCTTGGCGCCCTTGAGGTACGTCCAGCGCTCGATCTTGTCTTCCGCGATGTAGAAGTGTGTCGGCACAGTCTCGGTGCGTTTGACGATGTCGCCGAGCGTGACCTTCTTGCGCCGACTGTTCGGCGTGACGGTCCGGGTCCACACGCGACCCTCCAGCATCACGCCGGCGTTCATGAACGGCGTGGTCTTGCGATTCAGCCCGAAGGTCTCGCTGACCTCATACGGGTTGGGGTCGAGCTCGAAATCGGGTGCCGAAAGCTCCTCGCATTCGGCATCGATCGCCGCTCTCGTGCCCGCGCGCGATACCGGCAGGGCCCGCGCCATCACGCCGTCGACGTACAGTCGACGCAGCGGTCTCCACTGGAAGCCGCAGTGGTCCAGTCGGTGGGCGTACAGGAACACCCTGCGCCGCCGCTGTGGGAAGCCGTAATCGGCAGCATTGACCACACGCCACTCGGCCACGTATCCCAATTGCGCCAGGCAGGAAAGGATGATCGCGAAGTCTCGGCCGCGTTGGTCAGCCGGCGACTTGAGGAGACGGTCGACGTTCTCGAGCAGCACGAACGGCGGTCGCTTGAGCTCGAGCATGTCGTATATCGACCACCAGAGGACGCCCTTCTTGCCCTGGATGCCGGCCGCCTGCGAGAGCGGCTTGGCGACCGAGTAATCCTGGCAGGGAAACCCACCGACGAGCAACTCGTGGTTCGGGATGTCGTCCGCCGTAGCATCGGCGAGCACCTTCGCGATGTCTTCGCACACGTGCTGGACCTCGGGGAAGCGCTGGGTATAGCACTCCGAGGCATGTTGCGCCTTCGTCGACGGCTCCCACTGGTTGCTCCACACGATCTCCCACCCGGATCTTGCGAGCCCCAGATGGAAGCCGCCCACACCGGCGAACAGCTCGACGACTCGGAATTGTGGCTTGGATGCCATGCGGGTCCTTCGGACGAGTCGAACAGATGTTCACATTGTAGGGGTTCACAGTGACAGGATCAACCGCTGCCGGCTGACCCCCTCACCCCGCGCCCAACAGCAGCAGCACCTGGGCGAACGTGCGCTCCCGCTCCGCGCCCTCCAGCGCGTCGAGCCGCTTGAGCGCGACGACGAGCGTCCGGTACGCGTCCTTGCGCTTGCGCGAGGCGAACCGCCCCGGTTCTCTCGGCAGGAAGATCGCGAGGTCTTCAGAGAGCTTGTAGCGCTCGGCCGTGCGGCGTGCGCGCTCCAGCTCTCGGCCCTGCGGCGGGCGCCACGGCTGCAGGGTGTGCGACACGAGCGCGAGGGCGAGCGCGCCGGCGAGGGTATCGCCCTGCTCCATGCCGAGAAGCGCCGCTGCCATCGCCATGTCCATCGGCCGCTCGGGCATCACGCACGCGCCGCCCGCTCCTCGGCACGCCTGAGCGCAAGGCCGCGCCACAGATAGAGCGACGCGGCCGTGCGGTACGGGCGCCACGCCTTGCCGATGCGCGCCACGGCATCGCGGTCGGCGCCGCCGTCGAGCCCGTAGAGCCAGCCGACGGTCGCGCGCAGCGCGCCGTCGTCGACGGCGAGCACGTCGGGCCGGCCGAGCGCGAAGATCAGGAACATCTCGGCGGTCCACCGACCGATCCCGCTGACGGCCGTGAGCTCGGCGATCACGTCCTCGTCGGGCAGCGTGGCGACGTGCGCCAGGTCCAGGCTGCCGGTCGCCACGCGTGTCGCCAGGTCGCGCAGGTAGCGCGTCTTACTGGCCGAGAGGCCCATCGCCCGCAGCGTGTCGTCCTCGGCGGACAGCACGCGCTCGGGCGTGACGCCGCCGAGTCGATCTTCGACGCGCTTCCAGATGGTGCGAGCCGCCGCATCGGAGAGCTGCTGCGCGACGATCGCGCCGGCAAGCGAGCCGAAGTAGTCGGTCTCCAACGGCTGGGTGAGCGGACCGATGCGCTCGATGAAGGAGCCGAGCGTGGGGTCCGCTGCCGAGAGGTGACGCACCTCGGGGGAGTCGGGCGTGTATGCGAGCGTGGCGGGCATGCGGCGATTGTAGCGCGTCGGTCCGCACGCGCGGGCAGGGCGCGCGTGTCTGACGCCGGTAGTACCATGAGTAGGGCGAAGCGGACGACCAGGAGAGGGGCGTCGGCGTGGGGGTCGACCAGATGATCGATGCGAGTGACAGCGGCCCATCAGCGCCGATCGTCTGGCGGATGCGCCTGAGCCTGCTCGGCGACCCGCTGCTCCTCCTCGACCTGCTGCGCGTGGCGCTCATCTCGGTCGCCGCCATGTACGTGCTCGTCGCGCTCATGGGCCTGGTCGCCGAGGGAGAGCTGGTCGTGCTGCCGCCGATCGTCGGCGTCGTGGCGCTTGGCGCGCTCGCGGGGCTCTTCCTCATCGCCATGCTGCTCATGGGGAACCGCTACGAGATGACGTTCACGGTGGGGGCCGACGGCGTCGGTTGGGAGATGGGGAGGCGCGAGCGCGTGCTCAACCGCGTGACCGTGGCGGCCGGCGCGCTGGCGAGGAGTCCGGGGACCGCCGGGGCGGGGCTGCTGGCGCGGGCGAACGAGCGCGGACTGTTGCGCTGGCGCGATATCCACTCTGTCCGCGAGTTCCCCGCCCGCCGCGTCCTGTCGGTGCGCAACTCCTGGCGCACGGTCGTGCGGGTGCACTGCACACCGGAGAACTGGGAGCCGGTCCGCGCGATGATCGCTCAGGGTATCGAGCGCGGCAGCGCCGAGCGGGTGTGACGCGACGCGGCTAGCCCCACCACGCCCTGCGCTATACTCCCAGCAGGTTCCGAACGCGCGCCGACCACACCCTGACCGGAGGCTTCCTGATGCTCGACGCCAAGTACGTCCGCGAGAACCTCGACGCCGTGCGCGCTGCGATGGCGGACCGCGGCGAGGAGTGGGACTTCGCGACGTTCGTACACCTCGACGGAGAGCGTCGGGACCTCATCGGCGAGGTCGAGTCCCGGCAGGCGCGCCGCAATGAGGCGTCGAAGCAGATCGGCGCGCTCATGAAAGACGGCAAGCGCGACGAGGCCGAGGCGCTCAAGGAGGAAGTGCGGCTCATCAACGAGCAGATCGCCGCCGAGGACGCCCACCTCGCGCAGGTTGAGGCGGAGCTCGAGCACCTGCTGCTCACCATCCCCAACATGCCGCACGAGAGCGTGCCGGTAGGAGCCGATGAGACCGACAACGTCGAGGTGCGCCGGCGGGGGACGCCGCCTGCGTTCGACGTCGAGCCGATCGCGCACTGGGACCTGGGCCCCGCGCTCGGCGTCATCGACTTCGAGCGTGGCGTGAAGCTCGCCAAGAGCCGCTTCGTGGTGCTCGGCAACGACGGGGCGCGCCTCAACCGCGCCCTCGTGAACTTCATGCTCGACGAGCATGCCAAGCGCGGCTACACGGAGTGGGCGCTTCCGGCGCTCGCCAACGAGGAGACGCTTACGGGCACGGGCCAGCTGCCCAAGTTCGAGGACGACCTCTTCAAGACCAGCGAGGGGCTCTACCTCATCCCCACGGCGGAGGTGCAGCTCACCAACCTGCACCGCGGCGAGGTGCTGGAAGCCGACGCGCTCCCGCTCAGGTACTGCGCCTACACGCCCTGCTTCCGGGAGGAGGCGGGCAGCGCCGGGCGCGACACGCGCGGCATGATCCGCGTCCACCAGTTCGACAAGGTCGAGCTCGTGAAGATCACCACGCCTGAGACGAGCTTCGACGAGCTCGAGGGCATGGTGGGCGATGCCGAGCACATCCTGGACGCCCTCGGGCTGGCGTACCGCACCGTCGTGCTCTGCACCGGCGACATGGGCTTCTCGGCGGCCAAGACGTACGACATCGAGGTGTGGCTGCCGAGCTACGGCGACTACAAGGAGATCTCGTCGTGCAGCGACTGCACGGACTTCCAGGCGCGCCGCGCCGCGATCAAGTACCGCGGCGGCGCCTTCAAGGGGAGCCGACTGGCGCACACCCTGAACGGCAGCGGCCTGGCAGTCGGGCGGACGCTCGTGGCGGTGCTCGAGAACTACCAACGCGCCGACGGCAGCGTCCTCATCCCGGAGGCGCTCCGGCCGTACATGGGCGGCCAGGAGGTCATCGAGCCGCGCGGCTGATCCGCGTCAGATCTCGAACCAATCGGTGACGAGCACGCCCACAAGCCGCGTCGTGCCGAAGTCCAGCGGGTAGCCGCGCATCGTCGCGTGCAGCGCCGTGCCGTCGCACGCGATGACGCGGTTGTCCACCTGCGGGAAGTGGACGCCGTTTCTGTGGGCGAGGCGCATCCGCTCGCGCGCGGCGTCGTGCGTGCCCGGGTCGATGAAGTCGAGCACCGGCTTGCCGACGATCTCCTCGGCTGAGCGCGCTCGCAGCAGCACGCGGGCCGCCTGGTTCGCGTAGACGAAGTCCCGCTCGTCATGCACGAGGAGTGGTGCGGGCAACTCCTCGATGAGCAGGTGACACAGCCCCTCGATGGCCATACCCTTCAGCGACCCCATGCGTTCTCCTTCTCGCCGGTTGGGGCCATTGTAGCCGAGGGCTCTGACACGCCTGCGGCGCGGTGGCTACCGCGCGGCCCTTCCGCGACGGCAGGCGAATGGGAACGAACATGACGTGCACCCACGCCGCTCATGGTAGCCTGTTCGTCCGAAGCTGCCGTGATGAGCGCTCGCTTCGTCTGCACCGGGCGCGATGCGTTCGACGAGCCAGAAAGGAGCCCGCCCTGGGCACCGCACGCCGAGCTCTGATCCGCTGGGCGGTCTTGACCGCGATGTGGTGGGCGATATCGGAAGGCGATACCGCCGCGCTCGCAGTGGGCGCGCCTGCGGCTCTTGCCGCGGCGCTGATATCGCTGGCGCTGCATCCGGATCCCCTGCCGGTCGTTCGTCCGCTGGGCCTTCTGCGATTCGCGGGCTTCTTCCTCGTGCATTCGGTCCGCGGCGGCATCGACGTCGCACTCCGCGCCCTCAAGCCGAGCATGCCGATCGATCCGCGCATCATCACGTATGACCTGCGGCTTCCGGGCAACACGGCGCGCGTGGTGTTCACGAATACGCTGAGCCTGCTCCCCGGCACGCTGAGCGCGAAGCTCGGCCGGGACACCCTGGAGGTGCACGTCCTTGACTGCGCGGGCGACGTGACCGCTGAGATCGCGCGCGTGGAAGACCGCGTCGCGGACCTCTTCGGCGTGCATCTCGCCCCGCACGCGGGAGGTGCCTGCTGATGGATCCGGTGCTCGGCGCGCTCGCCGCATTCATCATGGTGACGGCCTTTCTCGGCATCCTGCGCATCGAACGCGGTCCCTCGGGCGCCGATCGCATGCTCTCCGCGATGCTCTTCGGTACCACGGGCGTGGCGCTCGCGCTCGTCTTGGCCGAGGCGATCGGCAGTGCCGGAGCGCGCGATGCCGGTCTCGTGTTCGCGCTGCTTGGCGCCGTGACGGCGGTCGCCTTCGTGAAGCGCGCGTGGAGGGCGGGCGAGTGATGTCGACGCTCGACACGCTGACCGCCGGCATCGAGTACGCCCTGTACGCCGCGGGCGCCTTCTTCTTCCTCGCCGGCTCCGTGGGCCTCGTGCGCTTCCCCGACGTCTACACGCGGCTCCACGCGCTCACCAAGGCCGACAATCTCGGCCTTGGCCTCGTCTGCCTCGGCCTTGCGGTCCGCGCCGGATCGCCGGTGGTGGCGCTGAAGCTGCTGCTCATATGGCTGCTCGTGCTGGGCGCGGGTGCCACGGCGTGCTACCTGGTCGCCGAGGCTGCTCGCGCGGCCGAGGTCGCGCCGTGGACGCGGGGGGAGCGGCGGTGAGCCTGCTCTTCGACATCCTGCTCATCGTGACGCTGCTCTGGATCGCAGTGGGGGCGCTCAGCGAGACGAAGCTCTTCAAGTCCGTGGTCATGTTCATCGTGTTCGGGCTGTTCCTCGCGATCGCGTGGGTCCGCCTCGGCGCACCCGACGTGGCATTGGCCGAGGCTGCCATCGGGGCTGGCGTGACCGGGGCGCTGATGCTGGACGCGGTGGGGCACCTGCGGAAGCGGCCCACGCCGTACCCGACCGACCAGCGGGAGGAGGAGGCCGATGCGTGATCGCGAGCGCCTGCTCGCCCCGGTGCCCGTGCTCGTCGCGCTTGCGACGCTCGCGGTCGTGACGCGCGCCGTGCTCTCGCTGCCGCGATCGGCCGAGGGGCTGTACGGTCCGGTGGCCGAGGCAGCCGCCCGCGCGGGCATCTCCAACCGGGTGACCGCCGTTCTCCTGGACTTCCGCGGCTATGACACCCTCCTGGAGATCGCGGTGCTGATGCTCGCCACGGTCGCCGTGCTGTCGCTCCGAGAGGACCCCCGGCAACTCTACCGGCGCCTCTCGGAGCGTGCGACTCCGGTGCTGGCGGCGCTGACGCGCATCCTCGTGCCGCTCGCGTTCGTGGTCTCCGTCCACCTCGTATGGATCGGCTCATCGCAGCCGGGCGGCGCCTTCCAGGCGGCCGCCGTGCTCGGCGCCACCGGTATCCTGCTCTCGCTCTCCGGCTATGCGCGTCCGCAGTGGGTGGGCAGGACCGCCATGCGCTCCATCCTCGCCGTCGGGTTGCTGACGTTCATCGGCATCGCCGTGCTCGCCATGGTCGCGGGCGGGGCGTTGCTGGAGTATCCGGAGGGCACCCGCAAGACGCTCATGCTCGTCATCGAGTCGCTGCTCACGTTGTCGATCGGTGCGAGCCTCGCGAGCCTCTTCCTGTCCTCGGCGTCCGGTGATTCGGAGCGTGACGGCCGATGAGCACGACGGTCCTCTACCCGCTGCTCGGCGCCGCGCTCTTCGCCCTGGGTGTCTGGGGACTGCTCGCGCGCAAGCACCTCATCCACAAGGTCATCGCCGCGAACTTCCTCGGCTCCGGGGTCTTCCTCGTCCTCATCGGCCTCGCCGGTCGGACCGCCGGGGCCGACCCGGACCCGGTGCCGCTGGCGATGGTCCTCACGGGCATCGTGGTGACGGTGGCGCTCACCGCGCTCGCCCTCGCGCTCATCAAGCGGTACTACTCGGCGACGGGCCTGGACACGCTCGAGCCTGCCGAGGAGGCCGAGCAGTGAGCCTCGTAGCCCACCTTCCCGTGATCGTGATCATGATGCCGCTCATCGGCGCGAGCATCGCCTTCGTGGCCGGCCCCCGTCGCGCGCCGCTCGTGACGGTCGCCACCGCGGTGCTCACGATCGCGCCGGTCGCCTGGCTCGGCGCGTGGGTGTTGGCCGAGGGTCCGACACGCTACGAGATCGGCGGGTGGGGCGGGCCGCTCGGCATCGTGCTCGTGGCCGACGGCCTCTCGGCGGCCTTCCTCGGTCTTGTCGCGATCGTCGGTCTTGGCGTCACGCTCTATGCGACCGGCTACTACCGTGTGGCGACCGGGTCTCGGCCGGGACCCGGGCACGGGCTGTACTGGACGCTCTGGCTCTTCATGTGGTCCTCGCTCAACGCGCTGCTTCTCACCGGCGACGTCTTCAACGTGTACGTCTGCCTCGAGCTCGTGGGCCTCTCGGCTGTCGCGCTCGTCACGCTTGCCGAGGGCGCCGAACCGCTGCGCGCCGCGATGCGGTACCTCTTCGCGAGCATCCTCGGCGCGATGACGTACCTGCTGGGCGTTGCGCTCCTCTACGCGGCCACCGGCGTGCTCGACATGCGGATGCTCGCCGACTCGCTCGGGCCATCGGTGGCCGCCGAGACGGGCCTCGCGCTCATGGTGGCGGCGCTGCTGCTCAAGACCGCGCTCGTCCCGATGCACTTCTGGCTGCCGACGGCGCACGCCGCTGCCCCCTCGCCGGTGAGCGCCGCGCTCTCCGCGCTCGTGGTGAAGGGCTCGTTCTTCGTGACGCTGCGCCTGTTCCTCGATGTCATGCCGGCGGGCTATCTCGGCGGCGCGGACGTGCTGATCGGCGTGCTCGGTGCCGTGGCCATCGTCTGGGGCTCCATCCAGGCGCTGCTGCAGGAGCGGATCAAGCTGCTCGTGGCGTACTCCACGGTCGCGCAGGTAGGCTACCTCTTCCTCCTTTTCCCGCTGGCCCGCCACGGCGGCGAGGTGCTCTCGGCGGCGCTTCTCGGCGTCCTCGTGCACGCGCTTGCTCACGCGTTCGCGAAGTCGTCGATGTTCCTCGCGGCGGGCGTGACGCTCAAGCGCTTCGGGCACGACCGCATCGCCGACCTCCCGGGCACGGCACGCCGCGCGCCGGTCATCGCCGCCACGTTCGCGCTCGCCGGCGTCACGATGATGGGTCTGCCGCCCAGCGGCGGGTTCGGCGCCAAGTGGCTCATCGCGAGCGCAGCGCTCGCGTCGGGCGAGTGGTGGTGGGCCGCGGTCGTCCTCGTGGGCGGCCTGCTCGCCTCGGCATACATGTTCCGGCTCCTCGCGGTATTCATGGCTGCTCCCGGCGAGCGACCGCTGCCGGCGGGCGGCGTGCGGACGCTTCGTACCGAGTGGGTACCGCTCGCGCTGGCGGCCGCCTCGTTCCTGCTCGTTCTGGCGGTCCCGCTCGTGACGCGCCTGGCCGAGGCGAGCGCGGTCGTGGCGCAGGCGGGGGGTGTCGTGCCGTGACGGTGTGGCTGACCGTGCTTCTGCCCGTGCTCGTGGGCGTGACGACCTTCCTGCTCGGCGAGACGCGCGAGCGGCTCCGCGTGCTCGTCAACCTCGCCGGGGCCGTTCTGTCCTCGGGCGTCGTGATCGCGCTCGTCGTGCGAGCGTACGACGGGGCGGTGGCCGGAAGCTCGGTGGAGATGCTGCCGGGGCTCGCGCTCTCGCTCGAGGCTGACCTGCTCGGGCTGCTCTTCTCGGCGGTCGCGACCGTGCTCTGGGCGGTGACGCTCGTCTACGCGTTCGGCTACATGGCGCATGCCGAGAACCGCGCGCGTTTCTTCGGCTTCTTCGCGCTGTGCATCGCTTCGGCCAACGGTGTGGCGCTCTCGGCGGATCTGCTCGGCCTGTTCGTCTTCTACGAGCTGCTGACGTTGGCGACGTACCCGCTCGTCGTGCACTCCGGCACCGACGAGGCGCTGGTCGCCGGGCGACGCTACCTCTACTACGCGCTCAGCGGCGGTGCCGCGCTGCTGCTAGGCGTGGTGTGGCTCTACGCGATCGCGGGAACGGTGCCGTTCACGCCCGGCGGCGCGCTCGGGGCGGTGGCCGGCCGAACCGGCGAGCTGCGTGCGATCTTTGCGCTGCTCGCAGGGGGATTCGGCGTGAAGGCCGCGCTGGTGGGTCTGCACCGCTGGCTGCCGGGGGCGATGGTGGCGCCCGCGCCGGTGAGCGCGCTGCTGCACGCGGTGGCCGTGGTCAAGGCGGGCGCCTTCGGCATGGTGCGCCTCGTGAACGAGGTCTACGGCCCCGAGCTCGCGACCTCGCTCGGGGTGGCGCAGCCGCTCGCCGCGATCGCGGCGATCACCATCCTCTTCGGCTCGATCGTGGCGCTGCGCCAGGACGACATCAAGCGGCGACTGGCGTACTCGACCATCGCGCAGCTCTCCTACATCACGCTCGGCGTGGCGCTCTGCTCTCCGCTCGCCGCCGTCGGCGCGGTCGCGCATCTCGCCCACCACGCCGTCATGAAGATCACGATGTTCTTCTCGGCGGGCAGTCTTGCCGAGACGCACCACATCAAGCGGCTGAGCGCTCTGGACGGCGTCGGCCACCTGATGCCGGCGACGATGGCCTCGTTCGCGGCGGCTTCCTTCGGCCTTGCGGGTATCCCGCCGTTCGCGGGCTTCTTCAGCAAGTGGCCGCTCGGCGCGGGCGCCGCCGAGTCGGGCCAGGTGTGGGCGACGCTGCTGTTCGTGACGAGCGGGGCGCTCGCGGTCGGGTATCTTGCGCCGTTCCTGGTGCGCGCCGTTCGGCCCGCCGCCGCAGCGCGTGAGCCGGGCGCCGAGAGCGATCCGCGCATGCTGTGGCCCATCGTGATCGTCGGCGCGCTGTCGCTCGTCCTCGGCCTGCTCGCCGGCGTTCCCGGCAGCCCGCTCGACTGGGCCGCGCGCGCCGTCGCGCCCTCGTATGCGGGGTGGTCGCCGTGGTAGACGGGCTCGTGCGCGCCATCGGCTCGGGGGCGTTTCTCGCCGACGACCTCGCGGTGACCTTCGGTGTGCTCTTCTCGGCCATCTGGGGTATCTCCGCGCTCTACGCCCTGGTCACGGTGCCCAGCGACGAGCGGGGGCGGCTGTTCGCGTACTTCGTGCCGGCCGCTGTGGGGGGCATCGGCGTGGCGTTCGCCGCCGACGCGGTCTCGTTCTACCTCTGCTTCGCGCTCATGGCGCTGCCGTCGTGGGGGCTTGTCACGCACCCGCGTACGGCCGAGGCGCATCGGGCGGGGACGGCGTACCTGGGCGTCACGGTCCTCGGCGAGGCGCTGCTGCTGGCGGCGCTCATGCTGCTGGCTGCCGAGGCGAAGAGCATCCACCTCGCCGAGCTGCGTGGCGCGCTCGCCGCTGCCGAGCATGCCGGTGTCGCGTTCGCGCTCGTCGTTGCGGCGTTCGGGCTCAAGCTGGGCGCGATCGGCGCGAGCGGCGCCCTCCCGCTGACGTACGGGACCGCGCCCGCCGGGGCTGCGTCCGCGCTCGCGGGCGCGACGGTGAAGGTGGGCGTGCTCGGCCTGTTGCGCCTGCTGCCCCTCGGCGAGGTCGTGCCCGACGGCTGGGGAGCGGCGGTCATCGTGCTCGGCCTGCTGACGGCGTTCGGGGCGGCGGCCCTCGGCGTGCTCACCACGACTCCGAAGGCGGTGCTCGGCTACTCGAGCGCGAGCCAGATGGGGCTCGTGCTGATCGGCATCGGGGCGGGGCTCGCCGACCCTGCGGCGGGGTCGTGGGCGATCGCCGCGGCCGTCGCGTACTCCGTGCACCACGGGCTCGCGAAGGCGACGCTCTTCCTCGGCGAGGATGTCGTACGGCATGCCACCGGCCGCTCCCGGCGACTCGCCCTCGCGGCACTCGCGCTGCCGGCGCTGGCGCTCGTGGGCGCTCCGCTCACGAGCGGTTTCGTCGCCAAGTACGCGCTCAAGCACGCCGTGCACGATGCCGCCGGTGCGCTGCCGCACCTCGCCGGGACGCTGCTGTCGTGGGCGGCGGTGGGCACCGCGCTGCTGATGCTTCGCTTCTTCGTGCTGCTGATGCAGGAGCCGGTCGATCAGGGGGCGGGCACCGTGGGAGGAGCGGCCGCACCGCGGCGTGCTCCCGCGGTGCTCTGGGCGTTCATGCTCGCGCTCGTCGCCGGCGCGGCGTGGCTCTGGCCGGCCGGGTGGGCGGCTGACGCGGCGCACTCCGCGTTCGATCCGACCTCGCTGTCCGCGGCCACCTGGCCGGGGCTCGTGGCGCTGGCCGCGGCGCTGCTCGCGCGGCGGCTCGCCCGCGGCGCTGTACGTCTGCGAGAGGGCATCGTGCCGCCGGGAGACCTCGTTGCGGGTGCGACCCGGGTCGTCTCGGCATGGCTCGCGCCGGTACCGGCGCCGGTGATCGCCGGCGGTCGTACGCGGGCCACCGGGCTGCCTCGCATGCTGCTCGAAGCCGAGGGCTTCTGGACGGTCTGGGCGGTCGCGGCCGGCGTCTTCGTGGTCGTGGCGGTCGTGCTCGTGCTCGTCGCGGCGTAGCGTATGCGGCGTACGCTCTGACACGCCCGCGGCGTTCGGGAACACACTCCGTGTGACGCTCGCGCTGAAAGGACCGAGATGATCCCGACCACGCCCACCACGCTCGTCGTGTTCGGCACCACCGGCGACCTCATGGCACGCAAGATCGTGCCGTCGCTCGCGTACCTCTACATCAACGAGCGCCTGCCCGACCGCCTTCGCGTCGTGGGATGGGGCCGCCGCGGCTGGGACGACGCGCAGCTCCGCGACCACGTGCGGGGGATCCTCGAGCCCTACGACGGCGTCAAGCCGGAGGGGGAGGAGCTCGAGCGCTTCCTGGACCTGTTCACGTACCATGACGGCACGTTCACCGACGACGGCGCGTACGTCGCGCTGCGCGAGCGGATCCGCGGCTTCGCGGACGAGTGGGGACAGTGCGCGAACACGCTGTTCTACCTGGCGGTGCCGCCCGAGAACTACCGGGCGATCTTCGAGCGGCTCGCCGACTCGGGGCTGACCACGCCCTGCAGCGAGAGCGAGGGCTACACGCGCGTGCTCGTGGAGAAGCCCTTCGGCAGCGACCTTGAGAGCGCGCGGGAGCTCGACGATCTTCTCGGCAGCCTGTTCGCCGAGGAGCAGGTGTACCGCATCGACCACTACCTCGCCAAGGAGATGCTGCAGCAGGTCCTCGCATTCCGCTTCGTCAACCAGCTCTTCGAGCCGTCGTGGGACGCGCGACAGGTCGAGCGGATCGACATCTCGCTGCTGGAGACCATCGGCGTGGAGAAGCGCGGGGCGTTCTACGACGGCGTGGGCGCGCTGCGCGACGTGGGTCAGAACCACCTCCTGCAGATGCTCGCCCTCGTCGCCATGGACCGCCCTGCCGAGATGACCGCCGACGCGATCAGGGCCGAGCGTGCGCGGTTTCTCGGCACGCTCGTGCCGCCGTCGCCGGACGACATCGCGGCGGGCAGCTTCCGTGCGCAGTACGAGGGCTATCGCGACATCCGCGGCGTCGCGCCGGACTCCGGGACCGAGACGTACTTCCGCCTGCGGTTCACGCTAGCCGGAGGCCGGTGGGCGGGCGTCCCGGTCACCATGGAGTCGGGCAAGCGGTTCGCCGAGCCGCGCAAGGAGATCGCGGTCACGTTCCGCCACCCGGACCCGTGTCTGTGCGACGGAGCCGGACCGGGGCGCTACGAGAACGTGGTCACCTTCAGGATGGAGCCCGAGGAGTCGATCCGGCTGCAGTTCTGGGCGAAGAAGCCCGGCTTCGACGACGTCTTGGAGCCGCGCGAGTTCACGTTCTTCCTGTACGAGACCGACGAGAAGGTCCAGTACGTCGAGGAGTACGCGACGCTCCTGCTCGATGCCATCGAGGGGGACCAGACGCTGTTCGTCAGCACCGACGAGGTGCAGGCGATGTGGGCGTTCATCGACCCGTTCCTCGAAGTGTGGGACGCCGGCGCCGTCCCGCTCGACACGTATGCGCCGGACACCGCCGACGTGCTCGACCGGGCACGGGACCGCGTCGACCTCGGCATGCGGATGCCTCCGGAGATCGGCGTTGCGGGTCTTGGCAAGATGGGCGCCGCGCTCGCGCGCAACCTGCTGGAGCACGGCTGGCGCGTGGTCGGCTACAACCGCACGCATTCGGTCGCTGAGGGGATGGCGTCCGAGGGCCTGGAGCCGACCGCGAGCCTTTCGGAGCTGGCCGAGAAGCTCGCGCCGCCCCGCTGCGTCTGGGTGATGGTGCCCGCCGGCGCCGCCACCGAGGCCATGCTCTTCGGCGAGGGCGGCCTGGCCGAGGTGCTGGAGCCCGGGGACATCGTGATCGACGGCGGGAACTCCTTCTACGAGGACACGCGGGAGCGTGCGACACGTCTGGCCGAGCGGGGCATCCGCTTCATGGACGCGGGCACGTCCGGCGGTCCGGGCGGCGCCCGCCACGGCGCCTGCCTGATGGTGGGCGGCCGTCGCGAGGACTTCGACGCCCTCGGCAGGCTGTGGAGCGACATCAGTGTGCGCGACGGCTTCCGGTTCTTCGAGGGCCACGGTGCGGGCCACTTCGTGAAGATGGTGCACAACGGCATCGAGTACGGTCTCATGGCCTCCTATGCCGAGGGAATGAACATCCTGGCTCACGCCAATGCGGGAAAGAGCGAACAGTCCCACGACGCCGAGACGACGCCGCTGCGTAACCCCGAGGAGTTTCAATTCGATCTCGATCTTCCCGAAATCGCCGAAGTCTGGCGGCGCGGCAGCGTGATCTCCTCGTGGCTGCTCGATTTGACTGCGGCCGCCCTGCTCAGGGATCCGGCGCTCGAAAAATTCGACGGCCGGGTCTCGGATTCCGGCGAGGGGCGATGGACGATCAAGGCAGCCATCGACGAGGCCGTGCCGGTGCCGGTGCTCAGCACGGCGCTCTACTCGCGCTTCAGCTCGCGCGGCGAGGCGCAGTTCGCCGACAAGCTCCTGTCGGCGATGCGCTTCGAGTTCGGCGGGCACGTCGAGAAATGAGCCGGAAAGTGGCAACGAGAAGGAGTTGGAAACGATGAGTGCAGCCCAGTCAAAAGTCGCGTTCCTTTTTGATGTCGACAACACCCTGCTCGACAACGACCGCGTCATTTCCGACCTGCAGCGCCACCTCGAACGCGAGGTCTGCGCCGAGTGCGCGGAGCATTACTGGCGTCTCTTCGAGCAACTGCGAGCCGAGTTGGGCTATGCGGACTATCTGGGCGCGCTGCAACGATATCGCAGCAGCTATCCGCACGATCCGGGCATTCTGGCCGTCTCCCGATTTTTGCTCAACTACCCCTTTGCCGATCGTCTCTTTCCCGCCGCGCTGAAGGTGATTACCCACGTCAAGCAATGGGGGCCGGCGGCTCTGCTTACCGACGGCGATGTGGTTTTCCAGCCGCGCAAAGTGGATCGCTCCGGACTCTCTGAAGCGGTGGATGGGCGAGTCATCATCTGTTTGCACAAAGAGCAGGAACTCGACGCCGTCCTTGCGTCCTGTCCCGCTGATCATTACGTGCTGGTCGAGGACAAACTGCGCATCCTCACCGCCGTCAAAGACCATTGGGGCTCACGCGTCACGACCGTGTTCGTGCGCCAGGGTCATTATGCCCTCGACCCGGAGATTCTGGCTGGCTATCCGACGGCGGATATCAGTCTCGATTCGATCGGAGACCTGCTGCAATACGAATTGGCGCATCCACTTGATCCCGAATATTTGAAAATGAGGCCACAATGAATACGTCCCGATCCGATGCCCTGGTCTTTTTCGGCGCCACGGGCGATCTGGCTTTCAAGAAAATCTTCCCGGCCTTACAAGCTATGGTCAAACGCGGGCACCTTGAGGTCCCGGTCATCGGCGTCGGCCGGTCGGACTGGAGCGCCGAACAGCTCCGGGCCCGGGCTCGAAAGAGCCTGGAAAAATCCGGCGATATGGATCCTGAGGCTTGTGAGAAACTCTGCGGTCTGCTGCGCTATGTGCGCGTCGACTATGCCGATCCGGTGACGTTTCAGACGCTGCGCAAGGAACTGGGGGACGCCGGGCAACCGGCGCATTATCTGGCCATTCCGCCCCAGATGTTTGAAACGGTTATCGGGCATTTGGAGAAATCCGGCTGCGCCGCGGGTGCGCGCGTGCTCGTCGAAAAACCCTTCGGCCGCGACCTGGCCTCCGCCCGGGACCTCAATCGAATCCTCCTCAAAACCTTCGATGAGTCAGCCATTTTCCGCATCGACCACTATCTCGGCAAGCGACCGGTGAACAACCTCCTCTTCTTTCGCTTCGCCAATGCGCTTCTGGAGCCGGTCTGGTGCCGCCACTATATCGAGAGCGTGCAGATCACGCTGGCGGAAGACTTCGGCGTCCAGGGGCGCGGTGGCTTCTACGAAGAAACAGGCGCCATTCGCGACGTGATACAGAATCATCTCTTCCAGGTCCTGACCAATCTGGCCATGGAACCGGCAGCCGGGAACGACAGCACGTCCCTGCGGGATGAAAAGATCAAAGTCCTCAGGGCCATTTCGCCGCTGAAACCGAAGGACCTCGTTCGCGGGCAGTTCATCGGTTATCGAACCGAAAAGGGTGTGGCGGCCGATTCGGGGGTGGAAACCTATGCCGCCATGCGGCTGGAGATCGACAATGACCGCTGGCGGGGCGTCCCCTTCTTTGTGCGCGCCGGGAAATATCTCCCCGTCACCTGCACCGAAGTCGTGATCCGGTTCCGTCGGCCCGCGACCCTGGATCAAACTCTTGAGCTGAAGCCGAATGCTCTGCGCTTTCGCATCAGTCCCGAGATCCTCTTTGTGCTGCGCGTCAATGTGCTCGGCTCCGACGAGCAGAATCCTGGCCAGGAAGTGGAGTTATTGGCCTGTCGTCACCAGGGCGCCGATGAGCCGACCCCTTACGAACGCATCCTCACGGACGCCATGAAGGGGGACAACACCCTGTTCGCGCGCCAGGACTATGCCGAGGAGGCCTGGCGCATCGTCGATCCGGTGTTGAAAGCGGCGACTCCCGTCCACGAATACGAGCCGAAAACCTGGGGGCCGAAGGAGGTCGACGCGATCGTCTCGCCCGCCGGATGCTGGCACAACCCGGTCGTAACGGACAAATCGCCGTGTTCATGAAGATGGAAGTTTTTGCCGATGCCGATTCGGTCGCCCGGGCGGCTGCCGCGTTCGTCGCCGCCAAGGCCCTGGCGGCCGTTGCCGAGCGTGGCCGCTTCATCATGGCCGTCAGCGGCGGTCAAACCCCGTGGCGGATGCTCCGCCTTCTCGCCCGCGAAGAGATCCCTTGGGATCGACTGCACATTTTCCAGGTGGACGAGCGAGTCGCCCCGGCGGGGAACCCCGACCGGAATCTGACCCATTTGCGGGAGAGTCTGCTGGAAGATGCCCCGTTGGGCGCTGATCAAATCCATGCGATGCCGGTGGCATCATCGGATCTGGACGCCGCGGCCGCAAAGTATGGAAGGGAGCTTTCCGCGATGGCCGGTTCACCGCCGGTTCTCGATCTGGTCCATCTCGGACTCGGACCGGATGGTCACACCGCCTCCCTGATCCCGGGAGATCCCGTTCTCGACGTCACCGATTCGGATGTCGCGCCGACCGGCGTTTATCAGGGGCGGCGGCGCCTGACGCTGACCTATCCTCTGCTGAACCGCTCGCGCCAGATCCTGTGGCTTGTCACCGGGCGCGAGAAAGCCGGGATGCTCACACGCCTGTGCGCCGGAGACCTCTCGATTCCAGCGGGGCGTGTCAATCGACTACAGGCGTTGGTGCTTGCCGACCGCGCCGCGGCGGGAGAGGCAGACCCACCCGGAGCCGCGAAAGGGTTGCCATAACCTGGGGAGGAACTAAGTATGCGCGTTGGAATGGCCGCTGATCACGGGGGATTCATTCTCAAGGAGAATCTCGCCGTGGCGATCCGTAACCAGGGACATGAGGTCGTCGACTTCGGCGCCGGCGACCTGGTCCCCAGTGATGACTATCCCGATTTTGTCATCCCATTGGCCCAGGCAGTGGCCTCAGGCGAGGTCGATCGCGGCGTGGCGATTTGCTACAGCGGTGTGGGTGCGTCCGTCTGTGCCAACAAGGTATCCGGCATACGGGCAGCGCTGATCCACGATCGGTTTTCGGCCCGGCAAGGGGTCGAAGACGACCACATGAATATCCTTTGCCTGGGCGGCAGGAGTCTGGGTGAGGCGGAGGCCCAAGAACTGGTCCAGACGTTTCTCGTCGCGCAGTTCAGTCAAGAGGAACGGCATCTGCGGCGGCTCGGCAAGATTTCGGCCCTGGAGGCAGAATGGTTTGCCTAGGAGGCTGTCCGAGAATACATGACCGGCTGCAAACGCAACTGCTTCGCTGAACAACCAATGGAGGACATCGTGGTTCATCAGGAAAACGCAAATTCTGTCAATCAGCCGATAATCGAACGATTGCCGCAGACTGCTCCGGCGGACGAGTTCAATAGGGAACTGGTGCGCAACGTCCGTCCGTTGGATTGGGTGAACCCGAAGCCGGGCGGTCGATACAATCTGGTCGTGATCGGAGCCGGGACGGCCGGCCTGGTCACCGCGGCCGGGGCGGCGGGCATGGGGGCGAAGGTCGCCTTGATCGAACACAACCTGATGGGCGGCGATTGCCTGAATGTCGGTTGCGTGCCGTCGAAGGGCCTCATCAGCGCCGCCCGCATCGCGGCAGCGGTGCGACAGGCCGGCGCCTTCGGTGTCGAAGTGCCCGACGGCGTGAAGGTGAACTTCGCCGCCACCATGGAGCGTATGCGGCGGCTGCGCGCCCGCATCAGCCCCAACGATTCCGCCCAACGGTTTCGTGATCTGGGAATTGACGTTTATTTCGGGGCGGCAAAGTTCGTCGATTCGAACACGGTCGAGGTCGACGGCACGCAGCTCAGCTTCAAACGCGCGGTGATCGCCACCGGCGCGCGAGCCGCTGCACCGCCGATTCCCGGTTTGGATTCGGTGGACTATCTGACGAACGAGACCTTGTTTTCCCTGACCGAGCGTCCCCGGCGACTCGGCATTATCGGCGCCGGACCGATCGGCTGCGAGATGGCCCAGGCGCTGGCGCAGCTCGGTTCCGAAGTCTTCCTGGTGGAGACGATGCACGGCATCCTCCCCCGCGAAGATCGCGAGGCGGCTGAGATCGTGCAGCAGGCGATGACGCGATCAGGCGTCAAGCTCCTTTGTTGCGGCAAAGAAATGGAGATCAAAAATGAGGATGGAATCCGGCTCAAGGTCGAATCGCACGACCAGGGGTATGACGAGCCGATCGACAAGCTGCTGGTCTCTGTCGGCCGGGCGCCGAATGTCGAGAATCTGAACCTGGAAGCCGTGGGTGTCGATTACGACAAGACGGGGGTGAAGGTCAATGAGCGGATGCAGACGACAAACGCCATGATTTACTCCGCCGGAGACATCTGCTCACCCTTTCAGTTCACGCACGCCGCCGATTTCATGGCCCGAATCGTCATTCAAAATGCGCTGTTCCTGGGCCGCAAGAAGTCGACTTCACTGGTGATGCCCTGGTGTACCTACACTTCGCCCGAAATTGCCCATGTGGGGCTCTACGAGAATCAAGCCGCGGAACAGGGGATCGAAGTTGACACCTTCCTTCAGGCATTCCGCGACGTCGACCGTGCGATCCTGGACGGAGAAGACGAGGGCTTCGTGAAAGTCCACGTCAGGAAAGGAACGGATAAGATCGTCGGAGCAACCATCGTCGCCAGCCGCGCCGGCGACATGATCTCCGAAATCACCTTGGCCATGACTCACGGCCTGGGTCTGAAGGAGATTGGCAGCACGATTCATCCGTACCCGACGCAGGCGGAGGCGATTCGCAAACTCGGCGACCAATTCAATCGCACGCGCATGACCCCCTTTGTGAAGGGAATCTTCAAAAAGTGGATCGCCTGGACCGGGTAGAAGAGGTTATATCCCGACAGTCAGGTTTTATCCGCAGCGATACACTCACAATCGAGGCGATCTATGCATAATGACAACGAAATAGCGGCGGAAAGACGACCGGACGAAGTAGCTTTCGGTCGGGAAATCTGCGGGGAGATCAACCAGGCGGAGCGCCGCGAGTGGTGGTTGTCCAACGGCCTTGGCGGCTATGCCAGTGGCACGGTGGCGGGCAGCCTGACCCGCTGCTACCATGGTCTGTTGATTGCGCCGGTGCAACCGCCGCTGGGGCGCATGCTGCTGGCCGCCAAGGCCGATGCCACCTTGGTTGATGCTGACGGGATAGCGTGGCCGCTCTTCACCAACCGCTGGAGCGGTGGGGTAGTTGAGCCGGCCGGGTATCGGTATCTGGAGTCCTTCCGGCTCGAGGGGCGCATGCCGGTCTGGCGATTCCGCTTCGGTGGCAGCCGTCTGGAAATGCGGATTTGGATGGAGCGGGGGGCCAACTCGACCTGGGTGGCCTACCGGCTGGAACCAGACCCCCTGCGTCCGGCGAGCCAGGCGCTGCTCAAGGTCAGGCTGCTGACCAACTTCCGCGATCATCACAGCCGCACCGAACCGCGCAGTTTCGACCCGACCGTTGAGGAGAAAAGCCACGGGTTGCGGATTGGCCATCCAGCGGGCCCGGCGCTCTACATCAAGAGCTGGAACGGTTCAGTGAGGGTTGATCCCCACTGGGTTGAACAGTTCGACCTCCCGGTGGAGCGGGAGCGAGGATTGCCAGATCGGGACAACCATTTTTCCCCCGGAGAGGCCCTCTTTTCACTGGTTCCGGGCCAATGGGCCGGAGTCTTGTTGACCCTGCACGAGGATGCTCCAGTCGACCTGGAAGCATCCCTGCAGCGCTCTCGCGCCGTTGACATGGAGGTATTGGCGCAAGCCGCCACAGCGAATCCTGAGCTGAAAATGGCTCCGGTATGGATACGGCAGCTGATCCTGACCGCCGACAATTTTCTCTTCGCCCGGCCTCTCCCTGAGCATCCCGAGGGCGAATCGATGATTGCTGGCTATCCCTGGTTCGGTGACTGGGGGCGCGACACCATGATCGCCCTTCCCGGGCTGACCCTGGCCACCGGGCGCTACGAATCGGCACGGCACATCCTTGAAACCTTTGCCCGGTTTGTCGACCGGGGAATGCTGCCGAACCTCTTCCCGGGAACCGGGGACATTCCGGAATACAACACCGTGGATGCGGCACTCTGGTATATCGAGGCCTGGCGCTCCTATGTCGAGACCACCGGCGACCTGGAAGCACTGCGCCGGGCCTTTCCGGTTTTGGAGGAGATCGTAGGCTGCTACCAGGGCGGCACTCGTTACGGCATCCGCATGGACCCGGCGGACGGACTGATATTCGCTGGCGAACCGGGTGTGCAGCTGACTTGGATGGACGCGAGGGTCGGTGACACGGTCTTCACCCCGCGCATCGGCAAAGCGGTGGAAATCAACGCCCTGTGGTACAACGCCCTCTGTGCCATGGCCGAACTGGCAACAATGATCGCCGCTCCCACCGAAGCGTTCCTGGCGCTGGCCGCCACGGCGCGCCACGGGTTTCAGCGATTTATTCGGCCTGACGGCAGCCTTTACGACGTCCTTGATGGACCCGATGGCAACGACAGCAGTTTGCGGCCCAATCAAATTTTCGCGGTCAGCTTGCACGCCTCCCCCCTGGACCCTGACGCGCAGCAAAAAATCGTGGCCGTTTGCGAGCGCCACCTTCTGACGACCTTTGGCTTGCGCTCCCTGGCCGCGGAGCATCCCGCCTACCGCCCCGATTACCGGGGCGGAGTCTGGGAGCGGGACAGCGGTTACCACCAAGGGCCAGCCTGGGGCTGGCTGCTGGGGCACTACACCCTGGCGTTATATCGGGTATCCAAAGACCCGACCCATGCCCGAGAGATTCTGGAAAACCTGCGCTTCCACCTCCAAGATGGCGGATTGGGGACGGTCAGCGAGATTTTTGACGGCGAACCACCTCATCACCCCAGGGGCTGTCCGTCACAAGCGTGGTCGGTCGCTTGCGCGCTGGAGGCGTGGTGGAGAATCGGGACAACGACCAATGGCTGATCATTTATGCAAGGAGCAACCATGACCAAGATCGAAGTCGTGCTGGGGATCGATATCGGCGGAACGACCACTGCCTTTGGATTTGTGGATCGCGAGGGAGGTGTTCTGGCCGAGACGACGATGCCTACCAACGCCCAGCAATCCGCGCAGATTCTCGTTGACCGACTGCACGAAAAAATCGAAGAGGTCCGGGGGACGCTACCTGACACGTTGCTTCTCAGGGGGATCGGCGTCGGTGCGCCCAATGCCAATTATTATCAGGGAACGGTCGAAAGCCCGGTCAATTTGAACTGGGGTAAAACGGTCAACCTGGTTGAGCTGTTCCACCACCACTACGACCTGCCGGTGGTCATCACCAACGATGCCAACGCCGCAGCCATCGGCGAACTGAAATTTGGTGGGGCGCAAGGAATGAAACATTTCCTGGTCATTACCCTGGGAACCGGTTTAGGGAGCGGGATTGTGGTCGATGGCGCATTGCTCTACGGCGCAGACGGCTTTGCCGGGGAGCTCGGCCACACTGTGGTCGACCCGGACGGGCGACAGTGCGGATGTGGCAAAAAGGGGTGCCTGGAGACCTATGCCTCGGCCAGCGGACTGCGCCGCACGGTCTTTGCTCTCCTGGCTGAGCGCAGGGAGCCCAGTCCCTTGCGGGGGGTGAGCTACGACGCAATGACCTCGAAGCAGATTTATACCGCTGCCACCGAAGGAGATCCCATCGCGTTGGCGGCTTTTGCTTTGACTGCGCGGATTCTCGGCATGAAGCTGGCCGATGCGGTGGCGCATACCAGCCCCGAAGCCATTTTCCTGCTCGGCGGGTTGGCCAACGCCGGCGATTTGCTGCTGATACCGACCCGCCGATACCTGGAAGAATACCTGTTTCATCCCTTCCGGGGGAAAGTGCAACTGCTCCCCTCCGCTCTGGAAGAAGGAACCAGTGCGATTGTCGGAGCGGGCGCACTCATCTGGCACGAATTAGGCCACTGAGGTCCGACGATGGTAAACAGGCTTGCAGTGGGAATCCCCCGGGGAAGTAAGCTAGGCCCGGTTGCAAATGCCCAACAAGAGGAACCTCATGGCCAGACTCTCAGCCACCCCCCTCAAGCTCTTCTTTGGCAGTCTGTGGCTCTGTCTGTTTTTGGCGGCGCTGACCCTCTGGTGGCGCTCGCAGATCGCGCTGGATGCAATTCCGGCGCTGCTCGAACAATGGCTGCGTGACTTCGGGTTGCTCAAGGCGGCCGCCGTGTATGTCATTTTTTATGCGCTACGCCCCCTGATCCTCTTCCCGGCCACCCTGCTCACCGTCGCCTCGGGGCTTATCTTCGGTCCCTGGCTTGGCACCCTCTTCACCATCATTGGCGAAAACGCCAGCGCTAATTTTGCCTTCATCCTGGCCCGCTGGTTCGGCCGCACGACGGTTGCGAAACACGAAACCGGGCTGATGCGCCGCTGGGACGCAAAGCTGCAGCACAATGGTATCGTCGCAGTTCTGACCATGCGGCTGTTCATGCTGCCCTTCGATGTGGTCAACTTTGGCTGCGGGATGACCGCCATTCGCCAGCGCGATTATGCCATTGGCACCTTTTTCGGCATCCTCCCGTCGCTGATCGGTTTCGTCCTGCTCGGGGGCATCGCAGCCGCGGGGGTGAACCACCGGATCCTGGTGCTGGGGCTGTCGGTCTTTTTCATGGCCCTTGGCTTCGGCATCGCCCATCGGCTCAGGCGCCGGGAATCTGCCGCTGTACCGGGAACAAAGTCTGTGAATCCAGAGCAAGAGAACCGACCGCAACCAAAACGCTGAATTTCGACCAGGGAAGAATGGATGGCGATAACCATCGTTTCGGTCTGTGCCGATGGACCGGAATACTTGGGATGCTTGACGGAAGGAACCTAACCATGTTTGCCACAAAAAGGAATCGTACCGCTCTGGTCTTTGCCGGCGGCGGCAGCCTTGGCGCCGCGCAGGTCGGCATGCTCAAAGCCCTCGCCGAAGCTGGAGTGGTGCCGGATCTGCTGGTCGGTGCCTCGGTCGGGGCGATCAACGCCGCCTATTTCGCCAGCGATCCGAGCAGTGCCGGGGCGCAGCGGTTGGAGACCCTCTGGCGCGGCCTCCAACGCCGGGACATTTTTCGCTTTTCGCTGGCCGGAGCACTGAAAAGTCTGCTCGGCCGACGCAGCTACCTGTTCAATGATCGGATTTTCAGCCGCTTTCTGGAGCGCAACCTGCCCTATCGGCAACTGGAAGAGGCACGCATCCCCTGCCATATCGTCGCCAGTGACATGGTCAGCGGCGACGAGGTCCTGATTTCGTCGGGCCCAGCCATTCCTGCTCTGCTGGCCAGCGCCGCCATCCCCGGAGTCTTCCCGCCCTTGCTGTTGGGCAATCAATATCTTCTCGATGGGGGCGTTGCCAACCACACCCCAGTCTCCACGGCGGTGAAACTTGGGGCCACCCGCCTGATTGTCCTGCCGACCGGCTTTACCTGCGCCCCGGACGGCCTTCCTCAAGGGGCTCTCAATATGGCCTTGCATGCGCTTAATCTGGTCATCGCCAGACAACTCATGCACGATCTTGAACGCTTTGCCGACCAGGTCCAATTGACGGTCGTCCCGTCACTCTGCCCCCAAAAGACCCATCCCCTCGATTTTCAACGCTCAGGGGAATTGATCGACCGAGGCTATGACGTCACTCGACAGTGGCTTGCGAGCGGGGGTCTCAATCATCCGTTGGAGTACAAGTTTCTCGTACCGCATAGGCATTGAAAACAAAAATCAAGATAAGACCAAAGAGGTGACCTCCATGGCTGATAACCCTGGTGTGAAAGTGACGATGTACCGCTGGGCGGGATCTTGGGGACCGTTTCAAATCAAGGTGCCGTGTGGGGAGTGCGCCCTGACCCAGGATGTGACCCGCGACACCATGGTTAACGAATTAGAGGGCATCCCAGTGGAACTGGAGATCCGCGAGTGGCTCAGCGAGTGGTGGCGGCCGCTGATCCGGGGTGGCTGGCATGCTCCAATCGTCATGGTTGAAGGAAAAGTCATCTCCCAGGGTCGTGCCCTCAACCGCGGACTGTTGACCCAGGCGGTTATCGAGCACCACGCCCTGAACACCCCCGTGGAGGGCAACCATCTGTTCGGCAAAGAGAGTTGTCCCCACTGCAAACGAGGTAAAAAGTATCTCGAAGAAGCCGGTATCGACTACACCTATCACAACGTGGTGCGGGACCCGCGGGCTCTCTACGAAATGCTCGCCCGGATCAGGCCTTTTATTGCGGCTAAAACCCCGATAACAGTACCTCAAATCTGGATTGACGGTGACTATGTCGGCGGCGCAGACCAGCTTGGCGAAATCGTCCACCGAAAGGTCGAGCCGAACACCGACCGCGGACAGTGCTCCCTTTCGCCGGGAAGATACTCTGATAGTAAGCAGGATGATTAATTTCTGGCGCGGGGGGATGAGCAGAAATATTAAACCCTTTGAGGTTATGGCCACGAGGGTTGTCAGATAAGTTGCTCCAGCGTATTGAGAGTGGTCGAAAAGGTTCGAGTAGCTGGGTTCTCACAACTCCTGATTTTCGAGAAACGGCCCCTCAATCCGGAATGGGAGATCGCGCCGTCCTGCGCTGCTATGGAAATTTGTGCAGTTGATCCTTCGTCTTTGTCGCGGCAATGTCAGACGGTGAAAACCACCCAGTTTGCCGTGGTGTCCAGGATAAAGAGACGCCGCCCCTGCGACTGGTCAAAGTCAGTCATGGAACAACTCCTTGTTAACAGGCTCGATGCACTGCCTTCCCTCGTTCTGCGGTTTATTGACGAAATTGGACACTGGATACATGGCGAGAATGTCGTCCTCGGCGGGGTGCAACAGCGGCAATAATTTTTCCGAGGCTTCCTCCTCGGGGTCCAACCATAGTCTGAAATCGGCTGGCGCCAGGATCACTGGCATCCGGTTATGGAGTCTGCTAACCAGGCTATTGGCGCTTGTCGTGATTATGGCGCAGGACTCCACGTCTCGCTCCTCCTCTTCGCTGCGCCAACGTTCCCAGAGTCCGGCCAGGGCCAGTGGCGCACTATCCTTCCGAAAGATGTAGAAGGGTTGTTTCTCCTTCCCCTTCTGCAACCACTCGAAAAAGCCTCCTGCGGGAATGATACAGCGCCGCTTGCGAAAGGCAGCTCGGAAACTGGGAAGCCTGTGAACCGTCTCGCCCCGGGCATTAATCATTTTGTAGCCGATTTTGGGATCATCGGCCCAGTGTGGGATGAGGCCCCAGCGAAGAAGCGCCAGGTGGCGTGCTCCTGTCTCCATCCTCACCGCGGTCACCTCTTGCGAGGGGGCGATGTTGTACCTTGGGGAGATGGCGGGCGGAGACCCGCTGATCTGGAAGTAGTCCAGCAGGTCGTTCATTCTGATGTTCATGGAGAAACGGCCGCACATAGGGGGATTTTAGCAGAGGTCGGGCGTCTTGGCAGGAGAGCCGAGGGATTGTCGGGCCTAGAGCTCATCTCCCTGTTTCCGGACGTGTTCTTGCGACTTACCAGGAGAAAGGATCTCGCGGAAATCCGCAACGGCAATACCTGCCGATGCAGTCCCCATCCGGACATCCAACACAAATCTACCTTCGGCCTTGCCAAGTGAACAAATGTTCTCCATAATCCCCTCAGGTGAACAAATGTACTCTCCGGAGGACTCCATGCGTCTCTCTCAATCTGATCCCGAATACCTCTCCCGCCTGCAGGATTACTACGCCCGCTGGCGCTGTATCCCTGCCTATGACCGGCTCTGCCAGGTCCTGCACCTCGCCTCCCGTTCGGCCGTCGGCAAGGTCTTGGAGCGCCTGCGCCTCCAGGGGTACCTAGAGCGCACGCCGGACGGCGCCTGGATTCCGGCCCGGCCCTTTTTCAAGCGTTTCATGGCACGACAGGCGGTCCAGGCCGGGGATCCGGCCGTCGACGTGGAGGCGGGCCTAACAACCTTGCTGCTCGACGAACTGCTGGTCGACACCCCCTCCCGGACCCTGCTGATCACCGTGCGGGGCGATTCGATGAGCGGCGCAAACATTCTCGAGGGGGACGTGGTGATTGTGGAGCGCCAGCAGACGGCGGACCTGGGGGAGATTGTGGTGGCGGTGGTGGATGGGGAACTGACGGTCAAGCGCCTGCAGAAGGATGCACAGGGATGGCTGCTGCATCCGGAGAATCCGGCCTTCGCGAACATTCGCCCCCAGGGGACCTTGGAGCTGGTCGGGGTCGTTACCGGGCTGGCCCGGCGGTTGCGCAAGGCGGGGCCATGATCAGACCCCAGGAGATCGATCCATCTGCGGGACGGCTGGAGGCAGTTGGGTTTCCATCGCCGGCGGCCGATTACACCGAGCTGGGGATCAGCCTCGACCGCAGCTTGATTGAGCATCCCGAGGCGACCTTTTTCTTCCGGGCCGCCGGCAGCGTCATGGAGGCGTCGGGAATCTTCGATGGCGACCTGCTGGTGGTCGATCGCTCAATCACTCCCGGCCCCGGGCATCTGGTGGTGGCGGTGGCCGACGGGGAGTTCGTCATCCGCAGATTCCGCGAGCTTGCGGCCGGGGATTTTTCCGAGGTGACCGTCTGGGGCGTGGTCCGCTGGGCCATCCATCGTCTATGCCCATCGCCCTGATCGACTGCAACAACTTCTACGCCTCCTGCGAGCAGCTGTTCCAGCCAAAACTGCTCGGCAAGCCCTTGGTGGTGCTCTCTAACAACGACGGCTGCGTGGTCGCCCGCTCCGCCGAGGCCAAGGCCCTCGGCATTCCCATGGCCGCCCCCTGGCATACCCTCAAAGACCTCGCCCGCCGCCATGGCGTCATCGCCCTGTCCAGCAACTATGCCCTCTACGCCGACCTGTCGGCCCGGGTCATGCGGGTTCTCTCCCGCTACAGCCCGGTCCAAGAGGTCTACTCCATCGACGAGTGCTTTCTGGACCTCGCCGGCGACTCCTCCCCAACCCGCAGGGCCTACACCATTCACCGGGAAGTGCTGCGGCTGACCGGCATTGGCGTCGGTGTTGGCCTTGCGGCAACCAAGACTCTAGCCAAGTTTGCCAATCACTGCGCGAAAAAACGGCTGGAGTTCGCGGGGGTCTGCCCCCTGTTTGAACTCGCCCCGGCCGAGATCGACCGCCTGCTGGCCTGGGCCCCGGTCGGGGAGGTCTGGGGCGTCGGGGGGAAGATAACCGCCCGCCTGGGCGATATGGGCATCCGCACCGCCCTCGATCTGAAGCGGGCGGCACCCGCTCGCATGCGTTCGGCCTTCAGCGTGACCCTGGAGCGCACGGTGCGGGAACTCAATGGCGAGACCTGTTTGGGGCTCATGGCCGGTCCCGCAACGCGCAAGCAGATCCTCTCCTCGCGCTCCTTCGGCCAACAGATCGGCGAGCTGTCCCCCTTGGAGGAAGCCGTGGCCTCCCATGCAACCCGTGCCGCGGAGAAGCTGCGCCGGCACGGCCTGGTGACGGGCACCGTCGGGGTCTTCCTGAAAACCAACCCCTTTCGCAAGGACCAGCCGCAGTATGAAGGGGGACTCAACCTGCCCCTGCCACCGACCTCCGATACCCGGCAGATCGCCCAAACGGCCCTCAAGGGGCTGCGCACCCTCTACCGGCCGGGCTTTGGCTATCAGAAGGCCGGAGTTCTGCTGACGGACCTGGTTTCAGCCGAGCAACGCCAACCCGATCTCTTCGAAGATTCGCTGGTGCTGGAGAAATCCCAGGCGCTGATGGCGGCCATGGACCGGATCAACCGCGCCATGGGGCGGGGCACGGTCAAGCTGTTGGCGGAAGGGAGCGATGTGCGCTGGGCGATGCGCTCGGAGAACCGCACTCCGCGTTATACGACCAGACTGGAGGAATTGGCGGTGGCCAAAGCGAAATGATAGTTCCAGTCACCACGAGTAAAGATGACCCTCCCACAAGTTCTGCTTATCAAGAATTGGCGAACTGCCTCTTTACCCTATGCTGGCGTGCTAAGCTGCTGGATCCGCACCTGTAGTTCTGCGTGGGAGATGATCCCCTTGGAAACCAGAAGGTCGACGAGGGCTTGGATGACGAGCATCTCCATCTGTAAGGCTTCCTCTAAAGCGGCCACTCCTTTCGGGTCAATCTTGTTTGCCATGCTGAGTACCCTACTTATCCCTTCATGTAACCCCTTCCCTGCTCACGCTTGCCATGGGTCGGTATGCAGGGATGTCTTGGTGCAGTTTTTGGCGGGAAAGCTTTCCTCTTGCCTTCGAAAAATTCTCATGTTAGAGAATAATAAGGCTGGCACCGCCAAGGGGTCTTTGTAATCACATTTCTCCCCCAACGTGCTGGGATTACACGGAGAGTGCCCTTTAACCCCGTGAGTCGGCAGTCCTCACTCTCACTTTGCGAGGACGTGGTCGACACCCTCAGTCCTACTGAGGGTTTTTTATTTCTGGTTGCCCTGCCCGTGTAGGTGACTGAAGGTTTTGGATCTTTATGGCCTACACATACCGCAAGGCTTATAGCCTGAGCTGATGGCTTCTTCTCTTGTGGTTAGACCGATTGTGCAGTTCTTGCAGTTGTAATCCTTGCACGCTGGCTGGTGGAAGACATTGCTTCTGGAGTTGCCATGGTAGAGGACCGCGGTGGTGGTTGTGGCTGCGGATTTGGAAACCTCGATACTCGAACCACCAATCTTTGTTTCTGCTCTCCACTCCCAGGGTGGCTTGGGACTTGGGTCTCTCCAGAGGCCTTTGCGGGCAATTCTGGCCCCCTCTTCTAACTCCCCCAAAGAAGCGTCATTGCTGTATTTTTTGAACCACCAGGCATACCCCGCCTGAACGATCGCCCGGTTAAGGCTTCTGCCATCAAGACAAAACACCTCTCCCACGGTACGCCCATAACGATCAGTATCCTTTACCTCAACAGTGACCACCTTGCCGGCAACCATATCGGCGGTGAACTCTTTGGCCTGCCGACCGTAGGCTTGTCCACTTTCTGGCGAATCAATCCCATCAAGACGAACCTTTTCAGCTACATTGTTGTTCATGACATGAATGGTATCACCGTCGGAAACTTTTATTACCCTCCCTGAGAACGAAGCAGCGCTGACAAAACCCGTCGAAACAACAAACACATAAACAACCAGCAATACATTCAAATTTTTGAAACTCATGTAATCTGCCCCTCCTTTGTAATTACCATGTCAACTATCCGATCTTAACTGGAATTTCCCTTGTGTACCTAGCCTTTCCTCTTTCGATGATGTGCGCATAGCCTGCCGAGGTGGCGATGTTGCTGTGCCCCAAGGTCTCCTGGACCGCGCGCACGTCGCGGGTCGCCTGGTAGAGAAGGGCTCCGCAGGTATGGCGCAGGGCGTGGCAGGACAGCCCTTCTCTTTTCAGCCCGGCCTTCTGCAGATAGTGGTCGACCACTTTGTTTACCCCTGTCCGGCTGATTCGGCCCATGGCAGTGCCACCCTTGCGGATCTGGACAAATAAAGGCTCACCATGTTCGTCTCGCTCCACCCCTCCCCTCTCCATCAAATAATCCTCCAGCGCCCGGGCGGTATCGTCTCTCGGATAGACAAACCGCTCCTTCCCCTTTCCGTGAACCAGCAGACGAAGTCCCTCCAAATCGTTCCCGATGTCGGAGACGCAGGCGCGAACGATCTCGACCCGGCGCAGCCCCTCAAGAGCCATCAAGCCGATCATGGCCTTGTCCCGAAGCGATTTGACTTTGGAATCCTTCGGAACCGCCCGGAAAAGCAGCTCGGCTTCGCCGGCAGAGAGGTACTTGATTTGTTCCTTCACCGCCCGCCGCTCCCGGGGAGCCCTCACATTGGTGGCCGGGTTGGATTCGAGAATCCCCCTGTCCACGGCGGACTGGTAAAATCTTCGGACAGTGGTGAGCTTCAGGGAGATCGTCGAAGGTTTCGATCCGGCCGCGATGAGATCCTGGCGCCAGCCCTTGATGTCCTCCACCGTTGCCAGGCCCGGATGGACATTGTTCTTCCTGCACCAGGACAGCCACGCCTCGAAGTGCCCCCGGTAGGTTTTCAGGGTATCGGGGTAGGCATCGCCGTTGGCCACATCGAGGCGAAGCCAGTCGGCAATCAGTCTCTCGACATCGAGGGGAGGGCGATCCACCATCTCGGAGGCGGTGCCCTTCTCGGGGGCCAGGATTATCAGATCTCTCATCTGGATTGCTCCTTCCCGATCAGTTCGACATAAACCTGTTTCAGCCAAGTCCCCCGGCTGCATACCTGGGTATGCCCACACTGCTTGATTTCTTCAGCCTTCAGACGGGCCACCGCCTCGATGAAGGCCCACCAGCTCCCAGGCTTGTCCTCCAGAACGCTATAGTCGTCATCCGGGAACATCTCAAGGCACCGGTCGCCCCAACGAACTTCCCACCCGGGTTCGGGTAAAGCCACACGCACCAGGCTTTTTGGAAGGTCCGGCAGGGGCAGATGCGGCGCCAGAAGTGCCTTTTCCCAGCCCTCCCGACGAGCCTCGCAGGCCATTTCCCGGGCTTTGTCGAAGCCGTACCTGGCCGCCGAAAACGATTTGGTTTTCAACTTTTTCTGCCCTGAACTCCAATCGGGCCAGCTCGCCTGCCATGCCTCGTTGTAGAAGCGGACCCCCGGTTCGGGCTGTTTGCCTTGGACGTCCTTGCGGATCTTGCGTTTCGGCACTCGGGTGCCCCGCCCCACAAGCAGCCGCCACTCGTCCCCCCAGAATTGGGTTGCGATCTCATCTCGCCGGCGTTTGGCCACGGCGACGGCCTTTTGAAAATCCCCGCCGTACTGGCTGGCGTAAATTTGGACTGCCGTGACCCGCCCGCGCTTAGGATCCTTTTCCGGGTCTCGCTTTTCGAGCGGAAGCGGGACACTGACGACGACTCGTCCGCGCTTCTGGTCCTTGTAGATATAGATGTCTCCCACCGGCTGCCTCCACCTGCCGACGTGATCAAATATCCAATCGCACCCGGTAGCGGGTTTTGCCGACCAAAGCCTCCGAAGGACCGACCCAGCAGGCGCCGATCAGTATGCGCTGGCCGCGCTTGTGCGTGAAACGTTCCGACTTCAATTGTCGCCAATGGCGGCGGCGTTCATGGGGCTGCCTGGTGGCGCCCTGGTGTTCGGGAGTCTTTAGGCCCATCATCTTGCGAATGGCGTCCGGCTTTAACGGAACGTAACGGGGTCGGTCAGGGCTGCGTGTGATTCGTCCCGCTTTGGACTTTCTGGGTTTGTCGGGAGACTTCTCAAAAATGAAATATTCCGGATCGCTGTTGATCAGCATCAATTCTTCGATGGAGGTAATGACGTTTCCGATGATGCCCCGGCAGGACTCTTCAGCTCCGGGCATGAGTTTCAGATCCTGCATGGTCATGTCGGACTGGATTTCCCCGCGCCCGTTCACGATGACGATTCGATCGACGCAGGCGGAAGCTTGATAGTCCGTAGTTCCGACAGGTAACTTCATTGAGAAAATTCGCCCCAGGGCGATCTGGTGAAGCCCCTCCTGCTTGGCCCACCGCCTCATTTCGGGATCGAGTTCAGACAAGCTCCCCTTGAAGGCCTCGGGGTCGTCACTGCCTGCCATGGAAAGAACATCGATGAAGGCCCTGGGCGTTGACAGTCCAACTTGCTTATCAGTGCCGTCGAACAGAAAGGTGCAGGTCGCCCTGTCCTCAATGGCCGTTCGAGGGAATGGCAAAAAGAAGTGCTCCAAGTCATCCTGGCAAAACCTACCCGGAGCGACGGCTTCATGAGCTCGAAACGGAAACTCAAACAGGGCGGTTTGTTCGAGATCCGAAACCAAGTCGGGAATATGCCGCTCGATGAAACCAGCGAGTTTGTCAAAAAGCATCAACAGCCTCCCAAATCAGAATTACCCTGTCAGGTCAGTCTATAATTATGAAAAACGTTTTGGTACACAGAAGGTCCATTATGTACACCAAAACCGGTTGGTAAAAGCGGGCCGGTTGACCCGCCAAATTCTCACTCGTTTATCCACAGGCGCTCTGGAAAAATCCCCCTCATCCTGTTGAAGGGGTCCCGCATCCCCCAGGCGCGAAAAGCGCCTTGACCTCTTTGCCCATTATTTGAGCTTGCCCTTTCTCAACGCACCTCGGCGATGAGACCGGTCCCACCGCATTTGCCACACGAGGATCTCGTTTCTTGGTCATCGTCGTCATAATCGA